>Ga0210398_10000020_pt1 | contig 222471 bp, 162 predicted proteins | sample IncBWC4OmetaG_FD_161047 | JGI IMG/M metagenome (GOLD analysis project Ga0210398, IMG submission 161047) | Forest soil microbial communities from Barre Woods Harvard Forest LTER site, Petersham, Massachusetts, United States - Inc-BW-C-4-O | ecosystem: Environmental > Terrestrial > Soil >... | reverse complement strand
CTTCCTACCAGCGCAGTGCGCCCCGGATACCACGCCAGTTCGGCACGCAGCATTTCGATAAAATCCCGAACAGGCGACTGGGACCGGCCATATGTTGTCATGGCCAACCTCAGCGATCTCGGTGGGAGGGTCGCATCCTGACAATTGCAACCTGACCGACGCGAAGGGTAGCCGGGGGCGGATCGATGATCTTGATACGTACTGGGTATCGTGAGGCCAGACGCACCCAATTTAGCGTACGCTGTGTATCCGGCAATCCCTCCGACAGTTTTCCCACTACATCTGGATCGGGGGTGACGCCAAAGCTCGCGCTCTCGACAACGCCATGATATTTCCTGGTTGTATCGGCCATTAAGAACACCTCGACGGGCGTTCCTGGGCCAGTGCGTTTGATTTGCGATTCTCTGAAATTCGCGAGCACCCACCAAGCTCTATTGTCGATGAGGGTGAACAGTTGCTCGCCCGCCTTTACGTATTGCCCCTCGGATGTGGTGAGGTTAGTAACGCGGGCATCGAATGGAGCTACTACGCTGCATTGCTCATAGTTGTATCGAGCTAGTCGAACCGCTGCGGCCCTTTGCTCGCGCTGCGCGAGCAAGGGCGCCAGCACCAGAACCGAGTGGGCCGATTCTTTGACCTGCGCTCGGCTCTGTGAAATCTGTGCCGTGGCTTGCTGCTTTTGAGCAGAAGCAGCTAGCAAACTCGCCTTTGCCAGCTGCAATTGAGACTTCGCCTGGTCCACTGCCGCGGTCTTCGCGTCGGCTGTAGTACGGGCTTTATGGACGTCATCCTCGGTCACGAAGCCCTTGTCAAGGAGCGGCTCGATACGATGAAAATTACCTATAGCGTAGCTTTCGTCTGCCTGCGCTTGCTTGAGTGCAGCTTCCGATCGCGCAATCGCCGCTTCCGCGATCTCGATTTCATCGGCCGCCCTGGTCTCATTCGCCAAGGCGCTCTGCTCAGCTGCGTTCGCCACATCAACGCCGTTGACCTGAGAGGAGATTCGACGGGATTCATTCTCAATCTCGCCTTCGAGCTCCGCTTGAACAGCGAGTGCATTCTGCAAAGCGTACAGATAGGGCCGATCATCAATTTTGTACAGCAAGTCACCTTTTTTTACGAGGTCGTTATCGTGAATAGGTAGCTGCACGACTGGGCCTTCAACAACAGGCGCCATACCAATGAAGTTGGCTGTCACTTCAGCATCATCAGTTCGCGGATACAACGCGATTTCGTGCAGGACCAGACCGGCGGAGATGAGTGCACCAACGACGATGCAGGCGCTGGCGATCGATCCTTTGCTCCGTATCACCAATCGTGAGGTTGTTAGCAAAATGTTTCCTCTCTACTGGAAAAAGATCAACCAGAGTGTGCAACTGAAGAGACACAGGAGCGCGGAGTAGACAATTGGTAATGGCCACAGTTGCTCCGTAAGCTTTTTTTTGGTGACGTATACGTGAGCCAACAAAGTCAACACAATCGCGATTCCGAGACATACGAGCCACGACGGGAAATACGATCCCAGGATGTTGAACGCCGGGGATCCAGAGCACCCGGCAACCGTGGGCACGAACAGGCTTGTTACAAAGCTTGTCCACAATCGACGACGTGTGCTGGAGCGCTCAGATGACTGCTGATTGGAACTCACGGGTTCTTGCCTCTCGGATGATTTGCAAGTAAGTCGCCTGTTCGGAAGTCAAGATCAGTGAAGGCTTGAAGCACCTGAGTGCGGGCGGTAACGTCGATAGCACGGGCTTGTGCCAGGGCATCCTCCGCTGCCAGCACATCCAAGAAGTTACGGACTCCATCTTTGTACGACTCCAGCGCCGCCGAGTACGATTCGGACGAAGCACTTAATAGAGCTGCCGCCGCCTGTCTTTCCTCCAGCGCTGTCGTTGCATTTGTGTAGTCGTTCCAGACTTGATTTGTAATCTCGTCTTGACGGTCGTGAACTTCGTCCGTCGCCTCTTTCTCTTCTGCCTTCGCCTGGCTGATGCTGTTTTCCCGGCGAAATCCGTCGAAAACCGTCCATTTCAGAGCGAGCGTGGCATCGTAGGTGGGAGTGTGCGCATAAACACCAGGCGAGCCTAGTTGCTCACCGAAGGCTCGGATCCAACCTTTCGAACCGTCAAAGGTCAGTGATGGGTAATAGGAGGCCTGAGCATGTTTAACTTCAGCCTGCGCCGCGCGCACACGGGCCTGCTCGGCTTGCAGGTCGGGGCGATCTTTGAACGCCGTGTTTATGGCATCCTCGACTGATTGATCCAGCTTGTCTGGAATTCTCAGTTGATCGAGGGGTTCCACTTTCAACGGCTTCACCGGATTCGCGGTAATTGCCCTGGCGAGATTTCCTATTTCGACCCGCTCAGCCCCGATCGCACTCTGCAAATCATAAGCTGCTTTCGCAGTTGCGGCCTTCGCCTCCAGCACTTCCGGCACGGTAGCAAGCCCGTTTTTACGTCGTTCTTGCGCAGCGCTCTCTGTGGTCCTGGCGTCGTTAAGCGAGACCTCTGCTGCTTCCCGCAATCCTCTTGCTTTGAGCAAGCTGAAGTATGCTTGGCTAACTTGTTGGATAAGAATCAGATGTTCATTGTTGAACGATAGGTTTGCACCGACAAGTCGTGCTTGAGCAGCCGTAATCTCCGTATGTCGCGCACCGAAGTCCACAAGCGTATAAGCCAGATGGACATTCGTATCAAAGACACCTAAGTCCTGGGGGAAGACGCTTTGATAAAACAGTAGTACGTTGAGATAAGTTCTTCCAGACACCGTTGCGATGATTATTGGATACAGTTCGCTCTTCGCAATTCCAACAGATGCGGCAGTGAACTTGGCTTGATTCCAGGCCGCGTGTGTCGTGGGCCCGTTCGACTCTGCAATGTCGATCAACTCACCCAGGCTGTAAACGTGCTCGCCATCTATTTGCGCTTCATGAGGAGGGACAGCAATTGTGTGGCGCTCCAGTGTCTGGTGGTCGGGAAGCCAAGGCTCATTCGGCGTTGTTGGAGCCTTTTGGCCCCATGCTCCAACGGATAGAAACAATGTCATCGTCACGGCAAGCACAGGTAGCCTTGAGACGACCGTTCCTGACGGAGTGTGTTTTGTCTGATGACCCGATCTCATATCATCAACTCTCCATCGCTGCTTCGCCCCGAGTCTTGTACAACTTTGCTGTATCCTGCATTTCGCCGAGAAGCGCCCCTTAATCAAGCGCGGGGAGCATCACTATGCGTGACTCGTCGCGACATCGCTTCCCAGCATATCGGGCGAACGGTGTCGCGCCGGAAGCGATCGGCTGTTGGTCTTGGGCCGCCACGTGACGACCGATTGCGTTCTTGCCACAGTTCGCGGGATGCTTGATTTTTGTTGTTTGGCTGCGGCGTATTGCAATGTGCCTCTCCATTCCTCCCTGCGATGAGTGGGCCGGTGATCAGTCGAGACGCACAGGCCGCGATCGACTCACGCGAGCAATTCGGATCTAATACACAGTTGCGAGTGGGCCAATAAGAAAGGAAAAGATCTATTGGACGATGGTATCGGTCAATACTGTGGTAAGAGTATGGACCGACGCACGACAGTGCGTCAATTCTGTCCAACGCGCCATCTGCCTTCTTATTGGGACACGAACGGTGTTCGGTTTTCTGTCCGGGTTCGTATGTTGGTGACACATGTCTGAGACTCGTGACAAGCGACGTCGGACCGATCTTGATCTGTTTGTGCTGGCTTTGGTCGACAGTGGGATTTCGACGCCTACAACCTGCAGAAGGCTGCTGCTCTCTCTCGGAGCAACGATCCCGGCCCTCCGGTGACTGCTAGAATCAGGTTTCGTGCGTCAGGGAAAACCCGGTCCTCGGGGTCGAACCGATCACCGGATCACTGCCGCTGGGGAGAAGCTCCTGAAAACCGGCTGGCGCGATCTCATTGAGCGCGGGTCGCGTTTCGGGTTAGGTCCCGCAAGTCTTTTGGAGTGTGGTGGCCAGAGACGGGATCGAACCGCCGACGCCGGCCTTTTCAGGGCCGCGCTCTACCACTGAGCTATCTGGCCTTGGCGTGAATCCAAGGGCGATCGGAAGGACCGCTCACGGGGGTGTCTGAAGCTGCGGTGGACCGGAACAGGAAGACTGCCAGCAACTGCTATCGTCAAACAACCTCTGCCAGTATAACAAACCGCGGCCTGACCCTGTGGCTTCTCCCATGAATGTTGCGGCCGCGCTCTTCGAGCGAGGATGCCTGTGGGTCCGATGCCATACACTGGGGGACACGGAATTCCTCGAGGATTGCTCTTGATGATTCGTAGCTTACGTCACTGGCCGCTTTTTCCGATCCTGATCGCTTCCTTTTTTTTCGCCGTCCCGCGCCCTGTCGACGCGCAAAAAGCCGCTGCCCAGAAGGCGCCCGCGCAGAAACTCCCCGTGCAAAAGCCGCCCGCCGTCGCCCTATCCCCGTCGAGCGCCGAAGTGCGGACGGCAAGAGCCTTTGACGACGCCAGGAAACAGGGTCCGGAGGCGCTGCGTGCATTTCTCTATCGCATGCCCAAGGGCGCAGACCTTCACAGCCATCTTTCGGGTGCGATCTACGCCGAGTCGTGGATTCGCGCGGCCGGTGAAGACCATCTCTGCGTAGATACAAAGACGCTAGCCTTTGCCAAGCCGAACGGCGTGAATAACGATCTCGCCGTCTGCAAAACCGGCGAAGTGCCGGCGAGCACCGTGCCGCAGAATCAGCATCTTTACGACGATCTTATCGACGCTTTCTCCATGCGCACATTCGTGCCGGTTTCAGCCGATTCCGGCCACGATCATTTCTTCGCGACGTTCGACAAGTTTGGCGGCACCGATAAACGGCACATGGGCGAGTGGCTGGATGAGGTAGCCACGAGGGCGGCGGCGCAGAACGAGCAGTATCTGGAACTGATGGACACGCCCGATTTCAGGCCGGCGGCAGCCATTGCTGCCCGCATCGGTTACAACCCGAACTTTGTCGAATACCACGAGAAACTCCTGTCGTCAGGAATCAAAGAGAGCATCCCGACCATCAGCGCGGCCATCGACCGTGCCGAGGACGATCGCAAAACACGCGAGCACTGCGGTCAGCCCGACGCCCAGCCGGCCTGCGGCGTCAAGATTCGATTCATCTATCAGATTTTGCGTGGCCTGCCGCCCGAAGTCGTCTTCGCGCAGGTCGTGCTGGGCTTCGAAACTGCGGTTGCCGACACGCGTTTTGTCGGCATGAACTTTGTGCAGCCCGAAGACGGCTACATCGCCATGCGCGATTACCGTCTGCAGATGCAGATGCTCGATGCCGTGCATGGCTCTTATCCGCAAGTGCACATCAGCCTCCATGCCGGAGAGCTCGCACCGGGCATGGTGCCGCCGGAAGGCCTGACCTTCCACATCCGTCTGGCGGTGGAACAGGGCGAGGCGGAGCGGATCGGACATGGCGTGGACGTGATGTACGAGGATCGTCCCTATGAGCTGCTGAAGGAAATGTCTGTCAAGCACGTGATGGTCGAGGTCAATCTCACCAGCAACGACGTAATTCTGAATATGAAAGGCGACGACCATCCCTTCGAGCTGTATCGCAGATACGGTGTTCCCGTCGCGCTGTCTACCGACGACGAAGGCGTATCGCGCATCGACCTTACGCACGAATATGTGCGCGCTGCGGTTACATATCCACTGAGTTATCGGGATTTGAAAAAAATTGCGCGGACCAGTCTGGAGCACAGCTTTCTGCCGGGCGGAAGCGTGTGGCAGCAGGCAACCCCCGAGACGCTCGACAAGCCGGTTCCGGCCTGCGCCGGGCAGTTGGGACAGGACACTCCTGCCGGGGAGTGCGCCGACCTGGTATCAGGAAGCGAAAAAGCGCAGCAACAGTGGGAACTCGAACGCAGGTTTCATGCGTTTGAGGCAAGCTATTGAAGCATGCGCATCGTCTTCTCGACCTTCGGAACCTTCGGTGACGTCAATCCTCTGATCGCGCTGGCTCTTGAATTGAAGCGGCGCGGGCATTCGCCGGTGCTGGCTATTCCCGGAATGTTTCGCGAAAAGATCGAGCCCCTGGGCATCGAATTCGCCTCGGTGCGCCCCAACCAGGATGCTAATGACAAGCGCATGGTCGAAATGATCTGGGATATCAAGAAGGGAACTGAGCGCGGCCTGCGCGAGTTTCTCTTTCCGGCCATCCGCGACAGCTACACTGATCTGCTCGCCGCTGTCAGCGCCGGAGGCGGAGCCGATCTCCTGGTCACCGGCGAGCTTGCCTATGCCGGCCCCATCGTCGCGGAGAAGACAGGCATCCCCTGGGCCTCCTACGTTCTCGCCCCGCTTTCATTCTTTTCCGGATACGACCCCCCCGTCCTGCCTCCGTATCCCATTTTGTCGAAGGTGCCATCGCTCGTGCCCAGGATCGGCCGTCTGGTGCCGCGTTTCGCGCGGGTGGTCACCCGAAAATGGTCTGAGCCGCTCTACGCGCTGCGCCGAGAGCTCGGTCTGCCCCAGGGCGAGAATCCCATCTTCGACGCCAAGCATTCTCCGCAGCTGGTGCTGGCGCTCTTCTCGCATGTCCTCGGCGATCCTCAGCCCGACTGGCCGCCGAACACCCTCATCACCGGATTCGCCTTCTACGATGGCGATGCAGGCAAGACTAATCTGGCCTCCGAGCTCGAGAAATTCCTCACCGCCGGTCCGCCTCCCCTGGTCTTTACACTGGGCTCGGCTGCGGTCATGGCCGCCGGAGATTTTTACGAGCAAAGCGCAAAGGCCGTTGAGTTACTGGGCGAACGCGCGATTCTCCTGGTCGGCAATGAGCCGCATAACCGCCCCAGTCGTGTTCTTTCTGACAAAATCTGCGTCGCGTCGTATGCGCCGTTCTCCAAGGTATTTCTACGGGCGTCCGCGATCGTTCATCAGGGTGGAGTGGGAACGACAGCCCAGGCGCTCAAGGCCGGGCGGCCCATGCTGGTGATGCCCTATAGCCACGATCAGCCGGACAATGCGCGGCGAGTGCGGCACCTGGGAGTAGCCAAGGTCATTCAGCGCAAGGAGTATGTCGCGGAGAAAGCAGCAGAGAAAATCAGAAACCTGCTCGAAGACGCGACGTATGGTCAGCGCGCCGCTGAGGTCGCGCGCGTGATCGCGCAGGAAGACGGCGTAGCAACAGCCTGCAATGCTCTCGAACGCATGGCAAACGCGAGAACCTGATCCTGGGAATCAGAGCCAAGGCGCAGATACAACAAGGACGAGCCTGAGGCCCGCCCTCGCTGTTCAGCTTGCTACCGTTTTTAAACTGTCTGCGTCAATTACAAAGGCTGGACGTCGGATGCTTGCCAGCCTTTCGGCCCCTTAACAACGTTGAACTGGACGGCTTGACCTTCTTGCAGACTCTTGAAGCCATTTGAACTGATGGCCGAATAGTGCACGAAGACATCTTCCCCATTCTGGCGAGAAATGAAGCCGAAGCCCTTCGCGTCGTTAAACCATTTCACAGTGCCTTGTTCCATTTTGATGCTTTTTCCTGAATTGAATTGCGCTGGAGTGAATCGGACCCAAACTGGCAGATTCTTGCTGGACGGCAGGACTGCTATTACCCGGTTCGGTTCTAACGCCCCTTCAGTCTAGCAGAATTCCCAGACACATCGGAAAATATCCTCAAATTTAGAACAGGTTAGCGAAAATAGCCCCGCGCCGATGCCGACGGCCGCTGACGTGTATTCTGTTGGCTTCATGAAGTCTGACATCGCCCCCAACCTGCTCCCCGACCCCTTCACCGATCTGTTGGCCCAGGCCCTGAACCGTCTGAAGATGGAATTTGCGGCTCTTCCCGCCACCCGCTCTGAGGGAGGAATGCTCTCTGAAGACATTCCCGCAATGGCCGCAGTACTTGAAGAAACGGCGCGCCGCATGGGCGACAATTATCCCTACTTTCACCCTCTCTATGCTGGACAGATGCTCAAGCCGCCTCATCCGATCGCGCGCGCGGCCTATGCCATGGCCTCATGGCTCAATCCCAACAACCACGCCCTTGATGGCGGCCGCGCCAGCTCCCATATGGAGACCGAGGCAGTCGCAGAAATCGCGTCGATGTTTGGCTGGGATGAGCATCTTGGCCACCTGACCAGTGGAGGCACCTTCGCCAACCTGGAAGCCTTGTGGGTAGCGGGGCAACTCGCTCCCGGTAAGACGATTATTGCCTCCGAGCAGGCGCATTACACGCATGCGCGCATCAGCGCTGTGCTCAAGCTGCCCTTTCAGAGCATCGCAGCAGATGCCTGCGGCCGCATGAATCTTGACGCGCTCGAAGAGGCGCTCGGTCACGGCGACGTAGGCACCGTGGTGGCGACAACAGGAACGACGGCGCTGGGTGCGGTCGATCCCCTGGATAAAATTCTCGAGCTGCGCAGCCGCTATGGCTTCCGCCTGCATGTGGACGCAGCTTACGGCGGCTACTTCAAACTGGCGTCGAATCTCGACGCAGACGCCACTCGAGCCTTCGCTGGCATCGCCGAAGCTGACTCCATCGTCGTCGACCCCCATAAACACGGCCTGCAACCATATGGCTGCGGCTGCGTTCTTTTCCGCGATCCGCAAATCGGTCGTTTTTACAAGCACGACTCGCCTTATACCTATTTCACCTCTGCCGAACTCCACCTGGGCGAAATCAGCCTGGAGTGCTCCCGCGCCGGAGCCTCGGCTGTGGCACTCTGGACTACGCAACGGCTGCTGCCGCTTATTTCGGGAGGGGAATTCGCGCAGGGCCTCGAACATTCCATCCAGGCGGCCCGCGCATTATTTGCGAAGATCGAGTCGGACCGCCGATTTATCCCGGGTCCAAAGCCGGAGCTGGACATTCTCGTGTGGGCCATGAAGGCGCCAACGATGGAAGAGTCCTCCCGCCTGTCGCAGCAGGTTTTCGATCGAGCCGCAAAGCAGGACCTCCACCTGGCCCTGGTGCAGTTGCCGGTTGCATTTCTCAGGCCCGCAACAGGACCCGGCTGTGCTGACTGGCCCGACGCCCGGGACAATGCCAAAGTCACATGCCTGCGCTCCGTGCTCATGAAACCCGAGCACCTCGCGTGGGTGGACGAAATCTGGAAGCGGCTGGATCGCGCCGCAGCATGATTCCCGGATCGCGCGTGACGAATGCGAGGGTGTCGAATGACACTGGCAATCGCTTATGAGCGGCTGCTATACTGCGGGCGATTTCACGAGGTTGGCGTGAACGCTCCGGGTTTGGTGCGCCTCGTTCTGAAAGCGGATACATTCACGGTGGATGTGCTGCCCGCACTCGGTGGGAAAATCGCGTCGATACGGAAGAATGGGATCGAGCTCTTGCAACAGCCTCTACTCCCTTACGCTCCCCGCACGCTGGAGACAGCCTTTGAAGACAGCGATGCCAGCGGTTTCGATGAATGCCTGCCATCAGTCTCCGCCTGTGAAATCGACACTCCGCCTGGCAAAGTCGCGATTCCGGATCACGGGGAATTCTGGCGCCTGCCTTGCGAGGTTCAGTCGCAGACGCAGCAAGAGGTTCACCTCAGCGCGAGCGGGACGATACTTCCGCTGCGCTTTGAGCGGAAAGTTCGAATTGAATCCGATTCACCCCAGGCAAGATCAGACACTCTTCGCATCGACTACAAGGTCGAGAATACAGGCCAGACCGAGCTTCACTACGGATGGTCCGCGCACCCATTATTTGCGGTCGATCCCGGTGATCGCATCCTGTTGCCTGACTCAGTGAGGGAAGTAACGGTAGAAGGCTCGTCGCGAAACCGGCTTGGATCGAAAGGGACCGTCCATTCCTGGCCCAATACGAAGTTGGGTTCCGGAGAAATGGCGGAGCTTGGTCGCGCCGGTAATGTAAGCGATGACATCGGCGACAAGATCTATACCGCAGCCCCGCCAGAAGGCTGGTGCGCGATTGTACGCTCGGGAACCGGCGCGCGTGTTGGTCTTCGTGTTCAGGTGGAATTCGACCCTGCGCTGTCACCCTTCCTCGGCCTGTGGCTCTGTTATGGTGGATGGCCCGAAGGCCGCGCAAAGCGGCAATGCTGCGTTGCCCTCGAGCCTTGTACGGCTTCGGAGGACTCGCTGGCGGCTGCCATCGCTGATGGTTGGGCCAGAACACTTGTTCCGGGTCAATGCGACTTATGGTGGATGCGAATTGTCACCACTGTTGTATCGTAACTTTTGTTGTGAACTGCAACGATTTCCGGTGGGGGTCTTAGGATGCTGAGTGTAACCGTTACCAGGACTCTCCACTCGCAGAGATTTGGGCAGGACTCCGCCATTTTTGTCGCCCCAGGCCGCGTCAATCTGATCGGCGAGCACACCGACTATGCCGAGGGCTTCGTCATGCCGGCGGCGATCGACTTCGCGACCCTGGCCGCGATTTGTCCCGACGACACGAGCGTCGCCATTTATTCCGCAAATTTCGACGATCAGATAACTTACCCGCTCGACAGCCTCCCGGGAAAGGCTTCGCATCACTGGAGCGACTATCCGCTCGGTGTCGTCTCTGTCCTGCGTGAGGCGGGCGTCGAGATTCCCGGATTCAGCCTCACCCTTAACGGCGATGTGCCCCTGGGCGCGGGGCTCAGTTCCTCCGCATCCGTCGAAGTGGCGAGCATGGTCGCCATCCTAAGCCTTACCAGCGCGACGTTTACTCCTCCTGAAGTCGCCAAGTTATGCCAGCGCGCGGAGAATCACTTCGTCGGCGCGTCTACCGGCATCATGGATCAATTTATCGCTTGTTGCGGCGCCGAAGACCACGCTTTGCTGCTCGATTGCCGGAGCCTTGAATACCGCCTCGCGCCCATTCCTCCGCATCTCAGCATCGTGATCGCCAACAGCATGGTGAAGCATTCCCACGCCGGAGGCGAATACAACATCCGCCGCTCCGAAGTGGAGGAAGGCACAAAGCTCCTGCGAAGTCATCGTCCGGAGATTAAGATGCTGCGCGATGCCACGGTAGACGACCTCAAGCGGTGGGGCCATGAGATGCGGCCCGAGGTTCTCAAGCGCTGCCGCCACATCATTACAGAGAACGAGCGCACCGTCGCCGCAGCCGACGCGCTGCAAGCCGGTGATCTCAAGACGCTGGGCCAGCTGATGTATGCAGCCCACGCCAGCTATCGCGACGACTTTGAGGCCAGTTGCCCGGAGGCCGACATTCTCGTCGATCTGGCCGCGAAAGAAACCGGCTGTATCGGCGCGCGCCTCACCGGCGGAGGATTTGGCGGCTGCACTGTGAACCTGGTCGAGAACGCCCAGGCAGAAGCGTTTTCCTCGCACTTGCGCGAAGGTTACCGCGAGGCCACGGGCATCGCGGCCGACATATATCTTTGCCACGCTTCGGCGGGCGCGCATCAGATTTAGGCGAAGGGTGGATCGGAGGGGAGAAGATACGTGTCCATCTAAACCGCTTGCATCGTTAGCTTTATCGAGTTTTGCAGAACATTGGCGTTTTTTCCATTTTTTTAACGTGCAGGCCGCTTGCTAAACTACCGGCACTGATTTTTTTGAATATTCCCGTTCCATCGCCCTGCCGATCAACAGAGCAGGCGATGGCACGCTCTTGATCCGGTCATTCGGACAGGAGAGCGGCAGCGAAACCTGCCGCAAGAACTGGGGTCCTGTAATTGTTCGGGAGGCTTTTTATATGAGATTTGATAATTTACCGCGACTCGCCTCGCTCGATTGCGCGGGAAACAACCGCCTGGCTGCGTACTTCTCCATGGAAATCGCCGTCAGCCCGGCAATACCTACCTACAGTGGTGGCCTCGGCGTGCTTGCGGGCGACACACTCCGCGCGGCAGCCGATATGGGCCTGCCGCTGGCCGCCGTCACCTTGGCGCATCGCCTCGGATACTTCCGGCAGCACCTCGACGCCAACGGCGTGCAGACTGGCGAATCCCAACCCTGGAGCCCGGAAAGCATCCTTGCTCCCGAAGAGCCCATCGTGACCGTAACGATCGAGGGCCGTCCAGTCGCCATCAAGGCGTGGCGGTACGACCTCGAAGGCGTCACCGGTTACACCATTCCCATCTATTTCCTTGACACCAGGCTGGAACAGAATGATCCACGTGACCAGATCCTGACCGACCATCTGTACGGTGGCGACAGTGATTACCGCTTACGGCAGGAAGCTGTTCTCGGCATGGGCGGCATCCGCATTCTCGACGCGCTCGACTATCATCCGAAGGTCTATCACATGAACGAAGGCCATGCGGCCCTGCTCACCATCGCGCTCCTCGAGCAGCAACTGCATGGCGCCCCGCTTGGTAGCGCGACGGAAGAGGACCTTGATGCCGTCCGTGAGCTTTGCGTCTTCACAACCCATACCCCGGTTCCCGCAGGGCACGACCGTTTTTCGGCCGAGCAGGCCAATCGCATCCTGGGCATGGAACGGGCGCCTTTGCTTGAACGCGTCGGAGCATTCCACGACGGGCTCCTGAACATGACCTACCTGGCACTGCGCTTCTCCCGCTTCGTAAACGGAGTTGCCATGCAGCACGGCATCGTCTCGCGCGAGATGTTCCCCGAATACTCGATCGAGGCCATTACCAATGGCGTGCATGCCGTCACCTGGACCTCGCCGTCCTTCCAGGCTACCTTCGATCGTCATCTTCCCCGCTGGCGGCAGGATAACCTCGCCTTGCGCTACGCCATCGATATTCCCGAAGCCGAAATTAAGGAAGCGCACCTTGAATCCAAGCGCGCGCTCATCGCGGCGGTAAAGGACCGCTCCGGTATCGAACTGCTGCCTGAGATTTTCACCATCGGCTTTGCGCGACGCGCCGCAACTTATAAGCGGTCCGACCTGCTCTTTACCGACCCCGAACGCCTGGTGCGATGTGCCCACGAATTCGGGGGTCTGCAGATTCTCTACAGCGGAAAGGCGCATCCCGCGGACGAGCCGGGCAAGGCCATGATCCGCCACGTCATCGAACTCGCCAAACAGCTCGATTCCGATGTGCTTAAGATTATCTACCTCGAAAACTATGAGTGGAACCTGGCCGCTCTGCTCACCGGAGGCGTCGATCTCTGGTTGAATACCCCCAAGCGTCCCTATGAAGCCTCTGGCACCAGCGGCATGAAGGCCGCCCTCAACGGAGTCCCCAGCCTGAGCATTCTCGATGGCTGGTGGATCGAGGGCTGGATTGAGGGCGTAACCGGCTGGGCCATCGCCGATCACGACGAGGATGCCGGCGAGGCCACTTCGCTCTACGAACATCTGGAACAGGTGATCCTGCCCCTTTACTACCATCAGCCGGACCAGTGGCGCCGTATCATGCGTTCGACCATCGCCCTGAACGGTTCTTACTTCAACACCCAACGCATGCTCGAGCAATATGTGCAGAACTCTTACTTCCCGGAGAGCCTGGTGCAGTCTCCGGCCGCAACGCTCGAGCACAGTCTGGCCAAGTAGCATTTTGGCTCCCTCCGGGAGGCGCCGCTCGCCTGCGGAAATCGCCTCCCTGGGGGGCCCCATCCCCCCGCCGGCGAAAGTTTCATTGATACACTTAAGTGGAATTACGTCCTAAGCTTCCGCCTGAAATACTTTAGACAGTCCCGGCCTCTGGAACTCCACTACCAACAGCCGTGCGCCAGGGGCCTTGACTAAAGCACAGGAGAAACAAGCGGTGAGCCAGACATTCGTCGAAGAATTGGTTCCTGTCGCCTCCCGGCGTCCGCTCTGCGTCGACCTGGACGGCACGCTGGTCAAGAGCGATACTCTGATCGATTCTCTGCTTCTGCTGGTTCGCACCCATCCCTTACGTGCCCTGCGGGCCCCTTTATGGCTGATGGGCGGCAAGGCCGCGTTTAAAGGGCGTGTCTCGTCGCAGGTCCAGCTGGATGCGGCGCATCTCCCCTATAACCGCAAACTGCTTGAGTATCTGGAAGAGCAGCGCGGCGAAGGCCGCAAGCTGTATCTCACTACTGGCGCCGACGCCAGACTGGCCCAGCGTATCGCAGACCATCTGGGCATTTTCGAAGAAGTCCTTGCCAGCGACGGCACCACGAATCTGACCGGAAACAAGAAACTCGATAGTCTCAAGAAGCGTTTCCCGGACCAGGGATTCGACTACATAGGCAACGCGCCGCCCGACGTGCCTTTGCTCGAACAGGCCGGCGAGGCCATGGTGGCTAACCCCAGCCTCTCGCTCCGCGCGATGCTCAAATCGCGAAAGGTTCGGGTTACCCGCCAGTTCGATGACCAGGCTGCTCCGGTCAAGGTTTTCCTTAAGACGATACGCCTGCATCAATGGGCAAAGAACATACTTATCTTCGTCCCCTTGCTCCTGGCGCATGCCCTGAAGCTGCCGTCTATTTTCGATGCGCTGGTGGCTTTCCTCTGCTTCAGCCTCTGCGCGTCGGCCACTTACATCGTCAACGACCTCCTCGACATCGAGGCAGATCGCCGCCATCCTAAAAAAAGCCGTCGTCCATTCGCGGCAGGGGATTTACCTGTGGTGGCCGGCGTGGCTATCATCGTGCTCTTTATGACCTTGTCGTTTGCGGGCGCATTCTTTCTGTCGCGCGCCTTCCTTGGCTGGCTGCTGCTTTACCTTGTCACCACGCTCTCCTATTCCCTGTATCTGAAGCGTGTCGTCCTCATTGATGTCATCCTGCTTTCCGGTCTCTACACTTTGCGCATGCTTGCGGGCGGAGCCGCTACGAGCGTCGCATTCTCCCCCTGGCTGGCTGCCTTTTCCATATTCTTCTTCCTGTCTCTCGCGATGGTCAAGAGGTTCAGCGAGTTGCAAAACATTCGCGCCCAGGGCAACACGCTTTCCAACGGCCGCGGTTATCTGCTGGCCGATATTGAACAGATCCGCAGCTTCGGGACGGCCAGCGCCTACGCATCGGTCGTCGTTTTCGCGTTCTACATTTACGGCAGCGCCGCAACCGGCCTCTATCATCATCCCAGCCGAATGTGGCTCATGACGCCTCTGATGATCCTCTGGCTCAGCCGGGTCTGGTTGCTGGCTTCTCGGGGAGAACTCGACGAGGATCCCGTTATTTTTGCCGTCACCGACCGCATGAGTCTCCTTATTGGAGCAGCTATCGCACTCATCGCCGTTCTCGCCACCCTGTAAGCTCAGAAGAGGAGCAACTCCACCCACAATGGCGCAATCATCTAAGCGTCCCCGCTTTGAGAGTTGGGGCCGCTACCCGATTCTTCAGGCAGACCTTAAACTCTTGAACTGGACGGGCGACTTTCCGTTGCCCAACCCTCCAGCCACCCGCCTGCTGCCCGTTGGCGCCGGCCGGAGCTATGGTGATGTCTGCCTGCTCGAAGATGGCATGCTGCTGCAGACTCTTGGCATGGACCGCTTGCTCGCCTTCGATCCTGCAACTGGTGTCCTGCGCTGCGAGGCGGGAGTAACTCTGGCTGAAATCCTGGATTTCGCCGTCCCGCGCGGCTTTTTTCTCCCGGTAACGCCGGGAACGAAATACGTCACCGTTGGCGGAGCCATCGCCAACGACATTCATGGCAAGAATCATCACGTCGCCGGCACCTTTGGCCATCACCTGCTACGTTTCGAACTCGTACGCTCAGACGGCACGCACTTGCTCTGCAGCCCGATTGAAAACCAGCAATGGTTCTCCGCCACTATCGGGGGAATGGGACTCACTGGGTTGATCACCTGGGCCGAAGTCCGCCTGCGGCCCATCGTTTCCCGCAGCATTGACTACCAGGGTGACAAGTTCGTTGGCATCGACGAATTCCTGGCCCTCTCACAAAGCGCAAAGGCTGAGTACACAGTAGCGTGGATCGACTGCATCTCGACGGGCCGGAATTTCGCTCGCGGCATTTTCATGCAGGGCGAGCATGCGAAGGAACCGGGCAAACTTAAAAAGAGTGGGCAGCCGTGGCTTACCTTCCCCTTCGACCTCCCGGCCGTGGCCCTGAACCGCTTCACCATGTCCGCGTTCAACATGGCCTACTACCACAAGCAGATCCCCAAGCAGAAGACAGCAAAAGTGGATTACGAGCCGTTCTTCTATCCGCTCGACAGCGTGCTCCACTGGAATCGGATGTACGGGAAGAACGGACTGCTCCAATTCCAGAACGTCTTGCCGCACGAGGGTGGCCGCGAGGGTATGGTGGAAATTCTGAAGGCAATCACGCGGTCTGGGCTCGCATCCTTTCTCGCGGTGATCAAGTTCTTCGGTGACGTACCTTCGGTTGGCATGATGTCCTTCCCGAAACCAGGCATCATGCTGGCGCTCGATTTCCCCATTCGACCCGAGGTCAGCTTCGATCTGCTCGACCGTCTGGCTCAGATCACACTCGAATGTGGAGGCCGCATGTATTCGGCCAAGGACGCGCGCATGACCGCCGAGCAATATCAGACTTTTTATCCGCAGTGGCGGGAGTTTGAGCGCTACATCGACCCATCGTTCGATTCCGCCTTCTGGCAGCGTGTCACCGGCCGGAGGCCCCTCGATGAGTAAGGCAAAAATCCCTACAAACGTCCTGGCCCTCGGCGCAACGTCAGCGATAGCCGAAGCCACGCTCCGCCTCTTCGCCGTGCGCGGAGCCCGTTTCTTCCTCGTCGCACGCAACCCTGACAAGCTCAATGCGGTCGCCGGCGATTTGCTCACCCGCGGCGCAGCCGGTGTTGCCACGCACGTCATGGATCTCGACGATACCTCCGCGCATCCCGTCATGCTGGCCGCAGCCGCCGAAAATCTCGGCACCATCGAACTGGCTCTGCTCGCGCACGGAGTGCTCGGAGACCAGCAGGAGGCGGAGGCCAGCTATCCGGCCGCGGAGGCAGTCCTCGGCACCAACTTCATGGCTCCCGTCTCGTTGATCACCTGGCTCGCGAACTACTTTGAGGCCTCGCGTCAGGGAACGCTGGCTGTCATCTCTTCTGTGGCTGGCGATCGCGGCCGCAAAAGCAACTACGTCTACGGAGCCTCTAAGGGCGCGCTCAGCATCTTCCTCGACGGCGTGCGCAATCGTATCGACCGCAGCGGCGTTCACGTCCTCACCATCAAGCCCGGATTCGTTGCCACTCCCATGACCGCGCATTTGCCGCAGAATGCGCTCTTCGCCACGCCGTCCAATGTTGCCGACGGAATCCTCAAGGCGGTAGAGAAGCGAAAGGACGTCGTCTACGTCCCGGCATTCTGGGCCATCATCATGCTTATCCTTCGCACGATCCCGCGTAGCATCTTCAAGAAGCTCAACGTTTGAGGATTCGGCGCACCCGAAAAAATTCGTCTTTTGAAACCCGTTTTTTGGCATCGGCTGAATCGGCATCGGCTGGTCAGGCATCTTTACTCCATACGGAGTCTAAACGTGACCCTTTTTCGTCTATTACTTACGCACGCTTATTGCTCGTGCCCGCTACTGTAAACTTTTAATTGGGGAGATCTCACATCAAGTTAGGATGCGCCTTGTCAGTCATGTTCGCTGACTCCAGCGGCGCGTGCATCTGCCTTTAGTGCGATCTCCGCAGCCGAGTAATTTCTCACCGCATTTTTAGCGTTGATGTATCCCGAGGCCTCTGCACTTACGTCGCCGCCAACAAGGAGCGGCGACCCGGAGAAAAACGAAAGGGCACAATCCCTTCCAAAGATGTCGTACAGCGTCCTTCATTCGCTGCATTTGCTGCCGGATGCTGCCAGGAGAAGCTGAAAAGTTATGTGGATAGTCCGCCTCGCACTTCGACGGCCTTATACCTTTGTTGTAGTTGCGCTCCTGTTGATGATTCTCGGCCCGCTCGCCGTTCTCAATACTCCCACGGATATTTTTCCCAACATCAATATTCCCGTCGTCTCCATAATCTGGCAGTATAGCGGCCTCTCGCCCGATCAGATGGCGAACCGCATCATCTACCAGAGTGAGCGCTCCCTCACCACCACCGTGAACGATATCGAACACATCGAGTCGAATGCGATGAATGGCATCGGTGTCATCAAGGTCTTTTTCCAGCCCGGGGTTAACATAGGCAACGCCGTCGCGCAGATTACCGCAGTTGCACAGACGCAGCTTCGCCAGTTGCCGCAGGGGACGACTCCGCCCCTTATCATTCAATACTCGGCCTCCAGCGTGCCCATCATTCAGGTAGGACTCTCCGGCCAGGGGCTGACCGAATCGCAACTCAACGACCTCGGCCTCAACTTTATCCGCACCCAGATGGTCACTGTACCGGGAGCAGGCGTTCCCTATCCCTACGGCGGCAAGCAGCGCCAGGTACAGGTGGATATCGACCTGCCCAAGCTCCAGGCCAAGGGCCTTTCCCCTTCGGATATCGTCACCACCATCAACGGGCAGAATGTCATCCTGCCCTCCGGAACCGCCAAGATCGGTTCTTTCGAATATCTGGTCGAAACCAACAGCGCCCCCGAAAAGGTTGCCGAGCTGAACGACCTGCCCATCCGCTCGGTCAACGGCGCGATGGTCTATGTGCGCGACGTGGCGTATGTGCGCGACGGCTTCCCGCCGCAGACCAACATTGTTCGCGTCGACGGCCAGCGCGCCTCCTTGCTCTCGGTCATCAAAACTGGCGACGCCTCGACCCTCACCATCGTCGCAGGCGTACGCGCCAAGCTTGAAGCCCTCAAAAACCAGCTTCCCCCGACCCTCAGAATGCAGCCGCTCGGAGATCAGTCCATCTTCGTCCGCGCGTCGATCAGCGGGGTCGTGCGCGAGGGCATCATCGCCGCCTGCCTCACTGCCATCATGATCCTTGTGTTTCTGGGCAGCTGGCGCAGCACCCTCATCGTTGCCGTCTCCATCCCGCTCTCGATCCTCACGTCCCTGCTCGTTCTCAGCGCCCTCGGCGAGACCATCAACATCATGACTCTGGGTGGCCTTGCGCTCGCCGTCGGCATTCTTGTCGACGATGCCACTGTCGAAATCGAGAACATCAACCGCAATCTCGAAATGGGCAAGGCCATCGAGCAGGCCATCCTCGACGGGGCGGCGCAGATCGCCGTTCCCGCTCTGGTGGCGACGATCTCGATTTGTATCGTCTTCGTCCCCATGTTCTTCCTCAGCGGTGTGGCCCGATATCTCTTCGTACCGCTCGCCGAAGCCGTCTCCTTTGCTATGCTCGCCTCTTACCTCCTGTCGCGTACCGTCGTCCCGACGATGGCGAAATATCTCCTGCAGGAGCACGACGACGAAGCTGAAGATAGAAAGAGAGCCAGCCGCAATCCTCTGGTCCGCTTCCAGATGGGATTCGAGCATTATTTTGAAAAATTCCGCGGCGGCTATCGCCGCATTCTCGAGCTTTGTCTCGCGCACTCCGCCGTATTTCTGATCTCCTTCATTGCCTTCGCCGTCGTCTCCGCCGCTTTCCTCTATCCGTACCTCGGTCAGGACTTCTTCCCCTCGGTGGACAGCGGCCAGTTCAAGATCCACCTCCGCGCCCACACCGGCACGCGTATTGAAAATGTCGCCGATCTCTGCGATCAGGTTGACAACACCATTCGCGAAACCATTCCCAAAAATGAAGTCGAAACCATCATCGACAACATCGGACTCCCCTACAGCGGTCTGAATACTTCGTACTCCAACTCCGGAGCCATCAGCTCCGCCGACGCCGACATCTCCGTGCAGCTCTCTGAAAAGCACCACCCCACCGACGAATATGTCCAGAAGCTGCGTCGCATTCTCAACGAGCGCTTCCCGGGTGTGACCTTTTACACGCTGCCCGTGGACATGGTCACGCAGATCCTCAACTTCGGCCTGCCCGCTCCCATCGATGTCCAGATCGTCGGCAGAGATATGTACGGCAACCGTGCCGTCGCCGAACAGCTGCTGAACCAGATCAAGCATGTTCCCGGCATCGCCGATCTGCGCATCCAGCAGCCCTTCGACAATCCGGAACTGATGGTGAATGTGGACCGCACCAAAGCCAGCCAGCTCGGGTTGCGGCAAACCGACGTTGCCGGCAGCCTGCTTACTGCCATGAGCGGCAGCTTCCAGACCGCTCCCAACTTCTGGCTTGATCCGGCGACCGGCGTCAGTTACAGCATTGCCGTCCAGTCGCCTCAGTACACCCTCGACAGTCTGCAAAGCCTCAACAACATTCCGCTCACCCCGGCCACCAGCGGCGGCCCGGCACTTTCGCCTGCCCCTTCGCCGAACGGCGTCGTAGCGACACCGGCCAGCGTGCCCATGGGCGGCCAGCCGGTGCAGATTCTCGGCAACACGGCGTCCATTACGCCGCTGACTGAACCCGGCACCGTAACCCACTACAACATCGCGCCGGTCATCGACATCTACGGCAACGTAGTCAATACCGACCTAGCCAGCGTGGCAACGCAAATCGACAAGATTCTCGCCGGGGCCAAACTCCCGCGCGGTTCGCAGATCGTTGTCCGCGGCCAGGTGCTCACCATGCGCAAGTCGTTCATCGGCCTGCTGGGCGGCCTTGTCTTCTCGATCCTGCTCGTCTACCTGCTAATTGTGGTCAACTTCCAGTCCTGGCTTGATCCGTTCATCATCATCTCGGCGCTACCCGCGGCGATCTCGGGTATCATCTGGTTTCTCTTCATCACTCACACACGCATTAGCGTTCCCGCCCTCACTGGCGCCATCATGTGCATGGGAGTCGCCACTTCCAACTCCATCCTGATCATCAGCTTTGCCCGCGAGCAGCTTGAAGAGACCGTAGGCGATGCGCACGAGGCGGCTCTCACCGCAGGTTTCGTGCGCTTTCGTCCCGTTCTCATGACTGCTCTCGCCATGATCATCGGGATGTTTCCGATGGCGCTTGGTCTCGGAGACGGCGGGGAGCAGAACGCACCTCTCGGACGCGCCGTGATCGGAGGCCTGCTCTTCGCCACCGTCTCCACACTGTTTTTCGTGCCGACCTTTTTCAGTGTCCTGCATGGCAGGATCGAGAAACGTCGCCGTAAGCGCGAGGACCGTCTAGACAAAAATCAGCCAGAATCGGCGGGGAACTAAACCATGAGCGAACACAACTCTGCACCAACTTCCGGAGCTACCAAGCCCCCCATTTCCGGCGGCAAGGCCATCATCCTGCTGCTCGTTCTCCTCGTGGTCGCCGTGATTCTTGCGGTGACGGGAATCATCCCCCGCCTCCGGGCGCGGACCACGCTCCAGCAGCAGACCGACTCGCTGGCCGCGCCCGACGTACTGGTTCAGAAGCCTACCCTGGGACAGCCGACCACGGAACTGATTCTGCCCGGCACCACACAGGCCTATACCGATTCGCCCATCTACGCCCGGACCAACGGCTATCTCAAGAAGTGGTACTTCGACATCGGGGCGCGCGTGAAGCAGGGACAACTGCTTGCCGTCATCGAAAGCCCCGAAATTGACCAGGAACTCGCCCAGGCCAAACAGGACCTGGCCACAGCCGAGGCCAACGCCGGCTACGCCAAGATCCAGGCGGCTCGCTATCAGGAACTCCTCAAGGGCAACGCCGTCGCCCAGCAGGACACCGACAACTTCACTACCCAGGCCGCTTCCACCACCACCCAGGTCAAGTCCGCGCAGGCCAACGTCGCCCGCCTGGAGCAACTGGTCGGCTTCGAAAACGTCTACGCCCCGTTTGACGGCATCATCACCGCCCGCAACGTCGATGTCGGAACCCTCATCAACTCCGGAGCCTCAACCGCGAACAGCGCCGAGCTCTTCCACATGGTGGCGGAAAACGTTCTGCGTATTTATGTAAACGTGCCCCAAGCGTACTCCTACTCTACGGTTCCGGGAGTTATGGCCCAGCTCACCCTCACCGAGAAGCAGGGCAGCACCTACGAGGGCAAGATCGTCCGCACCGCCAAGGCCATCGACCCCACCTCACGCACCCTTCTTGTCGAAGTAGACGTGGACAACCGTAAAGGCGAGCTGTATCCCGGAGCCTACATGCAGGTCCACTTCAAGCTGACGAATGCGCATCCAGCGATGATCATCCCCGTTTCGACGCTCATGTTCCGCTCCGAGGGTCTGCGCGTTGGCGTCGTGAAGAACAACATCGCGAAACTGGTGCCCATCACCATCGGGCGCGACGACGGCAGGTCGGTCGAAGTCTCTTCCGGGCTCCAGGACTCCGATGAAGTCATCCAGAACCCGCCCGACTCCCTGATCGATGGCGAGCAGGTACACATCATCCAGCCGCAGAACACCGGCCAGCCCAGCCCGGCCGTCGCCCAGCCATCGCAGGGGGGAGCAAAGTGAGCATGCGTTTCCTCCCAGGCCGCTGCCGCCCGCTGCTCGCAGCCGCACTTTCTCTCACCCTTGCCGGCTGCACTGTCGGACCCAATTACCAGCGCCCCAGCCCCCCGCCTGCACCCGCTGCCTATAAGGAACTGCCGCCGCCGCCCAATCCGCCCAACGGAACTTGGAAGCAGGCGCAACCCAGCGACGCCACCCTGAAGGGCAAGTGGTGGGAGATCTACAATGATTCCCGGCTGAACGATCTTGAAGAAAAGGTGGCCGTCTCAAACCAGACTCTCAAGGCGGCTGTCGAACAATATCTCCAGGCGCGCGAGCAGGTCCGCGTCGCACGATCCAGCTACTATCCAACTCTCTCCGCCGGTCCCTCAATCTCGCGCCAGCGCACCTCCGATAACCAGCCGAGCGCGACCAAAGGTCTGACATACAATACCTTCTCGATAGCCGGTCAGGTTCTCTGGGAGCCCGATCTCTGGGGACAGATCCGCCGCACCGTCGAGCAGGCGCGCGCCAATGCTCAGGCCAGCGCCGCCGATCTCGCCAACGTCGAGTTGAGCCTCCGCTCCGAACTCGCCTTGGACTACTTCGAGCTCCGCGGCCTTGACACCCAGAAGCAGCTCCTCGACACCACTGTCGCCGCTGACGCCGACTACCTCCAGCTGACGCAGGTCCGCTTTAAGGGCGGAGTCGCCACCGACGTCGACGTCGCTCAGGCCGAAACCCAGTACGAAAGCGTAAAGGCACAGGACATCGACGTCGGCGTCGCCCGCGCTCAATTCGAGCACGCCATCGCAACCCTCATCGGCGTGTCTGCATCGTCGTTCTCTCTTCCGCAGATGCCTCTGACGCTCGCACTGCCTGCCATCCCAGCCGGCGTTCCGTCGCAATTGCTGGAACGCCGTCCGGACATCGCCGGCGCCGAACGCCGCACCGACGCTGCCAACGCCCAGATCGGCATCGCCATCTCTGCCTACTACCCCAACGTCACCCTCAACGGTAATGGCGGTTTTGCAAGTCAGAACGCCGGCACATGGATTCAGGGCCCCAGCGCCTTGTGGTCGCTTGGCGGCTCCGCCGTCGAGCTGCTCTTCGACGCCGGCCGCCGCCACGCCATCACCGATCAGGCGCGCGAGGCCTATGAGGGACAGACCGCGAACTACCGTGAGAGCGTCCTCAACGCCTTTCAGGAAGTCGAGGACAACCTCGCGGCACTGCGCATCCTCAACGACGAAGCTGCCACCCAGACCGCCGCCGTCGACGCCTCTATCCGCTCACTCAACCTCAGCACCAACCGCTACAAGGGCGGAGTCACCACCTACCTCGAAGTCCTGATCGCGCAGACCACACAGCTCTCCAACCAGCGCACCCAGGCCGACATCACCACGCGCCAGTTCGCAGCCAGCGTGCAGCTGATCAAGGCTCTCGGCGGAGGATGGGACACGTCCCAGCTGCCGACGATGTAGTGCAACGGTGCGGGGTTGGAGTAATGACTAACTCCTTTTTGTCATCCTGAGCGAAGCGCGTGGCGCGTAGTCGAAGGATCTGCTTTTCAGCCCCTCCGCAGGTGCCTGATCCTTTGCAGCGTCTTTGCGGGAACGATGGGATGCGGCTAATCTTACGCAGACATCCCCTCAAGGGTTCCGCTTCGTGACGACGCCGCAGATCACACTCAGTCCGCCAAGCTCATCTGCCCGCAAAGGTGCGATCAGCCCACTCCTCATCCTCGCGGCCCTCACTACGGCGGTGTTGTTCTTGTACGGATACCACCCCTTTGCCGACGATGCCGGCATCTATGTCGCCGGCATCCGCAAGCTGGCCGATCCCTCGCTTTACCGGCCGGACGCACCCTTCGTCCTGGCCAGCACGCGCCTTTCCGCCTTCCCGCATTTTCTGGCAGCGATCGTTCGCTACACACGCGCCCCGCTCGAATACGTGCTGCTCGCCACGCATCTGGCGTCGATCTTTGCGTGCCTCTTCGCCTGTTGGACTCTCGCCCGGCGCATCTTCGCCTCCCCTGCCGCGCAGTGGTTCGCGGTCGCCCTGGCCGGTGCCTGCTTCACTTTGCCGATCGCGGGCACAGCCATCCTGATCATGGACCCCTACGTCACGTCGCGCTCGTTCTCTACTCCCCTGGGCCTCTTCGCTCTGACCGCCGCCATCGATCACGGCTGGGCACGAGTGGCGCTCTTTCTCGTGCTCGCCGCGCTCATGCACCCGCTCATGGCTCTGTATGCGGCGGCATTCGTCCTTCTCTTCATCCTCATCGACGAGGGCCAGACGCGCGCCGCGTTGCGTCTTAGCATCTGTGGAGTCATCGCCGCAGGCGGAATCTATCTGGCGACGTTGCATCTTCCCGTGTCGCCTGCCTACTCGGAGGCCGTCCTCAGCCGAAGCTATCTCTTTCCGTCGGAGTGGCCTTGGTTCGAGTACCTGGGTCTCGCCATACCTCTGCTGCTCTACGCTGTCGCCTCGAAGCATCTCGGCCTTCACACTCTCCCCGGCAAACTCTGTCTTACCGCAGTCATGATGGGAACCGCCGCCGCCCTCTCAGCTTTTCTGTTTGTCCATCCTTCGGGACCGTATTTCCTCGTGCGCCTGCAACCGCTGCGCAGCTTCCACATCCTTTACATGCTCGCCGTCGTCCTGCTCGGAGGCCTTGCGGGCGAGCTTCTCCTCAATCGTTCACCGGGCCATCCACGCCAACAGTATTCCCGCTGGGCGGCTTTCGCGCTACTCGCCGCCGTTATTGCGACAATGCTCTTCTTTCAGCGAGGCCGCTATCCTTTCTCCGCCCATGTCGAATGGCCAGGCCAAACCCCGCGCAACCCCTGGCAGCAGGCCTTTCTCTGGATTCGCGCGAACACGCCCCAGGACGCCGTTTTTGCCGCCGCTCCCGAACTGGTGTTTCTGGATGGAGAAGACTCGCAGGGCTTCCGCGCAACCACCGGGCGTAGCCTCCTCGCCGACGACAAGGACGAGGGACTCGCCATCCTCTATCCGCAACTGATCGGCCCATGGGCCGCAGAGCGCAATGCCCAGTCCGGACTCGATCACCTATCAGACTCCGAGCGCGTCAGCCGCCTGCGCCCCTTTGGAGCCACGTGGCTGCTACTCTCCCGCAATGCCGCGACATCCTTGCCCTGCCCCTACCGCAATGCCGTGGCGCAGGTTTGCTGTCTACGACCTCTGAGAAAGGGTGCCTACCAAAACCACCTCCATGTCACCGGAACCAGCGACCCTGGATAAATACAGCTAGAAACAAAGGAGCGATGGCTCAATCTCCGGATTGCTTATGCCGTCACTCGCGATGCGAAATAAAAATGCCGCGTTATACTCACAAGCGATTCCGTTGGCATTAAAATCAGGGGTCAAAATGAAAACGCTTTCACGTCGCGATATGTTGAAGACCAGCCTGCTGGTGCCGGCCGCAGCCGCGGTCCATGGAATGGGTCCGCTGGGCGCCGCGATTGACGCTGCCGCAGAGGTTCCGGGAACTTCTCCTGCAAAAGCCACGCACGAATCTTCAACTCAAAATGCTGGCCTCGGCCCGGGTGCGGGACGCGACCGTCTCCTCCTGGATTTTGGCTGGCGTTTTCACTTTGGGGACGCTGACGACTCGGCCAAAGATTTCGGATTTGGAAGTGGGCGGACAGGCAATTATCAAAAGACCGGAAATTTCATTCCTGCCGGCGCAATCGCCTTCGACGACAGCGACTGGCGCAGCGTCGACCTGCCCCACGACTGGGCCATCGAGCTGCCTTTCCAGAACGACCCCGCACTCTCCAGCAAGGGTTTCTACCCGCTGGGGCGGAACTACCCGGCCACGAGTATCGGCTGGTATCGCCGCGTTTTTGACCTTCCCGCATCGGACGCGGATAAACGGATCACGATCGAGTTCGACGGCTCGTACCGGGAATCGATGGTGGTCTTCAACAACTTTTATATAGGCGTCCATAGTGGCGGATACGATCCCTTCAGTTTCGATGTGACCGACTTTGCGAATCCGGGCGGCAGAAACGTCCTGCTGGTTCGTGTGGACGCCACCTCGAGCGACGGTTGGTTCTACGAAGGAGCCGGAATCTACCGGCACGTCTGGTTGGTGAAGACGCATCCGGTGCACGTAAAGAAGTGGGGCACCTTCGTGCGCGCCCAGGTCCGGCCCGACGAAGCCACGCTCTCCGTCACAACCGACGTTGCCAACCAGGGCAAGTCTGCGCAGAACGCGCGCATCACCTCGACGGTACTCGATCCCTCCGGAAATGCGGTGACCAAGTCGTCCACGGCTCCCGCACCCATCCCGCAAGGAGAAGGCAAAACCCACGAGCAGGAGATAAGGGTCAGCAGGCCTCTCCTGTGGTCCCTCGAAGAAAGAAATCTCTACAAGCTGGTGACGCAGGTCGAAGTGGGCGGCGAAGTCGTCGATCGTTACGAGACGCCCTTTGGCATTCGCACAATCAAATTCGACGCGGAGAAGGGATTCTTTCTGAATGGCAAATCCGTGAAGCTGAAAGGGACCTGCAATCACCAGGACCACATCGGAGTCGGTGCGGCCCTGCCTGATTCCGTCCAGTACTACCGCATCCGCAAGCTCCAGGAGATGGGCTGCAACTCCATCCGCACCTCGCACAATCCTCCCACTCCCGAGCTGCTCGACGCCTGCGACCAGCTCGGCATGCTGGTCTTCGATGAGACACGCATGATGTCTTCGAGTCCTGAAGGCTTGAGCCAGTTCGGCGATCTCGTGCGGCGCGACCGCAATCATCCCAGCGTCTTCATGTGGTCCATGGGGAATGAGGAAGGCCAGGCGAACACCGAAATCGGCCTGCACATTCTGACCGCCATGAAAGCAGTCGCGACGGAGTACGACGGCTCGCGGCCGGTGTCGATCGCTCCTATACGGGCCATTGGAGTCGGCGGCTTAGCCGTGTGTGACGTGATGGGCTACAACTACATGGACCCGGAGGCGGAGAAATATCATCAGGCGCATCCCGATCACCCCAGCGGTGGCACCGAGACGGTGAGTGCTGTCGGCACGCGCGGCATCTACGTCACCGATCCCGCAAAAGGCTACGTCGGCTCCTACGACCCCTACACCACGACCGGCCGTGCGTCCGCCGAAGGCTGGTGGAGCTTCTGCAATTCGCGGCCGTGGTGCTCGGGGGGCTTCGTCTGGACCGGCTTCGACTATCGCGGCGAGCCGTCGCCCAATGGGTGGCCCAACATCAGCTCGCAGTACGGAGTGATCGATACCTGCGGCTTTCCCAAAGACACCTTCTTCTACTACCAGTCATGGTGGACCGCGAAACCCGTTCTGCATCTCTTCCCGCACTGGAACTGGCCCGGAATGGAGGGCAAGGAAATCGCCGTCTGGGTATATTCGAACCTGGATAAGGTGGAGCTCTTCTTCAACGGCCAGAGCCTGGGCGCGAAGGACATGAAGAAGGATTCGCATCTCGCGTGGATCGTCAAGTACGCTCCCGGCTCCATTGAGGCGCGCGGCTTCAAAGACGGCAAGGTAGTCATGACGACGAAGCGGGAGACCACCGGTCCCGCTGCAAAACTGGTGATGACGTCGGACCGCCGGGAGATTTCCGCCGATGGCGAAGACGTGACAATGTTCGTCGTCGAAGTTCAGGACGCACAGGGCCGCGTCCTGCCCATCACTGATAACGAGGTAAACTTCCGGGTCTCCGGCCAGGGCAAGCTGATCGGCACCGGCAATGGCGACCCCACCAACCAGGAGCCCGACAAGGGCACATCGCGAAAGGCATTCTCGGGCCTGTGCATGGCCGTTGTGCAATCGACCAAGACAGCTGGCAACGTTATCCTGGATGCGAGCTCTCCAGGACTCGTGCCATCCAGTGTCACAATCAGCGCGAAAGCAGTGACGCTTCGCCCACAAATCGCGGTTTGGGAGCGTGAAGTTCCCGTGGGCTCCGGGATCACCGGCTTGTGGAGACCGGTGCCGTCCGCGGGCGACTCCGGCATCCTCGCGCTCCTTATGGGCGCGGGCAGCAGCGTTTTCACTCTACGGCAGGATGGAAGCGGTCTGACTGGAACCGCGGAGGGCACCAACGGCGGATTTTTTGGCGGCAGCGATGTGCCTATCCCGATCACAGAGGGCAAGGTCGATGGCGATCATGTCTCCTTTAAAGCGGGAAACAGCACATTTGCGGGAACCCTCAAAGGCGACCAGATTGAGCTGCAGCGAACGGCAAATTTCGGCTTCCCCATGCCGGCTCCTGCTAAGGAAGAAGCGAACCGCCCCGCAGTTGGGCCGCCACCGGACGGATCTGATCCGTCGATCAATGCTTCGTGGCGGCTCCGGCCAAACGCCCCGATTGTTCTCCATCGCGTGCAGCGGTAAAGCCGGACGGAACCAGCTTCTTGCCCAGAGCCGCCTACTTGACCGTCAGCGTGACGTTCAGCGTGTGACCGACGACACTGGTGCCGCTGAGAGTCGCGTAGCCGGATACCGTGATCATGTATGTCCCCGGCGCCGTGCCGGGATTGCCCGACGGCGGATGATTGAGATAGCCGTAGCGCTGCGAGCAGCCCGCTAGCCCCAAGCCGCCTGCGGCCAGAAGAGCTACGAACCCCAGGACACGCAGGGTTGCTAATCCCGAACGCCTGCGCAAGGCGCCAAGTCCGGCCATCACCAGGACGCCCGGCAGAACAATTGCGTATGCAACGTGCGCCGCAGTGGAGGCCGGCCTGATCATGCTATTGCCCAGGGCCGACGGGGCCTGCGTCTGGATCTGCAAAGTGGCCGTCACCGGCTGATCGGCCAGGGGCGTGATCGTTGTGGGACTGAAGACGCACTTGGCCGTGGCCGGAACTCCCGAGCAGGAGAGCGTTACCGTGTCATTGAAGCCGTTCTCCGGAGTCACCGTGACGGTGATATTCGCGAAATCGCCGGGTAAGACACTTGCGGCAGTGGGGCTTGCAGTGAGCGCAAAGTCGGGCAGAGTGCCCACATCGGCGTTCATCGACATTCTCGAGGACGACGCAGCATAACCCTCGCTGCCAGAGTAGGCCGCTGTCACAGTGCGTATCCCCTGCGGCAACTTGTCGACGGTAAGCTCTGCTGCCCCGTCCTCAACAAAAGCTGAGCCCAGCGAACCCTTGGCTGTCTCAAAGCTTACGGTTCCACCACTGGCGGGAGTGCCGGCAATATCGCCGACTTTCACCGTAAATGTAGTTCCACGGGCTTCCGACGCCACCGAGACATGAGTCCGAGTCGCCACTTGCGCCCAGGCACCCAGCCCCGCACCCAACATCCACACCGCCAGTAGATAGCCCGCAGCTTTGCTTGCTGCCCGCGTGCCGATGCCATACCTCAACAACTGCAAATTCATTCTTCGGATTCTCTGCTCTCTAAAAAACGTCCAGGCGCAACGGGAACTGCCGCCAAACACTCATTGTATCCGAGAGCAGCGGTTCGCTTGATCTCTCACATCAGTCCTTGTCTACCATGAGTATTGTCAGCCTCTCGACATGCTCACCACGCTGGATGCCGCGTATCTGCTTCTCGAAGTGTTTCACCGGATCGGTCAGATCGGCTTCACCATCATCCTCTGCGGTCTCATCGAATGTTTGCGCGATCTGGTGGCGCACACCCGGATCGACAAACGTATGGAGCTCTTGAAGCGCATTTCCAACTGCGGAGCCGGTAAACCGAAAGCGCCGAACCGTAGACTTGCAGAGCAGCGGAAAAATGAACATGAGACCGGCAACCGCAGTCCATATCCGGCGACGTTGACGAGCAGTCATGACTCTCAGCCGATTATAGTCGGCCTGCTCCACTCTACCCCGATACCCTCGCCGCATACCCGCCTGTCTTTAGACGAAAGACGGAAAAGGCTGGCAGCATATCGCCGCCAGCCCTCGAAAGAAAGTTTCGCTTTTATCGCAACTGGATAGGCTGATCCAGCCGGAAGCTCATCACCGTCTCCGCCGGAATATCAATGTCCTTGTTGCCGGTGAAGGCCGCGCCCAGCGTTCCCGCGCCTGCGCCGCTCAGCCCGCCAATCAGCAGACCCACGCCGCCCGAGGCCACCCCGCCTATCAGCATCCCCACACCCGCGCCGCCGCCGATAAACGCCGCCGTCCGTTTGCCCTTGCCATTTTTCGTCCGAACCACGGTGCCAGTATCCAACCGATAGTGCCGCCCATTCACGTCCAGCCCCGTTAGCGTCAGTTCCAGTACCGAGCGCCCCTTGAAGTGACCGCGCTTGTGCGATGCCACCACCCGGCCGCGCGCGATCGAGCCCGCCGGAATCACCTCGACGCCATTCACCGCCACCGGGCTCACGATCGTTCCATCGAATGGATCGCCCTCATGCGATGTCTTCACGCTGATGCGCTGATTGATTCGGATATGCAGCGTGGTACCGTCAGGAACCACCACCGGCGCAGGCTGCGGAGCATTGCTCGCCTCCTGTGCGCCCGCCGACGAGGGCGCTGGTGCTGCCGACTGCGGCGAAGCAGCAGGTGCCGACGTGCTCGCCGGGTTCGTCGTCGCTGTATTCGCGGATGACGGAGCCGACGACGCATCTGGAACAGGATTATTCGGCGTAGGCGACGTAACAGGGGGCGTCGCGGAGCTGTTGTCCGCGTTCGCCGGCGGCTGCGCAGTGCTTGGGGTCGATGGAGTCTGCGCACTGGAGTTCTGTGCGTTCTGGTTCTTGTGACACCCCGCCACAGCAATGAACAGGCATCCCACCAGCAACCAGTGCAACACATTACCTTGAGCAAATCGTTTCATCTAATCGATCTCCTTACCTGACCGAATATTAGATGCGAACCGGCATCACTGTGCTGTCTTAGCGAGGATCCCCCAGCCGCCCCTCAACACGCTGCCTCAACACGCTGATACGATGACTGGTTACCACCTCAAGCAAGGCGAGGCCACCGCTTATGACCACCACGCTCTCTCAGCGCCCGCAACTCCAGCACCTCACCGCGCAGCTCAACGACCTCAAAGCTACGGGCACCTACTTCAAGCTCCGCATTCTCGACGACATGCAGGCGCCCGTCTGCCACTACGACGGCAAGCAGGTCATCAATCTCGCCTCCAACAACTACCTCGGCCTCACCGCCCACCCCAAACTGGCCGAGGCCGCCACCCAGGCCATCAAGGATTACGGCGTCGGCTCCGGAGCGGTGAGAACGATCGCCGGAACCATGAAGATCCACATGGAGCTTGAGGAAAAAATCGCCGCCTTCAAAAACGTCGAAGCCTGCGTCGTCTTTCAGAGCGGATTTACCGCCAACGCCGGCACCGTCTCCTCCATCCTCGGCAAAGAAGACTTCATCCTCTCCGACGAGCTTAACCACGCCAGCATCATCGACGGCGCCCGCCTCTCCCGCGCCAAGATCAAGGTCTTCCGCCACAAAGACGTCGCCCACGCCGAAGAGCTCCTCAAGGAAGTCGCCAACGAACCTGGCCGCAAGCTCCTCATCACCGACGGAGTCTTCTCCATGGACGGCGACATCGGGCCCGTCGACAAGCTCTGCGATCTCGCCGAAAAGTACGGAGCAATCATGATGGTCGACGACGCCCACGCGTCCGGTGTTCTTGGCCGCAACGGCCGCGGGTCAGTGGATCACTTTGGCTGTCACGGCCGCGTGGATGTTCAGGTGGGAACCCTCTCGAAGGCCATCGGCGCGCTGGGCGGCTACGTCTGCGGCTCGCGCGATCTCATCGACTTCCTCTATCACCGCGCCCGCCCGTTCCTCTTCTCGACCTCGCACCCGCCGTCCGTCACTGCCACCTGCATCGCCGCCTTCGATCTTCTCGAACAGGAGCCCGAACGCATCGACCGCCTCTGGGACAACACCCGCTACTTCAAGGCTGAACTCGGCCGCCTCGGCTTCAACATTGGAGGCATCACCACCCCCGCCAGCGAAACCCCGATCACGCCCATCATCGTCGGCGATGGCCGCCGGACGATGGAGTTCTCAAAGGCTCTCTTCGACGCAGGAGTGATGGCCACCGGCATCGCCTTCCCGACCGTTCCCGAAGGCAAGGCGCGCATCCGCACCATCATGACCAGCGAACACACGCGCGCACAGATCGACAATGCGCTCGATGTTCTCGACAAGACGGCCCGCAAGCTGGGCATCCTGTAGAACACCGACAGATCGGAAGTTCACAACTAAATCTCTGGGAAGAAATCGAAGAAGGCGTCAATGCTCTGGCGCAACTGTGCCTCAATCTGTTCGCGGGAGCCTTCGAGCAGGTGCATGGTCACCCGGGCGGTGTTGCCGTTCCTGAGTTCGATGGGCGCTTCACCCACCCCTGCCACTTCCTCGGCAGGAAGCAGACGCAGACCATAGACAAGAGCCAAATTCGCCATAGGATCATCTTATCTCTGTTGGCACCGGGACGCGTGCCCACAGCAGGTACAATCGAGTACGACATTGCTATGACAGACACCGCTCGCGATACCGTCATCCTTGGCTCCGGCTGCGCCGGACTTACCGCCGCCATTTACGCCGCGCGTGCCAACCTCAAGCCGCTGGTGATCGAGGGACATGAGCCGGGCGGGCAGCTCTCCATTACAACGCTGGTGGAGAACTTTCCCGGATGGCCGGAAGGCATTCAGGGACCGCAGCTGATCGAGAACATGAAGCTGCAGGCAGAGCGGTTTGGCGCGGAGTTCCGCATGGGACACCTCGTCTCGGCGGACCTGTCGAAGCGCCCTTTTACGCTTCAGGTGGGCAGCGATACGATTCACGCGCGCACACTGATCATTGCGAGCGGTGCGTCGGCGCGATGGCTGGGCCTTCCCTCGGAACAGGCGCTGATTGGACATGGCGTAAGCTCATGCGCGACCTGCGACGGCTTCTTCTTCTCGGGCAGGGAGATCGCTGTAGTAGGCGGAGGCGACTCGGCGATGGAGGAAGCGCTGTTCCTGACTCGCTTTGCCACCAAGGTCACGCTCCTCCATCGGCGCGAGCAGTTTCGCGCTTCACGCATCATGTTGGATCGTGCGATCGCTCATCCCAAAATCAAGTTCATGTCCAACACCAAGGTGGAAGAAGTCCTGGGTGCTGAGCAGAAAGAAGTCAGCGGCCTCCGGCTGCGCGATACGGTCACCGGGATGGAGTCCACGCTGCCCGTCAGCGGGTTGTTTCTGGGCATCGGGCATATCCCGAATGCAAAAATGTTCGCTGGTCAGCTTGACCTGGACGATGACGGGTATATCAAGACCCGCGATTTTGTCTTTACCCGGGTGTCGGGCGCTTTTGCCTGCGGCGATGTGCAGGACCGGCGCTACCGGCAGGCGGTTACCGCCGCCGGGTCGGGTTGCATGGCTGCCCTCGAGGTCGAGAAGTATCTCGAGGAGCACGGTCGGTGACACATACAGAATGGAACAGCTCCCATAGTGTCGAAAATTACAGGCCGGGGTTGCTGCAGTTAACCGACCACTCGGGCGCACCGTCTTTCGCACTCTGCACTTCTCCCTTTCAAGCGACTCCCCCACAGATGCTTACATCGTCCATTTTCGTGTAGCATTCGTTTGCGTTGCGAGCGGCGCTGCTCAGAGAATCGCAGCTTTTGCTGGAACCAACCTCTGGCCAAGCCCGTAATTGTCCGGAAGAGAGGCGGACCTCTGTGAAAAACCTTCTGTCTGGAACATTGTTCTTGTCGCTGATCGCTTTAACAGCCGGAGCGCAGGATCGAAGCGCCCCCGGTGCGGGCCTGCCTCCGCTCATTGATCGCGAGCTCATCTTTGGCAATCCCGAGATTGCCGCGGCGCAGATCTCTCCGAACGGACAATATATCGCCTTTGTTAAGCCTTGGAAGGACACGCGCAACATCTACGTGAAGGTCGTGGGCGAACCATTCAGCGCAGCCCGACTGCTCACGACGGAGACAAAGCGGCCCGTCGCCGGCTACTTCTGGACGAGAGACAGCAGGTACATCCTGTATGTGAAGGACAACGCAGGCGATGAGAACTTTAATGTCTTCGCGGTAGATCCTTCGGCCAAGCCTGCTGCCGGCGCCGATGCTCCGCCGTCGCGTGATCTCACAGGTCTCAAGGGAGTGCGGGTAATCCCATACGAGCTTCCGAAGAGCGATCCCGATGTCGTCTATATCGGATTAAACGACCGCGACAAAGCCTGGCACGACCTTTACAAATTGCACATCTCAACAGGCGAAAAATCCCTTGTCCGCCAGAACACGGAGCGCATCACCGGCTGGCAATTCGACCTCAAAGGCCAGTTGCGCCTGGCCACACGCAGCGCGGAAAACGGGGACACGGAAATCCTTCGCGTGGATGCGGACAAGTTTACCCAGGTCTACTCCTGCTCTGTATTTGAAACCTGCAATCCGGTGCGGTTCGACCGGGACGGCAAGCGCGTGTACATGCAGACGAACAAAGGCGCGGACGTGAACCTTATCTCACTGGTGCTTTTTGATCCCGAAACCGGCAAAACCGAGACGGTCGAATCCGATCCTTTGAAGAAAGTAGACTTCGGCGGGGCGATGTTCTCAGAAGCGACCGATGAGCTGGTCGGGACCTCCTACTATTACGACCGCGAAAAACGATACTTCCGCGACAAGGGCTTCGAGGCGGACTACCAATGGCTTCAGAGCCAGCTCCCCGGCAAAGAAATCAGCATGGGCTCGCGCACCAGGAATGAGCAGGTCTGGCTGGTCACGGCTAATAGCGACACCGAGCCGGGTCGAACACTGCTTTTTGACCGCAGGACACACACGCTCACGCCGCAATTCACGGTTCGTGAGAAGCTGCCCCGCGAAGACCTCGCCAGGATGACTTCGGTCGAATACAAGTCCTCGGACGGACTCGAAATCCCGGCGTACCTGACGCTGCCCAAGGGCGTTCCTGCGAAGAACCTTCCTACGTTGATGATTCCGCACGGTGGCCCCTGGGGACGCGATGTTTGGGGCTACAACGCACTGGCGCAGTTCTTCGCCAACCGCGGTTATGCCGTGCTCATGCCGAATTTTCGCGGCTCTACCGGCTATGGCAAGAAGTTCCTCGATGCCGGCAATCGCGAATGGGGCGCCAAGATGCAGGATGACATTACATGGGGCGTAAAGTATCTGGTCGCCGAAGGCATCGCCGACCCCAAGCGCGTGGGCATTCTGGGAGGCTCCTATGGCGGCTATGCCACGCTGGCGGGCGTGGCCTTCACCCCCGATGTCTATGCCGCCGCGGTTGATATCGTCGGCCCGTCGAATCTCATCACGCTGCTGAACGCGATTCCGCCCTATTGGGAATCGATCAGGACAATGTTTTATCAACGGATGGGCGATCCGAGAACACCTGAGGGCAAGGCACTCCTCCTGGAGCGTTCGCCCCTTAACTCTGCCGACAAGATCAGGACCCCTCTGCTTGTCGCGCAGGGAGCCAATGATCCGCGAGTGAACCGGCGCGAAGCTGAGCAGATCGTCGTTGCGTTGCGCGATCGCGGCTTTCCCGTAGAGTATTTGCTGGCGCCTGACGAGGGCCATGGCTTCGCTCGGCCGGTCAACAACATGGCGCTATTTATGGAGTCGGAGAAATTTCTAGCCGAGCACCTCGGCGGCCGATATCAGGAGGGCGGCACGCCCGAAGTAACGGCGCGCCTGAAAGAAATCACCGTCGATCCCAAATCAGTTGTCGTGGAGAAAAAGCCCGAGCCAGCAGCACCTTCCAAATAATTGGTCGTTGAACCTCCCGCGAGGTGCAACCCATCGATTCCAAAAGACGGCTGTGCCGCTAGGCAACCTCGTCCGCGCTGTTGCGAATTCGATACCTTACTCACCCCCCGGTCGGCCGGCGGCAGAACTCCAGAAGAGGTCGAGGCCCCGTTCCGCGTGGATCACGAATCAGAAGCAAGGGAATTTTCCGGATCACTGAATTCCCTTGCAATAACGGATGAGTGAACTCACTATGGACGCGAGAGCATTTCTGAACGGCTGCCGCTCGGCGGTAGAGCACTACGGCGGGTCGTGACAGAAAGCTATCGCGACTCTCTGTCCTGCTCCGTGGCGGATACCGTGATCCGGAAGGGTTTCAGCGGCATCCCAAGCAGTCCATCCCAATCTGGGCGATTCCAATCAGTCAAAGGGGCGAGCAAATGCGGTCATACCTGCTTCAGGAAAAGACATCGTTCCCTGGTCGTTTGGGCCGGGGGCAGCTGGGCAGGGCGACCCTATTCACCTTTTTAGCCCTTGCCTGGTCGACCGCTGTGCTCAGCCAGGTCAACGTAACGGAGAGGGGTTACGACCATTTTCGCACTGGCGCGAATACTGCGGAGAGTATCCTCACTCCCGCAAATGTGAGCTCCAGCGCGAATCAGTTCCACAAGCAATTTGTCATGCGGGTGGACGGAAAAATCGAGGGTTCTCCGCTCTATGCCTCCGGCGTCTCGATTTCCGGCGGAACGCACAACGTGATCTATGTCGCGACGATGCATAACACGGTCTTCGCCTTTGACGCGGATGATGGAACACAACTCTCCGCGCGATGGCTGGGGAATCCGGTCACGGGGCCCGATCTGAGTCATCTCAAACCGACGACGGTTCACCCTGAGTGGGGAATTCTGAGCACTCCGGTGATCGACCTCAAGACAGGGACGCTGTACGTCGTGCGCTGGGGCTACGAAAACGGAACCAGCGGGCCGACCTTCCGACTATTTGGGCTCGACATGACGAACCTGACCAACGACAAGTTCCAGTCGGTGCTCATTGACGGGTTCAATGTTGGCGGCAGCGGGTTCAATCGCTATCTGCAGTTGCAGCGTGCCGGGCTGACCCTGGCCGCCAAGCCGGGTGGCCCGCAAGCGCTGGTGATTGCCTTCGGCGGCGGCGAGGGTGAGGGTGCTTCTCCGGGGTGGGTGGTGGCATATGACACGAAGAAACTTGCACAAGGAAGCGCACAAGCAAATGTGTGGTGCAGCAATCCACGGAACGGCGGCGGCGGCGGCGGCGGCGGAGGTGTCTGGATGGCAAATGCGGCTCCGGCAATCGACCCCAACGGAGACATATATGTAGTTACGGGCAATGGCCCGTACAATCCGCAGTTCGGGCTGGACCAACTGGGTGAGAGCATCGTGCATCTGGTGTGGAATCCGGGAAACCCGGGGTCGCTGACGGTGGCGGACTGGTTCACTCCGTTCGTCGACTCCAGCCGCGATGACGGACACCGGGACCAGGATCTTGCTTCAGGAGGCATCATTGCATTTCCGGATGAGATGGGCCTTATCGCCGGCGGCAAGGACGGAGCGTACTACCACGTGAACCGCGCGAATATGGGTAAGCGCGATTTTACCCAGCTCCTCGACAGTCCATTTGTCGCGTCATTCGACTATCAACCCACCAACGACCACACATCGCTCTTCGACGACCTGAACCAAGTGACGTCGACCGATCCGTTCACCATTGGCCCCGCCTCCGGCGGTCGCACAGCGCACATTCATGGGACGGGCGTGTACTTCAACAATCTGATCTTCGTGCAGGGCGAGAATAATAAGGTCCGCGTCTTCTCCAAGAGCAGCGGGCATATCCGCCCTCAACCAGTCGCCCAGGGCACATCCATTGCTTCGTTTGGAACTTCCTCACCGGGAGGCATGCCGGGGGGTATCCTTGCACTTTCTGCAAACGGAACATCGAACGCGATCCTGTGGGCGAATGAAGCCTTCGGGAATCTTCCCAACGATCCCGACGCCAACCTGCACTCTACTCCCAACACTCTGCGGGCTTACGATGTTTCAACAGTGCCGAGCGGCACCTTGAAGGAGATCTGGGACAGCGAAGCGGAGCCGAACGATCGCCTTGGCGAGTCAACCAAATTTGCTCCTCCGTTGGTGGCGAATGGCAAGGTATACCAGGCTACCTACGACAATCAGATCGTGGTCTACGGGCTCGGCAAACCCTCGGCGACGCCCACCCGCGACATTCGGCGGACGGTGGTATTCATCTATGGACAGACGATTCCTGGCCAGGACATGTTTGTCCGTGGGGGCACGAAAGGCGGCGGCCCCATTCGCATTCGTCATCGCAACTGGTTGAACCCGCACACCAATACGTATCGATTCGGAGACGCCAATCTCGACTTCGAAGGAGTCGAACTCGGCCAGACGGCGCCGCCCGGCAGGTTCGGCGGAGGCTCGCCGGTGGATTGGACGACGAGTCTGGCGCAGGGCACAGGCCAGCCGTACGTGTCTATGGCCGGTTTTGGAATCGCGGACGAGAACACGTTCGGCTCGAACTACTGGATGCTTGATGTGGACATGGACTGCGAGCAGGCGTTCGATGACGGTCACGGCGGAAAGTGGTTCGAGCTGAAGGCACTCATTGCGCCGCGTCCGGGTCCGGAGGAAGACGTCGCACAGACCAGCAATCCGGCGCCGCCGTACTCGTCCCCCAACCATATGGGACTGTGCGGCATGATCAATGTGTTTGTCGCCAACTTCCCGAATCTGCCGGCGGGGCTTGATCCGAACCCGGCTCAATTTATCAAACCAAGCTACAACTACCTCTCCCCTGTTGACGACCGCACGGCTTCGACCGACGTGCTGGACAACACCCCCTGCGTCTCTCCGACGGTTGAGAATCGCTGCGTCGGGAACCTCTCGCAGAGCTGCCAGAGCGTCAACGGTGGCAACTTCTTCCGAACCGTTCAAAATTGCAATCTGAAGTCTGCAGGAGGCAACTACGGACAGATGTGCCAGAAGTCGACGGGTCAGTGTTGCACGCCCAACTCGGGGGATATCTGCCAATGACAAAAGGTATTCGTTAAGCCGCAGCGCAATCCATCCAAGTTTTGAGAATTCAGTTGCGCGCTGACTGGATTCCGTGTTCTGGATTTATGTCCGCAGTCCTCATTTTTTGCGCATTGCTTGCAGCGGCTCAGCCTGTCCTATATACCACTGGTCAACGTTTTTGAAGCTGCCCACTGTATTGCCGTTGGCGTCGAAAACCTTCAGCGTTCCGGCTTCTTCCTGAGCGTTCACACCATCCGGCACGACTGCCATTTCATTGGTGTGTTGCATTTTTACGAATACGGGCATGGAGAACCTCCTGCGTGAGGGAGCATAACACGGCGGGGCTTCACAAGGGAGAAATCGCACGGCAAAAAAAGGCGGGACCAGAGCCCCGCCGGGAGTCAGTGAGGCAAAGTCAGAAGGTGAGTCGCGCCCCCAGCTGAATGAGGCGGGGAGTGGTAGCGGACGTGATTTTGCCGTTGAGAGAGGACGCCAGGTTCGCGGTTGGCGCGCTGAGACTCACCATGTTGAAGGCATTCGTGGCCTCGCCGCGCAGCTGCAACGTAAATCGTTCACCGAAGTTGATGTTGCGTAATATTCCGACATCGATATCCCGATATCCCGGACCAACAAGGTAATCGCGCGGCGTGTTGCCATCCGCACCATAGGGTCCAATGCCGAGGCCAGGGCCATTGTTGGCGAACGCCGCAGTGTTGAACCACTCGGCGGCCACTTCTGTGCGGCTTCTGTGTGGACTGAGGAACGCGGTCTGCCCAGGGACCAGGTTCGGCCGGTTATTGTTCGCGCTGTCAAAGTTCTTGTTGGAGCCGGTGACGATATTGACCGGCGCGCCGCTGTAGAGAGTGGCGATGGACGAGATCGTCCAGCCGTTGGCGAGCTGTCTCATGACGGAGTTCGCCCCATTGTAGTAGCTGATATTCCACATGCCGGAGATGCTGGCCATGTTGCGCCGATCATTGTCTGTCGAGCCTCTTTCTTCCCACAGGTTGTCGAAATCCTGGGCATATGCCAGTCCGACTGCCGACTCATTTGCGCTTTGCAGCGAATGGCTCCAGACATAGAAGCCGTTGAGCATGAAGTTGCGTGTCAGCGGCCGGTGAACCGAGAACTGCAGGGAGTTATAGGCAGCAGTCTGGTTCGATATAAGAAAAATATTCTGGCCCAGAACGCCTGGGTCGTAAGGGCGCCGGGAGTTGATGCTGGCTTGCGATGTCGTGGCTCCCGGTGCATACGGAGCGTAATTGTCGTCGATCATAATAGGGAGATCGTGCGACAGCGTTCCGACATAGGCAAGTGTGGCGCTGAATTGGCCCGGCAACTGTTGCTGAACGGCGGCATTGATCTGGTAGACCAGCGGCCATTGTGTGTTTTCCGAGATTGTCTCGACACTGGCCGCAGGAAGGAAGCGGGGACTGGACGGTGTATATGTGTAGGGAAAGGGGTCTCCATCGGGGAATGAAGCTGGATTCCCGTAGACGTTGGTAAACGATTTGATTGAGTTGAAGGTCTGGCGAACGGCGAAAGGCTGCGCATTCGCCGGCTGGTTCCATTCGTTGCCGCTCACGCTGCCAAAGAAAATGCCCGCACCGGCGCGGACGGCGGTTTTGCCATCACCAAACGGATCCCATGCAAGGCCAACACGCGGCGAGATGTGGTGCCAGCGCAGGTCGACGATGCCTCGGGGTACGCCCTTGTCTCCCGGATAAAGCAGGCCCAGCGGAGCGCTGGGAACCACCGTGGATTGAACGTTGGGGACGAAGGTGCCGGTGAGGTTTGAAGACTCGACCGGAGGAACGTCAATATCCCAGCGCAATCCAAGATTTGCCATGAGCCGGGGCGAAACCCGGTAGTCGTCTTCGATGAAGAATGCCGTGTGCCAGTCGCTCAGCAGCCCATGGTAAGGAGTGTCCTGTTCCATGGTGTTCACCTGACCAGTGACGAAGTCGCCCAGTGCATTCCCCGTAGTCGTAGGAGCAGAGGTCTGGAAGGTGAAGACGCCAAAGTTATAAAGGTTGCCGACGATCATGTTTTTGTCCAGAGCCAGCTCCCCTCCGAAATTGAGCGAGTGTCTGCCCTTGGTCATGCTGACCAGATCGCGCAGCGAATAAAAGTCGGTGGTGGTCACCGGACCCGCGAGCGCCCCGCCCACGCTGAAATATCCAGACACTATCAACTCGGGGAGAGCCTTCGGTCCCTGAATCGTAAAATCTGATCCGAGATCTCCAAGCGAAACCGCCGGCAGGTTGATGCGTCCTCCCGCCACCCTCGTGAAGCCGATCCAGGCTTCGTTGATGGTTGTGGGGCTGAAGGTGTGAACGTCACTGACGTTGGCGTTCTGTTGCGTCGAGAATGACTGGTTGATATCCCAGATCAGGTTGCCATTCCCATAAGCATTCTGCGTGGACTTGAGGTAGAAGTAAGTCGCCGCAAGATGATCCTTTGCGCCAATAACCTGGTCATATTTCCCAAGGTATTCGTTCTGGTCGGTCGGGCCAGTGAAGAAGCCTGTCCAGGCATTGTTCGCGCTGTTGGGCAGCGGAATGTACTGTTTGATGATGTTTGCGGCTGTCTGGTCCAACAAGGCAGTCGGAACGCATCCCTTGGTAGGAACCTGGCAGTTCGGAGAACTGTTCGTCCCTATCACCGGGGTCTTGGTGCCGGGGAAATCAGGAATCACCTTCGATTGCGTGAAGTCGCCCTCGCGCTCGAGCGACGTGGGAACCACGCCGCCGCTCAGTAGCTGACCGATGGATTGTCGCAGGCCGGCATAACTGAAGAAGAAGAAGACCTTGTCGCGAACGATCGGGCCACCGATGGTGCCGCCAAATTGATTGCGGTGATAGGGAGCATTCAGGGCTTTGCCATTCACCACGGGTGCGTTCCAGGGAACCGCATTCAGAGCTGTGTTGCGCACGAATTCAAACAGAGAGCCGTGAAGTTGATTGGTTCCGGAGCGAGTGACCGCCGTGACCACGGCGCTGGACATGCGGCCGTACTGGGCCGCGAAGTTGGCGGTCTCTACGCGAAACTGGTCGAGCGCGTCTGGGTTCGGCAGAGGGTTTCCATAGTTGCGGATTCCGGTCATGTTGCTGGCGCCGTCCAGGTAAAAGCTGACCATGGGAACGCCGCCGTCAATGCCGCCGTTGACGACGACCTGGGTGGACGGGACGCCAATTACATAGTTGGGAGTGCCGCTGGGATTGGTGAGCGGACTGGCGCTGTTGTATTGCACTCCGGGCGTGAGAGAGAGCTCGGTATACGCATTGCGGTTCACCAACGGTAGACCGATGATTTCGGCTGGCTGCACTGTTCTTCCCAACGTCGCGGAAGTTGTATCCACGAGAGCCGGAGCTTCTGTAACCGTGACAGTCTGGCTTTGCACGCCGATCGCCAGAGTAACGTTCAGGGCTTGCGTCTCGTCGACGGCCACTGCGAGATTCTCTTGCACAAGCTTCTTGAAGCCGGTTGCATCGACTTCAACGTTGTATGTGCCGACAGGGAGATACTGAATGTAGTACGCCCCCTCGCTGTCCGTCGCGACGGAACGGGTGAGTCCGGTTTCGACATTTACCGCTGTCACTCTGGCAGCGGGGACCACCGCACCCTGTGCGTCTCTGACCGTTCCCCTGATGGACCCGGTAATCTGCTGTCCGCTCGCGTTTACTGCGAATAGCAGGGCGAGCAGCCCCATCACCCAAAGTGCGGCAAGGGGGCGCTGCAGACTTTTGGCACTGCCTCCAGGTTGTACCGATTGCGTATGTATTGTTTTCACTGCCCTCTCCTTCCGCATCCAGTCACGTATTCTTCAAATCCGCGACAACGAGTGTCAAGCAGATTGTGCACCATCCGTTCCGCTATGCGGGACGCATTTCAACATGGTGACCAGCGCGTTGATCTAGGAGCGTATGAGGAATGAGGGCGTGTGCTGGTGATTGCTCAGCGCTTGCGTTTGACTGGTACAACCGGGGCCTGGCGGCCGATGCGCGTCGAGAGCTCCTGCGCAGTCTTCAACATGGTCTTTCCGATGAGCTGGAAACGGTCCGGAGTAATGCGCGACGATGGTCCGGAGACGCTGAGGGCTGCCACGGCGCGATTGTTCGCATTAAGAATGGGCGCGGCGATGCAGCGCACGCCATCCTCGATCTCTTCATCGTCAATAGCAAACTCGCGGTCGCGGATGCGCTCCAGTTCGCGCTTCAAAGCAAGCACATTGGTGATGGTGTTTCTGGTTCTTGCCTCCATGCGGGATGCGGCAAGAATCTGGTCGACTTCGTTTTCCGGAAGATATGCCAGCATCGCTTTGCCCAGTGCCGTGCAATAGACGGGGTTGCGCGCTCCGAGTTTTGACCCCATGGTAAGCGAACGCTGCGCTTCGATACGCTCGATGTACAGCACCTCGGCGCGATCGAGCAGAGCGAGATGGACAGTCTCTCCTACGTCGAATGCCACGCGCGTCATCAGCGGACGCGCTTCGTCACGGATGTTTACGTGATCGAGCGCCTGGCATCCAAGATCGTACAGGTGAAGGCCAAGGCGATAACGGTTGGAATCCAGACCCCTGCGCAGCAGGCCGCGACTTTCGAGCACATGGGCAATGCGGTGAGTGGTGGTCTTGTGAAGCTTCATCGCCGCCGACAACTCGGGCAGGCCTGCTTCTCCGGAGCTTTGCTTGCCGATGAACTCGAGGATGTTGATGGCGCGATCCAGCACCTGCACCTTGTAGGGCGGCTTCTTCGGGCGTTTTACCGCGCGTTTCATCATGCGAAGCTTACCATAGCCGAAATTGTGGCTATCGATTTACGTTGCAGCTCCCACGACAGATGGAGACTGTGTTGCTTCCCGTCGCGGAAGAGAAGAACGCACATTTCCCTTCTTGACAGGGACGAGCGGCGGTGCGGAGAATAGACGACTATGTTTCACGGAGAGGACTGCACGTACCACTATACGGTACATAAATATGTGAACCTCCCGTTTGAAGCAAAATACGTTCCAAGGAAAGATGCATGAACCCGATCGTTGTGAAGCCTGAAACTTGCCGGTGGGACAGCCTGAGTCTCGGCGAAGTAATGTTGCGGCTCGATCCGGGGGAAGGCCGAATTCACACCGCGCGTCACTTCAATGTCTGGGAGGGAGGCGGTGAGTACAACGTAGCCCGCGGGCTACGCCGATGCTTTGGATTGCGCACGGGTATTGTCACCGCGTTCGCCGAGAATCCGGTAGGGCGCCTGGCCGAGGACTTTATTCTGCAAGGCGGGGTGGATACTTCGCTCATTCGCTGGATGCCATACGACGGCGTGGGCCGCACGGTGCGTAACGGATTGAATTTTACCGAGCGTGGATTTGGAGTGCGCGCCGCCGCTGGTTGCTCTGACCGGGGGCATACGGCGATCTCTCAAACAAAAAGAGGCGACTTCGACTGGGAAGAAATCTTCGGGCGGCAGAATGGTTCACGGTGGTTCCACACCGGAGGGATATTCGCCGCGCTCTCCGAATCGACCATCGTCGTTGCCGGCGATGCGATGGATGCCGCGCGCAAACATGGCACGCCTGTTTCCTACGATCTGAATTATCGCGATTCGCTCTGGAAGAGCATCGGCGGCAAGGCCAGGGCCCAGGAGATAAATCGGGAGCTGGTGCGAAAGGTTGATTTGCTGCTGGGGAATGAAGAGGACTTCTCGGCAATGCTGGGCATTGCGCTCGAAGGCGTCACCGAGGATTTCGGCGAGTTGCCGATCGCCGGCTACGAAAAGATGCTGCGCGAAGTGGCGACGGCGTATCCAAGCCTGAAGCTGGTTGCTACGACCTTGCGCACGGCGCATACCGCAAGCCGGAATGCATGGGGAGCAATTGCGCTCTATCAAGACGAGATTGTGCAAGTTGCGCAACGCGATATCGACATTCTGGATCGCGTGGGAGGAGGCGACTCTTTTGCCTCGGGCTTAATCTATGGGCTGATCGCAGGCAAACCAGTGGAGTGGGCCGTGCGCTGCGGAGTGGCTCACGGGGCGCTTGCCATGACCACGCCCGGCGACACGAGCACGGCCACGCGCGCGGAAGTGGAGCGCGTGATGAAGGGCAGTTCCGCGCGGATTGAGCGCTAGGTCATTAAGCGCTGGATCAAGGAGAGGCATGTCGGCAGAAACGAAGAGAACTCTGGAACGGGTGGGACTGATTCCCGTACTGCGCGCGAACTCGAAACATGCGGCGCATGCACTCGTCGATGCAATGATGGCCGGCGGAGCCACGGTGGTAGAAGTCACGATGACCGTGCCCGATGCGTTGAGCATACTGCGCGATCTGAAACACAGGTATGGGGATCGTATCTTGCTTGGCTCCGGAACGGTGACAACGGCGGCGGAGGCAGCTGCAACGATTGAGGCAGGAGCGGAATTTGTCGTCAGCCCGAGCCTGCATCTCGATGTGATTGCAAAGACGAAGGAGCTGGGCAAGATTTCGATTCCCGGCGCGCTCACGCCAACGGAGGTCATCACCGCGTGGAGAGCGGGCGCTGATTATGTGAAGATATTTCCCTGCTCGGCGATGGGCGGTGCGAGTTATCTGAAGTCTCTGCTCGCTCCCTTCCCGGAGTTGCAGTTGATTCCCACCGGAGGCGTGACGCTGCAGACGGCGGCGGATTTTCTGAAAGCGGGTGCTCGCGCCCTGGGAGTGGGTACGGATCTGGTGAATGCCGCCGCGATTGCGGAAGGCAATCCGGAATTGATTACGAATACCGCGCGTGCTTATCTGGAAATAATCAGGGCAACACGGGCGTAGGCCGTAATGCAGCCGTCCCGCATGCCGGTACGAACGTCTCTCAAATCGTTGACAACCGTTGCCTCAAACAAAAAGAATGCTCCTCGTCCGGTTCGCATAGCAGTACGCCGTACCGCGAAGAAGAAGAATGAGCATTCTTGATCAGTTTCGTCTCGATGGCAAAGTCGCGCTGGTTACAGGATCGGCCAGCGGACTCGGCGCAGCGATCGCCGTTGCGCTGGCAGAGGCCGGAGCATCGGTGGCATGTCATGGCAATCGACGCTCCGCGCATGAAACAAGCGAGCGGATCCGCACGATGGGGCGCGAGTCCAAGAGTTTTGCCGCCGATCTCGGCAAGCATAATGGGGCGGAGTCCCTGTATGAAGCTGTCTCAGCTGCGATGGGCGCACCAGACATCCTGGTGAACAACGCCGGCATGATCTATCGGGAGCCAGCAGAGCACTATGACGTGCAGGCCTGGATGACGGTGCTCCAGGTGAATCTCACCAGCGTGTTTCGCCTCTGCCAGCTTGCGGGCCGGTCGATGCTTGAAAGACAACGGGGCAAGATCATCAACATTGCGTCGTTGCTTTCGTTTCAAGGCGGCATCCGCGTTCCGGCGTATGCCGCGTCGAAGGGCGGAGTGGCGCAACTAACCAAGGCGCTGGCAAATGAATGGGGGCAGCGCAATGTACAGGTGAATGCGATCGCTCCGGGATACTTCCGCACAGATAACACTTCGTCGTTGCAGAAGGACGAAATTCGAAACCGCCAGATCCTGGAGCGGATTCCGGCGGGGCGCTGGGGCGAGCCGGAGGATATGGCTGGCGCCGCGGTCTTTCTGGCTTCGGCTGCGAGCAACTATATCACCGGCGAGGTGCTGGTGGTGGACGGCGGCTGGATGTCACGCTGAGTGAAGAAAGGGGTAAATGACCGCTGAGACTATCAAGCTCGTAGAAAGGAAAGATGCAAAGGTCTTTTCGCCGGAAGAGGGACTGTCGCGACAGGTGCTTGCTTACAGCCATCAGTTGATGCTGGTGCGACACCTGATGCAAAAGGGGTGGACAGGTGCGAGGCATAGCCATCCGCATGAGCAACTGGTGTACGTCATCCGCGGCCATCTTCGGTTCAGCGGCGGAGGCAGCACGTTCGACGTGCGCACCGGCGACAGTTTTGTGGTTCTGGGGGAGATGGAGCATCAGGCCAGCGCGCTCGAGGAGTCGGAAGTCCTGGACGTGTTTACGCCCTATCGCGAAGACTATGCGGAGCAGCGGCTGTGATGATGCTGAAGGCATTTGCGCTCAACGCTGCTCTCCTGCTTCCTGTCGCGTCCTATGCTGCGCAGCCTTTGCGCTCGCCATGGGACGGCAAGGATGTGAAGCTGACGGATACTTCCTATGCGTGCCCTGCCATCGTTCAGCTGTCGCCCGATCTGACAACGGACCGCTTCTACTCCGACAGCAAGTCTTCGATCATCGATCCGGAAAAGTGGAAAGCGTACGTCGCGAGTTCGGGGCCATATAAGGATCTGGGGCAGCGGATCGTCGATGCAGCGGACGCATATCGGACGACGGGCAGCCGAGAGGCGGCGGAGTGCGCCATACGGCATGCGGACGCCGCGGCGAAAGATGGAGTATTTACTGGAAAGATGTCGTCCAACCAGGCGTACTACGTGCAGGGATGGGTGATCGGAGCGATCGCGATCGCTTATCTCAAGGTGCGCGATAGCGGTCTGATTACACAGGAACAGGCGCATGAGATTCCGTCGTGGATCGTGAGGGTAGTGCAACAGACGATGGACTACTACGACACGAGGCGGCAAAAGGGCACGGGCGATGCCGAGAACAACCACCTGTATTGGGCCGGCGTGGAGATATCGGCGGCAGGGATCGTTGCCGACAATCGCAAGCTGTTCGACTGGGGCATGGATGCTTATCGCATCGGTGTGGCGCAGATCGGGACGGATGGCTCGCTGCCGCTCGAGATGCGGCGCGGACAACGCGCTCTGCACTATCACCTGTACGCAGTGGCTCCCCTGGTGTATCTGGCGGGGTTTGGCGAAAACAACGGCCTGAATCTTTACGCCGAACACAACTATGCCCTGAAGAAGCTGGCTGTGCTTTCAACGCAAGGGCTGGTGGATAACAGTTTCTTCGCGAAGGCCGCGGGCATTGCGCAGGACACGCCCAAAGGACCTCCAACAGCGGAAGAAATCAGTTGGGCGAATATTTATGTTTCACGATTTCCCGACCCGGCGATCTCGCAATTGCTGGCAAAGGCACCATCGCTGAGCTACATGTATCTCGGTGGATTGCCTCCAGGCTCAGTACAGAAATAACGAGGAGATTTCTATGGCAGCTTCATTGACCACCTCATTTGCAACTCCACTTTCGGAAGCGGTTGCCAAGGCTGACGGGCCTTACCAGCTGCACAGTCTGGATCGCGCGGTCTCGGTTCTCGAAGTGCTCGGCGAGAGCGATACTCCGCTCAGCCTGGCGGAAATCTGCCAGCGCATGGATTTGCACAAGAGTACCGCACACAGGTCGCTTATGGTGTTGGAGCGCAGCGCGCTGATCGAGCGCACGCTGGAGAATCGCTTCCGGCTGGGACTGAAGCTGTATGAACTGGGAAATCGAGCCGTGGAACAGATCGACTTGCGCGCCCGGGTTCATCCGTTCTTCCGGCGACTCGCCGCGCAGGTGGGGGAAACGGTGCACCTCAGCGTCCTGCAGAAAACATCGGTTGTGTATCTAGACAAGGTCGAACCAAACCGCAGAGTTTGCATGAGCTCGAAAACCGGAACTTCGAACCCGGTCTACTGTACCTCGATGGGCAAGGCGATGCTCGCCTTTCAACCCGAGGAGGTGATCGAGCAGATCGTCGCAAAGATTCGTTTTGTGCGTCATACGCCGAAGACGCTGACCACACGCGATGCGCTGTTGAAGGCGTTGGAAAGAATTCGCCGTCGCGGATATGCCATCGACGATGAAGAGATTGAACTGGGGGTTCGCTGTGTTGGCGCTCCAATCTTTAACGAAAACCACCGAGCGATTGCAGCAGTAAGCGTCTCCGGACCGGCGTCGCGGATCACAGTCCAAAGCGTGCCGGGCATCGCCGAGCATGTGCTGCGCTGCTGCCGTGATATCTCCGCGTCGCTCGGGCTGAGCACAAAGAAGAAAACTCACCTGGTGTCACCCTTCCTAAGGCACTACGGAAATTGATCTCAGTCGCGAGCACATCGGCTGGAGGCGAGACGCATGGAAAACAGCATTACCCGTCGTGATATGTTGAAGGGCGCCGGAGCATCGCTTGCGGCCGTTGCCCTGCCGGGCACGCCCTTCTCATCTGAACCATCGGCACAAAGTACGGCCACTGCGCAGGACCAGACACGCGCACAGCGAATGCAGTGGTGGCACGCAGCCAGGTTCGGCATGTTCATCCACTTCGGGGTCTATAGCACAATAGAGCGGCATGAATGGGTCATGGAGAACGAAGCGATCCCGATGAACCAATATGTGCCGCATGCAGTTACGTTTAAGCCCGTATTGAATTCACCCCGTGCATGGGCGCGGCTGGCGAAGCAGGCCGGTATGAAATACATGGTGATGACCACGAAGCATCATGAGGGTTTCTGCAATTTCGATACAAAGCTGACCACCTATTGCGCTCCGAAGCAGGGGCCGGGGCGCGACATGGTGCGCGAGTATGTGGAGGCGGCGCGCGCCGAAGGTTTGCGCGTGGGCTTCTACTACTCCCTGATGGACTGGCATCATCCTGATGGAGCGCGATGCGCAACCGATGAGGCAGCGAGGAGAAGGTTTGTCGACTACACTTATGGGCTAATCCGAGAGTTGATGACCAACTACGGCAAAGTCGACGTGTTGTGGTACGACGTAGCGTGGCCGCTGGATGCGAACGGGTGGGAGTCTGAGCGGATGAATGCGATGGTTTTCGAACTTCAGCCCGAGATCATTGTGAACAACCGCAACAAACTTCCCGGCGACTTCTCAACTCCGGAACAAGAGATTGTGGCGGCGACGAATGGGCGCGCGTGGGAATCGTGCATGACCCTGAACGATAGCTGGGGCTATCAGCGCGCGGACGACGACTGGAAGTCATCCCGCACGATTGTTCGCAACCTGGTTCAGTGCGCGTGTGACGGCGGCAACTATCTACTGAACATTGGGCCCAAGCCGGACGGATCGATTCCGGAGGAATCTGTTCGTGTACTGACCGAAGTCGGCGCATGGATGAGTACAAACGGCGAGACCATCTATAAATCTGATCTATGCCAGGTGCGACGCTCCAATTACGCAAGCTTTACCAGAACCGGCAATATGCTTTATATGCACGTTCACTTCTGGCCCGGAGAGTATGTTGCAATTAGTGGACTGCAGACTAAGGTCAAGGCGGCGCATCTCCTTAAGACCGGCGCGGAAGTCAAGTTCACCCAGGACGAGTTCCAGACAAAGTTCGTTGGCTTGACGGAGAAGGCACCGGATTATCCAGTAACGACGATCGCCATAGAGTGCGAATCCGAGCCGACGCAGAATACGGACTTTGTTCGTATCAACAAGCCACGCGACGGCGTATAGTGCTACTCCTTCACCTTGACGACGATTGTACTGAATACGTCTCCTGGCGCGATGATCAGCTGGTGTGGCGTACCAGCGGGGATGTGTACAATGTCGTTCTTGGTGATGGTCTGCGATTGTCCATCCTGAAGGCTGCTGCCCTTTGTTTCGCCGTCATTTCCGGTCTGCGCGTTCATGACGGTACCGCCGGTTATGAGCGTTGCCTTCCCACCGGTGACAACGAAGATGTCGTCGTAGTGCGCGTGAATCTCGGCGCCTCCGCTGGCGGTGCGAACCGAGAGTTTGATGGCGTGCGAGGTGTAGTCGCCAAGTGTCGCTCCGCTGCTGCCCGAGGCTTTTGACGTTTGCCCGAGCGTTGCCAACTGGGCCGAAATGTCTTTGCCGGAGAAGACCTGGGCTTTGCCCCCGGTTTGCGCGAAGGAAGGAATGGCCAGTGCGGCGACGGCGAAAATTGGAATCAGTTTCATATGCCCTCCTGCGATTTTATGATTCGGCTCAGCGAAGACTTTGCAACGGAGCAGGATCCATATCTGCGTAGTCCTGATTCTCTCCACCCATGCCCCAGCAGAAACTGTAGGCCTGTGTGCCCATCCCGGCGTGAATCGACCAGCCAGGGGAGACTACAACTTCGCGATCCTTCATGACGATGTGACGCGTCTCTTCCGCAGGGCCCATCAGGTGAAAGACCCGCGCATCTTTCGTGAGGTTGAAGTACATGTAGATCTCGGAGCGGCGCATGTGGGTATGTGCGGGCATCGTGTTCCAGGCGCTGCCCGGATGAAGATGCGTGACGCCCATCACCAGTTGGCAACTCTTCGCTCCGCCGAGATAGATGTACTTGCAAATCGTGCGTCGATTGCAGGCTTCCACACTGCCCAACTCAACCGGGTTGGCTTCGTCCTTGCGAACCAGCGTTGTGGGGTGGCTGGCGTGTGCCGGATAGCTAAGAAGATAGAAGACCGCCGGCGAGCCAAGGTCTTTCGACTCGAAGGCAATGTCGCGCGCGCCGCGTCCGATGTAAAGGCAGTCGAGGTTTTCGACTGAATGGCACTTGCCGTCTACGCGAATCACGCCGTTGCCGGCAATGTTCAACGCGCCCAACTCGCGACGCTCCGTGAAATACTGCGCGCGGAGCGCGTCGTCTGCAGGAAGCGCGGTCGGACTTCCCAGCGGTGCAGCCATGCCTACGACGGCGCGATCCAGATCGACATACGCAAGACGGACCGCACCCGGCTCGTAGAGCGCGTCGATCAGAAATGATTCCCGAATCTGTGTGGTCGTCATCGTGGGATATCGGACAGGGTCGGCCAATAAATAGGTTTTCATCGCTTTCCTTCAGCAGGCATTCTTTCGTTGCAGCATTGAGTTGTCATTTGTAACCGCGTTGTGTCTGCGTCAGAAGCCAGCGCACGAATTCTTTTCCTGCGGCGAAGTTGTCCTGTATAGGCGGGCGTTTGCGCCCATCGGTGTACTCGTTGTAGAGCCACGGGTCTACGACAGCAACAACCGTGCCCTTGCCATAGTTCGCAGTGGCCATCATGATGTCGCCCTTGTCTTCGAGGAGTGACGTCGCCGGCGATTTGAGCGAGATGGTGCAGGTGTCTTTCATGTAGAGTGTGTGCGGATCGCGAAAGAGCGGGCCGCCGCCCTTTGCCACTATTTGGCCGGGTGCAAAGTCATTACCGATCACGTGATGGCTGAGCGTGTTGTTGAAATGGATGCCGAAGCGGTCTGCGATCAGATTGAGATGCTCAATGTCGGCGTTGGCAGGATCGTTCTCCATTAGGATTAGAAAGCCGCCCTGTTTAACCCACTCCGCCAGCTGATCTGCATCCTCCGGCTGCACGTAGTGAGGATTAGGATTTTTTGCCGGAATATCTGGCGAGACGATGATGTAATACTGCGAGCCCTTGAGCCCCTCGACCGTGGGAGCCGTGTAAAGGGTGTCGAGTGACACGCCATAGCTTTGGAAGATGTGCCCGAAGAGCGAAAAGCCGCTGTCACTTAAATCGTTCCACTTGTAGTGGAAGTACTGCTTCTGTCCGGCAGCATTGACTCTCTGCTGACTGTTGAACCAGGCGTCGACCAAGACCGTTTCGCCCTGAGCCAGGGTCGCATCTGACGCACGTTCCATCTCACTGGCGGCGAGAAGGAACGCACCTACCCCTTTGGGATCGTTGCTGCCGACACGCGCAGTTACATAATATTGATAGGTCCCGTCGCGATAAGGATTGCCTCCGAGGCCGACGCCCCTGACTGTGCCTGTGATGGTTACAGATATATTCGCGTCTGTCTGGACGAAATGGCTCAGGATTCCCTGCCACGCACGCGCCGCATTGTCTGAATAAGACTGCGGCAGGTATCCGAATCGAACCCCCATTTGGAGCGCATAGGTAAACATGCAGGTGGCCGACGATTCAAAGTAGTTGCCCTTCTCTCCCGGCTTGTCGAGGACCTGATACCAGAGACCGGTTTCCTGATCCTGATAGCGGACGACCGCAGCGGCAGTGCGATTCAGAATCGCTAGCAGCTTCGCGCGGCCCGGATCGTCCTTCGGGTAATAGGGCAGCGTGTCGACCAGCGCCATCATGTACCAGCCCATGGCGCGTGCCCAGAAGATCTGTGATGCTCCGGTAGTCTTGCTGGCCCACGCCTGTTTTCGGGACTCGTCCCAAGCGTGATAGAGCAGCCCGGTTTTTGGGGAGCGCGTGTGTTCTTCGATCGTTGAGAACTGCTTTGTGATGTCGGTGAAGTCCTGCGGCTCTTCAAAGATCGCCGCGTACTCGGCGTAGAAGGGCTCGGCCATGTATAGGCCGTCCAGCCACATCTGGTCGGGATAGATTTGCTTGTGCCAGAAGCCTCCCGAGGCGTTGCGCGGCTGGTGAGAGAGTTGCATGCGAAGGAGCGTCGCAGCCTTGAAGTACTTTGCATCCTGGGTGACGCGATAGAGGAGCAACAACTGGCGCCCGAGAGCGATATTGTCGAGAGAATTCGCGGCTGGATCGTATGTGGGAATCGAGCCGTCTGGTGAAACGAACTGATCTACGGATTGCTTCGCATATTTGTAGTAAGAGCCATTCGCCGTGTTGTACCAAACGGCATCCATTCCATTCAGAAGCGTGGCGAGCTCGTAATTCCATTCCCATTTCGCATCTGGCGCGACAAAACGGCCTGCGGGCCAGCGCTCGATGGTCGAGTTTGCCACGCGTTGCGACCACGGCAGCTGTTGCGGACTCGCGACGGGCATGAATGCCAGGCAGAGGACTGCCAGGACAGCGCCACAATTGCAGGCTTTGCCGGGTTTTGTCACGAAGGAATTCAATCCAAACATCATTGCGCGTTTCGCGTCGGAGCAGTCTGCGGGCAGCAGTTTCATTTGACCGTGATTTCTGTTTATCAGAACGGGTAGGCTGGTGTCTGCACGTTTGTGCAATCGCGTCCCGCTATACGAGATGATCTGTTCCCTTAGCGAGCGATGGCGCATTACTATGGCTTGGTCGAGTTCACCTTATCGAGGATGGTGCATGTCTAGAAGACTCTTGTTGCTTGGCGTGGCGGCATGTCTTTCCTTAACGTCGTTCTGCGGTTTGAGAGGACAGACCACTCCTGCAGCGAAATCCCGGGCCGATGCTGGCGTGGGAGATACGCTGGACAACCCCCCGCCGCTCGCTAACCTCTCTCCCGCTTTCAAACCCAAAGAGATCGAAGCGGCGATACGCAAGGTCGGCGACTGGGAGTTGGAGCGGGCACGGCCCTACTTCAGCCAGGACTGGACCTTTGCTGCGCTCTACGCGGGATACATGGCCGCCGCAAAAACGCTGCCTGAGCCGCGCTACGAAGACGCCATGATGCAGGTAGGGAATAAGTTCGAGTGGAGGCTGGGACCCCGGTTAACGCACGCGGACGATCAGGCGATTGGGCAGACATATCTCGACCTGTACCGGGATTATCACGAGGCTCGCATGATGGAGCCGACCAGGAGCCAGTTCGATGCGCTGATGAAATCGCCGGACGACCCGGCAAAGCCGATCTGGTGGTGGTGCGACGCGCTGTTCATGGCGCCCCCGGTGTGGGCTCGGCTGTACCGGGCGACGGGTGAGAAGTCTTATCTCGACTACATGGACCGCCAGTGGTGGATTACGTCGAACCTGCTTTACGATCCGCAGGAGCACCTGTATTTTCGCGATGCGAGCTATCTAAAGAAAACTGAAGCCAACGGTAAGAAACTTTTCTGGTCGCGCGGAAACGGGTGGGTCATGGCGGGCCTGGCGCGGGTGCTGGAGGAGATGCCCGAAGACTACCCTACCCGGCAGAAGTATGTGGAGCAGTATCGTCAGATGGCTGAGCACGTGGCCGCTCTCCAAGGGGCGGATGGTCTGTGGCGGTCCGGGCTGCTCAATGCGGTTGCCTACCCGCTGCCTGAGGTGTCCGGATCGGCGTTCTTCGTCTATTCGCTGGCGTGGGGGATCAATCACGGCCTTCTGGATCGGGCCAAGTATCAGCCGGTGGTACAGAAGGGCTGGCAAGGACTCGTGTCGCACATCTATATGGATGGGCGGCTGGGGTGCATTCAGCCAATCGGCGGGGCTCCGGGCGACTTCAAACCTTCATCGAGCTATGTCTATGGCGTCGGGGCATTTCTCCTGGCCGGGTCGGAAGTTGATCGCCTGGCGCAAGGTAAGGCTGCTCCTCACGGGCATGCACATTGATTTGAGTGAGTTACGGGATTCTCCGGCGCTCCGATTGACGGAGTTAAGAAGGTGTCGAGTCTGACGAGGTTTCTGCATCTCAGGGAACAAGGAGATTCTCTGGAATGCGAATAAGGATGATGGCGGGGTTCGCCGTGTGTGGGGCGATGGTGATGGCGGCGGGGTGTAAGACGAATGCGGTCGACAAGGGAGCGTTCAAATCGGCGATCAACGACTACTACAGCGCCAGACAAGACTGTTTGTGGTCGAGCCCGATGAAGTTTCCGGCGCAGGCGGATACATCGAATGAAGACCAAACGAAGGGATTCGATGCGCTGACGGATGCCGGCATGCTGACCCGCGCGGCGGCTGAGAAGAAGCGGTTCCTGATCGGTTCGAAGGAGGTGAACAATTACGACCTCTCCGACAAGGGCAGAGCGACTTGGACGGCGGATCCGTCGCAGCCCGGATACGGCAACTTCTGCTTCGGCCACCGCGAGGTAATGTCAATCGATACCTTTACGCCTTCGGCGGACGCGAATGCGACGCAGTATTCGGTCACTTATCACTACGCCGTAAACGGACTTCCGGCGTGGGCCAGCACGGCAGAGATGAAGACCGGTTTTCCGAAGCTGGCGACGGATACCTCCGGTCAGCAGACGGCGACGGCCACGCTGGTGAAATCCGATAAGGGCTGGCAGGTCACCAGCGTGCAGCCTGCGGGAACCGACTCCGGGACGAGCGGACAATAGGTGCTGTGCGCGCTTCGGGGCCTGTCAAAAGTACGAACGCTAATTGGACGATCATTGGACGCTTGGCGGACGGGAGTTTAACGACAGGCTCGCCGAGGGTGGCTAGTCTCTTCTTGAAGGAGACTCCCCATGAAACGAATTGCAGTCATTGCCCTCATTATCCTGGCGGGCTTCTGCACGGCCGGTAGTCTGCAGGCGCAGAGCCACGAAGTTCGAGCCAACGTCCCATTCGATTTCAATGTCGGCAGCAAACATCTCCCTGCCGGGAAATACACCTTGGTTAAGGACTCCACGGACAACATCATCGAGATCCAGAATTGGGATCAGCATATCGCCACTCTGAGCGTGACAGAAGATGCCGGAACACCGGCAGGCAATGTCAGCCAGCTAGTCTTCAACAAATATGGCGACCAATACTTCCTGAGCAAGATTCAATGCCCGACGGTTGCTCTAAATCTAGAGATTCCTCCGTCGAAGCGGGAAAAGCAGGCTCGCACACAGATGGCCTGGCTTGGTCCGGAGCAGACGCTGGTAGCCCTGTACTAGAAGCTGGCCTGGCTGCGGCGTTCACGCCTTCTCATAAAACAAGTCCGCCCTGGCAGGTGTTTTGCCCGGGCGGACTATATAGTTTAGGTTTGTTTCCGCGTAGCTCTGAAAGTTCTGGAACGCGACTACATACCGTTGGCTCGTCCGCTGTAGGTGCGGAGCTCGCGCGTAAGATACAGTGCCTCTGCCGGGACCGGAACCGTGCCGTTCAGAATCGCCTGCCTGTCCACGTTTGTTCCATAAAGCGCTTCGTCGCCGCTGTTATCCGCCCTCACCACAGCTCCGTCCAGGCTGACGCCGGCAAAGAGGCCCCTGCTGCGCGAATAAGAAAGAATCTCGGCGTTGAGCGATATATCTGTGGCAGCGGTGGCATTCCGGCCCACGGGGCCCGCCGCAACGGAAGCGTCGCCTCCGAGCTTGAACTTGTCGCTGAGCAGATGATGCAAAGCTTGATCATTCATGAAAAGCATGACCAGGTCGGTGGATGAGCCGCCAATCTGGTAACCCACGCTCCCGCCCTCGATCGCAATAAACACCGGTGCACTCCATCCATGGGCAGTGCGGCAGGTCGCCAATCCGCGACCATAGTTGCCACCGAAGACGAAGGCGAACTTCTTCTCACCCGGAATAATGGCAATACACTTCGACTTATCCAGAAGGTCGTGCGGAATGCCCTTATCGGGAGTGTCCATAATTTCCTTGAAGACATCGGCAGCTTTTCGGGTGCGAGCAACATCGTCCTCACGGTCGGAGGCGGCCGCGAACTGAGCCGCAAATATAACTACTGTGGAGAAAATCAAAAATCGCTTGAACATATATTTACCTCTTCCTGCAAGAGATTCCTTTGGAGCCTTCGCAACCGCGAGCCTGCGAGCATTCATCATTAGAAGATGCGACCGTCATCGATTCGAGATGCCCGCGGAATGTTTCTTCCATGCAAATGGAACGCTTCTACTCGCGGAACTGAAACCGCGCCGCTCACAATTTCGCGCCGACAAGAACATCATTCCAGGTCGCAACCGACTGAGAGATGCTTGGCGTGCCAATCACCGGCAGAGGCAGTTGTCTGACTCCGCGGCCGATCTCCTCACGCGTTCGAGACGTAGATGAAGCGGATCAGAAAGAGCACGGCCAGCAGGTAGAGCAGCCAGTCCTGGCGCCGGAACTTGCCGCCGAGAATATGAACGCTGGCGTAAGCGATCACTCCAAAGCCGAGCCCGTTGGCGATCGAAGCGCTCAGCGGAATCATGATGAGCGTCAGAAACGCCGGGATGGCAGACAGCGGCTCGGTCCAGGGAATCTCGGTAATGGTAGTCAGCATCAGGCTGCCAACGATGATCAGGGCAGGCGCCGTGGCTGCCGTGGGAACGATGCCCACCAGGGGCGCGGCGAAGAGCGCCAGAAAGAAACCGAGGCCAGTGACGATGGCAGTCACACCAGAACGGCCTCCGACGGCCACGCCCGCGCTCGACTCCACATAGCTTGTCACTGTAGAAGTGCCGGCTAGCGAGCCGACCACGGTCGCCGCGGCGTCGGCGAAGAGAATGCTGTTCAGTCGAGGAATGTTCCCGTCTTCTCCGATGAAGCCGGCCTTCTTGGCCACGGCGACCAGCGTTCCGAGATTGTCGAAGAGATCGACAAAGAAGAAGACGAAGACGATCTCCAGCAGTCCGATGTGGAGAGCGGAGCGAATGTCCAGCCGGAAGGCAGTCTGCGTGACGGCGGCAACGCTGTAAGAGGAGACCTTCCAGTGGACGAGGCCGAAGGGGATAGCCGCGATGGTGATGGCGATGACGCCGATAAGGATCGCGCCGCGTACGCGCCAGACCTGCAAGGCTGCGATGACGATGACACCGAGCAATGCGAGCGCCGTCTGCGGAGCGCGCACGTCGCCGAGGGTGATGAGCGTCTCCTTGTAGGGTACGATGATGCCCGCGTTGTGCAGGCCGATGACGGCGATGAAGAGGCCGATGCCTCCCGCGACAGCAGCATACAACTCATGCGGGATGCTGCGCAGGATAAGCTGCCGGATTCCACAGGCGGTGAGCAGCAGAAAGGCCACGCCGGAGATGAAGACGGCTCCCAGGGCGGTCTGCCATGGCACATGCATCTTGAGCACGACCGTATAGGTGAAGTAGGCATTCAGTCCCATGCCGGGTGCGAGCGCGATGGGATAGCGCGCGATGACGCCCATGAGGATAGATCCGAACGCGGCCGACAGGCACGTGGCCGCAGTGACAGCGGGCAAGGGAATTCCGGCCTGCGCCAGGATGGCGGGGTTCACCAGGACGATGTACGCCATGGTGACGAAGGTAGTGAGGCCGGCAAAAAACTCTGTACGCCAGTTTGTATTCAGACGGGAGAACTCAAAGTAGCGTTCAAGGGCAGCGCGCATGGTCCATCAAAACATAGGTTTGGGAAATTCCAAATGAAGTTCTTGTCGAATACTCACAGCAGGCGCTTTCGTTATTCTGATCCCTGCCATTCGTTCCTCGCTGTTCAGGCTCAAATTGTATGCGCCAGAAATTTTGCGACGGGATACCTTGACTATCTACAATCAAGAGTGTAGATAATCTAGGCATGGGTAAACCGAGCGATTTGGTGCAGGGCACTCTCGATCTTCTGATTCTTAAAACGCTTTCAACTGAAGCCCGGCACGGGTGGGCTATCGCCAAGCGCATTCAGCAGATTTCCGGCGAGGTGCTCCAGGTACAGCAGGGGTCGTTGTATCCTGCGCTGCATCGGCTGGAGCAGCAGGGATGGATCAAGGCCAAATGGGGTGAGAGCGAAACGGGCCGACAGGCCAAGTTTTATTCGCTCACAGCCGCTGGGCGGGCGCAGCTCGAAAAAGAAACGGCAAGCTGGGAGCGGCTTTCAGGCGCGATCAATTTGATTGTGCAAGAAGGCTGAACCTGCGGGAGGGATAAGCAATGCGATGGCTGGACAAGCTTCGGGTGCGTAACGAGATGCTCTTTCGTCGTAGACGCGCGGCGGACCAGCTGGATGACGAGCTGCGCTTTCATGTCGAGCAGCAGGTTGCGGAGAATATCGCGGCGGGGATGGGCGTGGAGGAGGCACGGCATGCGGCGCTGCGGGCGTTCGGGAACCCGGCGGCGTTGAGGGATCAGGCCCGGGAGACGTGGAGCTGGAGCAGTATCGAGTCGCTGCTGCGCGATGCGCGGATCGCGGCGCGGACTCTGGGGCGATCGCCCGGATTTGCATTGACGGCAGTTGGCATCATAGCGCTGGGTATCGGCGCAAATGTTGCCTTGTTCACCGTGGTGCGGTCGGTGCTGCTGAAGCCGCTTCCCTTTCGTGATCCGGCGCGGCTGATCATGGTTTACGAGCACGTGAACGATAAGGAGCATACGGGTTTTCACGCGTATTTGCCCGTAGCGGCGGGCAGTTTCGGCGAGTGGAAGAAAGCAGTCGGGTCGGGCGTGGCGGAACTGGCGCTGGTGTCGCCGTGGCAGAACTACAACGTCTCGGCGGAGGGAGGCAAGCTTCCGGAGCGGGTCGACGCTGGAATGTGCTCGTGGAACTTCTTCGGAACGCTTGGAGTAGCGCCTGCGCTGGGCCGCGGCTTTACAGCGGTCGATAACAAGCCTGACGCCGAGGCAACGGTGATCCTGACGTCGACGTTTTGGAAGCGGCGGTATAGCAACGATCCGGCGGTCATCGGCAGGAAGGTCTGGCTGGATGCGAAGCCGTACACGATCATCGGAGTGTTGCCGTCCTGGTTCACCTATTCGAGCGCGTTTGGCGGCAACACGATACAGATATGGACTCCAGTGGCGCATGAGGCGCCGCCGTCGCTGATGCAGACGTTCGAGGATCACGAATTTCTGGCCGTGGCGAGATTAGCGCCGGGAGTCACACAGTCGACTCTCATCAGCCAGTTGGACACCGTGCAGAAGAGGATCAAGGCGAATCATCCCGGGGCTGCGGTGCGCGAAGGGGTAATTGGTCGGCCGTTGCTGGATGACGTAGTCGAGGACTACAAGACGCCTCTCTATACGCTGCTGGCGGCGACGGGATGCGTTCTCTTTATCGCGTGCCTCAATGTTGCCAGCCTGCTGGTGGCGCGCACGGCGGCGCGGAGCAAGGAGATGGCGATCCGCGCGGCGCTAGGCGGAGGACGGCTGCGACTGCTACGCGAGCGGATGATGGAAAGCCTGCTGCTGTCGGTTGCCGGCGGCGCGACGGGGCTGTTGCTGGCGTGGGGCGCTGTGGAGTGGCTGATCCACACACGGCAGGATATGAATCGCATTGAGGCGATTCATATTGACAGCGTGGTGATCGCGTTCACCGTAGGCGCGATCGTACTGTGCGCGCTGTTTTCGGGGTTGATCTCCGCGATGGGATCGGACGGCAGGCGAATTCTGGCCGCGCTGCAGGAGTCCTCGCGAACACACAGCGGCGGACAGAGCCGCGCAGTATTGCGCAAGGCGATGCTGGTAGTGGAAGTAGGCATCACGGTGGTTCTGCTAGTGGGTGCCGGGCTGCTGTTGAAGAGCTATCAGCGATTGAGGATGACGGACCTGGGAATTCCGGTGGACAACGTCCTGACGATGCACGTGAGCCTGCCGGATGCGCGATACAAAGACGATACAAAGCGGGTGGCGTTCTTTGAACAGCTCATTGAAGGAGTGCGGGCGCTGCCGGGACTGAAGAGCGCGGGACTGGTAAGCACGGCTCCGGGACAGGGCTGGGGTGGCGATGAAGTGGTGAGCGTGGTGGAGCACCCTCCGCAGCCGAAGGGAGTCGGGCTCGATCTGATGAACCGGGGGGTGGATCCCGGATATTTCTCGGCGATCGGGATTCCGCTGGTCAAGGGACGAGCCTTCGCGGCGAACGAGCGGCTGGATCGCGCGAATGTTGTGGTGATCAGCCAGGCAGCCGCGAAGCTTTGTTTTCCTGACGGCGAGGATCCAATCGGTAGACACATCAAGATTGGGACCACGGGCAAGACGTATGAGATCGTCGGCGTGGTCGGAGATGTACGCTGGCTGATTTCGCAGCCGCCGAATCCTACGATGTATATCCCGCTCTATGGCAATGACTACAGCCATGCGACGGTTGTCGTGCACTCGGACCGGGACGTGGAAGGGTTGGCATTGCCGATCGAGAAGCTGATCGGCGGACTTGATTCAGACCTGCCGGTTTCGAACGTGATTACTTTGCGGGAGACGATCGGCCGGTCAACCGCGGATTCGCAATTCAGTTCTGTTCTGGTGCTGGCCTTTGCGGTAATCGCGCTGGTGCTGGCGGCGGCGGGCCTGTATGGCGTTTTGGCCTACCTGATCACACAGCGGACGACGGAGATCGGGATCAGGATTGCGCTGGGTTCGGGGCGGGACCAGGTGATGGGGCTGATGCTCACGGATGGGCTTCGTCCGGCGCTGTATGGGCTGGTGGTCGGACTGGGAGCGAGCGCGCTGGTTACGCGGCTCTTGGAATCAATGCTCTACGAGACGAAGGCGCTGGACGCCTGGGTTTTCGCTGCGGTGAGCCTGCTGCTGCTTGCAGTCGCAGCTGTGGCCTGCCTTCTGCCATCGTGGAGGGCGTCGCGAGTGGATCCGATGCAGGCGTTAAAAGCGGAATAGGAGGAGAGGATGCGATGGCTGGATCGAATTCGGATGCGGGTGCAGATGCTCTTTCGTCGTGGACGCGCGGCGGACCGCCTGGATGACGAGCTGCGGTTTCATCTTGAGCAGCAGATTGCAGAGAACATCGCCGCGGGGATGAACGCGGAGGAGGCTCGGCATGCGGCGATGCGGGAGTTTGGGAATCCGGCGGCGCTAAGAGATCAGGCGCGGGAGACGTGGAGCTGGAACGGGGTGGAGCTGGTCTTGCGCGACCTGCGAATCGCGACGCGGACGCTGCTGCGAACGCCGGGATTTGCGGCGATTGCGATTCTGGTGATGGCCCTGGGGATCGGGGCGAATATCGCGCTGTTCACCGTGGTGCGAAGCGTGCTGCTTAAGCCGCTGCCTTTTCGCGATCCGGATCGGCTGGTGAGGCTGTACGAGCACAGCACCGACGACAAGTTTCCTTATAACGCGAGTGCCGGAGGCGTTTTTGCCGAGTGGAAAAAGCAGAGCCGCAGCTTTTCCGACATGGCGATTTCCGGCTATGTCGGTTATAACCTCTCGGGAACGCGCGGCCAACTGCCGGAGAATGTGCGTGCCTTCGAAGTTACATGGAACCTGTTTCCGCTGCTTGGCGTCGATCCTGCGCTGGGGCGCGGTTTTACTCAGGACGATGACCGGGCATCAGCGAATGGCACCGTCATTCTGAGCTGGGGACTATGGAAGCGGCGCTTCGGCGGCGATCCCGCAATTCTGAATCAGACAATCCTGCTCGACGCTAAACCGTACACGGTGATCGGCATCATGCCGGCATGGTTCTCCTGGCCCGACCAGTCGAGGCAATTGTGGACACCCCTTGAATACAGAGAGCTCGCTGATCAGCTCCAAGCACTGGACGAGCACAACTTTATCGCGATCGGCCGGCTGAAGCCGGGCGTGACGGTAAAGGAGGCGGGTGCGGAATTGTCTGTGATCACGCGGCGTATTCACGACCAGCACCTGGATAATCCCTTCGTCAGCAAGTCGGCGAATATCCGCTCGCTTCTCGACTCGATGGTGGGTGAGGTAAAAACGCCGCTCTATGTGCTGCTGGCGGCGACGGGCTGCGTTCTGCTGATCGCCTGCCTCAACGTGGCCAATCTTCTGGTGGCGCGGGGCGCGGCGAGGCGCAAGGAGATGGCCATTCGCGCCGCGCTGGGCGGCAGCCGCATGCGTCTGTTGCGCGAGCAGTTGATGGAGAGCCTGATCCTGTCGGCTGGGGGCGGCGTGCTGGGAGTTGCGCTGGCCGCGTTGACCATCCGCTGGCTGCTCACCGCGCAACCGGAGATGGCCCGCGCGGAAGCGATTCATCCGGATTCCATGGTTGGGGCGTTTGCGCTGGCGCTGGTCGTGTTCAGTGCGGCGTTCACAGGAGTTGTCTCTTCCCTGTCGGCGGGAAGCCGATGGGTTCTGGCCGCGCTTCAGGAATCTTCCCGCACCCATAGCGGCGGATTAGCCCGCACACGACTGCGCAAGCTGCTGCTTACGCTGGAAGTGGGACTGACGGTGGTGTTGCTGACGAGCTCCGGGCTGCTGCTCAGGAGCTATGCACGCCTGCGCTCGTCGAACCTGGGATGCATCACGCAGAACGTGCTTACGATGAGCCTTGACCTGCCCGAAGTCCGCTACAAGGAGGACGCACAGCGCGCGAACTTCTTCGATACGCTGCTCGCCCGCGTGCGCAGTCTCCCCGGCGTGCAGGCTGCCAGTTATATTTTCCCGACGGTGCCAGGGGCTGGTTATGGCGGCGACAGCGGCTTTCGGATTACCGAACATCCACCTTTGCCGCAAGGCCAGTCGCAATACGCGCGGACCCTATTTATCGACCCGGGCTATTTCGCCACGATGGGTATTCCTATCGTGCGCGGACGGATCTTCAGCGAGAACCAGAGGCCACGACATCCTACGGAAATTATCGTCAGCGAGACCTTTGTGCGGCAGTACCTTGCGGGCGAAGATCCGCTGGGAAGGCATATCCATAAGGGTCACGACACTTACGAAATTGTCGGGATCTGCGGCGACACGCGCCACGAGGTGAGCGAGCCGGCAGCTCCAGCGATGTACTTCGCCCTGGATGCGGCCGAGGATATGAACAGCGCCACCTTGGTGATCCGATCCGACCGAGACGTCACTCAATTTGCGCTGCCCGTTCAGCGGATCGTCCAAGAGCTTGACCGTGATCTACCGGTGTCGGACATCCTCACCATGGACGAGGTCATCGGCAGAAATACAGCCGATGCGAGCTTCGACGCAACGTTGCTGCTGATCTTCGCAGCGTCTTCGTTGCTGCTGGCCGCGGTGGGGCTTTTCGGAGTCCTGTCGTACATCGTGGCGCAGCGTACGACGGAGATTGGCGTGCGGATTGCGCTGGGAGCGCAGCGGGGGCAGCTTCTGCGCTTCATCCTGGCTGACGGTCTGCGACCGGCCTTGTACGGACTGGTGATGGGTCTGGCAGGCAGCGCGCTGGTCACACGGCTGATCCAGTCGATGCTCTACAAGACGCAGGCGCTCGATCCCGGTGTCTTCGTTCTGGTGAGCCTGATCTTATTGTTCGTGGCGGCGATGGCATGTCTCTTGCCGGCGTGGAGGGCGTCTTGTATCGATCCGATGCAGGCTTTGAGAACGGAATAGGCTCGTGAAAGGTAGCTCGCGGCCAGCCGCGGGAGCAAGCCCGGATCGGTTAAATAAATTGCGGACTTCAGCCAGCCATTCCGTCGCGGCAACCGGGATAGAGAGGATAGGTTTACGCATTTATTAAGAATTGATATCTTTGCGCAACAACCACTGCAGTTGAATTGACAGCGACAATACAGCGGCTCTATAGTTTAAGGGTAGGTTCGCGTACGGGATACATGCGTGAACCTGTGATCGCAGTTCCTTGCAAATCCCTGCCTGCCGGATGCTCCACAATGGAGGCCGACCTTGTGCCGGGCCGCTTAAGTCGGCCACACGCATCGTCTCTTCCTGGAAACCTCGCGCTGCGACAGGGTAGAACAGGACCTCGCGATCCCCGAATCTTCGCGGATCAGCACTGAATCTAAAGCTAACGGCGAAGAAACCTGCAGTGCTGAAGTTGGTCGTACGTTGACCAGCCAATCCTGAAGTCTGCAGGGCGGAATGCGGGACCGCCGACCGAAATCCCGGAGCTGGCAGTTATGGCAGACGTCCTCAATCCTGAACAAATCGAGAGCAACCCTCTGAACACCGAACTGGAAACCCCAACGCTGGAAGCTGCGACGGATCACGCTGATTCGTCGATCGAAATCACCCACAACCCGGAAACCCATTCCGCTGAACCAACCCAGGCTGTTGCCGCAGCCCCCCTCGAGGCAATCGATACCCATTCAACCGACGAGATCGATTTCGGAAGTATGGAAGACTTTGCCGCGGCGCTCGAGTCTTTCGACCGCGAACAGGCGGCAGAAGCAGCGGCGCAGGCCTTTGACGACAATACGATTGTGTCCGGAACCGTAATCAAGCTCACGGACAAGCACGTCGTTGTCGATGTTGGTATGAAGTCCGAGGGATTGATTCCCTTGGAGCAGGTCCTCGACCACACCGGTCAGCCCAAACTGAAGGCGGGCGACGCCGTTGAGGTCGTGATCGAGCGCGAAGAGGCCGAAGGCGGCTACGTGCTGAGCTATGAGAAAGCTCAGCGCCACCGCGTGTGGGACGCCATCGAGAAGGCTGCCAACGACAAGACTCCGATTACCGGGATTGTTCTCGGCCGCGTCAAGGGCGGGCTGACTGTCGACATCGGCATCAAGGCTTTCCTCCCTGGTTCGCAGCTGGAGATTCGCCCGGTGCGCAATCTCGACGCTTACATTGGGCAGCCGATCGACGTTCGCGTCATCAAGCTCAACAAGAAGCGCGGCAACGTGGTCATCTCCCGCAAAGAGATTCTCGAGGAAGAGCAGAACGCCAAGCGCTCGCAGACTCTGGAGCATCTCGAAGAGGGCAGCATCCTGACCGGCACGGTCAAGAACCTCACCGACTACGGTGCATTCGTGGATCTGGGCGGTATCGACGGGTTGCTTCACATTACCGATATGTCGTGGGGACGTCTTACTCATCCGCGCGACCTGGTCAATGTGGGCGACGAGATCCAGGTGAAGGTGCTCAAGTTCGACAAGGACAAGCAGCGCGTTTCGCTGGGCTTCAAGCAGCTTACGCCGGATCCCTGGCTGGATGCGGTGGAGCGTTACCCCGTCGGCGCGCGCGTGCGCGGCCGGGTGCTGAGCGTGACCGACTACGGCTCCTTCGTCGAGCTGGAGCAGGGCATCGAAGGCTTGGTGCACGTCTCAGAGATGACCTGGTCGAAGCGGATGAAGCATCCGTCGAAACTGGTGAAGCCGGGCGATGAAGTAGAGACTGTGGTGTTGAGCGTGAATCCGGCCGATCGCCGCATTTCACTTGGCATGAAGCAGTTGCTCGAGAATCCCTGGGAGCACCTGGTTGCCCGTTACCCAACCGGAACCAACGTCGAAGGCCGCGTTCGCAACCTGACCGACTTCGGAGCGTTCATCGAGATCGAGGACGGCATCGACGGCCTCGTGCACGTGAGTAACCTGAGCTGGACCAAGCGCGTCAAGCATCCTTCTGAAGTTCTGAAGAAGGGCGAGAAGGTCAAGGCCGTCGTCCTGGGCGTCGAACCCGAGAACCGCCGCCTGTCGCTCGGCATCAAGCAGCTTCAGCCGGATGTGTGGGATACCTTCTTCTCGCAGCATCGCGTGGGCGACGTGGTCCACGGCAAGGTGCTACGGACGGCACAGTTCGGCGCGTTCGTTGAGATTGCCGAGGGCGTCGAAGGTCTCTGCCACGTGTCGGAGGCTACTGATTCGCACGGAGCTCCCGTCAAGCTCGAGCAGGGCCAGGAACACGACTTCAAGATTATCAAGATGAACCAGGAAGAGAAGAAGGTGGGCCTGAGCTTGCGTGCGGTCGGAGAAGAAGCCAGCCGTGCGGACGTTGAAGCCTACAAGGCTCCTGTGTCCAGCTCAACGACTACGCTGGGCGATCTGATGAACTGGAAGCGAGAGCAGTAAAGCAGGTATTAGCCACTAGCCATTAGCTGATGAGCCTGCGGCAACGGCTGAGAACAAGAACGTTACACTCATAGCAAACGAAAAGCGCCACCCAACAGGGATGGCGCTTTTTCTTTCGGAGTCAGAACTCGCTAATGGCTAATCCCTAATGGCTAATGGCTATTTCTCTCTCTTGACATGCAGATCGATCGTTAGCTGCTTGCGCGAGTCGAAAGAGCTGATCGTCTTGGTTGGGCTTTTCGCGTCCTTGTATTTCGCCCACACCTCGTAGTCGGTGTCCGGCGAAATCTGTCCGAAGCGATAGCTTCCATCGGCGGTCGCGATGAAGGTTCGGATGTTGTTGGTTTTTGAATCCTGAAGGTAGACGATTGCGCTTTCCAATGGAATGCTGCCGTTCCCCAAAACCTTGCCGTCGAGCGTCTTGAATTTAATGTTCTGGGCAAAGGCGGAGCCGGCAGCGAGCAGAAACAACAGGGCCGCCAGCTGTAGGCGGCAATTCAATTTCCTCATTCTTCTTCCTCTTCGAGAGGTTCATCCTCATCGTCGTCATAGCCTTCATCGACTTTCACGAGTTCGAGTGGATCGGTCGTGACTACCTCGTATTCGGAGCCACATTCGTCGCAGACGATTACATCGCCTTCTTCGACTTCATCGGCTTCCAGATCGAGTGCGGTCTCACATTCAGGGCAAAGTGGCATGGAACCCTCCCAAGGGGACTGGAGTAGTACTTAGAAATTGAACAGGTGATCTTTTAACTTCGACTCCGTTAGTGTTGAGGAGAATCGCCCGGCGCGTCAAGCACCGGCGAGCAATTTATCATTTCGCAATCTATCCTTCGTAATCCGCGATCAATTCGCAAACCATTCTTGGAGCTGTCGAATGAAAATAAGTGTTTGCGCCAAGGCGAGCCCGATGCTCGAGCAACCCCGTCTTCTTATTCTATCTACTTGCCTCGCAGGCTTTATGGCCATGGCGGCAAGCACCACTGCCTATGCACTCTCTGACGCGCCAAAGCGCGATCTGGATGCAACCGGCGCTCCCATCCAGCCCGCGCCCGTCGACCCTGCCATTGCCGCCGTGCTCAACCAGATCTCTCCCACCCAGATCCGCCACACCATCGAGGCCCTGGTGGGCTTCAAAAACCGCAGCACCATTTCCAGCATGGATAAGGACCTTCCCGCCGGCCAGGGCGTGAGCGCCGCCGCTGACTGGATCACCGAGCGCCTCCAGACCTATTCCGGCGACTGCGGAGGTTGCCTTGAGGTCAAGCGCGACACCTTTACCGAGCCGCCCCAGACCGGGCCTAATCCTCGCATTACCCAGCCCACTACGATCACCAATGTCTACGCGATCCTGCGCGGAAAGGATCCCGAGCAGGCGAAGCGGATCATCCTGATCACCGGACACTACGATTCGCGCAACTCCGACACCATGAACACCCACGATCCCGCTCCCGGCGCCAACGACGACGCCAGCGGTGTTGCCGTAAGCCTGGAGTGCGCCCGTGTGCTCTCCCGGCTGAACCTGCCTGCGACTCTCATTTTCGCCGCCGTTGCCGGCGAGGAGCAGGGGCTGAACGGCAGTGCCCACCTGGCCAGGCTCGCGAAGAGCGAGGATTGGCAGCTTGAGGCCGTTCTCAACAACGACATAGTTGGCGGCAACACCACGCCCGGCGAAACCATGCAGGACAAATCCGCCGTCCGCGTCTTCTCCGAGAGCATTCCCGCCAACGCCACGCCCGAGGAGATCCGCCGCATCGTCGCGCTGGGTTACGAGAGCGATTCGCCCTCACGCGAACTGGCCCGCGCCATTGCCGATGTAGGAAGCGCCTACGACGCGGCCATCAAAACAACTGTGACGGGGCTTGGCACCGAAATCATCCAGGTATTCCATCCCGTGCTCGAATTCCGCCGCGACCGTTTCCTGCGCGGAGGTGACCACTCTTCCTTCAACCAGGAAGGCTTCGCCGCTGTTCGCTTCACTGAGTGGCGCGAGGACTTCAACCATCAGCACCAGAACGTCCGCACGGAGAACGGTACCGAGTACGGTGACCTGCTCAAGTTTGTCGACTTCGATTACGTCGCCCGCGTTGCGCGTCTCAACGCGGCAACCATGGCTGTCCTCGCTTCCGCTCCGCCCCCGCCGGAAAAGGTGCGCGTCGTCACTCGCGACCTAGACAACAACACCACGCTGCACTGGGACGCCGGACACGGAGCACCCTCCGGTACGACGTACGAGATCGTCTGGCGCGAAACCGCGGCACCAGACTGGCAGCGCTCTCTGGCCACGAAGCCTGGCGACCAATCGGTCACGCTGCCAATTTCCAAGGACAACGTTATTTTCGGCATTCGCGCCGTCGACCCCGCCGGACACCGCAGCGTCGCCGTGGTTCCCATGCCGGAACGCTAAGAGCAGTTGTCAGTTGTTAGTCTCCAGCCGTTCTCGGAACGAACGACTGGGGACTGGCAACTGGAGATTCGGAACTGACGACCCGAAGAGTGAGAGAATAAATCCGTGCCACGCTCCTCCGGTATTCTCGCCTTTCCCGATTTCCGCGGATTCACGCGCAAGCTCATCCTGTGGAATCTTGGAGCCTACTTCGCGCTGCTCTTGCTGGGCGTCGCGTCGAAGGCCACTGCCTCCACAATTGTGTTCTGGACTGCGCTGGTGCCCCCGGCGGTCCTCCATGGAGCCATCTGGCAGCTCGTAACCTACAGCTTCGTACACGATGGCATTCTGAACACCGCCTTCGAACTGCTTTCGCTCTGGTTCCTGGGCAGTTTTCTTGAGTCGAACCACGGTTCACGCTGGCTGGCGGAGATTTATTTTGTCGCGGTGATCGGAGCAGGCCTGGCGGCCATAGCCCTCTATGCGGCTATGCCTGCCGCAGGCGGCGGTCTCACCGGCTGCTATGGCGGAATCTTCGGCCTCCTGATCGCCTTCGGAGTCCTCTACGCCGACCTTGAATTCATGATGTTTCCTCTGCCCTTCATGATCAAGGCAAAATATCTTGTCGCTGTCTACCTGCTCATCTCGCTGGCCATGCTCTTTTCTGCGCAGCGCGCCTTTGCATTTGCCCAACTCGGTGGTGCGCTTTTCGGATACATCTACATCAAGATGGCTCCGCGCCGCGGATTCGCCTTTGCCGGCAGCGAAACTTTCTTCGGCCTGCGCAACAACTACTACCGCTGGAAGCGCCGCCGCGCCGCGCGAAAGTTCCAGGTCTACATGCGCAAGCAGAACAAAGACGTTCACTTCGACAAGGACGGACGTTACATCGATCCCGACAAAAATCCGAACGACCGTCGATGGATGAATTGAGGCCAGCTACCCGCGCCGCCAGCTACCCGCCTCTTCGCTGTTCGTGTATCGTGAGAGTTTGCGGCCCATTTGAGATTCGGGCTGTCTGACCGCTCAATTGTGAGGTTTGGGATTCGCGTGAAAGCCGTTGTCCGTTCAGCTGTTGTCCGCTCCTGGTCTGCTCTTTTTGCGGTTCCCTTCTTTTTATCGATCGTTCACGCGGGCGCCCAGGTGACGGCGACCGCTCCGGTAAGCGAGTTGCCGCAGTACACCAACCGATGGGACCTCTACGGCGGATTTCAGTACTCTCACTTCAACCCCAGCGCCGCGAGAAGTTTTCCGGCCAACAATCTGCTGGGATGGACTGCTTCGGGGGTAGTTTACTTCCGCCCGCTCTGGGGGATCGAGGCAAGCTATCGCGGCCTTCATGGCACGATCGATGTTCCGCCAAATCAGTACGGCATTACCAACCCAGCGATGTCGGAGAATCTCTTCCTCTTCGGCCCGAACTTCCGCCTGCTCCGACGCGAAAAATACGCAGCTGGGGTGCACGGCCTGATTGGTGCGGCCTACGGCTCCTTCGACAAGGATTTCCCTCCAGGTATCACGCCCAATCAAGTCGATGTCTATAACAACAAGCTGGCCTTTGGCGCAGCCCTCGGTATCTGGTACGACTACAACTTGTCGCCACGGCTCTCCGTTCGCGTGATTGCAGATTTCCAGCCGACGCACTACGGCTACACAAGTCAGAGGGAGTTTGCCGGATCCGGGGGCATCGTCTATAAGTTTGGCTCGCTGCAGAAATAGCGAGCGGCGTCACTCGCCATGCATCCATCATCGCCACGAACCTCACCTCGTTTCACGCGGGTTCCGCCCGTAACCGGGCACAAATTCTTTCTGCTGTTTCTCTTTCTGTTGGGATACCTCGTCTACTATCCCTATGCCGCTGATGCCAGCGGACTTCGCTATCACATCTTCCGCATACTGGGATCGGCAGTCACTCTACTCAGCGTGTACGCGATCAGCTTCCGTCGCGGCCTGGTTTTCTTCGCTTTGCTGCTGGCCGTCCCGGCCTTGCTGCAACGTACCGTTCTGTTTCGCGCGGATGCCAGCATACTGTCCCACTTCGCCATATTTCTTAGTTTCGCCTTCGACGTGTTCGTCATTGTGGTTATCTTTCGCCGTGTCTTTGCCCGGGAGGAACCCGATGCAGAAACTGTCTTTGGCGCCTTGTGTATTTATCTGATGGTGGCATTCAGCTTTGCTTCTCTATACACCCTGATTGCCACGTTGCAGACCAACGCCTTCTATCTCGATCCGTTGACCAACTCCCACAAATCTCCCAACGCTTTCGACTTCGTCTACTACAGCTTCGGTACCATGACCTCGCTCGGCGCGGCAGGTATCGTGGCCGTCTCGCCTCAGCTTCGTTCGCTCTCGGTGATCGAAGCCATACTCGGTGTGCTCTATCTCGCGGTGCTGATCTCAAGATTGATGGGTGCATATCGGTCGAGCCGTCACGCGCTGCAGAAGGACGATGCTGAACCGTAGACGCTGGGGGCCGGTGAGTCGGGCAGCCGACAGAGGTACGCTCTAGCTATTCGGGGACGAATTCCTGTACTCTATATAGGCCCATGTTGGGACGGTTTGGGGGTGTAGTACATTGGCAGAGGTTCGCGTGCAGGAAGGCGAACCGCTTGAAAATGCGTTGCGCCGGTTTAAGCGTAAGGTTCAGCAGGAAGACATCATCAAGGAAGTAAAGCGTCATTCCTTCTACCTGAAGCCCGGTGAAAAGCGCCGTGTGAAAGAAGCGCTGGCGCGCAAGCGGAATCGTAAGAAAGCTCGTAAAGAGCAGGACTAACTCGATAAAAGTGGAATCCAAGAGTTAGAGCCAGAAAGTAGTCGTTAACTCACAAGTCGGCGATAGCCGGATGTCCCACGCATCCGGTGCCGCCTTGCTTTGCACAACGAGGGCGCGCGGTTCGAAGTCCCCTTTCGGTGTTGCAATCTTGAAGTCGCTTCGGCTTCGCATCTGAAGCCGAAGGTTCGCCGCACTTCAATGCGGCCAGGGCCTTTTCACATAAATGTATCCGTTGGTCTTCTGATCACAACCGGCTTGTCGTTGGCCGGAGCCATTCACCACGCGAGTTGCGGTGGGGCAAGGGACGCGGGATGGACTACGTCGATAAGATTTTGAAGTGCGTGGATTGCGGAAGCGATTTTGTTTTCACTGCCGGCGAACAGTTGTTCTTTCACGACAAGCAGTTCAAGAACGATCCCAAACGATGCAAAAGCTGTAAGGCCAAGCGCGCTTCAGCCGGAGGCAATTCGCGTCCGGAAACGCGGACGACCTGTTCGCAGTGCGGCGCCGAGACCACCGTTCCCTTCAAGCCGACGCAGGGACGCCCCGTGCTGTGCCGGCAGTGTTTCCAGCACAGGGGAAGCGCGGTTCCACAGGTGAGTCGCGGCGCCTGAAGAGCTTACGCAGCGCGAGCTCCTTTGAGTCTCGGGGAGGTCGCAGCGGGAATCTAACGCGCGCGCGCCAGCTTTCCGGGGTTCTTGCCAACAGGGGTTTTAGCGCGTGCTCCGACGTTCTTGGCGGTTTTTTTGCGAGCAGCGCTTCGGGTAACAGGCACTTTCTTCGCTGCAGGGGCTTTCGCCGCGCCGCTTGCCTTCTTCGTGGTGGTGGACTTCTTCGACCCCACACCTGCGAAGAACTGTAGATTGCGCTCCTGGCCGAGCCGCTTCTTATCCTCGTGTGTGACCAGCAGGGCTTCAATCTGGACAAGCAGATCGTTCGTGTTCATGGGCTTCACCAGCACTTCGTCCGCGTCGTGCTCCTCTCCTTCGGAGCCGGGCATGGGGAAAGCAGTGAGCATGGCGACGGCGGGATTATAGGCCGATTTTCTCGCCGCCAGCACGACTTCGTGGCCGGCGCTGTCGCTCTCCATGCGCATGTCAGTGATAACCATGTGGTACTGGTTGGCGCGGAGCTTCATTTTGGCCTCGCGCGCCGAGGCCGCAGTCTCGACCTCAAAGCCATTGATCTCAAGTACGGCCTGCAGGGTGAGGAGAATGGCCACTTCGTCATCGACCAATAAAATGCGCCGTTTCATAGAATTCCTGTCTTTCGTGTACATGTGTGAGCCAAAAAGCTTGTCGCCGGAACTGCCAGCGCATGCCAGGAAAAACCCCTGGCAAGGAGGCAGAATACCATGTCGAGAATTCTTACGGCCGCCAGGAGGGAAGGGCAGGCGTCATCGCCGCGGCCTTGCTGCGGGTAATTGCATCCAAAGAAACGTGAACCACGGTATACTGAGTAGCTACGTGGCGACGCCACGAATTCTGGAGGACACCCATCGATAAGCGTTCGGCCAAGCAGTTTATCCGCATCAATGAAAGAATCCGCGCGCGCGAAGTGCGTGTGATCGACGACGCCGGCGAGCAGCTCGGCATTCTTCCCCCCTTTGAGGCTCTTAAAATTGCCCGTGAGCGCGGGTTGGACCTGGTGGAGGTGTCCCCGACTGCGGTCCCGCCCGTCTGCCGCATCCAGGACTACGGCAAATTCCTCTACGAGAAAGACAAGAGCGACCGCGCAGCCCGGAAGAAGCAGAAGATCATCATCATCAAGGAAGTCAAGTTCTCCGTCACCGTCGACGAGCACGACTACCAGACCAAGAAGAACCAGGCTGTGCGGTTTCTGACCGAGGGCGACAAGGTCAAGGCATCGCTGCGTTTCAAGGGACGCCAGATGGCACACCGCGAGCTGGGCTACGCCATCATCAACCGGCTGATCCAGGATATTGGCGATGCCGGCTCGGTGGAGTTCATGCCGCGCATGGAGGGCACCACTCTGCACGCGATTCTGGCTCCCGGCAAGAAGGAAGCTCCCAAAAAGCCGTCGGCTCCCAAAGCGCCCGCAGCCGAGCCGGTGGCGCAGACGCAGAGCGCGCAATCGTGAAGAGCGCTCGCCCTTGTTTATCGCACTAGACCCGCACTGTACGATCTTAGAAGCGTTCATCCCATCCTTCAAAGCTGAGGGTGGGATGCGAGCGCACTCTTCCTGCGGCCTTCGTAAACCTGTGAAAAGCGGCCGGCAGTTGTATACACTGGTGCATCCTGCAGCGGTTTCACCCCAGGCAGGAAGAGGTAGGGCTTTTGTCCGGTACTGCCGCCAAAGAAACCGATAGCGAAGTGAGCGAACGTGGCTTGCGGATCCTCGTCGATGCCTCGGCTGCGTTGCTTACTGTCTCCGATGTAAACACCATGCTGGGACGCGTTCTTGAATGCGCCAAAGAGCTGATCGGCGCCGAAGCCTGCGGCGTGTGGCGCAGCCTTGACGGAGGCTACAACTGGCGCATGCTGGCCTCTGCAGGGCTCTCCGATTGCAAGGGCGGCAGCCTGCTTAAGGTTCCCGATCCCTCTCTGATACCAGAAGTGGCCGCGCTCGAAGATGTTCGCTCTCTGCAGGTCCTCGCCGACCGGGTACCGTGGTATGACTCCGAACAGATTCGCAGCCTGATCTGTGTCACCCTGCGAATAGGAAACCGTCTCGCCGCTACCGTCACCTTCTACTACCGGAAGCGGCGCCGCTTCACGCGGGACGAGACTCAATATGCGAGGCTGCTCGCGAATCTCTGCGCTTCTACGCTCTACATGTCCGAGCTGCAGGAAGCTCAGCAGCGCGAGCGTACCTCTCTCAAGTTTCTGGCGGAAGCCAGCGCCGTCCTCGCCTCATCCCTCGACTACCAGAAGACCCTCAACACTGTGGCGCGGCTGGCCGTCCCATTCCTGGCCGACTGGTGCACCGTGAGCATGTACGAGAATTCCAAACTCACGGCCATCGCCATCGCCCATGTCGATCCCGAACGCGAGCGCATGCTCGGACAGGTGCCTCAGGAATTCGGCGAACGGCTGCATGAAGCCGGAGGAACCGGAGCCGTTCTCTCCACCGGCAAGTCGCTGCTTTACAAGTCGCTTCCCGAAGAAGAAGTGGTGGCCGCGGCAAAGAGCCCGGAACACCTTGAGTGGATCCGATCTCTAAGCATGGTCTCGGTCATCGTCGTCCCGTTGAAGAGCCGCGATCGCCTAATCGGAGTGATGCATTTCATCACCGACCAGAGCAAACGCCATTTCACTGAGGACGATCTCCACCTGGCGGAAGACCTGGCAGGGAGAGCGTCGACGGCTGTCGAGAATGCACAGCTCTTTCGCGAACTCGGGCTGAGCGAATCGCGCTACCGCTCCCTGATCGAAGCGACCTCTTCGCTCGCGTGGACCTCGGATCCGGAGGGCAAGTTCGTGGAGCCGCAACCGGCGTGGTCCGCGTACTGCGGACAGACCTGGGAAGAGTTGAAAGACCACGGGTGGGCGAATGCGTTGCACCCCGACGACCGGGATCGGCTGCTCCGCGAGATTATCGAGGGGACGGAGGACAAGCAGGAATTCCGTGGACGACTTTGGCATGTTCCTTCGAAGACTTACCGCCACTGCACCGTGCGCGCCGTGCCGATGAAAGATGAAGTGGGCCAGGTGCAGGAATGGGTGGGTGTGCTTCTGGATATCCACGATCAGATCCTCGCGGAGGAAAAGCTGCGGCGCACCGAACAGTTGGCGACAGCCGGACGCCTCGCCGCCACCGTCGCACACGAGATAAACAATCCCCTGGAGTCGGTCACCAACCTCATTTACCTGGCCCAACAATCTGACGCTCTGGACCCCACGACCCGCTCTTATCTGGATACCGCTGCCCAGGAAATGCAGCGCGTCGCGCAGATCGTCCGCCAGACGCTGGGCTTCTATCGCGAGAACTCCGCTCCGAAAGATGCCGACATCGGCGAGATTGCCGCCGAGGTGCTGGATCTCTATCGCCGCAACTTCATGGCCAAAGGTCTCCGTGTAGCGTCAGAGATCGATGCTCAGGCAATGGCCTGCGTGGTTCCGGGTGAGATTCGCCAGGTGATAGCCAACCTCGTCGCCAACGCGATCGACGCCAGCAATGCCGGCGCAGAGATCCGCGTCACCGTAAAGAAGCAGGAAGAAGATGTGCTGATTCGAGTGGCCGACCAGGGCACTGGCATCTCAGAGGAAAGCCTCGGCCATCTCTTCGAGCCATTTTTCACGACCAAGAAGGACCTCGGTACAGGGCTGGGTCTTTGGGTAAGCCGCGGACTGATCGACAAGCACAACGGCACGCTGACCCTGGCAACAAAGACCGGGGAGCAGGATCACGGGACCACCTTCACGATTCTGCTTCCGGTGGAAGGCGAGAGCGACGGCGTCGACGCATTATCCTGCTGACGTTGCTCAACTCACCTGGGACGGCGGCAATGAATCCTCTCAGCGCTCGGCCTTGGCCCGCCACTTCGCTGCCAGTTCCGGATCGGCCAGCGCCTTCACGAATACGCCCCCAACCACGCTGCGCGCCTGGAAGCCGATCTGCTTGCCGTTCTTTGTGTCGTACCAGTCGGTGAGCGGCACTCGCGTCGGTGTTTCATTCATCCATTTCACGATTGGATCGAGCAGCGCAGTAAAGTCTGCAGGATTCTTCGTCATGGTCGCCGTCCACAACTCCCAGTCGAGCTTGGTGTAATCGGCGCGGTTGTCCAGCGGCAATCCATAAAGGTTCAGATGGCGCAGATAAAACGCGATCTCCGTCTCGCGCACCTTCGGCGCGAAAAGATCAAGCCCGAGAAGCTGATCCCACACTAGGTTGTATTTTTGGCTCCACGTGCCTGAGCGGTCGAAGGCCAGCTTGTAGTGATCCCCGTCGCGAGCCATCTCCTCCCACTGCGTTGCCATCTGTTTCGCCGCCGCAGCGTAATCGTCCGCAACCGCGTTCTCTCCTAACCCGCGCGCCATCTCGGCATACGCGCCCAGTCCCTCGATTGCTTTGATGGAGAGGTTTGCATTGTGCGCCAGATGGCCTGCGAAGTCATCCGTGCATAACTGGTTCTCTGGATCGAGCCCCTTCTCGCGCACATACTTCGCCCACTTCGTGAACTCCGGCCAGAACTCCTTTGCCACATGCCAGTCGCCCTGCGCCTGCCCGAGCGCCGCGCCCCCATGGGCTTGGCCCAGGGCCGCTCCCAGGATCAGCAGATTCCCACTTTCCTCCACCGGCATCTGGTTCTCCTCGGTTTGCTCGCCGCCGCCGTACTCCTGCCCGTTGGCCAGCGGATAGCGGCCCAGATCGTGCGGTGCGAAAGGAAACTTCCATCGCGGCAGGCTTGCATATTCGAGCACGGGCCGCACCTGCGCTTCGAGCAGCGCAGGATTAAAGAACAGAAAGAACGGCGCCGACGGGTAGAGCACGTCCACCGTAGCGATATCGCCGTTCGAAAAATTCTCCTTGGCGAAGAGCATCGGCTTGCCGTCGAGATCGGCAACCAGGCCATGCGCAGCGAGAGCCTGCCGATAAGCCAGCATGCACAGCTGCCGGTATCCCGCGCCGCCCGCGTGTTCGAGATCACCGCCGAGTTCATCGTCGTATTTCCGGCCGCGACCTTCTAGCGCCGCATACTCCGTCTCTGCCTGCGCCAGCATTGCCTGCACCGTCTCGCCATTACGCTGCCAGTAAGGGCGCAACTTGCGCTGGAAATATTCGATCGCATATTCCTCGGTGTACGAGAGAAGCACATGCCTGCCCGCGGTCTGCCCCGGCGCCACTTCGATTCGAAGAAGCACCGCCAGGTGCGCTGCATGATCGCGCGGTGTCTGCGGCATGTCCATGTCATCCGACGCAGGCAGAGCTCCGGCCTTTAGAAATTCTGCAATCGCCTGCGAGGATGCAGCGAGGGTCGCCTGTTCACTGTTCGGAACAGCAAGATGAAAATATCCCCAGTCGATGCGCAGATCGTCGCCCGAACGATTCAGCACCTGCTGATCACGCGACCCGATATTCAGGACGGTGAGTCCTGCAACTTGTGAGCGGCCCCACGTCACCTGTTGATTGTCAGTGTTCACTGCGACGCGCCCGTCCACATCAAGGAGCAATTCCACCTTGTGGCTCTTGCCGTCGGTACTGACGACGTTCCATATCAGATACGTCACCGGGCGCGACAGCAGGTCGAGATCTTGAGGAAACGCCGGCGTGAAAAAGATAAGCGCGAGCTTCACGCCCGCCGCCTCGAAGACATACACCGTATGCGTCGCCTCCACATCGACCGAGTCTTGCTTCATCGCTGGCACCGTCCGCGGATACGCGCCCATGTAGCGATAGGCCACTCCGTCGATGCGCGCGATCCCGGTGAGCGGCTGCTCCGCGCCCGTCCAATGACGTGTGGGCTGATCGGTAAGCTGGTTCGCCATGGACCAGATGCTGAAGTAGGGATTGTGAGTGATGAGCGGAACGGCCGGCGGTCGCGGCTGCTGAGCGCGGGCAACGGGATGCGAAGCCAACGCAGAGACAATGACTGCAAGCAGAAAGAACCAGGATCTAGCCGATTTCACGAAGCCCCACGATCTCAAACAGTGTTCACACTCAGCCACGGTGCAGTCTTTTTATCAGAACAGGAGACCCGTTTCACTGGTTCGATCTAACTAGTGTGGTCGAGAATAATGCGCCAGGCGTCGGGTTCGCGTTCCCCTTTGCCTTCGCGTTCAAAGATCAGAGAGAAAACGCCGCTGGCTTCACCACCGCCGCCCTCAGTCCTCGCCAGGTGGTACTTGCCCGTGACCACGGCATAATCTTTTCCCAGCATGCGCACAGCCAGCTCCGAAAAATCAAGCTTGCCCATCGCCTCATTGGTGGCGTACCGGGTCTTGTAGTTCTCCAGGATCGGACGATACCCCTGGCGTAGAGTTTTGCCGATAAACGTCGTATCCGGCGCGTCCTTATAGCCGTGCATGAAGGTGTCGATGTCGCCGCGATTCCACGCCGCCTCCTGATCGTGAAGCACCTGTTCGATGGCCGTCGTGTCCTTGGAAGTCTGGGCCAGCGCCGCCGCGCAGGTAAGCAGGATCACGCAACCAATTCCCGCAGATTTGTGAACTCGCATGGGTCTCCTCCGGATCGCAGTATTTCACAGCCTTTCCCACAGTCAGATCAGGCTTTCGTCGCTGTCTCGCCGGACATACAATCGAAGCATGGCTACGCAGGCTGCGCCGAGGACCGTCCACACCGTCTGCTCGCACGATTGCCCGGACTCCTGCGGTGTGCTGGTTACGATCGACGCGACGGGCCGCGCCACACGCGTGCAGGGAGATCCGAGTCACCCAGTGACACGCGGATTCCTATGCGGCAAGGTGGCGAAGTACCTCGACCGGGTCTATTCACCCGATCGTTTGCTCTATCCCATGCGCCGCCGCGCAGCCGTCCCCAAAGGCCCGCTGGCACAGGGCCGCGAACTCGCGGCCTTCGAGAGGATCTCATGGGATGAGGCGCTCGCAACAACCGCGACACTCCTCCAGAAGATCAGCGACGAGTATGGACCCGAATCGATCCTGCCCTATTCCTACGCAGGCACCATCGGCGTTCTCGGCTACGGATCGATGGACCGCCGCTTCTTTCATCGCCTCGGAGCATCGCAGCTTGACCGCACCATCTGCTCCACAGCTGGTGGAGACGCCCTCGTATCCGTCTATGGCCGCAAACTGGGCACAGACACGGAAGATTTTCGCGAAGCGCGCTACATCATCGCCTGGGGCGCGAATATTCACGGCAACAACATTCACTTGTGGCCCATGATCGAAGAAGCGCGGCGCAAGGGCGCGAAGCTGGTGGTGATCGATCCCTACGCGACACGAACGGCCCGGCTCGCCGACTGGCATATTTCCATCCGTCCCGGAACTGATGCGGCCCTCGCTCTGGGCTTGATGCACGTTCTCATTCGCGAGTCGCTCTACGACCGCGAGTACGTTGACGAACACACGCACGGCTTCGAACGACTGAGAAAGCGCGCCGCCGAGTACACGCCGGAGTGTGTTTCCCGTTATACCGGCATCTCGGCGGCAGACATTGAGCGGCTCGCCCGCGAATATGCGACCACCCTGCCTGCCGTTATTCGCATGAACTATGGCATCCAGCGCGCGGAGAATGGCGGAACAGCCGCGCGCGCAGTCGCCATGCTGCCCGCATTGATCGGAGCGTGGAAGCACCGAGGCGGAGGCTTGCAGCTCTCGACCAGCGGAGCGTTTCCCTGGGACAAGCGTGCGCTGGAGCGTCCCGACCTCATGCTTGCCGGCCCGCTGAAGCGTGTAGCGCGGGCCGTGAATATGGCACAGCTTGGCCATGCGCTCACTGAACTCGACGCACCTCGCATCCACGCCATGTTCGTCTACAACTCGAACCCCGCGGCCATTGCGCCCGATCAGTCGCAGGTGTTGCGCGGCATGGCGCGCCCGGATTTGTTCACCGTCGTCCACGAGCAGTTCTTCACCGATACAGCCGACTACGCCGACATCCTGCTCCCGGCAACCACCTTCCTCGAGCACAAAGACGTGCAGGGTGCGTATGGCCACTACTATGTCCAGATCTCCAACCAGGCGATCGAGCCGCTCGGCGAAGCCCGCTCGAATGTGTGGGTCTTCTCCGAGCTGGCTCAGCGCATGGGGTTTTCCGAACCGTGCTTCCGCGATACGCCCGACGATCTGATCGCGCAGGCGCTTCACGAAGGGGGCGAGCAGCCCCTGTGGATGGAAGGAATAACCGCGCAGGCTCTCGACGATGCCGGCGGCCATATTCGGCTGAAGTTTGAAGCCGAGACGGCAGGCGGAAGGTTCCTGCCCTTCGCCCATGGTGGATTCAAAACTCCCAGCGGCAAAGTAGAGTTTTATTCCGAAGCCTTCGCCGCTCAGGGACTCGATCCGCTGCCCGGCTTTGTGCCGCCTACAGAATCGCGGCATGGCGTTCAAGCAAACGGCGACGCAGGGGTATACCCGCTGGAGTTTCTGCCGCGCAAGGCCGACAATTACATGAACTCCACCTTCGCGAATCTGCCTGTGCACCAGAAGATGGAGAATGGCTATCACGCCACACTCGAAATGCATCAGGACGATGCTTCTCAACGTGGCATCGCCGACGGCGATCTTGTCGATGTCTTCAATGCTCGCGGGCGAATTCAATTGACCGCACGCATTTCCGCAAACGGACATGCCAGCATACCCGCAGGCGTCGTCGCATCGCGGCTCTCTTGGAACAAGCTTTCTCCAGGCGGGCACAATGTAAATCTGCTGACTTCGCAGCGCCTCACGGATATTGGCGGAGGACCGACCTTCTACTCCACTCTGGTCGAAGTGCGGAAAGCCGCTCCCGAAGCGAAACCCTGAACCGTCTACTGAATATGCCGGGGAGCGAACTCTCCTTCGTTCCGTTAGACTAAAGCCTGTTGATGCAGAGGTGCCATGCCTTTGGCTGCGAGCTTCCAATGTGCTGGTTGTGGAGAGTGGAATGAAACTGTGGTGGATGAATCAGGCGGCGGCCGGCAATGCTACGTGGAAGATTGCCAGGTCTGCTGCAAGCCGAATGTCCTTGATGTCCGATGGGACGTCAAAGGGTTTCTTATCCACGCAGAGTTGGAAAGTTGACCGCAGTTCGGCGCGGTGCGCGGCAGCTCGCTGATGGGGAACCGGACGCGGAATCAGATGGCGGAGTTGGGGTCTGCGGCATCCGTCCCATATAATCGCCTTTTACTCAAGATTGGCCTGATTTTTTGCAGTGAGGGTGTGCATATTTTTCCCGTCGAACGCGGGGGCGCAAGCTCCCCAATCCAACTGAGCCAGAGTTTGCGCCGTCCCATTCGCCGCACACTGCAATTTCTCTCTTTCTTTTGCTGCCTGCTGGCACTCTCGGCATGGGCGCAGCAGGAGATCATCAGCCAGATTCGCGTAATCGGCAACCGGCAGATTCCCAAGGAAACTGTTCTCGCCCGTATGTTCAGCCGGGTCAACGATACCTATGACCCGCTGACCGTGGAACGCGACTTCAACTCGCTATGGAACACCGGCTACTTCGAGAACGTGCGCATCGAGAAGGAAGAATCTCCCAAGGGCGTGATCCTCGACGTCTACGTGACGGAAAAGCCTACCATTCGCGAGATCAATTACAAGGGTTTGAATTCAGTCACCCAGTCGGATGTGCTCGACCGCTTTAAGAAGGAAAAGGTCGGTATCTCCGTCGAGAGCAAGTACGATCCCACGCGGGTCGCTCGCGCGATCGCCGTGCTCAAGGAGTTGCTCGGCGAGCATGGCCACCAGTTTGCCATCATCAAGGCCGACATCAAGAAGATCCCGCCCGCCTCAGTGCAGGTGAATTTCATCGTCAAAGAAGGCCCGAAGGTCCAGGTAGGCAAGATCACTTTCACGGGAAATGAGCACATAAGCTCGCGCGTCCTGCGTGAGTCGATGAAGAACCTGCGTCCCATCGGCATTCCCAAGTCGATCTTCCTCGAGAATATTTTTTCCCGTACTTACGATGCCAGCAAGCTCGAAGAAGATTCGGAGCGGGTTCGCCAGGCGTATCGCGACAAGGGATATTTCCGCGCCAGCGTGGCCGATCCGCAGACACACCTGCGCAACGAGAGCGGCCTGTCGCTGCTGACCTTCCGTCCGAAAAAGGGCAAGCGCATCGACATCCTGATGCCCATCGATGAAGGTAGCCGCTACCGGCTGGGATCGATCACTTTTACGGGCAATAAAGCGGTCACCAACGTCAGGGCGCTGCGCGGCCAGTTCGCCATGAAAGATGGCGACTGGTTCAACGCCACCGCCTTCGGCAAGGGCCTGGAAAACCTGCGGAAAGCCTACGGTCAGCTAGGCTACATCAACTTTGCCGCTATTCCGAATCCCACCATCGACGAGGCGAAGAAGACGGTCAACTGGAACGTGGACATTGACGAAGGCAAGCCTTTCTATGTCTCCCGCATCGAGTTTCAGGGCAATACCGTCACGCGCGACTTCGTCATCCGCCGCGAACTGCTGCTCGAAGAAGGCGCCGTCTACAACAGCCATCTCTGGGAGTTAAGTCTGCTGCGCCTGAACCAGCTCGACTATTTCGACCCGCTGAAGGTCGATCAGGACTCCGAGACCCACCAGAATGCGGAAAACGGCACCGTCGATCTGCTGCTGAAAGTCAAGGAGAAGGGCAAGAACTCAATCGGCCTCAATGGTGGCGTCAGCGGTCTGGGCGGGGCATTCGTCGGCCTCAACTACCAGACCAACAACTTCCTCGGTTTGGGTGAAACTCTGAGCCTGCAGGCCAACGCCGGCGACGTTTCGAAGACCCTGCTGTTCGGCTTCAATGTGCCGTATGTTCGCAACCGTCCGCTGAACCTGGGATTCCAGGTATCCGACAATAAATACGACTACAACACGACGAAGAACTACAAGATCGCGGGAGGCACTCCGGCCAATCTGTCTTCTGCCCAGCAATCGCTGTTGCAGAATTACAACCAGGCTTCGAAGGGATTCAGTGTTTCCGCCAGCTATCCCATTCGCCACAGCTTCAAGCGAGTTGGCTTAACGTACAGTTGGAACCACTCGAATGTCACGACTTTTAGCGCGGCGTCGAACAACTACTTCCAGACCCTGGCTTTTCGCAGCGGCATTCAGGGCCAGAACGCCCTCACCGGCATCATCAATAGTCAGGCCTCCTTCAGCTTTTCGATGAACAGGCTGGATGCCGCGTATCAGCCGCATCACGGCTACGAGTTCTCGTCCGCACTTCAGCTCGCGGGCATCTGGGGCAACGTGCGTTACATCAGCCCCATCGTCGAATATCGCAGCTTCCACCCCATCAAGGGTCTCAAGCTCGATCCCGAGGGGCGCAACGTTCTTGGCTACCGTGTGCAGGCGGCCTACATTCACGGCCTCGGCGGAGACGTCGCTCCGCCATACAACCGCTTCTATTCGGGAGGCGAGGCCGATTTGCGTGGCTTCGATGTGCGCTCGGCTACACCCTACGGCTTTGTTCCGACGCGCGTGCTCTTCAACCTTACCAACCCGGACGGATCTACCGTACCTCGCGATCCCACCAATCCGACCCTCGGTCCCATTCAGGTGCCCATCCCGGTCTATGGCATCGCTTCCATCGGCGGAGATACCAACTTCACAGGAAACCTCGAGTACCGTATCCCGATCTATGCTCGCACGGTGAGCGTGGCGATCTTTGACGACTTCGGCCTCGACGTAATCCTCGACAAGAACCAGTTGCGCCAGAGTCCGGAAGGCGCCGCGATTCTCAATTCGCCCCTCTACGGCTGCCCGAACTATGTGAACGGCTCATGCCAGGGCGGCGTACAGATCAATTTTGGAAATCTGATCAATCCCGTCTACGGCACCAACCTCGTCCCGCGCATGTCCACGGGCGGCGAGATCGATGTGATGATGCCGATCATTAACGCGCCCTTCCGCCTCTTTTATGCCTACAATCCGCTGCGCCTTGACAAAAACTTCTATGCTCCCGACCTGATCACGCGCAGCATGTTCCCGGCCGGAGGAGCTGGCGACTACTCCTATGCGCAGGCACAGCAGGCATATGGAGCGCAATACCAGGCTCGTGAGCCGCGCAAGACCTTCCGGTTCACGGTCAGCACTACCTTCTGATACTTATGAGCGTCTAAACCCCATCGGCGGCAGGAAGGGATGCGGTTTTGCCGCCAATTGGTTTCACGGACTTTGATTGACCGTCTGGGGCTCCGAACCTATATAATTTGGCTCAGTTCCTGAATATGTCTTCTGATCGTGTCTCGTCACTGCGTTCCACGCCTCTCCGGCTTGGAATCTGCCTCAACGAACAGCGCAGCAGGTAGATCAGGAAGCGAAGTTCGCTTCCGCAAGTGCGGGCGATCTCACTAAACCGGAGGATTTTTTGATTTCCATGAAGCGTGTCATGTTAGGTTCGTTGCCCCTCGTTTGCCTGCTTGCGTCGGGGCTTGGCGCGAGCGTCTTTGCCCAGGCTGCCGCCGGCGGCGCTCCCCCCCCCCCCATCGGCAGTGGCGGGTACCAGCAAGATTGCCGTTATCAACTTTCAGGCTGCCGTCGCTCAGACCAATGAAGGGCAGCGCAACTTCGGCGAATTACAGAAAAAGTTTGACCCCAAGCGCGCACAGCTCAAGACCCAGCAGGACGAAATAGACTCCCTCAAGAAGCAGCTCCAGGCTTCCGGTGACAAGCTGAGCGATGCCGAGCGCCAGACCCGTCTGAAGACCATTGACGAGAAGGAAAAGGCATATCAGCGCTCCGGCGAAGACGCCTCCAACGACTTCCAGCAGGAGATGCAGACTACCTACGCGACGCTTGCCGAGAAGGTCTTTGGAACCGTTCAGTCCTATGCGGAACAAAACGGCTTCACCGTGGTGCTGGACGACACCCCCAGCCAGCAGGCGGCTCCCACTGTACTCTGGGCCAGCAAAGGCACCGACATTACAGCGGCGGTGATTCAGGCCTACAACGCCAAGTCCGGCGTACCTGCACCTGCGGCGTCGGCGGTCCCATCCGCTCCCGCCCCGTCGCGTTCCACCACCACGCCGCATACCACGGCGGCTCCTCCCAAGCAGTAGATTCTGCTTCCCCTGCAACAAAACAGGCCTCGGCAACCGGGGCCTGTTGTCATGTTCTGGATCATCCGCCTGCTCCCCTGGCACTCTGGCTCTCCCTGTGGAAAAAAATGTGGAAGTTTTGCCATTGCAAACGGGAACACTGCGGTGCCAGCGCGGCATTCTGGCTATCGGTTCGATTTGTCACGCTTCTAAACCGTTGATTCCATGTGTATCCCCGCAGGGGCGGGCCCGGGTGAGGGTGCCCGCACCTTTGGTAACTTTCGCAAATGCGAAAAAAATGCTTTCCACAATGTACGTTACAGGGCGATGACGCATCGCGTTGTCGGACGCACCCTATTGAGCCAGCCGGCCTGCGCCTGGCAGCGCCTCGTAGAAGGAATAAGATCGCTCCATTTCCTTAAGGCTGCACTTGAGCGCACACAGGTTCGACCTGCCTTTACGAAACGCCCCCACGCTTCCTCTTGACAATCTAGATGAGCGGCATGTATTCCTCTTGATTATCTAAAGGAGTCCCTATGCCCGACAAAGCCAGCGAACTGGTCCAGGGAACGCTGGAGATGCTCATCTTGAAGACGCTCGCCTTGGAGCCGATGCACGGTTACGGCATCGCACTGCGCATCGAGCAGGTCAGCAACGGGGTTTTCCGAGTCAATCCGGGATCGCTCTTCCCCGCCTTCAGCCGCCTGGAGCGTTCGGGTCGGATCCGGAGCGAATGGCGCGCCACAGAAAACAACCGCCGCGCGAAATACTATCTCCTGACCGAGGAGGGCCAGAAGGCGCTCGCCGACGAAACCCGCGAATGGGGACGGCAGATCGCCGCCATCACCCGGATTCTTGAAGCCTGAACGGAGAAACGAAATGAGTGCATTGCGAACTCTCACCGCCGGGCTCAAGGCGCTTTTTGGCATGGAGCGGCGAAACGCAGAGCTGGACGAAGAATTGCGCGGCTTCCTCCACGACTCGGTAGACGAGAAAATGCGGCGCGGCATGAGCCGCGAGGCCGCTCTCCGCGCAGCCAGGATGGAAATCGGCAGCAGGGACGCGGTGAAGGAAAACGTCTGGTCGGCAGGCTGGGAGTCGGCCTTCGAAAACCTGTGGCAGGACCTGCGCTATGGCGCGCGCATGCTCGTCAAGAGCCCGGGATTCACCGCGATCGCCATCGTGTCGCTCGCTCTCGGCATTGGCGCGAACACCGCAATCTTCACCCTCGTCAACGATCTGCTCTTCAAATCGCTTCCCGTGCGCGATCCGCAGCAGTTGATCTCTTTTGGCAACGGATTCGACAGTGGCCAAATGGATGGCATGGGAGCTGGCCCGCTGGACATCTTCACTTACGATTTCTACCAGCGCCTTGAACATCAGCAGGCTCAAGGCCACACGCCCATCACCGGCATCTGCGCCTTCGGCAGCTTCTGGAACCAGGTCAGCGTGCGTATCGGCTCGGGAGGAAACGGCGCGGCGACTCAGGCCGTCGGCCAGCTCGTCTCTGGCAATTTCTTCAGCGTACTCGGAGCCGAGCCATTGCTGGGCCGGACCCTTGCACCCAGCGACGCCAGCACCCCGGACAGCAGCCCCGTCGCCGTGATCAGCTATCGCTACTGGCAGCAGATGTTCGCAGGAGATCCGGCGATCGTCGGCCGCTCCATCACCATCAACGGAACCCTCTTCGCGGTGATCGGCGTCATGCCGCCCAGGTTTGAAGGCGTCACCGTGGACAACGAATCCATGGATATGTGGATGCCGGTCACCATGCAGCAGGAGGTGATGCTCCAGCCCTCGCTACTCGAACAGCACGGCCTTTTCTGGATGCATATTATGGCGCGCCGCGATCCGGCCGTCCCACTCGGGCAGGCGCAGGCATGGGTGACCAATCAGGTGCAGCGCTTCATGACCGATCGTGAAGGCGCCCAGATTACCTCTAACCGCAAAAAGGAAATCCAGAAGATCTACGTCGAGCTGTTGCCCGGCGGCCGCGGCATCTCCACCCTTCGCGAAATGTATCAGCGGCCCCTGAACATCCTCATGGGCGTAGTGATGCTAGTACTGCTGATCGCTTGCGCCAACCTCGCCAATTTTCTCCTCGCGAAGGCTGCCACGCGCGAACGCGAAATAGCGACGCGTCTCGCTCTCGGCTCCAGCCGTAGGCGTATCGTCCGGCAGATTCTCCTGGAAGCGCTGCTGCTCTCCTTTACCGGCGGAGCCCTCGGGCTCGCTCTCGCCTATATGGGAACGCGCGCTCTCATCGCCTTCGTAGCCGACGGAGCGAAAAACACGCCACTCGAAGCTCGGCCCGATCTGCACGTCCTCCTCTTTACTCTCGCCGTATCGCTCTTCACGGGAATCCTTTTCGGCCTTGCCCCGGCCTTGCGCGTCTCGCGCATCAGCGTCGCGCCCTCGCTGGGGGCCAGCGCCCGCACTGCCGCCAGTTCTGGAGGCTCAACCGGGCGCCTTCTCCCCAAGCTCCTCGTCGTTTCGCAGGTCACGCTCTCGCTCGTGCTGCTCGCAAGCGCGGGACTCTTTCTGCGCACACTCCGCAATCTCGAGAATCAGGACTTCGGCTTCAATCGCCACAACCTTCTCCTTGTGAAATTCAGCGCGAAATTTGCCGGATACAAGCCCGAACAGTTAAACGCGCTCTATGCCCGCCTCATGGAGCGGATGAACGCCCTCCCCGGTGTCCGCTCCGCCACCTTTTCCGGACAGCCCGCTCTGATTGGTGGCAACTGGAACTCGCCCATCCGCATTCGCGGTTACCAACCCGCGCCCAATGAGGATATTGGGACCTCGCTGAATCGTGTTGGCCCGCGCTACTTCGAGACCATCTGCATGCCCGTTATCCAGGGCCGTCCCATCGGCGAGCAGGACACGGCCTCTTCGGTCAAAGCCGTAGTCGTCAACCAGGCCGTCGCAAATCATTTCTTTCCGAAGGGAGACGCCCTTGGACACACCTTCACCGTCGATGATCCTTCCGTAAAGGGAGAGTGGCAGATCGTCGGCGTGGTGCGCGACGCCAAGTATCACGGCCCGCGCGAAAAGCCGGAACGCATGAGCTATCTCGCCATCACGCAGCTCACCGGTGATGACGCCTACGCCTATTGGCTGCAGCTTGCGACCGTTGGCGATCCGGCAAAAGTCGCGGGCGAGGTGCGTGCCGCAATGGCCGAGATCGATCCCAACCTTCCCATCCTCGAAGTGCGAACCATCGCCGAGCAACTCGATCAATCCATGGGCCAGGAGACGCTCATCTCCGAGCTCTCCAGCTTCTTTTCGCTTCTCGCCTTGTCGCTGGCCTGCATCGGCCTCTACGGCGTAATGACCTACACTGTGATGCGGCGCACCAGCGAGATCGGCATCCGGCTCGCCCTCGGCGCGTCTATGGCGCGCGTGCTCTGGATGGTCCTCCGCGAATCCCTGCTGCTGCTCGCCACCGGCGTGGCGCTGGGCATTCCGCTCACGCTCGCCGCAGGCCGACTGGTTCAGTCGCAACTCTTCGGACTCCGATCGTATGACCCCGCAACGCTTGCAGCCGCAGTACTGGTGATTGGCGCAGTGACCATGCTGGCGGCGTATCTCCCGGCTCGCCGGGCAGCTCGGGTCGATCCGATGATCGCTCTACGCTATGAGTAATGCCCCCAAGGCGCTTGACATCCAGCCTTCTGGGCGCGTTCTCTGGCCACTCTCGCGAAATACTGACACATAGAGCAACAAGCTCGTGGTCAGAGTCTTAGCCGTTCATCAAGCCTATTTTGCGAGCATCGCCTGCCCGAAGTGGTATGAAGCGTGATTGGTGCGGCTCATCACGACCGCAAGGCGGTTGCGCGTGGGATCTTTCGCGAACTCTTCGTCAGAGACTGCCGTGTGCTTTTGCAGCCAGTCTTCCGGTGTGAATCGCTCGAATGCGGCGGTGAGTTTGCGATTGACCTCCGTCCATGCCTTCCTGAGGTCGGAAGCCGAAAACGGATCGCTAACCGCTCCGTCCGGGTTCGTGATGTATGGCGTATCCAGCCCGGGATAGAGTCTCTTGCCAAGGCCAAGCAGCGGAAACATGCGATCATGCACGGCGGTCAAATGGCCGACCAGGTAGAAGAGGCGATTCTTGCCGGGAGCGACCTGTTTCTGAAGTTCCTCGTCGGCGAGCATATCGAGATGCTTCTCGAACCGGCCGATTACGAGCTTCCAAGAGTCGAGCGCGGTCATGCCGAAGAGCTCTTCGTTTGTCACCTTGACCTGCTTTCTAGCGGTGTTGTGGTCGTTCATTGAGGCGGCTCCTCGCCGGAGTGCTCGCGCACCATGTACTCGGCATACCAGTCCGGCCAGTTCTCGTCGCGCTGCCCGCCCGTCCGCGCCTCGTGCTGCCCGTGCGCGGCCGCCGCGCGCCGCAGCGCCTGCGACAGGTCGTTCGCCGACGCGTACGTCGTGTCGCCGTAGACACGCCCGGGCAGCCGCTTCGTGATCTCCTGGAACAGCCAGCCGTTCCCGTCCGGATCACTGAACGAGGCGAAGGAGCGGTAGCTGCGATGCTCGGGATCCGGACCGTTGACTCGAGTCCGTCCAAACAGGTAGGGCTCATCCGGGCCAGCGTACACGCCTTCGTTGTGGAACACCTCACTGACCTCGACGCCGTGACCGAGCAGCTCGGCGCGGGTGGCCGCGAGGTCGGAGACGATCAGATACAGACCCCGGGCGGAGCCCGGTGCTGCTGCGGTGACGTTCCTGCCAAAAATGACCGAACACCCGGAGCCAGGCGGCGTGAACTGGATCACGCGGAAGTCGCTACCGTTGTCGTAGTCGGCGTCGAGCCGCCACCCGAGCTTTCCGCCGTAGAACTCCTTGGCGCGGTCGATGTCGGAGACAGGGATGACGACGATCTCGAGCTTCGTGTCGACTCTCGCGCGGGTCTCGTCGTGACTGGGGACTTCGTCTGTGCTCATACCTGCCCCTTTGGTCTTGTGTGGATGGAACCGTATCACGACATTTACGTGTTGATCAAGCAGTGCTCACGAATCCGAATGTGCGACGAATGCGATTCAATATTCGCGATGAAACGAGGTCACCACCGCAGTTCCCGCTCAAAGCTTTCGCTTGCCGTGGTCCACTACTATTGGCTAAATCCTTGCTGTAGAGCTCCCGCGTGCCTCCATCGTATGAGATAGGCAGGCCGCTTTTATTTCGAATTACTGCGCCGCTCGATAGACAGTTTTGCCTGCCACCATCGTCCACAGGATTTTCGAATCTCGCATTTCCTCGGGTGAATCGGTGAGCACGTCGCGATTGATCAGGATGAGATCGGCGCGCTTGCCTGGAGAAATCGTCCCCATCGAATCGAGCATATTCATCGCTATCGCGGAATTCCGGGTGTAGGCATAGAACATGGCCAGTCTCGGCATATCCTGGGGTGCATCGAGGATCCCCTCCGAGCCTTTGCGCGTCTCAGCCTGATAGATCGCGCGAAACACGTTAGCGCTTGAAACCGGCCAGTCGCTGGCCCCGGAGATGATCCCTCCGTTATCCAGAACCGACCTCGCCGGATATTGCCATTTGTAAATCTCCGGGGCGAGATATGGCTTTACCAATTCAATCGTGTCCGGACTTGCCTCCGCCCACAACAGTTGCAGCGCGCTGATTACTCCGAGTTCGCTGAAGCGCGGAAAATCCGGCGGATCGATGAACTGTTCGTGGGTGATCGTATCCGGCAGGCCGGAATTCCCATTCGCCTTGCGCGCAGCGGCGATCCCGTCGAGAGCCGCTTTCACCGCGCCATCGCCTATGGCATGAACATGAATGATCAATCCCGCCTTGTCGGCAGCAATGCACAACTCGGCGAACTTTTGTGGATCGAAGAGGAGTTCGCCATTGTGCCCGGTGTTCCTGTAAGGCTGCGTCAGGTTCGCCGTCTGCGACGGAAATTCAACCACGCCATCGGCAAATATCTTGATGCCGGTTACGTGAAGGTTGGGAACATCCTTGTAAGTCTCACGGATCTTTTGCACTTCTGCGAGTTCTGCCGTCGGCTCTTTCGACAGCACCCGTGGAAAGGCTGCAATCTGAGAAGTCAGTTCTCCGTGGTCGGCCAGCAGCTTATAAGTTCGCAACACATAGGGATCGGCCAGTGGATCGAGCCACGCCGTGATCCCCAGGCTGTAGTTATACTGCAGAGCCGCGCGGCCGGCCGCCAGGAGCCTGTCGTCTCCCGGCTTGGGAAGAAGAACGGTCACCTTTTCGACTCCGAAGTCCACCAGGAAACCGTTAGGTTGAAAGTCCTTGCCCACCCCGTAATAGTGACGCGCGTCAGCCGACAGGCCCTTCAAGAATGCGGGAGTAATCCCTGCGCGCTTGAGCAGCGCGACATTTGCCCAGCCGGTATGCCCGTCCATGCCGCGAAGAAAGACTGGTTGATCCTGGTAGGGGCCAGTACTGAATCGCGTATTCAGATCGTCGGTATGCGACCAGAACTCGAGCGGCATTCCATCTACCTCGAGTATGTCGCCCATCATCCCTTTCCCGGAGCTCTTGGCTTCGGCAACGAAAGGTGGCAGCTGATCGATCGATTGGACCTTATCGCTGACGTCGGCGGAGATCAGCCCCAGACCTCCATCCACCGAATGGCTGTGCGAATCGATAAATCCCGGAAAGAGCGTCCTACCCTGCAAGTCCACCCGTTCCGCCGCCGCTGAGGCCGATTTCAGTACTTCCGGAAGAGTCCCGACCGCGATAATCTTGTCGCCGCGAACCACCACCGCGCTGGCATACGGAGCCATCGGATCGGCGGTGAAGACCTTTGCATTGAAAAAGACCCGCTCGCCGGTCGTCTCCTGGGCAGGAGCCAGTCGTGCCGAATGGCAGAGGGACAAGGCGGCTAGAACGAAACAGCAGCGAACAACTGTTCGGATGGGCATTATCGAGATTCACCCCCAGGCGCAAAACTTTTTAAACGAAACACACTTATCGTGAGAGCTCACATATCCAGATGCCTGCCATGCTCTCATGGGTTTGAGAGCGGGGGCAAAGTCGAAGATCCTGCCCGTGGTGCGCAAGACCTTCATCAGGGCATCTGAATACCGCGCTCATAAATTTAGCCCGCCCGGCCGTCCGGCGAAACCCAGGGAGGACTGGTCTCTGCCCGGGGCGGCGCAGAATTTCTTCTTGACAAACCATAACCATTTGGTTATGGTTTGTGCATGCGAAGTACCGCAGACAATCTCTTCAAGGCCCTCTCCGATCCCACTCGCCGAGCCATCTTCGAGCGGCTCACACGTAACGGCGAGCAGACCGTTCATGCTTTGACCGAGCGCTCGGGTGTCTCTCAGCCTATGGTTTCGAAGCACCTGTCAGCTCTGAAGCGTGCCAGACTGGTTCGCAACCGTCGCCACGGGCGCGAGACCCACTACCAGGCCCGCCCGGAGGCTCTCGCCCCGCTCGTCGATTGGATCGGCAACTATGGCGCCTTCTGGCAAGACAGATTGGATCGGCTCGCAGAGGTTCTGGAAAGGATGGACAAATGACGCAGCCCGACACTTCTACACGTTCGTTGATCATCGAAAAAGAATTTCCTCATCCACCGGAGAAAGTGTGGCGGGCCCTTACCGAGAGCTCTTTGATGGAGCAGTGGCTCATGAAGAATGACTTTCAGCCAGTTACGGGTCATTCGTTCACTCTGCGCAGGGAACCGATGCCGAACTGGAACGGCGTCATTGACTGCCAGGTACTCGCCGTGGAACCCTGCAGGACTCTTTCTTACACCTGGGGCACTTTGGGCGTCGAGACCGTCGTCACGTTTACGCTGACACCAACCGATGCGGGTACTCACGTGCGCATGGAGCAGTCCGGCTTCCGTCCCGATCAAGAGACCAACTATAAGGGCGCGAAGTACGGCTGGCAGAAGATCATCGATGGCCTGGAACGAGTTGTCGCCGGGCTCGAATAACATCAGCGTCGAAAGGAGACTTGACCATGAGAGCAAATGTCACCCCACGCACGATATTTCGCTGGATCCACATCATCCTCAGCATTCCAATCTACGGATATATCTACAGTCCGTTTGAAAAGCTTCCGCAGTACGCTTTCCCTGCCCGGTACATCTTCTTTCCTCTCATGGTCCTTACCGGACTGTTGATGTGGAAAGGCCATCTCCTCTGGCGGCTTTTTTCGAAGAGACCGGCCCTGAGGTCAGAAAGAGCATGAAGCCCGCCGGGCTGGCGACCGGATCAACAGGAACGCAAAGCAGGATGGAGTGACGCAGCAGCGACCGCGAATGTGACAAGGGAGAAAACGAAATGAAAATCAAAGTGACCACCGTACACGTCGACGACCAGGAGAAGGCCCTGCGCTTCTATACCGAAGTGCTCGGCTTCGTAAAGAAGACTGACTTCAGCCAGGGGCCGTATCGCTGGCTGACCGTGGCCTCGCCCGAGGAGCCAGACGGCACCGAGCTGCAGCTTGCGCTCAACAACAACCCGGCGGCCAAAGCCTACCAGCAGGCCCTGTTCCAGCAAAGTCAACCCGCATCCATGTTCTTCACCGACAACCTGCAGGCCGACTATGAGCGTATGAAGGCGCTCGGAGCCGAGTTCACCATGCCGCCAACGGACGTGACCGCCTCCAAGATCGCCATGGTGAACGACACCTGCGGCAATCTCATTCAGGTCACGGAACTGAAGCGTTGGTAAAGCAGACGTTCCGGAGGATTGCCCACCCCGGTGGGCGCGGAGTCTCTATGGCAGAGGAAGATGCGTCCCGCCCGCTCATTGAATTCCGCGTGGTACTTCACCGCGCAGGACGACGCGACCGGGGCCAGGCTCTCTCGGCCATCGTGGCGCAAGGTCGCGAGCTGAGGCGCACCTCGCGCTACAACGAGACATTGCTGGCTGGATTGGCGTTGATCATCAACGAGTGCGGAGCGCGAAGAGCGGATCCGTGGTGAGCATGTGCCGGAAGTATTCAGTCTTCCACTGGGGGTTCAGGCGATCCAGCAGTATACCTTCCACTCCTCCGAAGGAATAAACGGCTACGCGGCCAGCCTTGGCGAGATCGACTGTGCGTAACTCCTCCAGCGTGGAGGCACGCAGCTTCGAGGCATCGCCGGAAAACGGCTCATAATCTGGCAGCTGCTCGTACGCTTCGGTCGGATGGTAATGAGTCGCTGCCTCGGCTGCCGCGATCTGAGTGTAGCGCGCAATGCCCTCCTGCCACAGCTGGAAGCTGAGATACTTGCGATCATCCGGAGAGAGCTGCGCAAAGAACGCGCGGCGCATCGCGAGATAGCGCTTCGCCGCCGAGTCAAACTTCTCTCCATCGGGCGCGCCGATCGTCAGCAGCAATTGATCGCGCAGCGCGGCAAACCCCTTCCCGATGGAAGCGTTCGTGTATGGAAACGGGTAGTTCAGTATCCACATGCCGGTCTGATCGCCGTGACTGAGCCCAAGCGCCGCAACAGCTTGGAAATAACCCGGCTGCGCATACTGGAGCTGATGAAAATGCTCATGCATCAGCACGATCTCCCAGGGTGTGGACGACTTGCTCGCAGTGAGAGAAGGTTCACCTATCGCAATCACTGACGGAGGCCCAAAGGCCGGAAAGGTTGCCTGCAAGTAGGTCGGAAACCGGCGTGGCCGGACCAGGAAACCGTCATTGGCCGGCTTGAAGTCGTCCGGCGGCGGCACTGGGAAATGTATCAAAAACTCAGCCGTCGGTGTAATCAGCAGTAGCGGGTCGGCGACACTGCTCCACCCCGGCCAGATGCCGTCTTCGATCTGCGGCGCGAGGCGATAGAACTCCTTGACGCGCACAGCATCGTCAGCCGAAATGGTCTGCGCGTAAGCCGCGAAGCCGAAGCTGAGCAGGAAAACCATCGGGAGGATTCGCATGGGCGGAGAATAGCAGATGTCATTTGCGCCTTCACATCTGTCACGCAATTGCCCCACTGCTTCAAACATCATGCCCATGGGTGAGAATCGTCTGCTGAAGTGAAGGTGTGATATGCATCGAGAGGCCAAAGCAAGGAGAAACCATGTCACGCGGCGAAGCAAATGCAAAAGAACGAAATGTAACCCTGCACGTAGTCTCAAGCCTGGATGGCTTCATTGCCAGGAAGGACAACAGCGTTTCCTGGATGGATAGCACCGGCGTCTACGAAGCCGGGATTTCCATTTCGGAGGACGAAGTTGCGGCCTTCGTCAAAGCCATCGACTGTTACGTCCTCGGCTCCCGCACCTATGAACACGCGCTTGAACTGGGCTGGCCCTATGGCGACACTCCAACGGTCGTGGTGACAAATAGAGAACTGCCGTCCGCGAGGAACAGCGTCGAGTTTTATTCGGGCGATCTCAAGTCATTAGTTGACGAAAAACTTGCGCCTCGATATCGAAACATCTGGCTCGTGGGCGGAGCCATGCTGTGCCGGCGTTTTCTCTCACTCGGCCTGGTGGACGAAATCAAATTGACGGTAGCGCCTGTCATATTAGGTGAGGGTCTGCGCCTCTTCGGCGATTCCGGTACCGAGCAGAAGTGGCATCTGAAGAACGTCGTCGCTTACAAGAACGGCTTTGTTGAGCTATCGTACGCCGCCACTATCACGTGAACTTTGCGAAGAGATCTATCACAGCGGTTGGGCATTATTGGTGACGGCACCCGGCTGAACTGCCCCAGTCAAGCCAAACCGGGCCTGAATGGGGCACCCAGCAGCCGGGCAGTATTACTTAGACACAACGCCCAACAACGACTCGGCAGGAAGTGAAAAATGACGATTGACCCGCGCGCCATCCAACAATGGGATGCCATGATGACTGAGCTTGATAAACTCATCCATCAACACGAGCCCGTCATTGAACAAGAAGGGAGTTTCTTACACATCATCGAAGCTATTTCGGCCGAAGCCGTGGACAATTACCATTCATTGCGGCAGGCATACTTCAACGATGCTCAGACGCCAATTGCTTGGGCCTGTCGGAACCTGCTTGAGCTTGCTGTGTTCGCAGAGTTTGTTATTGAGTCTAATTCGAATGCCAAGACCTTTGCAGAGGACAGACTGATTGACGGTCACCAGATTGCTGTTCTGGTTCAGAGGTTAGAAGAGTGGGGAGGCGTCTCTAGTCACGCGCAAGCCACAGTGGATTTGTATGTGAAACAAATAAAGAGTGAGAACATTGCTCGAACGGATTTCACCCCTGTCCATCAAATGGCAAAAGGCGGACTCAAGAAGGAGTTCAGCACTGTAAATAAGCTCTGCTCGAAGTTGGTTCACCCCACTGCATGGTCATTGTTGACGAACGATAAAAAGGCAGAGAGGTTCCCACAAGCCAGCGAGATTCTCTTCGTATTCGGAGCGAAATACTTCATGACTCTCTGTGCTGCATTCATGCCTCATATACGCCAGTACGGCTTGAGACCGAAGCCATTATAAGTCCAAACACAAAAAATCCCCGGGCTGGTGCCCACCTTTGACCACCCCCGGGTGCCCCATACAACGTGGCTTTCGTTGTGTGGGTAGACCGGATGTTTCTCCGCCGCGTCATTCGGACATCGATTCGGCCCAACTCATAATAAACTCCACTCAAAGCCAAAAAACTGAGCTTGAGTAGGCCTCCCGTCCACTCGCCGAGCTTGCAGGCTATGCTGCGCATCTAAATCAGGTGCGACAATTGGAGCCGCACATAAAGGATCGACGCCAATGGAATCAGCCTCTGCATACATCGACGAGAAGATCAAGCAACTCGGGGACTGGCGCGGGAAGACCCTCGCTCATCTCCGTAAGCTCATCCACGATGCCGACCCCGATATCCAGGAGGAGTGGAAATGGATGGGCACTCCCGTCTTCTCCCATGACGGCATCGTCTGCACCGGGGAAACGTACAAGCAGGTCGTGAAGCTCACCTTTGCTCGCGGAGCCTCCATCGACGACCCGAAGAAGCTCTTCAATTCCAGCCTGGAAGGGAATGTCCGGCGTGCGATCGACCTCCGCGAAGGGGAGAAGATCGACGAACCCGCCTTCAAACAGCTCGTCCGCGCCGCGGTAGCGGCCAACTCCGCAGCGCTCGCGCAACGGGCGGCCAAAAAGAAGTAAGCCCGGCAGTTGCAGGAGGAACGAAGATGTCGGAGCGACCAGGAACGCTCGCTGACGATTCGGAAAACGACCCGTTTGGTGGTCGGCGTCTAACCAGTCACGAACGGATGTCGGGCAAGCCCTGGGATGCGTCGTACAGCGACGGCCCTGCGCCCTGGGATATTGGCCGGCCGCAGCCGGCAATCGTGCGTCTGGCCTCCAAAGGAGCATTCGCTGGCGCGGTCCTCGATGCGGGCTGCGGGACCGGCGAGAACGCTCTTCTCGTCGCCTCGCTGGGATTGCCGGGTCTGGGCCCAGTTCTCGGAGTTGACGTGGCTGAGACCGCACTGGAGATCGCCCGGGAGAAGGCCACTCGAAAGAAGGTCAACAACCGTGAGATTAAGGTCGAGTTCGCCGCAGCTGACGCCTTCCAGCTGGAGCGTTTGGGGCGCAGATTTCAGACCGTGCTCGACTGCGGACTCTTCCACTCCTTCGACAGCGAGGAGCAACCACGATATGTGGCGAGTCTGGCGTCGGTAACCGAACACGACGGAACCGTGTATGTGTTGTGCTTCAGTGACCAGGGTCCCAATACTGGCCCGCACCCCGTCAGTCAGGAAACGTTGAGAGCGGCGTTTAACCCCGGCAATGGATGGAACGTCGTCGCCATCGAACCGGACCGGGTTCATACGAGATTCCACGGCGACAACGGCGCACCCGCCTGGTTCGCGACGATTAAACGGATCCAGACCGCAGGAATGGGCGGCCCGAAATAATCCACCGAAATAATCCACATAGATGCGTGCAGTCCGCCGGAGCTAATGATTGGCTCCCGGTCGGCGGCTAATTCTCAACTGCCGATATTTGGCCGAGAATTTCCCCCGACCCGCTACAATAGAAATAGAGACAAGAAGGCTCGGCTGCCATTCCGCAGCCGGGCCTTTCGTTTTCAGCGAAGGGGCTCCGCACAATTCATTTAGAATCAAATGGTTCCGGCTGCATCCAATAAAATCAGACGGTTACAGGTGGGCTTGAATTGCTGCCCCTGAATCAGTGCAATATCATCGAACAACTCTTTTAGAATCAGGTAAGAGGCAATAACTCCTTTACTGAGTAGTAGGTAGCACCGAGGTATCTCTTAAACCCATCCATATCAAACGATTACAGAATCGGTAATGAAAACAGGGGGTGGGGGGTGCGCAGTATATGAGCCTGTCGGAAAGATGCTTCAGCCTACGAGATCCCCTTCCAGCCGGTTCTCCGCGCGGGAGGAAACGATGCCCAGCGTCGAGTTCTCGATAGGCAGGAAGAACGTGAAGACGGTGCCGGATTTACCTGCAATGCGGCTGCTCCATGCGCGCAGATCGCCCTGCTGCCGTTCGATGATTTCCGACGTCACCCACAGGCCAAGCCCGGTTCCCGTGCCCGTCTTCGTAGTGAAGAAGGGTTCATAGATCCGTTTCAGGGTGTCAGGACTCATCCCCGCTCCCGAATCGGCGATGGTGACGCGCATTCCCCACTGTGTCCATCTGCGCCAGTCGCGCGAGCGGCGAATGCGTATGGCGAGCGTACCTCCGGCACTCATGGCATCGAGCGCATTGGCAATCAGATTGGCTAAGACCTGCTGTAAATCGCCGCTCAGGCATTCGAGCGGCGGATCGTCGAAGTACTGATGGTCGACGCGGATGTTAGATTGCTGTAGCCGCCCATGAAACAGACTGAGGACGCCGTCGATTTCATCAGAGAACCTTGTCGTTCTGGGCGCTTCGCTCTGCCGGTGGAATTTCAGAGTCTGCTGGGTAATGCGCGCGATCCGCATCACCTGACTCAAGGCGATTTGCGCGTGAGCGCGCACGTCGTCGATGGAATTCGACTCGGTGATCAGATACAACAGATTAGCAACCGCGGCCAGGGGATTGTTGATCTCGTGGGCCACGGAGGCCGCTAGCCTCCCCGCGACGGCCAGCTTTTCCGACTTCAGAATCGCCGCTTCGGCCTGTTTGCGATGCGTAACGTCGGTCATGACACCGAGCATCCGCACTGCCTTGCCTTCGGCATTCAGCTCGTACTGCGCCTGCGCCTCCACCCAGCGCACCGCGCCATCGGGCCGTACCACTCTATATTCACAGTAAAGCGGTTCGCCCTTCGCCAACGTCTCGTGAAAGAGCGCCTGCATCGCTTCGCGATCGTCGCGGTGAACTGCCGCATTCATTACCTCGTAACTGGCAGGGACCGAGCCCGGCTCCAGACCCAGGATGCGGTAGTGTTCGTCCGTCCACAGAATCCGCCCGTTCTCGAGATCATGGTCCCACAGTCCGACATGGCCGCCCTCGAGTGCTATCTGCAGCCGGGTTTCCCGCTCGCGCACGGTCGCCTGGGCGCTGTCGCGTTCCTCGGCAAGCTTTCGCTCCGCCGCCGCACGTTCCAATCGCCTCCTCAGGTCTTTATTTTCATTCAGCTGTCGTAGACGTGACACCTCCTGCGTCAGCCAGCCCACAACGACGGAGCCGATGATAAAGACCAACAGGCGAAATGCGCTCTGTTGGGGAATGGGCTGTACCGGGACCACGTGGGTGTAGAAAACGAAGTACTCGATGAGGGCTCCGGAAGCGATAGCGCAGACGATGCCCGCGCCGACTCCAAAGAACCAGGCGCTCAGCACCACTGCGGGATAGGCGAAGAGATAAGGGGAGCGGTGACCGGGGGGCATCAACAGGATGACAAGAAAGGAAACCGCAGCTGGGATCAGCCCCTTTAGCCAGAGCAGGGGAGGCGGCAAGGCGCGCGGGAGATTACCTTCGGTCGTGGACATCGCGGCCTGCTCGGACCACCCATCAGGGTCAGCGGCGTAGCGATATTACGCCTGATCAAAGCGTTTAACGAATACCACGGCAGCTGCGGATAGGCAAAGACTTTCGTCCTCGTCAGCCGGCAGCATTCGTCTTAAGTAACCCCTCGAGACGTTTTTCGGCCTTGCGGAGCGCTTCTTCGGCTCGCTTGCGGTCTTCGATGTCTTCTACCATGCCGTACCAGCGGATGATTTCGCCATTCTCTCCGCGCCGTGCGGCGGCCCGCGAACGCATCCAGCGCCAGGTTCCATTTCCTGGGCCGATGCGAAACTCGACATCGACCGGATCGCCGGTGCGAAGCGATGCCCCCCACTTTTCCTCCGTTGGTCCAAGGTCATCCGGATGCACCGCGTTGCGCCAGCCATAACCGAGCGTTTCACTCAACTTCAACCCGGTCAGCGCTTCCCAGCGTGGTCCAGCGCCCAAAATTCTGCCTTCAGGATCGGCCGTCCAAGGCACGTGCGGACTCAGCTCGACAGTATGCCGGTAGTGATCCTCGCTCTCCCGCAGCGCCTGCTCCGTTCTTTTGCGATCGGTAATATCTACCGCAGCTATGGAAATGCCCACCACTTCGTTTGCCTCGTCACGAGCCGGCTGCAGCGAGACCAGGATGGTATTCATCTCTCCGCGCCCACCCGGCTTCTGCGTGAGGATCTCCAGTCCGGAAATGGCTTCACCTGCCAAAGCACGTTTCAGGTAAGGTTCGATTTGCAGAAAGGCCAGCGGCGCTACCTCGCCCACCGTCCTGCCCAGGCGGGGCCCCAGAGGTGTCGAGCTGATCTCCGACAGGCGTTTGTTCTGGCTTATATAGCGAAAATCCCGATCGAGAAAGCACAAGCCGACGGGAGCGCCCTCGTAGATAGCCTGAAGCTGCGCCAGACGTTGCGCCGGAGCAACCTCGAGGTGAAGGGCCATATCCGCAGCCAGCAAAGCAGCCCCTGCGGGAGCCGATAAAGTCTGCTTCTCCAGGATCGCCGGAACGTCGCGTGCGGGAATGGGCTGCCCGTAGAGCCAGCCTTGCCCCAGTTCACATCCCAGATAAAAGAGCATGTCCGCATGCTTCTTGTCCTCGACGCCTTCTGCTACCGTGGTCAGGCCAAGGCTGTGGCCAAGCCCCACAATCGCGGCGGCGATCTTCCGGCTCTCCCGGCGGTGAGTCATGGAGTGCACGAAGCTGCGGTCGATCTTGAGTTCGTCAAAGGGCAGGGTGTGCAGATGGCGCAGGCTGGCATATCCTGTGCCAAAGTCGTCGAGCGCCAGCCGTATTTGCAGCGACTTAAGATCCCTGGCAATGGCGAGCGCCAGTTCCATGTTGCCCACAAGTGCGCTTTCCGTGATCTCGATCATGAGCTGACGCAGCGGAAATCCCGCAAGCTCCGCCGCAGATCGGATCTGGCCGGGCAGGGAGCGATCCCGCAGTTGAACGGGGGAAACATTCACTGACAGCGTCAGGCGGTCGAGGAAGCCGGCAGGTGTCGCGCTGAAGGCTTGGACGGAGGCAAAGGCCTGAGCCAGAATCGTCTCGGAGAGATGGCCAATGAGGCCCGTACTCTCAGCCATCGGGATAAACTGGTCGGGAGGAATGACGCCAAGCTGTGCATGATGCCAGCGCGTCAGCACCTCAAACCCCCACAGTTGGCCCGAGCGCAGCTCCACAATGGGCTGAAAGTAGGGCATGACCTCGCGGCGGTCGATAGCGCTCCGAAGATCGATCAGGGGGAAAGGCTGTGCAGCCATGTTGGGACAGTATCTTACGCTCCTGACGTTCGCAGTGAACATCGGAAACTCTCAGAACATCATCACAGATGTGCACCCTGATATTTGACCGTGTAATCGCCCTCGAAGTCTGGATTCAAGAATGCCCTTCGGGTGTGGCATTCTGTTAGCAGACCTCAGGAGCGTTATCCATGTCCCGCGTTGCCAGAAGAGCCCTCGTAACCGTCCTTTTCAGTCTCGCCGGAATCTCCGCCCTGGCGCAGGCCCGGGTGATTTACTCCGCCACGGCCGACGCTCATGCGGATATTGCTCAGGCCACCAGCACTGCCGCCAAGGCGCACAAGCGCATCATCCTCGACTTCGGCGGAAACTGGTGCGGCGACTGTCAGGTGCTGGACATCTACTTCCACCAGCCTCCCAACCTCGCGCTGCTGGAGGACAACTTCGTCCTCGTCCACGTCGATATCGGTCACATGGACAAGAACACCGACGTCGCGGCGAAGTATGACATTCCGCTAAAGCGCGGAGTACCCGCACTGGCCGTTCTTGACGAGCATGGACACCTGCTCTACAGCCAGAAAAGCGGCGAGTTCGAGGCCATGCGCAAGATGGACCCGGAATCGGTCACAGAGTTCCTGAATCGATGGAAGCCCAGGCGCTGACAGCCGTCTCATTTCCCCGATCGGTGCCGCACCGCATTAAAGGCTATAAATAGCGGAGAGATGCCTTAGTCTCAGAGATAATGCTGCGCACCTTCGACCACCTTCGGCGAGCCATGTGGAGGGCCTTTAGTCATGGCGCCTTCACGAACGCCAAGGCAGCTGCATACTCGGCGATCCTCAGCATCTTCCCGGCGCTGTTAGTGGTGACGACGGTGCTGGCGCTGACTCCTCAGACGGACACCGTGCGTGGCGACATTCGCACTGCCTTCAGCGAGATCCTGCCGCCAGACACGATGTCACTGGTGCAGGCCTACTTCCAGACCAATCACGCTCGCTCCGTGCGGCTGGTCTGGACCTCGTCGCTCATCACCACTGCCGCTGCCTTGGACGTGCTGCTGACGCTGATGGCCGGATTTCGCCGCGCCTATCTGTTGCCGAGCGGCGAATGGGGGTTCTGGCGCGAGCGCGCCGTTGCCCTGGCCCTTGTGCCTGCCACGGTAGTGCCCCTGATCTTCGCCACTGGGCTGGTGGCCTTCGGGCACAGTATCGAGCACTGGATGATCGACAATGCCGACCACGAGCTGCGCTTCTATGTACTGCTGATGTGGCGCATCATCCGGTGGATCATCGCGACGCTCACAAGCATCGTGGTCTTGGGTGTGATCTACCATTTCGGCACGCCGCGCAAGCGTCCCTGGGGGCAGGTCGTTCCGGGCAGCCTGCTGGCCACCGTAACGTGGTTCCTTGCGACACTCATCTATGGCTGGTATCTCACGCGCTACGCCGACTACTCGGTCGTGTACGGATCACTCGGAGCCGGAGTGGCGACTTTGGTATGGCTCTACATGGTCTGCTTCAGCATTCTGGTCGGCGCGGAATTCAACGCGCTGATCTATCCGGTCTCTCCGCCGCTCGCGGAGCAGGATGATGAAAACAGTGTTACGGCTTTCCCTCGCCAGGCCGTGTAACGACCCCGGATCCGCGCCGCGAGTTAGAATGTACATGCTTTCATCAACGTAAAAAGAAACACAACGCAGTTGGGGGATGGATGAACGTTACGTTTGCCGGTTCGAATGCCGCGCCGGGGAAAAATCTGCGCAGGGCCAAGATTGTAGCCACTCTGGGACCTGCTTCGAACAATGAAACTACCTTTCGCGAGCTGGTCCGTGCCGGCCTTGATGTCGCGCGCCTGAACTTTTCGCATGGCACGCATCCTCAGAAGCTGGAACTGATCGAGATGGTGCGGAAAGTGGCGCGAGAAGAAGGCAAGATCATCTGCATTCTGGGCGATCTGCAAGGGCCAAAGATCCGAACCGGGCGCCTGCAGGACCGCAAACCCATCCAGCTTGAGACCGGCCAGCATCTCATCATTACGCCCCGCGATATTCCCGGCACGCCCACGGTTATTTCCACCACCTTTCCCACCCTCGCCGAAAACCTTGAAGTAGGAGCGCGCATCCTGCTCTCCGACGGGCTTATCGAACTGCGTGTGCTTGCCGTGAAGGGTGAGGATGTGGAGTGCGTAGTGATCAACGGCGGCGTGCTGGGCGAGAACAAGGGTATTAATCTGCCCGGCATCGCTGTGCGTGTACCCTCGCTCACGGAGAAGGATGAAACCGACCTCGAATTCGCGATCAAGAACGGCGTCGATGCCATTGCAGTGTCCTTTGTCCGTACCGCCGATGACGTGCGTCTGGTGAAGCAGCGTATCACCGATCTGGGCGCAGATACATGGGTGATTGCCAAGCTCGAAAAACCGCAGGCCATCGAACATCTGGAAGAGATTCTCGAAGTCGCCGATGGGGTGATGGTGGCCCGCGGCGATCTGGGTGTCGAAATGCCGCCGGAGAAAGTTCCCGCGATTCAGAAGCTAGTGATCCGTCGCGCCTCGGAGCATCGCAAGCCGGTGATTACCGCGACACAGATGCTCGAGTCGATGATCGAAAACCCGCGGCCGACGCGAGCCGAAGCCAGCGACGTGGCCAACGCGATCTATGACGGCACCGACGCAGTCATGCTCTCAGGCGAGAGCGCTGCCGGGAAGTATCCGGTGGAAGCGGTCAGGATGATGGCAAGAATTGTTGTCGAGTCCGAGTCGGAGATTCTCGAGGGTCCGTCGCCTCACGATGTACGCCCCAGCAACCTTCGGCTATCAGTCGCCGAGACGATTTGCGAGTCGATGGCACATGCGGCAATGGATCTTGATCTGAAAGCGATCGCGGTTTTCACCGAGACCGGTACGACTGCCCGCCAGCTTTCAAAGTATCGTCCCAAACCACCCATCTACGCGCTCTCCAGCATTGACGTGGTTATCAACCGGATGTGCCTTCTCTGGGGCGTGCAGTCGGTTCGATGCAGGCGAGCCCACACCGCCGAAGAAATGGTCGATATGGCGGAGGAGCTGCTCGAATCCGCAGGCTACGTCTCTCCGCAGGACATCCTGGGCATCGTCGCCGGAACGCGCACCAAGTCGGGGTCGACAAACTTCCTGCGTCTGCACGTGCTGGGCGACCGTTTGCACGACCTCGGACTATGAAGATCGAACCCCCGGGGTCCGGTCGATAAGATTGGAAGATGGGCCGAATCCACATACTTTCCGATCAGGTGGCGAACCAGATAGCCGCGGGCGAGGTCGTCGACCGCCCGGCATCGGTGGTCAAGGAACTACTGGAAAATGCGCTCGACGCAGGAGCCACGCGCATCCTGGTCGAGGTGGAGGCGGGCGGACGGAAGCTGATCCGCATCGTTGACAACGGCATCGGGATGGTTCGTGATGACGCCTTGCTTGCCTTCGAGCGTCACGCCACGTCGAAGATCCGTTCCAGCGACGACCTGCTCTCGATCGCCACGCTGGGCTTTCGTGGCGAAGCGCTACCCTCGATTGCGTCCATCTCGCGGCTTGTGCTTGAAACGCGCGCTGCGGCCGACGCCAGTGGAACCCACCTTGAAATCGTAGGCGGAAAAATCTTTCGCGTGGAAGACGCCGGACTGCCTGCGGGTACCACCATTGCAGTTCGCGATCTCTTCTTCAACACACCAGCCCGGCGCAAATTTCTCAAGGCCGAGAGCACTGAGCTCTCACACGTAACTGCTTTAGTTACGCATTACGCGCTGGCACATCCGGGCAAGCACTTTGAGCTGCACTCGGCGACGAACGCGCTGCTGATTGCGCCTCCTGTGGCGAGGGTCTCCGAGCGCATCTTTCAAGTCTTCGGGAAAGATACGCTCGATCAGCTGGTCCCTATTGCCGCGGAGACCCGATTCGATCGCGCCGGTTTGCCCGAGCCGCCGCCATGGAAACGCGAGGAAGATTATCGACCGCCCGATCCGGGTTTTTTGCGGGTCAGCGGCTTCGTCTCCAAGCCGGAGCTGCAAAAGCTCAACCGTAATTCGATCTACGTCTTCGTGAACCAGCGCCTCATCCGCGACCGGCTGATCCTGCATGCGGTCAGCGAGTCGTATCGCAACATTATTCCGCCCACGTCCTTCCCGGTCATCCTGATGTTTCTCGAAATGCCGCCGCACGAAGTGGATGTGAATGTACATCCATCGAAGACAGAGGTCCGCTTTCGGCAGCAGACCTTTATTCACGACTTCGTTCGCGACAGCATCCGCAACACGCTTATCAAGGCTCGGCCCACCGCTGGATTTCTCGCCGCGCTCAGCTCGCATCCGCACGCGACAGGGCTGCAACCCACGACTTCGCCCATTTCCGGCGAGGGTCAAGCGGAGATTGTGAAGGATTCGGAGCCCGTAAGCGCAGATGATGCCGTGCCCTTCACCCTGGCTGAGGCCCCGCCGAATCCGGAAGAGGTGAAGCTTCCTTTCTCGATCGCAGCCCCCGAACAAACTGAGGCGAACTCCGCTGCTCACGATTGCGAGCCCAAATGGGGCAGGGAAACACTGCCAGACGGTGGAGAGCCCGCGAACCTGAACTCCCTTACTTCGCTCAAGCCGCTGGGGCAGTTGCGTGAGTCCTTCATCCTCGCCGTCAACGACGAGGGTCTGTGGATCGTCGACCAGCACGTGGCCCATGAGCGCGTGCTCTTCGAAAAGATCCTTCGCGAGCGGGAAGTGGAGCGTGTGGAGCGGCAGCGCCTGCTGATGCCCATGCTCGTCGATCTGCAGCCGCATCAGATGGTGCTGTTCGCCGGCATTGCGCAGGAGTTGGAGCGCAATGGCTTTGAGGTCGAGCCCTTCGGCCCCCATACGCTGGCGATCAAGGCTGCGCCGATCGGTCTCGAAGGCCGCCATCTCGAACGCATGCTGATGGAGGTGCTGGAACAGGCTGGAAATCCGGCGCAATCGGAGAACCTGGGCACACTTCGCACACGCATTGCGGCCTCCATCGCCTGCCATTCGGCCATCAAGATTAATATGCCGCTCGACACCCGGCGCATGGAGTGGCTGCTCGCCGAACTCGCGAGCACCGAGCATCCCACCAGCTGCCCGCATGGGCGTCCCATCGCTTTACGGTATTCTTGGAAGGACATCCAGCGGGCTTTTCACCGAATTTAGCGCAGCGAATTCAGCCTCGTTTCTCCGCCGGACAAAAGAAGGTCTCTTTGACAGCCGAACAGTTACAAGCAGAGCGCGCCGAGCGTTGGCGGCAGAAATCGAATCCCGTCCTCACGCTTGAAGACGCAGCAGCATGGCTCAACACAACAGGACTGTGCCTCTTCCTTCCGCGTCGCCACCAGTTTCTCGCGCCGGCGCCTTCTTTTGTGGAAGCCTGCAGCGGAGGTCCGAGCGAGACGCCCTCGCGAGAGGCCATCGAGAATACCAGCAGCCTTATGATCCGGCTCATTGAAAGCGGAGCCGTGCTTCCGCTCAATCTATTCGGCACTCTTTCCGAGCAGCCCGACTTTCTGGCAACACGCGATGCCTTCCCCTATATCTTCAGCCTGCGCGGCGGCCGCAGCTGGAAGGTGGTGCCCGCCAAGGCTTCGCCGCTGGTGGCTGAAATATGGAAGCTCCTGGAAAAAGATGCATCGCTGGAAACCACCGAAATCCAGGCCGCGCTTGGACGCGAATTGACTGAAGCGGCGGTGCTGCGCGGGCTAATGGAACTGTGGACCGCGTTGCGTGTGATTCCGGTGTATGCCGCCAATGAGCCGACGCGATGGGAACTGACGCAAACTCGTTTCTCCGATGCGTTGAACGCGGCGAACAAGATTGCCCAGACCACGGCAGTCTCCGCGCTGGTGTCGCTCTATCTCGAATCTGTTCTCGCGGCGACACCGGACGAAGTGGAGACCTTTCTCTCTCCCCTCACCTCGCGCTCGAAGGTACGTGAAGTAGTGAACGGACTGGCGGCCACGCGCCAGGTTTCGATCATTCCGGTGGGAACACAGACCATGTTCCACGTCGCCGGATCGCTGCCCGAGTTTGCAGAGCCGGAGCCAGCAGCAGCGGCGCCCGAGGCTGCGCCCCGCCCCCGTTTCGAGCGGCCGCCATTCGCAGGAACATCGCGGGAAACGCGAGGTCCGGAGCGGCGTCCGTCGTTTGGCCGCGACCGCACAGGCGACCGTCACCGCATCGGTCCATCACGAGATCGCTTTGCTGCGGGCGGCACGAGAGCCGGTGGAGCAGGACGTGGTAGTGCAGGGCGGGGCAGCGAACGCCCGCTGCGCCGAGGCACCGATTCCCAGGGCAACTATCCGCCACGGCGCAAGCAGTTCGGCGCCAGTACCGGTGGACCGCGACGTCCGAGTGCGGGAGGTGAACGTCCTCCCTACTCCAAACCGGAAGGCGGCGAGCGCAAACCCTTTGTCAAAAAGCCTTTTGAGAAACGCCCCTTCAACAAGTCTTACGGAGAGCGCCGCGCACCCGGGGATCGTCCGCCGCGCAGGGAAAGCAGCCCCCGCACCAGCGAACGGACTTCGAGTGGAGAGCTCAGGCCAGGTACTGGTCGTCCGCCTCTCCGCGCTAGCGGGAAGTATCCGCCGAAGAAGTTTGGCGGGAGCGGAGGCGGGAAATTTCCGCCGAAGAAATTCGGTACCCAGAAATTCGGCGGGCCACTTCCTGCCTCCGGAGACCGTCCGTCCCGTCCGCGCCGCGAAGAATCATCAGACCGGCCACGCAGCCCTCGTCCTTTCGATCGAGCGGCGGGATCTGATCGTCCCGGTCGTCCCCTGCGCCCAACCAGCGGAGGGCGTTCTTACGGCGTGAGCAAGCCCTGGGAAACAAAAAAACGGGATGGAGGCAAGCGCCCGTTCTTTCGTGACAAACCGGCCAGGACAGGCGGCGATGATCGGTCAGCATCTCCGAGAAGCGAAGGTCGAAGCGCGAGCGAAGGTCCAGCCAAACGTACAGGTGGCTGGAGACCCAAGCCGTCGGGTTTTTCGAAATCCGCGAAACCGGCGTTTGGGAAGCCCAAATTCGGCAGATCGAAATTTGGAGGGGCGCGGCCAGGCGGAAAGAAATACGGGGAAGCCAAACCGAACTTCAAATCCGGACCAAAGCCCGGTGGCGCGCGGCCCTTCAAGAAGCGAAAGGATGAGGGTAAGAAGAGCTCCGAATGAGTGGACGACGCCTGATTATTGCTATTGATGGGCCGGCAGGCGCCGGCAAGAGCACCGTAGCCAAACATCTCGCCGCTCACTTCGGCCTGCTGAATCTGGAAACAGGGGCTATGTACCGCGCCTTCGCCCTCAAGGCGCTGGGAAGGAGGCTCGATCCCGGCGATGCCGCGAGCCTCGAGCGGCTGGCCGCGTCCACTGAGATCGTTCTTGAGCCGGGGCCGGCGGGAAATCGGGTTCTGTTGGACGGGGCCGATGTCACCGAGCGCATCCGCGACGCAGAGGTGACGCAGGCTGCTTCGCGGGTCAGCGTGCATCCCGCCATCCGTGCCTGGATGGTCGATTTGCAACGCGAGATGGGTAAGGCCGGCGGAGTGGTGATGGAGGGCCGCGACATCGGTACCGTCGTTTTTCCGGATGCCGACCTCAAGTTTTTTCTCGACGCCTCGCCCGAAGCGCGCAGCCAACGCCGCTACGAGCAGGCCACCGGCCCGGTGGAAATTGCCGCCGCCTCGGAAGGTATCTCAGCGGTCTCAAAAGAACTACGCGAGCGCGATGATCGCGACCGCAACCGGAAGGATTCGCCGCTGCGTCCCGCGCTGGATGCGGTCATCATCGATTCGACAGCACTGACTCTCGACGAGGTGCTGGGACGCATCGAGTCGATCGTAAAAGAACGCTTAGCTACTGAACCGTTGGTTCGGGAGTAGGCGTCTTCGGAGCCTTCAGATGCCTGGGCGGAATAGGCGCCTCGGGTTTCTCAGGCTTCTCCGGCTTCTCGGGCTGTTCAGGTTTTTCAGGGGCCTCGGCACGCGCCCCCGAGCCCTTCTTCAGCTGCAGATTTCCGTGAGTCGTGCTCAGGTCGAGCCTCACGCCGCCACGTCCAACCGTGCCTTGAAGGGTGCGCCGGTCACCGCTGGTCGTCGCCTGCAGCGGAAAGTCAGCTTCGAGTTCATCGTCTTCGGTGGTGCTGGCGTTTACGGTGAAGTTCGAATTTTCCGGCACGGTCAGCGTCAGGCCGCCGGTGCGATTCGCGATCTGTACATTGCCCAGGGGAGCCGACGCCACCACGTTCACATCGCCATCGCTATTCTCGATGTGCGTGTCACCCGCAACTTGAGACAGCTCAATGTTCTTGGAGCGCGTGACGATCCGTACCGGTCCGGATGCCTGATTTGCCGTCAGATCACTCGAGTCCATAGTCAGATCGCCGCCCAGTTTGGGTATATCCAGGTCGGTTCTCGTGGTGTGAAAGTGGACAGTCGAGCCTACCTGCTCAAGGTGTGTGTCGCCGAAGAATTCACCATCGAGCGCCACCGGCCCTTTGATCTCCGACAGCGTCACGTCGTCCACATGGCCATCCATGAAGGCATGCCCGTCCACCTGGTGCGCAGAAAAATCCCCATGGTTCATGCGCGCGTGCACATCGCCGCCAATGCTGTCGATCTTCACATCTCCATGACCCGAGGTCACATCCACGTTGCCTTTAAGGCCTTCGACCGTTACATCGCCGTGACCTGCATTGATAACCGCCAGTGACTTCTCGGGAAGCTGCAGGGTAAGATCGACGCGCGCTCCGTTGCGGCTGGGCACCGTGATCACCGCGCCTGAGGTGGACGTAACGATCTTCGGCTTCACATCATCGAACATCTTCTGCGCGTCCTTGTCCGACGAATGCACGATCTGGTGCGCCCGCAGGTGCATCTCCCCATCGGTCGATGTCGTCACCGTGACGTCGCCGCGAGGATTCTGGATATTCACGTTCGCGTTCGAGGGAATCTCCTGATCTATCTGGACGTCGTTGTCGTGCTCCTCACCCATCATTGAGAAGAAGTCATCCCCATCGTCGTTGAACTGGTGACTGAACGGCCCCCACCAGCGGCCTTCGTTCGAGCCCCATCCCACGCTGGCGAGCAGCAGAATCAGAAACACGATGCCGCCGACCGAACGCCGGCCCGCATACGGATTATTCCGGTCCCAGAAATACTCGCCGAGCGAAACCACGCCTACGCCAATCAGCAGGATGGGCCACCAGCGCGCATACCAGTTCCAAAACCCGGATACGCTCAGATGCCCCGTTTCGAGTAGCAGGGCGATGATGCCGATCATCAGCAGAATGCACGGGCCCACAATCGATGAGCGCCTGTAGCCGTACCAGTGTCTCCAGTATCGGCGCTGGGCGCGCATCTGGTCGCGCTGCGCTCGCGCAAAGTCGCGTGCCTGCCGTCGTGCATCCCGGTCAGAATACGGAGGTGGATAGGGTGGAGGATTGGCCGCCATGTTGCTACCTCCCCTCGCCGGAATCGTAACGGCGGTTTGGATCGGCGGGAAGATTTGGCGGCGATACTACAATGGACGATGAGCCGGGCGGTGTGGTTGCTACCGGTCCTACGCCCTGGGCTGCATACTGCCCCTGTGCGTATTGTCCCTGCGCCATCTGTTCCTGCTGCCACTGCGACCATGCCGCGCGCTCCGCAAGCTGGAGCACGCCCAGCACGATCAGATAAAGCGGCCAGCTCCTGCCGAAGGAGATGATGTCCCATTCGTTGAGCAGCGCCGTGATGCCGAAGACCAGGAGCATCGCTGGTCCCTTGATGCGATGGATAAATAGGTACGGGTTCATAGTGCACCTCCCGAGGGTGGCGCCGGAGGCGCCGGAGGGGGAGGCGGGGGAGGAACTCCGCGTGTACGCCGATACAGCAGCCACGCGCCGAGGCCGATGATGAGGAACGGCCACGTGTGATGGAACCAGTCAAAGCCGAAGATGCCCAACGTGTTGAAGAGGAACAGCAGCCCCAATCCGATGAGCACAATCGCGCCGATCGGCTCACGACGCGGCATGGGCGCATAGGGATCGACTTCCGGAGGCACAGCGCCAACCGGAGGAATTGGCGGGACAGCCGTGTAAGGCGGATATTGGGTGGTGTAGTCGACGGGAGGGGCGTAACCTGCCGCAGGAGGCACGGGGGGAACGGGGTATGTCTGCGTCGCTGACGGCGTCACATTGGAGTTCGGAATGCCGAGCTTCGACCCGAGCTCATTCAGCCCGAACGGATCGGGCAGCGGCAGCCCATCGCGGCGAGCCTTGGCCGTTTCATACGCGTCGAAGACCTGGTACGCGATCCAGGCCGCGATAAACAACCCGAAGATTCCATGATTTTCCGTGATCCCGATGAGAACCACGAAGACCAACACATGCACCAACGCCTTTACGTACTGGCCGTTGTACATCGCGCCCACGCCTGGGATAAATCCAAGGCCCATCGCGACGCCAGGATTCGGACCACTGGGCGGAATCACGCCGCTCACCGCGTAATTCACTCCGCTGGCCGTCGTTCCAGAGGCCGTGTAGGCCCCTCCGCCCGGCGCGGCATAACCTCCACCGATCCCGAGTTTCGCCGCCAGGCATTGCTCACAATAAATCACACCGGAAACCGGCCGTACGCACTGGGCGCACAGGGCCTTTCCGCAATTCTGGCAGTATGCAGCTACAGCAATATCCGGATGGTTGACGCAATTCATGCCAAGCTCCTTTCTGCCTGGTCTCGTAGGAAAGCGACCAAAGTATCTACCTCTTCCTCTTCTTTTTCTTTGTTCCGGACCTCGCTGGCGCCCGGGCAGGACGCTACCGTTTTGCCGAACCTCGTTTTGCCAGACCACTCTTCGCTGGCCAGCACTTTTTTTCCAAAAATCACATCCGGCTGGGCAACGCTCGGTGCGGATTCGAGCTTCCCGCCGTTCTTATGCCCGTTACCTGGCGACGAGCTGGCCGGCGGAGTATTTTGCGGCGCGGGCGTCTCCTGTTTCGGCTGCGTGGTGGCGGGCCGCTGCGTTTCTTCGTCGCGGCGCAGTTCACGCATCTTGGATTCCACTTCGTACACAAAGCGCAGGTTGTCGTAGTAGCGCACCACCTGGCTCTTTGCGCCATAGAACTGCCGCGTAAGATTAGTTTCGAGGTTCGCCGGAGTCAGATCCGCCAGGCGCAGGCCGGTCAACCGCACTCCGGCTAGATTCAACGTCAGCGCGATCGAGAAAAAGGCCATAGCCGCCGTCATCATCAGGCGCGTATCCCACACAAATTTTCGCCGTGGAATGGCCAGCACATTGGGTCCAGCCGCGATCGGAGCTCCATACACGGCCAGCGGACGATCCGCTACCGCGCCACTTGTCCGGCTCAGAATGCGCTCCATCAGGTCGCCCGGCATCTCCGGCTCGATCTGCAGGAAGCTCATCCACTCCCGCCCCTGCCGGGATTGCGCCAGCAGCCCCGAGCACGCTGCGCAGTCATGGCTGTGCGCCTCAAAAGCCGCGCCATCGGCGGGCGGCATCACGCCGTCCAGAGCATCCGCCAACAGGGCTTCCCACTCCTCGCAGCGGAGTTCCCGTCCGGCGCGATGCGCGCCTTCGGGGCCCTTCGGCTGCTGTTCAAATGGATTGCGCTCTGACATCTAAACCACCTGTCCCTTGTTACGTTCGAGCAGCCTTGCCAGTTCCGCCCGACCCCGGCTGATACGCGATTTCACGGTACCTTCGGGTATGTGCAGAACCTGAGCTATCTCTTTGTAGTCCATGTCTTGTAAGTCACGAAGAATTACTGCTTCTCTCAACTCCGGTGAAATCTTTGTCAGTGCTTCCTGCACCATCCGGGCGATCTCTTTTTGCGCTGCGCGGTCATGTTGCGTCGGCCCCGTCGCCGCCAGCCGATCGGCCAGCGGAAGCTCCTCCGATTCGTCCCACCCTGCGTCCATCGAGTCTGTCACGCGCTGTTGTTTTGTTCTACGAAAATGATCGACCAGCAGATTACGCGCGAGTGTCGTCAGCCATGTCTGGAAGCTGCCACGGTTCAGATCAAAGGTTGTCAGATTTCCGTAAACCTTGATGAAAACGTCCTGGGTGAGGTCCTCAGCGTCATGCGGCGAGCCGGTAAAGCGGTAGCAAAGGGCGTAGATGCGGCGATGGTGCGCTTTCACCAGTTCGGCCCAGGCCACGGAATCGCCATCCAGGCACCGCTGTACGACGATCTGCCAGTCGGCTTCCAATACTCTCTCTGCTCCCCGTGCCTCTGCTTTGCCCTGCGCGCCAGTGTGCGACGCCCATCCCGATGCAGCACCCCGCTGCCCCGGCCCCGAGCCCAGCCGGTTGATCGCACCCGGGCCCGGCCCCTGCACCGAACCCGGATGCGTCTGAGACACAGGACGCAGTCCCGGAGTGATTGCTCCAGTCCTCGGCCGCGTCCGGATCACCCGGAACCCGTCCAGCTCCCACGTCATTGCCCCAGCACAACTCATGGCCATTCATACGCAAGTAACACGCCGCCGGTTCCGTGGGCGAGTCGGGCTGTTTCTTCAATGCAGTGAAGTGGCCAGAATACAGGAAAACCGAGAGGAGTATTCAGTCCTGCTCGTCAAGAGACGCGTCAGGCAGATGAAGCCGGAGGGATGATGATTGGGTTTCGAAAACAGAGCTCGGAGCGGCGTCTCCCCAAAATAGCGATCAGCCTATCTTGATTCCGTGTTCGCCGACGACGGTGAACACCTCGAGGAGATTGGTAGTCCCAAGAAGCTGCCGAACCTGTGCGCCAAGGTTGACGAGTTGCAAGGTGCAGCCAGCGGACCGGGCAGAAACGTACAGACGAACCAGCGTGCCCAGGCCCGTGCTGTCCATGCGGGTCAGATCGCTCAGATCCAGCACGATTCGTTTGGTATCCGGGATCAGTTGCCTGACGCGGATATAGAGAATATCGCTCACACCTGACATCAACTTGCCGTGGCATCGCACCACGGCAGAGTTGCCGGCACGGTCAATGTCAATCGTAAGGAGACTCGCCGCTTGGTCAGTCATCAGGACGTTGGTAGCTACGACTTCTGCGCCGTCACCGAAGTCACTGTGATGGTATCGCCATCGACGGTGCCTTTGATGGTCACGTTCTGGCCGGCCAGACCCTTGACAGCGTCATCTTCGCCTTTGAGCTTGTAGACCTTGCCGTCGCTAACCAGAACCGGAGCTGCGCCACGCGCGACGCAACCCTTGACGCACTTTGTGGCGGAAGCGCTGGGCGCGGCGTGCGATGCGCCGCACTGGTTCTCGCTGATAAAGCCATTAATCGCTTGTGCCGACTGGGCGGAGAGCACAGAGGCCGAGATGGCCAGAAGTAACGCGGCTGCCAGATTCTTGATAGACATGCGGAGACTCCTCATCGATTGCACCGGTTCGACCATACCACCGGACCATGAAGGCAGTCCAAGTCCGACACTTAGAAATTTTCCCCAGGTAAAAAACGAGCCGGTGGCTACCTGCCTCTCAGCCGCCCGCTTTACCAGCTGCTTACGTCTCCAGAAGGAAGTCCGGCGCCACCGTATTCTCATACAGCGAGTGGTCGCGCGTTACTACCGTCAGTCCGCTGGGAGTGACGAAATATTTCCGCTTGTCCTCACTCTGGTCGTATCCAATCACCGTGCCCTCCGGGAGCTGCACGTCCCTATCAATGATGGCTCGCCGGATGCGGCAATGCCGCCCGATATTCACATGCGAAAACACAATGCTCGAATCGAGTTCGGAATAGGAGTTGACCCGCACATCCTGCGACAGCACGCTGTTGCGCACCACTGAGCCGGAAACGATGCAGCCCGCCGACACGATGGAGTTGATCGCCATGCCCGTCCTTCCCGGCTCGCCGAATACGAACTTCGCCGGAGGATACTGCCGCACCCTGGTCCGGATAGGCCAGTTGCTGTCATAGAGATTGAAGACCGGCGACACAGACCCCACATCCATGTTGGCGTCGTAATACGCGTCCAGCGTGCCGACATCACGCCAATAGAGAGCCTGTTGCTTGTTCTCATCGACAAAGTTATAGGCACGCATCTTGTATTTGCCCAGAATATTCGGCAGGATATTGTGCCCAAAGTCGTGTTTCGACGAGGGGTCCTCTGCGTCCTGCATCAGCGCCGGCAGCAGCACATCCGTGTTGAAGAGGTAGATGCCCATCGAGACATCGACCATGTTGGGATTGAACGGCGACCGGATCTCCGTCGTCTTGGGCTTCTCCTTAAACCCGACAATGTCGCCGCTGCGGGCAACTTCCACCACGCCGAAGCTTGCCACCTCCGATGGATCGACCGGCAGCGTGGCCAGGGTCACATCCGCGCCCGATTCCTCATGCTGATCAAGCATCTTCCCGTAGTGCATCTTGTAGATGTGGTCGCCGGAGAGAATGAGCACGCGTTTGGGCTGCTCCGAACCGATTGAGTAGATGTTCTGGTAGACCGCGTCGGCCGTGCCCATGTACCAGTTCGCGCTCACCCGCTGCATGGGCGGAAGTATCTCGATGAATTCTCCCAGTTCCTGCGCGACAACGCTCGTCCAGCCCTCGCGAATATGGCGGTTCAGCGACAGTGCCTTGTACTGCGTGAGAATGTACACGTGACGCAGATCGGAGTTGATGCAGTTGGAAAGGGTTATGTCGATAATGCGGTAGTTGCCGCCGAAAGGAACCGCCGGCTTTGCCCGATCTCGCGTCAGCGGAAAAAGCCGCTCCCCTGCTCCCCCCGCCAGCAATACGCCGAGTGTGTCTCTCATTGCCCTGGTTGTACCTTCATCGCCTCTCCGCCTCCGAAGTCACAGCCGCAGAGACTTCGCGCTGCCCTCTCGCGGAGACGAGCGGATACTAACACAATAGGGCCGGCCAGAGCATGAAGTCCCCGCTATTTGTGCCCCTCGTGCTCTTCAATCGCGATACGAAGCGACTTTAGAAAGCTGAGATCCTGGGCCGTGAAAGTCTTATCCCCGCTCTGCTTCTCCGCATTCGAGGCTTCCAGCGCCGCCACGGGTTGCTGCTCCAGCTCATTCAGTCCAATCGTTGCCTCCAGCATCAACAACACATCGAACCCCTGCTTGCGAATGTCCTTCACCACTCCGGCGATGTGCTCCGACTCGGAAACGCTTTCATGGATTGCTTCGCCCAGCTGTTGCACCAGGTTGCGTAGTTTTTGGTTCAAGGATTCGCTCCGTTTCCGCCCCACTTTGTGCCAGGGCGCTTTTTTAGCAGGTTTGTCTTACATTACTTCTGATGTTCGACGGAGGCAATCCGAATCAGGACGCGACTGCTACACTTTTGTGTATGGAGCCGGACCGTTTTGGCCGAAAATTAGGCGTCGGTGTCCGTGTTGCCTCCGGCATGCTCCGCGACCGCGCCTCGCAAACCGCACATTCCATGCAGAAAGAAGCTCCTGTTTATGTGGAGCGAGCAGCCCAGCAAAGCGCTGAGCGAGGCCGCTCCGTCGCTCGCGGCGTGCGAAAATTCGGACAGGGTATCTGGGGACCCTTTGCCCACGCCAGCGGAGTTCTCTGGCTTGAAGTCACCGGCCTTTTCTTTGCCCTCTTCGGACTATTCTTCGCGCAAAGCGCCTACAAGCTGCGTCACGCCTGGTGGACCGGGGGCGAGCACACGCGCTTCATGCTCTATCTCGCCGTCACGGTCGTATTTTTCTACTTCACCTTCAGCTCGTTTTATCGCGCGCGCCAGAAGGAGAAGAAGCGAAAAGCACAGTAGCACCTCTAGCATTGTCATCCCGAGCGGAGCACGTCATGGCGTGTGCAGTCGGGGGACCTGCAGTTCGTCTCGTTTCACTCCGACTCGTTACAATACTCAGTTCCCATGCCCGCGCCGGATAAGCCTACCGAGAAATCCGTCTACACCGTTGCCGACCTCGCAAATTTTGATCCCGAGCGCGACCTCGGCTTCCCCGGCGAGTACCCGTTCACGCGCGGCATCCAGCCGACAATGTATCGCGGACGTCTCTGGACCATGCGCCAGTACGCCGGCATGGGAGATGCGGAAGAGTCCAATCGCCGTTACAAATTCCTCATCGCCAACGGGACGGCGGGACTGTCCGTCGCTTTCGACCTGCCCACGCAGATCGGCTATGACTCCGACGACCCCATGGCTCTCGGCGAAGTCGGTAAAGTGGGAGTTGCCATCGACTCCATCGAAGATATGGAGCGCCTCTTCGACGGCATCTCGCTCGATAAAATTTCTACCTCGATGACCATCAACGCGACTGCGAGCATTTTGCTTGCGCTCTACGTCGCCGTCGCCCGCCGCACCGGAGCCGACGTAAAGAAGCTCTCCGGCACCGTGCAGAACGACATCCTCAAGGAGTACATTGCACGCGGAACCTACATCTATCCCATTCGCGACGCCATGCGCATCATTACCGACATGTTCGCGTGGGCCAATGAGCACACGCCTGAGTGGAATCCCATCTCTATCTCCGGCTACCACATGCGCGAGGCAGGCTCGACCGCCGCGCAGGAGGTCGCCTTCACCCTCGGTAACGGCATCGCCTACGTGCAGGCCGCCGTCGACGCGGGCCTCGACATCGACCGCTTCGCGCCGCGATTGTCTTTCTTCTTCAATGCGCACAACAATTTCTTCGAGGAGGTCGCCAAATTCCGCTGCGCGCGTCGCGTGTGGGCAAGCATCATGCGCGATCACTTCGGCGCGAAGAGTCCCCGCTCATGGATGTTGCGCTTCCACACTCAGACCGCAGGCTCAACGCTCACTGCGCAGCAGCCGGAGAACAACATCGTCCGCACCGCCATCCAGGCACTCTCCGCTGTGCTGGGAGGCACGCAGTCTCTGCATACAAATGGCTACGACGAAGCTCTCGCCCTGCCCACGGAAGAAGCCGCGCGCATCGCACTCAGGACACAACAAATCATCGCCACCGAGTCGGGAGTCGCCAACACCATCGATCCCTTCGCCGGCTCCTATTACGTGGAGAGCCTTACCAATGAAATCGAGCAGCAGGCCCGCGCCTACCTCGACCGCATCGACGACCTCGGAGGCATGCTGCGCGCCATCGAGCGAGGCTGGGTGCAGCAGGAGATCCAGAACGCCGCATATGAATACCAGCGCGCCGTCGACACTGGGGAAGCCATCGTCGTGGGCGTCAATCGCTTCACGCGTGACGAAGAACCGGACATCCCCATCCAGCGCATCGACGAATCTCTCGAACGCAGACAGGTCGAGCGCCTTCAGGCGCTGCGCGTGCGCCGCGACCACGCCCGCTGGCAGTCTTCACTGAATCTCATCCGCGACCACGCCCGTAGCGGAGCCAACCTGATGCCCGCAATCCTCGAAGCCGTCGAAAGTTACGCCACCGTCGGAGAAATCGCCGCCGCCATGCGGGAAGTCTTCGGCGAGTATCAGGAGTCGGTCGTGATTTAACTTCCGGTCGGCGCCGGTCCGAAAAGACCGTTCAACCTGACTATTCCTCGTTTTTTCATCGTCTTTTTTGAAGACTTTCCCGTCACCATCCTACGGAGTCCTCGATGGCTGGTTTTCGTGGGAAGGGACTTTATTTAAGCATTCGTGTGTCCGGAGTGCTCCTCGCACTGCTTTCCGGATTACCAGCCTTGGTTCGCGCACAATTCGCAACATCCGACCGGCTCAGCCAATCAGGTTTTTGGCCGACTCAGACAAGATATCCGCGCAATGAATACACTGGTGCCGCCGCATGCGCGGAGTGTCACAAATTGGTTTTCGAAAGAGCACAACAGACTTCCATGGCGCATAGCGCAATGCTTGCTGGCGAATCCTCCATTTTGAAATCAAATCCTGATCTTGGTTTCTCCAATGGGTCGTATCGCTATGACATTCGAACTACAGACGGCACAAGCATCTATTCGGTAATAAACGGAGTCACGCAACAGTCCGCACTCTTGGTCTGGGCCTTCGGGACCAGTCGCACAGCACAGTCCTATCTTTTCAGGAAGAAAGACGGCGAATTTCATGAAGCACGCGTGACATACTTCCGCTCACTGGCAGCCCTGGATTTTACGCCTGGCCGTGCGCTCGCTTCGGCTACGGATATCGCCATAGACGATGCTATGGATCGGCAGGTTGGGCGCGCCGAAGTTTATCGCTGCTTCGCCTGCCACACTACGGGTTCGCGCACGGGAGATGACTTCGATGAGACAAAGCTGATCCCTGGCGTAACCTGTGAGGCCTGTCATGGACCGGGCGGGCAGCATGTTGCCCAGATGGAGGTTGGAAATTCTTCGCCGGCAGACGCCGAAAATGGACCCGGCGCGATTTTTAATCCTAAGAAATTGACTCCGGAAGAATCGGTCGACTTTTGCGGATCTTGCCATGGGTCTTATTGGGACGTGAGCCTCTCCGGCGCTAGCGGCGTGGGGAATGCGAGATTCCAACCTTACCGGCTGGAGCAAAGTAAATGTTGGAACAAGAACGATGCCCGACTTACCTGTATCGCCTGCCATGATCCGCACAAAGAGGTTGAGACGGAAGCATCAGCCTACGATCATGTCTGTCTGAGCTGTCACCTGACTAGTGAATCGAAAGCCAAAACGGCTACCATGCAGAAAGAAAAGGCGCGCCTTTTGCAGGAGAATCTGGCGAAAACGCATCCTGGAGCAGCCTGTCCGGTGAGCATCAGAGAATGCACATCATGCCACATGCCTCAGGTTTATGTTCCCGCAATGCACACTGCCTTTCCTGACCACCGCATTCGCATCGTAAGGGAACGTGAACCATTCCCGGATTGAGCGACCTTCATTTCGGGGAAGAAGCGATCGCCGAATTCACCATCCTGGTCAGAGTATCTTCGTTTCCGCCTTCATACTGATCGAGTAATGGTGGCCGCCGTCAGTCCAATAAATAGCGGAGTCATCGCAGTTCGCTCCGCAATGGCCGAGAATTTCCGCCAAACCGCTACAATAGAAATAGGGACCTAAATTTGGGCGCAACCGCCCACTCTTCGATAAGTCCCTTGGAATCAATGACGAGACTATAATTCTTTTAGAATGAATGAAGACATCCTAAACCAAACAGAATCAATGATTTTCTCGTATCTGCAATTGAATCAATGATTTATCCAGGAGCTGCTCCATGAAAGCCCCATGGAATGAATGATTTGCGCGGGGAGGCGAGAAAGGGGGGTGGGGGAGGGGGTCCCACTATCCATAGAAACTCGCCCTTTGACCTTCTGCTTCTTGTCGTCGATTAGCGCGCCGTGATCCCGCGCGAGTCTTGTGCTCGGCGGACAACGTATATGGAAGCAAAGTGTTAAGTTGGCAATGACCTTCGGGGAGGGCGAGATTCATGCGGGATCTGAAATACGCTTTTCGCCAGCTTCGGAATGCCTGGGGATTTGCTGCTCTTTCGGTGGTTACGCTGGCCTTGGGCGTGGGAGCGAACACGGCGATGTTCACCGTTGTCGAGAGTGTGATGTTGCGGCCGCTGCCCTATCTGCATTCCGACCGCCTGTTGTATGTCGCGCAGGGTAGCGCTTCGGGGTTTACCAGCACGTCTTACCTCAACTATCGCGATATTCGTGACCAGACGCAGAAGATGGCGGCGGTGGCCGGCTATTCCGATGACCTCAGCGTGGTGGAAGGCAAGGACGGGTCGGTCAGCGTGGTGGCGCCGCGCGTAACCACGAATCTCTTCGGGATGCTCGGCGTCCAGGCGCGTTTGGGCCGGACATTCACCGTCGCCGAAGGACAGACGGGAGGGCAGCAGGTGGCGATCCTGTCCGAAGGGCTTTGGCGCCAGAGCTTCAACGCGGACCCCGGGATACTGGGGCGTGAGATCAAGATCGGCGGCTCATCTCGTACCGTCGTCGGCGTGATGCCCGAGAGCTTTCGTTTCCCAAATGAGATTGGCTCCGGCATAGACAAAGGTGTCTGGCTCCCCTTGCAACCTACCGCAGAGATGTTGAACGGCCGCGGCTATAACTTCTTCAGCGTCGTGGGCCAGATGCGCCCGGGTGTAACGCTGGCACAGGCGCAGCAGGAGCTGGACGCGATTGGCCGGCGCATCCATCAAGGCGATCCAGGAGGCACCGAGGGACTCACCTTCCATGCGACGCGCTATCAGAAGCTGCTAACCGGAGATGTGCGTCCCGTCTTTCTTGCTCTGGTGGGGGCCTTGGTGCTCGTGCTGTTGATTGCCTGTGCGAACGTCGCCAACCTGCTCATTGCCCGCTGCCTGGGCCGCAAGCAGGAGTTCGCCGTGCGCGCTGCTCTGGGAGCGAGCAGAGGAAGGCTGGTTCGCCAGCTCTTGATGGAGGGTGCCGTTTTGAGCGTGCTTGGATGCGGCCTGGGCATGATGCTGGCCGCTGCGGCACTTGCCGGCATTCGCAAGCTTCCGGAAGGTACCATTCCGCTGGCAAACGCGATTGCGATTCACTGGACGGTCGTGCTGATCCTCGCGGCGATTGCGACCCTGACGACGATACTTTCATCGCTATTGCCGGCTCTGCTGGTGGCGAACACCGATCCGCAGCCTGCTCTTCAGGCGGCATCGCGCGGCATTGGAGGCCGTTCCGTGAGCGGCAGGCTCAGCGGCTCCCTGGTCGCAGGCGAGGTCGCACTCTCGACTCTGTTGCTGATCGGCACGGGATTGCTCTTCCACACCATGTGGAATCTCGAACATGCCCAGCTGGGCTTCGATGTCGCGCGCGTCACCACGTTTACAGCCATGCCGGCCGATGCAGCCGGCTTCTCGGGTATGGCGGTTTCAACCGACACGGAGCATGCCCCGGCGTCAGTGGCGACGACTGTCTATGCTCCTTCGCTGGAACGCATCAAGGCGCTGCCCGGCATGCGGTACGCCGCGGTGGCGACTGCGCCTCCGCTCTCCGGAGTGGATATGCACACCAGCTTTGAGATTGTCGGGCAGCCCACGCCTGCGGGCCATCATCCGGGAGCCCGCGTGACAGCAGCCAGCGAAGATTATGCGCTTGCCATGGGAACACCGGTATTGCGTGGGCGGATGATCGACGAACACGATACGGCGAGCGCTCCGCCGGTGATTGTTATCAATGAAGAGCTGGCAAAGAAATATTTCGCCGGTAAAGATCCGTTGGGACAAAAGATTGATCTGGGCGGTAAAGATACTGGAATGCTGACGCCATTCACCATCATCGGCGTACTGGCAGACCAGGCCGATCATAAGGTTGGCGGCGATGTGGATCCCTTCATTCTCCTTCCCTACCAGCAGGTGCCGACGACATCCCTCTTCTACCAGGCGCTGTTGAAGACCCTTGTGAGCTTTGTAGTGAAGACGCGAGGCAGCGCCTCTGTGGCTGGCGAGATGCGCACGGTCTTCAAGCAGACAGCCCCGGACTTTGCGCTCGACAACTTTCAGACGATGCAGGAAGTGGTCGACTCGAACACCTTTAGCCAACGCCTGGGACTCTATCTCAACGCGTCGTTCGCCGGCCTCGCGATTGTGATGGTGATCGCCGGCCTCTACGGAGTGCTGGCACAGCTGGTCAGCTACCGCCGTCGGGAGATCGGCGTGCGCATGGCATTAGGAGCGACCCGCCAGAGCGTCGCCGTCATGGTCTTGCGGCAAGGAGGCGTACTGATCGGCCTCGGTTTGGCCGTGGGCCTGGTTCTGTCGGCCTTCGCAGGGCAACTCGTCCAGAGCTTTCTCTACAACGTGAAGCCCATCGACATAGGGACGTATCTCGGAGTGGCGGTGGTGCTGCTGATCATCGGCTCGATCGCGTCGCTGATCCCGGCACGCACCGCGTCAACCATCGAACCGATGGATGCACTGCGGGAAGATTAGCGCCGAGCCTGTGCCACATGCTGACCAGGGAAGAGATCCACGAATTCGTTCATGCCCGTAAGCTAGCCGTGGTATCAAGCATTGGTCCTGGCGGTGAGCCTCAATCGGCGCTGGTGGGGATCGCGATTTTGCCGCAACTCGAGATTGTCTTCGACACAGTGAGGTCTTCGCGGAAATATCTGAACCTCAAAGCAGATCCGCGAGTCGCCCTGGTCGTTGGCTGGGAGGACGAGAAGACTGTGCAATATGAAGGTCTTTCTACCGAACCCGAGGGTGAAGAGCTCAGGCGTGCAAAGGAAATCTACTTCGCTGCGTGGTCTGGCGGAGTCGAGCGCCAACAGTGGCCCGGAATTGCGTATTTCCTCGTCCGGCCGCAATGGGTGAGGTTTAGTGATTTCGACGCCGGGCGCATTGAGGAGATGCGGTTTTAGGATTATTCGATCAACGCAATCTTTGCTCGCTTGCCAACGCGCAAGGTCAATCGAGTTGAGCAATTCAACATGATATGGGATTGCCGGAAGACCTCGCCGTCTATCCGCACCGCGCCTTCTTTCACTTTGCGGTCCGCCTCAGTTGCGGACGCGGCGAGCCCAACGCTGGTGAGCAATTTCGATAGGCGCACGCGCCCATCCATGTCGCGACCGAGATCGTTGGCGGCAACGCGCACCTGCTCCAACCCCTCCACGTCATCACTCTTTTGCTGAAACTGCCGCGCCCAAATCTCATCAGCCGCGCGGGCGGCCTCTTCCGAATGGAATCCCGCGACGACCGTCCGTGCCAGCCGCTTTTTTGCCTCCATCGGATGCAGCTTGCCTGCCGCCACATCGGCCTGCATAGCGTCGATCTCGCTCTGACGGAGATCGGTCAGCAGGATCCAGTAGCGCCACATCAATTCATCCGAGATCGACATGAGTTTGCCGAACATCTCCTGCGAAGGCTCGTGGATGCCGATCGCATTGTTCAGCGACTTCGACATCTTCTGCACGCCGTCGAGGCCTTCGATAATCGGCGTCATCAGCACGATCTGAGGCTGCTGGCCATAATCCCGCTGCAATTCGCGCCCGGTGAGCAGATTGAACTTCTGGTCCGTGCCGCCCAGCTCGACATCGGCCTTCAGGGCTACGGAGTCGTAAGCCATGGCCAGCGGATAGAGGATTTCGTGGAGCGAAATGGGCTGTTCGTTTTGAAAGCGGGTGTGAAACTCATCGCGCTCCAGCATCTGCGAGACGGTAAATTTCTGGGCGAGCTGAATCATTCCCTCGAATCCCAACGTGCCCAGCCATTCCGAATTAAAGCGAACTTCGGTCTTTTCGCGGTTGAGGATGCGAAACACTTGATCCGTATACGTCTTCGCATTCTGGTTGATCTCTTCGCGTGTGAGCACCTTTCGCGTCGCTGAACGTCCGCTTGGATCGCCGATGAGCGAGGTGAAATCGCCGATCAGAAAAATGACTTGGTGGCCGAGATCCTGAAAGTGTTTCAGTTTGCGCATAACAACTGTGTGACCAAGGTGCAGGTCCGGCGCGGTCGGATCGAAACCGGCCTTTACGCGAAGAGGTATGCCCGTCTCTCGAGACTTCTCGAGGCGATCCTTGAGGTCGGAGACGCGAATAATTTCGGCTGCGCCTTTTTCGAGCAGGTCTAGCTGCTCATCTACTGGAAGAAAGTTTGTCATTGCTGATTTCCAGTATAAAGATCGCCGGCGCCGGCTTCATGCGGCATCGCCTTCAAACTCGCTGCCGAACCCTGCGAGGGAGAATCTGCTCTTCCGACAGATAACATTTGATGCCCATCCGAACCTCGTGCTAGCATCCATAGCTCTTGGAGGCCCGGGACCTTCCTTGTAGCGAAATCCCGTCCTCCGGCAGCGGCTTCCATGAAGCATGAGGTTGGCAGACTCGGCTGCAGCGCCATCAAGACGCCCGATGCGACGCCTGCACCGTTTCCCCGCGCGCTGAAATCTCCTGCCCCATTTTGCACTGAGCCCCATCGCGGCCATTCGCGTCTGTCTTGCAGGCGCCCATTTTTTCTAGGAGCATTCTTATGAAGTCCTACCATGGAAGTGAGATCCGCAACGTAGCTGTATCCGGGCATGCACACAGCGGCAAAACTACACTGGTTTCCGCGCTGCTGCATGCCGCTAAAATGACGCCGAAGTTAGGCCGGGTCGAGGATGGAAGCGCCGTCACAGCCTATGACGACGAAGAAGTCGCGCGCCGGACAACGATGCAGAACGCGGTCGCCTTCGCCGAGTGGAATGGCGTAAAAGTCAATCTCGTGGACACGCCCGGCTTTCACATGTTTGTGCACGAAGCCAAGTCTGCCATGCTTCCAGTGGAGGCGGCTCTGATTGTCGTGAACACGCCCAGCGGCGTCGAGGCCATGACCGACCGCGTCTGGAAGTATGCCGACGAATTCAACCTGCCGCGCGTCGTGGTGCTGAATCAGATGGATCACCCTCGAGCTGCGGCCGCCCTCGAGCCCACGCTCGAGGCACTTCGTGCACGATTCGGGCGGACAGTAATACCGGTGCAGCTCCCGATCGCCAATGGCAAAGGTTTCGAGGGCGTCGTCGACTTGGTCACCATGGAAGCCTTCTACTATTCGCCGAACGGCGATGGGCAGGGCAAGATCGGAGAAGTTCCGGGCCACATGCAGGATGCTGCTAAGGCCGCGCATGAAACGCTGGTGGAGTTGGTGGCTGAAGGCAAAGATGAGCTCATGGAAGAATACTTTGCCGAGGGCACCATCGCCGAGCAGCACTTGATCACCGCTCTCCACGAAGCCATCCGCGAAGACCGGATCTTCCCGGTTCTTTTCACCAGCGGACTAGCCAACATCGCGACCGATCACCTGCTCGACTTTCTCAAGGTTTACGCGCCCGCGCCCATTGAGCGTGCGCCCGTCGCCGCACGCGCCGTTCTGCAAGCCGTATCAGCGAATGGACATGCGGCCGACAGTCCCGCGGTCGAAGGCGACGGGTCACCGGAAATCGTGATGCGTAAAGTTGACGACAAGGAGCCCGTCTCTCTCTACGTGTACAAGACCATGACCGACCCCTTCGCGGGGCGCATCACCTTCTTCAAGGTCTTTTCCGGAGTCATAAAGAACGACGCCTCAGTGACAAACTATGCGCGGCGTAGTGTGGAACGGCTGGCGCACCTTTCTATCATGCAGGGTCACACTGCCGTGCCCGTAAGCGAACTGCATGCGGGTGACCTCGGCGCGGTGGCCAAACTCAGAGAAACACTCACGGGCGACACTCTCGGTGACAAGGGGCACGAGATTTTCTTCGACCCCGTCGCCCTGCCGGAAGCGGCGATGACCTACGCCATCGAACCAAAGACCCGCGCTGACGAAGACAAGCTCGCGCCCGCCGTTCATAAGCTGATGGAAGAAGATCTCCTCCTGCGCTTCTTCCGTGACCCACAAACCAACGAGTTCCTCATCGCCGGCGCAGGCCAGCCGCACATAGAAGCCGTAGTCTCGAAACTTCGCCGTCGCTACCATACCGAGGTTACACTCAAGGCGCCGAAGATTCCATATCGCGAGACCATCCGGGGACGCGCCGACGCGCACGGGCGTCACAAAAAGCAAACCGGTGGTCATGGTCAGTTCGGCGACTGCAAGATTCGTATCGAGCCGCTCGAGCGAGGCGCCGGTTTCGAGTTTGTCAACGATATCTTCGGCGGAGCTATTCCACGCAATTTCATTCCCGCCGTCGAAAAGGGCATTCAGGAGTCAGCAGCGCGTGGACATCTCGCGGGGTATCCCGTCGTCGACTTCCGCGTCACGCTTTACGACGGCAGCTATCATGATGTCGACTCCAACGAGCTGTCTTTCAAAATGGCCGGCCGAATCGCTTTCCGAAAATGTATGGAGCAGGCCAAACCTGCGCTGCTTGAGCCCATCATGCGCGTTGAGATCGAAGGCCCGGAAGAGTTCGCGGGCGCGCTCATGGGAGACCTCAATCAGCGCCGCGGACGAGTGCAGGGTATGGAAAGTCGCGGAGCCTCGACGATGGTCCGCGCAGAGGTTCCTATGGCCGAAATGCTGAGCTATGGCCTGAGCCTCACGGCGATCACCCAAGGCCGCGGCAACTTTCATATGGAAATGGATCACTACGACGTCGTACCGCAGCCTATCGCCGAAAAAATTCTGGCCAATGCCAAACGGCCGCAGCACGAGGATGATGAAGAGTAATGGTCTAACATCCTGAAAGTAGAGTGCGGTCTAGTGGCCATTTGCTCGCAACCGTGTTTCATCCATAAGCCCTGCTTCCGAGCCGCTGAGACGCGACTCGGGCGCGAGACCGCGGCCACCCGACGCGCCGTTACCGCCGCCGCGAGCTACGACTGCCAGCGGCCGCATGTTCGTAGGCAAGAACATGCTGAAGACGGTGCCATGCCGTTCTCCCGAGTTCGAAGAGTGAACTTGCAGATTGCCCCCATAGCGGCTCAAAATCGACCGCGTAACCCATAAGCCTAACCCCGTACCGGCGTGGCCTTTGGTTGTGAAGAAGGGCTCGCCCAGACGTTTGCGCGTTTCAGGAGAAATGCCCAATCCGTTGTCGGCCACTGAGAAACGCAGGCCGCGGACTCCCCGATCGGACCACTTGCGCGCGTCGCGAATTCTAAGCACGATCCTGCCGTTCGTCTCTGACGCCTCAATCGCGTTGGCAACCAGATTCGACAATACCTGCCGCATCTCCCCCGGGAACGCGGTTACCGTTTCCGAAGATTCGTACTGTCGGGCAATGCGGAGATTTTTATCGGCGATTCTGCGCCCATAGAGCACCAGGACTTCCTCGATCAGATCGGCCAGTTGCAGGCGTACCGGAGCGCTCGTCTCGCGAGAAAAAGAGAGCGTCTGTTTGCTGATTTGCACAACTCGATTCAACTCCCGCTGTGCCATCTTCAGGTATTCGCGGGACTTCTCCGGCGAAGAATCGATCTCCATCAGGTAAAGAAGATTCATGATCGATTCCAGGGGATTGTTGATCTCATGTGCAATCGACGCCGCCAACCGCCCCAGCGTCAGGAGCTTCTGATTTTCCCGCAGCACATCAGCCGCGCGGTCTAGTTCACGTTGCACCCGGTGATGCTTTTCACTGTCGCGCTGCTCACGCAGGGCGCGTTCTATGATCGCGGGCAGCCGTCCCATCTGGGTCAGCCGCACATAGTCGGAAACGCCATCGCGAAGCGCCTGGACTGCCTCCGGTTCATCGCCCTCTTTGCCGATCAGCACCAGCGGTATGCGGCTGTTCGCATTGCCCGCGTATTCCAGCATTTCAGCGACCGCAAGACCCCGCAGCCCTGTGGTCGCGGCTAAAATCAGATCAACGGGACCGCCCCGCAATCGGGACAAGAACTCCTCCCGGGTTGCTGCGGTTTCGAGAATTACCGTCAATCCTGCCCGCCGAATACCATCACGTACGGCGTGAGCCGAGGTAAAGTCGTTTTCCAGGAGCAACACCTTTGCCAGGGACAGGGGTACAAACAGCGGGTTGGAGAATTGACTCATCGTTGCACGGATCTTCAGGTCTGGCGTATTGCGATATGGGCTTCACCCTTCGGCAATTACGATGACATTTTTCATTCTCCTGTTGCTCAACTTTGGCAATGTGTTTGCTGCCATTTACTGGTCGATTAATCAAATCCATCAACCAGTTGGTTGTATCTATTTGAATCCATGGTGATCTATCCTGCGATATGTAGCTCTGCGGCATTTCTGATCTGCGACCGCGCCTGGTGTGCTGAGGCGCCAATATTTCCAGGCGGAAAATCTTTTGGCAACCGCGGCGCTTCGTGAAACTCTAATCAGTTGAACCCATAAGGATTTCTCCGAACGAATGAAGAGCTGGAAAATTGCTGCGCCTGAATTGGTTCTGACCAGACTTGTTCTGACCGGACTCGTTGCCGGTTTGTTTTGCGCCTCCGCGATGGCGCAGGCCAATCCGAATAACTCCACCCAGAACCCTTACGTGGGCAGCGTGGAGGCGGTCGCTGTTACCCCGGGCGTCAGGCCACTCGCGCTGGATGACGCCATTCGCCTTGGCCTCGAAAACAATCTTGCCCTCACGCTCGCGCACCTGAACGAAGAATCGGCGGAGGCTCAAAAATTACAACTGGCCAACGCGCTGTTGCCCAATCTTTCTCTGCATGGCGAGACGGGCCTGCATCAGCTCAACCTGAGGGCGGGCGGGTTTACTCCGGAGACGCTGATCAAGTTTGGTGTTCCACCGGCGGAGGCTCCTTACTATCCGTACATGGTCAAGGTTGACTCGACGATCGGCCAGGTGAACCTCTCCCAAGCCCTTTTCACCTGGTCTGGCTGGGACGTTTGGAAGGCAGCCAAGGCGAACCAGAGAGCGGCCTATTACGCATCGCAATCGTCGCGCGGCCTGGTGGTACTGAACGTCGGGACGGCCTACCTGCAGGCTCTCGCTGCATCCTCGCAGGTCGATTATGCCGAGGCGCTGCTCAAGACCGACGAGACTCTGCTTTACCAGGCTCAGGAAGAGCACAAGGCCGGAACAGCGGCGAACCTCGATGAGTTGCGCGCCCGCGTGCAATACCAGACCCAGCAGCTCTCGCTCATCCAGTCCGAGAACGATTTCAAGAAAGCCAAAATCGCGCTGAACCGGCAGATTGGCCTCGTTCCGGGGCAGGAAATTCAGCTCACCGATGCCACCCCCTACGCCGATCTGGCTGCAGTTACTATCGAGGAGGCCAAGCGCCAGGCCTACGCCAGCCGCCAGGACTACCAGCAGATGAGGCAGCAGATCCTGGCTGCCCGGCTGGAGCGGCAGGCCGCCAAACATGAGCGCTATCCGAGCCTGTCGTTCAGGGGTAATTACGGCGTCACCGGCGTCTCTGGACTCATCTATCACGGGACCTTTACCGCGGAGGGAAGCCTCACTGTACCCATCTTTCAGGAGGCAAAGTTCCGCGGCGACCGCGATGTGGCTGTTGCGCAGGTCGACGAGCTTCGCTCGGAGTTCAACGACCTCACGAACAAGATCGACCAGCAATTGCGCGACAGCCTGTTCGATCTGCAGTCTGCCGCCGAACTTGTCCGCGTCTCGCGCAGCAATGTAGAGCTGGCTACCAAAACCCTGGAGCAGAGCACCGACCGGTTTCAGGCTGGAGTCGACGACAACCTGCCGGTAGTCCAGGCTCAATCCACGCTCGCGCAGGCCCAGAACCAGTACGTCCGCAGCGTCTATCAGTTCAACCAGGCCAAGCTGGGACTGGCGCGCAATCTGGGTCTCGTCGATACGCAGTACAAGAACTACATTCCGATGGGAAGCGGCGGCAGTTCCGGCCAGCAGCCTCAAGGCGGCAAATAAAAACGAAAGTCAGGAAAGACAGTGACTGTTGCTCCCGCCGACGAGGCTTTGTATGAGATCGTGAGCAGCTCCGCCCCGGTCACCATCGACGACGTGCTGCACACGATGCAGAGCATCGACCAGCTCCTGCCAGGCACCGATGGCCTGAAGTGGTTCAACCGCCTCTACATGATGGTCACGCAGCAGGTGGATGAGCAGCCTCCGGCAGGCGGATGGCGTGATCCGGTATGGCTCACGCGCCTCGATGTGGTCTTCGCGAGCCTCTATTTCAGGGCGATCGCCGGCTTCCTCAGCGATTCTGCCTCGATGCCAAGCGCCTGGGATGCACTGCTCGAGGGCCGGTATCGAACGGGAATCGATCGCATCCAGTTCGCGATGGCGGGCATGAACGCCCACATCAATCACGACCTGGCGCTGGCCCTGCTGGAGACGGATGCTCTCCTCAATGTCGTCCCCGATCTCAACAGCCCCCAGCACGCCGACTATGAGGCGGTTAACGGCCTGCTGAAAGCGGTGATGCCGGTCGCACTCCAGGTGCTGGCGACGGGCATTCTGGGAGAGCTGGCTCAGGATACGGGGAAGATCGGCCGCATCCTCGCGTTCTGGGATATCTGCCGTGCACGGGAGCTTGCCTGGGCCTTCGCCGATCATCTCCGCGGCCTGGACGGCGTTGCGCGGGCGGTAGCCCTCGAAAGCCAGGACCAAATCACGGGAGCTCTTGGCCGGGCAATCCTGCTGTCTGCTTAATTGCGATTGGTGCTGTGCCTTGAGTGAGCGATCGGGCCACAACCCCACCCCCACCCCCCTTTAAGCCTCGGCTTTTCTGAGAATAATTGATTCTAAACGGCTTAATTAACGACCGTCTTTGTACTTAATTGATTCCATGGTACTTGCAAATATGAGTCCGAGTATCTACCTTTGTTTCTATGATTTACGGTAAGTCATCCGCGCCGCGACTCACTCTCGTAAACGACGAGGCGAGGAAACGGGTGGGTTAGTTTGATCTGGGGTGTAGGTTCCGAATAGGAGACTTCGCGGGAACTTCAATTCGCGGCCTATCTGGAGGAGAACCATTCGCTTTGCGCCTTTCGTTTTGCTTTACCAATCCTGCGTGGCGAGGGCTGATCGGCAATCATTGACTCATTTACTGGTCTTCGCGATGCAGTCGCTCAGTGTATATCGCCACACCTCATGGTGACTTTCTCTGGTTACGACAACGTGCTCGGGCAACTGCACACCATCTACGGTCTGGTAGGTGTAGGTGTAGATCAGGCGGTTGCCCGGCTCAAATTTCCCGTCTTCACCCTGGGTGAATGAGGTCAAAAGGAAGCCCTGCGGCCCAGAGGCGAATGATGTCTCGATATGGTCGGACTGTCCTTTCACGCTAGCGCTCTGCAGGCGCATATCGGGAGCGAGAACCATCTCGCCATCAGAGGTCTGTACCTTAAAGATAAGTTTGTAGCCAGACGGGGATTGGTTGAAGGAAATCGGTGTACCAGGATTCGGAAGCATCATGTTCGTACTTGCGAACAACCAGGTATTGAGACTCTTCTCCACCGCGTGCGCCAGCAGAGCCTCGGCCAACCCGCGATGGGGAAGCTTGTTCAATTCGTCCTTGGAGAGCCCGGCGGAGACGGCAGCCATCTGTCGCGTCACTATGACGCGGTTCCGAAGCGGTTGAATGAGCTTTTCGATTTCCTCGTCTGTCCCTTCATCTCCTACGCGCGGCGCCTCAGTGAAGTGCTCCTTCCAGCTGAAATCGACAGCGCAATGGAAGGACTGCAAGTTCCTGTTGAACGGAGCGTCGTATTTTTCACGCGCTTCATTGAGCAACGCCTGGTCTGTTTTTGTCGCTTGAGCGTGGCAGAGCACAGCGCAAAAGCAGAACACGATCAACGCACGGTAAATCTGCACCGTATATCTCCACCGAATGCAATGAGCAAGCTGGGAATGAGTGTGGCCAGCATACATCAGGGGGAAGAAAGTAGCCGACAACGTTATGGTATGGGGTCAGCTCTTGCTGTTTCCCTTAAAACGGAGTTATCGGTAACCACAACTTAAGGGGGGATTTGATCCCCGTACCCCAGTAAATGCAGATGCATACTATTGCCAAGCATGTGTGTCAGCGGTTTATTGCCCTTGTAATTTATAGATTCGGCAAGAGTTACTGTCCCGATGGGCAATCTGCCTAGGATTTTCCCAAACGACGAAAGACCCGGCTGCGTGTGGCAACCGGGCCTTTGTTGTCTCTATTCTTATTATAGCGATTCGGTGATAATTGCCAGCCAGCTTTGTTCTGAGATCAGGCCATTGCAATCAGTGGGTTACGAGAGCGCGCAGCCTTTTTAAATTGACAGGGGAAAGAGGGCTGCGGGGCTGGGTTCCAATCTCCGACAGCCCCTTGCCGTCGTTCATGAGTTACCCGATGCCGCTAGGGCGCCAGGGTGGTGATCAGCGCAGGTTTCGGGCTCCCCCAACCGGTCACCAGGTCGTAGCCGGTCACTGCGGAATAGCTGCCGGATTTGCCGCTGGTGATGTCGTGAAAGTCGGTGCCATAGGTGGACGTTATGTTCTGCGCGTAGATCGTTGGGTCGAGGAAGCCGACGTTCGAATCTCCGTAGGCAGCCAGTTGCTGGTTAACTAGCGCGATGAAGCCGGCCCACATTGGCGTCGCGAAACTGGTCCCGCCATAATCGTTTGCCGTGCAGGTAGTCTGGTCCGCGCATACGTAAAACGTGAAGTTCGCGTTGGCCGAGACGTCCGGGCCATTGCGATAGGTCGTCGAACCTTTGTTGCTCGAGTTGATGACGCCTGAGAGCTTCTGCCAGGAAGGAATGGCAATCTTGTCCGGGGAGATGCCGCCGCCGCTATCCGTCCAGGCCGTCTCCGATTTCCAGGCGCCACCCGCGCTGGCCGTTGTTAGATCGGTACCGCCGACGGAAACCACATTCGCATCGTCGGCCGGCCACGCCTCGTTTCTCGACGACCAGGTCGAATCGTCACCTGAGGCCGCGAAGAAGGTCTGGCCCTGAGCCGCCATCTTTTCGAAGTATGGATCAAGCGTGCTGGGATCCGCGGGGGTCCAGCCCCACGAACAGCCAATTGTGGTGGGCAGCGGGCTGTGCGTGGTCATGGCGCTGATGATTGCGGTGTCGGTGGATCCGATATACATCACCAGGCTCGCCAGCCCCGGAGCCATGCCGATCGCCTGCGTCATGTCGAGGGTTTGTTCCGTGTCATCGCAGGCACTTCTACCTCTACCGTTGCCGTAGACGCACGCCGTGCTTGTCCCATCAGTGGAGAGCAGTGTTATGGGCACGTTGTTGGTCTGCTTCGCGTTCTTGAAATAGGTTGTCAGGTCGGCCAGATCGGTGCCGTAATACTCCAGCAATCCGAGGTTCTGGCCAGCGCCGGTGAGGGCGGTGCCGCCATAATAGGCCGCGCGCATGTCGCTGCCCAGGAAAGACGCTGAGGGACCGGAGCCGGTGGTAGCACGGGTGACGAGGGTCCTGGCATCGATACCATGTGCCTGGGCGTAGTCGCTCTTTTTAACGTACAGAGGATGCGGGATGGAGTAATTGTCCAAACCGGAGACGTGCCAGAGCTGGAAGGGCAGGGTTGTCGTGGGCTCGCGGTCCGGCGAGTAAAAAATGCGGTTTTCGGTGGGGTGCTGGTAGGTGAGCATGCTTACGTGGAAGGCCTTCTCGATGACGGAAACGGGACCTTTGATCTGGACGTCCATGCCATCGCGCGATCCGCCAATGACCGTAAAGCCATGCGCCTTCACGTAACTCACCACGGCATCATAGTCTGCCTGGCTGGGACCGAATCTCTCGGTGAACTCGGGCACGGTAAGGTAGTGCCGGTAGGAGAGGCTTTTCGGGTTATAGAGATCCGCCAGGAACAGATCCAGACCTGCCTGATCGCGCAGGGACAGAACAATGTTGAGGGTCATGACCTGGCCTGCGGGAAGCCGGCCGACGGGTTGCGCTGCGCCGCTGCGAACGGCCTCGTGCAAATGGTGGGTTGACGTGTACTGCGCCTGCGAATCGATTGCCACGAATGAAACAAGAGCGATTGCCAGGAAAATCAAACTTGCTTTTCGAATCACGATTTTCTCCTTTGAGCGAGGCTGTCTTAAAGGTCTGTACGTCAACTGCATAGGGCCGGGCAGCCTGATTTTGTCAGCGTAGAGTATCACTGCGAAGTGGGCGTGGCGAGAGAAATGCGAGGATGATTTCCGACTTTAGTTCGCTTTTGGGAGCACCGAAGTTTGAGGACGCTGTCGAAGCGAGCAACTCTGGGAGTGTCTGGCTTCCTGGTTTCTGGGGCGTTGTTGCACCGGCATTCTCCATCCCGCCAGTGCTATGAACAGCGTTACTCCCAATAAAGCCGCAATCAGCGCGACGCAGGCAAGCCATTTTCCCGTCTCCCAGAGGTAGCCAAGCGGGGCGCCGCCGGCGGTTCGGTCAAGGTATTCGCAGCAGATGTAGAGTCGGGCAGCCGCGGAGGCGGCGAAGGGGCGTGTTGAGCGGCGCTTGTGGAGAATTTACGTTCCAGACTACGAAAATCCTCCTGAATCCCAAGAAGAGCGGTCGAACGTAACCTGACAACCGCCAGCCGCACCGGTATAAACAAGGAAGGCATGCCCGAACGTCCCCCAAGCAAGGCAGCAGCCGCCTTTCTCTCCAGCGATTTCCGGCGCTATCAATTAGCGCGGGTGATGGCCATTATCGGAGCGGAGGCGCAGTCTCTCGCCGTAGCCTGGCAGGTCTACCAGATGACCCATAAGGCGATCGACCTTGGCTACACAGGACTGGCGCTGTTTCTGCCCGGACTGCTCTTCATTCTGCCGTCAGGCCATGCGGCGGACCGCTTCGACCGGCGGCACGTGATCATGGTGTGCTACTCGCTCCAGTGCCTTTGCACGCTTACGCTCTTCCTCTTCGCATGGCACGGTCTGCACACGGTGTGGCCTATTTACACTGTGCTTTTCTTTATCGGGACGGGACGATCGTTCAGTGGCCCGGCGAGCTCGGCGTTGATTCCGCACCTGGTGCCGACGGAACACTTTGTGAACGCGGTGACCTGGGGCGCGACGATTTTTCAGATCGCCAACATCAGCGGCCCGGCGCTGGGCGGCATCCTCTTCACGTTGCCGATGCACGAGCGCATCGCGGGCGCGCCACTGGTATATCTCTTCACGCTGGGCACGCTGATCTGGTTCGTGGTGCTGGTGAGATCGCTGTCGGTGCGGCCGGGGCGGATGGAGCACCGGGCCATCTCGACCGATGTGATCCTGGCGGGCTTTCGCTATGTGGCGCGCACACAGATCCTGCTGGGGTCGATTTCGCTTGACCTGTTTGCGGTGCTGCTTGGCGGCGCGGTGTCGCTGATGCCGATCTTCGCGCAGGACATCCTCCAGACAGGCCCGCGCGGTTTGGGCTTGCTGCGGGCGGCTCCGGCGATTGGCGCGCTGGTGGTTTCGTTCTCGCTGACGTGGTGGCCGATTCGGCGGCGGGCGGGCGTGCTGATGTTTACCTGCGTGGGGATATTCGGCGCGTCCACCATCCTCTTCGGGCTCTCGAAGAGCCTGCCCCTTTCGCTGCTGGCGCTGTTTATTGTCGGCGCGTCGGATATGGTCAGTGTGGTCATACGCTCGTCCGTGCTGCAACTGGGCACGCCGCCCGGGATGCGCGGCCGTGTGAGCGCCGTGAACTCTCTGTTTCTCGGCGCGTCGAATGAGCTTGGGGAATTCGAGAGCGGGCTGACTGCGCAGTGGTGGGGCGCGGTGCGCGCGGTGGTGATCGGCGGCATCGGCTCGCTGGCGGTCACCGGCCTGTGGAGCATCCTCTTCCCGAGCCTGCGCCAGGCCGATCAACTCACTCCGGAAGCGCTGCTGAATGTTGAGGTAGAGCAATCGGCGCGCGAGGTGCGGCAGCTGTGAGGCGCATCTAAGTTGAGCGGAAAGGAAACACGGCGATGAAGAACTGGCAGGCGATTGGGCTCCTCTCATTAGTGGTGCTGCTGGCAGCGGGCGGGTATCTCGCGTACGTTTTTCATGAGCGTAGCGAGCCGGCCGTGCAGAAGGCACAAGCGCCGCAGCGCGTGCTGACCGACGACGATGTAGTGCAGCCGCGAAAGATGTATATCGCGACTCTTAAAGACGCGAAGGACCTTGCCGGCAAGACAGTGTGGATTCAGGCAGGATATGCGCTGGATTATTATCCCTATGCGGCTGGCCGGGTTGAGTTTGCGCATCCGGCGGGGGTGCTGCCGAGCATTGAGAAGCTGGAAATTGTGAACATTGTGACGCAAAAGGCTCCGGCGAACTTGGCTACGCGCGTTCCTCTGGGCGACAAGCAGGTCTTTGCCGTGTTCAAAACGCCGGACGATCCGAAGGAGTACGCGACGGCAATCGGAACGATCAAGGGCACAGACGAGACCTATTACTGCGACCAGATGTTCTACTATGACGATCCCCACAACCTGTACAAACACTGGCCGCAAGATGTGTGGCAGGCCGTCGATCAGCACCAGCCAAAGCCCGGTATGAACGAACTGCAGGTGGCGATGGCGCTGGGCACGATCCAGCAGTCTCAGTCGTCGGATTATGGAAACCGGACCGTGACATATGACGCGGGCGGGAAGAAGTGGGCAGTGAGCTTTGTGAAGGACAAGGCAACAACGGTGACTCCGGAGTAGAGATTATGGCGCTGGTATTCACGACATCGTATGTCGAGGACTCGAAGGCGATTTTTCACCAGTACAAGCGACTGGCGGAAGGCGCGATGGCCCAGATGGCCGACGGGCAGCTGACGGCGACGCTCGATCCGGAGATGAACTGCATTGCCCAGATCGTGAAACACATGACGGGCAATATGCGCTCGCGCTGGACCGATTTTCTGACAAGTGACGGCGAGAAGCCGACGCGGAATCGTGACAGTGAGTTCGAGCAGCCTCCCGCGACGCGGGCGGAGCTGATGTCGCTGTGGGAGGAAGGCTGGGGATGCCTGTTCGGGGCCCTGGACGGGCTGACCGATGCCGATCTGGGGCGGACGATCAGGATTCGCGGCGAGGCCCACTCGGTGATGCAAGCGATTAACCGGCAGGTGGCGCACTACGCGTACCACTGCGGGCAGATTGTTTTTCTGGCGAAGCATTTGCAATCGGAAAACTGGAAGAGCCTGAGCGTGCCCAGGAAAAAATCCACGGAGTTCAACCAGAGGGTTCTCGCAGGCGAAGCCAGCCAGCGTTAGTCGTGACATAGTTTCACGCCCGGAGTGTGAGCGCGGTGTCTCTGCCGCCAAAGATACGGCGTCGTATGCGCCCGAGAAATCCGCGAGGTAAAACATGAACCGGAGCTTCGGCTGTTGAGAGCGCCAACGTCGACTTCCGCTCGATGACGGCGAGTGTGTGCTGTACCTGCGCTCGCAGTTGCTCCACCTCGAGCGCGCACTGGCGCAGATAGGCCGAGGCCGAGATGCCGGCTTCCGCTGCACGGGCCTTGATGAGCGCCTGCTCCGAGGCGGCGACGCGCAGCGACATAGATACTTGACGCTCCGGTTTACTGGCTGCAGGCCAGATCCGGGCGAGCGTGCCTGAATGGTTCGCAGCGGGCGTGATCGCTTCGGCCAGGATGGCGCCAAAGACCGGTGGCCATGTGGACCCCTTCTTCTCTGAAACTACGGCGCGCGTCTCGGACACAGCGGAGCTGAGACTCACGGTGTCGGGCGCGTCTGTAAATGCTTCGTCGGGAAATGCTTCGTCTCCAGAAATCTCACATCGGGGATTCTCATCGGTTCCTTCGGGGCGGATAGTTGTCACCGCGACTGGCTCCTGGGCGATGTTTTCTGTTGCTTCACTCTTTGGGGTGCGTCCCTGCCAGCGGTAGCGGCTCGACCGCAGGGCTTCGTCATAGGACAGCTCGCGTACGCCGTCAGTTACCTCTTTGCTCTTACGCGAGCCTGACCATGCCTGAAAGCGGACGAGCACTGCATCGAAATCTTCTGCTGTTTGCGGGACTTGTGCAGTTGATGGCTGCATGTAAATTCTCCTGCAGACAGCATAGGGCGTGGGACAACTCCACAAGATGTGATCGCCGATTTTCGCGAAGCTGTCTTCCAGTTTGGGAACAGGCGCGACGCGCTATGCCATTCAGGGAAGCGGGCGAGCTCTTTTGCGTCATCCGGTATTGCGCAAGCCGGCGGAAATGCCGTTAATGGTGCCGGCGATGGCTCGATTGACCTCGTCCGTGTCTTCGCCGGCGCGCTTGCGGCGCAGCAGGTCGACTTGGATGAGGCTCATGGGGTCGACGTAGGGATTGCGCAGGCGGATGGAGCGGGCGAGCACCTGGTTTTTTTCAAGCACCTCGCGTTGGCGGGTGACGTCCAGGACGGCGGAGAGGGTTCGCTCGAATTCCGCCTTGAGCTTCGAAAAAACGCGATCGCGGAGGCCAGCATCGGGGACGAGCGAGGCGTAGAGCGAGGCGATGCCGAGATCGGCCTTGGCCAGCGCCATTTCGACGTTGCGGACGAGGTCGATGAAGAGCGGGAACTCGGCCATCATGGCGCGGAGCAGGGCCATGCCGCCGGGCTGCTTTGCGTATTCGCCGATCGCATGGCCGACACCGAACCAGGCGGGGATGAGCAGGCGGGACTGCGTCCATCCAAAGACCCAGGGGATGGCGCGCAGGCTGGCGAAGCTGGCCTTTCCGCCGCGGCGTGAGGGGCGGGAGCCGATCTTGGCGTGCTCGAGTTCGGCGACGGGGGTGGCGAGCTCGAAGTACGGGAGAACTTCGGGGTCGTCGATGATGTTGGCGCGATAGAAATCGAAGGCTGTTGCGGAGAGTGCGTCGAAGGCCGCTTCCCACTCGGGGAGAAGGACGCCGGATTGATGGCCCTTGGGGTCGCGGGCATTGGGGCGGGCGAGCGCGTCGAGCGAGGCGGCGATCATGAGCTCCAGATTGCGCTCGGCGAGGACCACGTCGGAGTACTTCCAGTTGAGGACTTCTCCCTGCTCGGTGATGCGAATCTGGCCATCGAAGGCGCCGACAGGCTGCGCGTAGATGGAGCGATGCGTGGGGCCACCGCCGCGTCCCACGGTGCCTCCGCGGCCATGAAAGAGACGCAGTTTGATGCCGCACTCGTGCGCGACATCATGCAGGGCGCGGTGTGCGCGGAAGATTTCCCAGGTGCTGGTGAGCATGCCGCCGTCCTTGTTGGAGTCGGAGTAGCCGAGCATCACTTCCTGGGTGTTGTCCCAGCCTTCGAGCAGTTTGCGGTAGTCCGGTGCGGTCCAGAGCTTGCGGCAGACGGCGGGTGCGTTCTGCAGGTCCTCGATGGACTCGAAGAGGGGAACGGGCATCAGGCCGGGATCGTTGCCGCTGGCGGCTACTTCGACGCCTCCGAGACGGGCGAGCCAGACGACGGCTAGGACGTCTTCGGCGCTGGAGGCTCCGCTGATGACGTACTGGCGGATGGTTTCCGGGCTGCAGCCGGCTTTTACCTCGGCGACGGCGCGGAAGGTTTCGATGACGTCGCGGGTCTCGGCGCTGAGGGAGCCGGGGACGTTGCCGGCGTTTTCTCCGCACCATGCGGAGGCTTCCTCGAGAGCTTTGCGGTGAATGCGGGCGTGCTGGCGGACGTCGAGGGTGTGGAGGTGGAGTCCGAAGGTGCGGACGAGAAGGATGAGCGGGTCGATGAGAGCCTGGGCGAGGCGTATGCCGTTGTTTTCGGCGAGGCTGCGGCGCAGGATCTCGAGATCGTGCTGGAACTCGGCCGCTGAGCAATAGGAGGGAAGCGAGGTGAGCGACGCTTCGAGGCTCTCCGCGTCGGGGATGAGCTGGCCGGCGGTGCGCAGCATGCGGGCGTGGATGCAGACGAGGAAGCGCCGGTAAAGCTCAAACTGGAAATGGTTGCCGAAGATCTGCCCTGCGCTTATTTGTAACGTGTTCAGATACGAATCGAGCTGGGTGCGGAGCTCGGCGCTCACTGGGAACTGCTGGGCGGAGGTGGTGAGCAGATCGATGGCGAGTTGCAGGCGATGGTCGTAGTAGGAGAGCAGGCGGGATTTGGCGTCGCGGATGGCCTCTCTTGTAACGTCGGGAGTTACAAATGGATTGCCGTCGCGGTCGCCGCCGATCCAGGAGCCGAAGCCAAGCAGCAGGGGCAGCTCGGAAATGTCGATGCCGAGGTTGTATTCGCTTTTGAGGGCGGCGGAGACTTCCTGGTAGAGGCCGGGGAGGGTTTCGAAGATGGAGACTTCGTAGTAGTCGAGCCCCATCTTGATTTCGTCGGCCACTTTGGGGCGGCTGCTGCGTACTTCGTCGGTCTGCCAGAGGGCGGTGATTTCGGCGACGAGGGATTCTTCGAGAGCGGCAAGCTGCTCGTCGGGGATGGGGATGCGATCGAGGCGCTCGAGGAATTCGCCGATACGGCGGCGTTTGGTGAGGACGGAGCGGCGGGCAATCTCCGTGGGGTGCGCGGTGAAGACGGGCACGATGAAAATTTGCTGCAGCCAGTGGAGGGCCTCTTCCGCCGGTATGCCGACGCGACGCATGGCGCGCAGGGTTCCGCGAAGGGAGCCACGCTGGGCGACGGTTTCTCCGCTGAGTTGGAGCGACAGCCGGCGGCGTTTGCGGTGGTTGGTCTCGGCGAGATTGATGAGCTCGAAGTAAAAACCGAAGGCGCGGCTCAACTGGTAGGCCTGGTCGACCGGCATGGTGTTTGCGCCGAGAACGGCGAGCTGGAGCAGATCTTCCGCCTCTTTTATTGATCCTTCGGCCAGTGCTTCGCGGCGGCGGATCGCAGACAGGCGGAGCTCTTCGACCTTTTCAAAGAGCGCGTCGCCGGCCTGCTCGCGGAGGACTTCGCCCAGCAGCATGCCGAGCGAGCGCACGTCACGGCGCAGAGGCGCTTCCTTCAGGTCTCCGGTGCGCGCTTCGAGTTCGGCAAGGCGCTCGGACCAGCTTTCGGGCTTCCAGAGAGGTGGCATCACTTTCGATTATGACGTAAGAAGACGCCTCCGGCGGCGGTCCTGACCGGACGGGCGTGCTTCCTGATGTGGACCGACTAAGAACGCCGGTCCACATCAGGGAAGATCGTGCGTTCACGCAATGAATTGGCTACGCGGTTGGTTGCTCCTGAAGGTGTTCCATCAGGTCTTCCCACTCAGTCGTCAGAGCCGTATGCTTGTCGCGCAGCTCCTCGAGTTCGCGCGAAAGCCGCGCGGTTTCATCTGCGCTGACGAAGACGCCGAGAAACTGCTCGGCGTTGCCGATGGAGGCCTCGAGGCGGGGAATCTCTTCTTCGACGAATTTGAGACGGTCCTGCATCTGCTTCAGCTTGATGGGATTCACGCGGCGGGCGGGTTCTTTGGCGGCGGGCTCGGGAGTGTGGCCGTTGGGAGTTGAGAGAACGGGAGCGACAGGAGTCTCTGCAGCGGAAGTTGCAGCGGCGAGCGCTTCGGCTCCGCCCTCCTTGCGCCAGAGGTAATCCTCGTAATTGCCGGGGTAGACGTTCACTTTGCCGTCGGCGACTTCGAAGACGCGCGTGGCGAGGCGGTCGATGAAATAGCGGTCGTGGGAGACAAAAATAACGGTTCCGGTGAAGGAGTTGATGGCCTCCAACAAAACATCTTTGGCCCGCAGATCGAGATGGTTGGTCGGCTCGTCGAGCAGCAGGAAGTTGGCAGGACTGACGAGGATCTTGGCCAGCGCGTAACGATTGCGCTCGCCGCCGGAGAGCACGCCGAGGGTCTTGAAGACGTCGTCGCCGGAGAAGAGGAAGCAGCCGAGGAGGCTGCGCAGTTCGGTCTGCGGCACTTTTGGCGCGATGCTGCCGATGTCGGAGAGCATCTGAGCGCTGGGGTCGAGGACTTTGTACTGGTCCTGCGCGAAGTATTCGGCGAGGACGTTGTGGCCGAGCTTGAGGGTGCCGGTGGTAGGAACGTCTTGTCCGGAGAGAAGGCGGATGAGGGTGGACTTGCCGGCTCCGTTGACGCCGACGAGCGCGATGCGGTCGCCGCGATCGATGGTGAAGCTGACATCGTTGAGGACCTGCTTGGGCCCGTAGCTCTTCGATAGACCAGAGACTTCGACGACGGTGCGACCTGAGGGCGGCGGCTGCGGGAAGGTGAAGTGGATGATCGGCTCTTCGTTGGGGATCTCGATGCGCTCGATCTTTTCGAGCTCCTTGATGCGGCTCTGCACCTGCTTGGCCTTGGTGGCCTGGTAGCGGAAGCGGCTGATGAAGGCTTCGAGCTGCTCGATGCGCTCGCGCTGGTTGCGGTAGGCGGCTTCGATCTGGGCGCGGCGTTCGGCTTTCTGCTGGAGGTATTTCTCGTAGTTGCCGTGGTAGACGTGCAGGCCCTTGTTCCAGATCTCGATGATCTTGTCGACGGTGACGTCGAGGAAATAGCGATCGTGGGAGATGAGGATGTATCCGTTGGGATAGGTGCGCAGGTAGTCTTCGAGCCAGTTGCGGGTTTCGAGGTCAAGGTGGTTGGTCGGTTCGTCAAGCAGCAGCAGGCTGGGCTTCTGGAGCAGCAGCTTGGCGAGCGAGATGCGCATCTGCCAGCCCCCGGAGAATTCTTCGGTGCGGCGACGCCAGTCTTCCTTCGAGAAGCCGAGGCCGGTAAGGACAGTGCCGACCTGTGCGTCCAATGCGTAACCGTCGTGGGCACGAAATTTGGAGTCAATCTCGGAGAAACGGTCGGCGGCAGCGGCGTAGGCGTCGCTTTCCGGGTCGAGCTCGGCGAGCGAGGCGGCGACGGTCTCCATCTCTTTTTCAAGGCCGAGAAGTTCGTCGAAGACAGACAGACATTCGTCGAAGACGGTGCGGCCGGAGAGCGCCAGGCCGTCTTGCGGGAGGTATCCGATGCTCATACCGCGAGTGCGCTGTACCTGTCCGTAGTCCAGTCCGTCAAGTCCGCCGAGAATCTTCATCAGCGTGGACTTGCCCGTGCCGTTCGCGCCCACCAGAGCAGTCTTCTCGTTCGGGGTGATCAGCCAGTTGGCGTTCTGGAAAAGGAGTTTCGGGCCAAAACGCTTGCCCGCATCGGCGAGTTGCAGCATGCTTCTATTTTAGCGGGACGTGCGGATCGGGGAGTTGAGGTATGCCTCCCCCTCGGCCTCAAAACGCTAGCGGGCGCGCACCTCCAGCTGGATGGGTTTGGCGGTCGCGCTCACGGCTGGGTCGTAGTATTCGTAGACGCGTGACTGGAAGGTGTGGGCGCGGATGGGGTACTTGGCGCGCAGGCGGAAGTGCAGTGTGACGGTTTCTTCCGGTGCGAAGGAATTGAAATAGAGGATGGCTTGGGTTGCAGTGAGGCTGAACTTCTCGAGGCGGCCTGTGGCCGATCCGGCGGTCTTTTCCTGGTAGGTCTGAAGGTCTTCGCTGAGGAGGTCGAAGCCGGGAGGGATACCAAGGTCGACCATGACCATCTTCGCGGATTTGTCGAGGTTGTTGCGGATGGTTGCGGTCGCTGTGGCGATGTCGTTCTGCGCAAGCGTGGTGCGGTCGTAGGTGACGTCGATGGAGAGAGCTTCTTTGGCGGGCGATTTCTCGTCCCAAGGGATGAAATAGTCGCCAACGACCTGATAAGCGAGACCGCCAGTTCCTTCAAAGTGGAGCTGGACGGAGTTAGTTTTGGGTTCGATGTCTTTGAGGACAAACTGGTGGAAGAGGTCGTTGTTCTCAGGTGTGAGAACAAGCTTTTCGACGGGCTTGCCGTTCAGGGTGACTTCGACCGTCCCGCGTACGTCGGCTGAGCCGATTTCGGACGCGAGGAGCAGCGCACGCAGCGAAATGATGGTGGCCTGCGTGGTTCCCCACGTACCTCCGGCGTCTTTCTTCGAGGTGACGTAGGTGAGAGCTTTGCGGGCGGTGCCTGAGGCCTGTCCCCACTTGAGCAGGGCTTGTACGGCGAGAGCGGTGGTTTCTACGGCAGCGCTGGGGCCGGTTGCGTAAACGCTGGTTTCCTCGGCTGTCCACCAGGCCTGCTCGTCTTTTTCGGTGCGGGCATCGAGCAGAAACTGCATGGCCTGGCGGGTTAAGGCGCTGTCCTTCTGATGATCGACGGCGAAGTTGGCAACGACGGCGAGGGTGTAGGCGTCGGCTTTCGCGTTCAGGTGCGACTCGATGAAGTGCTGGGCATTATCGACAGCAGGGCCGCGGTAGCCAGTGTTTTCGAGCGCCCAGGCGATGTAGGCGGTGATGCGCAGCACGTCGGAGTTGAAGCGGTTGGTTGCGCCTTCGTTGATGAAGGAGGTGTCGGGCTTCCAACTGCCGTCGGGCTGCTGCTGCGCGGCCAGCCACTGCTGTGTGCGCTCGATGAGGCGCGGGTCGACCTCGTAGACGCGGGACATGTCGCTGAACTCCATGAGTCCATGGGCGGTGAGGATTTTGTTCGCGGGCGCCTGGCCGAACCAGGAGAAGCCTCCGCCGGGAACTTCAAAGGTGAGGAGGCGCTGGTAGCCCTGGGCGATGAAGCCCTCGGCCTTGGCGTGCACCTCGGGAGTGAGCTTCTTGGTGCGCTTCATGTAGTCGAGGGCAAGGACGTTGGGATAGGTGACGGACGAGGTCTGCTCGAAGCAGCCGTAGGGCATGCGCAGAAGGCTGTCCATGCCTTCGATGACCTGGCTAAGCGGGCCGGGGTAGAGGCGGACGTAGATCTTGCTGGCGTCGGGGATAGAGTTTTCGGGGAAGTTGATGTTGTGCTGCAGGTCGTGGGCAGCTTCGAGGCGTCCGTTGAAGACGGTGTTCTGCTCGCGGCCGTTGGGGACGACTTCGATTTCGCGAATCACGATGTCGGCCCTGGCGGTGCCTTTCATACCGGCGGAGAGCGTCAGCTTGGATTTTCCGATGCGCTTCGCTTCGAGGGTGAACTGCGAGCCGCCGACACGGTTGGAGTCGACGGAGAGGCTCTTGTCGAGAGTGTCGTTGACGAGGGAGAACCAGTCATCAGGCTCGAGTTTGAGGCTGACGTCTCCGCGCGCGCTGGAGTAGTTGTATACGGCGACGGGGATCGAGACGCGGTCTCCCTGGCTGAGGGTGATCGGCAGGTCGAGATCGACGAAGAAGTCCTGGAAGACTTTCAGGCTGGATGTCCCGGTGCCGAGAGCGCCGTGTTCGGTGGAGGCCAGCATGGCCATACGCCAGGTAGTGATGGAATCGGCCATGGGGATGGTGATGCTGGCGACGCCGTTGCCGTCGGTGATGATTTCGGGATTGATGTAGAGGGCCTCGGGGAACCAGGAGCGGACGTGAGGCGCGGCGGGCGCGGCGTCTCCGGTTGGACCGGCCATTGTATCGGTCACCATGAGCGACGCCATCGGTGCCGGGGCGGCCATCGCGAACTTAGCGACACCGCGGCCGTTGAGTGCCATGGCGCCGTGCGCTGCACCGCCTATACCGCCGAGGATGCCCCCCATGACTCCGTCCGCGGCGCCAGTGGCAATGACTACGTCCCCCGCTACATTGACGGTCTGGGTGGCCGCACCAACATTCAGTGTGACGGAAAGAATGGCGCGATCACGGGGCTGAAGGGTGAATTGCCGTGTGGCCTTCTCGAAGCCCGGGGAAGTAATCTCGACTTCGCAGGTGCCAGGCGGAAGCGCTGCCAGATCGAATTGGCCGGCGGCATTCGCTACGGCGGAGAGGACTTTTCCATTGGCAACCTGGCGAAGATGGATGCTCGCACCGGGAATTATGGCTCCGGACTGATCCTTTACGGTACCGGAGATCTCGGCGTGGCCGTTGAAGGGGCCGCGATCGTGCTCCGTCTGGAGATCGATTGTGCCGGCGCCTGTACCGGAATACCTGGCGATTGTGCCGGAGGTGACCTCGACATACACGGCGAGGTCGTCGGAGGTGTCGAACTGCTGATCGGCGCCGGCGCTCTGGACGAAGTAATAGCGGGTCTTGCCACGATTCCATGGAGCGGGCTGAACTCGCAGCTCTGTGCCCCAGGCGTCTCGCGGTGTTGAGCCGTTGGAGATGTGGGAGAAAGTCCTGACCAGGTCGAAGTGCTGGGGATTCTGTTCGTAGGCACGGCTAAGCTGGGTTGCGAGCCGGCGGACCTGCGCCGTGTAGGCAGCCTGATAGCGCCCGGTGTATTCCGCGTGCTTCGCCTCCGGCAGGGTGCGCCCGAACTCCGTGTCAAGCTTGTTGGGATTGACCAGTTCGGTCGCGGAGAAGAGAGCGCGCGCGGCACGATCGCGCTGGTCGGCCTGTGCGTTCTGGACCGGCTCAACGATGTCGGACATGCCGATGGAGTGAATTTCATAGCGCGGCTTCATGGCCTCCTCTTCGAGATAGAAGAAGACCTTGGCGAATCCGGGCTGCTTTTCCGCCAGCGCGAAGACGGCCTCGTCGACTACCTGGAGGCCAAGCGCGGCGCGCACCCCTTCGCCGTGCGAGTTGGTGACGCGAAAACGAATGCGCGCCTCGCCCCCGGGTTTGTAGGCAGCGGCATCCGCGGTTGTTTCGATGCGAAGTTCGTCGGCCGGCTGGACGAAGACGAGGCGATGGTCGGCGAGGGGCGCGGCGTCGCGCCCGAAGAGGTAGGCATTGAAGTCCAGGGTTCCCGCCATTTCGGACGTCGCGGTCAGAGCGAGGTCGGCTTCGCCGTTTACGATATCGAGGTCGCGGGTAAGCATGGTCTGGCCTTCCTTGACAATGTCCACGTAGGCAGTGCCCCGTTGCCGGGTGGAGAAGACCTTGAGTTGAATGCGGTCTCCGGCGCGGTAGACCGCGCGTTCGGTGCGCAGAAGAATCTGGTCGGCACCGTCACGAGGCTGGAGATCGATGCTGGTGGAGGCGCGGTTGCTTTGCTTGTCGGCGGCGTCGATCTTCAGCGTTTCAGGGCCGCTGCCGTCCCTGCCAGCCTTGATGCGGATGACGGCGACGCCTCCGTTATCGGTGACCACATGCTGGTCCCGGTTGCCGACGGCCTGGATGTTGAGGTCCGCGGCGGCGGGAGTTCCATCTGGATATGACGTGAGGATGAAGACCTGATTTTCGAGATTGGGGATCAGGGTTCCACCCTCGGGAATGGCGGTAATGAGCAGAGGCGATTCGCTCACGGTGATGGGTTCGCCGCGGGTTTCAGAGTGGGCAGCGGAGTCTTTCACCGTGGCTTCGATGAGCACACGGGCTGCGCCCTGGCTCAGAGGGCGTCCGGCAAAGTACGTGGGCAGCTTCAGATCGAAGTGATATGCGCCGTCCTTATCTGTTTTGCCCTTCTCCGCGCCAACGTCGAAGACTGAGACATCCATGCTTGACGCCTTGAGAGTGATCTCGGCGTCATCGACCGGCTTGCCAAAGAAATAGTTGGCGCGCACGGTTCCGGTGACGTGGTCTCCAGGACGGTAGCCGCGCTTCATTTCGTTGCCCTTGCCGGTGAAGTCGATGGCCACTTTGAATTTCGGAAGGACATAACGCTCGACGTTCACCGCGACCTCGGCGGTGTTCGTGGGATTCTCTGATTCGCCGATCAGGGCACGCAGATGGTAGGCGCCGAGGTTCACTTCGTCGGCAAGCTCGAATTCAGCGGAGGCAATTCCGAACTTGTCAGTCTGCGTGGCTTTCTTGAAGACCTTGTTGCCGCGAGAGTCCTCAACTTCAAACGTGAGCCTGCGGCTGGCGGCGGCATTGTGGTCGGAGCGGTCGAGAGCCAGCGCGCGAACGTGAATCGTCTGCCCCGGCTGATAGATCGGCTTCTCGGTGGTGAGCAGGATGGAAAGCTTGTCTTCGACCTGGACCGCTTGCGTGTACTCGCTGGAACCAAGGGGCGTCTCGACCAGGTAGCGGAGCTGACAGTTGCCGAGAACATTGGCGGGAAAGCGAAACTGCGCGTCCGTCGTGCCGCGATGATTGAGGCGTCCGGTGAAGAGCGGGCGCGCGGGCTTGTCGGGGATCAGCAACTCGATCCGTACTGAGCCGTTCCCGGCAATGACGTTGTTATCTGCGTCGGTGACGATGACACGAACGGCAGCCTGAGCGCCGGCAAGGTATGACTTCTGACCGAGAATATGCACCACCGGGCGGCGCAGAATCTCCGAGATGGATTTGATTTCCTCGAAGGCCGGGCTGGTGTCTCCGCTGTACTCGAAGCGATAGCGGATCCGGTCCCAGACGAGGTCATCGAAGGATACGGGTTTCTCAAGCGTGACGTCGTGGCGCCAGCTTCCACCACCTTTGGCAATGTCGACGTTTTGTTCCGCGCGCCCCAGGATTTGATCTTCGGGATCGAGTATCTCAATTACCAAGCGTCCTGAGCCGGCGCGAGCAGCATGATATGGGATCGACACAGAAAGGGCACCGTGCGACCAGGTGACGGTGAGAGATTTGCCATTGGCGTCTCTAAAGGAATAAATGGCGGGGACGATAACCAGCAGTGCAGCAAAACAGACGAGGGGAAGGCGGAAGGAATTCCAATATTTCTGCGCTTCTTTCACAATGCATCTCCTTGTGCACGGCCGAGTCTGCCGGGCGGCAGCGTTGTCACATCTGACCGAAGAACGACTCGTCTTGCGGATCTTGCACGGAAAATTGCGGAGGGTCGCTCTCTTGCTGGGTAGACACCGGAGCGACGTGGATTAGGTCGCCGGATCGGGCATGGATGACTTGACAGGGCCTACTGCGGAGGCCTAGAGTGGGCTGGTTTGAGTAAGCGTTTACTCAGGCGGTCCGCCGTGCATGCCACTCGATCGCAAAGGCATTCACCGGGCGCCATCGAACAAGCTTCAGGAGAGCCGTAATGACGCGAATCAGTGTGAAATCCTGGGGGCTTTGTGCACTTCTGTGCGCAGCTCTCGTCCTAATGCCAAGGTTGGACGCTCAGTCCACGACCGGTTCGATCACCGGACAGGTGACAGATCAAACCGACGCTGTGATCCCGAACGTGGCGATCAAAGCGACCGAGATAAACAAGGGGATTTCGTTCACCGGGAAGACCAACGCCGCCGGCGAATATCAGGTGCTGAACGTCACGCCGGGCACGTACACAGTGACCGCCTCGGCTCCCAGCTTTGCAACGGCCCAGGCCCACAATGCAACGATCAACATCGACCAGAAGCTGCTGCTGAACTTCAAGCTGAAAGCGGGCGCGGCAGACACCACCATCGTGGTTACGGAAGCGCCGACCATGCTGCAGACGCAGAGCTCCGAGACGGGGGTCGTGATCGGAGGCCGCGATATTACCGAACTGCCTCTACTATCCCGCAACTTCTACGCCTTGCCGCTCCTGGTGCCCGGAACTGTCACGGTCGGCGGCAGCATTAACTCCTTCGCGGTTTCTTCGAATGGTAATCGGGAGTATGGAAACTCCATAGCGATCGATGGCGTCGAATCCACGACCAATCGTACGCAGGACATTACCGTGGTGCCCAGCGTGGATTCGGTGCAGGAGTTCAAGGTCGCAACCTCAGCCTATAATGCCGAGTTCGGCAGCTCCGCCGGCGCAGTCGTATCGATCGATACCAAGGCAGGCACCAATCAATATCACGGTGACGCGTACGAGTTTTACCGGCCAGACTTCACGGCCGCGCGGCCATACGGTTTTGGAGCGACGGAGCCGGCGTCGGTTTTGACGCAGAATAACTTCGGCGGGACATTGGGCGGACCCGTGATCCACAACAAAGCTTTCTTCTTTGCTTCCTACGAGCGAACCCAGCAGAACAATGCCTATACCTATCTGGATGGCACTCCGCCGCTCAATCAGATCAGCTTCCTTCCCGACGGCTCAGTAGATTTGTCGCAGATGGTCGATCCCTTCGCAGGCCTCTACGGTGCTCCAGCCGGTCTGAAGGTTAAACACTTCGATCCAAATGTCTTATATGCCTGCTACGGAGGATGCTCCCAAGAGTTTCCTGGAGACATCATTCCAGCAAACCGGGTCAGTCAGGCCGGCAAGAACACGCTCCTGGATTTCTTTCCCAAGCCAAATCTGCCCGGTACCGACAATGGCTGGTTCAACAACTATTTTGTCGACTCGCCGGTCACCTACAACCAGAATCAGGTAGATGCCCGTTACGACCAGAACATATCAGACAAAGATCGCTTCTATCTCACCTATCACTACTACACCCAGTACCAGCTGGTGACTGATCCCTACCATGGCGCGACTGTTGTTCCGGGCGCAGGCGACGCGGACCAGGCAAACAGGGAAAACGTGACAGGCCAGACGATTTCCGCGACTTACACCCACGTCTTCAGCGCTGCCAATCTGAATGAATTCAGATTTGGCTATTCCTACTACAATGAAAACCTATACAGCCTGCTGAATGGAACCGATTATTCCACCAAATATGGTGTGGGGAATATTGCACTGCCGGGTTACCCGGCTACTATTGGCTATCCCTATATATTCATGGGCACTGGCTATCTAACAGGCGGTTCCACCTACAAGCCCTACCATGTAACCGACAACAACTTTTACATCGCCGACAACTTCACCTGGAGTTCGATTCAGCGGCACGAATTCAAGTTCGGCGAAGAGTTGCGGCTTCTCAGGTCTCATCCCGTGTTTTCGCTCTTTCCAACCGGCTTTGAGTATTACGGCAGCTACGGTTTTTCGCAGACCGGCGACCAGACATACAACTACTACGTCCCCGGTGCAGCATTTTATAACGGCGGTTCGGATATCGGTGATCTGCTCCTCGGCCTCCCCTATGATGTGGATATCGGTCTCCAGTTGACGCAACCCCACACCAAGAGCTGGTATCTGGGCCTCTACGCCCAGGACACGTTCAAAGTGTCGCCGCGGCTAACGCTCAATTATGGGTTGCGCTGGGAGTATTACGCGCCGTATGTGGAGGGTAATAACTACGAGTCTAACTTCGATCTTGCCAGCGGCGATATCCTGGTGGCTGGCCGAGGCGGCAACTCGCGATCCCTCATGGTGGGGCGGGCAAATGATTTCGCGCCGCGGGTTGGCTTCAGTTTCATGCTCAACCCCAAGACCGTTTTCCGGGGTGGATACGGCTTATTCTACTCACCCGAAAACGATGGACGCGAAGACTTCTTGACGCAGAATACCCCCTTTGCGGAGCAGGCTGTATATACGAATTACTGGTACGATGGACCACCCTATGAGTATGTTCTCGACACGGGGGTGCCCCGCAACACGACTATCAACATCCCCCCCAGCGGACGAATTATTCCTGCGACACTGACCAACGGCAATCTGGAAACGACCTACTCGCTCGATCCGCATCTCAAGACCGGCGTGACGCAGTTATTCAATGTGGCCGTGCAGAGGGCGATCACCAATAACCTTTCACTCGACGTAGCCTACGTCGGTACACTGGGTCACAATCTTTCCTACCAGATAGGGAACATCAACGCGAACCCGTACGACGGCACCAACAGTTACAACAATCGGATTACCCCGTATCTGGGCAAGATCCAGTATCTCAGCGACTATGGCAGCGTCAGCTACAACGCGATGCAGGTGAAATTCCAGAAGCGTGAATCGCGCAACCTGAGTTTCCTGCTTTCCTACACCTACAGCCACGATATTGATAACGGCCCGGCTCCGTTCAATCTCGGTCATACCAACAACAACGAGCCCCAGGACCCCTATAATCTGCACGCCGAATGGGCGTCCTCTGACAACGACGTACGCCAGAACTTTGTCTTTAGCGGGCTTTGGGCGCTTCCCTTCGGACGGGGTCAGAAGTTTGGCTCTGACTGGGGTCGCGTAACGAACAGCATTCTGGGCGGATGGCAGCTGAATAGCATCTACAACATGCGAACGGGAACACCGGTTAATGTTGTGCGCGGAAATAACCCATCGTCGGTCCTGCCCGGACTGCGGCCCGATCTTGTCGGGAATCCGGTCATTCCCAGGGCGCAGCGCACGTTATTGCACTACTTCAACACCGCAGCCTTCACCAGTGAGCCCTTCAACTGCTCGACCCCAACTTCTGTAACTTGCAACGCGCCGGGCGATGCGGGCAGAAACATTCTTTACGGTCCGGGATATATCAATCTGGACGCGTCGCTGTTCAAGACGTTCCAGTTTACGGAGCGGTATTCGCTGCAGCTTCGTCTCGAGTTATTCAATACGTTGAATACGCCCCACTTCAGCAATCCGAACGGAGATGAAGGCGACGAGGGAAATTTTGGCGAAATCACCCAGACGTTCGGGAATCAACGAATCGCCCAGATCGCGGCCAAGTTCTTCTTCTAGCCTGTTCACATATCTGCGGCCAATGCACTCTGTTGGCCGCAGAATCTCTTTTCGCTCCAACTGCGACTTTCTATTCATGTCCTTGCACAGACCAATTCTTATATTTGTCTTGCTCACCGCGGCTTCGGCGTGCGTGGCGGAGACTCCGAGTGTCCGATCGTTCTACCTCGATTGCAGCGCGCAGCAGGCGGGTAGCGGCGACTCTTCCCAATCTCCGTGGAACAAACTGGAACAGCTTGAGGCGCAAACCTATCTTCCCGGCGACAGGATTTACATCCGGCGAGGCACGGAGTGTCAGGGAGAGCTATCTCCGAAAGGATCAGGCACGGAGGGTGCGGCCATCCGCCTCACTGCGTACGGCGAAGGCGTGCGGCCCAGGATCATCGCTCCGGCGAAAAGCCGGGAAGCGTTCCGGCTCTTCAATCAGCAATATTGGGATATTGATTCGCTCGACTTCTCGGGCGGCACCATGTTTGGCGTCTTCATCAGCGGAGACAAGGGCGTGCTGCACCACATTCACCTCGCAAACCTCGCCGTCCATGACGTGATGGGCGGCGCGATGAAAAACAAGGACAACGGGCTGGTGGTGATTACTCCGGGTAGCGTCGATCAGCACTTCGATGATGTGTCCGTCGATGGCGTCACCGCCTGGAACACGAACCAGTGGATGGGAATCATGGTCGGCGGCGGAAATTTTGGATTCCCACCGGAGTCCACCTGGAGCACGAACGTCAGCATTCGCAACTCAACGATTCACGATGTTCAGGGGGACGGCATCGTTCTGTTTCGCGAGCACAGCTCGAAGATTGAGACCAGTGTCGCGTGGAATACCGGCATGCAGGAGACGGAGTCGGTCGGCACTCCGAACGCCATCTGGACATGGATGTGCCACGACTGCTCAGTCGAGCAGACGGAGGCGTTTTTGACCGATAGTCCGGGTGTGGACGGCGGCGCGTACGACATTGACTACGGCAACACCAACAATGCCGTGCTCAATAACTACGGGCACGATACCCAGGGCTACTGTGTTGCTGTCTTCGGCGCCGGGTTTGTCACGCGCCAGAGCACGGTGCGCGGCAACCTGTGCGTGAACAATGCGCGCAGCCCGCGCATGGCGAAATATCAAGGCGCAATTTTTGTGTACACGTGGAACGACGGATCGATCGACGGCGCCACCATCGAGGACAACACGGTTTACTGGAATCCGAATGAAAGGGTTCCTGCGCTGATCAACAATGGGAGGATCGCGCAGGGGTCAGCGGTCTTTCGCAACAACACGATTTATTCGACGTCGCCCTGGCTGGCCGACAGCAATGAGGCGCTGAGATTCGAGCACAACCGGTATACCTATTTTGGCGCGGGTCAACCTGAGTGGCGTTGGGATGCGAAGAGCTTCCACACGCTGGCGCAAATGCAATCAGGCGCGCAACAGGAGAACGGCAGCAGCTTCGACCAGTTGTCTCTTCAGGAATGGGCGAGTGTTCTGCCGCGAACCTCGACCAAAGTCAGTAGCGACTCGATCTTTGAGCAGAAATTCATCGACCATGCAGGCCATCCGTTTTCTGTCACGCATGAGGATTCGCGATGGCGTCTCTACTCGCTGGTTCCCTTGTCTTTCGACGATCACGGACTGATCAGCGACGACGCGCTGCGGCAGATCGTCTTCCTGAAGAGCCTCGATCAGCAGTATCGGGCGCGCGGTTTGCAGGTTATGCCGCTTCTGGCCGTTGACGCGCATTTGGTGGGCACGGCAATGCTGAACAACGCGATTACGGATCTCGATCTTGCCGGCATACCTGTGGCTTATACGGCCCCGGGAAACGGAACGGCGGAGCACAGTATCCTTGTATCGCCGCAAGGCGAAATTGTTCAGCAATGGAAGGGCTTTGCCGGTCCGACGGCGCTTGGCCTGGCAGCCCGCGCATGGCTGGGGGAGCCGGCGTTTTCACAGATGGGAGTAAGTGCCAAATGAATCGAGTGACGCGGCTCGTGATATCCGTGGTGGTGATCGGCCTGCTCCTGCCATCGTATCTGCCTGCCCAGACGCAGCCGGCGCAGCAGGAGTTCTCTGCCGACAAACTCGGCGCTCCTACACTGCGCGACCCGATATCCGTCTACAACAACTGGTCGTCCTACGACGAATTGTCGGACAACATCCCGCTCACACAGGAGCTGGCCATGCGCGAGCTCGACAATGTGCTGCGCCTGCGCAAACTCGGCGTCCGCTTCGATTACTACATGATGGACGCGTTCTGGTTCGATCCCAATGGCGGCTATCGCACATGGCGCAAGCCCAACTGGCCCGACGGACCCGATGCGTGGATCAAGAAATGCCAGGAGAATGGGATTCGGCCCGGACTGTGGTTCAGCTCGAATACGCTCGTCAAGATCAATGCTGCCCCGCAATGGCGAGACTCGCTGAATCAAAAAGGGTGGGCGATGTCGTTCTTTGAAGGCGGTTTTCTGCCCGACTTCATGGATACGCTGCAGTACTGGTACGACCACGGCATCCGATTCTTCAAATTCGATTTTGTTGATTTGACGATAGCAACGCCTAAATCGGAAGCTTCACTTTCGAAAGAAGAAATCATTCGCCGCAACTCCGAGGCGCTGCGAACTGCATTCGCAAAGTTTCGCGCAAAGAATCCCGATGTGGTATTCGCGGCCTTCAACGGCTTCGGTGGCGTTCTGGACTCGACCTCTTATCCATTCCCGTTCAAAGATCCCGTAGACCTTCGCTGGCTGGAGGTCTTCGACGCGCAATATTCCGGCGACCCACGACCCGGCGATGTGCCGGAGACGAATTTCTGGCGCGCCATGGACATCTACAGCGACCATCAGGTGCGGCGTTTCGAGCAGGCTCATCTGCCCATCGAACGCATTGACTCTACCGGATTCATGGTCGGCAAGACGGGAACCATCTACTACCGGGAAATGCACGCTTGGAAGGGTGCACTCATCCTCATGATGGCCCGTGGGGGATGGGTCGATACGACTCACGGCAACCTCGAGCTGATCACTGATGAAGATGCTCGCTGGTTCGCACGCGTGCAGTCGCTCTTCCTGCACCTTCAATCCGAGGGCCGTATCAAGAGCTTCGGCGGCATCCCAGGCGAGGTTCAGACCTATGGCTTTGGCGCGCTCGACGCCGATGGAAGCGTTTATGTGGTGATGAATCCGGCGCAGAGTGTTGCACGTGTCTCCATGCCGCTGCTTTCGCAAGTGCAGCGGCCGCTCGGCCAAGGGCGGGTTCTTTTTCGCGATGCGGGATTCGCTCCGAAGCTCGCGGGAGACTCGATCGAGCTTGGGCCGGGCCAGATGGCGGTGGTGGGATACGGCAAGTACGCCTCGCCCGCGTTTGACCTTGGTATTCAGCAGGACGTGGTGATTCCGCGCTCCATCCGGCCCGTTCCTGCCGAGTTTCAGACCACCGGGAAGGGCGTGATTCAGGCGGCGATTCCGGCTCCGGCGGGGGGCGATCTGCGGCTGATCATGCAGCAATATGCGCCCGATGGCAGTCTTCGCCGAACGTGGGCCGGAGGACCGCCCAGCGGTATGAACATGGGCAAGGTCTTTCTCCTCGAAGCTGCGCAGAACGGCAAGCAGCTTCCGATCCACCAGGACTACGACAAGATCATCTGGAGCGGGCTGTCCTGGGCTGCCGGAGAGATCCGTGCGAAGGACCTGCACGGGGGCGAGCCTCTCACCCTGACGTTCCGATCAACGGAGAAAGATCCGGTCACGTTGAAGGGGACGCTGTATCTCGTGAATTACTGATTGGCGTTCAGGCTACTTCGTTCACCAACGTGCCGATGCCGTCGATGCTAATGCGAATCTCATCGCCGCCGTGCAGCGTGAATGAGTCGGGAGGAACGATGCCCGTGCCGGTGAGGAGAAAACATCCATAGGGAAAGCTCTGGTCGTGAAAGAGATACTCGACCAGTGTCGCGGGATGGCGCCTGAGCTCGGTGAGCGCCACCGAGGCTGAAAATTCGGTGCTGCCGGAGCGCAGGATCTCCATGCGAATCTGCGTGGACGGCGGCATGGGATGCGGCTGAATGAGAATGCCGGGTCCGAGAGCGCAACTATAATCATAAACTTTGGCCTGCGGCAGGTATAACGGGTTGATGCCTTCGATATCGCGGGAGCTCATGTCGTTACCGACGGTGTAGCCGATGATCTGGCCGCGGGGATTCACCAGCAGCGCCAGCTCGGGTTCGGGTACGGACCATGTAGCGTCGCTGCGAATGCGGACGTTGCTGTTGGGCCCGGCGACTTTGTGCGCGACTGCCTTAAAGAAGAGCTCGGGACGCGCGGCGGTATAGACGCGATCGTAGAAGTCGCCGCCGCCGGCGTCCTTCGATTCCTCGATGCGCGCGCTGCGGCTGCGGAAGTAGGTGACTCCAGCGGCCCAGACCTCCTGGTTCTCGATCGGCGCTTCGAGGTTCGGCGGTGCGGTGAGACTTTCGGGAGTTCCTGCGGCGATGATGGAAGAGAGATGGGCGTTGAGATCGTCGAGAGCGACGAGAGCGTCGAGCGAAGTCTCGTCGAGCAGGTAGAAGCGGCCGTCTTCTTCAACCAGCAATCGGTCAGCGGTTCGATAGAGGATCACTGCGTTTCCTTGTTGGCGGGATGGGCTGGGGCGTCGTGCCGGCCTCTTTCAAGCTGGGCCGTGATGGCATCCACATCATAGACGCAACCGCCCCAGATACCTCCGCTGGTTTGCACTAGCGCGGCCCACAGTCGCGTGTCGTCAGGAAGAGAAGGATGCGGGTGCAGGTCCGGACGCGGCGATCGCGCGGCCAGTTGGCTCGAGCCTGCTTCGGGTCCGAAAAGCTTGCCGGCGCCTCCGACCAGGTTAACGGTGCCGGTGAGATTTTTGCGATCGATGACGATTTCAATTCGGTCGCCTTCTGCGATCTTTCCGATCGCGCCGCCGGCCAATGCCTCGGGAGAAATGTGACCAATGCAGGCTCCGGTAGAGACGCCGCTGAACCGAGCGTCGGTGAGGACGGCAACGTGTTTGCCGAAGGGGAGCGCCTTGAGGGCCGAAGTAATTTGATAGATTTCCTGCATGCCCGCGCCTGCGGGTCCGCAGCAGATGAGGACGATGACGTCTCCTTCGGCGATCAGGTCGGTCTTGATCGCGTGGATGGCGGCTTCTTCGGTCACGAAGACCTTTGCCGGACCGAGGTGCCGGTAAATGCCGTTTTCATCGACGAGAGTCGGATCGATGGCAGTGCTCTTGATGACGGAGCCTTCGGGCGCGAGATTTCCCACCGGGAAGCACACGGTTGAGGTAAGGCCGCGGAGGCGAGCGCGGTCCGGCCCCATGATGACGTCGTCGGGATCGATGCCGTCTTGCTCCTGCAGGTTCTTTCGCAGCTTGTGGCGGCGGGCACTCTGCTCCCACCAATCAAGGCAGGTGTTCAGCGTTTCTCCGCAGACCGTCATCGCGCGGGTATCGAGAAGGCCCGCTCGACGCAGGTGCAGCATGACCTCGGGTGTTCCTCCGGCGAGAAATACCTGAACGGTCGCATAGTTTCGCGGACCATTAGGCAGCGCGTCCACCAGTCGCGGCACCTGGTGGTTGACGTGCGCCCAGTCGGCGGCGGCGGGGCGTTTCAATCCGCCGGCGTGGGCAATTGCAGGGAGGTGCAGAAGGAGATTGGTCGAACCGCCGATGGCCGCATGGACCATCATTGCGTTGTGGATGGAAGCGTCGCTGAGTACGTCGGAAAGGCCGAGGTGAAGCTCGCGGAGGCGCAGAATGGCGCGCGCGGAACGCCGGGCCGCATCGAGCCAGACGGGTTGGCCCGAGGGCGCGAGCGCGCTGTGAGGCAAGGCGATTCCAAGCGCCTCGGCGATGACCTGCGAGGTTGCGGCGGTGCCCATGAACTGGCAGCCCCCGCCGGGTGTCGCACAGGCGCGGCAGCCGACTTCGGCGGCATGCTCCAGGGTGATCTGCTTCTGGGCGAATCGGGCGCCGATGGTCTGCACTTTTCCCGCGTCCTCGCCGTCTTCCGGCAGCAGGGTGACGCCGCCGGGAATAAGAACGGCGGGCAGGCTGCCAGCGGAGGCCAGCGCCATCATCATCGCGGGAAGGCCCTTATCGCATGTTGCGACTCCGAGGATACCGGCGCGGGTGGGAAGCGAACGCATCAGGCGGCGCAGTACGATGGCAGCATCATTGCGAAAGGGCAGCGAATCAAGCATGCCGAGCGTGCCCTGCGTGCGTCCGTCGCAGGGGTCGGTGCAGGCGCCGGCGAAGGGAATCGCGTGCAGGCCCTTCAACTCGCGAGCGGCTTCGGCGACCAGAGAGCCAACCTCCCAATGTCCAGTATGGAAGCCGAGAGCGATAGGGCTGCCGTCCTCGGCGCGAAGACCGCCGTGCGTGCTGAGAATGAGCACTTCGGGGCCGCCGAGACGCGCCGGATCCCAGCCCATGCCGACGTTCTGGCTCAACCCGAAAAGATTGCCGGACGGCTGGGTGAGCAGCATCTCAGGCGTGAGTGGCAGGAATCCAGAGGGGCCGGGTGCATGGGTCGCGATCGCGTCGATTTCGAAGCCGGCGGTCTCGAGTACAGAGGTGAGCGAGATATCGAAAATGGCGTTCCTCTTGAAGTGTCTCGTGTGCCAAAAGTATAGCCAACGCGCGGTTTCAGAGGCAGGATAGTGGTCATGAACAGCGGGAAGACGGTATTGGTGCTGGCCGGGGGCAATGATCCGCAGCTTGCGATGCTGGAGGGAGTGCCGCACGTCGTGGGCAACGACGCGGTGGCGTTTGCCGGGGCGGCGAAGGATGCGGAGGTCATTTTGAACTGGTCCGGGTCGCGAGAGTTGCTGCACGACGTGCTCGCGATGAGTCCCAGGGTGACATGGGTGCACACGCGCTGGGCGGGGCTGGACAGCTTGCTGTTTCCGGAGTTTGTGGAAAGCGATGTGACGCTCACCAACGGCCGAGGCGTTTTCAGCCCGGCGCTGGGAGAGTTCGCGCTGGCGGCGATTCTGTATTTCGCGAAGGATTTCCGGCGCATGATCCGCAACCAAGTGGCGGAAATCTGGCAGCCATTCGATGTGGAAGAGATTGCCGGGAAAACAGTCGGCATTGTGGGTTACGGAGACATCGGCCAGGCGGTGGCGACACGCGTGCGCGCTATGGGGATGAAGATTATGGCGCTGAAGCGGCATGTGCCGGAAAAGCCCGACCCGCTGGTCGAGCGCTTCTACAAGCCGGAGGAACTTCGGCCGATGCTGGCGGGTTGCGACTATGTTGTCGTCGCCGCTCCGCTGACGGACGAGACGCGGCACATGATCGCCGATGGAGAGTTTGCGGCGATGAAGACTTCAGCGGTAATCATTAATGTGGGGCGCGGGCCGGTGATCGAGGACGCGGCGCTGGTGCGAGCGCTGACGGAAAAGCAGATCAAGGGCGCGGGGCTCGACGTGGTTGAGCACGAGCCGCTGCCGTCGGGACACTCGCTCTACAAACTTGAGAATGTGCTGCTGTCTCCCCATTGCGCGGACAACACGGCGGACTGGAAGGCGCAGGCGATGAGGTTTTTTCTCGAGCAGTATGCGCGGTTTGAGGTGGGCGAGCCGCTGAAGAACGTTGTGGATAAGCGCCGGGGATACTAAGGGCCGCCCTCCGTGCGAATTTCGAACTAATGCCCGCGATCGAAGAACTGCTGACCCTGCATGACGGCCCTCACGGCGGGCAAAAGGTCGCTTGCCGCATGTGATTTCACAACGAAACCAAGTGCGCCGATACTGAGCGCTTCCCGCAAAAACTCTGGACCGTCGTATGAAGTCAGGAACAGAATTCTTGAGCCGGGGGAAACTTTGCGGATTTGGCGAGCGGCTTCCAGGCCGTTGAGATTCGGGAGCCCGATATCCAGCAGGATCAGGTCCGGCTGCAGTTCTTCGCTCTTCCGGACTGCATCCAGCCCATCCAAACTTTCGCAAAGAATGACAACATTTAGATATTCCTGGAGAAGTAAGCAAACAGAGCGTCGCCACGCCTGACTATCATCCACGATTAAAATACGAACTGCCGCCAACTTTCAGAGGCCTCCTTCAGGCAAAGTTCACCCAGGCCATAATTGGCGTCGCGAACTAATTACTTGAGGATTACACAAAACGCATTCTCAATCGTTGCTGAAGAGCAATGACGAGCAAAGGCTAAGCAAGGATGCGAAAAGCGGGGGATCAGCCTTCGCTGGACATCAGAGCTTCCGGCGAACGGAGCACGACCTTACCGCGGCTCTTCGTGAGAATGCCCTGGCTCTGCCACTCATTCAACAGGCGGCTAGCCGTAAATACGGTGATGTTCGCCTCATTGGCCAGCTCTTCGTTCCGGATATTCAGTTCGACGCCTTCCGAAACTCTCTGACTCATGCCGTTGGCAAGGTTGCCCGCGGCTTTATTTCCGACATGGCTGTCATTGATCTTCCGCCCACTTCTTCTCTTAGGAGCAATGAAGGGCAGGATTTCTACACATGCATCCCCGGCGACATCATCGCCGACCGGACGGAATATACAGAGATGAAAACCCGCTTCTCATAGGTCCATAAACCTTTGATTACCAAAAATTGTAGAGGGCCATGCGTCCATTCCCAAAATAACCCTCTGGCAGCTCCCCCAACGGCCCTCATGCTTTCGACCTTTATAGGCTTAAGGCTGCCATTATTTGTAAAACACATTATTTATCAATTAATTAGAAATATTTAACCGCACGGGAGCGTTGCCAACTCAAGAAAAAGTTCGTTTCGTCACGCAATCGTCTATTTGGTCACTGAATTGCTACCATTCGTCACACAAAAGCGCCATTTTGTCCCCTTTGGGGTCACGCCGTAGCGTCGTATTTCACTCGGATTTCTGAAGAAGACCGTTGTTCTACCTAAGGCTCCAGACCGCCGCTTCAAAGCTTTGGTCCAACGCTTTCCATCGAGGGAACTATGAAACTCAAGAGACTGCTCTTCGCCGTCCTACCATTCACCGCCTTCCTCGCTCTCTCCATCCACGCTTACGGCCAGGGAATCATCACCGGCGGCATCACCGGGACCGTCGTTGACCAATCCGGCGCTGTCGTCCCAAGTGCGGAAGTCACCGCTGTTGATCCTGCGAGGGGTGCGATATTCAAGACGCAATCCGATGGAGCCGGCAATTTCGCATTTCGCGATATGCCCATCGGTTCCTATGACGTCAGCATCTCCGCTGCAAATTTTCAGCAGCTAAAAATCAATGGAGTGACGGTCACCGCCGGCGAAGATCAGAGTCTGAAAAAACAAACGCTTACCATCGGAGCCTCCACGAGCGTCACCGTTGAAGGCGCGTCCACCGTGCAACTGGACACCACGCAATCCCAGGTCGCGGGCAGCTTCGACAGCCAGCAGCTTCAAAATCTGCCTCTCGGCAACGGATTCGACGAGGTTGCCCTGCTCATGCCGGGAGTAGCGCAGACCCACGATGACAATTTCAGCAACACCAACGGTCCGAATTTCTCGTCTAACGGCGAGCGCGGCCGCTCGAACAACTTCGAGCTGGATGGCCAGTCAAACAACGACAACTCGGTGGCCGGACCCCAGATCTTCTTCGGCAACCAGGATGCGATTGCGGAGATTCAGGTCATTCAGAGCAACTTCAGCGCGCAGTATGGCCGCAATACCGGTTCTGTAGTCAACTACATCACCAAGTCGGGGACCAACAGCTTCCATGGTTCCGGCTTTGAGTTTTATACCGGATCATGGCTGAACTCCTTCGCCAACCAGTACAAAAGCCCGTTGTTTGGCTATTGCCCTCCGGGCGTAAATCCTTCGACCGGTTGCACCGCGCCCAGCATCCCGCGCTCCGTCGATAACAAATGGGGCGGCACATTGGGCGGACCCATCCTCAAGGACAAGCTGTGGTTCTTTGGCAGCACCTATTGGGAGCACACCCGAAATGGTTCCACGCCCTTTAACTCCGGCTCCTCGTTAACGCCCACTCCGACAGGTCTGCAGCAGTTGGCCGCAACCTTCCCGGGCAACCCGGTGGTTTCGATTCTTACCGATTCCGGCCCCTATGGCGTTAAGCTCGGCAATCCTCAACCTATTCTTTCCAGTGCAACGACTACCCCCGTGACCGCTCCCGATGGCAGCACCGTGAATATTCAGGTCGCCCCAGTCGTCCGCAGCCTGGCTGCGGGGAACTATGCGGATGAGGAGGATCTGGGCCGTATCGATTGGCAGGCTACTCCGAAGGACCGTTTCTACTTCCGCTACTTTTATCAGAATGACGTTGGCAGTCTGTACGACTTCTACGGTGCGGCCGGTACCTTTTACGATGTTCCGGACGCAAACTACTCCGTAGGCGCGGACGAGACTCACCAGTTCTCCTCCTTCTGGGTGAATCAACTCCGGTACAGCTACCAGGAATCGAAGCTCGACTTCCAGGCTGGCTCCTTCCCCACCTGCACCGTCACGACCTTCCCGGAGTGCCCCGGTTACATCCAGTTGGGCGGGACCAACCTCAGCTTTGGCGAAGCAACGAACTTGCCCCAGGGCCGCACCGTCAAGGTCACCCAGGTACAGGACAATGCAAGCTGGACCCACGGCAGGCAGACCATTCTCTTCGGGGGTGAATACGACTATCAGAATTCTCCCAATGTCTTTCTGCCCCTCTACAACGGCTCAGGCTCCTTCGGTACTTTAGACGACTTCGTTCACCAGAATGGCAATTTCCTTCTCGCCACCGGCAATCCGATCCTCCCCTTCACTGAATCCGACTTCGCACTTTATTTTCAGGACGACTGGAAGGTTTCGCCTTCGCTCACCTTGAACCTTGGCCTGCGCTGGGAGTTCTTCGGACAGGCAATCAATGAGCTCCACAGGCTGACCGTTGCTCGCGAGTCGAACCCGACCACCGCCATCTGGGACCCCAGCCTTCCTCTTGCCGACCGCACCACCCCGGCAGTCAACAATGCGTGGAAGAACTATGAACCACGCATCGGCTTCGCCTGGAATCCACCATTCGATAAGAGGATGGTGGTGCGCGGAGGGTACTCCATCAATTTCGATCCGCAGTTCTATAACATCTTCCTCAATGTTGCCACCGTCGCTCCCGCAGCGACCTCGGGATCATTCCCCTGCGGCGGCGCCTGCCTCAGTGGCGGAAGTTTTACCGGCGCGTCTCTTCGTGCCACAAATCTTCCCAACCTGCCCATCGGCGGGAATCCGGCTTACAGCGATCAGGAAATCGTCCCCAGCAATTTCCACAATCCATACGGCCAGACTTACTCGCTCGGCTTCGAGCGGCAGATTACCAATACCGCTCTTCTGAGCGTCCGCTACGTCGGCAACCATACCTCAGGAAACTTCCAAAGCGTGGATGGGAATCCCAATCTCAATCCGGATTTTGCAACTTACGGCCTGCCGCAGGTGGCCACGGCATTTCCGAGTTATGTGCCTGTTTCGCTATGCACTACTCCCGGAGCCCCGGGCCTCGGACGCCCCGACTGCAACAAGGGCAACTTGTCCGTCGTCGGAAATTATGCCTTTTCCATCTACAACGGCCTGCAGACCCAGGTAACGATGCGCACCTTCCATGGATTCACTGGGAACGTGAACTATACCTGGAGCCGCACCATCGACAATACCAGCGAGATTTACAGCACCTACGTTGGAGGAAACACCATCGCCGTTCCACAAAACCCCCTGAACAACAGCATCGGGGAACTTGGAGTCAGCGGAAACTCCTATCCCAATGTCTTCTCCGTCGGCATGGTCTATCAGGTGCCTCAATTCCATACCTCGTCCAACATTCTCAGCCGGATCGTGAACGGTTTCCAGGCCAATGGCATCTACCAGTACAACAGCGGTCAGCCCTTTAACGCCTATCAGCCGCTCCTCAACCTGTATGGGCTCGACTCCAGCTATTGCGATACGGCGTTCAACCAATCCTCGGTCGGTCCCGGAGCGGACAGTTGCCGCCTGATCCTGTCCAACAAAGGCGCTCCGCTCAACAGTGTGGCCATCCTCTACGCAGGAACATTCTACGAGCTGGGATCTTTCCTCAACACCAACAACCCCGCAACCATAGCGCCTTCCGCAGTTCATTGGCTCATCAATAACAGCGGCACCGCGAATCTGCTGAACAATCCCTATCCCGGTTCTGGCCGCAATATCCTGCGCGCCCAGCCCTACAATAACTTCGATGCCTCCATCTTCAAGACCACTAAGCTGACCGAGCGGGTGGATATGCAGTTGCAATTGACGGCATTCAACTCCCTCAACCACCAATACAGAGGCACTCCTTTGGCCAACGTGTTCAATGACACGCCGGGAATTCCGGTCAATCCCTTCCTTTCTAACCTCTACAACACCTCCGTCCCCCGAAGCGTCCAGCTCGGCGGCAAGCTGAGGTTCTAGATCTGTTGTTCCAGAAGTCGAGCTTATGGGGGATCAACACCGTGCGAATGGATTCGAGCACAACCGCAAGTGAGTGCGACGGATCTATTCTGGATGTCGTCGGGAGTTCTTGACTGAGGAGAAGGATTACATTGGCTCAGTATGTCATCGTGAGCATTCGGTTATTTGATTTGGCTGCCGGTTAGTCACCATCTTTCCTACCACGATCCGAGCTTTCATGCCCACACTTATCCGACCTTAGAAGCGCGCAATTTTGGACAACGGCCCCTTCCGCCTCTGCCACGGTCTTAATGAATATCGCGGCCTGCTCGCTACCCTCACCAGAGCTCCGATCTTTGACGTCTCGGCCTCCGTGCCTTAAAGATTGATCCCGCCCGATCGTGTGATTCGTATCCACGCGCATCCGTGTGGAACCACACAGGTATTTGTGTAGCATCCTCTATTTCTATTCCCTGACAGCTCTCCTACTCTCGTTCTTGACGATTGCGTAGTTGCGATACGGTTGCACGATCCACTCCTCACGCAGACGCAGCCGACGCAGGAGCGAATCAGCTTCGCTTTCCCGTGATATCCGTTTCCACCTGGAGAAAAAGATGATTGCAAAATTAATGAAACAGCTGCTCTCGATACTCGTCTGCTCAACTCTGCTTGTGGCGGGAGCACCGGCGCAGGCCCTCATTCAGGATCAGGCCGCGCCGCAGGATTCTTCTCAATCCTCGTCAGCGAGCCAGGCCTCACCGTCGAGCGCAACAACTGCAACCCCGGCGCCCACGCCGCTGAGCTCGGATCAACTCGACTCTCTGGTTGCTCCGATCGCGCTCTATCCTGACGCCCTGGTTGCACAGGTTCTTGGTGCGGCTACGCTTCCCGACGAAGTTGCCTATGCCGAAGATTGGCTCCAGCAAAATCCGGGTTTGACAGGAACCGCGCTTGCGCAGGCTGTGGATCAACAGTCGTGGGATCCCAGTGTCAAGGCGCTGACGCAGTTCCCATCTGTTCTGAGCGACCTGGCGAAAAATCTCTCCTGGACGACGAACCTCGGGCAGGCTTACGTGAATCAACAGTCAGACGTAATGGCCGCAGTGCAGGTGATGCGCGCCAAGGCCCAGGCTGCGGGAACTCTTCAGTCTTCGCCTCAGATCCAGGTGGTTCAGCAGAGCCCCTCGACGATTGTGATAGAGCCGGCGAATCCTAGCGTAGTGTATGTTCCGCAGTACAACCCGGCTGTGGTCTATGGCGCGGCCTATGTTGTGCCCGCCTACACGCCACCGGTCGCGGTTGCGACTGCTGCTGTTTCCTTCGGTGCAGGAGTTGCGATTGGCGCAGCCTTCGGTGGCGGCGGGTTTGTCGGAGGCGGCTTCGTCGGCGGTGGTTTTTCCTGGGGATTCAGCTCATGGGGCTGCAACTGGGGCGGTGGTGGAGTTGTCTACAACCACAACACCTATATCAATAAAAGCATCGTCAACAAGACGGTCATCAACAGGACCGTCATCAACAGGAACATCAATAACAGGAACACCACGAACAATAACAATCACCCTTATGATCCGAATGGCTCCCATGGAACCACTCGGAACGGCGGCCACAATGGCGACCACGGCCTGATTGGCGGCAACGGCGGAGTCGAGCACAATCCCAACGACCCGAATGGCCAGCATGGCTCCTACCAGCGAAACGGCGGCCACAACGGCGACCGCGACCTGATCGGCGGTCAAGGCGGAGTGCAGCGCGGGCCTGAAGGGGAACAGCGTCCTGGCGACCAGCGCGCCGATGGGGGTCAACGCCGCGATGATCAGCGCCAGCCTGGCAACCAGCGCACCAACCAGGCGCGCTCTGATATGGGCGAAAACGGCGACCACGACCGCCAGAACGCCGACCATGGCGGGGCCAGCATGCATCCGGCATCAGAACAGCGCTCCCGTCCCCAGCAGCAGCATCCGCATCCCCAGCAGCATTCTCATCCACAACAACACGCGTCGCATCCCGCTCCGCACAATTCTGGCGAAGAACACAAGCGCTGAGCTGAATGGCCGAGGCTAATTCCGAAACCACAACGGATGTATAGGCGCAAAGAAATGAAAAACAAATCGATGAAGCTTCAGGCGCAAAACGCCACGACGGGGAGCACTCTGCTGGCCACGCTGTTTCTGCTCGTACTGGTTATTCCCTCCGGTTGCCGGGACAATCTCAACAAGGGTGGCTCGGTCCAGAAGGACTTGGGCGCGAGTACTGCCAGCCTTGCGGCTTCGATTAACAACTCTGGCCCGAATGACGGGTGGACGGCAGCGGAGTAGATCGCCGAGGCATCTCGTACGCACATTCCATCGCGGTGGTTGTAACTGACACTTATAACCGCCGGCAACACCTTACTTCCAACAACTATAGGAGAACCAGTCATGATGATTAAGAAGGACATGCTTCTCGGAACGGCCCTTGGACTTATCCTGGGCTGCAGCGGAGCGGTATTCGCGCAGGCTCCGGTCGTAAACATCGGCGACAGACATGGAAATCTGCGGGCCGCTCAGCAGTCCATCGTTTCAGCCTGGCAGAAAATCGACGAAGCTCAGCAGGACAACCACTACCAGCTCGGTGGCCACGCAGGAAGAGCGAAGGAGCTGCTCGTGCAAGCGGACGAAGAGCTCAGGCTGGCTGCCAATACCGCCAATTCCCACGAGCGATAACGAACGCCCTGCAGCCAGAGAATACAGGAGGGAGAGACTACTCATAACCCGCGTTTTGCGCCAGTATCGCTCTGAGTTACTGCTTTGCGCGCTGATTGCTGAGAATGTGATCTCTCCCCTGGCCGACTCCTGCCCTCTTTTCGGAGCTCTGCTTGCAGCACGTGTTCTACTGCTCCTGCTCATTGGAGCGAGCTACATGGTGCACAATAATGTTGTTCAATTCGTGGGGTTCCCTCGAAGCCTTGAGAACTTACTGCCTGAGGCGGAACCTTCTTCCTACAGCAGGCTCTTGTTCTGCAGGGTGAATCGCAGCAGCGCATTCGCGCCTTCGCCTTCGAGGTTAAGTTTTCGGCAGATGTTGGTGCGATGATTCTCTACGGTGCGGTAGTGGATGGAAAGCTCGGCACCAATCTCTTTGCTCGACTTACCGTCGGCAATCAATCGTATGATACGGCGCTCAGTGGGAGTTAGATTGGCAGTGAGTTTGCGCTGAGGAGTCGGCGCCTCTCGCGGGTGAAGAAGCTTTTCGGTGATCGCCGAGCTGATGAACGGGCGCCCGGAGGCCACGGCGCGCACGCCGGCCACAATTTCCTGCGAAGCGCTGTCCTTCAAAATATAGCCCTTGCTTCCGAGGCTCATCGCGCTTCGGAAGAGGTCCTCATCTGCGTGGAAGGTGAGAAAAATGATCTTCACTTCCAGCTTTTGCCGGGCGATCTCCCGGGCCACGCCAAATCCGTCGAGTTTCGGCATGTCGATGTCGAGCACGACGATATGGGGGTGAAGGTTTTTGATGAATGCCAGGGCCACCTCTCCATCCGAGGCCTCGGCGACCACCTTGAGGCCGGCGTCCTCCTCGATGCTGAGACGCAGACCCTTGCGCACGATTGGATGATCGTCTGCGATCAGGATGCGAATCTCTTCATCCATCAGCGCCTCCCGTCAGTGGGATTTCCACTGTCACCATCGTGCCATGGCCGTGCGCGGACCGCACCTTGAAATCGCCGCCAAGCAGGTGCGCCCGTTCGGCCATTCCTGTTAATCCAAAGCCACTTCGCGCAGCCTGATGGTTGCGTGTTTCCGGCGTGAATCCACGGCCGTTATCCTCGATGGTGAGTGTCACGTTCTCGATGCTTCGCTTCACCTCGACCTTAACGGCGGATGCCTCCGCATGCTTCATGACATTGCCCAGGGATTCCTGGACAATACGGTAGAAATTAATTCGCAGTTCCTCCGGAAAGAGATTGTCGACGTTGTCGAGTTCCGATGAGAACTTGAGTCCGGATGCCGAGGCGGTGGTCCGAATCATGGCTTCGATGGCCTTGGTCAAGCCCAGCCGGTCCAACTGAAAGGGGCGAAGGTTGTAGGAAATCTCGCGTGTCTCCTCGATGGCCGACGATGCCTCATCGCTGATCTCGGTGATGGTTTGAGCATCGGCGTCGTCTCCCGCACCGTTCTTCGTCCCACCTTCTTTTCTGGACCGGAGAAGAAACAAGGCAAGATTCTTGATCACGACCAAGCGCTGCCCAAGGCTGTCATGCATCTCCGCGGCGATGCGCTTGCGCTCTGCCTCCTGTGACGCAATCAATTGCCTGGAAAAAGCCTGCTGGACGGCCTGTGCTTGTTCAAGCTGCGACACACGATACCTCCATGCAATCGCTACGAGAGCGCCAATTGCGAGGAGGGTCAGCATCTCGAACCACCAAGTTTCGTAGAAGGGCGCGAGAATGGTGATCGTGAAGGTCTTGCCTTGGTTGTTCCACACGCCGTCACTGTTGCCGGCGATCACATGGAAGGTGTACCTCCCGGGGGGGAGATGGGAGTAATAGGCGACACGCCGAGCGCCGGCGTCGATCCAGCTTGAATCGAGTCCTTCTAGTCTGTACTTGAAGTGAGTCTGCTCCGGCTTGATAAAGCTGGGCGCTGTGTATTCAATTTCCAGATTCTCCGCACGAGGCGGAATCCGGGGAGATCCCGTTAACGGAAAGGCCATCCGGTCGACTCGAAAAGATTCGATAACCACGGGCGGCGGCTTCGGATTATAGGAAACCGCTGCAGGGTCTATGACGGCGATGCCCTGTTGCGTGGGAAACCATAGCTTGCCATCGCGAGTCTTTGCTCCGGCAGGCCACAACCCGCCGTTGCACTCGACGTTGGTCATTCCGTCGACCTTGCCGTAGGCGACCGATGCGATCGTGCTGCGCTTTCCTTCCGCGAAATCGTTGAGCTCCTGTTTGCTGACGCGATAAATCCCGCGGTTGCAGCTCATCCACAGATTGCCTCGACCGTCTTCGAGGATCTGAAACACGCCGTTGTTGAACAATCCGTCACGCGTGGTAATGCGCCTGAATGTGCCATCCTTATACCGGCCGAGGCCGCCGTCGTAGGTCCCGATCCAGAGGACGTCATCGCTATCTTCGTAGAGTGCGCGGACATTATTGCTGGGTAGGCCTTCGTGTTCTGTCCATTGCGTGAACCGGCCATTGCGAAGGCGTGTCAGGCCGCCATAGCCGCCTATCCAAAGGTCACCCTCACGGCTTTCAATAATGACGCGGACGTCATCGGCCGCAAGCCCGTCCCTTACTGTGAAGAGCCGACTCTCTTCATTCCTCAGAGAAACCAGGCCGCGTGAAGTACCGAACCACAGGGTGCCGGTGCGATCCTGAAAGATGGCCTGGACGACGGAGCGATCGGGCAGAGAAGGCTCTGCGGGTTTACTGAAATGGCCGTTTTGAAAGACGGCGACACCGCCGTGCGCAGCGACCCAGATTCGATTGGCACGGTCCTCATAAATTGATGTGACCAGCCGTGCAGGAAGACCGTCCGCGACTGTGAAGTTGGTGAACTTCCCATCGTAGAAACGGCTCAGGCCCATATTCCAGGCACCGATCCACATCGCGCCGAGATGGTCCTGAAAGATGGGATAGATGTTGTCGGCGATCAGGCCCTGCTGTTTTGAATAGACGCCGATCGACTGTTTCTGCAATCGATAAAGACCTTGTCCTTCTGTGCCGAGCCAGAGATTACGTTCCCGGTCTTCATAGAGGAATGTGAATTGAATTGTGGTTTTTTGTCCCGAGTTCAGGTAGTCGACAGATCGATACAACTCATGGCCAAGCTGCAGAGTCCAGGAATGCCCATCGCCATCAATATAGGTTCTGGTGGCCGGCGTGCTGACACTCACGGCAATCTTGTCGGAGCCAATCTTGATGTACTTCCCATCGAAAGTTTCGATCCAGAGGGTTCCATCACCGGCATATGCAGCGACGAAAATAGAACCGCCGGAGATTCTCTGCGGCAACGGGTAATCGATGTAGCGTCCTCTGATGAAACAGTGTAATCCGCGCTGATCCCATCCCCAGAAGCCTGAGTTTTCCCAGCGAAGGGGTTCAAAAGGGATCTTTAGATCTGTGGGGGTAACGTCGACAAAGCGTCCCTGGTTTTCATTCCACTCTTCGATCGTGTCTGCATTGAGAATCCATACATGACCCGCGTCATCTCCGGTTATGGCGCGAACGGTTTTATTGGTAATTCCCTGTTCGGAGCCGAGGGTCTGGAAGACGCCGTTGTGATAGCGGGTGAGGCCGCCGCCTTCAGTATTTAGCCAGAGATCGCCGGATCGGTCTCCGTACATCGTGCCGAAGCGGTTGGATTCGATGCCGGGTGTGTTGCTCTTATTGAAGACGGTAAAGTGGACACCGTCGAAATGGACAAGGCCGTCAAAAGTGGCGACCCAGAGAAAGCCATCGGGAGCCTGATAGACGCCACGGACAACGTTCTGAGGCAGGCCGCTATCTGCCGTCCACACATCGTACCTGTATTGCGCGCTGGCGGTAAGGTCGGTGCAGAGGAGAATTAGCAGGCAAGCGCAACGGCATAAAGTGTCATTAAGCCCTGGCGGTTGCGATAGCTTTACCATCTGGCGGCAGAAACCATAGGACAGGTCTGAACCTGACATTGACTCCCGCTATCCCTTCCTGAATGAACCTCGTTCCGTGCGCTTTTAAATGTTCGTGGCTGCGTTGAAGCGCATATCCGCTTTCTTTGCGAAGCATACACTGGGCGACAAAGGCGAACAATCAAAGAATTGATAGGGAAAGCAAAGGTCCAGCACTGCCGGATCACCGCACCCGTGCGGTACCACATGGACGTTGTGTAGCAGCCCCTATAGCTTTCCCGGGTCTGCCCTCGTACGCTCGAAGTGATCCTGTCCGGTTCGATAGCCGGACCGAAGGAAGGAGTTTCTCACATGAGGCTTGTGAAGACGTTGTTCGCGGTGATGATTCTGCTGGCGGTTTCGCCGGCTCTCACCCAGACATTTTCCGATCCGGTTCCTTATTGCAAGGCGGTCGGAACGATCGACAAGCCCGATGCGAGATATACCGGTCCAAAACTACCGGGATGGATGGCGAAGAAGCTGAACATGAAGCCAGATCAGGGCAAGCTGATGGAATGGCGCTGCGCTAACGGCGCAGTGCTCGCCTGCGAATACGGCGCGAATATTCCCTGCGGATCGAAGGCTATCACCAGCCAGAAGCCGACGCAGCCGATTATCGACTATTGCCGACTGAATCCGGATTCGGAGTTTGTGCCGATGGTGGTGACCGGTCATGAAACCACGGTGTCGTGGGCGTGTCACGGCCCACGTCCGGTGGTGATCAGGTCGAGCGCAGTCGATGCCCAAGGCTACGAGAAGGCGTACTGGCGGGCTGTGTCGCCATAGGCGTAGATCATCATCGCGGCGGGCTTAAACATCCCGGCATTTTCGGCGAGAACAGGAAGCAGAATGACAGTTTTGATCGTTGATGACAATGCCGCGATTCGCCGGCTGCTGCGGCGCGCAGTGCTCGAGGTCGCCGGTATCGTATGGGAATGCTCTGACGGCTCGGATGCATTGTCGGCGTACACGGAGCATCGGCCCGATATTGTGTTAATGGATATCCGGATGCCGGACATGGATGGACTCGCGGCAACCCGACAGATCCGCCGATTCAACCCCTCGGCCCGCGTTGTGATAGTGACCGATTATGACGATGAAGATCTGCGCAACGCGGCGTTACAGGCGGGAGCCAGCGGTTACGCGCTTAAGCAAAATCTGACGGATCTCTCCGGACTGATTCGCTCGATCACCAGCAGAAACAAGTAAACACCACCGGAAGGCGAGAACCGATGACAGTAGTGGCAGAATCGGCTCTAGTTTGAAAATGATATGAGGCTCACATCACTGGGCCTCACGATGATGGCGCGGCGACTGGAGGCGTAGCAGTAGACAGTAATCTCGGTGCAAAGGATCGGGGAAGTATGTCGCAACTAGCCTCCCAGCTAGTTGGTCTGTGAGTAGACCCGCAGGAACGCCATGACATCTTTATGAACAATTACACCCAGCACACATAAGCACTGGTCACTGGTCATGAAGCGATCAAGGACCTCGTGAAGATCTATGTTCAGTATCCCCCGCGCAAACAGCAGAGCCCATCGTACTCCGGCCCGATCACTCTTCGGCAGTATGAGCGGCTTCAGTTCGTCCGCGAATAACTCTAGATAGATGGAATCACGATCCCGATTCCTGCTGGGAACTAACCCCTCGGGTCCTATCCTCGCGACATCGGGCTCGACATCGCGATAAGTAAAAAGTGCCCGGAAGCGCACCTGTCACTTCGGGAGCGGACAATCAATGCCGCTCGCTATTCGTGTCGGATTGTCACCAAGTCCCCGGTAGACATGAAGATGACGAGATCTCGCTTGGCCTTCAGCGACGGAGAAAAAATGCTCCAACGGCATAAAGGGCTGCGTAAATTTTACGAGTCTCGTCCCTACTACACAGACCTACTTGCGCCGCGCATTCGCCAGGCTGACACGCGGTACCAAAGGTAACAGTTACTAGCGAGGAATAGGCTTCTCAAACGCTGGACGGTTTTAGACAATAAGTCTTGTAGGCGACTATTCTTCGCGAGAGACAGTCGGGGACTGGGCGATCTAAGCGGATTAACAGATGGCAGTCTCGATCTCACAACCGAGTTAGTGTAAGCCGAGAAGCTTCATCAAGAAAATGTATGGGAGATGGCCGGATATCAGCTGAGAGAAGTAACCATACGGATTTACTGGGATTTTTGATCCATAGGATTAATGGTAATGGTTTCTAGTAATAAAAAACTACTCTTACCTCTGTTACTTTTAGCTCATTCCCGAGCCCTTGTCTGCCGATTACCAGATTACAGAAGGCTAATCCGAGCGGGACAGTAGGACAAACAAAACTAACCTCACGAGGGAAACGGTGACGCTATGTATGGCTCACTCAAATCCCCTAAAAAGTAACCAAGAGTAACGGGGCGGATCCTCGCACTTTTCGGTTTCTCATATATAGGAGTTGGACCAATGCACTCATCGACCAGGCGCATACAGCCGAGCTATGCAATTTTCTTGGCGCTCTTCTTAGCGGCAATCTTGAGCGTTCCACGGGACGGTTTTTCCCAGGCGACCGTGGTTACGGTCGATCCTACGACCATTCTGCAAGCCAACACGCAGAAGGTCGGAGCCAACATGGGCACGCAGACCAACTACGATTCGGGGATGATCTACAAGAACCTTCTTGGTCAGAACAACATGGGCGGCGAGGGTTTTCAGGACATGGTGATATACCAGATTCAGTCCGGGGCCGCACCGCTTTCGACGACGCAGTTCAACACCAACGTAAACAACACGCAATACGACCAGGTCACAGCCAACTATTGGACGGGAGCGACGTTTACCGTCATTCAGTCCTGCGGCGCCAACGACCAGACGTGCTCCAGCGGAGGAGCAGAGTTAGGCTGCACGGGGACGATTGCTTCCAACACCATTGCCAGCTCTTCGCCGCAAGGTCCAACCTACACCATCAACCCAGTCACCAACCAAGGATCGAGCGGCTGCGCGGCGGCTTTTGCAGCGGGCGATGTGATCGTTCTGAAACTCACTGGAACAAATGCGGTCTACGGAGTTGGCACCAGCACCTCCGGCGGTGGTGTGATCTCGCTTGAAACCAATGACGTGTGCTCCGGATGCGGGAACTCCAGCTTCCTACTGGATACCTCGGCAGGCTCCTCGACAGCGACGCTCACGTATGTTTTTGATAATGAGTCCGAGACGCCGCCAGATCGTTTTCGTTTGTTCAATGGAACCTATGACTTCAAGTTCATGGCCAAGCAGGTATCCGGGACGGTAACTCTCACGCCTACGGCATCCAGAGGAGGAGGGTTCAGCTGCGCCCCAGCTGCGCCGACGCTGACAGGGTCCTGGGTCCAATACTCACTCTCGTGCTCGATCACGGATGTGGTAGGAACGGCTGGTTCGCAGATCACGGTCCAGTTCGTGGCTAGCGGAACGGGTGTCGTCGAACTCGACAATCTCGACTTCGAACAGGACCCCTCAACCACCGATCCGACCAATCCGACTATCTTCCAGGATCAGTATGTAAATGCCTGGCGCACAGCTTTCAATACCGGAGGGCCAGGAAACGGAGCGACGTTGCGCTATAACGTCGCCCCTGACGGAGAGACATTGGATAGCTGGATATTGCCGACGTTGTCCCGGCAGATGGTGACAACCGGCATCAACAACTATGGCTATGGCAATCCCGATCCTGCGTTACAGGACTACCTGCTTCTTTGCCATACGCTTGGAGCCGATCCTTACATCATCCTGCCCATCACTCTCAGCGAGACAGACGCGAAGAACCTCATCGATTTCCTGTACGGAAGTTCCAGTACGACCTACGGTGCGAAGCGTATTGCGCTGGGAGGTCCAACAGACGGATACCAGACCTGGTTCCGCGTCCTTCACATGCCGCTGGGGAACGAAAACTGGAACTCCGGATTTCTGGGCCAGGCGCTGGGCTGGCGCTCCGGGACGTCGAGCGTGTACCAGGACTACACTTCGCGCGCCAACACGATCTTTACAGATATGCGTGCTGTAGCGAGCTTCGTCGCCTCGCAGACGGACCTCATCATCGGCGTGCAGCAGTACGGTGGTGGCGCCTACGCATCGAATGTGGCTACCTATGGCCATCCCGATTCGATGGAGTTCGCCGACTACAACCAACTCAACGTCTCCGACTACTCGACGAACGCGTTACTCTTTACCCCGGCTTTTGCCGAGTCCTATGTGAGTGTGAACCAGACGACAGCGGCCAATCCCATCAACCAGTGGTCCACAGCAGTAGCGGGATTGAGTCTGTGCGGCCCCAGCCATACCTCCCAATGCAAGTCGACCATTTATGAAGAAGGCAATTCAACGTTTGGGGGAACGATTCCTCAAGCCAACCTCAACACCTTCCCCAACGGCGGAGCCTATGGCGTCATCATGGCCAACCAGTTCCTTCAAGATGCTGTGACCGCGGGAACATGGACGCAGAATTTGTTTGCCGCTACCGGCTACGACAACTATCTCAACTCAAAGAATGTCGCCATTTGGGGCGTTGCGGTGGACTACGGCGGGGCATCGAGTTCAACCAATGCGTCCATCTTCGGAGGCAATGTCACTCCGCGTCCGGTCATGCTCGGCCTGCAACTCGATAACCAGGCCATCATCGGACCTCTGATCGGTTGTAATATCTCAGGGACAACCGCAGCCGCGCCCTACAACCTCGCCGCAAACAACAATGGAGTCAACGCTTATAATGGCGTCCCGACGATCTATGCCTACTGCTTTCAGTCGGCAGACAACGCCAATGACTACGCGGTCGAACTGATCAACGAAAGCCTGACGACCAGCTATCCGATCACCTTCGCCGGAGGCGGCGCACCCGGCACGAATGTCAACGTGCAACAGCTCGCCCCCAAGAATCCCACCGACACCAACGAGGCCACCGTGGGCTCGTGGACCGGGCAGACAGCTGCGGCAGTCAGCATAACCACGCTCGCCGGGCAGGACCTGAGCTCGGGGATCACACTCCCGCCGGACAGCGTCACCGTGCTGACCTATGCGACCGCAGGGGCAACAAGCCCGTCCACTGCCACGCCATCGTTCAGCTTGACACCTGGCACCTACACGACCTCGCAATCGGTGGCCATCAGCGATGCCACGGCGGGCGCGACGATCTACTACACCACCAACGGCACTACCCCGACCACCTCCTCGACGCAGTACGCCGGTCCCATCACAGTAAGCGCCACAGAAACCCTGGAGGCGATCGCGGTCGCCACGGGCTATACGAACAGCGCGGTGGCAACGGCAGCCTATACCATCACACCAACAACGGCCACGCCGACCTTCTCGCCCGCAGGAGGGACTTACACGTCCTCGCAGACGGTGACCATCACCGATGCCACACCGGGCGCGACGATCTACTACACAACAAACGGTTCGACACCGACCACGTCGTCAACGAAGTACACCGGCCCCATCATGGTAAGCCAGACGGAAACCATCCTGGCGATGGCTGATCCGCCGGCCTACGCCGACAGCGCGGTAGCCACGGCGGCCTATACCATCGCTTCCGTGCTGCCCACGCCGACCTTCAGCGTGGCGGCCGGTACCTACACGACGGCGCAGACGGTGAGCATCAGCGACAGCTCGTCAGGCGCGACGATCTACTACACGACCAATGGCACGACGCCGACCACGTCCTCGACAAAATACACGGGTACCGCGATTTCCGTCAGCACGACGGAGACTCTGGAGGCGATAGCGGTGGCCACCGGCTATACCAATAGCGCCGTGGCCACGGCGGCCTACACGATCGCTTCCGTGCTGCCCACGCCAACCTTCAGCGTGGCGGCCGGTACCTACACGACGGCGCAGACGGTAAGCATCAGCGACAGCTCGTCAGGCGCGACGATCTACTACACGACCAATGGCACGACGCCAACCACGTCGTCGACGAAGTACACGGGTACCGCGATTTCCGTCAGCACGACGGAGACTCTGAAGGCGATAGCGGTCGCCACGGGCTACACGAACAGCGCGGTAGCCACGGCGGCCTATACCATCGCTTCCGTGCTGCCCACGCCGACCTTCAGCGTGGCGGCCGGTACCTACACGACGGCGCAGACGGTGAGCATCAGCGACAGCTCGTCAGGCGCGGCGATCTACTACACGACCAATGGCACGACGCCAACCACGTCGTCGACGAAGTACGCAGGCACAGCCATCTCGGTAAGTTCAACTGAAACCATCAAGGCGATGGCAGTGGCCACCGGCTATACCAACAGCGCGGTAGCCACGGCGGCCTACACCATCGCTTCCGTGCTGCCCACGCCGACCTTCAGCGTGGCGGCCGGGACGTACACGACGGCGCAGACGGTGAGCATCAGCGACAGCTCCTCAGGCGCGACGATCTACTACACGACCAATGGCACGACGCCGACCACGTCCTCGACAAAATACACCGGTATCGCGATTTCCGTCAGCACGACGGAGACTCTGGAGGCGATAGCGGTGGCCACCGGCTACACCAACAGCGCCGTGGCCACGGCGGCCTACACGATTAGTGCGGCCAATTCGGTGCTGCCTACGCCAACGCTCAGCCTGGCTACCGGGAATTACACCACCGCGCAGACGCTAACCATCACCGATGCGGCGTCGGGCGCGACGATCTACTACACGACGAATGACACGCTACCGACCACGTCGTCGCCGAAGTACACGGGCCCCATCAAGATCAGCTCGTCGGAAGCGGTCATCGCAGTCGCCGCTGCTCCGGGTTATACCAACAGTGCATGGGCGTCAGGCGTGTACCTCATCAACAACGTATTGCCTACGCCCACCATCCTGCCTGCGGGTGGCACCTATAACACGTCGCAGACGGTAACCATCAGAGAATGGCTGAATACCGATGTCTATTACACGACGAACGGCACAACGCCAACCACGTCGTCCACCAGATACACGGGCCCCTTCACGGTCAATTCAACGGAGACGATTAAAGCGATCGTAATTGCTTCGGGCTACACGAACAGCGCAGTAGCCACAGCGGCCTACACCATTCAGGCGGCCACCCCGAGCATCAACCTCGGCGCAGGGTTTGCGGCTTCGCAAGGTAAAATGGTTCTGAATGGCACAGCGCAGTTAAACGGCTCGGGTCTGCAACTGACCAATGGCGCCACAAGCCAGGAGGGCTCGGCCTGGTACGCTACGCCAGTGAATATTCAATCGTTTACAACGAACTTTACCTTCCAGCTGACCAACCCGGAGGCGAATGGGATCACCTTTACGATCCAAAACCAGGGCACGGCCGCGCTGGGAATCTTTGGGACCGGTCTCGGATACCAGTACATTCCCACGAGCGTGGCCGTGAAGTTCGATCTGTTCAATGCCGGTGGCGAGGGGCCGGACTCCACAGGTCTCTACACCGATGGTGCCGTGCCAACTGTTCCGGCGGTCAATCTGAGCTCGACAGGCATCAACCTGCACAGCGGTGACACGATGGCCGTCCAGCTGGTGTACAACGGCACCACTCTGACGATGACCATCACTGACACCGTGACGCAGGCGACCTACACGACCAGCTTTACGATCAACATCCCGTCCACAGTCGGGGGTAACACCGCCTATGTCGGATTTACCGGCGGCACGGGAGGTTTGACCGCCACGCAGGAAATTCTCGCGTGGACATACGGCAACTAACAATGTCGATTCCATTGCTAGCATCCTTGAATGACCATGACGCATCTGGAAAGGCCTTGCAGCGGTGAAAATGCGTGCGGCGGACCGGAATGGACTGCCTTCGGGAAGGAGTCAAAAATAAAGTTCGACCAGAATGTCCTCGAAATGGTCTTTCCAAACGCTGGATAATTTAGAGGGGGATTTCCGGACGAGCCCGGAACCCCTACCCTATCGATTCGATTTACATAAGGCTGGCAGCTGCCAGCCTTTTTTTATTGTGTGCCGAAGCGTCCCGGCAGACACAATAGACAAATCCAATGCATAGACAAATCCACTGCGACCAGAGCGGGAGTCCTTCCTAGAACGCAGGAGAGTTGCGCCAGCTTCGCCCTGAGACGTACCGGTCCTTGCTGCTGTTTCGTTTGTGTTTTATAACGGGTCCTGAAGCGCTTCGGGGCACCAGAAGATAGGCACCTTATTCACGGCTTCCTGCTACCCATCTTTCCGGGTCTCCCCCTCGGGGGAATGCCCGGTGTTCCGCCACCGGCTCTCCATTTCTAAAAACGGCTACAAACTGGCGGAGAGGGAGGGATTCGAACCCCCGATAGGGTTTCCCCTATGCCGGTTTTCAAGACCGGAGCAATCAACCACTCTGCCACCTCTCCGAAGTGATTACAGTTTACTTCAAGCACCCAGTTGCATGCTGGTTGCATAGATGCGTCCCGCGCCCTTCCGTTTCTGAATCCTGCCTTCAGCGAGTACGATCAATAGAGCAGCAAGTCGCCCATGGCCGCCCCCCCACTGAGCCGAAGCCGCAAGTCCTTTCAACGAACGCTGAGAAGCGCCAAGCAGACGATGCTTCTCAGTGAGATCATCAAGCTTGCCATCGACAGCTTCAAGGCCAGCAAGGTGCGCTTCGCCCTGACCGCGCTGGGCATGGTCATCGGGTCGGCATCCGTCATCCTGGTTGCGACCATCGGCCTGACCGGCAAGCAGTACATACTCGAGGAGCTCCAGAAGATCGGCACCAACATGGTCGATCTGGGCTATTCCGGCGGAGGGGCGGCAGGCAGCAATGTCACCGTCAACAATGACTTCCTCACCCACGACGACGAGCTCGCCATCGAGGAGCGGGTTCCCGCTGTTGCTTACTCTTCCCCTCTGCTGCAAATGCACGACCGCGTCAGCTTCGGTGGAGGCGTCGTCAAGGACGTCCTCGTGCTCGGTGTCACCCCTGACTATAAGAGAGTGCGGAATCTCGTCGTCCTATCCGGACGCTTCTTCGACGAAGAGGACGAGAGCACCCACGCCAAGGTCGCCGTAGTCACCGAGCCCTTTGCCCGCCAGATGTTTGGCACTCCCGACGCCGCCATCAATCAGACCTTTCAGCTCACCGGCATTCCTCTCACCATCATCGGAACCTTCAAGGAAAGCGTAAACACCTTCGGCTCGACGGAGATCGACGATGAAACCATCCTCATCCCTTACTCTGTTGCCCGCTACTTCACCGGAACCGACAACGTGAAGGACATCTTCTTCTCAATCCGCGACCAGAATGACGTGGAAGAGGCGGCCAAGGAAATCAGGGCGGTTGCGCAATCCCGCCACCAGCGCAACTCTGTTTACACGGTCACAACGCTTACGGCGGTCCTGACCACCGCGGCAATTGTCGCCAATGCGCTGACCGTCCTGCTGCTGCTCGTCTCTGCTGTCACACTCGCGGTAGGCGGCGTCGGCATCATGAACATCATGCTTGCCACGGTTCGCGCGCGCATCCGCGAAATCGGCATTCGTAAGGCGTTGGGTGCGACCGCCCGCGAGATCAAACTCCAATTCCTTATCGAAGCTGTCTTCATCTCGCTGATCGGAGGCGCCGTAGGGGTTTTGGTCGGCCTCGCGCTGCCGGTTTCCGCGCGCTTGTTCACCTCTTTCAATATCCCCATCAATCTATGGTCGGTGGTCATCGCGCTGGTGACCTCCGCGGTGATCGGCATCGTCTTTGGAACGCTCCCCGCGGACCGTGCCGCGCAAATGGACCCGGTGGAGTCGCTCAAATACGAGTAAATAGTCCCGGCACTGGTAAACTAGTCTAGGTAGAGATCGATCCAGCGGCTTTGCCGTTGGCGAAAGTCCCATTCGCATCGATCTGGCCGCGATTTTCGCAGGCATCGACAAAAGACCGCTCCCGGTTGACTTCCGCAAACGGCTGCCCTGGACCAAACGAGCCTTCGCCACACTGCGCTCGAACAACGAACAGAAAGAGATTAGTAACGCCTGTGAGCATCATTCGTAATATCGCCATCATCGCCCACGTCGACCACGGCAAGACCACTCTCGTCGACGCCATGCTCCGCCAGTCCGGCACCTTCCGCGCCAATGAGGCCGTCGCCGAGCGCGTCATGGATTCCAATGAGCTGGAGCGTGAGCGCGGCATCACCATCCTTGCCAAGAACACCGCCATTTTCTATAAGGACACGAAGATTAACATCGTCGACACGCCCGGCCACGCCGACTTTGGCGGAGAGGTCGAGCGCGCCCTCAAAATGGTCGACGGCGTCATGCTGCTCGTCGACGCATCCGAAGGCCCGCTGCCCCAGACGCGTTACGTGCTATCGAAAGCGCTTGAGGCCAACCTTCCCGTCATCCTGACGGTCAACAAAATCGACCGCCCCGACGCCCGCCCCCAGGACGTGCTGAACGAGGTCTACGACCTATTCATCGATCTAGACGCCAGCGAGGAGCAAGTTGAGTTCCCCGTACTTTACACGAACGGCAAACTCGGCCAGGCATCGACCGATGCCGCTTTGCCCGGCGTCGATCTGCAACCGCTCTTCGAGCAGATCGTCCAGACCATCCCCACCGCCAGCGGCGATGCCAACGCGCCGCTGCAGATTCAGATCACCAACCTCGATTACTCCGATTACCTTGGCCGCCTCGGGATCGCGCGCGTCTTCAACGGCACGCTCCACACCGGCGACGATGTCTACATTTCGAAGAACGACGGCTCGCTCGAAAAGACCCGGATCACCAAGCTCTTCAGCTTCGCCGGTCTCAAGCGCACCGACATTACCGAGACCGAGCTGGGCGACATTGTGGCCATCGCCGGCGTTACCGGCATTACGATCGGCGAGACTATTACCTCTATCGAGAACCCCTCGCCTATGCCGCCCATCGTCATCGATGAGCCGACCATCGCAATCCAGTTCTCGGTGAACAACTCACCCATGGCCGGACGCGAAGGCAAATACGTGACCTCGCGCAACCTGCGCGAACGCCTCGACAAGGAACTGCTCACCAACGTGTCAATTCGCGTGGAAGAGACCGGCAGCCCGGACAGCTTCAAGGTCCTTGGACGCGGCGAATTACAGCTTGCCATCCTGATCGAGATGATGCGCCGTGAGGACTTTGAGCTAATGGTGGGCCGCCCCGAAATCGTTACCCGCACCATTGACGGCCAGCTTATGGAGCCTGTCGAGCACCTCACCGTCGATATTCCTGACAACTTTGTCGGCACGGTGATCGAACGCCTCGGCCCGCGCAAAGGCGAGATGATCAAGATGCACGGCCACGGCCGCGTCCGTCTGGAATTCCGCGTTCCTTCGCGCGGCCTTATCGGGTTGCGCAGCGAGCTGCTCACCGAAACGCGCGGCACTATTGTGATGAATTCGCTATTCGACGGCTACATGTCCTACCAGGGCGAGATTCCGCAGCGGCCTACCGGCGCGCTTATCTCCGACCGCAACGGTACGGTTACAGCCTATGCGCTCGACGCCTTGCAGGATCGAGGCGTCCTCTTCGTACCGCCGGGCGTGGAGGTTTACGAGGGAATGATCATCGGCGAGCACTCCCGCGACAACGATCTCGACGTCAACATCGTTCGCGAGAAGAAACTCACCAACATGCGCGCCTCATCGGCCGACGAAGCGGTCCGACTCACTCCGCCGCGCGCCATGAACCTCGAGCAGGCCATCGAGTTCATCGCCGAGGACGAACTGGTCGAGGTCACGCCAAAATCGCTCCGCCTGCGCAAGAAAATCCTGCAGGCCAATCGTCGCCCCAGACGTCAGTCTTAAACAGTGAAACAGCTCAGAAGGGTGCCGTGCGAATCCCCTCACAAACAGCTTGCATTTAGAATCAAACCATCGCATGTCGCAGCAGAATCTCTTTTCCGCTCAGGCGCCCATCACTCCGCCACCGGGCCTTGCCGTGAGCTCGCCGGAAAGCGCAAAGCCACCGCGCCAGTCGCCTCGCTGGCTGCAGCGCCTCGATCTTATCGTCCGCGTCATCGTGCGCCTCTACCTCGGCCTCATCATCGTCGTCCTGCCGTGGATGCACTTCTGGGATGAGAATCGATTGCTGGCGCTCCTACCGCATCTGGCTCCTCTGGCGCTGAACGGTATCGTGCGCGGAGTCGTCTCCGGCCTGGGGCTGCTCAATATCTGGATCGCTATTCACGACGTCATTCATTACAAAGAGGGTTAGACGTCATGCGCAAGACTCCCAAGCAGTTGGAAAGCGCTCCGCTCGCCTACGAGAATCACGCCTTTCTCAACAGTCCCGATGGCCGCGTGATGCGCATTCTTGCGGAGTATTCCGAGCCACTGTCGCGCTTTCGCCGTGAACGTATCCGAGACACCGTTGTCTTTTACGGCTCAGCGCGCTTCCGCGCTTTGGACGAGGCTCACCAGGAACTTCAGCTGCTTGAAAATACCGGCTCCGTCGAGCCAGCTCCGCAGGAGGAGCAGCCGGCCAGCCAGCCCGAATTGGAGCAGGGAACAGCCAGCGAGCTGCGCCGCCGCCGTGCCGAAGCCGCGGTCGAAATGGCCCGCTACTACGAAGACGCCCGTCGACTTGCCTTCCTGCTGACCACCTGGTCGAAAGGTCTGAAGTCGCGCCGCCACCGCTTCGTCGTCACCTCCGGAGGAGGTCCCGGCATCATGGAAGCCGCCAACCGCGGAGCCTATGAGGCCGGAGGCAAGACCATCGGTCTAAACATCCGCTTGCCCTTCGAGCAGTATCCCAACCGCTACGTGACGCCCTCGCTCAATTTTGAGTTCCACTACTTCTTCATGCGCAAGTACTGGTTTGCCTACCTGGCAAAGGCGCTGGTTGTTTTCCCCGGCGGCTTCGGCACCCTGGACGAGTTGTTTGAGGCCCTGACTCTTGCCCAGACCCATAAGCTCGCCAAGAAGATGACCATACTTCTCTATGGATCTGCTTACTGGAACCAGGTCCTTAATATGGACGTTCTTGTGGACAAAGGGGCTATCTCTCCACGCGACCGCGAACTGTTTCAGGTTGCTGACACCCCTGACGACGCCTTTGCCCTCCTGCGCGACAATCTCACCCGGGATCATCTCCAGCCCGACGTCGCCCGCACCGACACCGATGATGAAACATCTCTTGGACCAGAGATCGTCCACACTCGCTCCTAAGTGGTCCGTGTGTAGATAGGCTGCACGTATCTCGCGGGTAATGTTGCCTCTTTTGGCACTGGCTTCAATTTGAACTGACATTCTCCGCCCCGTAATGCAACATTCATGGTGCAAAACCGATACTGACATTGAGCACAGCACTCCGATGGAGGCAACTCAATGGCCGGTTTACGCCGCATCTCGTACCTCTGGAAAGATGCCGATCCCGCACGTGAGTACTCGACAGGCGTCTCGCTCCACAGTCACACCAACCAGTCCAAGGAAACTCTCGATTTCCTGGCCAACTTTGGCAACGATTACAGCTGGGTACGCAAAATCATCGCCGTCGCCGAAGCCCGTGCTCGCGATGCCTATCAGATTTCCATCAATTACGCCGCCAGCTATTGGACTCCGCCGCTGACGCCTCGTCTGGCCTTCGATCTCGAAAGCCGGCAGATCGAAAACACGCTCAACCTGATGCCGCTGGTTTCCATCACCGACCACGACAACATCAATGCGCCCATGCTTCTGCGCACCGTCGCCGCCGCCCGCCACATTCCCGTCTCCGTTGAGTGGAGCGTGCCCTTCGGTTCCGACCAGTCCTTTCACCTCGGCATCCACAACCTGCCCAGCGACACCGGCGCCGACTGGATGCGCACCTTTGAGGCATTCACCTCACGTCCCTCCGAGGCCCGCCTCACCGAGATCCTCTCCGCTCTCCATGCCTTGCCGAACGTCCTCATCGTCTTCAACCACCCCATGTGGGACCTCTACATCATCGGGAGAGAGAAGCATCGCCAGCGGGTCCACGACTTCATGACCGCCAATGGCGAGTTCATACACGCACTGGAACTGAACGGCCTGCGCAGCTGGGAAGAGAATCGCGAAACCAAGCAGATGGCCAAGGCGCGCAACATGCTGCTCATCTCGGGCGGCGACCGCCACGGCTTGGAGCCGAACGCCAACGTCAATCTTTCCGGCGCAGCCACCTTTACCGAGTTCGTCCACGAGATCCGCTACGAGGGCCGCAGCCACGTCCTCTTCATGCCACAGTACGCCGAGCCCTGGAAACATCGCATTCTGCAGTCCACGCTCGACGCGATTCGTAACTATCCTGATTTTCCGCAGGGATCGCGCACCTGGGACGAGCGCGTCTATCATCCTGACTCCACCGGAGCCATTCGTCCCTTGAGCGAACTCTGGCCCGGCGATGGCCGCGCTCCCTGGTACCTGAACGGGGTAATTGAGGCTGTGAAGATGATGGGCAGCATGCCGGTCTCCGGCAGCCTGCGCATGGCCTGGAACGAATCGCGCGAGCTGCAGTTCGCTCTCGGCGAAGAAGTGTTTTGAATGTCGGCCATCAACGAATGAGGATTAGTCTTTAGCGATAAGCTAAACAGATCGGGGATTGGAACTGGCTCGAAAGACCGATCTCCGTGAAACCAAACCCATGGCTATCGTTCATTCGTAATGGCTGTCTCGATGAGTGCACTGGCCCCTCGGGTCGCCTTTTTTCCCGACTCTTTCAACGAAGTCAACGGTGTTGCCCATACCAGCCGCCACTTTGAAGCATTTGCGCGCCGCCATTCGCTGCCCTTTCTCTGCGTACGCGCCGGAAATCGCCGGCCTCGCTTGCTCGTTGAAGAGCAACTCCATACCCTCGAGCTGCGCCGCGGCTTTCTGTCCTTCTACCTCGACAAAGGCCTCACCTTCGACCCGGGATTTATCCGCCACCTGCCGTTGATCGTTCGCACGCTGAAGGCATTCCATCCTGACATTGTCCACATCACCGGACCCAGCGAAAACGGCATGCTTGGCGCGGCGCTCGCCAATCACCTGCACCTGCCGCTCGCAGCCTCGTGGCACACCAATGTGCATGAGTACGCTGCCAGACGCTCCCATCGGCTACTCCGCCACATACGCAGCGGCCACGACGCGGAACAAACCATCGAACGGCTGGCACTCGTCGCAAGTGCCAAATTCTATTCGCTCGCGCGTATTCTCTTCGCACCCAATCCCGGGCTCTGCCGCCTGCTTGAGAAGGAAACCGGACGTCCCTGCCACCTCATGCAGCGAGGCGTCGATTCGCAAGTATTCTCGCCCGCGCACCGTCAACGCCAGCCGGGAGAAGATTCCTTTGTCCTCGGCTACGTCGGCCGCTTGTCGGTTGAAAAGAATGTTGGTCTACTTGCGCAGGTCCAGCAACAGCTCACCGCGCGCGGCTTCCGCAATTTTCGCTTCCTCATCATCGGCCAGGGAGGCGAGGAGTCTTGGCTGCGCCAGCATCTGTCCGGAGCCGAATTTCCCGGTGTCCTGCGCGGCGAGGCCCTTTCCCATGCCTATGCCGATATGGACCTTTTTGTCTTCCCCTCCCATACCGACACCTTCGGCAATGCCGTCCTCGAAGCTCTGGCTTCAGGAGTTCCGGCCATCGTCACCCCCGATGGCGGGCCACCTTCGATCATCCGAGATGGAGAAACCGGTCGAATCGCCCGCGACGAAGACTTCGCCGATGCGATCGCCGGCATTCTCACCGACCCGCCTCAACACGCCCGCATGCGCGAAGCCGCGCGCATGCACGGTCTCAGCGCCACATGGGAGGCTGAATTTGAAGCGGTCTACGACAGCTATCGCGCAGTCCTGTAACTCCGCTATCACAAAATCAAGTTCATTTAATTTACCGAGGTCCGGGCGTGCCCGTCAGATGGGTCATCGCTGCATCGTATCCTCGCCGGAAACCTTCGCGATAATCCTCGCGGTCGGCTTTCGATACCTTGGGATGCCGATACTCGTCGCGATTATTCACGTCCGGCATGCGGTGATGATCGAAATCCTTCTTGGCCGCTTCAACGCCGTCATGGTATCCCTGGCGCTGAATTTCGCGGAACTCCTGGGGTGGAGCATCCCAATCATCTTGGTGGTCCTGCACGAATGCGGCGGCGGGCGATCCGTTAAACGGCTGGTAGGGCCCCTGTGCCTGCGCAACAGCAATACCTGCAGTGCCGACTGCAAGAGCGATGAGGGGAAATGTGGTGCGATGGAATTTCATGTTTGTTCTCCATGTACTTTCTGCAACTTACGGTTGGATGAAGGAATTTCCTCCGTTGTTGTCCAGGAGCCGTTCAAACTGGTGCTCTCTGTCTTTTTGGCAGCAGTATCCACATCCATTCTCACAGCCCAGACTTTTCGCGGAACCTTGCTTGGCACTGTGGCCGACCCTACTGGAGCAGTCATTTCCGGCGCCTCCATATCAGTGAAGAATGACCGCCCGGATATCCAGCTGTTGTCGGGATTGAACTCCGTCATCGCGGCCGCAAGGTTTGCGGTGTTTGATCCAAGGTCCTTTTGATAGACCACGCCGTCCCTGGTTGCCGACAAAGGTCATCTCCGGAATTGCGGTAGGTCACGGGATAGGCGTCTAGGGGTAGCCGCCTTGCATCAAACGACTGACCGAAGGCAGAAATGAGACTCCGAACATGTCGATACAAATGAAGGAAGGTTCCCCGACTCCCCGCGGTGCAACCTGGGATGGGACAGGAACCAACTTTGCAGTCTTTTCAGCTCATGCCACCAAAGTCGAAGTGTGCTTCTTCAACGAGGCAGGAGACAAAGAGATCGACCGTCAAGAGCTGCCGGAATATACCAATCAGATATGGCATGGATACATCCCAGGGATTCGGCCGAGCACACGCTACGGATTGCGAGTCTATGGACCGTATGAACCGGAGGCTGGTCATCGGTTCAATCCGAACAAGCTGTTATTAGACCCGTACGCGTGCGCTCACATTGGTGAGCTTAAGTGGGATCCCGCCTTATTCGGATATCAGATGGAGTCTGGGGACGACACGACCTTCGATGAACGGGACAGCGCCCCCTTTATGCCGAAGTGCATCGTAGTCGATCCCGATTTCAACTGGCACGGACAAGGAAGATTGGCGAAGTACCGCGTGCCGTTCGACGACACCATCCTCTATGAAGTACACGTCAGAGGTTTTACCAAGCTCCACCCTGGCGTTCCGCAACCTCGGAAAGGTACTTACTCGGGACTTGGTCAGCCAGAGGTCGTCAAATACATCAAGTCTCTCGGCGTAACGACGGTTGAACTGTTGCCGATTCACACGTTTGTAAACGACAACCATCTTTTGGAGCGAGGTCTCACCAACTACTGGGGCTATAACACGATAGGATTTTTCGCACCCGAGCCGCTCTATGCGGCGGACCCTGCGGACGCACTAAAGGAATTCAAGCAGACCGTGGAGACCTTGCACAGCGCTGGATTGGAAGTGATTCTGGATGTGGTTTATAACCATACGGCTGAAGGAAACGAACTCGGTCCGACCATATCTTTTAAAGGCATCGACAACGCCACCTACTATCGCTTGGTCGCCGATGCCAACAGATATTATGTCAATGACACGGGCACAGGTAATACCCTCAATTTAAGCCACGCACGTGTCATTCAGATGGTGACTGACAGCTTGCGGTACTGGGTTGAGCAGACTCACGTGGATGGATTTCGGTTCGACCTCGGGACCATTCTTGCCCGAGAACAAAATGGATTCGACAATCAAAGCGGGTTTCTAAAGGCATGCAGTCAAGACCCTGTTCTCGCAACGGTGAAGCTTATTGCAGAACCCTGGGATTGTGGACCCGGGGGGTATCAGGTCGGTGCTTTTCCCCCCGGCTGGGCGGAGTGGAACGACAATTTTCGCGACTCTGTTCGTGGGTTTTGGAAAGGAGCATCTTCGGCATCCGAGCTAACAAAACGGCTCACCGCCTCCGGTGAAATATTCAACGTCCAGGGCCGCCGACCATGGTCTTCGATCAATTTTCTCACTGCGCACGACGGGTTCACACTGAATGACGTCGTCAGCTACAACGAAAAACATAATGAAGCGAATGGTGAACAAAACCAGGATGGGACCTCTGAGAATTACTCCTGGAACTGTGGGGCCGAGGGCCCTACAGACGACCCGGAGATCAACAAGCTGCGAGACCGTCAATTGAGGAATCTCTTCGGAACCTTGCTTCTCGCTCAGGGAACGCCCATGATTCTCGCCGGTGACGAATTCGCGCGCACGCAAAACGGGAATAACAATGCCTACTGTCAGGACAATGAGATCAGTTGGCTTAATTGGGATATTCAAGAAAAGGGCACCAAACTTACCACTTACGTGAAGAAGTTAACTGGATTTCGGCACAAGTATCCTATTCTTCGCCGGAACCTGTTTTTGACCGGAGAATACAACGAACAGCTGGGTGTTAAAGACGTCACCTGGATCAACGCCAACGGCAGAGAAATGGAAGACCACAATTGGGGCGACACGGGCATGCGCTGTTTCGGAATGTTGATCGACGGCAGAGCTCAATCAACCGGGGTACGCCAGCGAGGAAAAGACGCGACGCTTTTGATCGTGATCAACGACCACTTCGATCCAGTTGAGTTCACATTACCGGAGGCGGTAGGAGGAACGGAATGGACCTTACTTCTTGATACAAGCCTCGACGAGGAACGTGAGCTTGGGAAGTTCCAGTCTCTATCGGCCTACGGCGTAATCGCAAGATCCCTTTTGCTCTTTGCGTTGAATCCGGAGCTGGTGGCAGAGTGACGCATCAGTGTCCTTGGATCACGGCTGCATGGCCGCCTTCGGAGCAGCCACGATGCTTTTTCTGCGCCAGGTCTGCATTAAGTCATCGTGCTCCACATGGTTGAAGCCTTTCAGTGAGGGCGAGAGCACGCAAGAGAGCACGGTTCGGTCCAATTCAGGTGCCCACGATGCGGCCATCCCATCACAGTTCTTTGGGCAGAGCCACCTGAGAAAAGCGTCGAATTTCGGGTTGGTCGCAGAGGTTGACGGGAGTGAGGTGGATCTCCTCTGCGGGCAGGTACCGCGCGCTAAATTGAGCTGGATCATGGGTCGCGGGTTGCCAATGCGCAGCGCCGTTCATACGGGACTTTTTTCCAGGAGATAGTTGTGTAGGATAAGCGCGTCGATATTGGTGGAAAGGAAGCATTCGATGGCATCGGCAGGGGTCTCAACGATCGGACGGCCAGCAACGTTGAATGAGGTATTCAGGACGACTGGAACACCGGTAAGCGCGTCGAAGGCGGCGATGAGTTGATGGAAGAGAGGATTGCCCGCAGCGCTGACGGTCTGGACGCGGGCGGTTCCGTCTACGTGGGTGACGGATGGGATGACAGCTCGCTGATGGGGAAGGACATCGACCACCCGGAGCATGAACGGGCTGGGTTGGTGTAGATCGAAGTATTCGGAGACACGCTCTTCCAAAACAGCCGGCGCGTAAGGACGGAAAGGCTCGCGGTGTTTAACCCGATCGTTGAGGTGGTCCTTCATCTCTGGCTTGCGGCAGTCAGCGAGTATGCTGCGGTGCCCCAGCGATCGTGGACCATACTCGGAGCCGCCCTGGAACCAGCCGACGATCCGGCCTTCGGCGATAAGAGCGGCGGCGCGGTTTACGGGATCGGCGAGGCGGGAATATTGCAGGCCGGCGTTCTCAATTGCGGCGAGGACATCCGCTTCCGCGTAACGGGGCCCCAGTCCGTCGCTCTCCCCGATGGCGCGCGCGGGACAGTTCAGGAGCATGCGCTCCGCAAAAAGCGCGCAGCCGAGCGCCTGCCCCAGGTCGCCGGCGTTGGGCATGATGTAGATCTCGCGGAAGCGAGAAGCGCGGAAGATGCGCTCATTGGTGACACTGTTCAAGGCGATGCCGCCGGCAAGACACAGCCGTTCCGATGGCGCCTCGCTCTCAAGCGCACGCAGCGCATTGTGCATGATGTCGTCCAGCAGAAGCTGGGCAGCCTGGGCAACGTCCTCGTGGTCCGGCAGGATTGGCATTCCCGGCAGTCGCGGAAAGATGCCGTGTTCCCGCAACGTGGTTTTCAGGGCGGCGTCATCAGGGAAGAAGAACGATCCGTCGTCGAAGAGCTCAAGCTGGGGCCGGAGATACCGGTAACAGGTGTCGCGACCGTAGGAGGAAAGCCCCATGGTCTTTCCTTCTTCGCCCTGCTCAAAGCCCAGGAACATATTGAAATTGTTGTAAAGTCGGCCGGGGCTCGATTCCGGAGACGTATGCTCGGCGAAGACGGATATCTCTTTGTCCCTTGCGCTGGAGAAGGTCATAGCAATTCGCTTGCCACCCTTTCGACGCAGCGGTTCGCCGGAGGCATCGGCCGTGAAGACGGCAGCGTCGCCAAAGCCGCTGGCCAGAAAGGCCTGATAGCGGTGGACGGCGTGGTGCTCGAGGTCTGTACGCACTACAGCGTTGGGAAAGTAGTGGCTGAGAGCTCTGCCTTGCCACGAACGGTTGATGGCGAAGTGGCTTTCGCTGCCCATTACGAAATCGATGTCGCGGGGCCGCAACGGCAGGCCGTGGACAAGCGCCTTGAAGAGAGGTTCCCAGGAGTCTTCAAAAACAGCAATGGGAGGGAGACGGCCGAAGCGGTCCCGCAAACAGAAGCGGATGCCGGAGGGAATCGGGTCGAGGCTTTCCCGTATCTCGCGGTATTCCTCGCGCGCGAGATACAGCGCATTCTTCTTGCCGAGGAAGCGCTCCAGGCTGAGAGCTCGGACACCGAAGCGAGAGGAGACCAGAGCGAGGCTGGCCCCATGTCCGGTTGAACAGATGCCGAGGATATTCGCGTCCGTCCGCCGCCGCACCCGGCGAAGCGCGCCTCGCCAGACGTTGCGCAGATACCTGTCAGGTTGATGCAAGGCCACGCTGCGAATGACCAGGTCGGTGTTGCGGCGCATGGCGTCGCGCTCCGAGTGGTATACCGCCGGATGCAAGTCGGGATTGGCCGGCGTCGTCATGAGCTCATTCGGCATGGGTCACAGGGAGCTCAGCATCGGCAGACGCAATGTTTCTTTGCAGGGCCATCGAGGCAAGCTGCGTCCGGGTTGAACGTCCCTCGAGGAGACGGGATTCAACAAGGCGGAAGATTTGATCGGCACTCAGGTCGGAGCCTGTGCGGATCGGCGGCTCAAAGTGCAGGCTCACGTTGGCGCGGAACCAGTTCTCTCGCGGCCCCGCCAGGCGAACGGGCAGGATGTCGATCTGCGTATCGGCCGCGATGGACGCAGCGGCGCGAGACCAGGTGATGATGGGCGACATGCCGCGATCGATGAAGGCGCAGCTATCGCGGATGCCCTGAACCGTGCCTCCCGGCGAAAGAACGTAGGGCACCACGCAGGGGACGCCGAAGCGCACCATGAAGGCGGCGTACCAGCGACGCCAGTGAGAGTCTTCCGGCTTGCGAAAGAAATAGGAGGCGAAGATGATCCTGTCGCCGACGAGCACGACAAGACGGCGGCGGAAACGGCCGGGAAGCGCCCGCAGAAGGGCAAGAAACTCGACTCCGTGCTCGCGATCGGCGGCGTCGAAGACGAAGAGCACAGGAGCCTCAATCTGGCGAAACTCCTCGAGTCCGGTGGCGTAGATCTGCAGGCGGGTGCGGAGCAGGCAATCCACCAGGATTGTCTGGACACAGGTTCTGAGTAACCCGGAACCGGGCCAGCTCTGCCAAGGCGGGCTGTGCCGAGGAGCGTCAGAGGGCGGAGGAAACTCGGTCGCTTCTGTGCCAAGAGGCGCTGGAGTGGCGCCGGCGGGATCAGGAAGCTCGTGCAGCATGGTCATCAGCTCGGCGGCCTCAATCGAGTCCAGCCCGAGATCCATGGATTTCCTAAGGATTTGCGGAAAATTGCCCGGGGATGTCTCCTGGCGGAAGAAAGGAACGAGGCGCTGCAGGCGGCGCTGACGATCCGGATCGGCGAGAGCGGCTTCGATGGAATCCGGGGCACCCACAAAGGATGGAAGAGACTGAGGGCGGCGCAGGCGTTCTCGTGTGGCCGAGATAACCTGCTCGCGGCGAATCTTCGCAAGGGCTCCGCGCGGAAAGTCGGGCTCCGGCCAAACGGACCAGCTGCGGATCCGGTGGGAGGCAGGCAGCCGCTGGTTCGCCTGTTGAATCAGCGTGGCGGCGGGTGCGCTGGCCGAGTCGAGCAACAGGGTTGCGTGAACCTGCTCCAGACCATCGATGGCGGCAGCAAGTACGACCACGTCTTGAACGCCGGGAAGCTGATGAAGCTCGGTCTCAATCGTGTTCGAGTGCAAGGTGTGGCCTTCGGCGGTGACGATGCGATCCTCAAGTCGGCCCAGGAAGAAGAGACGGCCTCGGCGGTCCTGCCGAGCGATATCCCCCGAGCGCACAAAGCCGTCCGCTGTGAGACTGGCGGCTTCTGTGCCGATGTATTGGGGCGAGACATGTGGTCCGCGGATCAGGATTTCGCCGTCGGCTGAGAGACGGATCGAGTTATTGTGGATAGGCAGACCGATCGAGCCGGGGGTACCGAGCAGAGGCCGGTTGACGGTGGCGAAGGCGGCAGTTTCCGTCGATCCGTAGCCCTGCACGACAATGCAGCCGCAGCGCCGCCAGAAGCTCTCGCTGGCCGGCGGCAGAGTTGCGCCTCCAACGAGAATCAAGTGGAAGCGGCTGCCCAGCGTGCGCCTGCGCAGCCACCACAGGACGACACGGCCTAGGTTGGAGCCGGCCTGGAGTCTTGTCTGGGTTCGCAACGATTGTTCAAGCAAAGCAAGCACACGGGGCACGGTCGCGAGGGCGCGGATTCCAGCTTCGCGCAGGGTCCGCTGAAGGTGGAGCGGCTCGATCGAATGGGTATGCACGACGCTCATGCCGAGCGAGAGGGGGACGCAGGCGCCGAGCATGAGTCCCTGAACATGACTGAGCGGGGATAAAGCCAGCAGGCGGGTCGGAAAGATGCGGATCACCGGCCGCCAGTAATGGAAATGGCGTATCTGGCAGGTGAGGTTGGCATGAGTAAGCACCACTCCGCGCGCTTCGCCCGAGCTGCCTGCAGTGAAGAGGACTACAGCCGGGTCGTCCGGCGATATGGGCACGCGCAGGTCACTACCTGCGGGGATGGGAACACGTTCAAGACCGTCGATGCGCTCCGAGGAGACGGGCGACTGCGATGGACTCTGCTCCGTGCCGAACAGGAGCAGACGCGCACGAGTGATCTCGATGATGCGTTCGATCTCGGCGAGCGGCGCGGCGGCATCGACAGGAACGACGACCAATCCGCGTAAAGCGGCACCGAGTAGATAGGCTACCCACTCGGGCGAGTTGGGTGCCCACAGGAGAACGCGGTCTCCGGGTGCCAGATTTCTGCGGCGCAACGAAATCGCGGCACGGAGGGCGTTGTCGTGGAGTCGCGCATAGGTCCACCAGCGAAATCCGAAGTCGCCGCGAAGGCCCAGGGCGCGGCGTCCGCCCCACGCCGGGAGAGAGTCGAACAGCGACTGCAGAGTGGCAAAGTCCTTGATCGGCTTCAAGGCTCGCATGGAGCGGCCTCCGTGGCAGCAGTGTCCGGGCTTCGACGCAATGCGATGGCGACGTGATTGCGTCCACGGTCGCTGGTCCAGACGAGGAGTTTTTCGGGCGGCTGTTCAGGATTAGCCATACCTGCGAAAGACAGCTGACCGTCTATCGTCAGCGCGGCGTGCAGGAGTGAGAAGAGGCCAGTGGCTGCACCTGCAAAGCCGAGTCGACTCACCGTGGAATGGAGCGGGATGCCCCGCAGCCTGCAACCGATGCGTCGCAGGACTTCGGCTTCGAGTGCGTCGTGGCCGGCGAGGTTGAGGCCGTCACCAAAGACAGCGTTCGGGGCGGTGCAGGATGGGTATTCCGTCGGTGGTTCAGCGGCAGCGCTGGCGCGGGCGGCGCGCTCGAGGGCGGCTACGGCGCCTTGCTCCGGTGGAGTGCCAGATGGCGAGTGAGTGACTGCCGAAGCTGCGATCTCCGCAAAGATGTGGGCTCCGCGGGCATGGGCGTGCGCCTCCTCTTCGAGGAAAAAGAAGGCAGCGCCTTCACTGGGAAGATAACCGCTTCCGTTGCCGCCCTCCTTGCCGGTGCGGAGACGGCCGTCAATCAGATGGGCGAGGACGGTCTCGAGTTGGACGAGCGAATCGTAACCGCCCGCGAGGGCAACGGGAGTATCTCCCCGAAAGATGGAATCGGCGGCTGCAGATACTGCGATCAGGCCAGAGGTGGACCCGTTCATGATGTTCAGGTTTGCGCCCTGCATCCCGTGCTCGATGGCGGCACCGCAGAGTCCCGCGTTGGGCAGGGATTTCAGGAGAAAGAGCGGATCGATGAGCGACATGCCGTGTTTATGGAAGCGGCTGTAGGAAAAGCGCTCCGGCGCCGAGGCGGACGCGGACGGCTCGGACGGGTTCGGCTCGAGCCCTGGCAGGGCCGGTTCGAGCGACTGACGCAGAGCCTCGCCGAAGGTGTTGAGATCCTGATCGAGGCCCAGCGAGCCAACGAACAGGCTGAGTTTCTCTATCTCTGCGGGCTGCAATCCGGAGCGGTGCAGCGCTTCGCCGGCTGCGGCAACGGCGAATCCGGCGGCGGGTGTCAGGATTTTGCGCAGCATCCGGTTAGCGATCCGGTTGTGCGGCTCGAAGCCCGGCACTCTGCCAGCATGGGGAATGCCGAGCGCCTGCATCTCCGGCGTTGCAGGGGATTCAGTACCTGAGTGTCCTTCCCGCCAGCGAAGAACATGACTGGACAGATCGAGGCCAAGGGGCGAGTGAACGCCGATTCCGGTGATGCAGACGCGCCGAGTTACGGCCAGAGGAGGAATTGAGACGGCGGCACTCGATGCCTCTGCCGGTTGAGGCCAGCGGCGCAGAACGAGTGAACCATTTTGTCCTCCGAAGCCGAAGGAATTAGATATTGCCACATTCACCGCGGCGGGACGCGCTAAGCCGGGGATGTAATCGAGATCGCACTCGGGATCCGGGTTCTCGAGGTTGAGCGTCGGAGGAAGGATCTTGTCGTGTAGGGCGAGCGCGGTCACCATCAGCTCGACCGCACCAGCGGCGCAGAGGAGATGTCCGAGCTGCGATTTGGTAGAGCTTACGGCGAGGCCGTGGTCCGCGTGACTTCCGAAGACCTGACGGATCGCGTGCGTCTCGATGCGATCATTCAGCGGCGTGGCTGTGCCATGCGCGTTGATGTAGCCGACCTCTTCGGGGAGAACCTGGGCATCACGAAGAGCGGCCTGCATGCAGAGCGCGGCGCCACGACCTTCCGGCTGCATGTCAGTAAGGCGATAGGCGTCGCAGGAGGAGCCGTAGCCGAGCAACTCCGCATAGATGCGGGCATCGCGGGCGAGGGCGTGATGCAGCTCCTCAAGCACCAGAACGGTGGCTCCCTCGGCCAGCACAAAGCCGTCGCGCGTGCGATCAAAGGGGCGCGACGCCTGTGCGGGTGAGCTCCATCGCTGAGCCAGACTGCCGAGGAGCGCAAAGCCTGTAACGCACATCATGGACAGCATGCTGTCGGTGCCTCCGGCCAGCATCACGGTGGCCTGGCCGGCGCGCAGAGAATGGAAAGCATGTCCAATGGCCTGTGTGGCAGAGGTACAGGCAGCCTGCACGGTAAGCGAGGGACCTTCGAAGCCGAGCCGATCGGAAAGCAGCGACGAAATCGAGGCGGCATCGCTCTGCGTGAGCAGCCAAGGCCGCTCGCGGCAGAGCTGCGCATAGCATTGCGCGTTCCACCGCGAGCCGTCGAGCAGGCTGCCAAGCCGATCAAGCCGATCTTCGATGACGGGAAAGGTCGAAGCGCCAAGACAGACCCCAATCTTCTGCGCGTGCGGAGTGCCTGGCGTCAGCCCCGCATCGGCGTAGGCATCGAGTCCGGCGGCGAGGCCAAACTGTGCGGCGCGGCCCAGGTATTTCTCGTTGCCGAAGCCTTCAAGGCAGGCAATATCGACGTAGCCCGCTACCTGCAATGGGTTGGCGCTATTTTCGAAGGGGTGGCGAGCAGTGACGCCGGATCTGCCGTCGACGATGGCGCGCCAGGTCTGCATCGCGCCGCGGCCAAACGCGGTGACCGCACCCAGGCCGGTGATGACTACCCGTCGATGCTCGCTCGCTGCGATCATGCCGGCTCGCCGACGATCGGAAGATGCATCTCCTCTCCCACCCGGCGCAGATCGTCGACGAGGAGATGCTCTCCGGAAGGAAGTTCGATAGTGTGGCCGCAGTCTGCGCAGATCATGGCCATCGAGAACTCGGAATTTGGAACGGCAGCTCCGCCGCACTGCGAACAGCAAAGCCGGGCTACCGCTTCCAAACAACGATGCACAACGCGAGCGAGCGACTCGACTGTGATGAGCAGGCGAAAGTCATAGACTCGCATGCCGGGCTTGATCCAATTTTCTGGTATCTCGGGCATAGAGCGGCGCATCAGGTCCATACCGGTTTCGGTGACGATACCGTCCTTGAGAATCGCCTGTTCGCTGAAGAGATCGCTTGCACGTTGAAGCAGGTTGACGCGCGGCATGCGAATGCAAAAGGTTCGCTCCAGGCTATAGGCAATGTCGAGCATGTCGAGCGATTCCGCATCCAGGTCGACAAAGAGGCGCGAGTTCAAATCGATGGTGGCGGGGTCGCGATCGAGTGAGCGCGCCACGACCAGCAGGACGCGCTGTTCTACGTCTGGCACACTGTGAGCGAAGGGCGTGGAGAAAGAAGCGGGCAGAGCAGTCATAAACCAAGGCCTCCGGAGACCTGAAGGGTGGCGCCGGTGATGTAGCCGGCATCGGGCGAGGCAAGAAAGGCAACGGCGCGCGCGACGTCGGCGGGATCTCCAAATCGGCGCATGGGGATTTGTTTTAGCAGCGTGTCCTCGGCGTTGTTGCGCAATTCGAGAGTCATATCCGTGGTAATCAGACCTGGGGAGACTGCATTGACACGTATTCCACGCGGCGCGACTTCGAGCGCAAGGGAGCGGGTGAGTGCAAGGATACCCGCCTTCGACGCGGCGTAGTTGCAGTGTCCATTTCCGGCAGAGTGGGCGTGGACGGAAGCGATGTTCACGATAACGCCGCTGCGCCTCGCGACCATGTGGGGGAGAACTTCGCGGATGCAGAGAAAGGGGCCGCGGAGGTTCACCCGAAGCACGTCGTCCCAATCCTCGACAGGCATGCCCGTCGCCAGCCCGTCGCGAAGAATGCCTGCGTTGCAGACGAGAATGTCGATATTCTGGAGATGCCGAAGAATGGCAGCGGTCATTTCGCGTACCTGCGCCGGATCGGAAACGTCGGCCTGATGGCAAAGCGCGATGTGGCCGGACGCTGCAAGTTCCTCAACGAGTGCCTCCGCCGCACTTCGACGCTCCAGATAGTTAATCACCACGGCCGCGCCTTCCGTTGCCATCTGACGCGCGACAGCTGCGCCGATACCGCGTGAGGCACCTGTGACGAGAGCGACGAGTCCGGCGAGGCGAGGCATGGCAGGTCATCCTTGGAGCGAGTATCCACCGTCAGCCACGATGGTCTGACCGCAGATCCAATTGGCATCGGCTGAACAGAGCATTGCGATCGCGGCGGCTATATCGTCCGGCTGGGCAATGCGACCTGCGGGAGTGCGCGCGACAACTTTTGCTGCGGCTTCGGAGAAATCGGGGAGCATGCGAGTGCTGCCGGTATCAACGAGGCCGCCGCAGATGCCGTTGACATGAATGCCGCGGGGGGCGAGCTCGACGGCGAGGTAACGCACGAGGCTCTCGATGAGGGCCTTGGACGAGCCCAGAGCACCATATCCTGGAATGCACTGGCGACTGCCCAGACTGCTGAGAGCGATGATGCGCCCGCCGTCAGACATAAGATCGGCTGCCAGCTGGGCTCCGATGAGGAAGGCGCGCGCATTGAGATCGAGGACGCGCTGCCAGGTGCGCGGGGTCAGGTCGAGCAAGGGGCCGAAGGAGGTGCGAGCCGCATTGCTCACGAGCACGTCAAGCCGCCCGTGACGCCCGGCTATCTGCTCAAATGCGCAGCGTAAGTGGTCTTCGTGGGCAACGTCCGCGCATATGGCATAAGCATCCACGCCGAGTGCCTGCACTTCGGCAACGGTCGCCCGCGCCGCGTCGTGGTCCAGAACATATCCGAGAGCGATGTGCGCCGGACGTTCCGCCGCAAAGCGCAGCGCCGTAGCACGGCCGATGCCGCGCGTGCCTCCGGTGATGAAGGCCACGCGATCTCTAAGCCACATGCGCACACTCCGGCGAGCGCATGGGGCGCGGCCCAGAATGAGTAAGGTGCAGCCGGAGTTGCGCCACCAGTCTCTTCGCCTGATCCGCGATGTTGTAGTTGCGGTCAACAAAGAGCGGCCCCGCAGCACTGAGCAAGCGGCGGCGCAGATCATCGAGCAGGAGGGCTTTCGCGGCCTCCACCCATTCGTCGACGTGATGGCTGGCGACTGCCACACCCCCCGAGCCTGGCGTCAGCAACTCTCGAAGGCCGTCGATGTCGGCTCCGAGGACGGGCGTTCCGAGTCGCATGGTCTCGAGAGCGATCATGCCAAATGGCTCGTAACGGCTGGGCATCAGGAGAAACGCAGCCCGGCGTAAAAAGCACTCGAGTTCAGCGGTGTGCAGCCAACCCGGCGCGGTGACGCGATCAGGATAGCGAGCTATGAGGTCCGCGATAGAGCTTTCGAATATGCTATCGACATTGTGGCCGCCGATGAGCGCACAGTGCAATGTCGGGAAGCTGTCGAGCAGAGCGGACATGGTTGCTGCCGCTATATCCGTGCCCTTGCTGCGCGCAAAGCGGCCGGCGTAGAGGATGAGTGGTGATCTCATCCGAGCCTCGCTACAACCAGCGGCAGTGGATGGGGGTAAGCCATTGGGGAGGACGCTGCTTCGCTGCGCGAGTCGCGGAAAATCGGCGATTGCCTGCTCTCGTTCTATCGAGGTGAGGAAGAAAGTGTGATCGGCAGCTTTGAAGATGCGCTGCTGTAGCTCTTGCCAGGGTCCGGCATCGGCTATCTCCTGCAGTTCGCGCTCAAGCAGAGAGTGGGCCGTGTAGAAAAGCGGGGCGGCGAGCCGCGATCGGAGTTGCAGAGCGAGTTCACTGAGCGCGAGCGAATGAAGGTGAATGCAGTCTGGACCAGGCAGGTCCGCCGGGAAGCGATCTCTCGGAAGCGGATGAACGCGAACTCCCGGGATTTCTGTGCGGGGAGCGGTGGTCAGGATGTCTACATCGTAGCCCAGGGCGGCGATGGCCCGTGTCTGATGGGCAACGGCAATCCCGATGCCGGACCAATTGTCCGGCGGAAGATCGGCGGTCAGCACCAGGATTCGCATGCGTCAACTCACCAGGGCGGTTGGCTCGCCCTGGACCTCCGTGACCGGCTGCCGGTGGAGACGTTTCGTTTTGTTGAGCTCGTAGCGATCCTCTCCGCGAAGGAGCAGGAGAGACCACCTGTCCAGCGAGTAGACCTGCCCCATGTGCATGGCGCGATGCGTGCGCTGATCCGGATAAACTCTGACGTTCGGGGGGATCAGGCGGAAGTTGACTGCCATGCGGCGCTTGGTGCTGGTGTTCGGTCCGGAGCCGTGAATGACGCGCTCGGAAAAGAGAATGAAGTGTCCGGCGGGAACTTCGAGCGAAACGGCGTCCTCGGGGCGCGACTCGAATTCGAGGGTGAAGTTCACCTTGTAGAAGCCTTCGTTACCGCCGAAGCGGATGGTACGGATCTCTTTGTGGCTTCCGGGATAGGCCTGCATGCAGCCGTTTTCGCGAGTGGCGTCGTCCAACGCAATCCAGATTGTGAGCTGGAAAAGCTCATTGCGATCGGGCGGATGAAGGGCTGGTTCCAGGTAATCCTCCATCATGTAGGTGCTTGCCTGATGCCATTGAATCGCGCTTCCTCCGGGGGGCTTCAAGAATACCTGGGAGCGCCAGCAAGCTAGATCCGGGCCCAGCAGTTGAGCCGCGCGCTCGAGAATGGCTGGTTCCGCCAGAAATTCGAGGAGAAGATCATCTTCGAAGTGGAGATCGCGGTCGGTAGGGAAGCCGTAAAGGTAGGAGGGCTGCGTGCGCCGCAGCATCAGCGAGCGGGCAAGCTGCTCAATCTGCCCGGAGGAAAACGCGGGATACGGACCCAGATAGCCGTTGTCGTAGAAGAATTGCAGATCGCTCGGGGAGAGTGCATAGCGGGGGTCTGCAGATGCTTTGGGAATGAGAGGCTGGGGCGTGCGCAGCGTGCAAGGCTGATCGATGTAGGCACGCGTGATCCAGGATCCCATGACCACACGAAACATCCCCCAGGTCCAGTTCTGAAGGATGCCGCGCATCGGCTGCGGCCACTTTCGTCGAGGTAGCTGTAACGCCTTCCACACGGCGAGGAAGGCGAGACCCGCGACCAGAAGTGTGCGGATCCACAGAGGACGGCGCACGGGCGTGGGCTGGATCATGATGGCTCCAAGCGAGTGAACTCGTCCTGTCCCGCGAGAGCCGCGTGGTTCTGAATAGACCTTGGGGGCAGGCCGGAGATCAATCTCAGGTTCGGGCTAATCGTATGAAGCATCCTGTGTCGTGTCAACGGCAAAGACCGGCGTCTCATCCGAGACGGAGCATGGCTTTCGAAGCCAGGATGCACAAGCCACTGGACTTCCACGCGCATTTGCTCAAGACTGAGTGTGCTTTAACAAGCCTGAGTTTCGGAGCAAGCTCATGGATCCGATGCATTCGCAGGAAGCCGGGGAGTTGGACGGGGACAACGCGCGGGGACAGGCCCCGGCGAATTCTCTTCTCCAACCGTGGTATGTGCCCGAGAGCCACTTCGAGGAACTGCCGGGCGTGATGTGCGCAACGGACCTGCTGGTCGCATGGGAACCAGAGACGGCCGTATCTCCGCTGACTGAGTTCGGCACGGCTGGAGTGTGGGAAACATATTTTCAAGGCAGCGCAGCCGCAACTGCTCTTCCCGGCATCGCTGTCAATGTTCAGGAGATCGAAGAGAACGACGAAGCGTGGGATCCAGATGCCGCGGCTGCGGCCGTCGAATGCCTTTTCCGCTTCGTACATGCAATCGAGCGAACAGACGTAGAGCAGGCGATACTCTGCGTGGCTGAGGATTACCACGCCTTCGAGAGAGATATCGACTTCGATCGCGACGCTCTCAAGCTGTGGCTGGAACGAATGGTCGATGAGTGGCGCGGACCGGAATTGCGAATCAGCATGACTGAGATTCCTGACCCTATTTTCCATCCCCTGGGAGTTCTGATTCACGTGACGCTGCAAGTTGATTACCGGAACAAGTTCCGTGACGCTTTGGAGACTCTCCGATTCGGCTATATCGTCGTCCTGGATGCTGAGCCCCGCAAAGAGTGGCTCATCCGCTCGCTGTGCCGGATCAATTAATGGCGACGACGCTTAAGAGCCTGCAGCATGAGGGCCCGGAGCTCGTTCTGCCTGTCGTCCTCTTTGGCAGGTACCTCTACTTTCTGGCTCGGCGCCCGATCAGTGAGAGTAATCTCCACTACCGAGCGACGCGAGTCGCGGGCCTGCAGACCTTGATTCCGCTCTTCGCAAATGAGGCGCATCCGCCTCTGGCCAAAGTCGCCGAGATGCTGCGGACACTCACACCGGCGAACCTGGTCAGGCTCGCGCCGGTGATCCAGCGGGTGGTGCGCATTTATCGCGATCCCCTCCTTCCGCGAACCTTTGTCTCGACTGAAGAAAGCACGGACGCGGAATTTTTTGCCGAGGTACAGCGCGTACTGGTGCTCATCGGACCGGCGATCGGAATTGGAGACGAGATCATCACGTTCTCATTGCCGCGCGCTTTGCGAGCGATTCTAGCCGTGACACCCGGAGTTCAGATCACGGTTGCATCGTCATACCCGCAGGTTTGGGATCGCGTTGACGGTGTAGATGCAGCGCGACCGTACGGAGACATGCAGGGCCTGTTGAAGTGCGTGCGGTCGGACAGCTTCGACCTGCTCATGGTGGTTGACTTCGAGACGCCAGGCCTGACGAATGCCATGTGCTTCGAGCCCACCGTCAGCCGCTACATTGAATTGTCGCTGGGACCGCGGCAAATGCTGGTGCTGGACAAGGTGCGCCAGCGGCAGTGGCGCATGCCGGTGGCGGAACCCAACTTCGACAACTTTTACGACTGCATGCGGCATATGATGCACTGGCTCGGGGCTCCGGAGGATCTGAGCACGGAAGCGCTCATCCGCTCGGAGGAGCGCGGTAAGGCAACAAATCCGGATGAGTTGATTTTCTTTATCAACGCATTCACCTCGAAAGAAGACCCGTCGGAACGTTACTGGAGCGAGCTACTGGCCTCGATGCTGCCGCCCGAACTTGAGCAGCCGGTACGCCTTGTGATCAACACAGGACCGAATCTGGCGACGCGCAGCCTGGCCTTCGCCATGGCGCGGAGGGTGGAGGCATTAGGCAGGAAGGGCGTTCGATGCGAGGTGCCGTATCACGCCGACAAGCCGGGAACGACATTGACCATCGGCGATATCTTCCTCTTCAGCAACCGCGCTGATGTTGTGGTGACGGCGGATTCTTTTCCAGCCCACGCTGCACAGCTCTATCGCAAATTGACGGTGGTTCTAGGTCGCGAAAACACCGAGAACTGGCGCTCACCTTCCCCCAGGAGCTTCTACTTCTGCTCGACCCAGAGCCTCGATGAGGTGTCTTTCGGAATCCGCTGTCTGCTGCGTGACGCGCTTGACCGCAGCATGGACGTGGATGCGGTCCCCGCACACGGATGCGGCGCACGCCCGCGCCTTCACTGTGTACTACAACTTGCGTCAGCGGCGGCGCGGTTGCGAGAGCTACTAGCATCGAAATTGTCTCCGGGTGACGAGTCGGAAGATGCAGCATGGGTTGCGGCGTGGGAGCGTTGCCGCAACGCGCAGGCCGCTCTACTCGAGTCGCTGGCAGAGGCCTCTCCCGGATATCTCGTGCTCTTCGACGATAACGTCTACCACGAGTTGCTGCCGCGCCTGCCGAGCAGCAACAGCGCCCACGATGTAGCGATCTGGCAGCATCGGCGTCGTCGTCTGCGTGAATGGGAGAACTCCAACCTGGTGAAGTATGTGCAGCTTTGCTCGCGCACGCCCGAAGCCGACGATACAGCGCGGGAAGTACTGCGGGAGGCACTGTTGTGACGGCTACGATCACAGCGCCCGCCAGGCTCTCGCCCTGGCAAATGGAGGCATTTCTCCTGCGTTCACTGCCATGGTTGCTGCGTCAGCAGCTACCGACAGGTGAATTGCTCTGTTATCGCAAAGAGCCAGGCCGCGATGCGGTTCCGTATCCGTATCCGCTGTTTTCGGCACTGGCTTCGGAGGCACTGACCTGCCTCGATCCCCGCTCCCCGTATTTCTCACCACGCCTGCACGATCTTATTCCGGCAAGCCGGCGCAGAGCCTGCACGCGAGTGATCATTACGATTCGCTGGCGCATCCGCTACTACCTGGCGGCGGAAGAGGATGCCGGAGGATTGTGGCGTCTGCATGGCAGATCGGGATCGTCCGCTCCGGATCTTGCGACGACGGCCTGCGCCGCCGCGTTGCTCCTTGAAGAACGGCATGACGCGCCGGCGCGGCATGTGGGCGCGGTTCGCCGGCTGATGGCGGAGCAACCGGGTGATGCACTGGGGTGGCTCTTCGGTCTTCGTTTGCTGAGTCTTGCGGGCGAGCCGGACCCGGTTTCGTTGCAGGCTGTGGGCCAGCTGATCGCCAACGAGATCGGCGATCCGATCCCGGTCGCCTGGGCGATGGATCAGGTGGAGCACGACGGCCATATCGTCTTCGGCAGGGCGATTCGCGATCGCCCGCCCTCCGCTATTCCACCTGCGGGAAGCCGATTGCGAATGGCTTTCGCCGTGTCCTCATTGCTGCATCGAGGACATCGAGGTCCGGAGCTTGATCGCGGCATAGACGCGCTCGCGAATGATCCGGCTCCGCCGTGGTTGTTGGAGCACGATCCTCTCCGGCATTTCGTGGCTTCCCCAGCGGCAACACTTGCGATCATTCTCCGCACCATGGCGCAGGCTTTGGCAAATGAGGATGCGGGGAGATCGACATGTTAGCCGTCGCAACCTGGGAGGGACTGCAGCGGCAGAAGCATGAGGCAGAAGCTGCGGGAGCGGATTTCCATCAGCGACATCAACAGGAGATCGACGACTATCGCGACGCTATCGACGGAGCGTTACGGCTTGGTCTGCAGCGCCTGGAAGCAGCTGTCGCGGAGCTGGGGCAAGGGAACGCGTTCTGCCGCGATCTCGCTGGCCAGACCGCAAACTATGTCGAATGGATGCGCTGGTCTCTGGGCGATCTGCCGTACTTCGCCTTCGCCATCTCGCCCTCTGAGGAGCAGATTGAGCAGAACCTTCCGGGGTGCGCGCTTGTCTATTTTGCCGGACGGGTGCTCGACGACTTTCTGGATCGACACCATCTGTATCGGGGCCGGCGTTTCACGCTTCTTTCCGCGCTGGCCGACCAGCGCGGCCTGGGTGGCGAGGCCGATGCCCTCACCGTGCTAATGGCTGTGTTGCTCACGGTTGAGGGTCTCGTGCAAGTACAGGAGGGTGGTGCCGCCGGCGAAAAACTGGCAGCACAAGTGCTGCGTTCGGCGCGCGGTCTTCTCATCGGCATTCTGATGGACAGATCGGGGCCAGAGCTATGGAGCCTCGAATTTTACGAACGCCTCATTGAGCATAAAAATGTTGATTACTGGAGACTGCTGTACGACGCGCTCGATCCGGCGCATCGTTCACCGCTCTATCCGGTCCTCGCCCGCTACTACGCGCTCGCGCAGAAGTTAAACGACCTTGAAGACTACTCCCGCGACGAACTTCAGGGACGGCCAAACATCGTCTCGATCCATCGGCTGGTGGCGGGTGTTGCAGACAATGGAGCCGAGACGACTGGCGAGGTGCTCCACTCGATCGAAACGACTCTGGCCGACGAGATGCTGCAGCTTGGGCGACAAGCAAGAAGCTTGCCCGAACCTGCGCGGGCGATCGCCCTGCTGAAGATCGGGGAGATGCAGGGAGCATGCGAACGCATTGGATTCTTTGTTCAGCCGGCCGAAATTGCGAAGACGAACGGTTCAAAGACCGAACGCTCCGCGGCGAAGCTAGGACTGGCGTGGCACTCGGGCCTCGAGGAATTCGTGCAGCGTCGCGGAGTTGAGGCGCTGGAACGGGTTGCGTGTCCGGCCTGTGGTGGGGACCGTCCGCAGGTCGTATTTCGCAAGCAGGGCTTTGGATTCAACCGCTGTGCAGAATGTACGCATCTCTATGTGAGTCCCCGGTTACGCTCCGAGTACAGCGCACAACTCGCGGTTGAATCGGCCGAGACTGCCTACGATCCGTTCCTGGAGACGCAGAAGATTTACGCGGAGTCGATCTGCCGGACATTGAGCCAATATTCGACCGGGCAAAGACTGCTCGATCTCGGTCATGGGGCCGGGTATCTCATGCTCATGGCGCGTGCGTATGGGTTCCAAGTTTATGGGGTCGATGCGTCAGCGGTCAGCTCCGATGCGCTGAAGCCGGTCTTCGGCGATCGCTTGCAGCAGATGCACGTGGACGAGCAGACATTGCCCTGGGGGAACTTTGATCAGGCAGTGATGAGTCACGTGCTGGAACACATGGCGAAGCCCCGACAAACGCTGCCGAAGGTCCATGCGGCGCTCAATTCGGGCGGCCTGCTCTACGTGGCGGTGCCGGACAGCGAGTCCCTCCAGTTCCGTGTTTTTGGCAAGAAGTGGGACGCGGTCAGCCCTATCGCGCATCCGCAATTTTTCAATCAGGAATCGCTCAGCCGCCTGCTTCGTGACACAGGATTCGAGCCTCTGCTACGAGTGCATTCGCCGAAACTGCTTGGGCCGGAGCGAAAGCGCTGGATGCGTCTCTTCCGGCGTCTCGGCGGCGACGAGTCGGGGGAGCTTGCAATCCTTGCACGCAGGGTGCCCGACCCGCCGCCGGCTTAGTCGGGTGAGTCGAAGCCGCGATCGACGATGTGCGAGGCGATTTCTTCGAGAGAGTCCCGGTAAGGAGATTCGGGAAACTCTTCGAGGAAATCCATGCCCTCCAACGCCAGCTCGCGCGCCTTTGAGTACGCGCGCAGCAGGCCGGGCGAATCGGCGACGGCGTTAATCGACTTAGCCAGATCGGCCGGGGTGTGCGGCTCGCGCCGCAGGATGCGCCAGAGCACGTGGTCTTCGGTAAGGCCCTCCATGGCATAGAGGATGGGCAGCGAAAGACGGCCCTGCTCAATGTCGATGCCCGGGGTTTTGCCGGCAAGCTCTTCGGGACGCACGATGTCAAAGATGTCGTCCATGATCTGAAATGCCGTGCCGAAGCGGCGTCCAAAGCGCCCCAGGCGGAGAGCCTGATTTTTGCCGCAGTCGACGAGAAGACCGCCCGACTCGCAGGCCAGGCCGAAGAGCGTGGCTGTCTTGCGTTCGATGGTGCGGAAATAGCGGTGCTGAAGTTCGAGCAGGCCGGTGGAGGGGTCAGTGAGGATCTCATCGAGTTCGCCACGGCAAAGATCGAAGCCGACATTGAGCACCATGCGCACAAGATCCATGTCTTTCTGCGCGTCGATGCCCTCGACGAAACAGCGGATCGCCTGAATGAACTGCATGTCCCCGATGAGCACGGCCATCTCGGGACCACGTTCGGAGTAGACGGTCTGCAGCCCACGACGAACCGGCGCGACATCGACAATGTCGTCGTGGATGAGCGTGGCGACGTGCAACATTTCGAGCGATACCGAACCTTTTATGACCTTGGCAGGGAGATCAGTCAAGCCAGGGGGCGCAGCCATTCGCGCGCAGAGAATCATGAGTAACGGGCGGAGCTTCTTGCCGCGGCGATAGGTTTCATATTCAGCTTCGGTAAGGTAGTCGGCCTGCGGCTTGAGGGCTTCGAGCAGTGTCTCTTCGAAGCGGACGAAATCGGCTTCGACGAGCAGCTTTGCTTTGCGAACGGGATCGCTCAAAGTGGTGACACCCCTGGGGAAAGAGTCTTTTTCGCAATGTAAAGCGAAAGTATTTATGGAGGGATGACCCACTGAGAGTGGGCGCCGACAAATCCAGCCTAAACTCCAGAACTCTAGCAAGCTGGCGATCCCGAGCGCAAATATTCACTCAGACGAAAAATTCATAGCGCCGCCTTCAGAAATTAACTTCACACTCGAATGTGGACGGTGCTATATTTCGTTTCCCAGATTGCTTCACACCATTGCCGTCGCTGAAACCCACCTGCGGCAGGCTTGAGTGACGAAGGCCGCAGCACGACGGCCACGGATTCTCCGACAACTACAACCTCATCAGGATGGCTGCAACCCGCAGCCGAGGAGAAGTACATGCCCGACATTTCTGCCTCTTCCGTGAACGATGCCTGGAACGCTCTGTGGACGCCTAACGGCGTCTACCACCTGCCGAGTAAACTCAAGAAGAAAACGCGCCAGGGTCCGGCCTGGTTCCGGCCCGTTCCGCCGATCCCGATCCAGGACAGCGGCCCCATCGTCGTTCTCAACCGTGACCCGTGGGGTATCGTTACGGTGAACCTGAAAAACGGCCTTGTCTCCCAGCTTGAAACCATCCACCCGGAAGGATTTACATACGACCCGGCGACTGGCGCCATCAGTGCAAGGGTAAGTTTCAAAGAGCTGAAATTTGTTGGCGACTACGAAGTTCGCCGCGGGCGAGCCACATCCTCCGCAATCAAGATTGCGAGCAAGGCGTTGCAGCCGCATCCTTCGCTCGCCCCGGCTGCCGCCGCCGCGACCGGAGGAACGGACGGCATCACGCTGGCGAAGAACTATCAGAACCAGCTAAGCCACTCCGCCGGCCAGAGCGGCCAGGTCATGCTCAACACCTACTACACGCACAATGACGCCTACGCATCAGCGTTCCAGAACACCAAGCTGCTGAAGAACTGGCAGTTCCTCCAGACGGGCGGCAAGACCACCTCTGACTTTGCGGCACAGACAACGAATGCGGCGCAGCCCGGCAACACGCAATCGGTCAACGTCAATGGAGATCCGAGTTACTCTCCTCACGCTTTCACAATGCAGCTCCTCGTGGCCACTGCGTGCAATGCGCAAGGCAATACCGATGCCGGCTCCGCGTCCTACAGCTTCAAAGCCGCCACCCTGACGCCGTCGGGTACCCCCCAGACCGTCAACAATGTGATGACGACAGTCGCCACCACGCCGCCGCCCTCCCAGGACAGCCTGGTTGCCATGGCTGTCGTTCCTGAACCGGACTGGATGATCGAGATTCGCAAAAAGGTACAGCCGATCATCGAGGAGATTGAAAAGGAAGAGGAAGACGTGCGACGCGGCGTGATATTGCGAGAGGAAACCGCCCGTCCCGTTCACAGCGGCTTCCGTTCGTATGTCCCATCTCCGCCGATAACCATCACTGGTGCTGTGGCGCAAGCTGAGGATGGTAGCCCCGTAGTCAACTTCACAGGGATCGATGGCGTCGTATCCGAGGTAAATCTGGCGCTGGGCGTCTTTCCCGGCAGACTTCATCCACACCTCGCGGAGGCAGTCGGGAAAGCAAATTTCCTGAAGGCCATTCTCGCCAGACGAATCACGTCGAGCATCGCTACATCCGCTCTTCTGCCGCATATGGGACGCCTGATGACCCTCGCCCTGAGTGAAAAACTCGGCCCCGTCAGTTAGACGGATACGCCCGCACCGGCCCGCACCTCTGCGGGCAGCACAGTGAACATGGGAGGCTTCGATGAGTTTAGATATCCTCGGCACACTGCAGATCTTTGAGAAGGATGGCGGCATCAGCATCACCCCCGACGTCCAAAAGGAGTTCGGGGCGGCGATCGGCACGGCGATCCAGCAGCTGTTCTCCGGCTCCATACAGATCGGCGGCGCGACGTTCAAGTTGTCGGGCGATTCCGGATTGGCGACTGTCACGGGCACCGGCTCCGCTGCTCCGCTGCTCTCCGCGTTCTCGGTTACCGCAGTCTTTACGGCTACCGGGGAAAATGTCACGATGCAGTTCAACGGCAGCATCCAGGGGAACATTCCTCTCTCCGATGCTTGGCCTGCGGTATTGAACGGATATCCCTTCAACAAGCTCGCACTGACCAGCGGAACGCTGGCGCTGGACGTGAATCCAGGAGACACCAGCTTCGACCTGAAGATCAGCCCAACCGTCAGCTATGAAGGCACGACGCTGGGAACGGGTCTGCTCGAAGTGCAGTATGAAAACAGCGAACTCGGTTTCCTGGGCGGCTTTATCGCGCAGGGCAAATGGAGTCCAAGCACTGACATTCCAGTGCTCCAGAACCTGACCATCACTGGAACGGTCGGCGCATTCTTTTCGACCATTACCGAAAGCGATCTGAGCGCGTTCACCGGTTTCCCGTTCGTGCCTGACTCGATCGAGCCAGGCTTAACATTTCTGGCCCAGATTGAACTCGATGACTCGCTCTCGCGGCTCAAGGATTTCCTTGCCAGCGGCACGACTTTGCAGTTGACGGCGATCGTTCCCAAGGATGGCGGTTTGTCCAAGGCCAGCATCTCGGCTGCTCTCGCAAAGGTCAGCCCTACGGGCGACTTCGAAATCAGCGATCTCTCGCTGACGTGGCAGTCGACTTCCGCCGACTCAGGGACCATCACATTGTCCGTCACGGCGACCATCAACTTTTCCGCCGGACAGCCATTGGACATTACCGGAACCGGAACCTTCGTTTACGGTAAGTCGCCAAGTCTTGACCTCGGCATGACACTTTCCGCTCCCGGCGGCTGGCTGCATCCGTTTGGTATTCCTCAACTGACGATTGACTCCGTGGCTTTCGCCCTGTCTCTGTCCGATGAGGGCATCAACATCGCGCTTGCCGGCGAGATCACTATCGGCACCGGCCCGGAATCCGTGCTGCTGGACGTGGGCGCGGGCCTCGACGACTTCGAAGTGCCGAGCTTCCTCGCCGCGGAGCTCTCGAAGGCTGACAGGGGCAAGCCAGTCACGCTGGCCGCTCTCATCGACGACTTTCTTCCTTCACTGAACCTGACCTCGGTTCCCCTACTCAAAGACATCACCTTTACGGACCTCAAATTCTGGGCGGTGGCGGCGCCGATCGTAATCGACGGTAAAAACTATCAGCCGGGCATTGGCGCCAGCGGCGGAATCTCCTTCTTCGGGTACGAACTCGACTTCGCTTTCTGCCTGATCACATCGCCTTCAGTGGCTGTGCAGGCCAAGGGCATGATCAGCCAAAACGGCGGCCCGATTGTAATTACGGGTGGGGGCATTACCTGGCTGACGATCTCCGACTCGACCGGCAAGCTGGGCGCGTCCGCCTGCATCGATACCACTGCCTCCGGATACTGCACCTGCCAGGGCGGGATAACCAACGCCTACTTCTGCATCAATGGGAAGATCAGCATCCTCGGGTTGGCGAACCTTTCAGTTGTTGCTGCGGCAGCCAGCAATCTCTTCGAGCTGGACGTGGACCTCAGTGTCTCAACCGTCTTCAGCGACAAATTGCACGTCTTTCTGGACCCCAGCAGCAACAACTTCGCGGCTTCGGTAGACATGGATTTCTCGCCCCCCGACATCGTGCTCGGACCCTATCTGATCATCCCGCAGTTTACGATTCCGACACCGAAGGTTTCCGTGTGCCTCGCGCTTGGCACCGTCGTTCCCACCGTGGCTCCGTGCACGGATGGATGGCTCCCCGGTTCGGCACCATACTTCCATTTCGACCTCAAGTTCGCATGGGGCGACTTCAACTTCAATGTTGACGTCGATCTTGACCTCAGCTCCGCTGCGAACGCGTTCAACGACTTCGGCAAGTTCCTGGTTAACTTCCTGCTGGAAAGCCCCAAGCTGGTCCTCGCTTTCCTGCTCAATGTCGCCGAGCTCGCCGCAAAGTTCCTGTTATGGCTCGGGCAGGAGGTTTTGGAGGTCGCCAAGGCGATTGCAGCTTTCTTTGAGATGCTATTCGACGACGCGTTCCAGCTCGTCTCCGACATTTGGGACGCTTTGGTGAAGGTGTGCGCTGTCGTTACCGGCAACGATTCGATGAGCTCGAGCGTGTCGCTTGCCGAGGTGAGCACTCCGGATGGTCTTGTGAGGTCGACGCAGGTCGCAACGATTCCAGAGGTTCTGGCGAAGCTTACCGATTCGCCAAACGGCCAGACACTGCTATATCACTACTATCTGCATCGCGACGAAGCCGATTTGTTGATGCGGCGAAATCCGGAGGTAAGGGCAATCGTACAACGTCACGTCGAAAGCCCCGAGTTCGCCTCTGGTGTTTATCTGCCCATGGTCATCGACGTGATCAACGTGACAGCGCCGCAGGCCAGTCCTGAGTTCCGGCAATCGGCGCAGGAGGTAATCACGGGGCTTGAGCCGCACCGCAACAAGAGCTACAGGGAGCTTCTGGTTCTGCTCGAAACAACATAGTCGCCGGGGCCGGTCTCGATGCGCTTGAGCCCGGCCCGATGGCCTCTCTGAACGAATTCTTTAGGGGGAGATGATGTCCGGTTCGATACAGCAAGTGATTCAGGACATGCTTAACAGCGTGCTGCCCACAATTAACACACCTGGCGGACAGTACTATCTGCCTACCTGGATCCAGACCAACGGCTACGATCCGTATGGCAAGACTGAGGCCATGACCTGGTCGGTCAGCCTGAGCGACCCAACCGTCATCCAGACCGCGGCCAGCATTTGCGCGCAAATCTATCAGGGTGGAGAACCCTGCTCGGACCCAAACGCCTTCTATATAGCAGCTCCCGCTACACAACCGACCCTTGTGCTCGGCGGCAATCCGGGAGACCTGCTTATCGCCGGCTTCTCCAACGCGGTGATGGCTTCCATGACATCGCAGACAAGCGATCCCTACACGATCATCGCGATTGCCAATTTCTCGACGCTTTCGAATTACGCGCCGAATGCGGTCATCTCCGGAAAATTTACCTTTACGGAGTATTGCTGCTGCAGTCTCGACCAGAAAGTTTGCAGCACAACTCCTCCTGACGCGCAAACGGGCAGTGGCACTTTCACTGCGACGGTCAAGGGATCTGCAACCGCGACGATTACATTTAAGATCACCGATCTCGCTCCAGGCATCCTGACAATCGGCGTTCAGGGAGTGAACATCGTCCCTCCGATGAGCGGTGGTAACCCGGCGATAACGATTGCCATCGACATCACCAGCATCCCGAAGAATGTCAACAGCCAGACATACAACGATGCCGCGATGGAAGCCTTCAACAGCTCTCAGGGTCTCGCCAATATCGTGAATCAGATGAACGCCATCATGAACCAACCCGCACAGTTAACCGCGATGGGCAATATCCTGACTCAGGTCATCGATGGCTATCTCAAGAATAGCCATCAATATCCGTTCAACACAGCCTCGCTGGCCCTAGTCTGACGACGATTGTACGATTCGATAGTCAACACTTTGGTGCCAGACATGTCCGGTTCGATACAGCAAGTGATTCAGAACATGCTCGACAGCGTGTTGCCCACCATAAATACCCCAGGGACCTCCTATTATCTACCCACCTGGGTCCAGACCAACGGCTACGATCCCTATGGCAAGAAAGACGGAATTACCTGGGCTGTCACCCTGACTGACAAAAACGTCATCCAGACCGCTGCCAGCATTTGTGCGCAGCTCTATCAGGATGGGGAAGTTTGCAAAGACCCAAACGCCTTCTACATTGCGGCTCCCGGACACCCACCGGTGCTGGTGGCCGGAGGCAATAGTCCGGGCGACTTGCTGATCTCCGGCTTCTCCAACGCGGTGATGGCCTCCATGACCTCCCAGACGAACGATCCTTACACGATAGTTGCAATCGCCAAGTTCTCAACGCTTCCCAATTACGCGCCGAATGCGGTCATTTCCGGAAAATTTACCTTTACGGAGTACTGCTGCTGCAGTCTCGATCAGAAAGCTTGCACCACGGCTCCCGAGGCGGCGGTGGGCAGCGGCAAATTCACTGCGACGATCGACGGATCTGCTACCGCGACGATTACATTTAAGATCACTGACCTTGCTCCTGGCGTTCTGACAATCGGCGTTCAAGGGGTAAACCTTGTTATGCCGACCAAAAATGGAAACCCGGCGATTACGATCAAGATCGACATCACCAGCATTCCCAAAGGTGTAAACAGCAAGACCTACAACGATGCCGCGATGGAGGCCTTCAACAGCCCTCAGGGACTCAGCAACATCGCGTCGCAGATGAACAACATCATGAACCAGCCAGTACAGTTGGAGACGATGGGCGACATCCTCACTCAAGTCATCGATGGATATCTAAAGAATAGCCATCAATATCCGTTCAATGCCGCGTCGCTGGCGCTCTTCTGACGATGGCCGTCACCGGGAATGACGGTTCTTTCAAGCCGCATCGCAACAAGAGCCTCGACCCGCCTCCGGCCTGCTCGAAGCGTCTTATTTCGCCAGGGGCCGTGACCCGACGCACGCAGAGCAGGCTCGACGGCTTCACCGAAGGAAGTTTCTAAGGAGGAGATCGATGTCTGATTCTATACAGAAAGTGATTCAGGACATGCTCAACAGTGTGCTGCCGATCATCAACACACCCGGCGGTCCCTACTATCTCCCTACGTGGATACAGACGAATGGATACGATCCATTTGGCAAGGCCGAGAAATTATATTGGTCGCTCAGTACGAACGATCCCGCCGTCATTCAGACCGCAGGCAGCATTTGTGCGCAAATTTACCAGAATGGCGATCCTTGCTCGGAGCCGAAAGCATTCTACATAGCGGCTCCCGGAACCGCCCCGGCACTTGAGGTCGGTGATGATAAAGACTTCGGAGGCCTGCTCATTTCCGGTTTTTCCAACGCCTATATGGCTTCCATGACCTCGCAGGCAAGCGATCCTTACACGATCATTGCAATTGCCCGGTTCAACACTCTCCCAAATTACCCGCCGAACGCGGTTATCTCAGGTAAGTTCACTTTAACCGAGTACTGCTGCTGCAGCAACGACCAGAAGGTGTGTACCACGACTCCGGACGCGCAGACGGGCACTGGCACCTTCATCGCGACTGTCATCGGATCCGCCACCGCAACGATTACATTTAGGATCACCGATCTTTCCCCGGGCGTACTGACGATAGGCGTTGAGAACGTGAACATCGTCCCGCCAATGACCAACCAAGGGAACCCGGCCGTTACTATCACCGTGGACATTACCAGCATTCCGCCGAATGTCAACAGTCAGACATACAACAATGCCGCCACAGAGGCCCTCAACAGCCCTCAGGCGCTTAACAGTATCTTGTCCCAGGTGAATACCATCATGAACCAGTCCGGGCAACTGAGCGCGTTAGGCAGTATCCTGACTCAGGTTATCGACGGATATCTGAAGAGTACCCATCAATATCCCTTCAACACCGCGTCGCTGGCGCTCTATTAACGATGGCTGACTCCCCCGGTGCGTTGCCGCCGGTACTCTTCATCGGCCACGGAGAGATCCCGAACGGATTTTCGCGAGTGATCCAGAGCCTGCTGGAAAGCCTGGTGCGTCTCCAGCCCCGCTATCGTCTTCATCATCTCGCCATCAATCGCACCGAACCAATAGAGCAGCGTGGCTGGACTGTGCATGGCAATCGAGGGACACTGCACAACGCCGAAACACTCGAGGCATTGCTCCGGCAGGTGCAGCCCAAGATCGCCGTCATCTTTGATGTGCCCTGGGTCTGCGCCCAAAGAGTAGATACCGTCGCGTCGTCATCGGCTTGCATCGTCTGCTATTGCGCAATCGACGACCGCGAATCTCTGCCGCCTGCGGTTCTGCTAAAACTGGCCCGCGCCCACTGCCTGGTGGTGTTTACCCGCTTTGCACGCGAGCTGTTGTTGCAAGGCTTTCGGGAACTCGGCATCGAACAGTCGCCAGGGATCGAGGTCATTCCGCACGGCGTAGATACGAGCGTCTTCCGGCCCATCGTTTCCGCTGCCAACCTGCGGGAATCGCGGAGGCTCTCGCGCCTTGCCGCACGGCGGCAGTTGTTCGCGAATGATGAGCGCGCCGGAGATTTCCTTATACTGAATGCGAATCGCAACCAGCCATTCAAACGAATCGATATCGCTCTTGAAGGCTTCGCATTGTTTGCCAAAGACAAGCCGGAGTCTGTCAGGTTATATCTCCACATGGCAAGCAGACGGCCCGCGCCGGGCGAAATGCCGCTGGTGGACCGGCTCAACATCCGGCATCGCATTCTGACGACGACACGTGAAGAATTGCATCCCCATGTCGATGACGCTGCGTTAAATGTGATTTACAACGCATGCGATGTAGGCATGAACACGTCCGAAAAAGAGGGCTGGGGGCTAATCGCCTTTGAGCACGGCGCCGCGGGGTCTCCGCAGTTGGTGCCGAACCATGGCGCGTGTGCGGAGCTATGGGAGGGATCGGCTCTCATGCTCGAGACTGAAGCGGAGCAAGAAGGGACGACGGTAGCTCCCGAAGCGGTCGCACACGCGCTGGAGCGCCTCTACCGGGACGAGCAGGAGCGCGACCATTGGGGAGAGAGCGCTTTCCGTAATGCGACCCGCCCCGAGTACCGATGGGATGCAATCGCTTTCCGTTGGCACTGGCTGATATCCAGTCTGTTAGAGAGCGGCGCTAGTTCGGATACTGACCCTACTCAAAGGTGATTGAGACGAAGGTGTTCTGGACGAATTGCGGCTGCGAATAAGAGAGAACTATGCTGCGGCCTTCGTCCCCGCTGAATTGCGCGTGCTGGAAGCACACGGAGACCAGGTTTGCGTGAGGCTGATGCGGCAGCCCCCCCGCAATAGTCGGCTTGCTGAATGGTCCCCAGGGCTTCGGCGCTGTACGCAGCATGAGCGCCTTCGACATGGCATCGGCATACAGCATCAGGTATCGCCCGAGGTAGGCATTGAAGGTGACCGAATACTCGGAGCTGCACTCGGTCAGCGGCACGGAGTCGAAGATTTCGGGGCTCCAGCCCGCCGGCCCGGAGAAAAACTCGTAGGCCGAAGGGTCTTCGATACGACTTTGCTCGACGCGCGCTAGGAACGCCTCATATCCGGGATATCCGCGGCGGCTCGAAAAGATGTAGACGGTATCAGCCTCGCGCAGGAGCTGCACCCCGCAGTGGCATTCAGCCGGAAGGGCAGGCCACAGACGCCAGTCGTCATTTAGCCAGATACGGCGGCAGTCACTTGTCTCAATGTCCAGCACTGCCAGGCCTGTTCCCTGCTCGGTGAAACCCCACGGATCGGTCTGGTTATGGTGCAGGATGCCCAGATAAAAGAGATACACGCGGGTGCCGACGGTGATGCCGTGCTGTGGCCAGAAGCGATATCCCGCGAGCCGCTCAGCCAATGTAGGAACGAGGATCTCGCGAGGACGATCCTGCGCGTCCGTGAAGTAGTGTAGTGAGCTCATCGCGCCGGGCAAGTCGGTGGCATCCGAGATCGCTGCGCAGTTCCCCAGAAACTGTGCCTGCTCCCGGCGTAGCGGAATCGCGAGTGAAGACAGCGCCTGTCGCGGAGCCAGTGCGATCAGCGTATCCGAAAAGACAAACAGCGAGCCGCAATCGAGCGGGATCGACTGGCCACCATCTTGTCCAGCCATCGTCCAATTCACGCCATTAGAGCGCGGTGCAACGCCAGCAATTCGCACACTCCGGAGTGCAAGCGGGACTTCCTCAGCTGCCGGCTCGTTGGTGGTGTGGGGGAGACTCACGCATCTACAATAGCCACGAAGAGACAGATGTGAAAGTACTCTTAAGGCTCGGCAGGATTCGACCCGAGCCGCGTTCATCGCGGGCGGACCCGCTGTCTGATCGAATGCTATACTTCCTCCGAACCAGCCATTGTTCCTCCATAGATCAGGGAAACCCCATCCCATGAACTGGCGCTTTCTACAGCAGATTGTTGAACTAGTTCCCGGGGAGCGCGCAGCGGCAACGGCAGTCACCAACTTTCCCGAAGATCTTCTGGCCGATCATTTCCCAGGCATCCCCGTTACCCCCGGAGTCCTGCTGATTGAAATGTGTGCGCAACTCGGCGGCAAGCTCGTCGAGATCAGCGCATCTGAAAGGCGCGGTGTGCTGATTCTCCCTTTTCTAACCATGGTGAACCAAGCGAAGCTGCGGCGCTTTGTTGGCCCCGGCGAGGAGCTGCGGATCGAAACGGTGCTCGAAGCCCTGCGCGAAGAGTCTGCCATCTGCGCGGGCACTATTCATCTCGGGAGCGAGAGGGTCGCGACCATGTCCCTGATGTTTGCCTTCGAACCGGACGGGCGGATCGATGGACTCGGGCTCGCAGCGATCGAGAAATTCGAGCGCGCGGAATTCCTCCGTTTGGGTCTGGACGGCTTCCCACCTGACAAAGTGACTTTGCAGGCCGTTACCGGGCAGGCATGAGTAAGGTGCGCTCCACCGACGTCGTGGAACAAGACGTGGCATCGCAGCCGCGCATTTGCGTGATTGGCGCAGGACCATGCGGACTGGCGATGGCCAAGAATCTCCTACAGGTTGGACTCCGCAACTTCGTCGTCTTTGATCGCCAGCGGCAGATCGGAGGCAACTGGGTGGAATCGGACGCCTCCGGACACTCCAGCGTATACGAGGGCGTGCGGTCGATCAGTTCACGCCGCCTGACTGCCTTCGCCGATCTTCCCTTCCCTGCGGGTACACCAGACTATCCCACGCGTCACCAGCTGCTCCGGTACCTGCAGGCGTATGCTGCAACCTTTGGACTTGTGCCCTATTTCCAACTGAACACCGAGATCGCGCGCGTGCGACGCATTGAAGGCGGCAGCTGGCAGGTTACGCTTGCCACCGGACAGGAGCGGGGGTTCGATCACGTGATCGTCTGCAACGGCCACCACTCCCGGCCCAATATGCCAGAATTGCCCGGCAGGTTCACCGGGCAGCTCCTGCACTCGCACGACTTTAAAACGTCTGTGCCATTTGCCGGCAAACGCGCGCTGGTAATTGGAGGAGGCAACTCAGGGGCAGACATTGCTGTCGATCTTGCGCGCCGGTGCGGTCACACGACCATGAGTCTGCGCCGCGGATATCACATTATCCCAAGGCATCTCTTCGGCATTCCGTCAGACGTGGCTTTACTCTGGCTTCACTGGATGCCGGGACGGCCGCTCCGTGCCGGAGCCGCGGCGCTCATTCGCGCCCTGCAGGGAAGTGCAGGTCGAACCGGCATGCCCAAACCCGACCACGAGCTGTTCGCGACGCATCCGCTTATCAACTCGGAATTGTCAGCTGCCCTGGCGAAAGGATCGATCACCATCCGCGGCCCCGTGGAGAGCGTCGAAGGATCCCTGGTCAGGTTCAGAGATGATTCCACGACCGTAGTGGACGTGATCGTCGCATGCACCGGTTACGATCCTGGTTTTAGCTTTCTCGATCTTGACCCCGCGGAGCTTCCGCCAACTTGCCCGCTCTATCTGCAAATCATCCAACCGCGCCTTCGGGGGATTTTCTTCCTGGGTTTCTTTCAGCCTTCCGGCTCCATCTGGCCGCTTGCGGATTTGCAGGCTAAACTGCTTGCCAATCACCTCAGTGGACGAGTCGACTTCCCTCACGACCCTCGTGAGATGGACCGGCAAATTGCGCGCGACAAGGTGGTGCGCGGGTTCAGGTATATTGACTCGCCACGGCATCGCATTGAAGTCGACTTCTATAAGTATCGTAGGACTCTGCTCCGCACCATTCCTAGGAATGCGCCTGCGTGGTCCCGCCCGCTAACGAGCAAGCCGGCGTGAAGAGCGTCCTGATCACAGGCTGCTCCGGAGAGATTGGCAGCGCACTGGTGCGTACTCTGCTTTTGGATCCGGAGATCGAACGCGTCGTCGGCGTCGATGTACGGCCACCCGACGGATTTCATGGCGGCCGCTTTGATTTCACTGCCCGAGATGTGCGCGAGCCGCTGGACGCATTGCTCCGTCAACACGGCATCAACACGGTGGTACACGCCGCATTTGTGGTCCACCCCATCCACAATACCGCGCTGCAATACGCAATCGATGTGGCAGGGACACGCTCCGTGGTGCAGAGTGCTGCTGCGGCAAAGGTGGAGAGCTTCGTGCACCTAAGCTCTGCGACCGTCTATGGGGCGCACGCCGACCAGCAGGAGCCGATACCGGAAGAGAGTCCCCCGCGTCCGAATCGCGGCTTCGTATACGCCGAAAACAAAGTAGCGGCGGAGGGGATCGTCGAACAGTTCAGGCGCGAGGCAGCGTTCCGCGCCGTCACAGTGCTCCGCCCGTCGTTCGTGGCTGGTCCAAACAGCCGGAACGCGCTCTTCCGGCATATCAGCCGCCGTTTTGCTGTACTGCCCGGGGCTCAATCTCCGTTGCAGCTGACCCACATCGAGGATTTGATCGAAATCCTTCGCAGAGTAATTCATCGCACGACAGACGGAATTTTCAACGTGGGCGCCGACGGCGCGCTCACGGCATCCCAAATGATGGCGCGACTTCACAATTACTCGCTTACCGTGCCATATCCAGCGCTGCGCTCTCTCGGTGCGATCGCCTGGAAGATGCGACTCTCCTGGCTGACGAACGTCCCGGAGGAGGCAATCGCGCTGCTGCGTCATCCCTGGCGAGTGAAGACCCAGGCGGTGCAGTCGGCATTGGATTTTCGTTTTCGTTACGACACTCGGGCCGCCTTCGAAGATTTCGCCGAGGCCGAGCTGCGCAAGAGATTCACCGCTGCCCGCCGAACCTGCGCGAAATAGGCTCGTCGCTCAGGCCCGCTACCGCGGCTTCTCGCCAAGGTCGCTCAGGTTGCTCTTCGCCAAAATCATCTCTACGCTTTTCAGATGACGCCGCAT
>Ga0210398_10000019_pt1 | contig 225824 bp, 205 predicted proteins | sample IncBWC4OmetaG_FD_161047 | JGI IMG/M metagenome (GOLD analysis project Ga0210398, IMG submission 161047) | Forest soil microbial communities from Barre Woods Harvard Forest LTER site, Petersham, Massachusetts, United States - Inc-BW-C-4-O | ecosystem: Environmental > Terrestrial > Soil >... | reverse complement strand
CAGCACGACAAAGATCGACCACACGACGACGAAACTCCGGGGCATACGACTTCGGCATGACAGCTCCTCGCATTCATGCCGCCCACCCTCTCACAAACCGAGTCCATGAACCAGGGACCAGATCACGACAGTCCACGAAACCGGGTCCACTCCAGCTACCATGAAGCGTGTGAGCAGCCTAATCGACATCAGTCCCGGCGAACGCGAGCAGATCCGAGTGGACTTCTACCGCGCCCATCGCGCGCAGGCCGGGTTTTCTTCGGTTGCCGTGCGGCGTGACCCCGGGCGGCGAGACGCCTGGTTCCTCGATGTCGGAGCGACAGGGCCGGTCGATGTTCCGTCCAGCTATCGCGGGCTCACGGTCCGAGTCAAACAAGCGCACGGCGCGATCAACGCCGTGGCCCGCCTCGACCAAGTCGTCTGAAGCTGGCGCCGCGGCCTGTTAGCGCCGGTCCGGGCGACCGCATCTACCCAGGCGGCCTGAACCGCTTCGGGCAGTTTCACGAGGTCGGCTCCTACGGGGCGTCGGTCTTGCGCGTCGACGGAAGCGGCCCGCTGATGCTGACTGCGGCGCACGTCGTGGGAAGCCTCTCCGCCGCGTATCCCCTTGGTCAGCGCGAAGTGCTCCTCGGCACCGGCGTGGGCGCCGCGTCCTCGGGAGACCCGCGGATCGGCGATGTCGTCGACAGCCACCCCGCCGAGCCGTGCGAGGAGGTGCGGCTCGACGCCAGCCTCGTGCTCGTCGACGGCCATGTGACGCTCGGGCACGTCGTTCGCGAGACGGTTATCTCCGGGCGTGCGCGAAATCTCGAAGGGCACGACGATCTCGTCACCGTCTTCAAGCGCGGTATCAACACTCCCGGCCTGACCCAGGGTCTGCTGGACCCAACGCCGGAGTCCCTGAAGGTCGTTCTCCCGCAGGCTGGCGGACCGCCGATCGCTCGAGACTACCTCCGCGGCTGGTTCGTCTACGGCGACGGTCAACCGTTCGCGCGCCCCGGCGACTCCGGGTCGATTGTCGTCGACGCCGACGATTGCGTCGTCGCCATGATCGTCGCGCTGCGAACCGAGCCCCAGCGCGAACCCCAAGCCGAGGACCCGGCGTTCGTCATTCCTATCCTCGACATCCTCGACGGGTTGGCGGTTCGCGTCGCTGGGCCTGACCGGGCTTGTGTGCTGGCGTGAGGCGGCGTGCCAGAGACCGATAGGTCAGTCCCGTCGTTGACCCTGGGCCGGAGTCGATCGGACGCTTACAGAAGCCTCGCCGGAGCGGCGGCGGAGCGCCGATAGACCTGGGCGCGGCTCTGCGCGGAACGCTGCTGCCGCAGCGGGCCAAGACCGAGAAGGAGCCGGAGGAGGAGCGCTTCGAGTTGACAATGCCGGCGCGGGAGCTTCGGCCGATCACCGAGCGTGTCTACTGGTTGGGTGTCGGCTCGCTGGACGACCATCCGGACGAGTTGGTGGAGAAGGCGATCTATGTGCTCCGGGCGGACCTCGGCGTGCCGGAGTTGCTTGCCAGGCTTGCCGAAGATGACCTGCTCGATCCCGAGGCACGGCAGGGCGTAGAAACGGACGAGTAGCGGGCAGGCAGACAGAAGGAGCGTCGGTCAACGGGCCACACTCCTGCTGCTGATGTGCTCGTGCGCTGACGGGTTGCTGACATGCTGCTGACACCGTGGCGTAGTGCGTGCCGCCACACAGCGGCTAGCCTCAATCCGGCACGCGGCGCTCTTCCGCCGGAGGCATCTCGATCTTCATCGCTGGTGCCCACCGCCAGCGCGATCAGCGTCTCGCGGCGCTCGCGCTCAGTAACAGCCTCAGCCGAGCCGACATGGCAACGGCGGCCGGGCTCAGCAAGGCCCGGATCGACCAGATTCTCTTCGAGGTCGCCGAAGGGGACCGACAGCGAAAGAACCTGGAAGCTGAGGAACGAGTTCGCCGCCACAAGCCGTCTATCTAACGGGCAATCCGGTGATTTACATTGGCTCGTTCAACGTCCGCGACCCGAGCTGCGATCATGCGTATCGCGGCTGGTTGTGCGGGTCAGCCAGTGTGTTGGCGAGAGGGCAGGGCGAAGTCGTAGGGGGTTGCGGCTCGGTGCCCAACCGGGGTCGAGGCGCTCCGGATGTGTAACCGATGGGGTGTGCGCACGGCTGTTGGTCATCTTCTGGACGAGGCGTGTGATTCGTTGGGGGTCGTGTCCTTCGTTGCCGAGGTCGTCGCGTGCGATGAACCAGTCGGTGCCGTGGCGTGCCCTGGTTGCCTCGACGTAGGCGGTCTCCTTGCTGGTCTGCCAGCCGCCTGTGAGCACGACGGAGCGCTCGACGGTTGCGCCCTGCTGGCGGTAGACGTGCTGCGCGTAGGCCAGCCTCAGCGACCCCATGTCCTCGCTGGCGATCTTCACCATGCGCTGGGAGCCGTCGCGGGCGACGGTCATGCCCCGCTCGTGGATGGCGTTGACCTGGCCGCGAGTTCCGTTCTCGACCCGCGGCTGCCCTGGCGGGCGACGCTGTGCGGTGAATGTGATGAGGTCGCCTTCGCGTAGGCCGTAGTGGACGTCGGGCAGCGGGATCTCGTGGTGTCCGAGTTCGCCGCGCTGGGCGCGTAGGTGTTGGGCGCGGGCGTTGAGCCTGTCGATCTCCGTGTTCGCTGCGTCGGCGATCAGTGCGACCTCGCGGATATCGCGTCCCTCGGTGAGCGCGGCCCATGTTTGTACGCTTGCTCTGCGGCCTGGTCGCGGGTGTCGGAGAGGTGTAGCTGGCCGCGTGAAGCGTAGTGCGCCATCGCGCGCTCGGGTTCCCCCGGCGCGTAGCGTTCTGCTCGCTGCTGTACGCGCTCGGCGAGGACCCCGGAACGGTCATGGATGAAATGGGCCACACGGACCCGGCGCTCGCGCTCAGGGTCTACCGCCAGTCGATGCGTCGCGGCGAGGACGAGAAGGCGCAGATGCGGGCGCTGGTCGAGGGAGCCCATTGGGCGAATATGGGCGAACGAAGCGAGATAAAGCCTTCGGAGACGGTCGAGCAGAGAGCCGCCTAACAAGTGAATCCCGCACAGTTGCACGGGATCGAGCGACGCGCCCGGCAAGATTCGAACTTGCGACCTCTCGCTCCGGAGGCGAGCGCTCTATCCACTGAGCTACGGGCGCCGGCGACACCGACCCAATTCCAGAGACGCTCGCGTTGCTCACATCCCGGAATCGACTGGCAGCGTACCGGCATAAGGCTATCCGGTTCCGCACGCCGCTACCGTAGCCGGCATGGACATGTCGTTGTTCTTCGCGGGCACCGGCGGCTCGGTGCCGAGCGCCCGGCGCGGGCTGCCGGCCGTGCTGGTGCGCCGCGGCGGTGAGTGGCTGCTGTTCGACTGCGGCGAGGGCACGCAGCGCCAGCTGCTGCGCTCGGTGGGACTGGCGGATGTGGAGTGCGTGTTCATCACCCACTTCCACGCCGACCACTGGTTGGGGCTGCCGGGGATGTTGAAGTCGTTTGCGCTGCGCGACCGCGAGCAGCCGCTGAGCGTGTACGGGCCGGTGGGGCTGAAGCGGCTGATGGAGGAAACACGCTTCATCTACGGCCGGCGGCTACCATACGCGCTTACGATCGTGGAGCTTGCGCCGGCGCAGGCGCTGGAGCGCGACGGCTACCGGGTGGCGGCGGTTCCGGTGAATCACGGCGGGGGGTCGGCGGTGGGGTATGTGATCGTCGAGGACGGTCGTCCCGGCGAACTGGACCCGGCGCTGGCGGAGCGCCTAGGCGTGACGCCCGGCCCCGACTTCGGGCGGCTGGTGCGGGGGGAGACGGTCAACGGGGTGGCCCCCGAGCAGGTGGTGGGCCCACCGCGCGAGGGACGCAAGGTCGTCATCTCCGGCGACACCGCCCCCTGCGAGGCGCTGGCGATCGCCGCCCACCAGGCCGACGTGCTGGTGCACGAGGCCACGTTTACCGAGGAAGAGGGCGAGCGGGCGCGCCAGACCAGCCACAGCACGGCGCGCCAGGCGGCGGAGCTGGCGCGCGAGGCGCAGGCGCGGATGTTGGTCCTCACCCACCTCTCCACCCGCTACGCCGGCCGCGAGGTGCGCGAGGAGGCGCGGGCCGTGTACCCCGGCGCCGAGCTGGCGCGCGACTTCGACACGGTCGAGATCCCGTTCCCCGAGCGCGGGCCGGCGCAGCTGGTCCGATGGTCGAAGCGACCGAACCCTGGTAGCGACGAGCAGGCGGACGACGCGAACGCGGTGGCGTCGTCGATAATGCAGTGAGCTTGACCCACCGCATCCCACCGACGTCCCGCCGGGGGCGCAGCCGATGAGCGCGCCCTGGCTGGTTCGTTCTCCCGCGCCCCCCACTGAGCTGTTGTTGCGGGACGTGCACGTGCTGGACCCTCGCGCCGGTGTGGACGCGCGCATGGATGTGTTGGTACGCGCCGGCGCGATCGCGCGGCTGGGCGCGTCGGGAACGCTTGCGGCCGATGGCGCCGAGGTTGTGGAGGGCGAGGGCAGGCTGTATGCGCTACCCGCCTTCTTCGACCCGCACGTGCATCTGCGCACCCCCGGACAGGAGCACAAGGAGGACATCGACAGCGGCACCCGCGCCGCCGCCGCCGGCGGGTATGGGGCGGTGATCGCGATGCCCAACACCGCGCCGCCGATCGACTCCGTGGAAGGGCTGCGCGCCGTACGTGAGACGGCCGCCGCGCAGGCGCACGTCCCCGTGGGCAACCTGGCGGCGCTCACGCCCGGCCTGCAGGGCGAGCGGCTGACAGAACTGGAGGCGCTGCGCGAGCAGGGGGCGCTGGGCTTCACCGACGACGGCCTTCCGCTGGCCAGCGCCGCGCTGCTGTGCGGGGCGCTGCACCGTCAGCGCGAGTGCGGCGGCACGATCGCGCTGCACGAGGAGGATCGCTCGCTGTCGCGCGGTGGCGCGATGCACGAGGGGGCGTTGAGCGCGCGCCTCGGCATCCCCGGCATCCCCTGCGCCAGCGAGGCGAGCATGGTCGCGCGCGACGCCACGCTGGCCGGCTGCGAGGGGGGACGGGTGCACTTTCAGCATCTCAGCTGCGTCGCCTCGGTGCGGGCTCTTGCCGCGGCGAAGGCCAACGATGCGAACGTAAGCGCCGAGGCGACGCCTCACCATTTGCTGCTCACCGAGGAGGCGGTGTGCGGCGCCGATGGATACGCCGCGACGGCCGCGAGCCATGCTGGTTGGCGTCCAAAAAAAGAACAAACAACCACGCGCCCCCCGGAGGATGAGCCGGCACCCATCGGGAAAGATGGGCCGCTGACGTCCGCGGCGGTGTGCGACCTCGACACGCGCGCGAAGATGAACCCGCCGCTGGCCACCGAGGATGATCGCAGGGCGCTGGTGGAGGGCTTGCGCGACGGCACGATCGACTGCGTTGCCACCGACCACGCGCCGCACGCCGCCGCCGAGAAGGCGCTGCCGTTCGTGCAGGCGCCGATGGGGACCACCGGTTTGGAGACCGCGTTCGCGGCGCTGTACACCGGGCTGGTGCTGCCGGGCGTGCTCGGCCTTGACCTGCTGGTCGAGCGGATGACCGCCGGCGCGGCGCTGTATGAGCTGCCGTCGCACACGATCGCGCCCGATGCGCCCGCCAACATCGCGCTGGTGGATCTCGATGTGGAGTGGGTGGCGGGGGAGCATGGCTGGCAGAGCCGCTCGGAGAGTTGCTGCTTCGCCGGCCGACGGTTGCGCGGCAGGGTGCTGATGACGGTGGCCGCCGGCGCGGTGGCCTACCGCGCGCCGGCAGTGGCCTCGGTCGCAGGCGTGGCCGCTCGCAACGGGGATGCAAGGCCCGGGCCGGTGTCTCCCGGTCTCGGCGGGACGGCGAGCGCAAGGGGCGCCGCATGAGCCTGCTGGTGCGCGAGCGCGCGGCGCTGGTGGTGGTGGACGTCCAGGAAGCGTTTCGCGCCTACCCGTCGTTCGAGGGGGTGGCGGGCGCATGCGCGAAGCTGGTGGAGGCGGCGCGCATCCTCGATCTGCCAGCGATCGTGAGCGAGCAGTACCCGAAAGGGCTCGGCCACACAGCCCCCGAGGTGGGCCTCAACGGGGAGCCGCTGATCGAGAAGACAGTGTTCTCCGCCGCGCGCGCGGAGGGGTTCGACCGATCGGAGATCGGCCAGCACGGGCGCAAACAGGCGGTGGTGTGCGGTATGGAGACGCACGTGTGCGTGTCGCAGACGGTGCACGACCTGCTGGCGAGAGGGATCGACGTGCACGTGCCGGCTGACGCGGTGGGCTCGCGCCACATGCTCGACTACGAGCGCGGGTTGGAGCGGATGGAGCGTGCGGGCGCGGTGGTCACAACCGTGGAGGCGGCCCTCTTCGAGCTGCTGGAGCGGGCGGGCACCCCGGAGTTCAAGGCCGTCCAGAAGCTGATCCTGTGACCCGGCCGCCCGCATATGTGCTGCTGGAGGACGGCGCGCGCTGGGACGGCGAGGCGTGCGCCGCGGACGGGCACGCGGTGGGGGAGGTGGTGTTCACCACCGGCATGTCGGGCTACCAGGAGTCGATGACCGACCCATCGTTTGCCGGCCAGCTGATCGCGTTCACGTACCCGCACATCGGCAACTACGGCGTGAGCGGCGAGGCGATGGAGTCCGAGCGCGCGTGGGCGCGGGCGGCGATCATGCGCGAGGCGTGCGATAACGAGGACGCACCAGGAGCCGAGCGCGGCTGGCTTCAGTGGCTGACCGATTGCGGCGTGCCGGCGATCACAGGAGTGGACACGCGCGCGCTGGTGCGCCACATCCGCGATCAGGGGGCGATGCGCGGGGGAATCTTCCCCGGGAGCGTTGCGCCCGAGCAGGCGCGCGTGATGATCGAGGCCGAGCCGCGGATGGACGGCCAGGACCTGGCCGCGGTGGTGAGCCCCGCGGCACCCACCACCCACGGCGAAGGCGAGGGCCCGCGGATCGCGGTGATCGACACGGGCATCAAGGGCTCGATCGTGCGCAACCTTGTGCAGCGCGGCGCGCGCGTGACGCTGTACCCGTGCGCCACGCCGGCGGCGGAGCTGCTGGGCGGCGACGCCGACGCCATATTGCTCGCCAACGGCCCCGGTGACCCGGCGGCGCTGGAATACATAACGGACACCGTGCGCCAGCTGATCGGCCGCAAGCCGGTGTGGGGCATCTGCCTCGGCCACCAGCTGTTGTGCCGCGCGCTGGGGTTGCAGACGTTCAAGCTGCCGTTCGGCCACCGCGGCGCCAACCACCCGGTGAAGGACCTGCACACCAGCCGCGTGGAGATCACCTCGCAAAACCACGGCTTTGCGGTCGTCGGCCCGAGCGGCAAAGGCACGATCGAGAGCGACAAGCCGGTGCAATGGCAGACCGACTTCGGCGCTGCGCAGCTGTCGCACGTCAATCTCTACGACCGCACCGTGGAGGGGCTGGAGCTGCTGGACGTGCCCGGCGGCTCGGTGCAGTACCACCCCGAGGCGGGGCCCGGCCCCCACGACAGCATGTACTTGTTCGACCGGTTCTTGCAGCGGATCGCGCAGGCCGCGGCATGACGTGTCCGCGCGCCGTATTTGGTTGGGATAAGGCCCCCCACAAGGGGGGGCGGGGGGAGGGGCTGCGCGTCCGTCGCCGCGGCGTGCCGGACGGCCGCGGCCCCGCGACCTGCGGGCTTGCGAGGGGCCGCGACCGGCGGTGTGGAGGCACCCGCTGATGCCCCGCCGCGACGATATCCGCCGCATCCTGATCCTCGGCTCGGGGCCGATCGTGATCGGGCAGGCCGCCGAGTTCGACTACTCCGGCGTGCAGGCGTGCAAGGTGCTGCGCGAGGAGGGGTACGAGGTCGTGCTGATGAACTCCAACCCGGCCACGATCATGACCGACCCGGAGCTGGCCGACGCCACATACGTCGAGCCGCTCCTGCCGGGGCCGGCGGCGCAGGTGATCGAGCGCGAGCGCCCCGACGCGCTGCTGCCGACGCTGGGGGGGCAGACCGCCCTCAACCTGGCGAAGGCGCTGCACGACGACGGCACGCTGGAGCGCTTCGGCGTGGAGCTGATCGGCGCCAACTACGAGGCGATCGCCTGCGCCGAGGACCGCGAACTGTTCGGTGACGCAATGGCCGAGGCGGGCCTCTCGATGCCTGCCAGCGCGATCGCCACCGGCTGGGACGATGAGCTTCGCCGCGTGGACGTCAAGCGCGGCCTGGCGGAGGCGCTGGACGCGCTGCCCGACATCGGCCTGCCCTGCATCGTGCGCCCCGCCTACACGCTGGGCGGTCGCGGCGGCGGCATCGCGCGCACGCCGGAGGAGTTCCGCACGATCGTGGCTCGCGGGTTGGAAGCGTCGCCGATCGGCCAGGTGCTGCTCGACCAGTCGGTTCTGGGCTGGGGCGAGTTCGAGCTGGAGGTGATGCGCGACCGCGCCGACAACGTGGTGATCGTGTGCTCGATCGAGAACGTCGATCCGATGGGTGTGCACACGGGCGACTCGGTGACGGTCGCCCCCCAGCAGACGCTCTCCGACCGCCTCTACCAGCGTTTGCGCGACCAGGCGCTGGCGGTGATCCGCGCGGTCGGCGTGGAGACGGGGGGATCCAACGTGCAGTTCGCGGTCAATCCCTCGACCGAGGAGGTGCTGGTGATCGAGATGAACCCGCGCGTGTCGCGCTCCTCGGCGCTGGCCTCCAAGGCGACAGGCTTTCCGATCGCCAAGATCGCCGCGCGCCTGGCCGTGGGATATTTGCTGGAGGAGATCCCCAACGACATCACCAAGCTGACCCCGGCCAGCTTCGAGCCGACGATCGACTACGTGGTCGTCAAGTGGCCGCGGTTCGCGTTCGAGAAGTTCCCGGGCGTCGATTCGCGCCTTTCCACGCACATGAAGTCGGTGGGCGAGGCGATGGCGATCGGCCGCACGTTCGGCCAGGCGTTCGCCAAGGCGCTGCGCTCACGCGAGCTCGACAAGCCGCCACGCCTCGATGCGGTCCCCGACGCGCAGTTGCTCGCCGGCCTGGAGGTCCCGGGCCCTGAGCGCTTCGAGGCGATCCTCGAGCTGTTCCGCCGCGGCCACCAGATCGATGAAGTGCACGCTCGCACATCCGTCGACCCGTGGTTCCTGCGCGAGCTGCGCGCGCTGGCGCAAGACCCCGATGCGCCGTTTGCGGGCGTGCGCACGTTCAAGTCGGTCGACACCTGCGCGGCGGAGTTCCCTGCGCAGACGCCCTACTACTACTCCGCCTGGGAGCGCCCGCCGGTCGCGCGCGACGGCGATCCGGCCCCGGAGGGCGCCGCGCGGGAGGGGGACGCCGGGGAGGAGACGGCGGGGGAGGGGGCCGCCGGCGAGCGCCGTCGGCTGGCCCCTGCCCACGAGGTGCGCCGCGGTGAGCGCCCTTCGGTGGTGATTCTCGGCGCCGGGCCCAACCGCATCGGCCAGGGCATCGAGTTCGACTACTGCTGCGTGCACGCCGCCATGACCGTGCGCGAGTCCGGACGCGACGCGGTGATGATCAACTGCAACCCGGAGACCGTCTCCACCGACTACGACACCTCCGACCGCCTCTACTTCGAGCCGCTCACGCTCGAAGACGTGCTGGGCGTCGTCGCGGTGGAGCGGCCCGAGGGGGTGATTGTGCAGTTCGGCGGCCAAACCCCGTTGAAGCTGGCCGCCGGCCTGCACGCCGCCGGGGTGCCGCTGCTTGGCACGAGCGTGGAGGCAATCGACCTCGCAGAGGACCGCGGCCGCTTCGGCGCGCTGCTCGACCGTCTCGGCTACCGGGCGCCGCCCTACGCCACCGCCTGCTCGGTGGAGGAGGCGCTCGCCCGTGCCGAGGAGGTTGGCTATCCCCTGTTGGTGCGTCCCTCCTACGTGTTGGGGGGGAGGGCGATGGAGATCGTCTACTCGCAGGCGGGGCTTGCCGATTATTTGCGTCGCGAGGTTGGTGAGGACACCGGCAGGATCTACCTCGACCGCTTCCTGGAGAACGCCATCGAGGTGGACGTCGACGCGCTGTGCGACGGCCAGGAGGTGTGGATCGGCGGGATCATGCAGCACGTCGAGGAGGCCGGCGTGCACTCCGGCGACTCCGCTTGCGTGCTGCCCCCGCACTCGCTCGGCGGCGAGATGCTCGAGCAGATCCGGGCCGCCACACGCGAGCTGGCACTGCACATCGGCGTGGTTGGCCTGATCAATGCGCAATACGCCGTGGTCGACGGGCAGCTGTACGTGATCGAGGCCAACCCCCGCGCTTCGCGCACCGTGCCGTTCGTCTCCAAGGCCGTCGGCCTGCCACTAGCCAAGCTGGCCTGCCGAGTCATGCTGGGCGAGCCGCTGTCGGCGCTCGGCCTACCGCGCGAGCGCGAAGGGCTCGGCTTCGGCGACCACGTGTCGGTGAAGGAGGCGGTGCTGCCATTTGACCGCTTCGAGGGCGCCGACGCGGTGCTCGGCCCGGAGATGCGCTCCACCGGCGAGGTGATGGGGATCGCGCGCGACTTCCCCACCGCGTTCGCCAAGGCGCAGGCCGCCGCCGGCTGCCCGCTGCCGCTGCACGGCACCGTGTTCATCTCCGTCACCGACGCCGACAAGGCGGGCGCGTTTGCGGTGGCGCAGTTGCTGCACGATCTCGGTTTTCGCATCCTCGCCACGCGCGGCACCGCGGAGGCGATCGCGCGCATGGGGATCCCGGCGGAGCCGCTCAACAAGGTCTCCGAGGGCTCACCGCACGTGGTCGACTGGATCGAGCGCGGCGACGTCGATCTGGTCGTCAACACCCCCACCGGCTCCGGCGCGCGCACCGACGGCTGGGAGATCCGGCGCGCCGCTGTCGCCCGCGGCATCCCCTGCCTCACCACGCTCGCCGCCGGCGTCTCCGCCGCGCGCGCCGTCGCCTCCGCGCGCCAGCACGGCCCCCCGCCGGTGCTCTGCCTGCAGGAGCTGCACCGCGGGCGCGAGGCGCCCAAGGCCGAGGTGGCGTGACGCTCTACGCCGCGCTGTTCAACCTCATCCTGCGGCGGTTGGCGCCCGAGCGCGCGCATCGGCTGGCGACGGCCACGCTGCGCGCGGCGTGTCGGGTTCCCGGCTGCGCCGCCCTGCTGCGGCGGCTGCTCGCCGCCCGCGATCCGGCTCTGCGAGTGCGCGCACTGGGTCTCAGCTTCCCCAGCCCGCTCGGCGTGGCGGCCGGCCTCGACAAGGACGCCGGCTGCTTCGAGCAGCTCGGGCTGCTCGGCTTCGGCTTCGTCGAGATCGGCACCGTCACCGCCCATCCGCAGCCGGGCAACCCGCCGCCACGCGTTTTCCGGGTGCCGCGCGACCGCGCGCTGCTCAACCGGATGGGCTTCCCCAATCCGGGCGCCTCGGCGGTCGCGGCGCGCCTGCGCGCTCGCTCCGGCCGCGTCGTCGTGGGGGCCAATGTCGGCAAGAGCATGGCCGTGCCGATCGAGCACGCCGCCGGAGACTACCGGGCGTGCGTGCGCGCGCTGGCCCCCGTCTGCGACTACCTGGTCGTCAATGTCAGCTCGCCCAACACGCCGGGGCTCCGTCAGATGCAGACGGTCGAGCTGCTGCGGCCGCTGCTGCGCGAAGTCCGGCAGGAGCTCCGGGAGCTGGGGATCGGGGTGCCGCTGCTCGTCAAGGTCGGCCCCGACCTCGCCGACCGGCAGCTGCTGGCGGTCGCCGACTTGGCGCTGGAGCTCGCGCTCGACGGGATCGTCGCGGTCAACACCAGCGAAGATCGCGCGCTCCTCTCCGACCCCGCCTCCGTCGCCCACGTCGAGGGCGGGGGGGTCTCCGGCCCGCCGCTTCGCCCGCGCGCCGTGGAGGTGCTGCGATTGCTGCGCGCGCACGTCGGCCAGCGGCTGGTGCTGGTCTCGGTCGGCGGTATCTCCACGCCCGAGGACGCGTGGGAGCGGATCCGCGCCGGGGCCACGCTCGTGCAGGCCTATACCGGCTTCGTCTATGGCGGTCCGGCGTGGCCCGCGCACGTCAATCGAGCCCTCGCGCACCGGGTGCGCGCAACCGGAGCCGGCTCGATCCAGGAGCTGGTCGGCGGCGGCCACGCGACCGCTTGACTGGCTGTAAAATCCCTGCAAACAGAGGCTCCACCGTCCAGCACCCTCCACATATCTCAACCTCGAGTTCAGGTTGAGCCGAATTGGCGCCCGCGAGATCATCGTCGCCCGACGGTGTGTAGACTCGCCGCCCATGGCGATGGCGACGGGCACGACGCCCACCAAGCACTCGGCGGCCCCCGTGCGCTCGATCGATCAGCGAATGGACGCGCTCGCCAAAGCCAATCGGATCCGCACCGAGCGGGCGCGGCTGAAGCGCGAGCTGAAGGCTGGACGGCTGTCGATCCTTGCGCTGCTGCTCGACCCCCCGGAGTACGTCGAGAGCGCCAAGGTCTTCGACATGATGCTCGCCGTTCCCAAGTACGGGCGCGTCAAGGTCAACAAGATCCTCGCCCACTGCCGCATCGCCCCCAGCAAGACGATCGGCGGGCTGTCCGATCGCCAGCGCTCGGAGCTGGTCGCGCTGCTGCGCGGTCGCTGACATCGACCTGCGCCGGTGTGCGACGGGATTGCTTCAACCCCCGCGAGTTGCCCACCCCACGGGCCTGCATCAACCTCCGCGAGCGGCCCCACCGCGGGCGCCGACGCTCACATTAGGGTAGGCGCCGTGGCCCGCGTCTTCGTCATTACCGGCCCCTCGGGCGTCGGCAAGGGAACCCTGATCCGTGGGTTGATGGAGCGCCTGCCGCAGCTGCAGCTGTCGGTCTCGGCGACCACCCGCGCGGCGCGGCCGGGAGAGCAGGACGGACGCGACTACCACTTCCTCAGCCCCGAGGAGTTCGAGCTCCGCGTGCGCGCCGGCGACTTCGTCGAGCACGCCGACTACGCCGGGCGGCGCTACGGCACGTTGCGTTCGGAGCTCGACGATCGCGTGCGCGCCGGTGTCCCGGTGGTGCTCGAGATCGAGGTGCAGGGCGCACGCCAGGTGCGCGCCGCGATGCCCGAGGCGCTCCAGGTATTCATCGCCCCGCCGTCGCTCGACGCGCTGCGCACGCGCCTGATCGGGCGCGGCTCCGACGGCCCCGAGGAGGTCGAGCGGCGACTCGGCGTCGCTCGTGAGGAGCTCGGCGCCCAGTCGGAGTTCGCCCACGTCGTCGTCAACGATCGCCTCGACGACGCGCTCGGGCAGCTGACGGCGATCGTCAGCGGGACGCTCGACTGAGCCTCGCCGGCTTCCCAATTCCGACGCTCTACAATTGAGGTCCAACCACGAAAGGCTCTCCACGTGATCTCACCCCGCATCGACCATCTGCTCGAGAACGTCGATTCCAACTACGCCTCGGTGCTGGTCGCCGCCAAGCGCGCACGCCAGATCAACAGCTACTACCACAACCTCGGCGAGGGCACGTTCGACGAGTTTCCGCCGCCGATGGTTGACACCTCCTCCAAGAACTACTTGACGATCGCCCTGGAGGAGGTAGCCCAGGGGAAGATCAAGTACCAATACCGCTAGGCCGCGCAGCAACCCTGCCACCAGCGCTTGCCGGCCGGCCGCCGGCCCTCTAGAACCCCCGTATGTCCAGAATCCTGCTCGGCGTCAGTGGCGGGGTCGCCGCCTACAAGGCGCTTGAGCTGGTGCGCCTGGCGACCGGCGCCGGCCACGCCGTACGCGTCGTGCAGACGCCCGCCAGCCGCCGCTTCGTCGGCGAGGCCTCGTTCGTGGCGCTCACCGGAGCGCCCGTGCTGGTGAGCGAGTTCGACCGCGATCCCGCGCGCGGCGCCTTCCCCGACCAACAGCCGCCGGAGCACGAGCCGATCGGCCACCTGGAGCTGGTGGGCAACGCCGACCTCTATCTGATTGCGCCCGCCTCCGCCAACACGCTGGCCAAGCTGGCGCACGGCCACGCCGACAACCTGCTCACCAGCGCCGCGCTTGCCGCCACCTGCCCGCTGGCGGTGGCGCCCGCGATGAACAACCACATGTACCTGCATCCGGCCACCCGCGCCAACCTCGACATGCTGCGCGCCCGCGGCGTGCACGTGATCGAGCCCGACGCGGGGCGACTGGCGTCCAAGGGCGAGGAGGGCGTCGGCCGCCTGCCCGAGCCGGCGCGATTGCTGGAGGTCTGCGAGCGGCTGCTGGTCGAAACGGGGATGCGCGCCGAAGGCGCGTGTCACCCGGCTTCGGTCGATCGTGCCACCGCCGATGCGGTTGCGAACGGTGCAGAGGGCGCGCCGGCGACGGCCGTTTCCGGCGCGTGGAGCGCTTTGCGCGTGCTGGTTACCGCCGGGGGCACGCGCGAGCCGATCGACAGCGTCCGCTTCGTCGGCAACAGCTCGTCGGGGCGCATGGGCCTGGCGTTGGCGCAGGCCGCGCACGCCCGCGGCGCTCAGGTGACTGTGATAGCGGCCAACGTCGCGCTGCCGCGCCCGGCCGGCGTCACCTGGCGCGAGGTCGGCACCGCAGCGCAGCTGCAGCAGGCGTGCGGGGAGGAGTTCCCGGGCTGCGACGTGCTGCTGATGGCGGCGGCGGTTGCCGACTTCCGCCCGGCGCAGCCGCACGACGGCAAGCTCAAGAAGGGCCAGCGCGACAAGCTGCGCCTGGAGATGGAGCCCACCGCCGACGTGCTCAGCGAGCTGGCCGCGCACCGCCGCGACGACCAGACGCTCGTGGGGTTTGCCGCCGAGCACGGCGGGCGCGCCGTCGCGTACGGACGCGACAAGCTGCGTGCCAAGCGCCTGGACGCGATCGTCGTCAACGACATCTCCCGCCCCGACATCGGCTTCGAGGTGGACGCCAACGAAGTGACGATCCTCACCGCCGCCGCCCAGCAGCACGTCCCGCGCGCCGCCAAGGCGGACGTGGCCGGCGCGATCCTCGACGCGGTCGAGCGCCTGCGGGCTCCCGCGGCCTGACCGTCCGCGGGTCCGGGCCCGGGCCGGGTGCCGCCCGACCCCTCTAAAATGAGGAGGCCATGGACAGCGTCTACGACCTCTACACCCGAGGCTGCGAGCTGCTCGCACACGGCGACCACCAGGCGGCGATCGTGCCGCTCACACGTGCCCGCAAGCTGGAGCCCGACAAGGCTTCGATCCGCGAGGCGCTGGGCCGCGCGCTGTTCCACGCGCAGCGCTACGAGGACGCGGCCGCCGAGTTCCGGGCGATCGCCTTGCAGACGCCCACCAACGACTATGCGCAGTTCTGTCTGGGTCGCGCCATGCAGCAGCTGGGACGCCACGAGGAGGCCCGCCAGCCGCTGGCCCTGGCCTGCTCGCTGCGCCCGGAGCGCAGCGACTACCGCGTCTACCGCGACCGCTCGCGCCGCGCCCTGCATGGCTCTTAAACCGCCGATGCTATGCTCGACCGACAACTTTCGTGCCGGCGTGGACGCGTCGGCGGTCGGACCGAAAGTGGGCGGATCGCCCGCTTTTTTTATTGTGTAAAGGAGGGCTGATGGCCACGTTGCAGAGCGAAATCGAAGCGTTGCTCGCCACCGGTGAGCCCGATGTCGAGGTGCTGCTCGCCGAGCCGGTCGGCGGCGGCACGCTGCGTGTGTACATCGACCATCCCGACGGCGTCACGCTGGCGCTGTGCGAGCGCGTCACCGCGGCGCTCACCCCGCTGCGCGAGCGCTACACGCTGGAGGTCTCCTCGCCCGGCATCGAGCGGCCGCTCACCAAGCCCGATCATTTCCGCCGCTTCGTCGGCCGCCGCGCGCGGGTGCGCACCAGAGGCGATCAGCCGCCGGCCGCCCGGTTGCCGGCGGCCTCCGGCGACCGCCGCAGCTACACCGGCGAGCTGGTGGGCGCGTCGGACACCGAGATCACGCTCGCCGCCGACGGCACGCTGGTGACGATTCCCTACACGCAGATCCGCCGTTCCAACCTGGTCGAGGAGTAGGAGGCCGTTTATGTCACGTGAGATCCTCGAAGCAATGCACGCGCTCGCGCGCGAGAAGGGCATCGAGTCCGAGAAGCTGATGGTGGCGCTGGAGGACGCGCTGCTGTCCGCCTACAAGAAGCAGCCCGGCTCGGCCAAGTACGCGCGCGTGGAAATGGACCGCGACACCGCCGACTTTCGCGTGATCGAACTGATCATCCCCGAGCGCCTGGAGGCCCACCTGATTGTCGAGACGATCGACGAGGGCACCGTCGTCGATCCGGAGACGGGTGAGCTGCGCGAACCGGAGGAGCCGGAAATCGATCCCGCCAAGTTCGAGCAGTACCGCGACCAGATCGGCGAACGCGACGTCACCCCCGACGACTTCGGGCGGATCGCCGCGCAAACCGCCAAGCAGGTGATCCTGCAGCGCATCCGCGAGGCCGAGCGCGACATGATGTTCGAGGAGTACCGCGACCGCGTGGGCGAGCTGATCACCGGGATCGTGCAGCAGTCGGACTCCCGCTACACGCTCGTGCAGCTGCGCGAGCGCGTGGAGGCGCTGCTGCCCAAGTCCGAGCAAGTGGACGGCGAGCGCTACGACCACTCGCAGCGGATCAAGGCCGTCATCAAGGAGGTCTCGGCCTCCACCAAGGGCCCGTCGATCATCGTCTCCCGCCGCGACCCCGAGCTGATCAAGAAGCTGTTCGAGCTGGAGGTCCCCGAGATCGCCGACGGCCTGGTGGAAATCGCCAACGTCGCGCGCGAGCCCGGCTACCGCTCGAAGATCGCCGTGGTCTCGCATGCCGACGGCGTCGACCCGGTCGGCGCCTGCGTCGGCCCGCGCGGCTCGCGCGTGCGGATGGTCGTTTCCGAGCTGCGTGGCGAGAAGATCGACATCATCCCCTTCAACGAAGAGCCCGCCCGCTTCGTCGCCAAGGCGCTCTCCCCCGCGCGCGTGCGCGAGGTGCTGGTCGACGACGACGCCAAGCAGGCGACCGTGATCGTGCCCGACGACCAGCTCTCGCTGGCGATCGGCCGCGAGGGCCAAAACGCGCGACTGGCCGCCCGCCTCACCGGCTGGCGCGTGGACATCCGCTCGGAGACCGAGTTTGCCGCAGAGGAGGCCGAGCACGGCTACGAGGAGGAGGAAGTGTCCGGCCGCTGCGCCGCGATCCTCTCCAACGGTCGCCGCTGCCCCAACGCGTCGCTGCCCGGCTCGCGCTACTGCGGCCTGGAGGCCCACCAGGCGCTCGCCGCGATCGCCGGCGACCGGGTGGCCGACATCAATGCCAACGGTGGCGCCGCGCCGGGCGCGGGAGCGCCGGCGTCGCAGGCGCCTGCCGAAGCCGCGCCGGTGGTGGAGGCTCCCGCTGCGCCGGCCGCCGAGGAGCAGGCGTCATAACGGGCCACATCCCCCGGCGCCGGTGCGTCGGCTGTGGGCGGATCGCGCCGAAGCCCGAGCTTGTGCGGATCGCCGCCGTACCCGACGGCGGGAGGGCGTCTCGCGCGGCGATCGACCCCCGCGGCACGCTGCCGGGGCGCGGCGCTTACCTGTGCCGTGCGGATGCCGCCCAGGCTCCGGCGCCCAAGCCCGAGTGCCTGCGTCTGGCCGAGCGCAACCGCGGCATCGCCCGCACCTTGCGGCGTGCCGTGACGCTCGATGTCGAGTGCCTAGAATCCGAGGATCGATGAGCAAGAAGCGCGTACACGAGATCGCCAAGGAACGTGGCCTCGAGAGCAAGGTGCTGCTCGAGAAGCTGAAGGCTGCCGGAGTTGAGGTGAAGACAGCGTCTTCGTCGGTCGAGGAGGCGCTAGCGCTGCGCGCATTGAGTCCAGGCGGCGTCTCCGGAAACGGCACGGCCGGGGCCGTGCCAGGCGATCCTGCTCCCTCGCCGGCCGCTCCACCGGCGCCGACACCCATCGCGTCGGCGACCCCGGCACCGGCGGCGACCGCGCAGCCGGCTTCACCTGCGGCACCCGCTCGCCAGGCCGCCCCTCCGGCGCCTGCGGCCGCACAACCGGCAACTCCACAACCGGCCGCTTCACCGGCGCCCGCGGCAGCCCAGCCGGCGACGCCACAACCTGTCGCTGCGCAACCGGCAACACAACCGGCCGCCGCGCAACCCGTGCCGCAGCCCGCCGCCGCACAGCCCGCAGCCCCACCGGCCCAGGACTCGGAGCCCGCGGCCCAATCCTCGGAGTCCCCGCCTGCGTCCACCCCCCAGCCCGAGCGTGTGCGTCCGACGCGCGACTCGCGCACTGGGGAGCGCGCACCGGCTGGCGCCGGTGCACCCGGGCGCCGCCGCGTGGTGATCGACTCGCAGGCCTCGCGCCGCCAGCAGGCGGGGCCTGCCAATCAGCCCCAGCGCCGCCCGCGCCGCGGGCGCAGGCGTCGCGGGACCTATGACGAGACGATCGCTCCGATCGACAACACCGCGGCGCTGCGCGACGCCAACCTCGTGCGGATCAACTCCGGCGCGACCGTCAAGGACGTCGCCGAGTACCTGGGCGTGCCGGTGCCGGAAGTGATCAAGAAGCTGATGGGTTTGGGGGAGATGGCCACACTCACGCAGACGCTTTCCGACGAGGCCATCCAGGTGGTGGCGGAGGAGCTGGGCAAGGAGATCGAGATCGTCCACGCCGCCGACGACGTGGAAGTGGAGCCGGTGTACGAGGACGCCGAGGAGGATCTCGTCGAGCGCCCGCCGGTGGTGACCGTGATGGGCCACGTCGATCACGGCAAGACCTCGCTGCTGGACGCGATCCGCGAGACCGAGGTGGCGGCCGGCGAGGCGGGCGGCATCACCCAGCACATCGGCGCCTACCAGGTCGGCCACGCCGGCAAACAGATCACCTTCCTGGACACGCCCGGCCACGAGGCGTTCACGGCGATGCGCGCGCGCGGAGCGCGCGTCACCGACCTGGCGGTGGTGGTGGTGGCCGCCGACGACGGCGTCAAGCCGCAGACCGAGGAGGCGATCGACCACGCGCGTGCGGCCGACGTGCCGATCGTGGTTGCCGTCAACAAGGTCGACAAGGAGGGCGCCCAGCCCGAGCGGGTGCGCAACGAAATGGCCCAACACGGCCTGCAGCCCTCCGATTGGGGGGGAGACACCGAGTTTGTCGACGTCTCCGCCAAGACCCGCCAGGGTCTCGACGAGCTGCTCGACACGATCCAGGTGGTCACCGATCTCGAGGAGCTGCGCGCCAACCGCGGCGCGGAGGCGTCGGGCACCGTGATCGAGTCCAAGCTCGACCCCGGCCGTGGCCCGGTGGTGAGCGTCCTGATCCAGCGCGGCACACTGCACGTCGGCGACGCGCTGGTCGCCGGCGCCAATTTCGGGCGGGTACGCGCGATGCACGACTTCAACGGCGCCCGCATCAAAAGTGGCGCACCCGGCGATCCGGTGGAGGTGCTCGGCTTCGACGGCGTCCCCGAGGCTGGTGAGCTGGTGCGGGCGGTCGAGAACGAGCGCCGCGCCCGCCAGCTGGCCGGCGAGCGCGCCAACCGCCTGAAGACCGAGGCGCTGGCGCGCCGCTCGGGGCGCAAGGTGTCGCTGGAGGACGTGTTCAAGCTCGCGCGCGAGGGCGCGGTCAAGGAGCTTGGCCTCGTGATCAAGGCCGACGTCGCCGGGTCGCTGGAGGCGATCGAGGACGAGATCGCCAAGCTGCCGCAGGAGGAGGTGAAGGTCAACATCATTCACCGCGGCGTCGGCGGCATCAACGAGTCCGATGTGATGCTCGCCGCCGCCTCCGAAGGGCTGGTCTTGGCCTTCAACGTGCGCCCTGTCGGCGACGCCCGCCAGATGGCAGAGCGCGAGGGTGTGGAGATCCGCTCCTACGCGGTTATCTATCGCGCGATCGAAGAGCTGCGCGCCGCCATGCAGGGTCTGCTGGAGCCGGAGCTGCTCGAGTCGACGGTCGGCCTGGCGGAGGTGCGCCAGCTGTTCCGCGCCTCGCGCATCGGCACGATCGCCGGCTCTTATGTCACCGAGGGCAAGATCGTCCGCGGCGCCCACGTGCGCGTCGTACGCGAGGGCACCGTCATCCAGGACACGACGATCGGCAGCCTACGGCGCTTCAACGAGGACGCGCGCGAAGTCACCGCCGGGTACGAGTGCGGGATCGTGCTCGCCAACTTCCAAGACCTGCGCGAGGGCGATGTCCTGGAGGCGTATGAGACGCGCGAGGTCGAGCGCGAACTTTCCTAACTCGTCTTGCGATCCCGACGTGCCTGGAGAGTAGGATGAGCGGGGGACGTATGCGCCGCGTCGATGAGGCGATCAGGCAGGTGATCGGAGGGGCGGTGGCAGGCGAGTTGAAGGATCCGCGAGTGGGATTCGTAACCGTGACCGACGTGAAGACCAGTGCTGATCTCAGCCACGCGCACGTGTACGTGAGCGTGCTGGACGAAACGGGGATTCGCGCCGCGGGCGCGTGTCCCCCGGCTTCGTCCGAAACGGGGACCGATTGGGGAGACACTCGCTCCGCTCGCATCCCCAAATCGGCCAGCGCCGCGGGCGCGTGTCCCCCGGCTTCGTCCGACGAGCTGGGGCGCGAGCAGACGCTCGCGGGTCTGCGCAGCGCGCACGGCTACCTGCAGGGACGGATAGCGGCGGAGCTGCACCTGAAGCGCACGCCCACGCTGGACTTCATCTATGACGACACGACCGACCGCGCGATGCGGCTGGAGCGGCTCTTGAGCGAGCCCGAGGGGGATGGGGATGAGTGAGAACAGCACCGTCGCGCCCGCCGCGGTGGACACGCGCGAGCAGACGCTGCGGCGCATCCGCGAGGACGAGCGCTTCCTGCTGGCCACGCACGAAAACGTCGACGGCGACGCGATCGGCTCGCTGGTGGCGATGCAGGGGCTGCTCACCGCGCTCGGCAAGGATTCGCTCACCTACCTCGCCCTGGGCGACCTGCCGCTGCCGGACGACTACCGGTTCCTGATGCCCGAGCGCCGCGTCGAGCGCGCCCCGGAGGACATCGCGGAGCGTACGGTGGTGCTGCTCGACTGCGGCAACATCGATCGCAACGAAGCGCCGATGCTCCGCGCGGGCGCGCACCTGCTGAACGTCGATCACCACCACGACAACACCCGCTTCGGCAGCGTCGCACATGTCGTGCCGGCGGCTTGCTCGACAGCGGAGATCATCTGGGACCTGATGCACGGCCTCGGCGTGGCGCCCTCGCCGGCGGTCGCCGAGGCGCTGTACGTGGGGCTGATCACCGACACCGGTCGTTTCATGTACGAGAACACCGGGCCGCGCGCACATCGCATGGCGGCCGAGCTGATCGAGGCCGGCGTCGACGTGCAGGGCCTCTACCGCCGGCTGTACGAGGAGATGCCGTTCGCCAAGCTGACGCTGCTCGCGCACGCGCTCGCCCACGTGCGCCGCTTCGACTCCGGCGAGCTGACGCTGGCTGCGCTGAGCGCCGCCGACTTCGCGCAGACCGGCGCCGAGGAGAGTTACTCGGAGGGGATTGTCGACCACCTGCGCGCCGTGCGCGGCACGAAGGTCGCCGCGCTCGTGCGCGAGCTGACGGCGCCCGAGCGTCGCGGCGAGCGTAAGGTCTCGCTGCGCGCCACCGACGACGACGTCGACGTATCCGCGATCGCGCGCGCCCGCGGCGGCGGCGGCCACCGCCGCGCGGCCGGCTTCTCCACCAGCGACCCGCTCGAGGAGCTGGTCGACTTCCTGCGCGTCGAGATCGCCGCCCAGCTGCACCCCGCGCCGGCGCCGGCGTAGGTGGCACCTAGCGCCGGTGCTGGCGTAGGCGGCACCCACCACCCGCGAGCGGCCGTCCGAGGCCGTGCGCGATGATGACGCGATGGATGGCGTTTTTCTGATCGACAAGCCGGTTGGGCTCACCTCGCACGACGTGGTCGCCCGCGTACGCCGCTCACTCGGAGGGGTCAAGACGGGGCACGCCGGCACGCTCGACCCGTTCGCCAGCGGCCTGCTGCTCGTGCTCGTCGGCCGCGCCACGCGCATCCAGCAGCGGCTGATGGGGCTGCCCAAGCGCTACGAGACCGTGGCGCAGCTTGGCGCCACCTCGACCACCGGCGACCCCGAGGGCGAGATCGTCGTTACCGGCAGGCTGCCACCAGACCGATCAAAGATCGGCCAGCCTCCGTTGCCGACTGGCGAGATCCGCCAGCGACCTCCCATGCATTCGGCTGTGAAGATCGAAGGCGAGCGCGCATACAAGCGCGCCCGGCGTGGGGAGCGGTTCGAGATGCCCGAGCGGATCGTCACTGTCAACCGCTTCGAGCAGCTATGGCGCGAGGAGGGCACACAGCCCGGAGGGCTGGGTCGCGCCGGCTTCCTGATCGAGTGCTCCTCGGGCACGTACGTGCGCTCGCTGATCGCCGATCTGCACGACGCGTACTGCCTAGAACTGCGCCGCACGGCGATCGGACCGTTTGAGGTGGGCGACGCGGTGCCGCCGCCCGCGCGCGGTGGGGAGCGGGAGACGCCACAGCCGCCCGAACCACTCGCCATCGAGCAGGTGCTCGCCTTGCTCTGAGGAGGGCGCGCGCAGTTGTTGTTCCTCCACGCACGCCAACCAAACCTTGACAACAAAAATGTGATCACGAGTTGGTTGGCGTCCAAAAAGAATGCATCGATGCGCAACCAATAGGCTGTCGCCGTGAAAATCACGCCCCTTCCCGAGGTGGAGCCCCGCCCGCGCGAGGTGGCGGTGGGGACGTTCGACGGGGTGCACCTGGGGCACCGCGAGGTGATCCGCGGGGCCGACAGCGTGCTGACGTTCGAACCGCACCCGGTGTCGGTGGTGGCGCCCCAGCACGCGCCGAAGCTGCTGACGCGCCTGGACGTGAAGGCGGAGCTGATCTCGGAGTTGGGCGTGCAGGAGCTGGTCGTGATCCCGTTCGACGCCGAGTTCGCGGCGCGCGACGCGCAAGGGTTCATCGACGACGTGCTGGTGGGGGCGCTCGGCGCGGTCCGCGTGTCGGTCGGCGAGAACTTCCGCTTTGGCCACCGCGCGCAGGGCGACTCGCGGCTGCTGGCCGCCGACTCCCGCTTCACGACGACCGTTCACCCGCTGCTGGAAATCGACGGGGAGATCGTCTCCTCCAGTCACATCCGCGGCCTTCTCCTGGCGGGCGAGGTCGATCAGGCGGCACACTTCCTCGGCGCCCCCTTCCAACTGCGCGGCGAGGTGGTGCGCGGCGACGAACGGGGGCGTACGCTCGGTTTCCCGACCGCCAACCTCGTCCCCGACGAGGCGCTCGTGTGTCCGGGGCATGGGATCTACGCCTGCCTGGCCGACGGTGCCCCGGCCGCCGTCAGCATCGGCGTGCGGCCGACCTTCACGACCGGCCGCGGGGAGCTGATCGAGGCCTACCTGCTCGACTTCGATGGCGATCTGTACGGCAGCGAGCTGCGCCTGGAGTTCATCCGCCGGCTGCGCGGCGAGCGGCGCTTCGCGACGGCTGAGGCGCTCGTCGAGCAAATGCACCGCGACGTCGAGCAGACCCGCCAGGTTCTGGCCGAGTAGTGAGCGTGCTACCGTAAGCGACCGCAAATGACGATGACGACCGAGAGAAAGCGCGAGATCGTCGCCCAGTTCGGGGCGAACGAGAACGACACGGGCAACACGCGCGTGCAAGTGGCGCTGCTCACCGAGCGCATCAACCACCTCACCGAGCACCTGCGTGAGCAGAAGAAGGACCACCACTCGCGCAGAGGCCTGCTGATGCTGGTGGGCCGCCGGCGGCGCTTCCTCGACTACATGCAGCACACCGACCTCGAGGGCTACCGCGCGCTGATCAAAGAGCTGGGCCTGCGCAAGTAGCCGGCGATGAGCGTCCTCGACCCCGGAACCGAGGTTTCGAGCTTCAGCCTCGCCACCGAAGGCGGCGACCCCTTCACCGAGAAGGACCTGCGCGGCAAGACGACCGTGCTGGTGTTCTACCCGTTCGCGTTCAGCCCCGTCTGTACTGACCAGCTGCAACTTTACGAGCGCGAGATCGACCAGATCAAGGCCGACGGCGCGACGATCTACGGGGTCTCCTGCGACAGCACCTGGGCGCAGAAAGCGTTCCGGGAAAAACTCGGCGTCAGCATTCCGCAGCTTTCGGACTTCGAGCCCAAGGGCGCCGCCTGCACCGCGTTCGGCGTGCTGCACGAGGGCGGCTTTCCTCAGCGGGCGCTCGTGATCGTCGGCCCCGACGGCGTCGTGCGCTGGAGCTATCAGGCGCCCTCACCCGCCGACCTGCCGGAGACGCGACTCATCCTCGGCGGCCTCAAGAACGTCTGAGGCGGTCGATAGCCGTCGCATTGCTGCGTCCTCCCTCGCTCGTGCGCGAGCGCACACTTCGTTCGGTGCGTCCTTACACTGCCTGGCTCTCGGCCGCCTCAGCGGCTTGCACTTCGAAAAGTGAATTGGTTGGTGTCCAAAAAGAGCAACATCGCACACGTGCGGTCGCCGGGTCGAGGCGCGCCGGACCTCCCGCCCAGTTGCGCGCGGGTCCCGTCGCCCCCGCTGCGCTAAGCTCCTCTGCGTTCGGAAACAGAGATAAAAGACAGAGAGTCCGCCGACCGAAGGGCGGGCGAGGAAGGTAGAGGACATATGAGCAGTGACGCCGTGACTCGGGTCTCCGTGGAGATCGCAGGCAGCGAGATCACCTTCGAGACCGGCAGGATGGCCAAGCAGGCCTCCGGCGCGGTGGTCGTCCGCCAAGGCGACACGATGGTGCTGGCGACCGCGACCGCGGGCGGCACTCGCGACGTGGACTTCCTCCCGTTGACCGTGGACGTGGAGGAGCGGATGTACGCCGCCGGGAAGATCCCCGGCTCATTCTTCAAGCGCGAGGGCCGCTCCGGCGAGAAGGCGACGCTGACGGCGCGCATGATCGACCGGCCGCTGCGCCCGCTGTTCCCGAAGGGGTGGAACCGCGAGACGCAGCTGGTGGCGATCCCGATGTCAGTCGACCACGTGCACCCGTACGACATCCTGGCGATGAACGGCGCCTCGGCTGCGCTGATGATCTCCGAGATCCCGTTCGCCGGCCCGGTCGGCGCAGTGCGGATCGGCAAGGTCGAAGGCAACTTCGTCGTCAACCCCTCCGAGGAGCAGCTCCAGGGTACCGAGGGCGACACGCCCCGCAGCGACCTCGACCTGGTGGTCGCCGGCTCCGAGGAGGCGATCCTGATGGTCGAGGCCGGCGCGAACGAGATCTCCGAGGCGGAGATCCTCGACGCGCTGGACATCGCCCACTCGGAGATCAAGAAGCTGTGCGCGCTGCAGCGCGAGCTGGCCGCGCGCGTGGGCAGGGAGAAGATCGAGATCGCGCCGCCCACGGTCGACGAGGGGCTGCTGGAGTCGGTGCGCGCCTCGCACGGCGCGGCGCTCGACGCCGCCACGCAGGTGGTCGACAAGCTCGAGCGCCAGGACGCGACGGCCGATGTGGAGCAGGCGATCGTCGCGCAGTACGCCCCGCCGGCCTCCGAGGGCGCGGGCGAGGCGGTGCTCGAAGCGGCCAAGGCGCGCCGCGCGGCGGCGCAGCTGGCGTTCGAAAAGCTCGAGAAGGCGATCATCCGCGAGCGGATCGCCGTGCACAAGAAGCGCCCCGACGGCCGCGGCGAGGACGAGATTCGCGACATCTCGATCGAGGTCGGCGTGACGCCGAGAACGCATGGCTCGGCCCTCTTCACGCGCGGCCAGACGCAGGCGCTGAGCGTGGCGGCGCTGGGCACGCTGAAGGAGGAGATGCGCCTCGACACGCTGGGGCTGCAAAGCAAAAAGTATTACTTCCACCATTACAACTTCCCGCCGTTCTCGGTCGGCGAAGCCGGTCGTCTGGGCGTCAAACGTCGTGACGTCGGTCACGGCGCACTGGCCGAGCGGGCGCTCGTGCCGATGGTGCCCTCGATCGAGGATTTCCCGTACACGATTCGCGTGGTGTCCGACATCTTCGAGTCCAACGGCTCCTCCTCGATGGCGTCGGTGTGCGGCAGCTCGCTGTCGCTGATGGACGCCGGCGTGCCGCTGAAGCGCCCGGTCGCCGGGATCGCGATGGGCCTGATCAAGGAGGGCGACGATTACATCGTGCTGACCGACATCGCCGGTGTGGAGGACCACCTCGGTGACATGGACTTCAAGGTCGCCGGCACCGAGCGCGGCATCACCGCGTTGCAGATGGACATCAAGATCTCGGGCGTCACCTTCGAGATCCTGCGCGACGCCCTCAGCCGGGCGCACAAGGCTCGCACCTACATCCTCGGCCGGATGGCCGAGGTGATCGAGGGTCCGCGCGAGCAGCTCTCCCAGTATGCGCCGCGCATCCAGACGATCCAGATCGACCCCTCGCAGATCGGCCTGCTGATCGGCAAGGGCGGGGAAACGATCCGCGGCCTCTCGGAGGAGTTCGAATCCCAGATCGACGTCAACGACGAGGGCCAGGTGCTGATCTACTCGGCCAACGGCGAGCTCGCCGACGAGCTGGTGGAGCGCATTCGGATGATGATGAAGGAGGTGGAGGTCGGCGACGAGTTCCTCGGCAAAGTCGTCAAGACCACCACGTTCGGCGCGTTCATCGAGCTGGCCAAGGGGACCGATGGCCTGCTGCACATCTCCAACGTCTCGCCGGGCGAGCGGATCGACAGTGTCGATGACGTGCTGAGCAAAGGCGACGAGATCAACGTGCGGGTGGTGGAGGTCGACCGCGAGCGCGGGCGCATCGGCCTGCGCCGCGCCGATGACCCGGAGATCGCCGGCAAGTCGGTCGAGGAGCTGGCGGGCGTCGGCAGCGGCGGCTCCGGTGGCGGTGGCCGCGACCGCGCTGACGGCCCCTCGGGTCGAAACGGCCGCGGCGGCGAGCGCCCCCGCAGCGAGCGCGGCTCCGGCCGGCCACGGCACGGCGCGGGCCGCGACCGCTACTGAGAGCGAAGGCGAGCGGGCGATGCGTGGTAGCGGGCCGGTTGGCGTGCGGCGGCTGAGCCCGGATTGCGCGCGCGGGCGTCGCCAGGTTCGATGAACGAAGGGGCGCATCGGCTCACCACCCTGGAGTGCGGTGTCAGGGTGGTGAGTGAACCGGTGCCCGCCGTGCGCTCGGTTGCGCTCGGCTTCTGGATCGGTGCCGGCTCGGCGCACGAGCGCGACGCGGAGGCGGGGATCTCGCACCTGCTCGAGCACATGCTGTTCCGCGGCTCGGCGCGCTACGGCTCGGAGGAGATCGACCAGATCTTCGACGGCATGGGGGCGGAGTTGAACGCGGGCACCGACAAGGAGGCCACCTCGGTCTACTCGCGCGTGCTCGACCGCCATCTGGAGCGCGCGTTCGACGTGATCGCCGACATGGTGTGGCGCCCGGCGATGGGCGAGCTGGAGGCCGAGCGCGAGGTGGTGCTGGAAGAGATCGCGATGTACGAGGACGACCCCCAAGACCGCGTTTTCGACGTGCTCGGCGAGGCGGTGTTCGGCGGGCACCCGCTCGGTCGCGCGGTGATCGGGCGAGCCGAGGTGATCCGCGCGGTCACGCGGGAGCAGCTGCGTGCCTTCCACGCGTCGCGCTACAACCCCGCCGACGTGGTGATCGCGGCGGCCGGATCGGTCGACCACGACGCGCTTGTGGCGATGGCGCAAGCCGCCACCGAAGCCGGCGGCGAGCCGTTCGTGGCGGCGCCGGCCGAGACGCCGGCGTTCGAACGCCGCGTGCGCTTTTTGCGCAAGGACACCGAGCAATACCACCTCTGTCTCGGCGGCCGCGGGATCGCGCACGACGACGAGCGGCGCTTCGCTCTGCGGGTGCTCGACAACGTGCTCGGCGGCGGCGCCTCCTCGCGCCTCTTCCAGGAGGTGCGCGAGCGGCGGGGCCTCGCGTACTCGGTGTTCTCGTTCTCCAACCTGTACGCGCACACCGGCGAGGTGGGGCTGTACGTGGGCACGCGCCCGGAGAACCTCGAGGAGGCGGTGGCGGTGCTGGCGGCGGAGCTCGAGCGTTTCGTGCGCGAGCCGGCAGACGCGCAGGAGCTGGAGCGCGCCCGCGAGAACGCCAAGGGCCGCCTCGTGCTGGCGATGGAGTCAACCGCGGCGCGCATGAACCGCCTCGGCAGCTCTGTGCTCTGCGAGCTGCCGATCCTCTCGATGGAGGAGGTGATCGCGCACCTCGACGCGGTGACGCCCGACGATCTGCGCGCGCTCGCGGGCGAGCTGTTCCGCGGCTCGGAGCTGTCGGTGGCGGCGATCGGCCCTGACGAGGAGGCGCTGCGTGAGGCGCTCGCGCCGCTGACGGCGGTGGCGGCGTGAGGGCGCGAGGCGCCGATCGACGCGACGCAGCGCGCACGGTGGCCGTGTGATGGGCGTGCGCGCATGATCCGCGTCGCCGTGGCCGGCGCCGCGGGGCGCATGGGGGTGGCCGTGTGCGACGCAGTCACCGGCGCCGACGACATGCAGCTGAGCGGCCGTGCCGACCCGCTGCTGGGCACGGCGCTTGCCGAGGTGCTGCCGGAGGCCGACGTGGTGGTCGACTTCACCCAGCCGCACACCGCGATCGAGAATGCGCTCGCGTGCGTGCGCGCCGGCGTGCACGCGGTGATCGGCACCACCGGTTTCGACCTCGGGCAGCTCGAGCGCGAAGCCGCCGCCGCGCGCATTGGCGGCGCCAATGTGTTGCTCGCGCCCAACTTCGCGATCGGCGCGGTGCTGATGATGCGCTTCGCGGCCGAGGCCGCTCGCCACATGGCCAAGGCGGAGATCGTCGAGCTGCACCACGATCGCAAGCTCGACGCCCCCAGCGGCACGGCTGCGCGCACCGCAAAGCTGATGGCGCAGGCGAGCGGCAAGCCTGAGCCGCCGATCCACTCCGTACGACTCCCCGGGCTGGTCGCCCACCAGGAGGTGATCCTCGGCGACCTCGGCCAGACGCTGACGATCCGCCACGACTCGATCGACCGCGAGTCGTTCATGCCGGGGGTGCTGCTGGCGGTGCGGAAGATCGGCGGGCTCGCGCAGCCGCTGACGGTCGGCCTGGAGACGCTCCTCTTCGCCGAGGCACATCCATGACACGCCCGCCCCACGTGGGCAGGGTGCGACGGGCGCTCTTCCCCCGGCGGGGAGGCGTGTGATAATGCCCGGGATGGCGAACCTGGGAACGATTCTGACGGCGATCGTCACCCCGTTCGACGAGCATTTGCGCGTCGACGAGGAGGCGTTCGTGGCCTTGATGGGCCACCTCGCCGCGCACGGCTCCGACGGCTTCGTCGTGGCCGCCACGACCGGCGAGGCGGCGACGCTCACCGACGAGGAGCAGTTGGCGCTGATCGAGCTGGCCGTGAAGGAGCGCCCTCCGGGGACGACGATCGTGGCCGGCGCCGGCACCAACGACACGCGCCACGCAGTGCACCTGACAGAACAGGTCACCGCGCTCGGGCCCGACGCGATCATCTCGGTGACGCCCTACTACAACCGCCCCAGCCCGCTGGGCCTCAAGCGCCACTACGAAGCGATCGCCGCCGCCACCGACCGGCCGATCATGCTCTACAACATTCCCTCGCGCACCGGCATCAACATTCCGCCGCCGTTGCTGGCGGAGCTGGCGCAGATCGAGCACGTCGACGCGGTCAAGCAGGCCAACCCCGACGAGCTGCAGCCGATCGACGGCCTGGAGCTGTATGCCGGCGACGACAGCTCGCTGGCGCAGGTGCTCGACCTCGGCGGCGCCGGCGGCGTGTGCGTGTCCAGCCACATCGTCGGCGAGCAGATGCACCGGATGGCCGATGAGCTCGAGAACCGCGCGGAGATCGACGCGTCGCTGCAGGACGTGTACCGCACGCTGTTCCTAGCGCCCAGCCCGACCTGCACGAAGGCGGCGCTCAACCTGCTGGGCCACGACGTCGGCGGTGTGCGTTTGCCGATGGTGGAGGCTACCCCCGTGGAGCTGGCGGAGGTGCGGGCGATGCTTGTCCGCCACGGCCTGCTGGCGCCGCCGACCGTTCAGCAGGCCGCGTGAGCGCCTCGCTGCGGGTCCTGCCCCTCGGTGGGCTGGGGGAGATCGGCAAGAACATGACCGTCGTCGAGCACGACGGGCGGATAATCGTCGTCGACGTCGGCCTGCGCTTCCCCACGCCGGAGATGGTGGGGATCGATCTGGTGCTGCCCGACTTCACCTACCTGCGCGAGCGCGCGAGCGAGATCGAGGCGATTGTGATCACGCACGGCCACGAGGACCACATCGGCGCGCTGCCGTGGGTGCTGCGCGAGCTGGCGCACCACAACGGCAGCGACCTGCCGCCGATCTACGGGGGGCCGCTGACGATGGCGATGGCGCGCTCGAAGCTCGAAGAGCACAAGCTGCGCGACGTCGAGCTCAACGACGTCGCTCCCGGCGAGGCGCTGGAGCTGGGGCCGTTCACGCTGGAGATGGTGCACATGACCCACTCGATCCCCGACTCCTCCGCGGTGGCGCTCGGCACCGATCTCGGCACGGTGCTGATCACCGGCGACTACAAGTTCGACCAGACCCCTGTGGACGGCCCGCCAGCCGACATGTCGCGCTTGGCGGAGCTGGGGCGCGAGGGAGTGCTGCTGTTGTGCGGCGACTCCACCAACGTCGATCGCGAGGGCTTCTCGCCTTCGGAGTCGGTGGTGGGCCGCCACCTGGAGGAGGTGTTCGCGCGCTGCGAGGGCCGCATCGTGGTGACCAGCTTCGCCTCCAACATCCACCGCGTGCAGCAGGTCGTCGACGCAGCCGAGGCGCTCGGGCGCAAGGTGGCGCTGGTGGGCCGCTCGATGCGCAAGAACGTCGGCATCGGCCGCACGCTCGGCCACATCGAGGTGCCGGAGGGGATGCTGGTGGGCGTGCGGGAGATCGAAGACTTTCCCGACGAGCGGATCGTGATCGTCTCGACCGGCTCGCAGGGCGAGCCGCTGTCGGCATTGCGGCGGATGGCCTACCGCGATCACCCGCAGGTGCAGCTGCACGACGGCGACACGGTCGTCTTCTCGGCCACCCCGGTGCCCGGCAACGAGCGCGCGGTGAACGAGACGATCGACCGCCTCTACCACATCGGCTGTCAGGTGGTGACCCCGCGCGAGGCGCCGGTGCACGCGTCAGGACACGGGTATGCCGAGGAGGTGAAGCTGATGCTGAACCTCGTGCAGCCGCGCTACGTGATGCCGTTCCACGGCGATTTCAAGCGGCTGCGGCTGCATGCGCAGCTGGCTGAGGCGGTGGGCGTCGACCCGCGTGACATCTTCCAGGGCGACAACGGCCGGCCGCTCGACATCGACGCGCGCGGCGCGCGCTTCGGCGAGCACCAGCAGTCGGGGATGGTGTTCGTCGACGGCGTGGAGATCGGCGACATGGCCGACGTGGCGCTGCGCGACCGCCGGATGCTGTCGGCCGACGGGATCTTCATCGTGGTCGCCACGATCGCCGAGCAAGACGGCCGCTCGGTCGCCGACCCGGAGGTGATCTTCCGCGGTGTCCCGTTCCTCGACGAGGCCGGTCGCCTCGTGGAGGAGATCCGCCTCACGGTCGAGGAGACGCTGCAGCGCGCGGCGGATGAGGAGCTCCGCGAGGTCGACCTGATCCAGCAGGCGCTGCACGACGACTTGGCGCAGCTGGTCTACGACCGCTTGAAGCGACGGCCGATGGTTCTTCCCGTCGTCGTCGAGGTATGAGGTCCCTCGTGGCGGCCCGGGTTGGCGCTAGGCCGCCCGCTCGCTGAGGGTTCCCGCCCCGACCGACGGCGTGGCTGGCGCGCTCGCGGGTGACGCCGGCAGCCGCACGACGAAGCGCGCGCCGTGGGGCGCCACCTGCTCCAGCGTGACGCTGCCCCCGTGCGATTGCGCGACGGCGCGCACGATCGCCAGGCCGAGGCCGAACGACCCGCCCCGGTCGCCGGTGCCGCGCACGAAGCGCTCGAACAGCGTCGGCTCAAGCTCGGGCGGCACGCCGGGGCCGTCGTCTTCGACGACCAGCCGCGCCTCGCCGGGCGGGCGGGTTCCCTTCCCGCGTCCGCCGAGCGTCTCGGTGCGAACGTGGATGGCGGTTCCCGGGGGAGTGTGGCGCAGCGCGTTCTCGATCAGGTTGAGCGCCACGCGCAGCAGCTCGTCGTGGTTGCCCTCGACCACCACGGGCTGCGCGTCGATCGACAGCTCGTGCTCGCCGCTCAGCGGCCCCAGCTCGGCCGCGGCGTCGGTGGCGAGCAGCGCGAGATCGACGGGCTGGTGGGGCACGGCGCGGCCGACGTCGCTGCGCGCCAGCAGCAGGAGGTCGGCGACCAGCCGTCGCATCCGCCGCGAGGAGCGCAGCGCGGAGCGGGCCGTTTCTCCCTGTTCGCCGCGCAGCGATTCTGCCAGCAGCTCGAGGTTGGCGAGCACCGAGGTGAGCGGAGTGCGCAGCTCGTGCGAGGCGTCGGCCACGAAGCGGCGCTGGCGCGCCAGCATCGTTTCGGTCTCGGCGTGGGCGTCGTCGAGCGATTGGAGCATCCCCTGCAGCGTGCTTGCCAGCTCGGCCACCTCGTCGTCGGCCTCCGGCTGGGGGATCCGCGCGGAGCGGTCCTGCGTGCGGGCGATCTCGGCCGCGGTGGAGGTGAGGTTGGCGATCGGCTGCATCGCCCGCCGCGCGATCGCCGCTCCGGCGAGCAGCGCGAGGCTCGAGCCGGCGAGCGTGCCGAGCAACAGCAGCAGCTCCACGCGCGCGATCGTCGGCTGGATGTCGGAGAGCGGGCGCGCGTACTGGATCACCACGTACCCGCCCACTTCCAGCTGCTCGGCGCGCGATTCGACGCGGTAGCCGTTCACGTTCTCGCCCCGTTCCAACCCGGCGATCCGGCCGCTGGGCGAGTCGAGTTCGGGGGCGTGGGGGGTGTGTTCGATGACGCTGCCCGAGGTGGAGAGGATCACGCGGATCGCGGCGTGCTCGGGGGCCGCGTATTCGTTGATGTTGGGCGTCACCACGAGGCGCCCGCCGCGCGTCACCGAGATCTTCAGCAAGCCCGACAGCTCTTCGGTGGAGGCCTTCACTTCGTTGTTGAAGTCGCTGCGGATGCGATGCACGGTGAGCGAGCCCACCACCAGCGCGAAGCCGCAGAGGATCACGAACGTCAGCAGCGCCGACACCAGCGCCAGGCGCGTGCGGATCGGCAGGCGGTCGAAGGCGACGTTGATGCGCCGCGCGAGCTTCCGCGGCGCGCCGCCCGCCCCGGCGTGCTCGGGGGGCGCCAGATCCGGCACGCCGGGTCCAGGGGGCGCCGTGCCCGCGGGCTCAGGCCCTGAGGACGTAGCCGGCTCCCCGGATCGTGTGCAGCAGCCGCGGCTCGCCGCCGGCCTCCAGCTTGCGGCGCAGGTTGGAGACGAACACCTCGATGGTGTTGGTTTGCGAGAAGGGGTCATAACCCCACACCTCGTCGAGCAGTCGCTGCCGGGAGATCACGATCCGCTCGTTGCGCATCAGGTACTCGAGCAATTCGAACTCGCGCTGGGTCAGCTCGATCGCGCGCTCGCTCCGCTGCACCTCGTGCGTGTCGGCGTTGAGCGAGAGGTCGCCGACGCGCAGCGGCGCCGAGCCGCGCGGCGGGCGGCGGCGCAGCAGCGCCCGCATCCGCGCGAGCAGCTCCTGGCGCTCGAACGGCTTGACGAGGTAGTCGTCGGCGCCGGCGTCGAGCCCCTCCACGCGCGACTCCAGCGCGTCGCGCGCGGTGAGGATCAGGATCGGCACGTCGTCCTGTGCGCGCATCCCGCGCGCCACGTCGATCCCGTCGACCCGCGGCAGCCCCAGGTCGAGGATCACGAGGTCGGGGAGGAACGTGTGCGCCTGCTCCAGCCCCGAGGCGCCGTCGAGCGCGATCTTGACGTCGTAGCCCTCCATCCGCAGCGAGCGCTGCAGCGCCTGGGCGATCTCCTCGTCGTCCTCGACGACGAGCACTCTCGGAGCACGGCCAAAGTCATTCATGCGACCACCGGTGTAGCGATTCGTACTAAAGGGATGGTAAGGGGTTCGAGCAGGGTCTGAGCGGTCGGCGTCGAAGGTGGCCTGGAATGGCCGGCGCAAGGAAAAAGAGTCAGACCAAAAGAAGCCCGCCCACCCGCTCGACCAATCGGAGATTGGCCGGCGCGAAAGCGCGTCGGCGCGGCCGCGGGCGCGGCTCCTACTTGGCGGCGTGGCCGCTGCGCCCGCCCCAGCTGGACGAGCGCCAGCGCGATGTGCTGGCACTGGCGCTGATCGCGCTCGGCGTGTTTCTCGCGGTGGTGCTGTGGGGCGGCGGCGAAGGCGGCCGCGTCGGGCACGCGCTGGCGGTGGCGCTCGGCTTCACCGCGGGACGCGCCAAGATCCTCGCGCCGATCGCGCTGCTGGGTGCCGGTGGCGCGATGCTGATGCGCCCGGTGCTGCCGGCGTTGCGCCCCCTGCGCACGGGCAGCATCTGTCTGTTCGCCGGGATCGTGCTGGCGCTGGCGAGCGGCGGCAGCGGCACGCACCGCTGGTCGTCGACCTACTTGCAGGCGCATGGCGGCGCGGTGGGGGAGGCGCTGTTCGAAGCGACGCACCGCCTCGCGCAGCAGGCGGGCGTGGACATCCTGATCGTCTTCCTGCTGCTGGTCGGCGCGATCCTGCTCACCGGCGCGTCGCTGGCGACCGTGCTGCGCGCGACCGGCGCCGGCATGGTCGACAGCACGCGGATGCTGCGCACGCGCATGCAGTCGCGCAGCCCCGAACGCGCCCAGGCGCCGACGGGGGAGCTGCCCGCCGAGCCGGCGCGTGCGGCCGAGCACCTGCTGCCGCCGGAGCCCGAGCCCGGGAAGCTGGTCGTGCGTGCCACTCACGTGGAGGCGCCCCCGCTCGACGACGAGCCGCTGGCACCGATCGACCCGTGGGCGCAGGAGCCCGATGCAGCAGAGCAGCCCGAGCTCGACGATCTCCCGGCGGCGGACGCGAGCGAGGAAAAAGAGGAGCAGGAGGGGGAGGGGGCTGCCGGCAGCGGCCTCGCGCTCACCCCGGAGGACCTCACTCCCCAGGGCCGCCTGCGCGAGCGGATCACCGACGACCCCGACTTCGAGTGGCGGCTGCCGCAGGCGAGCAAAGTGCTGTCGCGCTCGACCGCCGAGCAGTCGCGCCCGGACACCGCCGGGCAGGAGCGCACGGCCGCCAACCTGGTCGAGGCGCTCGGCCACTTCGGCGTGCAGGCGAAGGTGATCGGCACCGTGGCCGGCCCGCACATCACCCGCTACGAGCTGCGCCTCGCCCCTGGCACGAAGGTGGGCAAGGTGGCGCAGTTGAAGGACGACCTCGCGTACGCGCTGGCCGCCACCGACATCCGCATCCTCGCGCCGATCCCCGGCAAGCAGGCGGTGGGCGTGGAGGTGCCCAACGCGCGCCGGCGGATCGTGCGCCTGGGAGACGTCTACCAGGAGCCGCCGTCGGACTGGTCGCCGTTGACGGTGTGGCTGGGCAAGGACGTCGCCGGCAAGGCGATCGGCGCCGATTTGGCGAAGATGCCCCACCTGCTGGTCGCCGGCACGACCGGCGCGGGCAAGTCGGGCGCGATCAACGCGATGCTCGCCAGCGTGCTGCTGCGCGCCAGTCCGCAGGAGCTGCGCCTCGTGCTGGTGGACCCCAAGCAGGTGGAGCTCAACCATTACGAGTCGATCCCGCACCTCCTGACGCCGGTGATCACCAGCCCGCGGATGGCGGCCAACGCGTTGCAGAACCTCGTGCGAGAGATGGAGGAGCGCTACGGGACGATGTCGTTGGCGCGGACGCGCAGCCTCCCAGAGCTGAACAAGGCGCGACTCGGGCAGGGCCAACCCCCCCTTCCTTACATCCTCTGCGTGATCGACGAGCTGGCCGACCTGATGATGGTCGCCCCCGCAGATGTCGAGGACTCGATTATCCGTCTCGCGCAGAAGGCGCGCGCGGTGGGCATCCATTTGGTGCTGGCCACGCAGAGCCCGCGCGTGGACGTGATCACCGGCATGATCAAGGCCAACGTGCCCTCGCGGATCGCGTTCGCGGTCAGCTCGCAAACCGACTCGCGGGTGATCCTCGACCAGAACGGCGCCGAGTCGCTGCTGGGGCAGGGCGACATGCTGTTCAGCCCGGTCGGCAGCTCGCGGTTGCAGCGCATCCAGGGCGCCTACATCGACGAGCCGCAGATCGCCAAGCTGACGGAGTTTTGGCGCCGCCAGGGCGAACCGGAGCTGCGCGAGGAGCTGCTGGAGGAGGTCGAGCCCAGCGAGCCGGAGGAGGCGTCGCCCGACGAGTTCGACCCCGACGAGGACCCGCTGCTGAAGGATGCGATCGCGCTGGTCGTGGAGATGGGGACCGCCTCGACCTCGATGCTGCAGCGCCGCCTGCGCCTCGGCTACACGCGGGCCGGTCGGCTGATCGACATGCTCGAGCGCCGCGGCGTGATCTCCGGCTACGAGGGCTCCAAGCCCCGCCAGGTGCTGGTCACGGAGGCCGACCTGCCGCGCGTGCTGGCATCGTTGGAGGAGCGGGCCGTGGCCGCCGATCCGGGAGAGCGCTGAGGCAAGCGGGCGTGAGAGCCCCCAGGCACTAGCCTCTACGGCCGATGCCCGATATCGGAGAAACGCTGCGCGAGGCGCGGATGCGCGAGCGCACCGACGTGTCGGAGATCGAGGCGCAAACGAAGATCCGCGCCAAGTATCTGCGCGCGCTGGAGAACGAAGAGTGGGACCTGCTGCCGGGCCCCACGTTCGTCAAGAGCTTCCTGCGCACCTACGGCGACGCCCTCGGCCTCGACGGCCGCGCGCTGGTGGAGCAGTACAAGCTCACCTACGAGCACCCCTCCGACGCGCCGGATCCGATCCAGCAGACATCAGTGTCGGCCTCGCGCCGCGCCCGCCAGCGCACCGGCGGCGCGCACCGCGCTCCCAACGGCGCGACCGGCCGCCAGGGCCCGTCGCGCGGGTACATGGCGGCGGTGGCCGCGATCGGCGTGGTGATCGTGCTGCTGGTGTACGCGCTGCTGTCCGGCGGCGGCTCGCCGTCGCACCCGGCCAGCACCACAACCACGTCGAATCTGCACGGCGCCCGGGCCAAACGCGGCCACCACCGCCCCGGCACCAGCGCGATCGGCGCGACCACGGCGCTGGCCTCCGTGCGCTTCGAACCGACGGCCGAAGTGTACGTGTGCCTGGTCGGCGACGGCCGTCGCCGGATCCCCAGCGAAATCCTCACCCCGACCAGCCCGCGGCCGACCTACCACGCCCACCGCTTCCTGCTGACGCTCGGCAACAACCACCTGACGCTGATCGTCGACGGCCGCCCGCTCGAAGTGCCCGCTTCCTCGCGCGCGATCGGCTACGCGATCACGCACACGGGCGTGCGCGCGCTGGCGGAAAGCGAAGACCCCACGTGCAAGTAGGGGTGCACGGCCGGAGCATCGGCGGCCGCTCGCGCGCGAGGGCGAGGAGGCGCGGCGGCCGATGAGCATGCGCGCCGGCATCGTCGTCACCGGCACGGAGGTGCTGACCGGCCGCGTGAGCGACCGCAACGGCCCCTGGCTGGCCGACCGCCTGGAGGAGCTCGGCGTCGACCTCGCCCAGATCGCGATTGTGGGCGACCGCCGCGAGGACCTGTTGGCCGCGCTGCGGTTCATGACCGCCGAGGGGTACGAGCTGATCTTGACGAGCGGCGGCCTCGGCCCCACGGCCGACGATCTCACGATCGAGGTGGTGGCCGAGTTCCAGGATCGCCCGATGACCTGGGACGGGCCGCTGCAGGAGCGGATCGAGGCGAAAGTCGCCCGTTTCGGCGCCCGCTGGCGCAACGTGGACGTGGAGGCGATGCGCGAGGGCGCCCGCAAGCAGGCGACGATCCCGCGCGGCGCGACGGTGCTCGAGCCGGTGGGCACCGCCCCGGGGCTGGTCGTCGCGCCGGAGAAGCGGCCCGCCGAGCCGGCCGCGGGCGCTGCCGCCGCGCCCGACGGGCCCACCGTGGTGGTGCTCCCCGGCCCGCCGCGCGAGCTGCAGCCGATGTGGGAAACCTCCGTGCGCGAGCAGTTGCGCCCCGGCGGCGCGCTGCGCGCGGCGCTGGCGCACACGACCGAGTACCGCCGACGCACGTTGCGCCTGTGGGGCATCCCCGAGTCGGAGATCGCCGAGACGCTCCGTGCGGCCGAGCGCGCCGGCCTGGCGCTCGGAGGGCTGGAGATCACCACCTGTTTGAAACGGGGCGAGGTCGAGGTGGTCACCCGCTACGAGCCCCCCGCGCAGGGGGAGTACGACGCTTTGGTGGCGTTCGTGCGCGAGCGCCACGCCGAGTCGCTGTTCTCCGAAGATGGGGCGACCATCGACGAGCAGGTGGCGGCGCTCCTGTGCGGGGACGGAGATACGCCGGCGCGCACAATCGCAACGGCCGAGTCGTGCACCGGCGGCCTGCTGGCGGCGCGTCTGACGGAGCTGCCGGGCGCCTCGGCATACGTGCGCGGCGCGCTCGTGGCGTACGCCAACGACCTCAAGACCGCGCTCGCGGGGGTCCCCGCGGAGCTGATCGCGCGCCACGGCGCGGTCTCGCCGGAGGTGGCACAGGCGCTGGCGCAGGGCGCGCGCGAGCGCCTCGGCGCCGACATCGGCGTGGGGGTAACGGGCGTCGCCGGCCCGGGCGGCGGCACGGAGGAGAAGCCGGTTGGCACCGTCTGCCTGAGCGTGGTCGCCGGCGGGGCGGACGACGACGGGGTGGGTGGGTCTCCACTCACCCGCACGGTGACGCTTCCGGGGGGCCGCGCCGACGTGCGCGACCGGGCGACCACCGTGGCGCTGCACCTGGTGCGCCGGGCGCTCGTGAAGTTCTGAGGAGTGGGAAACAACGGCTTGCGTCGTTCCCGCGAGCGTGCTACGCCTATACTCATATTTTTGAAGAAGTCGGAGCGGATAGATGGAGTCGCTCCGGGCTTGCAGGTGCGATCATCACCGCCATGACCAGGGGTTCGGAAGCGAGGTTGTTCGTAGCGCTCGACCTTCCCGGGGAGGTTCGCGCACAGCTTGCCTGGTGGGGGCGTGCCGCCGCCACCAACGTGCGCTCCACGGCGCCTTCGGCCGCCACCATGCCCTCGGCGTTCGCGTCGCGTGGACGCTTTCCCAGTCGCCGGCGCGAGGCGCGTCCGCTGCCCACCCGCCAGCTGCGGCTGCTGGAGTCCGACACGCTGCACGTCACGCTCGCCTTTCTCGGCAACCGCCCGGTGGGCGAGATCGAGGTGCTCGGCAGGGTGCTGAGCGCCGTGTGCGCCGAGTCGGCGCCGCTCGGCGAGCTGTCGTTCGGGGCGCCGCTGTGGCTGCCCCCGCGCCACCCGCGCGCGCTGGCCGTGGAGGTGCACGACGGCGCCAACCACGCGCTGGAGGCGCTGCACACCTCGATCCGCACGGCGCTGGCCGCGATCTGCGAGCGCGAACCGGCGGGCGCGTTCGTCACCCGCCGCAACGTCGAAGGCCCCGCCCGCCGGCGGTTTCGCCCGCACGTCACGGTCGCGCGCATGCGCCCCGCCGAGGCGCCGCGCGAGCGCCAGCTGCCGGTCACGCCGGCGCTCACCTTCCAACCGCGCTCGATCACGCTGCAGCGCTCCTGGCTGACCTCCGCCGAGGCCGTTTACGAGGGGCTCGTGACCTGCCCGCTCGGCAGCGCCTTCTGAGGCGGCCGAGCCGCCGCGCAATCGAACAAACGTTCCGTCCGACGCCCCATCTACCTTGCACGCTCCGACCGATTTTTTCCCGACCCGGAGGAGCCGACCATGCCCGTCACCGACCAGGAGAAGGCCGCCAAGGCCCGCGACGCCGCGCTGAAGGGCGCGCTCAGCCAGATCGAGCGCGAGTTCGGCAAAGGCACCGTGATGCGGATGGGCGACGAGGGCGCGCAGGTGCGCGTCGCCGCGATCCCCACCGGGGCGCTGTCGCTCGACCTGGCGCTCGGGATCGGCGGCGTGCCGCGCGGGCGGATCGTCGAGGTCTTCGGCCCCGAGTCATCCGGCAAGACCACGCTGATCTACCACGTCCTCGCCGAGGCCCAGCGGCTCGGGGGGGTCTGTGCTTTCATCGACGCCGAGCACGCGATGGACCCGCTCTACGCCAAGGAGATCGGCGTCGACATCGACGAGCTGCTCGTCTCCCAGCCCGACTACGGCGAGCAGGCGCTGGAGGTCGCCGACATGCTCGTGCGCTCCGGGGCGATCGACGTCGTCGCGATCGACTCCGTCGCCGCGCTCACCCCGCGCGTGGAGCTCGAGGGGCAGATGGGCGACCAGACGGTCGGCGCGCAGGCGCGGATGATGTCCCAGGCGATGCGCAAGATCGCCGGCAACCTGAACCGCACCTCCACGCTCTGCATCCTCACCAACCAGATCCGCGAAAAGGTCGGCGTCATGTTCGGCTCGCCCGAGACCCAGCCCGGGGGGCGCGCGCTGAAGTTCTATGCCTCCCAGCGCCTGGACATCCGCCGCATCGAGACGCTCAAGGACGGCACCGAGGCGGTCGGCAACCGCGTGCGCGTCAAGGTCGTCAAGAACAAGCTCGCCGCCCCCTTCCGCCAGGCCGAGTTCGACATCGAGTTCGGCAAAGGCATTTCCAGCACCGGCTGCCTGATCGACCTCGGCATCGAGGACTCCGTGGTCACCAAGTCCGGCTCCTTCTTCTCCTACGGCTCCGAGCGTCTCGGCCAGGGCCGCGGCGCCGCGAAGGCCTACCTCACAGAGCACCCTTCGATGGCCAAGGAGATCCGCGCACGGATCTTCGCCGCTCGTGGCATCTCGCCCGAGGGCCCGTCGGTGGGCCTCGAGGCGGTGCCCGACGCCGCCTCGGATGGCACAGGCGAAGGATCGGCCAAGGAGGTCGCGGCCGCGACCACGCCGCCCGAGGGGCGTGAGGCCGTACAGGAGGGGCGGCGCGTTCGCGCGGTGGCGTAGGGGAGGGCATCGGGCGCCCGCGGAGACGCCGCAGGTCGAACTTCTCCTTCAAGCCGAGGCGTAGGCGCGATCACTGGTGCCCTACGTGATGCCCTATAATTTGCGGCATGCGGAAGACGAGCGTGTATCTGGATGATGAGCGTGCTGATCGACTGGCGCGGTTGGCGCAGCAGGAGGGACGCTCTCAGGCAGAAGTGCTGCGCGAAGCGATCGACGACTACGAGCCCAAGCCTTCGCGCGACCGCGATTTCGCACTCGCCGCCGGATTCCCTCGCATTGATGCCGATCCTCGGCCTATCTCGCAGATCCCCGAGCGGGAGCTGCTCGAAGGCTTCGGCGCTTGACGCTCCTTATCGACGCGGCGCCCCTCGTCGCTCTCGCAGATGCAGGCGAGCCCAGGCGCGAGGCAATCCAGGCTGCGCTCTCCGATGAGCCTGGTGCGCTCGTGATCCCAGCCCCGACTACGGCAGAGATCGATTATATGCTCGGCAAGCGTTTTGGCGCTCCAGCACGTCGAGCCTTCCTAGCCGACCTCGCGATCGGACGTTTCTCGGTCGCTGCGCTGGAGCGCGAGGAGTATGCGCGCATCAACGACCTGGAAGCCCGCTATGCAGATCTGGAGCTCGGGCTCGCCGACTGCGCGCTCGTCGTGCTCGCTGCTCGCTGCCGCACAACACGGATCCTGAGCTTCGACGAGCGCCATTTCCGCGCGGTACGACCGCTGTACGGCGACGCATTCACGATCCTGCCTCGGGACACGTGAGTTGTCGGCGGCCGTCGTGTACGCGACGGCTACCCTTCGGAGATGATGAGGACCTACCATGTCACCTCCTTCGGGTGCCAGATGAACGAGCACGACTCCGAGCGGATGAAGGGCATGCTCCAGTCGCTCGGCTACACCGAGGCACCCGCCCGCGCGGAGGCCGACGTGATCCTGTTCAACACCTGCTCGATCCGCGAGAGTGCCGACTCGCGCTTCATCGCCCACCTCGGCGAGGCCAAGCGCCTCAAGCATGAACGGCCCGAGCGGATCGTCGGCGTAGGGGGGTGTTGGGCGCAATCGGTGAAGGAGGAGGTGTTCGAGCGCTTCCCGTTCGTGGACGTGGCGTTCGGCCCCGGCCAGGTGCACAAGCTGGCCGAGTTTCTCAACTCCGAGTCGCTCACCGCCCAGGGTTACTTCGAGTTCGAGGGCTTCACCGGCCGCCTCCCGGCGCACCGTGCGCGGACCCACCAGGGATGGGTGCAGATCAGCGTGGGCTGCAACTGTCGTTGCTCCTACTGCATCGTCCCGTCCACCCGCGGTCGCGAGGTGAGCCGGCCCTTCGAGGAGTTGGTGGAGGAGGTGCGGGCGATGGCCGCCGACGGCGTACGCGAGGTGACCTTGCTGGGGCAGAACGTCAACTCCTACGGGCGCGACCTGCGGGTGGGCGGGACCCGATCCCGATCGTTCGCCGAGCTGCTGCACGCGCTGGACGCGGTGGACGGCATCGAGCGTGTCCGCTACACCTCGCCCCATCCGAAGGACATGCGCGAGGATGTGATCCAGGCCCACGCCAATCTACGCACACTATGTGAGCACATACATCTGCCGCTGCAGTCGGGCTCCTCGCGAATCCTCAAGGCGATGCGGCGCACGTACGACCGCGAGCGCTATCTGGATCGGGTGGCGCTGATCAGGGAGCACGTCCCCGACGTGTCGCTCACGACGGACATCATCGTCGGCTTCCCGGGCGAGAGCGAGGAGGACTTCGAGCAGACGCTGTCGCTGGTCGAGCAGGTGCGCTACGACGGCGCCTTCACGTTCCTCTTCTCGCCCCGCCGGGGGACGGAGGCGGGGAAGATCGCCGAGGGTCTCGTCGCGCACCCCGTGAAGGTGGCGCGCATGGAGCGCCTGGTGGAGGCCGTCCAGCGCCACGCCCGCGAGCGCGCCCAGCGCTTCGTCGGGCGCACCCTGGAGGTGCTGGTCGAGGGTCCCTCGCGCACCGACCCCGCGCGCCTGCGCGGGCGCACCCGCCACAACAAGGTCGTCAACTTCGCCGGGCTCTCCTCCCCCGGCGAGCTGACGCAGGTGCGGATCGACTCCGCGACCTCGCAGACGCTCGCCGGGGAGGAGCTGCTGCTCGCTACGCGGCGGTAGGGCTTGGCCCCGGGGGCGGGCCGGTGTAGCTCGAACCCGTTTCTGAGCCCGAAGAGCCCGACCCCGATTCCGAGCCAGAGCCGCCGGAGCCGCTCGACCCTTTGCCCATGTGCGGGCAGTGGCCGCCCGGCATCGGCGTGGAGCCCCGGCCCCGGCCGCCTTTGGACTGCGACGGGGCCGGAGCGGTGGGGGACGGAGCGGTAGGGGTGCCCGACGTCGACTGGGTCTGTGTGGCACCCGTCGTCGAGCTCGAACCGCTCGGGGAGGCGGCCGCGCCGGCGATGCCGGCGAGCGCGCCTCCGGTTGCCAGCGCGCCCACCACGACAACCGCCCTGATCGTGTTTGCCCTTGTCATGGGACCTCCTGTGGTTGGTAGGGGCTTCTCACTACGCCCACCATCGTGCGCGGTGTCCCTAAGCGGGCCGCAACGTGCGTGTAAGGCGAAACGAAGGAGTTGGCGCCGCGAAGAAGCGCCGGCGGCGGCACGGCGTCGGCGAAAAAGCCGTCCTACGACGCCCGGCCGGCGGCGCGGTGGCCGGCGGCGACCTCGACCGCGAGCTGCTCGCCGCCGCTCATTCGCGTGGCGGTCGCCGCGAGCGCGGGGGCGACGCCGGCGAACATCGTGCCCACGCGCAGCGCCAGCGGCGCGACGTCGACCTCGGTGCGGTTGCGTTCGATTGCGTCGGCGACCGCCACCGCGACGTCGTGGGGGGTGCGCGTGCCGACACCCGGCGGCAACTTGGCGCCCGCCGTGGCGAACATGCCGGCTTCGCGGATGAAGCCCGGGTTGAGCACGGTGACGCCGACGTTTTGTGTGCGCAGCTCCGGGCGCAGCCCCAGCGCGAAACCGCGCAGCCCGAACTTGGTGGCGTCATACAGCGAGCTGAGCGGTGTGGCCGCCTTGCCCGACAGGGAGGAGACGAACAGCAGGTGCCCCCCGCCGCGCGCGGCCATCGCCGGCGCCAGCGTGCGCGCCATCGCGATCGGCGCGCGCAGGTTGACCTCCAGCGTGCGGTCGATCTCCTCCTGCGCGAAGTCCTCCAGGCGCCCGGCGCCCGGCAGCGCGGCGTTGGCGACGAGGATGTCCACCGCGCCCGCCTCCGCCAGCAGCCGCTCGACCGCGGCGCGATCGGCCAAGTCGACGGCCAGCGCGCGTGCCCCCAGCTCCTGTGCCAGCGGCTCCAGCACCTCCACGCGCCGACCCGTGAGGACCTGCTGCGCGCCGCGCCTGTGCAGCTCGCGCGCGATCGCTTCGCCGATGCCGCCGGTGGCGCCGGTGAGAAGCACCGTGGATCCGGGAATGCGCATTGCCTGTGTCAGCCTACGCGAATGCAAGTGATCGCGCTCTTCGGTCCCACCGGCGTGGGCAAGACCGCCGTGGCGGTGGCGCTGGCGCGGCGGTTGCGCGCCACCGGCGAGGACCCGGTGGCGGTGTCGGCCGACGCGCTGCAGGTGTACATGGGGCTGGAGACGCTCACCGGCGTGGCATCGCCGGTCGAGCGCGCCGCACTGGAGCACCGGCTGGTGTCGTTCCTGCCGCCCGACGCGTCGTTCAGCGCCGGCCAGTACGCCGAGCTGGCGCACGCCGAGATCGACGTGCTGCTGGCGCAGGGCAGGCGGCCGATCGTGGTGGGCGGCACCGGCCTCTACCTGCGCGCGGCGCTCACCGAGCTGAGTTTGCGCCCACCCCCGCCGGAGGGTTTGCGCGAGCGGCTGAGGGCCGAGCTGGAACGTGAGGGCCCACAGGTGCTGCACGCCCGCCTGGCCGCTGCCGCGCCGTGGGCGGCGGCGCGGATCGAGCCGACCGACCGCCAGCGGATCGTGCGCGCGCTGGAGCTGCTGGCGGCGGGGGAGCTCGAGCCGCCCGAGGGCCCGTCGCAGCTGTGGACCGAGGAGGTCCGCCGACCTACGCTGCTGGTGGGCCTGACGCTGGAGCGGGAGCGGTTGTACGCGCAAATCGACGCCCGTGTGGAAGCGATGCTGGCGGCGGGGGTGCGCGAGGAGGTGCTGCGCGCCCACGCCGCCGGCGCGTCGGGCACCGCGCGCAAGGCACTGGGCTTCGAGGAGCTGCTGGCCGGGGACGTGGAGGCGATGCAGCGCCGCACCCGCAACTATGCTCGCCGCCAGTTGTCGTGGATGCGCAAGCTGGCGGGCGTCCACCTGATCGACCTCACCGGCCGCAATGCCGAGGAGGTGGCGGGGGGGATCGTCGCGGCGCTGGCCTTGCCGGCGCCGGCAAGGCCCGCCGCCGGGCGCGGCTGAGGCGCATCGCGCCGCCCGGCCCCAATCCCGTCTGGCGGCACAGTGAGCGCCGCGCGAGCGCATAAACTCCGCGCGTTATGACCACTCCCGCGGAGATCGGCGAGCTGCGCTTCGAGAAGTGGCAGGCGCTGGGCAACGACTATCTGATCATCGAGCGCGAGCAGCTGCCGTTGGAGCTGACGCCGTCGCGCATCCGCAAGCTGTGCGCGCCGCACTTCGGGATCGGGGCGGACGGGGTGCTGGTGCTGGAGCGAAGCGAAGCGCCGTACGTGGCGAGACTGTCGATCTTCAACCCCGACGGCTCCGAGGCCGAGCTGTCGGGCAACGGGGCGCGCGAGGCGGTGCTGTATCTGCGCCGTCACGGCTGGACCGAGGAGGACGTCTTCTCGATCATCACAGCGGCAGGGAAGATCACGCCGACGATCCTCAGCCCGCACAGCTGCCGCGTCGACATGGGCACGGCCTTTCTGGCCTCGTCGAGCTATCCGAGCGGCACCACCGACGGCCACGGGGAACTGAGTGCGGGCGGGCGGCGCTGGCGCTTCCAGCACGTCTCTGTGGGCAACCCCCAGTGTGCGATCCACGTCGAGGATCTGAACTCGCTGCGGGAGCTCGACCTGCCGGCGATCGGCCCGGCGATCGAAAACCACGAGCTGTTTCCGCACCGCACCAACGTCTCCTGGTACACCGAGACCGAACCGGGCCGCATCCGCGCGCGGATCTTCGAGCGTGGGGTGGGGGAGACGCTCTCCTCCGGCACCGGTGCCACCGGGGCGGCCGTTGCGCACCATCTGCACGGCGGCGGCCAGTCGGGCTCGCCGCTCACCGTTGCGCTCGATGGCGGCGAGCTGCAGGTGGAGGTGGGGGAGGAGCTGCACGTGCAGCTGACCGGCTGGGCGCGGCCGGTGTACGAGGGGCGGCTGAGCGACGACTTCGTCAGAGAGCTGCGCGAGACCGAGTGAGGCGCCGGGCCTATGGCACCACCAGACAACCAACCGACCAGGGGAACGCATGAGACCGAGTGAGCGACTGAGCCGCATCCCGCCGTACCTGTTCGCCGAGCTGGAGCGCAAGATCGCCGCCAAGAAGGCGGCCGGTGAGGATGTGATCAGCCTCGGGATCGGCGACCCCGACCGCCCGACGCCGGCGCTGATCGTGGAGGCGATGCGGGAGGCCGTCACCGAGCCCGAGACCCACCGGTATCCGTCGAACCGCGGCCGTGGTGACTTCCGCGAAGCGGTGAGCGACTTCTACGCGCGGCGCTTCGACGTGGAGCTCGACCCGGCGCACGAGATCATCCCCGCGATCGGCGCCAAGGAGGCGATCTTCAACCTCAACCTCGCCTTCCTCGACCCCGGAGACGCGGCGCTGGCGTCCGACCCCGGCTACCCGGTGTACACCGGCGGCCCGCTGCTGGCCGGTGGCGACCCCGTGCCGCTGCCGCTGGTGCCCGAGCTGGGCTTCGTCCCCGACCTGGAGGCGGTCGCGCCCGAGGATGCGCGGCGCGCGAAGCTGATGTACCTCAACTACCCCAACAACCCCACCGGCGCGCTGGCGCCCGAGGGCTTCTTCGAGCGCGCGGTGGCGTTCGCGCACGAGCACGACATCCTCGTGGTGCACGACAACTCCTACTCGGAGATCGCCTACGACGGCCACCGCCCGCCGTCGTTCCTGGCGACGCCCGGCGCCCGGGAGGTGGGGATCGAGGTGTTTTCGCTCTCCAAGGGCTACAACATGACCGGCTGGCGCTGCGCGGTGGTGGTGGGAAACAGCGCGGCGGTGGAGACCTACTGGCGGCTGAAGACCAACATCGACTCCGGCCTGTTCGAGGCGGTGCAGCTGGCGGGAGTCGCCGCGCTCTCCCCCGAGGCCGACGCGGAGGTGGCCTCGATGAACGAGCTCTACCGCATCCGCCGCGACCTCGTCTGCGACGCGCTCGCCAAGGCCGGCGTGCACGTGACCCCGCCGAAGGGCACGATCTACGTGTGGGCGCCGATCCCCGACGGCTTTGCCAGCAGCGCCGCCTACTGCGAGCACGTGCTGGAGCAGACAGCCGTGGTGATCTCCCCGGGCAGCGCCTACGGCCCCTCTGGCGAGGGCTGGTTTCGGATCTCGCTCACCACCCCTGACGAGCGCCTCGCCGAGGCGGTGGAGCGTCTCGCGACGCTCTCCTGAGCGCTGAACGCTTGTGACCGATCGGCGCAGCCGCCCGGATCGGCGGCGGTGGGTCGTAGAATGGGTGTGAATGAATCGAAGCCGCAACGGTCGCACTGCCGTCACTCATAGTTCGAGCCCATCCGATTACGTGAATGGCGCGGCCAACGGTCGCTCCCCACGCGCCCGCCAGCGCGCCCTCTGCATCGCCGCGCTGCCGGACGCCGACGACAGCAGCGTGCGTGAGCTGGAAGAGCTGCTGCGCACCGCCGGCGTGGCGGTGGTGGGGGAGCTGGTGCAGCGCCGCGAGCAGCCGCACCCCAACACCTATCTCGGGCCGGGAAAGGTGGCGGAGGCCAAGCAGCTGGCGAAAGAGTGCGACGCCAACGTGATCGCCTGCGACGACGAGCTGAGCCCTCGTCAGGAGCGCAACCTGGAGGCCGAGCTGGGCCTCCCGGTGGTGGATCGCACGACGGTGATCCTCGACATCTTCGCCGCGCACGCCGCCAGCGCCGAGGGCAAGCTGCAGGTGGAGCTGGCGCAGCTGGAATACAACCTGGCGCGGATGCGCGGCCTCTGGAGCCACCTGGAGCGCCTCGGCGGCGGGATCGGCACGAGGGGCCCGGGCGAGAGCCAGATCGAGACCGACCGCCGCCTCGCGCGCGACCGGATCGCGGCGCTGCGCCGGCGTTTGGAGCACGTGCGCGGCACGCGCGCGGTGATGCGCGCCGAGCGCGAGCGCGCCGCGCTGCCGACGATCGCCCTCGCCGGCTACACCAACGCCGGCAAGTCGACGCTGCTGAACGCGCTCACGCTCGCCCACGGGCGCGGCGCCGCACCCGAACAGGCCGAGCTCGACCGCCGCGTGCGCGACCGCCTTTTCCACACGCTCGACCCCACCACCCGCACGGTCCACATCGGCGGCCGGCCCCACCTGTTGACCGACACGGTGGGCTTCATCCGCAAGCTTCCCCACCAGCTGGTGGACGCGTTCGGCGCCACGCTGGAGGAGACGATCCGCGCCGACCTGGTGCTGCACGTGCTGGACGCCTCCGCGCCTGAGAAGGAGATGGATGCGATGAGCCGCGCCGTGGAGGAGCTGCTGGCGGAGATCGGCGCCGACTCCTCGCCGCGAGTGCTGGTGCTCAACAAGATCGATCTGCTCGACGACGACACCCGCCACGAGCTGCGCCTGCGCCACCCCGAGGCGGTGCTCGTCAGCGCCAGCACCGGCGCCGGCCTCGACGAGCTCGCCGCCCGCGTCGAGTCCGAGCTGCGCCACACCCTCTGCCCCCTCGACCTCCTGGTTCCATACGCCAGCGGCGCCAGCCTCGCCGAGCTGCACGAGGTGGCCGGCGAGCTCGCCCGTCGCGACACCCCCGAGGGCGTCCGCGTCCGCGCGCTGGTCCCCGCTCGTCTGGCCCCCCGCTTCGCGCGCTTCGCGGTCGCCTGAGCCGTTAAACGACTCGACCCGTCGGAGCGGGTCGGGTGCGGGTGCAGGAGGAGCGACCTCCAAACGGCTGTCAACCGAGACCTGAGGCGTAGCAAGCCGGACCGGCGCACACGGTGGGCGCTGCCCACGAGTGCTCGTTGGGACGGTTCTCTCACGCGTGAGCTGCGATCCGCGCGCTTTCGTGAGCCTCACGCTCCAAGGTGTCGTCGAGCGGCAGCAGCTCCTGGCGGTCGAGCCCAAGCGCTGTGGCAATCAGCCAATCGGCAAACCACACGTTCTTGGGCAGCAGCGGGCCGTGCAGGTAGGTGCCGATCGTGTTGCCGCTGCGCGCGCCCTCGAAGCCGCTGTGCCCGTCGTTGCCATAACCCCTGAGCACGCGCCCGAGCGGCGCTTGATCCACGCCCAAACGGGTCCGGCCTCCGTGGTTCTCGAAGCCTGCCAGCACCGCTTTCTCGCCGTCCAGTGTCACTTCGATCGCGACGTTGCCGATCAGCCGCGGGCCATCCTCGCGCACGGTGCGCACGTCGAGCAGGCCGACACCCGCGATCTGCTCGCCCGGGCTGAGCTCATAGGAGCGCCCCAGCAGCTGGTAGCCGCCGCAGATGCCGAGCACGATCGCGCCGCGCGCCGCCGCCGCGTGCAGCGCGTCGCGCTTGGTCGCCAGCAGGTCCTCTGTGCACAACACCTGGTCGCGGTCCTGGCCGCCGCCGAGGTAGAAGAGGTCGTGCGCGTCGGCGTCGAGCGGCTCGCTGAGGCCGCAGGAGGTCAGCTGAAAGGGGATGCCGCGCCACACACAACGGCGCTCGATCACGAGCAGGTTGCCGCGGTCGGCGTAGATGTTCATCAGGTCGGGGTACAGCGCGCAGACGCGCAGGGTGCGGGACGCGGTGCTCATGTGAGTGCGCTTCCCGTCACGCCGCGCTCGGCCAGCAAGTCGCGCAGGGCGAGCATCGCCGTGTAGGTGGGCAGCGCGTACAGCGGAGCACGTGGACCGGGCGCCGGGGCGCCTCCCGCAGTCCCCTCCTCCTCCTCCTCCTCCTCCTCCTCCTCCCGACCGCCGAGCGCCATGGAAAGCGCCGTCGCCAGCTCGGGTTGCACCTCGATGCGCGCCAGCTCCACGCCGGCGTACTTCAGGCGCACCGCGAGCTCGGCGGCCCTGGTGCCGCTGCACGTGGCGCGCCGCACGCGCCCGGCGAGCAGCTCGAAATCGGCGTCCCACACCCAGGAGACGTCGCGGCCGTCGGCCGTATTGTCGTTGAGCACGCCCAGCAGGTCGTGCTCGCCCGGCTCCAGCGCCAGCGTGCGCAGTACCTCGTTGGCGCCGGCGGGGTTCTTGACGAGCAGGATGCGCAGCTCGCGCTCGACCGTCTCGCCGCCGGGTTCGGTCGCCGAGAGAGTGACGGTCTCGGCGCGGCCGAACGCCGCCCGGGTGTTTTGCAGGCCGGCGACGATCGTCTCCAGCGACACGTCGAGCGCATACGCGAGCGCGGCGGCGGCGAGCGCGTTGTAGACGTTGTAGAGGCCGGGGAGTGGCAGCGCGACCTCGGCCGCGCCGGCGGGGGTGTGAAGCATGAAGCGCGCCGCGCGCACGCCTTCGAGGTGCACGTCGGTGGCGCGCACGATCGGTGCGGGTCGCGCTTGGCCACACGAGGGGCAGCGGTAGTGGCCGAGGTGGCCGAGGTAGACGGCGTCGAAGCTGTAAGGGGCGCCGCAGTTGCGGCAGTGCTTGGCGTCGGCGGCGTGCGCCATGTGGGGGAGCGCCAGCGAGTTGTCGTCGACGCCGAAATAGACGACGTCCGCGGCGGATCGGTTGGCGGAGCCCTCGGCGTCGGCGCGCGCGCGACCGAGGTCGGCCACCATCGGGTCGTCGGCGTTCAGCACGAGCCGAGCGTCGCGGCCGGGGTTCTCCTGCAGCGTCTTCGCCCACCGCTCAGCGATCGTCTCGAGCTCACCGTAGCGGTCGAGCTGGTCGCGGAAGAGGTTGCCCAGCAGGATCGCGCGCGGGCGCAGCTGGGCGACCAGCTGGGCCAGCCAGAACTCGTCGACCTCGAACAGCCCCAGCTCGCCGTCGATCCCCGCGCGGCCGTGCGCAGCGGCCAGCAGCGTGGAGGCGATACCGCCAGCCATGTTGGCGCCAGCGCGGTTGTGCACGAGCGGCAGGCCGGCGCGCTTGAGGATCGAGGCGAGCATCGCCGCGGTGGTGGTCTTGCCGTTGGTGGCGGAGATCAGCACGCTGCCGCGCGACAGCCGCGCGCCCAGCAGGCCGATCGCGTCGGGCTCCAGGCGCGTCAGCACCTTCCCCGGCACGCTGGTGGCGCCGCCGCCGCGCAGCCGCGAGAGCGCGCCGACGGCGCGCGCGATCGCCAGCTTGGGGCCGAGCGGGCCGCTCACGGTTCGCCTGACGCGGCGCTCGCGGGGGCGCTCGCGCCAGTGTTCGCGTCACCGCTCGGCGCAGGCTCCCGCGCCTGCTCCGCGCCCAATGGGCTGTTCGCGGGCACCAGCACCCGCACGGCGTGCGGCATCACACCCACCCGCAGCGGCAGCTCGCCGATCGGGTCGCCGTCGGCGTACACCGTGAAGGGACGGTCGGCGGAGATCTGAAGCTCGCGGCCGCGCAGCACGTGCACGCGCGGGTCGTGGACGTGGGTGCCCTTGAACACCTTCGGCAGAATCGCGGTGAGGAACCGCAGCTTGGACATCCGCTCGAGGTACAGCACGTCCAGAAGCCCGTCGTCAAGCAGCGCGTCGGGCGCCGCGTACATGCCGCCGCCGTACGCCTTTGAGTTGCACGCGCCGACGGTGTACCCGGTGAAGGTCAGCGGCTCGCCGTCCAGCACCAGCTCGAACGTGGCCGGCCTCCAAGCGAGCAGCGCCCGCAGCGCGCCGTAGGCGTACACGAGGTTGCCCAGCCACGAGGGGGCCTCGTTGGCGATCCGGTTGGCGACCGAGTCGAAGCCGCAGCTGGCGATCCCCACGAACGTCAGCTCGCCGACCACGCCGAGGTCGAGCGCGCGCGCCTCGCCGCCGGCGATCGTCGCGCACGCCGCCACCGGGTCCTGTCCGATCCCCAGCACGCGCGCCAGGTCGTTGCCGCGCCCGCCCGGCAGCACCCCCAACACCGCATCCGGCACGCCGCGCAGCGCGTCGGCGGCGGCCCCCGCGAGGCCGTCGCCGCCGAGCGTCACCGGCGTCTCGCCGGCGCGCGCAGCCTCCAGCGCCAGCTCGCGCGCGTGCGGCAGGTCGCGCGTGTCTTCGCGGCGCACCATCAGCCCGTGGCCTTCCAGTGCGCTCACCACCGCCGGCGCGCAGCGCCCGGCGCGCCCGCCGCCGGCGGAGGGGTTCACGATCAGGCGCACGCTGGTGGGTGGCACGCAGCAAGGGTATTGAGCGAGGCCACGGCACCTCGGCCTCGGTCGGCTTCGGGCGGATGTGGCGACCGGGAACGCGCCGCCACATCCGCGTGCAGCCGGTTGGTCGCTGATTAAGATTGCGCGAAGAGCGCGCATTGGCGGGGTCTGGCGCAACTAAGCTGGCGGAAGTGTCCGCTCGCCGGCCCAATCCCGTCGCGGTGAGCCGCCTTGCGGTGGGCACCGCGTTGCTCGCGGCGGCCGCCGCGCTGGCCGCGTGCGGCAGCACCGCGAGCGGTTCCCGTGGGTTGGCGAAGGCGAGCGTCAGCGCGGCGGGGGGCAGCGGCGGCTGCAGCCGGGCGAGCGAGCCGGCGCCACGCGGTCCCCAGCACGTGCCGAAGCCGACCGAGCGGCTGAGTCCCGCCAAGCGCTATGTGGTGACGCTCGCCACCAACTGCGGCGCGATCGCGATTCAGCTGGACGTGGCCGACGCGCCGACGACGACGGCGTCGTTCGCCTATCTGGTGAAGCGCGGCTTCTACGACGACCTCACCTTTCACCGTGTGGCCGCCGGCTTCGTGATTCAAGGGGGCGACCCCAACGGCGACGGCAGCGGCGGCCCAGGTTATACGATCGTCGAGCGCCCGCCCGCCAACCTTCACTACACGCGCGGCACGGTGGCGATGGCGAAGACCGCCACCGACCCTGCGGGGGCGTCGGGCAGCCAGTTCTTCATCGTCACCGCCAACGCCACCGAACTGCCGCCGCAGTATGCGCTGGTGGGCAAAGTGGTGGGCAGCATGGCGAGCGTCGATGCGATCGCCAAGCTGCCCACGGTACCGCCGCAAGACGGCGAGCCGATCCACCCGGTGGTGATCAGCCGGGCGACGCTGTCGGCGAGCTGAGCGGGCTGCCGTCAGCGCTTCGGGCGCGTCAGCTCTTGCCGCCGCCGCCGCGGGCGGTTGCCAGCGCCTTGGCGCGACGGCGGCGCCCGATCAGCGCCGCGATGGCGAGTCCGGCGATCGCCACGAACAACCCCAGCAGCACGCCCGGCGCCAGGCCGAGGCCGCCGAACGGCAGCGAAACCAGCTCGACGATGCCGAGGCCGACGGCGACCAGCGCGATCACCAGCAGCAGGATCAAGAAGATGCCGCGCGCCCGGGCGAGGATCCCGGCCGACGCGGGCGGCATCAGCAGCCCCATCGCCCGCAACGCCAGCATCTGCCGTCCGCTGGGTGGCGCCTGCCCGAGCCGCTGAACGGCGTCGCGCAGGTCGCTCGGGCGCCGCTCGGCAAGCGCCAGGGAGGCGTCGGCCATGCGCCGGATCTGCATGCGCTCCTGCGGGCGCGCCGCGGCGATCGCCCGCTGGAAGTAGGCGCGTGCCTGCTCGGCGTCGAAGCGCTCGGCCGCCCGCGCCCCGAGGATCGACAGCGCCGCCGACTTGTACTTGGTCTCGGCCTCCAGCTGCTCGTCGCTGCGCTGCTCGAGCGCCTGGATCGCGTCCGCGGCGCCGCGCTGCTCGATCCGGATCTGTCGCTGTTTGGGTGCCATCGGCAGCGCATTGTAAGGGCTCCGAGTCGCTATGCTCCGCGCATGAGGCGTTCGCTTGCACTGATTGGGCTGTACGGCGCATGTGCGGTGCTTGCGCTGGGCGCCTTCGTTGCCCCGGCCGCTCTCTCGGCGCCCGCCACAACTCCCGCCGTGAAAGTAAAAACTGCGCCGGCGCCGAAAGTGAAAGTGACGCCGGCCAGCAAAGCGGCGACGCCTGCCAAACCGACGACGACCACGGCCACCACAGCCGAAGAAACCAGCGGCTCGGCCGTGAACACCGCGTCGGTGGCCCTGTTGGGGGTGGCGGTGGTGTTGCTGGGTGGGATCGCGGCTGTGATCGTGCGCCATGCGCGCTCGGTGGCGCCGGCGACGGAGGCATACGTCACCGGCGCCACCCGCAACCCCGAGGGCAAGCTGCGCAGGCGCCGCGCGCAGGCCAAGGCCGCGCGCCGGCAGCGCAAGCGTCACCGTAAACGGTAAGAGACAGCGCGCCGCCACTGCCAAGCGGTTACTACGGTCGGGCTAGTGCCTGGAGGCTGCTACTGCCGGGCGGTTACGCGTGTACGGCGCGTGTGCGTGGAGCGCCGCCATGGCGCGCGGATGCGCGACGGGGAGGGCGTGGCGCCCCCGCCGTGCGGTCCGCGCCGCGGGCCTAAGGGACCCCGCGGCCGGCGGTGGCGACGGAAGTCATCCGGCCGGGTACGGCTGCCGCCGTCGTCTTCGTCGGGCGAATCGGGCTCGGCGGGCTCGTGTGACTCGAGCGCCGCGTCGGAGCGGAACGGCACCCACAGCATGTAGGCGGCGATCGGCATCTTAATTAGCACCACCGCCAAGAACACAAACCAGATCCAGCTGTGCACCCCTCCGATGCTACCGCTCTCGGCGACCGGCGTCGGTCGGACAGCGCTACAGGTCCCGTCGTCCGATGTCGGGGTCGCGGTCGGGTAGCACGATCGTCGCCAGATCCACAGGACGCACGGTGGAGAGCACCGCGTCGAGCGCCACGCCCGAGAGCGTCTCGTGCTCGAGCAGCGCCTGCGCGGTCTCTCGCACCGTGTCCCAGTTGATCCGCAGCGTGTGCTCGGCGCGGGCCTCGGCCTCCTCGACGATGCGCTCCACCTCGGTGTCGATCACGTTCAGCGTGTTGGGCCCGATCGAGCCGAGGTCTTGCAGCGCGGCGCCGAGGAACACCTCGCCGCCGGCCTCGCCGATCGTGATGTGGCCGAGGCGCGGGCTCATCCCGTAGCTGGTGACCATCCGCCGTGCCAGCTTGGTGGCGGCGTGGAGGTCGTCGCTGGAGCCGGTGGACTCCTCGCCGAACTCGATGATCTCGCCGGCGGTGCCGGCGAGGATCGCCACCAAATGGCGCTCGAGGTCGGAGCGGCCGTGCATCACCGCGTCGCGGTCGGTGAGCATGTGCGCGGCGGTGCCCAGCTGGCGCCCGCGCGCGACGATCGACAGCTTCTGCGCGCTCACCACCTGTCCGATCGCGCGCGTGGCGACGGCGTGCCCGGCCTCGTGCACGGCGATCGTCCAGCGCTCGTCCTCGCTCAGCACGTGCCGCTTGGCCGGCCCGGCGACGACGCGATCGATCGCCTCCTCCAGCGTGTGCTGGTCGAGCGCGGTGCGGCCTTCGCGCACGGTGAGCAGCGCCGCCTCGTTGATCACGTTGGCCAGCTCCGCGCCGGAGAAGCCGGGGCAGAGCTTGGCGATCTCCAGCAGGTCGACGTGATCCTCGAACCGCCGGCCGCGTCCGTGCAGCGTGAGGATTTCAAAGCGCCCGTGCACGTCGGGGTTGTCGACCACCACCTGGCGGTCGAAGCGGCCGGGGCGCAGCAGCGCCGGGTCGAGGATGTCGGGGCGGTTGGTGGCCCCCATCACCACCACGCCGGCGTCGCCGCCGAAACCGTCCATCTCCACCAGCAGCTGGTTGAGCGTCTGCTCGCGCTCGTCGTTGCCCTGCCCGACACCGGCGCCGCGCTTGCGCCCGGCGGCGTCGAGCTCGTCGATGAACACGATCGCCGGCGCCATCCTTCTGGCCTTGGCGAACAGGTCGCGGATGCGCGCGGCGCCGACCCCCACCAGCGACTCCACGAACTCGGCGCCGGAGGCGGAGAAGAACGCGGCGTCGGCCTCGCCGGCGGTGGCGCGCGCCAGCAGCGTCTTGCCTGTCCCGGGCGGTCCCACCAGCAGCACGCCCTTGGGCGCGGCGGCGCCGGCCTGCAGGTACTTGGAGGGGTCGTCGAGGAAGTCCTTGATCTCGCGCAGCTCCGCCACCGCCTCGCCCGCCCCGGCGACCGATTCGAAGGTGATCTGCCCGGCGTTCTTCTTGCGCTTGCCCTTGCCGCGGAAGTTCGAGAACGAGGCGATCCCGCCCGATCCCTCTTTCGTTTGGCGCGTGAAGAACGCGAACAAACACACCAGCAGCAGGATCGGGATCAAGAACTGCACGACGATCTGCCGGGCGGGCTTGCTGCTCTGGGGGTTGACCGACACCTCGGCGCCGCCCTTGCGCAGGACGTTGAACACTTCCAGCGTGGCCGCGTCGGAGGAGGGATAGTCGGCGTAGATCTGCAGCCCGGTGTCGGTTTGCGCCACCACCTGGTGGTCGTGGTCAAGCAGCACCGCCGAGCGGATCCGCTGCGCGCCGGCGAGCGTGGTGATGTTGGTGAGCGCCACCTGCTGCCCCTGTGCCTGCGGGCGCAGCGAATTGAGCAGCGCGAAGAAGGCGATCGCCAGCGCCACCGAGGCGACCAGCAGGAAGGCCGACAGGGGGTCGCGCGTCAGCGTGCGCAGGACGGTGCTGGTCGCGGCGGCGGCGCGCTGGGCGGCACGCCTCATGGGGGAGCGGCGGTGCGCCGCGCTGGTGAGGCGGGGGTTGCTCATCGGTTGCGCTCTCCAAAGATCGTTGCTACCGGAGTCGTTGATGTGAACATCTGGATAAGATGCTCACCGTTGACTGAACGATGCCGGCCGCAGTTTACGTCGTGAGCGATGAGTTTATTGCACGACGCGAGGCCGTGACTCTCGCGGCGGCGCGGAGGCGGTGCTACTGAACCGCGACGAGGCCGTGGCTGCGTGCCGGCGTGCGCGTGCTGGATTCGGTCGCCGGCTTGCTCGTCGCCAGGCAGACGCCGCCGCGCTCGTGGTCGCACAACTCGCCCTGGCGCTTGAGGCGGCTGACGGTGGAGGCCACCACGGTGCGCTTCATGCCGGTCGCCGCCGTGATCTCGGCGGGGGTGATCCCCGGCCGCCGACCGACCAGCTCGAGGATCACGCGCTTGTTGGCGCCCTTGGCGGCGCGCGGGGTACCCGCCATCGCGTCTTCGCCACCGACGCTGGGCGGCGCCGGCTGGGGTGCGCGGCGGTCGATCACCGCCAGCACGTCGCGCAGCCGCTCGGCCTCTTCGATCAGCGGTTCGATCTGCGCCAGCCGCAGCGCCGCCGTGCGGCGGATCTCCTCGAGCCCGAACCCGGCCGCGCTGGAGAGCTCGTCGGCGGCAACGGGGGAATACTGGTCGATGGCTGGCGTCTGCATAGCGCGATCATGACGTAGTCGGCAACTGTTTGTGACGATCTTAGCGCATGCGGTAACAACATGGAAACAAGTTCGCCGAAAAGTACCGGGTGGTTAGTTTGCGCACTGCGACGGTTCCGCGTTTTCGACGCAAACCGTCAACGGCGCGCCGACCGGGCGACGTCGAACGTCGAGGCCGCGTACTCGCGCCGGCGGGTCGGGGCCGGTTTCGCGCGGCAGCACCGCCACGAAGTAGCGCGTGTGCAGCGGCAGCCTCCCGGCGCGCGCCAGTGTTGGAGTCAGCGCGGCGGTGGGCACCCGCAGCGACTCGCCGCCCGTCTGCACCGCGACCGACGCGACCTGTGTGCCGACGATGCCGAACACATAGCGCCGTTGCGGCCCCAGCAGGTCGGTGACGGTGAGCGCGGCGGGCGCCGGCGCCGGCGCGCAGCGCGAGCCCTCGCTGCCGGCGACCACCAGCACGCGACACAGCGCGCCGCCCAGGCGATAGGCGTCCAGCGTCCACCGTTCCGTGCCGCCGCCCCCCCGTGCGACCGGCACGAGCGCTCCGCGGCGCGTCACGAGCGGGCTCGACGGGCTGCCGCCGGAGAGCGCCTGGCGGGCGCCGAAGGCGCTGGCGCCGAGCAGGCACAGCAGCGCCACCAGCGTCAGCGAGCGGCGGGCGATACGCGTCCCGGCGCGTTGACGGCCGCCGAGCCGGGCCCCACGCCGCGGGGCCGCCGGCGGCTGGGGGTGGCGTTGGGGGTGCACGCGAGCATGGGATGGCTCGCGGCGGGAGGCGTGCGAGCGCGGCTGGGCGCGCCCGGGCGCCTGCCGCTCGAGAGCGCCTCGCGCGGTGCGCTCGGCGCTGCGCTCCACCTCGCGCTCCAGCGCCGCCAGAAACGGCAGTTCCGGGTCGTACGGCTCCTCGGCCTCCTGGCCTTCGGGCGGGAGCAAGCTCATCCGTTCCTCCACGCCTGGTGCTGATCGCGCAGGGCCACGTTGAGCGTGCGCAGCCCTCGCGACACACGCGCGCGGGCTGTCTGCGGCGTGATCGCCATGCGCACGGCGATCTCGTTGTAGGGGAGATCCTCCAGCACCCTCATGCGCACCGCCTCGCGCTGCTCCTCGGGGAGCGACGACAGGTGCTGGGCGACCGCCTCGCGCAGCTCGGCGATGCCGGCCAGCTCCTCCACGCGCTCGATCTCGCGGTCGGACAGCGCCACCCGCACGCGCGCCAGCCGCCGGCCGCGGCCCCGTTCGCCCTGTTCGCGCCGGCGCTGGTCGGCGAGCGTGTTGCGCGCGATGCTCCACAGCCACCCCGACAGCTCCTCCTCGGTGCCGCCGCGAAAGCCGGGCCCGCCGGCGATCGCCGCCTCGAACGTCTCGGCGAGCAGGTCGCGCGCCAGCTCGGGCTCGTACACGCGCCGCTGGAAGTACAGCAGCAGCGTTTGCGCGTGGCGCCGGTAGAGGCGCACGTAGTCGTCAGGCGTGAGAAGCATCGGGATCGGCTGGCATCGCGCACACGGGCGGCGAGGGTGTCGCCCGTTGCCCCGCTCCGAGGCCTTTCCGCGAACACGCATCCGCCAGGTGAACAATGGTAGCCAACGCTAAACATGGCAGCTGAACAATAAACGGCGCGGGCGCGGAGTGCTTGTAGGGGCAAGGACTCAAAAGTCGCGCACGACAGGGGCCGCCAGCCTCTGCAGGCGGGTGGTGGCGCCGACGCCGGCGCTCACAAACCCCGCCAGCCCCGCCGCCGAGAGCCTCGCCGGGGAGAGGCCGTCGCCGCGCAACAACTGCGTCCACCCGGCGCCGCCGCACAGGTCGCGCGCGCGGGCGCGCAGCCGCGCCACGGTCGCCGCGGAAAGCCCCGGCGCGCCGACGATCGCCACCCACGCGCGCGGCGCGCCCCCGCTCCACGACGGCCATGGCAGCAGGCGCAGCCGCCCGCCGTCGTGCACCGCGTGCAGCGCGTTGGTGGGCGCCAGCACCGCTTCCACTTCGCCGCCCAGCAGGCTGACGATCGCTTCGCGCGAGGAGCCGTACACCGCGTAGGGCAGCCTGCGCCCCACGCCGGAGCCGCCGACCAGGGCGCCGAGGTTGTCCCGCAGCCAGGCGTCGGCGGCCACGCCGAACAGCGGCCGCGAGCCGGCGGCGCGCATCGTTTCGAGCAACTGCGCGTCGCTGTGAATCGGGGAGTTGGCGCGCACCGCCAGCGCCAGCGGATCGCTGCCCAGTACCGCGATCGGGGCCGCGCCGGCCAGCAACTGCGTGGCTGTTTGCGCGTGTTCGCCCGGTTCCGATGAGGGGGCGGCGACGCTGCGGTCGTGGGCGATGTCGGCGAGCGTGGTGCTGGTGATCACCAGCAGCTCTTCAGAGGCATCGTGTGCGTTGGTGAGAAAGCCGGCCACCGCCGTGCTGGAGCTGCCCGGCAGGTGGCCCACCTGCGCGGCCTGCCCGTCGCCCGCCCAGCAGCTCGCGGCCTGCTGGGCGACGGCTTCGGCGAGGCTGCCGGCTTTGCCGCCGGCCAGCCACAGCGTGACCGGCCGGGCGAGGCCCGCGGCCTGCCCGTCGCCACCGGAGAGCGGCTGGCGGGCGAAGCTGAGCACGACGACCACCACCACCCCGGTGAGCACCAGCGGCCACAGCAACCGGCCCAGCGAAGACTCGCCTTGCACGGCTCATAGAGTACGGGCTCGGTGCCGCGTGGGTGTTATCGGCTTGCTGCTGATCGGGCGGGGTCGGGATGGTGGAACGCTGCGCTCACGCATGGGTTCGCGACCGCGGAATGTTTGGTTACACGGATGTAACCGTTTAGTAAACGCGCTTGACATGGGTGGCGGCGCGATGCAGCCTGTCATTGCCCTTCCGATCATTCTGCGGCGCCGGTCCCCCTCGCCGGCACGCGGGCGGCTACGGACGTGTTCGCCCGGGGTCGGACCTACGGACTCGTCTGCGTGTTTCCAGCTCCCTTCTCTGGCATATGGCTTCGCTCGTTGTGCGCGCTGCTCGCGTCGTTGGCGGTCGCAGCCGCCCTGGCGGGGGCGTGGTGGATGTGCGCGCCGGCGGATGCTGTGATCCTGCCGCCGCAGACGATCGACGGGCCCAGCGCCGCAATCGGCGAATTCGGCGGGGCGGCGGTGTCCGCGGATGGGAGCGGCGGCCTGGTCTACACCAAGCAGGCCGAAGGCGCCACCCACGTGTTCGCCGCGCAGTTCTTCGACAACCGCTGGCTGCCGCCGGTGCGGGTCGACTGGCAGAGCCCATACAGCGCGATCGACCCGCGCATCGGCGCCGCCGACGGCGGCGAGCTGATCGCCGTGTGGGTCACGCAGATCGCCACGGTGGAACGCCGCGTCCAGGACGCGCTGATGGCCAGCACGCTGGCGGTCGGTGCGAGCGCGTTCGGTCCGCCATACGTGGTTGACCCCGACGTCGGCGAAGGCGCCGGCGTGAGCCCGTCGCTGGCGGTCTCCTCCAACGGCCTGGCGCTCGTCGCCTACCGCGCGGTCACCCACAACTTCACCACCAGCCCAGTGGTCGTCGCGATCCCGCGGCTTCGCCCGGGCGACGTGCTCGCCGACATTCGCGTCGCCCGCTACCACGGCGCGCGTTGGTCGGTGCTGGCGCCGATCAATCGCGACCTGCAGCTGTCGATGCGCCCGCCGAGCGAAACGAACGGGCCGCAGGTCGGAATCGGACGCTCGGGCGAAGCCGTGGTCGCCTGGCAGGAGCCCGAAGCGAACGGGATCGCGCGCGTCTGGGCGCGGCGGATCTTCGGCGGGACGCTCGGCCTGGTGCTGCCAGCGAGTCCCGTCACCTACAACGGCGCCGCGATCACCGAAGACGCGACCGCTTTCGGGTTGAGCGTGAGCCCGTTCGGCGAGGCCGAGGTGGTCAGCACGGTAGCGGGCGGCTTGCCAGCCGCGCCGCTGCTGTTCGCCAACACGCTTCCGGGCAGCACCGCGCCGAGCGGCGCGCAGTTCCTCGGTGCCGTGCGTGTCGGTCCGGCCGCCGGCGAGGTCGGCGCGCCGAGCGTGGCTGTCGACGATCTCGGCGAATACCGCATCGCCTACGCCGCCGCCGGCACCGCGCGGATCGTCGCCGGCGCCGAAAAGGGCGGGGCGAAACCCGAGGTGCCGCTCGGGCCGGACGCCGCCGCAAGCGGTGCCGGCGCGGTGACCGCGCTGAACCCCAATGGCGGCGGCACAAGCGCGTGGCCGGCCAGCGGCTCGGGCGTGGGTCTGCGTGAGGACTTCCCGGACGGCGCGGCGCAGGCGGCGCAGGTCTCGGGCGCGCAGGGCGGCTCCGTCTCCGAGCTGGCGATCGGCGGCTCGGAAACGGGCGAGGCGCTGCTCGGCTTCCGCGAGGGTCAGCCGGGGGCGTACGAGATCGTCGGCGAGCGCGTCAGCGTGTCGCCGCCCCAGTTCGACCTCAAGCTCCCGAAGACGTGGGTGCGCCCAAGCGCCGCGCTGATCGAATGGACAAACGCCGAAGACGCGACCGGCGGCGTCACCTACAGCCTCGCGATCGACGGACAGGTCGTGCGCCGCGGCATCGCCGGCTCAAGCGTGCTCCCAGACAGGCGCCTGCTCGGCAGCGGCGTGCACGAAGTGCAGGTGATCGCCACCGACGCCTCAGGGCAGCAGACGCTGAGCAACGAAGCCGAACTGAAGATCGCCGCCACCCCGCCGGTTGCGCACCTGAGCCACGCTCGCGGGCGCGCGGTGATCGTGCGTGTCGTCGACCACCAGGCGGGGGCGGTGGCGCGCGACACCAAGATCGCGTTCGGGGACGGAACGTGGGTGAACGGCAGGCTCACCGCCCGGCACACCTACCTGCGGCCCGGGCGCTACACGATCGTCGTGCACATGCGCGACACGGTCGGCAACGAAGGGACCGCGCACCTGCGCGTGAGCGTCCGGTGAGGACGTTTGCGCCTACAGGGGGTGGGGCGCCCGGCGCGTACCTGCCCACGGTTCCGTTTCGCGTCGCGATCTGCGCGGCGGCGCTTGCGGGAGCGCTTTCCTGGGGCTGCCTCGCGGCGTCATCGGTGCAAGCCGCCTTCCTGCCGATCGAGCTGCAGTCGGTGGGACCCGGCGAACAGTTCGAAGAGGCGAACGAACCGGCTATCTCTGGGAACGGCGAATACCTGGCCTTCGAGGGTGCGCTCGCCGGTGCGGGAGGTGTGTGGCTCAAGAATCTGCACAACAACACGTTGCGGTACATCGCCGGCGGCACGGCGCCGTCGATCAGCGCCGACGGGCGCTACGTGAGCTTCACCACCAGCGAACAGCTCGTGACACAGGCACAGCCTGGCAGCAACGTCTACGTCCGCGACATGACTGTCGAACCGGCGTTTCAAGGCCCGTGCGACGAAGCGCAGGAGAACGCGGGACGGTGCCCCTACGAATTGGCATCGGCGCTGAACGAAAGCACGGAGGGGATCGCCTACGAAGGCAGCGGCGGCTCCTCGGCCACGGGGCGGGCGTCGCTCAGCGCCGACGGCCGCGAGATCGCGTTCACGCTCGGCGGCACTTCGAACCTCACAAGTGGCCGGCGCGGCAGCACCCCGGGGACCCCGACGCCAGGCGGGCAGATCGCGGTGCGCTACCTGAACACCCACCGAACCGTGCTGGTGACGGCCAAACGGGAAGCCGACGGCGAGATGAGCGAACTGCCGGTCGTGGGCGGCGCGATGACGCAAACGGGCGCCGCGCTCAGTGGCGATGGCTCGACGGTGGCCTGGTTGGGCGCGCACATTCCCGCGCAGGCGCCGACGCTCGAAGGCGAACGCCAGCAGATCGAACATCTCGACGAGCAGCCCCCCGGCGACGACGAAGCCTACGACGAGCCGCTGTGGCGGCGGATTGAAGACGGCCCATCGGCGCCGACTCGGCGGATGGTCGGCGGGGGCGACCCGCTCGCCCCCGGATGCCCACCCGACGGGACGATCGAAGTCCCGGCGTGCCAGGGACCGTATCCGAAGCTCGCAGAGGACGAACGCAGCGGCTTCGGCAGCAATCTCGGCTGGCTGGGGATCGCCGGGTACGACGGCATTCCGCACCTCAGCTACAACGGCTGGAGCGCCGCGCTCGTTGGCGACCCCGACGGTACCGCTGACGTGTTCGCGGTGAACATGCACGATGGCCTCGACCGGGTCCAAGCGTTGCGCGAGCTGACGCCCGAGGTACCGGTCGAAGGGAAAGTCAACCCTGGCTTCGCCCCCGAACACGTGGCGACCGCCGGCGACGTCTACGAAGCCGCGATCTCGCCCGACGGCTCACGGATTGCGTTCACGACCCAGCGCCAGCAGTTTCCGCTCGCACCGCTCGTCTACGACGAAGAACCGGCCGGCCAGGTGGGTGTGGTCGAACTGTACGAGATCGTCGATGGTCAGACGCTCGAGCGCGTCACCCGCGGGCCGCACGACGGCGCGTCGCTGGAAGCTGGCGGTTCGGGGTACGTCACCGCAAAGGGCGCATCGGCGCCCTCGTTCACGGAAGGCGGCCAGACGCTGGCGTTCGCCGACACCGCGTCGAATCTCGTGTACGGCGACTCCAACGGAGCGAGCGACGTGTTCACCGCCACCGAAGCCGGGGTGTCGGGCACGTCGGCGTTGAGCGAATACGGCCCGCCGCCGCCCGGGCGCGAACCGGCCGTGCCGCTGTGGCGGCTGAGCGTGGTCGCCGTTACGCACGCGGACGGCAGCGTCACGCTCGACGCGGTGGTGCCGGGTCCCGGGCGCGTGAACGTGAGCGCCACGGCTGTCGTGCCCGTCGCGGCGCCTGCTCACACTGCTCGCGCCGCCCACGGGTCGGCGCGCGGCCAAGCCGCACGCAAGCGCTCCAAGCCGGCGAGGCGCGTGAAGCTTGCGGCCCTGAGGAGCCGCACGGTGAGCACCGGGCAGATGTCGGCCGCCGCCCCCGGACTGCTCGAACTTCCGCTGCACGTATGGCGCCCCTACGCGCGCCTGCTGAGCACGCCCGCGGGGATCTACGCGACGGTGCACGTGACGTTCGCCGGACCCGGTGGGCCGCCGCTGACACAGACGGTGACGGTCTCGCTGCGCAAGACCGGGCGCCCGCGCGTCGCGAGGGCGCGCCGGAGCGTGGCGAGCAAGCGCCATCTGCACCAGCCGGAGAGGCGGGGGCGTTGAGCGCGCCGGTTGGCCTCGGGCGGCTCGCCAGCGCGATTGCCCTCGCGATCTGCCTGTCCTTCGCCGCGCTCGCCGCGACGGCCGCGCGCGGCGAAGGCTGGCGCTCGGCCCAGCCGCCGCTGCCGCCGGCGCCGGAAGAAGAGCCCTCGGTCGGGGTGCCGGCGCCGCTCGGGCACATCGGCCAGATCAGCTTCTGGGCCCCCAACCACGGCCTGCTGATCACCGCCGGCAACGAAACGATCGAACCCGGCCTTTACTATTACGATGGGACAGCCTGGCAGCAGCTCGCCACCGTGTGCGGTGGCACAGAAGGGCGGATCGCCTGGGCCGGGCCCGACGACTTCTGGACGATCTCCGACCAGCAGGCCGGCCAGCTGGGGCTGGGGATCAGCGAAGACGGCTTCGAACGGCGGGACCGCTCGCTCTGCCACTTCGCCGTCGGCGCCTCCGGCAAACTCGAAGTCATTGCCTCCTACGCCGAGCCGCTGGGCGTGGCGGGCTCCTACCAGCCGATGGACGCGGCGGCCTGCTCGGGGCCCGACAATTGCTGGTTCGGCGGCGAACGCCTGCCCGCGGGCATCAACAGCGGCGCCTTCCACCTGCACTGGAACGGCAGCGCACTGACCCCGATGCCCTCCCTGGAAGCTCCCGAACCGCAGCTCGAAGACCCGGCTCACGACGTCACCGGTCTCGTCTTCTACAAGGGTCGCTTCTATGAGAGCGTCAAGATCGAACCCGGAGAACCGCCAGGTCCGGGCGAAATCTCCCAGCCGCACTACCTGCACAAGATCGTGGAAGGGTCGAGCAACCCGTTCGTGCCGCTGGGACTCGAAGGGCCGCCGGCGGAATCGCCACGCCAGCCGGACGAACGGGAACGGTTTGCCTACACGGGCCCCGGTGCGTTCCGTTTCAGCGCCGGCGCGAGCGAGCTGTGGGCGATTTCGGGCGCCGGCCCGCCGACGCTGCTGCTGCTCGGCGCGAGCAACCAGTTCCAGCAGGTGCGGCTGGGTACGCTCGAAGGAGAAGTTGCGGGGATCGCGGCCGAACCAGGCAGCGAAGATGCCTGGGTGTCGCTCGACTCGCCGAGCGAACACGGCGCGCAGGCCGTGACGCGCGTTGCCAGGCTCGAGGCCGACGGCGCCGTCGAAGGCGAAGCGCGGCTCCCCGAAGCCCACGAACAGATGGCGCACAAGGGTCCAGCGGGCGCGGTCGCCTGCTCCGCCCCGGGCGACTGCTGGGTCGCGAGCGAAAGCGGCTGGCTGTTTCACCTCGGCGGCACCCAGCCCGAAGACGACGATCCTGCCTTCCAGACCCTGATCGCCCATCGTCCGAAGGACGACAGCATCCCGTTCGCAGCGGCCGAAGAAAGCTTCCCCGAAGACGACTCGGGAGCGAGGGTGGCGCCGCAGCTGCCGGCCGACCTCGAAGTGCCGCCCAGCCCCGTGGCTCCGCGCGCGCACAAGCCGCTGTTCTCGAACGTGAGCTCCCGGCTGCTGCACCGCACGACGCTCGCGCTCACGTTCACGCTCGCCACGAAGTCGCACGTGCGGCTGCTGGCGCTGCGCCGCGGACACCCGGTGGCGGCCACGGGGCGGAAGGTGCTCGCAGGCGGCCGCCATACGCTGCGCCTGCGCCTCAGCCCCCGCGCGTGGCCTACGAAGCTCGACCTGCGGGTCAAGGCGATCGGCGCCGTGCCGCTGCAGCCGAGCGGCGGCGGGCCGACCGGCGGACCGACGGTGATCGGCACCTCCCTGAGCCGCCCCGCGACGGCCGGACGCGCGGGACCGTTTGCATCCAAGCTCTGGCCGGCGCCGCTCACATGACGGTCGAGGCCGATCGCCGCGGCCGCGCACGTACGCGGCGGCGCTTGGCCGGCGCGCGAGTGCGGGTGGCGCTGGCGTTCGCGGCGCTGCTCGCGCTGTGGCTGGCGCCGGGCACCGAGGGCAGCGTCGAATCGCCGAAGCTGCCGGTGGCGCAATCGGTGATCGGCCCGCCGCTCGACATCACGCTGGCCGGCTCCTCGCCGCGGGAGCACCCCGGGGAGACGTGGGGGTACGACGTGTCGGGAACCGGCTTTCGGATCTACCGTTACACGACTGAAAGCGGCTGGCAGCTCCAGCCCGCGCCGCCCGGCGCCGCCGGTGAAGCGCTTGCCGGCTTCACCCCGGCGCGCGGCCCGCTAGCCGGCAGCGCGACCCCCAATGGCGGCGTCGCGATCGTCGGCGAAGACGGGGCGAAGGTCGGCCAGGTGCTGGTGCGCAACCCGGGCGGCCCGTTCGAAGAGGCTCCCACGCTCACCGACGAAGCGCCTGGCGGCAAACCGGTGGCTAATGCTCTGCTGCGGCCGGGCGAGACGCTGTCGACGCCCGGCCGGGAAGAAGTGCTGGTGGCGACCGTCGACCAGCCGAGTGCGCCGACCGGCGTGTTCCTCGTGCCGATCGAGAGCTCGTCCTCGCAACCACAGGAAGACGTGCTCTTCTACGACGGACACGCATGGTCGCGCGAGCCGATCTGCGACCAGACAGAAACCGCCGGCACGGGCTGCGCGGCGCCACCGCACGGCTTCAAGGTCCTGGGGATCGGCGCTAGCTCCCCGCAGAACGCCTGGCTGCTCGCGCAGGGGGGCTCCCCGAGCGAAGGGATCGTGCTGTTCAGCCGCGAAACGGCCGGCAAGGAACCACGGTGGATCAAGCACCCGCTCGGCTCCGTCGGCTCACACCCGGGCGAAGCGGGCTGGCTCGGAGGCCAGTACGCGCAGCCGGAGCTCTCGTTCGAAGGCTTCCACCAGGAAACGGTGGGCGTGAGCGTGTCGCCGCCCGCCAACGGCCAGCCGCTGACCGTCACCTCGCAAGGGATCTGGATCGATGGGCGGCTGACCGTGGAAGCTCAGCATCTGGCCCAGCAGAGCGACAGCTTCACGCTCTACTACGGCGTCGGCGAAGGCCGGGTGAGCGCGAGCTGGTGCAAACCGCCGCCCGAAGCGGGACCACAGGTCGCGCAACTTTGCACCCATCCGCTGGAATCGAATCTCCCCGAAGGCCCCTACCGCAGCTTTGCCTGGAGCGGCGAAGGCTTCGGCGAGCGCGTGATTACGGGGCTCGGCGACGGTGTCAGCCTCACTCTGCGCGGCGACGCGTTCACGAGCGTGCTGGGGATCGGAGGCGCGAGCGGCGCCGCCGCCGGCGCCGCCTTCGCCTCGCCCGAAGAAGGATGGCAGGCCGATGCCGACGGCGGACCGCTGACGCGCCTGACGACCAGCCCCGAACCGGACCGGCTGCAGTCGTGGCCGGTGCCGTTCAAACATCCGCTGACGGCGATCGCCGCGCAGCCCGGCACGACCCCCGGCGACCTGGGCGCCCAGGCGCTCGCCGTCGGCGACGAAGGCGAGGTGGCCCGCTACCTGCCCGGCCAGGGGTGGCAGCCCGAAACCCTGCTGAACTCTCTGGGGGCAGCGCAGACGAAGGGCGTGGAACTGCGCGGCGTGGCGTGGCCGACCACGACCCGCGCGTACGCGCTTGGCACCAAAGGTCAGATGTGGCTGTGGCGCGCCGAAACCGGGCTGTGGGAACAGGATCCGGCGCGCCCGCCCAACCTCTACCTGGCCAACTTCACCGGAATCGCGTTCGACCCCGCGAGGCCCGGCCGCGGCTACGCAATCGGGCAGCAGGGTGTGCTGCTCTGCTACGGCAAGACGTGGCAGCAGGAACCGTTGCCCCCGGAACTGGAAGGACCGGAAGGCGCCAACTTCACGTCGATCGCGTTCGCCGGCGAAGAGGCGCTCGCCACCTATCAGGTCCCGGACTACAAGCACGGCGGCCGCGGCTACACCGGCGGGGTGCTGGTCGACGACGGCGGCGCCAAGAGCTGCGACGGGGGCTGGCACGTCGACACCGAAGCGGACCAGACGCTCGGCGCCTCCGAAGTGCCGGCGCGTGTGGCCGGCCTCCCGGACGGGGGCGCGGTGATCGCGACCGGCGCCGGCACGGTGATCGAACGCCAGGGGCAGGAATCGCCATGGCAGCCGGCCGCCGCGGGCGCCGTCGACGGCTACCCGGTCGCGCTCGCCGCGTTTCGTGAAGGCGGCACGTTGCGCGCCGTCGTCTCGGTCACAAACGGAGGCGGCGCCCGTGACGAACTCAGCGACGAAGCGCTGCTGGAACCGCCGCCGGAGGGCCAGGCACCCGTAGCCACCACACCCTACTCGCTGCCCGCCGGAGGCTATCTGCTGCGCGAGACGCCAAACGGCTGGCACGACGAAGAGCACGCCGACTATCCCGCGCCCAACACCGCCGAACAGCTGCCTCCCGGCGAGCACGCGGTCGACTGGCCCGAGCTGCCCGATGCGGTGCTCGCGCTGGCGCTCGACCCCGAAGGCGGCGAAGCCGGCTGGGCGGTCGGGGGTCAGACGGGAGAGATCGACCATGAATTGGGGCCAGAAAACGTCGAAGCGATCCAGACCGCGGGGGTGATGCGCTACCCCGCGACGAGCGCGGGTCCGCCGGGCTTCTCGAGCTCCCCGGAACCGCTGGAGACAGGCGATGCGGCGTTCGCGATCGGCGGTAACGCGCAGTGCGCGACGGCGTGTGCAGAGCTCGCCCAGGACGATCTCGGCCCGGACGCGTGGCTCGAAAACGCGCTGAGCACCGCGCGGGCGACGGGCGTGCGGGACCTCCTCTACACCGGACCACGGCTTGCGCCCGGATTGAGCCAGCCCGGCGGGATCGGCGCTGTCGCCTTCAAAGGGGAGGAGGCGCGCTACGCGCGGTTGCTCCAGGGCGGGGAGGCGGGGGGAAAGATGGAAGTGTTCGCGGCGCCCGCCGAATCCGACCTCGACGCCACCGGCACGTTGGCGAGCTTCAGCGAAGCGATGGGCCCCCTTTCGCCCGGCGGCGGCAGCGCGCCGGGAGGGACGCGGTCGCTGCCTGGCAGCGGCGCTTACGCGTTTGCTTCTGAAGGTACCGGCGGGCCGGTGTGGGTGATCGTGCTCGATTACTCGCACCCGACGCTCGGCAGCGAACAGCAGTGCTGGCTGGCGGAACAGCTCGCGGAGGCCAGGACCTATGACAAAGGCGCAGGCGCGCCGGCGATCGTGATCGGCAACCGCGCAATGAGCGGGAACAGCAACGTGGCGGCCGACGCCAGCCAGGTGATCCCGATCCTCGTCGGGGACGCGTCGCCCTGCAAGCTGCCGCCCGCGACGGGAGGCAGAGAATTGGAACCGGCCTCCGCCTCCGCCTACTTCTTCGACGCCCCGGAACAAAACCGCGCGTACCCGATCTCCGCGGGAGGGAAATCGATCCCGACCTGGGGCAGCGGCACGCTGGGCTACGTCGAAAACGACACGCAGTACAGCAACGACTTCCTCGGCGCGAGCGGCTTCATGCTCGCCGAAGTCGAAACGGCGGCGCGCGAAGCCTCTACCAACCGGGCGCCGGTGCACGTCAAGGTGATCCCCGATATCTCCACGCTGTCGCTGGACGCCACCGAAGGTGTGCTGTTGCGGCGCAGCCACCCGGCCCTGTTCGCGGCGCTCGCGCGCCGTCCGCCGGCTGGCCTCCAGTGCACACGGGAGCTCGACTCGTGCGGCTTCTCGCCGAGCCCCTATGTGCCGATCCCGAGCACCTGCGTGGGCCCCGAATGTGCGACCGGGATGTTCCCCGAATACGCCTTCACCTCCTCCAATCCCGACGTCGGGCAGTTCGTCGAGCGCGACCCGGCCTCCCCCCCCGAAGAAGCGATCGTGCTGCAGGCGGCGGACGGCAAGCCGATTCCCGACGAACGGGTCGGCGAACTCGAAGGCCAGCCGCTCAACGAACGCCGCGAAACGATCCCCCGCCAGCAGTCGGGTCTGTTCTGCCCCTACAACGCCGGCACGACGACCGTCGCGGTGCACGCCGGCGGTCTCTCCTACGCGGAGACGATCACGGTGCGGCCCGGCAGCGTCGAGCAGCCCTGCGGCACGGTGCCGCTGCGTCACCCGCCCACGCCCGTCCAGCAGTCGACGCTCGCCGCGCCCCCGTTGGCGCCATCTCCCGCGCCGGCGACGAGACCGAGCGGATCGCTGCCGCCACCGCCGCTGCCACCCCCGACCGTTCCCGCCGCGCCCGTGCTGGCACCCCACATCCAGCACCACCGGCCCGCGCCCCCGCCGCCGGCACCACTCGCGCTCGCCCAGCTCTACCCGCTGGTCGCGCTCGTGCCGCCGCCGGCGCCCATTGCCGCCCGGCCGACCCCGCCGTCGGGGACGGCCCAGGTGCCAGCCCAGAGCCCCGTGTCGCAACCGGTGGGCGTGGCCGAGGGCGAAGAGGAGCGGCAGGGCGCCACCGAGATGGTGCACCACATGGCCGCCTACGACCGAAGCCGGGGAACGACAGCTTTCGGCGAACGCGCCGGTTTCGTTCAGCACCCGAGCGAAGCGCCGCTGCCTCGCTGGCCGCTGGGGCTGGTGCTGATCGCCGCGGCCGCCGGCCTCGGCCTGCGACGTCCGGCGGTGCGCACCGTGGCGGTTAGAAATGAACGGCCTAAACCCTGAGCTGTTTATGCCGCTACCGCACCTAAACGATCACTGTTTGTTCACATCCCTGGTAGGGCGCTGCGACAACCTAGACGCTGTATCCACCGCGCTCCCGCCGCGAGTGGTGGGGGTCGCGCCCAACCAGGCCTCTTCGGGGGCCGTCTATCAAGGGAGTCATCGATGAAAGTCAAGATCAAGTTGCTGGGGCTGCTGGCCATATGTTTGGTCGCTGCCTTCGCAACGAGCGGGGCCGCCGCGGGTTCGGCGTCCGCCGCAGCGTGTCTGAAGGTCCTGACGGGAAAAGGTCATTTCGAAAAGCGCAACAATGGCACCGGTGAATGTGAAGGTCCTAGCAAAGCGCCTGAAGCATGGGTCAAGGTCAAAGAAGAAGGCGGGACGCTAGTTGCTGGCAAAGTGTACTGCTTTCAAGTTGAACCTGGAGAACCAAGCTCGTTTGGAAACAGCACATGCACAACCGAAAAATCAGGGACTGGTGAATGGGTCAAGGTGGAAATGGCCTGCGCGAGTTCGTTCAATATCATGGGACAGGGATCCTCGTTGCAGAAATTTGCGCAGCAGGAAATCTGGATTCCAGGCAGCAACTGCGCTGTCGCGTATACATCCAGCGGAAGCGGCGCGGGCCGGAAAGCCTTTGGCGAGGAAAAAGCTGGGGAAGCGCTCAACACTGCCGATACATTCATCGGCACGGATGAACCGTTGAGTGAAACCCAGATGAAAAATGGCGATGAAGCGGCCAAAGGGAAATTTAGTGTCGAAAACAAAGGTGGCGAAGGTCAGACGATCGTGATCCCGGTGGAGCAGGCCGCCGTCGCGGTGATCGTGAATCCGCCGGCAAAATGCAAATTGGAAGCTATCACTAACAAAAACCTGCTGGAAATCTGGAACGGCACGATCACTGAATGGAGCCAGATCACCGGCAAAATCAAAGGGACAGAAGGCGGTGTCGCGGAAGAAGCAGAAGGGTGCAAAAAGAAAATCACGCGGTATGTCCGCAAAGATGTGTCGGGCACGACGTTCGTATTCAAGACGTACTTGAGTGAAATCGAAAAAATCAAAGCTCTGAAAAAAACAGGATGTACTGAAACCTGGGCCGAACTCGCCAAACCGGAAAACAACCAAACATGGCCCGAAAGCGAAAAAGAACCATTGGTAGGAAAAGGGAAATGCGGAAAACTTAGCCCCCTGTTCGCGGCCAAAACTGAAGGTGGCGGCGGCGAGGTCAAAGAAGTCGTCGAAGAAGAACAGGGAACCAAAGAAGGCTCGATCGGTTACGCGAACCTTGCGGACGCGCGAGCTAAATTCACTGGAGCAAATCGCTATACGTGGGTGAAAGTAGAAAATGAAAACGGGGCCTCGAGCGAAGGGTTTTGGCCCGGCGCAGGTAACAAAGGCGGCGCCAAAGAACCCACTGCCGAAAAAGGTCGATCGAACTGCAAAGGGACCAAATACGGGACCCAGCCTCCTGTGACAGTCGACGACAACTGGTCTGGCGTCAGCGGGGCAAACCCCGGTGGCAAGGCTGGTGCGCGGAATACAAACTACCCAATCTGCACCCTGACGTATGATGTGGCGTTAGTCAACTACACAAAAGCCGAATATGGCCCGAAAGCGAAAGAACTCCAAGCCGTTACGAAGGAATACCTGACCTACGTAGTCAACGGAGGACAGGAAAAATTGGAAGAAAACGACTACCTGAAGGTCGAAGAAGCGGTCAGTACAAAGGCAAAAGAACTGGTCGAAAAAATCTGAGCCAGTAGCCGCTGACCAACTCTTCTGACCAATTTATATCCTGGGGGGTGGCGCTATATCGCTGCCCCCCAGGATTTTGGAGTCGAAATGGTTGCGCGGCAAAGCTCCCAGTTCAATATGAAACGATAGGAGAGCGATCAATGAGAAGAAGGTGGATACGACCCGCGATGGTGGCTCCGTTGTGTGCGGCGGCGGTTGCGGTTGGAGCGCTGGCGCACGCCCAGTCCGTTCGTGCTGAAGCATTTGGTGAGCTCGGCTATGCGGGCGAGTTTGGTTCCGGCGCAGGTCAATTCACCTATCCCACGGATCTGGCGGTCGACTCGGGGAACAATGACGTATATGTGCTGGATGAGCCAGGTGGAGAAGGGCCCGGACCTGGTCCGACGAGCTTCCGTGTTCAGATGTTCAAGTCGCCTCTGAGCCCACACCAAGCCCCATCTGGGCATGTCGAAGTTCCAACGCCTGTGGATGGAGAAGGCTATCCCAGCTTTGTCGCCAATATCGCGGTGGATCCCGTCTTGCACCGACTCTACGTGCTGAAGGCCGCCCACACATCCGGCGAAGAAAGCAACAAGTATGCCGCGCTCGAAATCGATGCGTACTCCACCGAACCGGAATCGGGCACTGGTGTCCTGCCACCGGCGCCAGGCGTCGAAACCGAACATCAAAAAGGGGCTTTCTATAAATTCCCTCAAATGCCAACGACCGGACCGCCGCCGGCCACGGTGCTTCGGTATCCTGACGGCATGACCGTCGATCCAAAGACTCACAGTTTGATCCTGAATGGGCGGGATGAAACAGGGAATATGATGGTGGAGAGGGTGACGACAGTAGCACCGTACGCCACTGGTGTGCCCGGTGGAGCATTCGACGACATCCATGGTAGTGTACTGAATCGCGAAAGCGCAGCCACTGGCGTGGCTGTCGGGTCGAACGAAGAAATCTTCATCGTCGCGCACGATCTGCTTGCCGGGAAGCCCGCAGGCGAGCTTCCCGGGATCGCAGAGCTCACGACGACCGGCGATACGAACACACTCGAAAACCCGAGCGTCTCGGTGATCGATAAGTTCACAGCACAGGAACCTCTCATCACGGGCGGCGAAGAAACCTTCGGTGCGTACGGGCCCGGCGTGCAGGTCGCATTGTCTTCGGACGGACAGACCGTGTATGCGGTTGGGGTCAGCAAGCCGCAGACCAACGAAGAAGGCAGCTACGTGATCCGTGGCTTCTCGACGGTCGGCGGAGCGCAGCAGGTTGTGTTCGGCGGCGGCACGACGAGTTGCCGCATAGGCTCGGAGCACAACGCGGTAGCGGCCGGCAGCAACGGCATCGTCTATGCGCTCGACGAGGGTGAAGCGGTGTTTGAAAATGGCGAAGTCAAACCCAGCCCCTTTGGTTTCCGCCTGATCGAGTTCGGACCAGGGGGCTCCGAATGCCCGACGCCATCGGCCGAATTCGATATCAACAAAAAACCAAGCAGCCCGACGAGCACCGTCGCCGTCAACAAGGGCGAACCTGTGAAATTCGAAGCACTGAAGGCGGCACTCAACAGTGCAACGCCGGCCGAAATCACTTGGGAAGTAACGGGTCCCGAACCGTTCACCATTACCGAAGTGGGAGCTCCAGCGGAAGACCTGAAGCCTCTTGAAAAGAAGTTCCCGAAGACAGGATCGTACACCGTCACTTTGAAGATTGCCTTGAAGAACGGCGCCTATGGGAATCCTCCGCCCGTCACGGGACAGTTCACCGTCGAGCCGACCGCGCCAAAAGCCAGCTTCGAAGTCTTTGCCAGCGCCAACCTTGGCGAACCGTTGCTGCCAGGCCAGGAAATCAAAGCAGGCGAAAAAGTCACGCTCGACGCGTCAAGCTCTGAGGATCCCAACGGTTCGCAGACCGGCGAAGAAACCCACACATTGAAAAGTTACAGGTGGGAATTTGGGAATGGCGAAGTGATTGAAAAGAAGACAGAAGAAGCATCACTCACAAGGTCATTCTCCAATTCAAGCCCGAACGCTCTCAGCGAAAAAGTCACGCTGGTCGTGGAAAACGAGGAAGGCGTGAAGAGCCCGCCAAACGAACTACGACTCATCATTCAAGGTACGCCTTCGGGCTCGAGTGGCGGTGGGACCTCGGGCTCAACAACCCCGCCGCCCTCCGGTACGGGCCCCAAACAAGAAGGTGTCAATCCACCGCCGGGCACTGGCAAACAGCAACAGCAGCCGACCAAGGCGAAGAAGCTTGCCAAAGCGCTGAAGGCATGCAAGAAGCTCAAGTCGAGGAGCGGGCGGGCACGCTGCGAACGGCAGGCGCGGCGGCAGTACGGGCCGAAGGCGAAAAAGAAAGGGCACAAGAGGAAGTAATCGCCACGGTTGTGAGTCGTTCTCAGTTTAGTGACAACGATCCCAAGTTTATAGTTTAGTTTTAGGTATGTAAACTATAATGCGTCGCGCGCCCGGCGAGCGTCGGGTCTGCGCGGCGGAAAGGGATGGGCACATCTATGAGAAAGCCATTCATCGGATCGTGGCGACTGCTGGTAGCAGCGATCCTCGGAACAAGCATGTTGGCTCTCGCGACGTCGTCGGTCGCGTCAGCGAACTTCACATCGCCTTACACCGAACCGTGCTCGGGCGGTGAGGCCTCCGGAGTAACGACTGGTCTGCAGGAGCCGATCCTCGGCAACTGGGCAAGCCAGTTCGTTGAAGAAGACAGGACGTCCCCCTTCTCGTGTGCAGAGAAGGGCCCCATCGTCGGTTTCGGCGCCGGCACTAGCCTTGAAGCGCTGGAAGCGATGGGTGCGAGCGGCGGCGTGCGCAATCCGGAAGTTGTGTTCGCCGGTAACGAAGAGCCCCCGACACTCGCTCAATGGCTTGCGATCGACCTTGGCAATAAACCGGGTGAAAACTCAGGTCTGATTCGTCAGATCCCGGTTGCGAGCACGGCGGTGGTGCCGTTGGTACACATCCCCGCGGGCTGTGCCATTCCCGCTGGAGAGGCCACCGAAGATGGACGCTTCACGGTCTCGAATGCCGTGCTCGAGAAGGCGTATGCGGGTGAAGTGGCAACCTGGGGGGAACTACTGCCGGGCATCGAATCCAGTTGTGCCAGCACCCCCATCAAGCGTGTTGTTCCGGAATTTTCGGAAGGGACGACGTTCGTCTTCGAGCAGTGGCTCAACACCATAGACACAGCTCGCGGATGGACCAAACTTGCGAACACCGAATGGCCAAAAGACAGCGGGGCGACTGCCACGGTTCGTGCCGGCCTCGGCGATCGTCGCGAGGCGGGTCTGGTTGCGGAAACGAACGGTTCGATCGGCTTTGCGAGCCTGCCGAACGCCCGCGAAGAAGAATTCGGCAACTTTTCGCCTAAAAATCGACATCACGTCAGTGGTCGCTTCTGGCTGTCGGTCGTCAACGGCGCCGGCGAACGGGTCGAGCCGACGCGCGACCCCAACTCCGGGGTAGACAACGTCCTGGGGGCCAACTGTGACAACCCGACGTTCAACTACGTGCCCAGCGGTTACGACACGACTGTCACACCGATCTGGCGTGCGGTATCGGCGGCCGGCAGCAAAACAGGATGGCCGATCTGCACGCTGACGTATGTCATGGCGTGGGACGACGCCTCCACGGTCTACGGCAACAACAACGAAATCCAGGCCAAGCAGCGCACGGTCAAGGACTTCGTGAACTACATTCTCAGCTCGGACGGCCAGGAAGAAGCGAAAAACCGCGACTACTCGCCGCTTCCGGCCACGCTGCTCGAGGACGCCCAGGAAGGCGCAAGCCGCGTCGGCTGGGACAAGATCCCGGGGTCCAAAGAAGAAATCGAGGGCTCGGTCAAAGCCGCGATCACATCCGCGGCGAAACACACGAAGGAATAGCCGGGCGCACCATGTGTAGGCCGCCACAAACGCGGCACTACTTGGTGACGGCTACTGACGGCTACGGGTGCTGCCAGGACAGCGATGTCTTGGCAGCACCCGTCGTTTTGCTGAGACGAATCGTTACCTTAAAAAGTGGTCGGGTTGGGCAGAAGACGATCGAGCCTACTCACAAAGACCTGCAAGCAACAGCAATCTCCAACCGTTGCTAGGCTGGGCACGGGTCGGGGACGGTCGACGACGAGGTTCCCTTGATGGACGCAATGTCCGTCGCGGTGGATACAGACCTCGGCATCTGAGCCGACCCCGACCCCTACCCAACCCATCGCGACGGCTCCTGGCGCGCCGGGGCTGGCACCCCTATGAGATCTCAGTTTATCACGGACATTCTGTTTTGTCGATAACGACTCATAGTTAGAAACATCTTTGGGGTCTTTGGGCCGGCCGGTGGACGAAAGTTCCAGCTGCGTAAGGAACTCCGGCCGCTCCGCGGCCGGATGATCGAGCTGCGCCCGCGGCTGTCCTTCCCGCGGCGCAAGCCGATGCGGCGCCGTCGCGGCTAACATTCCTTTCCGACCTTGGCCGTGGAGCCAGGACCCGCGGTGTTTCCAACGACGACAACCGGGAGCAGCAGCCAATGAGCAACAAAACCTTCGTAATCGGCGTCGGCATGACCAAGTTCGACAAGCCCGGCACCAAGGAGGGCGACTACCCCGAGTGGGCGCTCCAGGCCGGCTCCAAGGCGCTCGCCGACGCCGGCATCGCCTACGACCTCGTGGAGCAGGCGTTCGCCGGCTACTGCTACGGCGACTCCACCTACGGCCAGCGGGCGGTGTACGGCCTCGGGCTCACCGGGATCCCGGTCGTCAACGTCAACAACAACTGCTCCACCGGCTCCTCCGCGCTGTGGCTCGCGCGCCAGGCCATCAAGGGCGGGCTGATCGACTGCGCGCTGGCGATCGGCTTCGAGAAGATGGAGAAGGGGTCGCTGGGGATGAAGTACACCGACCGCACGCCCGCCCTCGACAAGCACATGATGCGCATGTTCGAGCTGCGCGCCGCCGAGCAGTCGCCGTTTGCGCCGCAGATGTTCGGCAACGCCGGGCGCGACCACATGCAGAAATACGGGAGCGAGCCCGACCACTACGCGTGGATCGGCTACAAGAACCACAAACACTCCGTCAACAACCCCTACGCGCAGTTCCAGGACGAGTACACGCTCGATCAGATCAAGGAAGCGCGCATGATCCACGAGCCGCTGACCAAGCTGCAGTGCTCGCCGACCTCCGACGGCGCCGCCGCCGCGCTCGTCGCTTCCGAGCGGTTCGTCGACGAGCACGACCTGTGGGATCGCGCGATCGAGATCGCCGGGCAGGCGATGGTCACCGACCTGTCGTCCACGTTTGACGATACCGCCGACTGCATCAAGATCGTGGGCGCCGACATGACCCGCAAAGCGGCCCAGCAGGCGTTCGAGGAAGCGCAGCTCGGCCCCGACGACGTGCAGGTGATCGAGCTGCACGACTGCTTCTCCGCCAACGAGCTCATCACCTACGAGGCGCTCGGGCTGTGCGGAGAGGGGGAGGGGCACAAGCTGGTCGAGGCAGAAGACACCACCTACGGCGGGCGCTGGGTCGTCAACCCCTCCGGCGGGCTGATCTCCAAGGGCCACCCGCTCGGCGCCACCGGCCTCGCGCAGTGCTCCGAGCTGACGTGGCAGCTGCGCGGCACCGCAGACGCTCGCCAGGTGGAGGGCGCCAAAGCCGGCCTGCAGCACAACATCGGCCTCGGCGGCGCCGCCGTGGTGACGGTGTACCGGCCGCCCGCCTCCTGAGCGGTGCCCACCGCCGGGGCCGCATCGCCGGCGGGGTGAAGGGGAGGAGGAGAGGGGTTGGCGGTGCAGGCGTGCGCGCGAACGGCGCCGGCCGCGCTATGGCACCGGCGCCGCGATTCGTGGTGCCTGTGCGACAGCGCGACCCGCCGATGCAGGCCGGCGCGCCTCCTCGCCAAACCCCTCGTCCATCCCAACCACCCCGCAGCGGCCAAACTAATCCTTACGTCATCGTAAGATTGCTAAGTTGAGCGGGTGGCCTCTACGGTGACCGTCCCCCGACTCGCCGCTGCCCCCTCGCGCGGGTCGGACTCCTACAAGTGGATCGCGCTCTCCAACGTCACGCTGGGCGTCCTGCTGGCGACGCTCGACGGCTCGATCACGCTGATCGCGATGCCCGACATCTTCCGCGGCATCCACCTCGACCCGCTGGTGCCCGCCAACAGCTTCTACCTGCTGTGGATGATCCTCGGCTTCCTGGTCGTCACCAGCGTGCTGATCGTCAGCCTCGGGCGCCTGGGGGACATGTACGGGCGCGTGAAGATGTACAACCTCGGCTTCGTCATCTACACGCTGGCCTCGCTGGTGCTCACCGTCGACTGGCTCGACGGGCGCGCGGGCGCCGCCTACCTGATCGTGTTTCGCATCGTGCAGGGGGTCGGCGCGGCCTTCCTGCTGGCCAACGCAGCGGCGATCATCACCGACGCGTTCCCCGCCAACCAGCGCGGCATGGCGCTCGGCATCAACAACATCGTCGGCGTCTCCGGCATGTTCGTCGGGCTCGTGCTCGGCGGCCTGCTGGCGCCGATCGACTGGCGGCTGGTGTTCCTGATCTCCGTGCCCGTGGGGCTGTTCGGCACGGTGTGGGCCTATCTGAAGCTCGAGGAGCGCAGCACGCCCAAACGCGCGCGCGTCGACTGGTGGGGCAACGTCACGTTCGCGCTCGGGCTGATCCTGATCATGGTGTCGGTCACCTACGGCATCCGCCCCTACGGCGGCCACGCCACCGGCTGGGGCAGCCCGCGGGTGCTCGCGCTGCTGGGCGCCGGCCTGGCCTCGCTGGCCGCGTTCGCGGCGATCGAGAGCCGCGTCGCCGAGCCGATGTTCCGCCTGCCGCTGTTTCGCATCCGCGCGTTCACGTTCGGCACGCTCTCCACGTTCCTCTCGGCGATCGCGCGCGGCGGGCTGATGTTCATGCTGATCATCTGGCTGCAAGGCATCTGGCTGCCCCTGCACGGCGTCAACTTCGTCGACACCCCCCTGCGGGCGGGCATCTACATGCTGCCGCTGACGCTCGGCATGCTCGTCGCCGGACCCACATCGGGCTACCTCTCCGACCGTTTTGGGGCGCGCTGGTTCGCGACGGGGGGGATGCTCGGCTCGGCGCTCAGCTTCTTCCTGCTCACGCTGCTGCCGATCGACTTCTCCTTCTGGCCGTTCGCGCTCGTGCTGGCGATGGTAGGCGTGTCGATGGGCATGTTCGCATCGCCCAACCGCGCGGCGGTGATGAACAGCCTGCCGCCGCAACACCGCGGCGCCGGCGGCGGCATGAACCAGACTTTCCAAAACTCCGCGCAGGTGCTGTCGATCGGCGTGTTCTTCACGCTGATGATCGTCGGCCTCGCCGCCGACCTGCCGCACACGCTGTCTGCCGGGCTGCAAGCGCACGGCGTGTCGGCGGCCGCGGCCAGCGGCGCCGCGCACACGCCGCCCGTGTCGGTGCTGTTCGCGGCGTTCCTCGGCTACAACCCGATCCAACACCTCGTCGGCGCGCACGTGCTCGGCGCGTTGCCCGCCGCCAGCCGCGCGACGCTGGCGGGCCGCTCGTTCTTCCCACACCTGATCTCCGGGCCCTTCCGCACCGGCCTGCACGAGGCGTTCGCGTTCGCGATCCTCGCCTGCCTGATCGCCGCCGGCGCTTCGCTGCTGCGCGGCGGCAAGTACCACCACGTGGAGGCGCCCACCGGCGCACGCGCGGCGGCCAGGCCCGACAATGCGTCCCCACCAGCCGGTGGGATCGATTCACCACAACCCAAAAGGAGCGTTGGCGAGTATGCGCGTTGAGTGGTATGGGCAATCCGCCTTTCATCTGAGCACCCCCGAGAACTCCGTGTTCATCGACCCGTTCGCCGACCTCGCCACGGCGATGGCGGCCGCCGGTCGCCAGATCCAGTTCGCCTATCCGGCGATCGCCGACGTCAGCGCCGACCTTTTGCTGGTCACCCACGAGCACGCCGACCACAACGCGGTGGAGGCGATCGGCGGCGAGCCCGCCGTGCTGCGCTCCACCGCCGGGCAGCTCGCCTCGCCCGTCGGCGAAGTCACGGCCGTCGCCTCCGAGCACGACGAGCAGGCCGGCACCGCGCGCGGGCCCAACACGATCTTCGTGTTCACGCTCGACGGCGCGCGCGTCTGTCACTTCGGCGACTTTGGGCAGTCCGCGCTGCGCCCTGAGCAGGCCGAGGCGATCGGCGCCGTGGACATGCTGATCCTCCCGGTCGGGGGCGGCCCCACGATCGGCGCCGAGGGCGCCGCCGCGATCGTCGCGCGTCTCGCGCCGCGGTGGGTCGTGCCGATGCACTACCGCACGCCGCGCATCGGCTTCCTGGAGACGGCCGATGCCTTCCTCGAGCGCTCCGCCCACGTGCACCGCTGCGACACGCCCGCGTTCGACACCGGCCAACTGCCCGTCGTCGACGGGCCGCTGGTGGTGGTGCCGGCGGCGCCTTAGGAGCGGCAACTCGGGGCTGCCCGGTGGCCAGGCGGTCGTCCGCGAGATAGGTCTGAAGTGGCGCTTTCGCCGGATCGCAGCGGCGAAGTGCATAGCTCGGTCAGAGACGCCCCGAGGGAACTCGCACAGGCGGTGACAATTCGTGGGCCGGTTCGGGAATCGGCCCAAATGTGTGTCTTGGCCGACGAGGCAGGGGCGCTGGGCGGCTTTTTGCTGAGGCCCGAAGAATGGGAGATGTGGTGCCAGCGGAACAACTTTGGGTCCGGGATCTAACCTGAGCGCTCATGGGTCTGGGTTACGCCTCTCGGAGCGGCAATCCAAGACCAGCACTCCCACACAGGAAGGATGCAACCCATGTCCAGAGGGTCAGTATCACGGCTTGTTCCGCTGCTAGCCGTTGTCGCACTTGCGGCTACCGCGACCGCAGCGCAGGCCACCACACCGCACTGGTACAGGTGCGAAGCCGTGGCCGGAGGAACATTCGGCGCAGGCTGCACGGGCGCCGGCAGCGGCTTCAACAAGGTTGAGGTCAACTCATCGGGAATCGAAGTCACGGGTGCGGGCGAGCTCATAATCAAAGAACCCGCAACCTCGCCCACGCGCGAATTCGAATGCAAACTGGTCGATGAAGGGACCGTCTTGAACCCGAGCGGCGGAGGCGCGGGAAAGGGCACCTTCACATTTACAACATTTGGATGCAGTCTCCGTAGCGGCACCTGCGCGGAAACAGAAGTGATAGCGACGGACATGCCGTGGAACACACTGCTGGTAGCCGGGCCCCCGATCACGGACAAGATCTCGGGCATCGAACTCGAAGTGTACTGTAACCATCACACACTCGAAAACACCTTGTCGGGCAGCCTCAAACCGGAAGTCGTTCACAGTAAACCGAGCCTGCTCAAATTCACCTCGGCCACCGGCCTGCTCGGGGGCACCTCCAACAACGCCGAGGTCATTGGTGAAGATTCGATCGAAGGGCCAGGCCGCGAAGTGGTCTTTGCGGAATAGCGACCTGAAAGCAGGCTGACAAACGCAAGGAGAGCCCTGGTGTGACCGTGGGGCCGCATCATTTGCGGCCCCACGGTATGCTCTGCGGGTGGCGGCCGCCCGCTCGAATCCCTACTCGATCTCATGAAGCGGATCAGCGGGAGTTCGTGATGCCGGATCCACCAGTGAGCGAATCCGACGCCCTGAACGCCGACCGGGCCGAGCGCACCAACCCGCACCCCCCGCTGCCGCGCGACAAGCGCGGCTGGCAGGTCTCGCCATCGCCCGACGGCCGGGGGATGCCCGAGCACGCCCCGACGGGTCCGCCGCCGCACCGGATGCGGGGCTTCTGGTACTTCGTGCTGGCCCTGCTCGCGCTGAACTGGCTGTCGCTGCTGTTCTTCGCGCCCTCCGGGGGCGAACCGCGGGTGACGGTGCCGTTCAGCCCGTATTTCCTGGAACAGGTGAAGGGGGGCGCGATCGGCACGATCGCCTCCAAGGGCGACACGATCGAGGGGAAGTTCAAGACCAAGCTGCGCTACCCGGCGGACGACAAGAAGGCGACGCCGACGAAGCTGTTCGCGACCCAGGTGCCGAGCTTCTGGAACGGCAGCGAGCTCTCAGCGCTGCTGCAGGAAAAGGGGGTGAGGATCAACGCCGAATCGACGACCACCAGCGAGTCGCTGCTGGAGGAGCTGCTGCTGGGGTTCGGACCGACGCTGCTGATCGTGGGCCTGTTCATCCTGATCTTCCGCCGCGCCGCCAAGGGCGCGGGGGGGATGGGGGCGCTCGGCAGCTTCGGGCGCTCGCAGGCGCGCCGGGTGGACCCCGAAACGATCCGGGTGACGTTCGACGACGTCGCCGGGATCGACGAGGCCAAGGCTGAGCTGTCGGAGATCGTGGACTTCCTGCGCAACCCCGATCGCTATGGGAGCCTCGGGGGACGGATGCCCCACGGGGTGCTGCTCTCGGGGGCGCCGGGCACGGGCAAGACGCTGCTGGCGCGCGCGGTCGCGGGGGAGGCCCACGCGGCCTTCTTCTCGATCTCGGCGTCGGAGTTCATCGAGGCGATCGTGGGGGTGGGGGCATCGCGCGTGCGCGACCTGTTCGCCAAGGCCAAGGAGGCGGCGCCGGCGATCATCTTCATCGACGAGCTCGACGCGATCGGACGCTCGCGCCAGGGCTCGGTGTCGGTGACGGGGGCCAACGACGAGCGCGAGCAGACGCTCGACCAGATCCTCACGGAGATCGACGGCTTCGAGTCCTCGCAGGCGGTGATCGTGCTCGCGGCGACCAACCGCCCGGACGTCCTCGACCCGGCGCTGCTGCGCGCGGGGCGCTTCGACCGCCGGGTGACGGTGCAGGCCCCGGACCGCAAAGGGCGGGTGGAAATCCTGCAGGTCCACACCCGCTCGATCCCGCTCGACGGCGACGTCGACCTCGACGCGCTCGCGTCGAGCACCCCGGGAATGGTCGGCGCGGATCTCGCCAACCTCGCCAACGAGGCGGCCCTGCTGGCGGCCCGCCGCGGGCACAAGAAGGTGCGGATGGCCGATCTGACGGACTCGCTGGAGAAGATCATGCTCGGCTCCCCGCGCGGGATCCTGCTCTCCCCGGCGGATCGCGAGCGGACGGCCTACCACGAGTCCGGGCACGCGCTGGTGGGGATGCTCACCGAGGGCGCCGACCCGGTGCGCAAGGTGTCGATCATCCCACGGGGAATGGCGCTGGGCGTTACCCTCTCGACACCCGATGCCGACCGCGTGTCCTACTCGCTGGAGGAGCTGCACGCGAAGATCGCGGTGGCGCTCGGGGGCCGGGTGGCGGAGGAGGTGGTCTACGGAACGATCACGACGGGCGCGGAGTCCGACATCCAGCAGCTGACGATGATCGCGCGCCAGATGGTGGGCAGGTGGGGGATGAGCGACGCGGTGGGCCCGATCGCGGTGCTCCCCGCCGACGGCGAGGGGCCGTTCCTGCCGGGGGTGAGCGCGACCTCGGAGGAGACCCGGCGGCTCGTGGACGAGCAGGTGCGCCGGCTCGTCGAGCACGCCCACGGGGAGGTGACCGAGCTGCTGACCGGGCATCGCGAGCAGCTGGAGAACCTCGCGCACGCGCTGCTTGCAGCGGAGACGCTCGACGCGCTCGAGGCGTACGCGGCGGCCGGGGTGCCCGAGCACAGCGCCGAACCGACCGCGGTGAGCCGGCGCGCCGACGCCGTACACGGCGCTACGCTGTCCGAGGCGGGATAACCGACAAGGAGAGCGCGATGAAACTCCCAGTCGTCATAGCGGGCATGGCCGCGACCGGGCTGCTGGCGGGCGGTGTGCTGGTGCTTGCCGCCGAGGCCGAAACCTCAGGCAGCTCGACGCCCACCACAAGCGCGCCGGTACGCACCGTCAGCGTCGAAGGCGTGGCCACCGCGCCGGTCGCCGTGGCCGCCAGCGCCGAAGCGGCGATCGCCGCCTACCGCCAGGCGATGGCCTCGGCGATCGCCGACGGGCACGCCAAGGCCGAATACCTCGCCGAAAAGACCGGCAACACGATCGGCCAAGCGCAGAGCGTCGCCGAAGGCGGCGGCTACATCGAATGCCCCGCCGGCGTCGAATACGAAGGCGCCCAGCCCGACTTCGGCTCCGCCCGCGGGGTGGCGTTCGCCCCCGCGGCCGCGTCGGTGCCCGCAGGCAGGGTCAAGGCGACGGCGCGCAAGGTCAAGCGGCCCGCAAAGCGCAAGCGACATGGCGCCCGCAAGTCGGCTGTCGAATCGTGCACGCTCTCCACGCAGGTGTCGCTGGTCTACCAGATGGGGTGAGGGCGCACTGTCGGGTCAAGCCGCCGACGGCTACCCGGCGCGCTCGGCCGCGCGCAGCCCGGTGAGCGTCCAGAGCACGAACAGGGCGATCAGGGCGGCCGCGCACACGAACGCGAGCGCCGTGTGGTCGTGCACACCGGAGATCAGCCCGCGGCCGGCGTCGAGAAAGGCGGTGGCCGGGTTGACCGAGGCCACCGCGTGGATCCATCCTTTGAGCAGATTGAGGGGAAAGTAGACCGGCGCCAGGAACAGCACGAGGAACACCGGCGTCTGCATCAGCGGGCCGGCCTGGATCGTGCGGAAGCGGAACGCCACGCCCGCCGCCCAGCCGAAGCCCACCAGCACCAGCAGGGCGGCCAGGCAGTACATCGTGAGGAGGTCCACGCCGTCGCCCGTCACCCGCATGCCGGCGATCAGCGCCACGGCGGTCACGACGGTGAGCGTGATCGCCGCGCGCGTCAGCGCCACCAGCGCATACCCCAGCGCGATCCCGCGGCGGTTGCCCGCCGCCAGCATCAACCGCCGCGCGAACCCGCCCTCGAAGTCGAACGCGATCGTGAAACCGGTGAACAGACCCGAGAACATCGACGACTGCGTCAGCACAAACACGAACTGGAAGGCGGTGTAGCCGGCGGGGAAGCGAAAGCCGGGCACGCCCGCCAGAGCAGACAGGCCGCCGGCGAAGCTGGCCAGGAAGATCAGCGGGAAGATCAGCGAGGGGATCGCCAGGTCGGGGCGGCGCACGTACGTATGCACTCCGCGCCATGCGATCGCCCAAGCCACGCCCCACATGCTCCCGTGCGGCGGCTCCGCGGCTGGCTTGCTCATCTCGCGCACCCAGGGCAAGCCGGACAAGGACGCAGTGAGCGAAGTGCGCTGAGCACACGAGCGATCGAGGACGCAGATCCAGCGCCGCCATGGGTGCGCGAGATCACGTTCGCTGCATCCTCGTGCGAAGTGTTGCCTGCACGGCCAGCAGGCCCACCGCCAGCAACCCCAGCGCGACGCCGAACCCACGCAGCAGCGCGGTGGCGTCCCAACCGACGATGTACAGGCTGCGAAAGCCCTCGATCAGATAGGAGATCGGGTTCCAGGTGGCCACCGTGTGAAACCAGCCGGTTTTCAGCAGGTTGCGGGGGAGGTTGGAGGAGGAGAGGAACAGGAACACGAAAAACAGCGGAAACATGCCCTGCACCGCTTCGCTCGAGCCGGTGCGCAGGGCGGCGGCGCAGCCAAACGACGAGAACGCCATCGCGGCGAGCGCGCCCAGTGCGATCAAAACCAGTGCGCCACCCAAGCCCGCGTCGATGTGCGCGCCGACGATCAAGCCGATCAGGATGTACGCGGTCGACTGCAGCGCGCCCAATACCGCCACGCCCGCCAGCAGCCCCGCGATCAGCGACACACGCCGCAGCGGCGTGAGCGCCAGGCGGTTGAAGAAGCCGCTCTCGATGTCCTCCGCGAGGTTGGTGCCGGTGTTGATCAGTGAGAACAGCGCGCCCTGCATGAACGCAACGGCGATCGCGAACGACACATAGGAGTGGGTGGGGAAGCCGGGCAGCCTCGTCACCGCCTTCAGCCCGCTGCTGTTCACCACCAGCAGGATCACCGGAAAGAACACGATCGGGAACATCTGAAACGGCTGGCGCAGCGTCTTGCGCATCGAGCGGCGCGCCAGCGTCCCCACCTGCGTGAGCAGCACGTCGCTCACGCGGAGATCGGCTGAGGCGCCGGTTGCTCGTTCGCATCGTCATCCTCGGCGGCACCCTCCAACGAGCGGCCCGTCTTGGCGAGGAACACGTCGTCGAGCGTGGGGGAGTGCAGTCGCAGATCGGCCACCCGCACGTCCTCGGCGTCCACCGCGCGGACGATCTCGGCGAGGTCGCCGGCGCCCTCCGGCAGCCGCACCGCCACGCCGTTGCCGGCCGCCGCCGCGGGCTCGCCGAAGCGGTGCAGGATCTCCTGGAGGCGCTCGCGCTCGGAGGGATCGTGGGGGACGGCTTCCACCGAAGGGCGCCCGATCTCGGCCTTCAGCGCCGCCGGCGTGCCCTCGGCGACGATCTTCCCATGGTCGATGATCCCCACGCGGTCGGCCAGCACGTCGGCCTCCTCCAGGTACTGGGTGGTGAGAAAGACCGTCACGCCATCGCCCGCCAGCCGTCGCACCTCCTCCCACAGCGCCGCGCGGCTCTGCGGATCGAGGCCCGTGGTGGGCTCGTCGAGGAACAGCAGGCGCGGACGGTGCACGAGCGCCAGCGCCAGATCCAGGCGGCGCTTCATCCCGCCCGAGTAGCCGCCCACCTTGCGCTCGGCCGCGTCGGTCAGCCCCACCCGCGCCAGCAGTTCCCGCCCGCGGTCTTCGCGCTGCTGTTTGGGCAGGCCATGCAATGCGCTCTGCAGACGCATGTGCTCGCTGCCGGTGAGAAACGGGTCGAGCGCCGAATCCTGCAGCGAGGCGCCGATCGCGCGGCGCACCTCCGGGCCCTGGCGCACCACGTCGAGCCCCGCCACACGGGCGCTGCCGGCGGTGGGGGGCAGCAGCGTCGTGAGGATCAGCACGGTCGTCGACTTGCCCGCGCCGTTGGGGCCCAGAAAGCCGTAGATCTCACCTGGCGCCACCTGCAGATCGATGCCGGCGACGGCCCGCACGCCGCCCTTGAAGTCGCGCACGAGGTCCTGCACCTCGATGCCGTTGTCGGTTGCCGCCATGCTCCCGACCTTATCGAGCGCCGCCGACGGGGCTCTCAGCGCGACTGCTGCGTCAGGTCCGCGAATGCTACGGTTCGTTGCCGCCGGGTGGCCAGCTGGGGATGGTGCACATCGGCCCGCCGGATCGCCTCGGGTGGGCTCGCTACGGGGACGGGTGCGTGACACACCACATGCCAGACTCACCGATACGATTTGCGCTACGTGCGCCGCGCGGTGGAAGTGCGGCGCGGGTAGCCCGCCTGCTCGCGACCGCCATCGTTCTCGCTGGAGTGCTGCTCGCCGGAGCGCTGCCGGCGAGCGCGGACACCACCACGGTGCCGCTGTCGGCAAACACCGTCTGGGTGATCGGAGCGGAGCGGGGTGGGGGCAACGAAGGCTGCGCGCTGCGCTGGGTCATACGGTTTCCCAAGGACCCCGGAGCCGAAAGCTACACGGTCACATACCACTCCGAAGGGGAACTGCATCTCGAACCGGAAGTCAGAACCGTCACGGGACCTGCTTCGAAGTTCGAAGTCAGCTATTCATCGCCGCCGTATGTGTCCTACTACACAGCCTTCAACACGTCGCCCGGGGTGCTCGAGGTGCTCGGCGGCGGCGTGGAAGGCGGCGGCTACGAACAGCCGGAAAAGCCGCTCGGCTTCAGCTGTAAAGAAGCCGAGCCCGAGTACGAAGTCATCAAACCGACCGACGTCAAAGTGGAAGCGACCAAGACCACCTGGGAAGTCTCCGGGCGCCTGTTGGCTGAATCGTGCGGCGGCTGTGAAAAGACGGGCGTCGCCAACGCGAAGGTGATCGCAACCGGAACCTCTGAAGGCGGCGAAGCGATCACCGAAACCGCCACCTCGGACGCCCAGGGAAACTGGCGGATGATCCTGCCACAGGGGACATACGGGATAGCGCCCGAAGGCACCGGCTGGCAGCCGCACGAAGACCAGGCCACGCTCAAGCAGAACGTCACGCAGATGAACTTCACCCACGGCGACTACACACTCTCCGGCAAGGTGCTCGACGCCGAAGGCAAGGGCGTCCCCGGCGTGAACGTGGTCCTCCAGGAGAACAGCCCCAGCGGGTCGACCACCGCGCACACCACCACCGACGGCGAAGGGCATTTCAGCGAACAGCTCCCGCTCGGCACCGTGCTGGCGGCTGCCGCCCCCTCCAACGGCGTCGAATTCTTCCCGGTGCCCAGCCCGAGCTGCACCCAGGCGACCGCCTCGTTCGTCTCCGGTGTCGGACCCGTCGGCAGCGACGGCTGCGAAGTGAACCTCAACCAGGACCGCGAAATCGCGTTCTCGGCCTGCGTGCTGCCCAACCCTGACGGCGGTCCGCTGCCGGCCAACACCCCCAACCCGATCCCCGGCGCCGTCACCGCCGGGGAGCTGGAAGCGGTTGGCTGCTGGAAGCCTCAGAACAGCTCCGGCAAAGGACAGGCGACGATCTACACGAGCACCCAGCCGGTGCGCCTGGATGGCGTTGATGTCGTCCCGTCGTCGGGCACCACGCTGCAGCTCGACACCGCCGGCCCAACCGTCACCAGCAACGGCCCGGCACGGTTGAAGATCGGCGGCTGGCCGGTGACGCCCGAAGTGAACATCGCGCTCAACTACCAGGGCGGCTCGACACTCTCGGTGGGCGACCAGGGCGCCGGCACCGGGCCGCTCGCGCCCAACCTGTTCGGGCTGCCGATCAGCCTCGGCACCGGCGGACCGCTCGGCTACGGGCTCCCGTTCAACGAGTCGGTCGGCTCGCCGGAAACGGGCGGCGGGCAGACGACGATCAGCGGCGGCCTGCAGATCCCGCTCGACACGCGCGCCACGTGGGACCCGGCGGCAGGCGTGTTCAAGGGGCCGGCGCAGACGGTGCTGGAGACGGCGAGCGGCGACACCAGTGTGGTGGACAGCAAGACGATCCCCAGCCTCGGCGTGAGCGGCTCGATCATGAGCAACAACCGGCAGGGGCTGGTGCTCGGCAGCGTGTGCGGCTCGATCAACGATCTCGGCACCGAAAAGCTCTCGCCGTTCTTGCCGAGCGGCTTCGGCGACGGCGAGATCTCCGGCGCGCAGATCTGCTGGAAGCCGGTGCAGGGGCTGTGGGAAGGCACCGGCATGTTCAAGCTGCCGAGCGCGCTCGCGCGCTTCGCGGGGGACATCTACGTGAAGTTCGCGGCGCAGAAGGCCAAACCCAACGAAGCGGGGCAGTTCCTCGGCTACAAGCTGCAGAGCTTCGGGTTGCAATTCGAACACCTCAACTCCCAAACCTTCTACCTCTATCCGAGCCTCACCAAGGTGCGCGAGTCGGGGATCCCGCTCGGCCTCGGCTTCTTCCTGCAGAGCCTCGGCGGCGAATTCGCCAACAACCTCACCACCGGGCGCGTCTCGGAAATCAAGGGCACCGCCGGCATCAGCTACGGGCCGGAGGTCAATGTGCAGTTCGGCTCCGAGAAGGGCACAGAGCTGTCGCTGCTGCGCGGCGACCTCGCGTTCACGCTGCTGCCGGAACTCACGCCCGGCAAGGAAAAGATCCAGTTCTGGACCTACAAACTCGGCGGCGTGCTCTCCTTCGCCCACCTCTCGCCCGCCGAACTGCAGCTCGGCGCCGCCCAGATCGCCTTTCACGCCCGTCCCGAACCGGAAACCCCCGAGGCCGACTTCTACGCGCAGCTCGGTGGCTCGGTGCTGGGGGTCGGCGACACGCTCACCGTCAGCGGCCAGTCCGACGTGCCCAACGGCTTCTTGCTGGAGGGCACGCGCACCGTGAAGGCATTCGGCCAGTACGCCACGCTCGACACGATCCTCAACAACTACCTGCTGGGCGTCTGCTTCAGTGCCAACGGCGCGCCCGTCGGCGGCTTCGACGTCAACCTCGCGGCGCTCGACGAAGGGATCACGCCAGGCTGCAACCTCGGCAGCTTCAAACACCCCACCGGTGCGGCCTCGAGCTCGGCCGTGCGGCGCGCCGTGCACCTGCGGCTGCGCCGCGGCCTGGCGGCGACCGTGCTCGCCGTGCGCGGCACCGGCAGGGCGCCAAGCGTGAGCGTGAGTGGCCCGGGGCGGACGATCACCGCCTCGCCGGGGGCGCATCCCCGCTCACTGAACGGCGCAATCGTGTTCGCGAGCGCCTCCAAACACACCACCTACATCGACCTGCTGCGACCGCCCGGGGGAGCATGGACGGTCCGTGCGCTGCCCGGCTCCGCGGCGATCGCCGAAGTGCTGCAGGCCGACCCGCAACCGCTGCCGCGGGTGCGTGCGAAGATCGTGCGCGCCGGCTGCGCCGACGAGCTGCGCTACCGCGCACCCTCGACCGGCGGCGAGCGCATCCTGCTGTACGCCCAGCAGGGCAGCGGGCACGTCTACCTCGGACACCTGCGCGGAGGTGGCGGCACGCTGAAGTTGCCGCTGCTCGCGCAGATCAAGGGCCGCGGCAAGCTCGTCGCCTACTTCCTGCGCGGGCGCCAGCCTGCCGGCAGCGCGACGCTCGCATCGTTCGCCGACGCCGCCAGCAACGGCAGCGAGCGCCCGTCACACCTGAAACTGCACGCCGGCGTGCTGCGCTGGCAACAGGCGTGCGCGGCCGCCGGCTACTCCGTCGCAATCGTCCGCGGCGCCGCCGCCGCCAAGCAGACGACCGCCAAGCCGCGGCTGGCGCTGCCCGCCGGCCGCGGCCCGGCGCGGGTCACGGTCACCGCGCTCACCCGGGGCGGGACCGCGCTCGGTAGCATCCGGCGGACGTTGAAATGAGCCGCCAAATCCGTGAGCATCCAAGCAGCATCTCGCGCGTGAGCAACGCTTGGCGTGCGCCCCGGTGGGCTGCTGCCGTGACGGTGCTTTGGATCGCGTTGCCGGCGACGGCCGGCGCGCAGACGTTCGGGCCGAACCTCAGCACGCTGGAACCCGACAACAAAGTCGGCTGCGAAGTCAATCCGTTCCTGGGAGGGCCGATCGCGGCCAGCTCCTGCACGTGGAGCTCCAACGTGCCGCTCGGCGAAGACGCCACCAACCCCAACGGCGCCCAGATCCCGCCCGGTGGGGACGGCACGATCAGTCAGGTGAGCGTCAAGGTCGGTCCGATCACCGGCCCGATGCAGGTGGAGGTGCTGCGCGAGGAGCTTGAATTCGTCGAAGTGGGCACGCCCAACGTGCACGCCCGCGTGAGCTGCTGCGACGCGATCGAGCAGAGCCAGGTGTTCACCCCGACGGCCAACTCGATCACCAGCGAGGCGGTCGATCTGCCGGTGGAAGTCGAAGAACACCCCAACCCGCAGACCGGCCTGCTCACGGCCGACATCCTCGGTCTCTCTGTGTTGTCCGACAAAGTGCCGGTGCCCGCCGTCGACGAGCGCGCGCTCCTGGTGCTCGACCAGGCCGGCACCGACGCGTGGGCGCCCGCGATCACGCAAGGCCAGCAGGTGCTGGCCGACGAACAGACCGGCTATCTGGTGCTGATGGACGCCGTGTGGAACCCCGCGCCGAGCGCCACCCCGATTGCCACGCCGACACCGACGCCGGCACCGACTCCCAAATCCAGCGCGGCGCCGCCGGTGCCGACGCTGAGCTTTCCGGCTGGCGCGCTCGCGCGGATCAAAGGGACGGGCGCGCTCGTCAACCTCGACTGCGGCGCCGCCGCGGCCTGCGACGGCACGGTGCGTATCCAGAGCGCGCCCGGCGGACAGGCGGCCGCTGTGCTCAAGGCGGCGCGGGCGGCAGGGCATAAGGGCCACAAGCGGACCGCGAAGCACCACAAAAGCGCCGTCATCACCTACGCCAGCGGCAGCTTCAGCCTCGCCGCCGGTCAATCGCAAGCGGTCGACGCGAAGCTCTCAAGCACCGGCAAGCAGTTCGCGCGCAAGCACAAGCGGCTGAAAGTCTGGGTCGTCGTCACGTTGAGCAACACCACGCCGGCCAAAGTGTCGAGCCAGGCCGTCACGCTGAAGTTCTGAGCTCAGCCACCGTTACGGGCTTGGCGGGCCACATCCTGCTTGCTAAAACAAGCCGGGCGCCACGCGGTGCGGCCAATTTCGAGCATCGCACGCCTGTCTGCCCGACCGTCTGCTGCTAAGCTGGACTAAGTCATGTCAGCGACGTACAACATGCACGACGCAAAGACCAACCTTTCGCAGCTGGCCGAGCGTGCGGCGAACGGCGAGGAGATTGTGATCGCGCGCAACGGCCGCCCACTCGCCAAGCTCGTTCCGCTCGCGGGGCGCAAACCGTTGAAGTTTGGGTTTTGGAAGGGCAAGGTCTGGATGAGCGACGACTTCGACGACCCCCTGCCTTGGGAGATCCAGAAGCACTTCGAGGGCGAGGGCGACTGAGACTCCTGCTCGACACCCACACGTTCATCTGGGCGGCCGATGGCCGTCTGGACGCAGACACGCGAGCAGCTATGGAAGCAGCCGACGCCGTGTCTGTAAGCGCCGCCACCATCTGGGAGATCGAGATCAAGCGGGCGTTGAGCAAGTTGCAGGCGCCTGATGACGCGATCGAGCGCAGCGACGAATCCGGGTACGAGCGCCTGGCCATCACCTTCGAGCACGCCCGCGAGGCGGGTAGGCTGCCGCCGCTGCACGGCGACCCGTTCGACCGAATGCTGGTCGCGCAGGCGCGTGTGGAGCGCCTGACGCTGGTCAGCGCCGACGCCGCGATCAAGCAGTACGACGTGCCGGTGCTGGATGTCGCTCGCGCATAGCCGTAGCGTCCTCGCCGCCCCGTGGCGCTAGCTTCGTATCTGCGACATTCCGGTGCCGTCCTACACCACGCGTTGGCGGGTTAGCCAGTTCTAGCTTGACATAACATCCATTATCGAGCATTGCTTGGGCGAGGGCATGGGTCGGCCTCACGGACCGATGGGGCTAAGCTTCAGCGGTCGTGTCGCTGACCGCCCTGACGTCTGCGGAGATCTCGCTGCCGGCCGAGGCCGATGGTGCGCGCGTCAGCGACCGGATCGCTGTTCTGGCCGACACCGTCGACGTCGTCGGGTTGACCGACAATCACGCCGGCCAGCCGCGGATGTCGCCGCTGGCTGCGGTGGCGCTCGCGCGGGAGCAGGGCGTGGGGACAATCGTCCACGTTTCCTGCCGCGATCGCAACCGGCTTGCCCTGCAGTCCCAGGTCGTGGGCGCGGCGGCGCTCGGCGCTGAGGCGGTCCTCTGCATGCAGGGCGATCCGGTGCCTGGCATCGACCATGTGGCTGACATGACCGCCACGCAGCTCATTGCGAGCGCGTCGCCATGGAGCGCCCCGCACCCGCTGGCGGTCGGGGCGGTCGTCAATCCCTTCGCCGAGGACGTCGACCGGGAGTTGCGGCTCCTGCGGCGCAAGATCGACGCTGGAGCAACCTTCCTGCAGTCGCAGATGATCTTCGACCTCGGGCGCCTCGAAGCGTTCCTCTCGGCCGCCGAGGACACCCTCGCGGACGTGCGGTTCTACGCAAGCGTCGCGCTGCTCCGCAGCGCGCGCATGGCAGAGCGCGCCTGCGCGCTACCGGGGGTCGCGATTCCTCAGCGAGCCGTGGCGCAGATCAGTCGCGGCGGCGGCATCGACCTAGCGCGCGAACTGGCGGCCGGCGTTGCCAGTATCTCGCGCGTAGATGCGCTTCACGTCTTTCCACTCGGAGCCGAGGCGGCGACACGCGAGGTCGCCGCGGAGTTCCGCGTCGCGCGGGGTGTCAGCGCCCAACGCCTGGCAGGGACCGGTCAGTAACCGGAACGTCTTGTAGCAACGCACCCCGCGGTTCGGGACCTTCACCTCATCGCCCTGTTGGTATTTACGGTCGCCGAGTCGTGCGGCGCGATCGCCAAGGCCTACGGGCGCGACCAGCCGCGGTCGGCCACAGCGCTCGAGTTCGCCGGAGCAGCCGCGGCGGGCATCATCGCCACCACTGTCTCATAGCCCTCGCATGATCTCTGAACCGCGGACCTCCCCCCTACACTTCAGGGATCGTGTCGACACATCCTGCCAGCCAGAGCGAACCCGAGCACTTGGAGCGTCCAGTCGAGGAGCTGTTGCGCCGGGTACGTCCGTTGCCTGACCACGATGAGATGGTGATCGGGGATCTCAGCGAAGAGGAGGGCGAGGCCTTCCTCGCAGCCGTCCAGTCGTGACCGCCCCCGGATCGCGCGGCGCGATCGTGGTCGATACCGATGTCTTCAGCGCTGACCTCGTACCGACGTCACGGCTGGCTGGACGCTACGCGCCGATCATCGCCGGCCGGCCGGCGTTCATCTCTTTCCAGACGGCCGCGGAGCTGCGCTACGGGGCGATCCGGAGCGGCTGGGGGGACTGGGCAGTCTCGGATCGGCGGTACTCCGCAGGTGCGGCGGCGTCGCACCGATATGCGACTCGATTCTCAGTCATATGCGACCGTTGCATCTCGCCCATATGCGACTGGTCGCCGAACACGAACCCGACTACAACTCGCGGCCTGATCACGACCACACTTACGGCCGACACCACTTAGCCAAGGACCTCGACGTACCCCTCAGTTCCGTGCACCCGGATTCGCTGCCCGTCGCGGATGAGCCGGGTGGCGCGCTCCACCCCCACGACGGCCGGCAGCCCGTACTCGCGCGCGATCACCGCACCATGGGTCATGAGGCCGCCGACCTCGGTGATCAAGCCGCCGATCGTCAGGAACAGAGGGGTCCAGCTGGGATCGGTGTACGTGGTGACCAGGATGTCGCCCGGCTCAAGGTCCGCCTGCGCCATGTCCAGGATGACGCGCGCCCTCCCCTCGACGGCTCCGGCAGACACCGGGAGACCCACGAGTGCGCCGGCGGGGAGATCGTCACGCCGGTAGCTCCCAGCGAGTACCTCGCCCTCCGAGGTGAGCACTCGCGGCGGCGTCAGCGACAGATATGAGTTGAACGCCTCCTTGCGCTGTCGGATGAGCTCGTCATCCACCTCCTGGTCGCGCACGACGTCGTGAAACTCGTGGAGTGTCAGATAGAAGATGTCCTCCGCCTCGCGCAGCGCGCCGGCGAGCTTCAGGCGCTCCGCCTCGCGCAGCAGAGCCTGCTTATAGACGAAGTAGCGGCTGACCATTCCGTACTTCGGATACTCGCGGTAGCCGGCGAAGGTCCTGACCCGGTCGATCATCTGCTTGGTCTCCCCTGCCTTGCGCTCGCCGTCGGGCAGGTCGCGGAGCCGTGCCAGCAGCTCCTGCTCCTTCATGGCGGCTTTTCGCCGTCCCTGCTCGAACCGCCGCGATCCCGCGCCCGGCTCGAAGTTCCTGACATGAGCGAGGATCGTCGGCACGAGGGCAGACGGCTGCTCGCTCCACCGCGTCCGGGTGATGTCGATCTCACCAGTGCACCGCATGCCGTACCTGTCCAGATAGGCCTGGATGGCGTCGCGTGCCACGTTGCCGCCCGGGAGCGCGGGCATCTGATCCAGGAAGTGCTCGTCATCGACATCCCGCAGGAACGCGACGACCTCCGGGAACGGGCGGATCGCATCTGCCACGTTCAGCAGCGCGAGCCCCATCTCCGAGGTGACGTTACCGGCCACCGACTGCGTGAGCGTGTCGGCCACGTTCTTCTCGCCCAGCCACTCCAGCATATGCTCGTTCAGCCACCGTCCGGCCTGCGCCGCGGAGGTGATCACCTCCAGGCCGCGCGGATCGAAGAGAACCCGTTTCAGCTCCGAGAGGTCCGCCAGGATGAAGTCGATCAGCTCCGGTCCGGACTTCGCCTCGATCGTTCGCTGCAGCGCGGCGGTTGACGCCTGGCCTCGCTCGATCAGCTCGGTCACGATCGCCGGGTCGGCATTGAGCGGCTTCTGCTCGGCGACGGCCAACACCCCGGTGAGCTCCTCGTCAGGGCGCGCCGCAACGAAGTCGCCGCGCTCCGCGATCGTCCGCAGCGCATCGCCCATCAGCGGATCGGAACCCCCCAAGGCGCGAAGTAGTCCCGCCCGAGGTGTGGGCGCACCGAGCATCTCGGTGACGTCCACGAAGAGCCTTCCGCCGGCCACCGACATCGGCCGCGGAGTGGTGAGCTGCCACAGCGAGAGCCCCAGCGGCTTGATGGGGTCCGTCATCATCTGCTGGTGTCCCACGGAGACGAAGACGTGGTTCTTGCCATCTCCCACCTCAGGGACGGGAAAGAGCGTCGTGATCGGGCGGCTCTGCACGATCTGGAACCCGTCCTCAGCCCAGCACCACTCGATGTCCTGGGGGCGCCCGAAGAACTCCTCGATCCGCCGTCCCAGCTGCGCGAGCGCCAGGATGTCCCCATCCTCCAACGCCGGCTGCTCGTTGGCGAGTGTCCGTAGGACGATTGCACCGTCGCGCACCGTGTGGACGTCCGGGCTCACCCGTCCTGACACCAATTCTTCGCCCAAGCCGGGGATGGCCTCCACAATGGCGAGTTTCCGGTTGGAAGTCAGCGGGTCGGCGGTGAACAGGATCCCCGAGGCGACCGGCAGGACCATCTGCTGCACGACCACGGCCATCTGGACGTGCTGATTCTCGATACCGCCCCGCAAGCGATAGGTCACGGCCCGCTCGCTGAACAGCGAGGCCCAGCACCGGCGGACGTCTCGCAGGATCGCCTCCAGACCGCTGACGTTCAGGTAGGTGTCGTGCAGACCCGCAAAGGATGCCGTCGGCGAGTCCTCCACGGTGGCGCTGGAGCGGACCGCGTAGGCGAGGTCCTCGCCACACCGGACCAACGCGCCGGCGACCGCTTCCGCCAGGTCGCTGGGAATGACGATCTCCTCGATCCTCCTGCGAAGCTCGGCGCTGCGCGCGGCCACGCCGTCTCGGTCCGCGAGCCTCAGGCGGGAGAGGCGATCGAGTTGTGCATGGATCGACGGTGCCCGGGCCACGGTCCGCCGGAATGCGTCTGTCGTGATGCAGAACCCGGGCGGCACCCGCACCCCCTCGATCCGCAGGAGCTCTCCCAGAAGCGCCCCCTTGCCGCCTGCCACCGCAACCTGAGTCCGGTCGATCTCCTCGATATCCAATATGTCATCGCCCACCCGGTTCACCTCCGTCTGAGTTGTCCGCGCAACCCGTTCGAGATTTGTCTTCCGCCATGCCGCGGGCGATTATGCGGCACGAATCGCGACCTCATGAGGGCCTTCGATCCGGTATAAGTTGGAAGTGGAGAGGAGAGGTCGCCATCGGCCATTCGAGGCCCCTTGCCGGCGTCAGCAGCCCTCACTCCGCGAGGCGGTGTCGGATCGGGGCAGAGGTGTTCGTAGAAGGGTGAGCGGCGGCCAACGAGGGGCCACCTCGAATGACAGGAGATGATCCGAGATGCAATACCTGGTTTCTGTGATCGACGATGGCACCGGCTTGGCCACCCCGACGGAGGACGCTGCCATCGACGTGTTCAACGACCGGCTCCGGGCCGAGGGATACTGGGTCTTTGCCGGCGGCCTCGGGTCGCCCGACCCGGCCACCGTCATCGACAACCGGGGTGACGAGGCGGTGTTCACCGACGGGCCCTTCGTGGAGTCGAAGGAGTACCTTGCCGGCTTCTGGATCATCGAGGCTCCCGACCTCGATGTGACGCTCAAGCTCGCCGCCGAAGGATCGAAGGCCTGCAACAGGAAGATCGAGGTGCGGCCGTTCCTGTGAGCGTGATCGCCTCCCCAACCAGGCGGTTCGGCGACCTCGACATCGTCGGGGAGGCGGCGGCTGAGGCGTTTGCGACCGCTGTCGAGCGGTGGCCGACCGACGGCGTGCCGCCCAACCCCGGCGGCTGGCTGACCACCACCGCCAACCGCAAGGCCATCGACCGGCTCCGGCGCGAGAACAAGCGCGACGACAACACAAAGGGGCTCAGATGTTGTACGAGGACAACCCGCCCAAGCCTGTCGGCGCCGTCGACGACGAGCGACTCCGCCTGATCTTCACCTGCTGACACGCCGCCGCGACCAGCTGGGGTAGCGCCCGCGAGTCCCGTAGCGCGAACCCGCGCGGGTAGGGATGTGTGAGAGCTCTCCGCACCGGTCGCCCACATCCCGCATGGCAGAGCGGCGTTTAGCAGCAGTCAGGTCAACCATGCGGATAGCTCCTCTAGTGCGCGGGGGATCACGTAGTAGTAGGCCCACAAGCCCTTGCGCTCGGAGTCCACGATTCCGGCGGCGCGCAGCTTGCCTAGATGGTGGGAGAGCGTGGGCTGAGATATGTCGAACAGGGGCACCAACTCGCACACGCAGACCTTCCCAGCGTGCTTGCGCAGCACGTCCACGAGCTGTAGGCGGATCGGGTCGCCGAGAGCCTTCGCAACCTCGGCCATGCGCAACGCATGATCGCGCCGCACGTCGGGGTAGACCACGGGCTCGCAACAGCGCTCACCGGCCGCTCGCTTCTGCTTCGGGGAGAGCTCCAAATCGACAGACATCAATCTACCTATATCAATAAGACCGATGCTTGTCGATGTAATACGATCAGCGCCGTGGACACGCCTCCCCTTGCCCGCCGTCTAATCGCCGAGCTGTTGGGCTCGGCGTTCCTCGCCGCTCTCGTGATCGGCTCGGGCATTGCAGCGCAGACGCTCTCGCCGAACGACGTCGGCCTCCAGTTGTTCGAGAGCGCCGCCGCCACGGCCGCGGGGCTCTACACGATCATCCTCATGTTCGGCCCGGTGTCCGGCGGGCACTTCAACCCGGTTGTCTCACTCGCCGACGCCAGCTTTGGCGGCATCCGCTGGCGCCATGCGCTCGCCTATGTCCCCGTGCAGGTTGTCGGCTGCGCGCTCGGCGCGGTCGTGGCGAACGGCATGTTCTCACTGGCCGCCATCAGCATCTCCACGCATCACCGCGCCACGCCCGCGCACCTGTTCTCCGAGGTAATCGCCACTGCCGGGCTGCTGCTCGTGATCTTTTCGCTCGCGCGCACCAAGCGCGCACACATCGCTCCGGCCGCCGTTGGCGCGTACATCGGCGCCGCCTATTTCTTCACCAGCTCCGCGAGCTTCGCCAACCCGGCGATCAGCGTCGGGCGCATGTTCTCCAACACGTTCGCCGGAATCGCGCCCGCGTCGGTGCCCGGCTACGTCGTGGCGCAGCTCGTCGGCTGTGTTTGCGCGCTCCTCCTCGTGAGGCTGCTCTACCCCGGCCTGACGCCAGACGAGGCAGCCGAAGCCGTCATGCCCCATAGCGAGGAGCCTCCGCACGATGGCGTGCGTCCTGTTCGTCTGCCTGCATAACGCCGGTCGCTCACAGATGAGCCAAGCGCTCCTCGAGCGCGCCGCCGCTGGGAGACACACGGCCCTGTCCGCGGGGACGACGCCAGCCGAGCGCGTTCACCCCGAGGTCGTTGAGGCCATGCGCGAGGTAGGCATCGACCTGTCCGACCGCCGACCGCAGCTCCTCACGCGAGAGCTCGCAGAGCAAGCGGATATCGTCGTCACGATGGGCTGCGGCGATGAGTGCCCCTACATCCCGGGCAAGCGCTACATCGAGTGGGAGCTGCCCGACCCGAAGAGCCGTCCGCTTGATGAAGTCCGCGCGATCCGCGATGACATCGCCCGCCGCGTCGACTCGCTGCTCGCCGATGAGACTCTGAAGTGAGCAGCCCACAAGCCGCCATGCCACCGCTGGCTGATGTGTCGCTGCGCGCTGTCGCGCGTGAGTGGGGCCGGATTGGGTGTATTGGGTTTGGTGGTCCGCCCGCGCACATCGCGCTGTTCCGCGAGCTGTGCGTGACACGACGGGAATGGCTCACTGACGATCAGTTCGAGCGGGCGATTGCGGCGACCAACATCCTGCCCGGCCCGGCCTCGACGCAGCTCGCGATCTACTGCGCCTGGCGGCTACGCGGCCCCAAGGGAGCAATCATCGGAGGCCTTGGCTTCATCCTGCCCGGCCTCGCGCTGATCCTCGCGCTGTCCGTGCTGTTCCTCGCGGGATCACCGCCCGCGTGGATACGGGGCGCCGGGATGGGAGCCGGCGCCGCCGTTGCTGCCGTCGCGGTCAGGGCCGGGCTGGGGGTTGCTGTCCCGATCTGGAAACGCACCACGGACGCTCGGCGGCCCCGCATCCTGCTCTACGCGCTCGCCGCGGGGATCGGCGCCGCCAGCACCGGCCCGTGGCTCGTGCTCGTCCTGCTGGCGTGCGGCGCGATCGAGCTGGCATGGCAGCGCCAGCTCATCGGCGGCGGCATCAGCTTCCACACCTGGCCGCCACTCGCCGCGATCGCAGAGCCGGGCGGGACGGGTGCGCTTGTGTGGACGGCGTTGAAGGTCGGGGCGCTCGCGTTCGGCGGCGGGTTCGTGATCGTTCCGCTGATGCAATCAGACGCCGTAGGCACCTACCACTGGATGACCCACGGGCAGTTCCTCAACGCCGTAGCGCTCGGACAGGTCACACCGGGACCGCTCACGCAGACCGTGGCGGTTGTCGGCTACGCCGCAGGCGGGATTCCCGCAGCGCTCTTGGCGGCATTCGTCGCGTTCCTGCCGTCGTTCTCTTTCATCCTGTTCGGTGCAGCTCGCTTCGAGCGGCTGCTGCACAACGAGCGAGTGACAGCGTTCCTCGCCGGTGCGGCACCCGCGGCGGCCGGGGCGATCATCGGCTCGGCGATCCCGCTCGCCGCTGCACTGAGTGAGACGTGGCAGTACGTCGTGCTCGCTGCCGCGGCCATCGCCCTGCTTGCGCTGCGTGGCAACATCGTCCTTACGCTGCTCGCTGCCGGCACGGCAGGTACCGTCGCCGCGCTGCTCGGCGCTCCAATCCCACGCTAGACGGCCCGGTCAAGGGGTCAGCGGCCGGCCGTTGTTTCGGGGCTGGTCGGGCACACTCCTGGGTGTGCTCACTCTCTTTGGTGCCTGCGCCGTCACTTTCATGGTCCTGATGTATGCGCTGGAACGACGCGGCCGAGGCTTCATCCTCGCCTTCGCTTGCGGCTGTGCCTTGTCGAGCGTCTATGGCTTCCTCGCGGGCACCTGGCCATTCGGGGTAGTCGAGGCGATCTGGGCCGTGATCGCGTTGAAGCGCTACCGATCGAAGCCAACGACGCACGCACACTCGACGGAGACCTGATCGTGCCCTCCGTCACGTATGAGCCAGTCGCGGGCGATCTGCACCGTCACGGCACCCTGCGTCATGCCCACCCGCACGCTGGGCCGCACGAGCACCACCACCGCGATGAGCACCCCCACGACCATGGCCACGAGCACGGGCACTCTCACGGTCTTGTGGACGAGAGCATCAAGCGCTCCCGCGAGGGCGTCCGGGCGGTCGCGCTCGCGCTCGCCATCCTCGCCATCACGGCCGCGGTGCAGGCGGTCGTGTTCGCGCTCAGCGGCAGCCTGGCGCTGCTGGCCGACCTGATCCACAACGGCGGGGACGCGCTGACCGCGATCCCTCTCGGCATCGCGTTCGCACTGCGCTCCCAACGCGCCGAGCGCCTAGCCGGCCTAGCGGTCGTGGCCGCCATCTTCATATCCGCGTGCGTTGCTGCCTACGAGTCGATCTCGCGGCTGCTGCACCCATCCACGCCGGGTCATCTGCTCGCACTCGTGCTCGCTGGCGCGATCGGGTTCATCGGTAACCGGCTCGCGGCGCTGGTCCGCACCCGCGCAGGGCGCCGGCTGGAAAGCCCCGCGCTGATCGCAGACGGCGATCACGCCCGCGCCGACGCATACGTCTCGCTCGCCGTCATCGCCAGCGCCATCGCGATAGCCGCTGGCGCCCCCGTCCTCGACCCCATCGTCGGCCTCGCCATGACCGCCGTGATCCTGCGCATCACCCGCGAGAGCTGGCTCACAGTACGCGGCCACCCCCACCTCTAACTTGCGCAGTGCAGCCCTCGGTTGTCTCAGATCGGTGAGACGCCGCACTGGCGCGTTGACGGGTTCAGTCGCCTGGCGCCAACCGGTGTCATCTTCGGGTCGTCTTACACGTCCTGTTGTCGAACGACACGAAATGAGACAAACAAACGACACGGCTTGAGACATTTCAAATAGGTCGCCCTGTGAGAGCGCTGCCCACGCGCTGTGGATCAGCGCATCGAGGCGCGGCGAGTGATCGGCCCAAAGCGATGTCGAAGGGTCGCGTAGGCGATCCCGCCGCCGGCGAGGGGTACCAGCAGGCCGATGGCTTGGTGGAGCAGCACGGCGGCGATCGCGGTGTTGTGGCCGACCCCATAAAGGATCAGCATCCCTCCCATGCCGCCGACCGTCCCGGCGCTGGCCGGCAGTGGAATCGATCCACCGAGTGCACCGATGATGTAGGCCATCACCGCAACGGCGAACCCTGGGACGGGGTGGGCGTGGATCGCGAAGAACGCGGTCCACAACACCAGGACGTCGAAACCGAAGTAGATCAGCACACCCAGCACGCTCGTCAAGGCGCCACGATGAAACAGAAGCCGCTCCGTGTCCTCCACGGCGTCCGCGAGCGTGGTGATCGCGCTCGCGATCTTGGGATGTTTGGCCTGCAGCAGCGCTGCGTGACTGCTGGCGCGGTGGGCGATCAGCACGGCGACCAAGATCCCGGTCACTGCGAATGCTGCCGGCAGCACCGTAAGCAAGAGATGGTGCTCGCCCGCGATGATGCCGATCGCGAGCCCGACACCGACAACGATCACCACAAGCGCGTCAACAGCGGTGTTGAGAAAGCTGAGGTTGAACTCGCGCTCGGCAATCATCTTGTTCGGCATTCCGAAGCGGTGCAGGATGAATGCTCCGACTCCCACGCCGCCCCACGCCCCACCGGGGAGGAGAAGCCCGCCCGCGAGCTGTGTCCAGGCGACATCGTCGTCCATTCGCCGTCCGCGGCCGTCGCGCGCGAGCAGCTTCTGCGGGTCGATGATCGCACGCCACGCAGCGACAAACCCGAGCTCGGAGAGCACCTCGAGCGCGATCGCCCCGAGCACCCATACCCAGGACACGTGCTCGAGGCTGCCCAGCGCCTGCCCCAGCGCGGGAATCAGCTTCAGCACCACGTAGGCGACCGCCAGATACCCGGCGAGCTTCGCAGCGGACCTCAGCAGATGACGCTTGGCGTTGCTCAGTGCACGCCGGGCGTGGTGCTCCTGCACGAACCGGTCCGAGGCGGCCGGCGCCAAGCTCTCCACGATCACCCCTGCTCTGGGGGTAGACCGGCGCTCGCGTTGCTTGGATCGAGTAGCTCGAGCGCAAGCGCAGACCAGGCGAAGTCCTCGGCGCCCATGCCGCGTCCGTCGTGCGGGTCGTAGAACTCGCGCAGCCCCTCGCGGGCAACCGTTTCGGTGATCCCACGGGCGAGCGTAGCGGCCTGTTGCTCATAGCCGAGACGCACCATCCCCCGCCACACGAGCCACGCGCTGTTCACCCATGTCGGTCCGCGCCAGTAACGCCGCAGGCCGTCAAAGTGTTCGCGCAGCGAGAACGAAGGCTCATCGAGCGACACCGAAGGCGGGGAGGCCTCTGTCCAGAAGCGGCGCTCGTCGAGCAGACACCCCACCAGGCGGTGACCGATCTGCTCAGGCAGGTCGGGCAGCGCAAGTGGCGCGAGCGCCGTCCACGTCAACGGGACCCGCTCCGTGATGGCCGGTATCGCCACCGGTAGGAAGGTCCCGCTCGGCTCGTCATACAGGCGGGCGATCAGTGCTGGCGTGATCGAGGGCAGCCCGAGCGCCAGCCGTGAGAGCCCGTTGATCACATTGGTCAGCACCTCACAGACGACCGGGTCGCCGTCGGCGCGCACCGCGTCGATTCGAAACTCGCGCTTTCGATTGCGGCGCACCAGCTCGACAAAGCCAGGCAGGCCCTGCGCCCGATGGCGCCAGATCGGGTCGAATTGAGGCGATGCGTCCAAACCGGACTCATCGGGCTGGAGGATCCATAGCAACCCGTCGTCCTCCAGGTCGCGCTCGGCGCTGACCGCGGCGTGGTGGGCGACGATCCGCGGCTCGAGCGCCGGATCGCCGACCGCCACCCCCCATGCGAACGCCAGTGCCGGCGGTTGGATCGTCGCGGTCATCAGGTCATCGCGATGGATCACGTTGTAAAACAGCTCGCGCGGGCCGCTGACTGGGTGCTCCCAGAAGATCGTGTGACCGATGAACCCGTCCGGCCGCGCCGCCGCGAGCAATGTCTCGAGCTCCGCGCGAGACCGCGCGGGGTCAAAATGCCGCCACGCGATCGCCGCGAAGCAAGAGTCCCAATACCACTGCCAGCGGTAGCGTCCGGGGCTCGGGCGCGTGTAGGCAAACGGCACGCCATCGCGCTCGCCGACGGTCCAGTTCCGCTCGAGTGTCTGCCGGCAGCGTTGCTCGATCACGGTCACGCACCGCAGCTTCGCAAACGAGCGGCGCCGCCGGTCTCACATCGAGGTCACGTTATGTCAAGGCAGCGCTCGCGGTCTCGGAGCTAGCTCGATGAGTGATTTCATGTCGAGAAGCGAGTTGCTCGAGGAGAACGGCGAGTACGTCGACGCGCAGGCGCTCACGCCGGCGCGCACCTGGGTCCGCTACGGCGGCCCTGACGCCGTGCCGGTCACCACCGACGGCCCGCTGCCCGAGATCAGCGATCTCGTTGCGGGCTGGTACATGATCGCCGTCGAGTCGTACGAGCGCGCGGTCGAGCTCGCGGCTTACGTCTCCTCCGAGCCCGGCCGCTGCGCGAGGTCTCAGCGGGCAGCGTCGGCCCAGTCGCGCAAGCGGTCCGAGAACTGCGGCGTGGCTGCGCTTACCTCGACGACCACGTCGGCTGGGACGTTCGCCCTGTGGGCGGCGGCCAGGATCGCGTCGGGCGACGGCGCCTCGTAGAGGCAATAGGTGCGTCGCCGGTCGGCGCTCAGGAACGAGAAGAGCCAGCGGACTCCCTCGTCGCTGTTGACCTCCTCGATCAGCTCGACATCGTCGTCGGTGAGCTCGAGCTGATCGGCGAAGCTGCGCTCGATCATGTACAGAGGCATTGACTGATCGTAGCTGGGATTCTGTTCACTGCGGGGCGAGACCGTGCCGGTGAGCGTAGGACGCTGCCTCGGTACGGTTCGCGCAATCGGTCTTGCGCAGGATGCTCCGGATGTGGTTGGCCGCAGTGTGTTCGCTGATCGTCAGCTCCTCGCCGATCTCGCGGTTGCTGAGTCCCCTGGTGAGGAGCTTCAGGATTTGCGCCTCGCGTGCGGAGAGCCCGCCTGGGAGAGCGCTGTCTGGGGCTGGCACGCCGAGCGAGCGGATCTTTCCAAGTAGTCCTTCCATGCCGATCCGCTCGGCCAGGCCGGCGGCCTCGCCAAGTAGGGCCGCAGCGTGCTCGCGGGCCCCGCGCCCCTGTCCGAGCAGGAAGCGCCCGTACTCGTAGGCCGTATGAGCCACCCAAGTCGACGCTCCCATCCGCCTGTTCTGCTCCATCGCCCGCTCGAAGTGCTCCTCGGCTCGCCGTGGCTCCCTGAGCGTCGCGGCGAGCATCCCCAGATAGCGATCGGCGGCTCCATAGCAGGCGACCAGGTGGCCGATCATCACGTTGGTTCCCGCGAGTGGCTCCAGCCTGGGATAGACGATCGCCGCCGTCGCCTCGTCGCCCAACGCGGCGCAGGCGTCGGCCAGGTAGGTGAGTGTCGCTAGCCACAGCGAGGCTTGGAAACCGTCGATGCCCTGGGCCAAAAGCCTGGAGAGCTCCAGCCTCGCCTCGCGCTCCATGCCCAGCTCGGCGAGCACGGCGACGAGCCCCGGACGCCAGGCCCCATCCCGATCGGCCACGCCGGCCAGGATCCTGACCACCGGCGCGAGCTCTGCCAGGCGCCCCTGCTCGCGGCGAACGCCGAACATCTGAATGCCGTGGGTGCCCGACGCGTCGCGGCCGGTCAGCAGCCGGCCCCACTCGTGCGAGCGCACCGCCATCGCCTCCGCGTCCGCGAGGTTCCCGTCACAGAGAGCGATCGCGGACCCGTAGTGCTCGGCCACGTGGTTCATGAACGGCTGCGCTGTGCGCTCAGCCATCTCACGCAAGATGGCGATCTCTGCCCTGGCGGACTCGAGGTCGCCGAGCGCGACGAAGGTCGGCACGCGCCAGGCCATCGCCTCCGTGTGGGTCTCGGCGTCCCCCAGCTCCTGCGCCAGATCCCTCGCCTCGGTCAGCATCGAGAGGATCTCCTCCAGCGGGGTGATGCCGCGCGCCCAGTAGGAACGAACCAGCACTTTCGTGAGCCCCGCGCGGTCCTCGTGTCGCCTGGCCAGCGCGACGGCGTTTTCGCGCACGAGCGCCCCGCGCTCGCGCTCCCCCCCGAAGTCGAGCGCCCGCGCAAGGCCCGCCAGCAGTCCGATCCGCAGCTCTTCGCTCTCCTGATCCACGGCCGCAAGCGCCTCTTCGAGCAGCTCGACCGTATCCCGTCGCATGACCCCGGGGCGCCAGCAGGCATCCTCGTAGCCGATCGCCGCTCGGGCGAGCAGCTCCGCGCTGTCCAGCGCACGGGCAATCTCGGCCGCTGACGCGAAGGCCTCCAGCGCGTCCGCTGCCTTGCCCGCCCGATGGCTGGCCGAGCCGAGTTCGAGCAGCGCGCCGGCGCGCTGCGGCTCGGCTCGGATCCCGATCTCGATCGCGGTGCGCAGCCGCATCGCGGCGTCATCGAAGGCGAGCGCTGCGCTCGCCGCACGCGCTGCCCGCACGTTGTAGTCGATCGCCCGCTCGGCCCCGCCGAGCGGGGCGGCCGCGCCGAAGTGGTGGGCGAGGTCGGCGAGTGCGCGGTCGGAGCCTGTGTCGGCGCTCTCGAGGCCCTCCCCCACGCGCAGATGGAGCTCGGCCCGCCGCAGCCGCGAGAGCCGGTCGTAGAGCGCCCGCCGCACGATCTCGTGTGTAAAGCGGCAGGCCAGTCGCTGGGAGGGGAGCTCCTCGATCATGCCGCTGCCCACCGCCTCCTCGAGCGAGGCGAGCAGCTCGGGCTCGGCAAGGCCGGCGGCGCGCCGGACCGGCTCCAGCTCGAACTCCGGCCCGGCGGCCGCTGCAAGCTCGAGCAGGTCGATGGTTCTCGGGGCCAGGCGCGATAGCCGCTGGCTGACCACCTCGCGGACGCTTTCGGGGGTGCCGAGGTCGGCCAGTGGCCGGGTCACCATGACCTGGCCACCCGCAACCTCGACTGTGCCCGTCTCGAGCAGTGCACGCCAGAGCTCGCACACGAGGAAAGCGTTGCCCCCCGTGAGATCATGGATTGTGGTTGCAAGCTCGCGCAGCTCGGGGTGGGGGCCGCTTCCGGCGGCACGGCTGACGAGGTCAGAGACCTCCGGCCCAGAGAGCGCCTCCAGACGCATTCGCACGACATCGTCAGAGCGGCGCAGGTCGGCAAGCGTCTCCGAGAGCTCCCCCGGCACGTCGGACTCGCTGTCGCGGAAGGTGGCGAGGATCAGCAGGCGGGCACTCCAGGCTGAGCGCGCCAGATGCCGCAGGAGCAGAAGCGTCGCTGCGTCCGCCCAATGCCCGTCCTCGAGTACGAGCAGTATGGGTCTTGTGCGGCTGACGTTCGCAAGCAGCTCGGCAAACGCCGTGTGGAGGCGATGGCGCTCGGTATCGGGATCGGCCTCGACCGGTTCCGCCAACTCGCCAAAGAGGGCGGGCAGATCGGGCAGCAGGCGGGTCAGCTCGCCGCCACCGGAGCCAAGCGCTGTGCGCAGCTCTGTTGCCTCCGTTACCCGTACCAGACGTTCGAGCGCTTCGACAAATGGGCCGTACGGAGTCCGCACTGCCGCGTCGCAGGCACCGTAGAGAACGAGCGCCCCTTCCATCGCGACCTGGCCGGCAAACTCGCGCGCCAGGCGGCTCTTCCCCGCGCCCGGCTCGCCCGCGAGCAGCGCGACGCGGCGCCTCTCCCCTTCCGCCCGCGGCATCAGGGTTCTGAGCTTCTCCAGCTCGCCTGCCCGCCCGACGAACGGAGAAGTCGAGATCGGTCGCAGCGGACCCGGAAGCTCCAGGATCTCTGGGTCCATGAAACGACGATAGTCAGTCTTGACCATCCGACCGAGGCTCGACCGAAGTCGGCGGCACTCGAATTGGGTCAGGTCAGGTCATGACGGAGGCACTCATGCGCCTTAGGCTCGACCGAAACGAGTTGAGAGCACCGGCTAGGAGGAACGCATGAGCACCACCAACGCTTTGATGCAGACGGCCCGCAGCGCAATGCCCGGATTCCAGGGACGGCTGACGACCCCCGAGGACCCCGGCTACGACGAGGCCCGCAAGGTCTACAACGCGATGATCGACAGGCGGCCTGCCCTGATCGCAAGCTGCGCCGACGCCGCCGATGTGGCGAAGGTCGTCTTGTTCGCCGGCGACCACGAGCTTTTGCTGGCTGTCCGCGGAGGCGCCCATAACGGCGCCGGCCTGGGAACGTGCGAGGACGGCGTGGTGCTCGACCTCTCGGGCCTGAAGGGAGTCGAGGTGGATCCCGGCGCCCGGACCGCGAGGGTCGGCGGTGGCTGCACCTGGGGCGAAGTGGATGCCGCGACCAACGAGCACGGCCTGGCGACGCCGAGCGGGATCATCTCGACCACCGGTGTCGGTGGTCTCACGCTGGGTGGCGGCCTTGGGCATCTGACCCGCAAGTGCGGTCTCACGATCGACAACCTGCTCGAGGCTGAGGTCGTGCTCGCAAGCGGCGCCACGGTTCGTGCCGCCGCGGACGAGCACCCCGACCTCTACTGGGCGATCCGGGGCGGTGGCGGCAACTTCGGCGTCGTCACGTCCTTCCTCTTCAGGCTGCACGAGGTGGGAACGGTCGTCGGGGGACCGACCTTCTGGCCGGTCGAGCTGGGCGCCGAGGTGCTGACCGCCTACCGAGACTTCCTGCCGAACGCCCCGCGGGAGCTGGGCGGCTTCTTCGCCTTCGCATCGGTCCCGCCGGCGCCGCCCTTCCCCGAGGAGCTCCATCTCCGCAAGGTCTGTGGGGTCGTCTGGTGCTATGTGGGCACTCCCGAGGACGCCGCGCGAGCGATGGCCCCGCTGTTGGACGCCTTGCCGGAGCCCTTGCTGCACGCGGTTCAGCCGATGCCCTTCCCCGCTCTCCAGGGCGCCTTCGACCCCGTTTATCCCGCCGGCGACCAGTGGTACTGGCGCGCCGATTTCGTCAAGCAGATCCCCGACGCCGCCGTCGAGGCGCACGCCAAGTTCGGCGCTGAGATGCCGACGTGGCAGTCGACGATGCACCTGTACCCGATCGACGGAGCTGCCCACGACGTCGGCTCATCCGACACCCCGTGGAGCTACCGCGATGCGGTCTGGGGCTCGGTCTTCGCCGGTGTCGATCACGACCCCGCCAACGCCGAGGCGATCCGCCGCTGGTGCGTCGACTACTTCGAGGCGCTGCACCCGCACTCCGCCGGCGGTGCTTACGTGAACATGATGATGGACGAGGGCGAGGAGCGGGTGCGGGCGAGCTACCGCCACAACTACGATCGGCTGGCGCAGATCAAGGCCACCTACGACCCGGACAACCGCTTCCGGGTGAACCAGAACATCCGTCCCGCGAGCACGTCGGCGGCGCCTTCGCCGGGGGGCGCATCTGAAAGTTCCTAGGCCAACCGGCAAATGACAGCGCGATGCGCTGATACTCGGCATAGACTGATCACTATGCCCCTCTACATGGATCGCCACGATCTCCCGGACGCGACCGCTGCCGACATCGCGGCCGCCCACATGCGCGATCTCGAGGTTCAGGACGAGTTCGGCGTGCGCTTCGTCACCTATTGGTTCGAAGAGGGCGCGGGGAGTGGCTTTTGCCTGGTGGAGGGCCCGGACGAGGAGACCGTTGAGGCAGCCCATCGGGCAGCCCATGGGCTGCTTCCGTCGACCGTCATTGAGGTCGATCAAGCCGCCGTGCGTGGCTTCTTCGGTCGGCTCAACACCCACCCTCCTGGCGAGCCATACACAGAAAGCGCTTTCCGGGCCATCCTCTTCACCGACATGGTCGACTCCACTCGCCTTACCCAGCAATTGGGAGACCGTGCAGCGATGAGGCTTCTTCGGGTGCACGACTCAGTCGTACGCGCCGTCCTGGCACGCTTCGGCGGCAGCGAGGTCAAGCACACCGGCGACGGGATCATGGCTGCGTTCATCTCGGCCTTCCAGGCGGTCTCCGCGGCGATGCAAATTCAGCGGGCGCTGCAGGAGCGCGACGAACCGGCGCACGGGCACCCGCACGTGCGTGTCGGGGTGGCGGCCGGGGAGCCCGTCACCGAGCAAAACGATCTCTTTGGTGCGGCGGTGCAGCAGGCCGCGCGATTGTGCGCGTGGGCTCAACCGGATCGCATCGTCGTTTCGTCCGGGGTGCACGATCTCTGTCGCGGCAAGGGCATCCGGTTTTCCGACGGCGGCCCCATCGCCGTGAAGGGCTTCGACGAGCCGATCGGGCACTTCGTGGTCGAGTGGCGCGATTGAGCGTCAGGACTTTGTGGCGGTCGGATCGCGGAGCGCAGGGGGCCAGCCACCTGCGTGACGTTAGTGATAGCGGTCGAAGTCGGCCGGCCAGGGCAGCGGGAACAAATGCCGGTAGGGCCGCGCGTCCGCGATCACCTTGGCGAAGGACGGCCGGTGCGCCAGCGCCCGGTAGTAGCGCGTCAGCTGTGGGTGCGCGCCCTCACTCCACGGGTGAATCGCCAAGGCGTAGAACAGCCCGGGCGCGGCCGCACAGTCGGCGATCGTGAACGTGTCGCCGGCCAGGAGCTCGTGTTGGGTGAGCTGCGTCTCGAGCATGCCGTACACCATGTCGAGCCGCCCGTGCGCGCGGGCGACGGCGCGCTGGTCGAAGCGCTCCTCGATCGTGTCGAACACGATCGCCTGGACGGCGTCGGAGAGATACTGATCGCAGAGACGGTCCCACTTGCGCGCCTCCAGCGATGGCACCAGCTGCGCGCCGGCGACGTGCTCGATGATGATCGAGGTCTCGCCGATGATCTCCTCGCCGTCGCGTAGCACCGGAATCGACGCCGGCGGCCACAGCTCGGCCAGCTCTGTGCGGTCGAAGTCACGTTGCTCCTCGAGGATGTCGTAATCCACGCCCTGCTCGTTGAACGCGACCAGAACCTTCTGGCAGTAGAGCGCGAAGGGGTGCTCGTAGAGCGTGAGCATCGGTCAGTCCTCCTCCCCACCGCCGTGCATCAGCGCGCGGATCTCCATGCCCCAGTGCTGGGCGTCGGGCCAGCGCGCGGCGATCTCCTCGGCGCGTTCCGGGGTGGCGACGTCGACGATGCAGTAGCCGGCGAGCGCCTCCTTGGCCTCCAGAAACGGCCCGTCGGTGACGGTGACGACCCCGTCGCGCACGCGCGTCGACCGCGCCTGCGAGGCGGCGGCCAGGCCCTCGCCGCCGACCCACTCGCCGGTCGCGGACAGCTCCTTGACGATGTCGCCCGCGGCGTGCATGAGCACCTCCTTGTCCTCCTGGGACAGCCCGTTCCAGGCTTCGGTGTTCTGGTAGATCAGCAGGATGTAGCGCATCGAGACGCTCCTCGTGGTCGGGGGTGTTCACCCAGTGGTCGGAGCCGTCGGCTGGTTCTCGACATCGCCGTGTAGCCGTTCGGCCTGGGCACGCAAGTAGCGCTGCTCGGGGATGCTCCTCGTACGACGGGCGGCATCCTCGTATCCGGCCATCGCGGCCTGCGTGTCGCCGACCATTTCGTGCAGATGAGCGCGGACCGACGCGAGCCGGTGCCGCGACGCGAGGCAGCGGTCGCCGGACAGCACGTCGAGGCTGGCCAGCCCGGCGCATGGGCCGTCGACCATCGCGACCGCGACCGCCCGGTTGAGCGTGACGACCGGGCTCGGCGCCAGCGCGTGCAGCAGGTCATAGAGCTTGAGAACCTGCGGCCAGTCGGTATCGACAGCGGTTGGAGCCTCGGCGTGGACGGCGGCGATCGCCGCCTGCAACTGGTAGGGACCAAGCGGTGCGCGCGACAGCGTCTCCTGGATCAACCGCACGCCCTCCTCCAGCAGCGCCCCGTCCCAGCTGAGGCGATCCTGCTCCGCCAGCGGGATGAGCGTGCCGTCGGGGCTCTCGCGGGCACCGCTGCGCGCCTCGGTCAGCAGCATCAGCGCCAGCAGCCCCGCGACCTCGCCCTCCCCGGGCAGCAACGCATGCGCCATCCGCGTCAGGCGGATCGCCTCGCGCGCGAGCTCACGGCGCTGCAGCCGCTCGCCGGACGTCGCGGTGTAGCCCTCGTTGAACATCAGGTACAGCACGTGCAGCACCACGCCCACACGCGCATCACGCTGATCGCCGGGAGGCAGCGCGAAGTGGCCGCCGGCGTCGGCGATCGTCGCCTTCGCGCGGCTGATGCGCTGGGCAATCGTCGCCTCCGGCACGAGAAACGCGGCGGCGATCTGGGTACTCGTCAGACCACCGACCGCCCGCAGCGTCAGCGCCAGCCGCGACGGCGGCGAGAGCGCCGGGTGACAGCACAAGAACAGCACCGTCAGCGTGTCGTCCTCGTCGGGGACGTCGGCGCCGGGCGGCGGCTCCTGGGCCAACGCGACCTCCTCCCGCCGGGTCCGCGACGCCTCGGCGCGCAGCGCGTCGATCAGCCGCCGGGTGGCGACCGCGATCAGCCAGCCGCGCGGATTCACCGGCACGCCCTCCGCTGACCACTGCTGTGCGGCCGCGATCAGCGCCTCCTGGGTGGCGTCCTCAGCGAGGTCGAAGCGGCCGTGGCGCCGGGCGAGGGCGGCGATGACCTGGGGTGCGAGCTCCCGCAGAAGCCGCTCGCTCACGTTTGCGTTCTAATGTTGGCTGGCATGGCTGTGGCGCAGCGTATCGAGGTGGCCGACGCGCCTGACCGTGATCGCTACGAGCTGTCGATTGACGGCGAGGTGGTTGGCTTCGCCGCCTATCGCGCACGTCCTGGCGTGATCGCGCTCGTCCACACCGAGGTCGATGAGCGCCTGCAGGGTCGCGGACTCGCTGATCGGCTGATCCGGTTTGCTCTGGAAGACGCCCGCGCACGAGGTCTCGCGGTGCTGCCGTTCTGTCCGTTCGTCAAAGCGTTCATCGAACGTCATCGGGAGTTCGAGGCACTGGTTCCCGATACCCGCAGGGAGCAGTTCGGCCTGTGAAGCGCCGCAGATGTGCCTAGCGCAGCCGGAACACCGGATGCTTGGGCGCAGCGGCGCGCAACTCCTCAGCTGAGGAGTCTGGCCCAATGCCGTCGAAGAACACGCCGACCTCAAACTTCCAGCGCTGCAGGTAGGCGCGCAAGACTGGTGGCTTCTCGTCATCCGCAAGCTCGACAGCGGCAAAATGCTCGCCGCGCGAGCCCACCAGCAGGCGGCCCTCGCCGCTGGCTCGCAGGTTGCGCACCCACTGCGTGTCGCCGCGCGGCGCGACGAGGTAGCGCTCACCTTCGAAGGTGAGGAGATTTACTGGTGTGCGACGCGGCTCGCCGGAGGTACGCCCTGTCACCTCCAGCACGCGCGAGCCGAACAGGCTGATGCCGAGGCGAGTCAGGCCGGCAACGGCGGGATTGAACACGTGGCTGGTGAACCACCCAGGGCGCTTGCGCGCGAAGTGGGCCGCGGCCGAGCTATCCGTCTGCACACCGCACAGCCTACCCCTGCTGGAAATAATGTCCTTGGTCGAGATCTGCGATGAGTCCAGGGCGAGTCGGCTCCCACCCCAGCAGATTCCGCGTCCACGTAGTCATCGGCTGGCCTCGCCAAACGCCGCTTACGGCATGCGGCGCACGAAATCGGCGACGGGTGCCCGCTCGGGCACGTGCTGTTCCTGGCGAGGACGGCCGAGGTGCAGCAGCCCAATCGGGGTCTCGAGGGCGTCGAGCTCGAGTACCTCCCGCCCGGCAGGCGAGTCGAGGAGCGGCAGGGTCCGCCAGTAGCCGGCGAGCCCCGCTCCATGGGCGGCGAGCAGCACCAGATACGCGGCGACCGCGCTCGCGAGCAGATCCTCCCTCTGTTGAGCACTGTCGCCCTGCGTGTACACCGTTGCGACGACAAGGGTGGGCGCGCGATCGAGCTTGCTTGCCGAACCGGGGACTGCGTTCTCGGCGATCACCTTGAGCCGCTCAACCGTTCTGGGGCCGAGCACCCGAAAGCGCCAAGGATTGGTGAGGTGGTGGTTCGGAGCCCAGCGGGCCAGCTCGAACAGCTGTTGCAGCAGCTCCGGCGCCACCGGCTCTGGGGCGAACACCTTGTGGGTGCGCCTGGTGCGGATGGCGTGCTCGAGCTCCACGTCTCGGCGAACGTACCCGATCTCGGTTGTTCAGGCCCGTTCGTGGCTGATGCAGCGAAAGCCGATATGGCTGGTGCTGGTGTCGATCGCCTCCGGCTGTCTGGCGGCGGGACGGTAGCGCAGGCAGTAGCTTGGGGCACAGAGGTGCGAGCCGCCCTTGATGACGCGGCGCGGGATGCTCGCGCCCGGACGCCCCACGTCATAGCTCCCATCTGGGGTCTCCACACGCGGGTTCAGTGGCGGCTTGCAACAGGCTCGAGGGGTCGCCTCGGAGTCGGGGTTGCGGGCGGCGTAGTAGTCGGTCGTCCACTCCCAAACGTTGCCCGTGACGTCGTACAGTCCGAAGCCGTTCGCGGGGAAGAGCCCGATGGGCGATGTGCCTCGCCACCCCTTCGCTCCGGTGTTGCGCCAGGGGAACTCGCCCTGCCAGACGTTGGCCATCAGTTCGCCGCCGGGCCGCTCCTCGTTGCCCCAGGCGAAGAGCGCACCATCGAGTCCGCCCCGCGCCGCGTACTCCCACTCGGCCTCGCTCGGCAGTTGCTTGCCGGCCCATTTCGCATACTCCTCGGCGTCTTGGAAGGCGACGTGGGTGACCGGATGATCGTCTCGCCCGGAGTTGTCGCTGTCCGGCCCCCATGGCGCGCGCCAGCTCGCGCCGGGCACGTAGGCCCACCAGCGGGTCGGATCGCTCAGCGACACGGGGCCGGGCGTGGGATGAAAGACGACCGAGCCCTCGCGCAGCAGCGAAAGATCGGCGTCGGGATACTGAGCCGGATCCGGAGGACGCTCGGCGAGGGTGAGGTACCCCGTCTCCTCGACGAAGCGGGTGAACTGCGCGACCGTAACCGGTCCGCGATCGATCGCGAAGCCGTCGACGTCCACCTCGCGGATCGGCGCCTCTTCGGGGTAGAAGTGGGCCGAGCCCATCCGGAAGCGACCCGCCGGGATCTGGAGCATGTCCTCGCAGCTCATCCCCACCCGATGGTAGACACCTGGCGCTGCCGTGCTCTCACCCCGGCCGGGTGAGGGCTGCTCACCCCGTATCGGTGCAGGCTTGCTCCGCTGGAGTTATGCCGCTCATGGGCGCTCCGCTCGAGAGGCAGGACTCTGATGGTGCCGCCAACGTTTCGTTGCCGGCCCACCCCACTTTTCCGGGATGGGCCGTTCAGCTCTAGAGCCTCAAGGAGAGTGAGTCCATGCCCAGGCCATTCAGCGGCGTCGTCAACGTCGACATACGCGACTCCGAAGCGGATTGGGCTCCGTTCGAGCCCCCGAAGGCGCCGGACGGCGCGCCCAACGTGCTGTACATCGTCCTCGATGACGTGGGCTACTCGGCGATGAGCTGTTACGGCGGGCCGATCGAGACGCCGAACATCGACAGGATCGCCTCGCGGGGTGTGCGTTACACGCAGTGGCATACGACGGCGCTGTGCTCGCCGACGCGCTCGTGTCTGCTGACGGGGCGCAATCACACGCGCAACAGCATGGCGTGCATCACCGAGGCGGCGATCGGCTTTCCCAACGCGAGCGGCACGGTGCCGCCGGAGAACGGGATGCTTCCGGAGATCCTCGGCGAGCGGGGGTGGAACACGTACATGGTGGGCAAGTGGCATCTGTGCCCGACCGACGAGATGAACCTCGCGTCCACCCGTCGCAATTGGCCCACCGGACGCGGCTTTGAGCGCTGGTACGGGTTCCTCGGCGCGGAGACGAACCAGTGGTATCCCGATCTGGTTCACGACAACCATCCGGTCGATCAGCCGAGCACCCCGGAGGAGGGCTACCACCTCACGGAGGACATCACCGACAGGGCGCTCGAGTTCGTCCAGGACGCCAAGGCCGTTGCCCCGGAGAAGCCATTCTTCCTGTACTACGCACCCGGTGCCTGCCACGCACCGCATCACGCGCCCAAGGAGTGGATCGAGAGGTTCAAAGGTCGTTTTGACGTGGGCTATGAGGCGCTGCGCGAGCAGACGCTCGCCAGGCAGAAGGAGCTCGGCATCGTGCCGCCCGACACCGAGCTGCCGCAGGTCAACCCGATCGGCACGCCCGAGACGCGCACGAGCTCCGACGGAAAGCCGTTCCCGGAAATCGACACGACCCGGCCTTGGGACTCGCTGGGGGACGACGAGAAGCGACTGTTCACGCGGATGGCGGAGGTCTACGCGGGCTTCCTGGGCCACGCCGACCAGCAGATCGGGCGCGTGCTCGACTACCTCGAACAGAACGAGCTGCTCGAGAACACGCTCGTGGTCGTCGTTTCGGACAACGGCGCCAGCGGTGAGGGTGGGCCGAACGGCTCGGTCAACGAGATGAAGTTCGCCAACGGGGTCCCCGACGACCTGGCGGCGAACCTCGCACAGATCGACGACCTCGGCAGCACGAAGACCTACAACCACTATCCGACGGGTTGGGCGATGGCGTTCAACACGCCGTTCAAGATGTGGAAGCGCTATGAGTTCAACGGGGGAACGTGCGACCCGTGCATCGTCTCGTGGCCGGCGGGGACGAAGGCGCGCGGCGAGCTGCGCGAGCAGTACTACCACGCGATCGATCTCGTCCCGACGATTCTCGACGCGCTCGGCGTCAGCGCCCCGGAGACGGTCAAGGGCCACGTGCAGAGCCCGTTCGACGGTGTCAGCATGCTCGACAGCATCGACGATGCCTCGGCCCGGTCGAACAGGCGAACGCAGTTCTACTCGATGCTCGGCTCGCGGTCGATCTGGCACGAAGGCTGGAAGGCGGTGACGACGCATCCCACGATGGCCGGCTGGAGCAATTTCAACGCGGACGAGTGGGAGCTGTACCACACGGATGTCGATCGCTCGGAGCTGAACGACCTCGCTGCGGCCGAGCCGGAGAAGGTCCGAGAACTGGTCAACATCTGGTTTGCACAGGCCGGCGCGAATGGCGCGTTCCCCCTCGATGACCGCTCGCCTGTCGAGATTCTGACCACGCCTCGACCGCAGCTCGCGGCACCTCGCAAACGGTATGTGTACTACCCGGACGCGGCGCCTGTCAGCGAGTGGCAGGCTGTCAACACGCGCAACCGGTCGTTCGTGATCGGCGCGCTCGTCGACTTGCCCGCGCCCGGAGCGCAGGGGGTGCTGTTCGCGATCGGCTCGCGTTTCGGCGGTCACGCGCTGTACGTCAAGAACAACCGCCTGCACTACGTCAACAGCTTCGTGGGCATCACGGAGCAGATGATGGTCGGCTCGGAGGACCTGCCCACAGGCGAGAACCTGATCCTGTCTGCGTCGTTTGAGAAGCAAGCTCAGGAGCCCGGTTGCGCAACTGGCACGCTCACGCTCTATCACGCAGACAAGAAGGTGAGCGAGGGGCCGCTCAAAACCCAGCTGGGGGCGTTCGCGGTAGCGGGCGCGGGCCTGTACGTCGGCCGCCACGCGGGCGATCCGCTCACAGACGACTACCCGGGCGCGCCCCCATACCGATTCACCGGCGGCACGATCAATCGAGTCGCGGTCGACGTCAGCGGCGAGCCCTACGTAGATCTCGAGCGCGAAGCAGAGACGCTGCTCAGGAACCAATGAACCGCGGCGCACGGCTTGATTTCGAGGCCCGCAATCGGAGGGGACGATGAGCGGCGCGCTCCAGTCTTGGAACGACACGCCGGCGCGACAGGCGATCGTCGAGTTCGTGCAGCGCGTCACGCGAGAAGACAGCCCCGATTATGTGGCGCCCCCCGAGCGCGTCGCGGTGTTCGACAACGATGGCACGCTGTGGTGTGAGAAGCCGATGCCGATCGAGCTCGCGTTCATCCTCGGCCGCTTCGCAGAGATGGCCGAGAAGGACGAGTCGCTGCGCGGCAAACAGCCGTGGAAGGCCGCGTGCGAGCGCGACTTCGCTTGGCTGGGGGCGGCGATCACCAAGCACTACCACGGCGACGACGCCGACGTGAAGGTGCTGATGGGAGGCATCGTGGCGGCTTTCGCGGGTATGACCGTCGACGACTACGCTGCCGCCGCCGAGATGTTCATGCGCGGGCAGCATCCGACGATCGGCCGCGGCTTCCGCGAGTGCGGCTACCTGCCGATGATCGAGCTGCTGCGCTACCTCGAGGCCAACGGGTTCGCGACTTACATCGCCTCGGGCGGCGACCGTGACTTCATGCGTCCGGTCACCGAGGAGATCTATGGGATTCCCGCCGAGCGCGTGATCGGCAGCTCGAACGCTCTGCGCTACCAGGAGGACGAGTCGGGCGGCAGCCTCGTGTATCTCGCGGAGCCGGACGTGTTCGACGATGGCCCGATCAAGCCGGTGCGCATCTGGAGCCGCGTCGGCCGGCACCCGATCCTCGCCGGCGGCAACTCCAACGGCGACATCCCGATGCTCCACTACACCGGCGGCCCGTCCCGCCGTGGACTGCGCCTGCTGGTGCTCCACGATGACCCCGAGCGCGAGTTCGACTACACGGCGGGCGCCGAGCGGTCGCTGCGCCGCGCGGACGACGAGGACTGGACCGTGATCAGCATCAAGAACGACTGGGCCGCCGTCTTCGCCGATATCGGGCGATAGACGACCGCTGAGGCGCCGTGGGTTCCGCAATCGGCCAGGTCCTCTCGTTCGGCGTGGGGGTCGCGCTCAGCCCGGTGCCGATCATCGCCGTGGTGTTGATGCTCACCACGCCCCATGGTCGTGTAAACGGGCCGGCGTTCATCGCCGGCTGGATTTTTGGGCTCGCTGTGGCCGGGACGATCCTGCTGCTCGCCGCCAGTGGCGCGGAAGCCAGCAGCAGCGGCGCGCCGGCGGAATGGGTCAGCATCGTGAAGATCGTTCTCGGTGTGTTGCTGCTGTCGCTTGCGGTGCGGCAGTGGCGGGGACGCCCACAGGGGGATGCCGAGCCCGAGCTGCCGGCGTGGATGAAGACGATCGACACGTTCACGCCGCTGAAGGCGGCGGGGATGGCGGTCCTGCTCTCAGCGGTCAACCCGAAGAACCTGATCCTCGTCGTGGGAGCCGCTGCCGCAATCGCGCAGACAGGCGCTTCGACTGGCGATCAGGCCGTCGCGCTGGCAGTGTTCGTGTTGCTGGGGACGCTCGGCCCCGGCATCCCGGTCGGCATCTACTTCCTCATGCGCAACCGCGCGGCGGCGATCCTCGCAAGCCTGCGTGGCTGGATGGCGCGTGAGAACACGACGATCATGGCCGTGCTGTGCCTGATCATCGGCGCCAAGTTGATCGGCGACGCGATCAGCTCGCTGACCGTTTGAGAGCACTGGGTGCGCTGGCTGTTCATCTCGCTGCACGGCTACCGCCGCGACTGGTTGCGCGGCGATTTGATGGCGGGGCTGACGGTTTGGGCGGTGCTCGTCCCCGAGGCGCTCGCCTACGCGTCGATCGCCGGCGTCTCCCCCGTCGTCGGTCTGTACGCGGCGCCGGGTGCGCTGATCCTCTACGCCGCACTCGGCAGCTCACGTCAACTGATCGCCGGTCCGATGTCAGCAACGGCCGCGCTGTCGGCGGCGACCGTCGCGGCGCTCGTGCCGGTCGGCAGCGATCGCCTCACGGCGATGACCGCCGCGCTGGCGATCACGACCGGCCTGGCGGCGCTGCTGGCCGGCGTGCTGCGCCTGGGGTTCGTCGCGAGCTTCATCTCCGAGCCCGTGATCAAGGGCTTCATCGTCGGCCTCGCGCTGACGATCATCGTCGGCCAGGTGCCCAAGCTGTTCGGCATCAAGAAGGGCACCGGCGACTTTTTCCAACAGCTCTGGCACGTCATCGTCCACCTGAGCGACACCCAGGGCACGACGCTGCTCGTCGGCGTCCTGTCGCTCGCGGTCATCCTCGCGTTGCGGCGTATCGCCCCGGTCGTGCCTGGATCGCTGGTCGCGGTGCTGCTCGGCATCGCCGCGGTGAAGCTCTTGCACCTGGACGAGCACGGCGTCTCGATCGTCGGCCCGATCCTGAGCGGCCTGCCGAGCTTCGGCACCCCCAACGTCCACCTGAAAGACTTCGGCACTCTCATCGCCGGGGGTATCGGCGTGATGCTCGTCGGGTTCGCCGAGGGCCTCGGGGCGGCCAAGACCTACGCCGCGCGCGAGCACTGCGAGATCGACGCCAACCGCGAGCTGCTCGGGCTCGGCGGTGCAAACATCGCCGCCGGGCTCTCGAGCGGCATGGTCGTCAACGGCAGCCTCTCGAAGACCGCCGTCAACGGATCCGCCGGCGCACGCACCCAGCTCTCCGGCCTGATCGTCGCGGCGCTGAGTATCCTCACGCTGCTCGCGCTCACGGGGCTCTTCGAAGACCTCCCCGAGGCCACGCTCGCCGCGATCGTGATCGCGGCGGTGATCGAGCTCGTGGACTACCGCGCGCTGATCGAGCTCTACCGCGCACACACCGTGCGCCTCGGGCACGAGTTCGGGTTCGCCTCCCGCCCGGATTTCATCGCCGCGGTCGCGGCGCTCCTCGGCGTCACCGTCTTCGACACCCTCCCCGGCCTGTTCATCGGCATCGGCATCTCGCTGCTGCTGCTGATCTACCGCGCCTCCCGCCCCTACATCGCGACCCTCGGACGCGAACCCGGACCCGACGGCCGCTACAGCGACATCGACCGCCATCCCGACAACGAGCCGCCGCCGCACGTCGCCGTGCTGCGGATCGAGAGCAGCCTGTACTTCGCCAACGCGGACGCCGTCCGCGCCCGCATCATGCGCGCCGCGGCGGTAGACGGCATCGCCGCGGTCGTCCTCGACGCCGAGACGATCCCCTTCGTCGATGTCACCGCCGCCCGGATGCTCGCCACCCTCGCGGACGAACTGGCGCGACGCGGCGTGCAGCTGCTCCTGGCCCGCGATATCGGGCAGGTCCGCGACATCCTGCGCAGCGTCATCGACGATCCCGCGATCACCCACTTCTACCCGACCGTGCAGGCCGCCGTGGCCGCAGCCCGAACCAGGACATAACGACATGAGCTCTGTTCGGCACACCCGGCAACTCCCGCTGGCGCCGCTTAAGCTTAAGCTATACAGTTAGGGCCTCCTAATTAGGGTGCCCTAACTACCTGGATCGGATGCTGCCTCGACCGCGACATCGAGCGAACGCCGGCCGCGGATCCACGACTCACATCAACCGATCCAAGACCTCGAGGAGATTGCGACCGACATGGGCAGCCGTCCGGCGACACACCCGTTGCGACACAGCCGCATGCGACGACGAGATCGTCGGAGCGCACGAGCCCGATGGCCTCAGCGCGGCGCGACGACGGGAACGATGCTGCTGCTCCTCACGGCGCTCGCTGCGTGTGGCTCGTCATCCTCCCCGTCCTCGAGCGCCGAGGTCAAACGGACCTGCCAGCAGGTCGAAGCGGTGCTCAGCGACGGCCCCGACCCGACCGCGGACCCGGTCGGCTACGCCGAGGCGCAGATCTTTCCGCTGCGCCAGATCCGCACCTCCGACGGCAAGCTGCACCAGGCGATCGACACGTTGGCATCCGCCTACCGGGCATACTCGTCCACCGATGGCGCCAATGCCGCCGTCAAGGACGCCGCAGACACGGCGGTCGGTGCGATCAACGCCGCCTGTCCGGAAGCGGGAGCCACGCTGTGAGCCGCCGCGACGACCACCACCGATCCAAGGAGCCCGCCGTGCAGCCTCATGATCGTGATGCCGCGATCCCTCGGCCGATGTACCGGCTCACCGCCCGACGCGCGCTCTGCCCGCTTCTCGCCCTGGCGGCGATCGCCGCCGCCGTCCTGTTGCTGGCGGCCTGCGGCGGCGCGTCCCCCTCGAAGGGGACGCTGATCCTCTACAACGGCCAGCACGAGCAGACGACCGACGCGCTCGTCGCCGGCTTCGAAAAGACGACCGGGATCAACGTCGAAGTTCGCAACGACGACGAGGACACGCTCGCGGATGAGATCGTCACGGAGGGATCCAATTCGCCCGCGGACGTGATCTACACCGAGAACTCGCCCGCGCTCGAGTATCTGCAGAGCAAGGGCCTGCTGGCCCCGGTCGCGGCCTCGACCCTCGCGCGCACCCCGAGCAGGTGGAACTCGCCCCAAGGCGACTGGGTTGGCGTGTCGGCACGCGTCAGCGTGCTGATCTACAACCCGAGCCTGATCAGCGCGGGCCAGCTACCGACCAAAGTCAGCGAACTCGCTGATCCGAAGTACAACGGCAAGCTCGCGTTTGCGGCCGGCGAGACCGACTTCCAGCCGATCGTCACCTCCTACGCGCGTACCTACGGGCAGGCCGCAGCGCTGAAGTGGCTGGAAGGGATCAAGGCAGACGCCGGTAGCCACGTCTATCCCGACAACGAGACGATTGCCGATGAGGTCAACCGCGGCGCGGTCGCCTTTGGGGTCGTCAACCAGTACTACTGGTATCGCATGCGGGCCGAGCTCGGCGCGTCGGGCGTGCACTCGAAGATCGCCTACTTCGCTCCCCACGATCCCGGATACGTCCTCGACATCTCAGGCGCCGGGATCCTCGAGTCCTCAACGCACAAGACGGCGGCGCAGAGGTTTCTCGCGTTTCTCCTCAGCAAGCAGGGACAGGAGATCATCGCCCACTCGATCAGCTTCGAGTACCCGATCGACGACGGCGTCAACACCGTGGCACCCGAGACCCCCTTCGACCAGCTCCAACCCAACCCGATCACGATCCCCCAGCTCGGCGACGGATCGACCGCGATCGCGCTGCTCCGCGAGGCCGGGCTGCTGTGAGGCGCCCGCACGAGCCCGCACCGCTCGCGCTGGCCACGCCGGCACCTCCCGGCGCCGAGGTGCGACCGGCGATCGCGCACGTCGGGGTCGTGCCGGCACGGCGTCCGGCTCGGCCTTGGGGCCTGCTCGCGCTGAGCGCAGGTGTGGCCGTTGTGCTGGTGGCACCGCTCGTTTTCTTGCTGATCGAGGCACACGGCGCCGGAACCTCGACGATCCTGCATCTCGTCTTTCGCTCGCTCACCGCGAGCCTGCTGTGGAACACGGTCCGGCTCACCCTCGTGGTCACAGTGTTGTGCGCCGTCATCGGCACGGCGGCAGCGTGGTTTGTCGAGCGGACCGACTTGCCCGGCCGCCCCGTATGGGCGGTACTCGTGGTGGTGCCGCTCGCGATCCCGGACTTCGTGGTCAGCTTTGGCTGGGCGTCGCTGAGCACCTGGGTACAGGGGTTCCGCGGCGCCGTGCTCGTGATGACGCTCGCGGTCTATCCGCTGGTCTACCTGCCCGTCGCGGCGAGCCTGCGCAACGCCGACCCCGGGCAGGAGGAGGTCGCGCGCAGCCTCGGCGCCGGGCGGCTGGCCACCTTCTGGCGAATCACGATCGGACAGGCACGCACGGCGATCCTCGGCGGCTGCCTGCTCGTCGCGCTCGTGCTGCTCGCTGAGTACGGTGCGTTCGAGATCCTCAGCTACCAGACCTTCACGACCGAGATCTTCACCGAGTTCAACGTCTCCTTCAACATACCGACCGCCGCAGCACTCTCGCTGGTGCTCGTCCTCCTCAGCTTCGTGGTCCTGGCGGGTGAGGGACTCGCTCGGGGTCGAGGCCGGGTCAGCCGCTCCGGTCCGCTCGCCCAACGCGTCGCACCCCGGCGGCGGCTGGGACGCTGGACACCAGCGGTGCTGATCGGCTTCACCGTGCTCGTCGGGCTGGCACTCGGCGTTCCGGTCGGGGCCAGCATCTACTGGATCCTCGAGTCCGGGCACGGTTATCTCACCGGCGTCTCGCTGCTGGACTCGGCCTGGCACACCGCGCTGTACAGCGCCACGGCCGCCGCGCTTGCGACCATGATGGCGCTGCCCGTTGCGTTGCTCGCGGTTCGGCACCGCGGACGTGCCTACCAGTTGCTCGAACGCAGTACCTACCTGGTGCTCGCGATACCCGGCCTGGTGATCGCGTTCGCGCTCGCCTACTTCAGCGAGCGCTACGCCAACGGCTTCCTCTACCAGAGCGCTCCGCTGCTCGTGCTCGCCTACGCGATCCTGTTCTTCCCGCTTGCCCTGGTCGGCGTGCGCGCCTCGCTCGCACAGGCACCGCCTGGCTTGGAGGAGATCGCCCGCTCCCTCGGCCGGCGACGGCTCGCGGTGCTGTGGCGCGTGACGCTGCCGCTCGTCGCGCCCGGGCTGGCCGCCGCCTTCAGCCTCGTCTTCCTTTCCGCCGTCACCGAGCTCACCGCGACGCTGATCTTGATCCCGACCGGCGTGCAGACGCTCGCGACCCAGTTCTGGGCCTACCAGCAGAACCTCGCCTACGGGCAGGCCGCACCGTTCGCGCTCGCGATCATCGCCATCGCCGCCCTGCCCAGCTTCCTGCTCGGCCGCTTCTTCGATCGCCTTCCCGCCCGCACCGCGGCAGCCACATGAGCGGCCTGGCGATCGACAACCTGCACAAGGGCTTCGGGGAGCACCCCGTGCTGTCCGGCCTGAACCTGCAGGTTCCAGCCGGATCGTTCACCGCGATCCTCGGGCCATCGGGAAGCGGCAAGACAACCCTGCTGCGGCTGCTCGCCGGCTTCGAGCGGCCCGATCGGGGCTCGATCGCGATCGGCCAGAGAACCGTTGACGGAGAAGGCATACACGTGCATCCCGAGCGGCGGCGCGTCGGCTACGTCCCCCAGGAGGGCAGCCTCTTTCCCCACCTCACCGTCGCAGCCAACATCGGCTTCGGCCTCCCCCGCAAAGCACGACGCGGGCGCGTCGGCGGCCTGCTCGAGCTCGTCGGACTCGCCGACCTCGGACAGCGCTACCCCCACCAGCTCTCGGGCGGTGAGCAGCAGCGAGTCGCGCTGGCCCGGGCGCTCGCCGTCGACCCGGAGATCGTGCTCCTCGATGAGCCGTTCGCCTCACTTGATGCCCACCTGCGTGCCCGCGTGCGCGAAGAGGTCCAGCAGATCCTCCGCCGCTCCCAGACGACAACGCTGCTCGTCACCCACGACCAGGACGAGGCGCTCTCGCTCGCCGACCAGGTCGCCGTGCTGCGCGACGGCGCGATCGTCCAGCACGCCCCACCACAACACCTCTACACCACGCCGATCGACGGCGACCTCGCGCGCTTCATCGGTGAGGCCAACCTGATCGAGGGACTGTTCGACGGCACTCTTGTCGAGACCCCGCTCGGGAAGCTCCCCGCCCACTGGCACGGCGACCCAGCGCCAACTCCGTGCCCAGTGATCGTGCTGATCCGCCCCGAGCAGATCAGCGTCAATCCCGTCGACGACAGCGCCCAGCCCGCCGGACGGATCGCACGAACCCGATACCACGGACACGACATGATCCTGGACATTCAGATCCAGCCAGAGCACCAGCCATCTCCGCTGCTCGCACGGACTCTCGGCGACGCCCAGCTCGTACCCGGGCAGCGTGTCACCCTCGGCATACGCGGCTCCGTGCTTGTCTGGCCCGACGTCCATGCAGTCGCCCAACCGGACGGCACACCTGTCCACCGGGCTCGGTCCTCGCCTGATTCCGTCAGGCACAGGCGCGAGCCGGAACGCGCCCCCTGACGATTGTCAGCTCTGCGGTGCCTGCGCCGCGCCGAGACCCGCGACGGTCAGCTCGGACTCGATCGCCTTGCGGATCGCGATGAGGGCGTCCGAGCGTGCGCGGAGCTTCGTGGCGGCGTGCGCCGCCTGGTCGAGCTCGGACAGGCGTGCGGCCTCGGCGCGACTCGCCGCGTGCAGCTCGCCGGCGGGCACCACCCGGTCGAAGTAGCCCACCGCGACGGCATCCGTCGGGCTGTATGTGGCGGCGTTGATCACCGCGCGGGCGAAGTGGCCCGGATGCAGGCGTTGGCGTGCCAACTCGATCACGAACCACGGCACCGTGAGGCCGATCTGCACCTCGTTGAGGCCGACCCGGAAGTCGCCTTCGGCACCGATCCGCACGTCGGCCGCCAACGCCAGGAACGCTCCGGCCGCGACGGTGTGACCGCCGCAGGCGAGCAGCACCGGTGTCTGGAACCCCAGGACACGCTCGGCGAGCGTCGCGCCCAGCCGCAGCATCTCGAGCACCCGCTCGACATCTCCACCGGCGAACACCTTCAGGTCGAAGCCCGCGGAGAAACACCCCTCCCTGCCGGTCAGCACCACCACCGCGTTGTCGCGCTCGGCGCGATCGAACGCCGCGTGCAACGCCTGCAGCATCGCGATCGAAAATGCATTGACCTTGCCGTCGTCCATCGCGATCGTGGCGATCCGGCCCTCGAGCTCGTAGCTGACGAGGTCGCTCATGGTGCTCCCCTCTTCGATTTGCCTGCTTGCATCCCGGCCAGCATATGTTCTGGTGAGCGTTCGCCGACTGCGCCCCTGCGAGTCGGGCAGTGCGAGACGGGGTGTGCGCCCATCATCGGGATCGCATCGTAAGGATCGACGTCTCGGACCTCGCCCAGCCGCCGACGTAGGCCGCGAGGTGCTCGCCGGTGAGCGTGGAGCGCGCGGCGACAAGCTCGGCGGGCGTGCCCGCGAAGACGACCCGGCCGCCGTCGTGGCCGGCGCCGGGGCCAAGGTCGATGATCCAGTCGGCGTGCGCCATCACCGCCTGGTGGTGCTCGACGACGATCACCGACTTGCCGGAGTCCACCAGCCGGTCGAGCAGCCCGAGCAGCTGCTCGACGTCGGCGAGGTGCAGGCCGGTGGTCGGCTCGTCGAGAACGTAGACAGCAGGTGAGCCCGACCGTTTTTCCTGCATGTGGGTGGCCAACTTGAGCCGCTGGCGCTCGCCGCCGGACAGCGTGGTGAGCGGCTGGCCGAGGCTGAGATAGCCGAGCCCGACGTCGGCGAGTCGCTCGAGGGTGGCGTGGGCCGCTGGCGTGCGCGCCTCGCCGGCGCCGAAGAACTCCGCGGCCTCGGCCACCGACATCGCCAGCACCTCGCTGATGTCGCGCCCGCCGAGATGGTGCTCCAGCACCGAGGCGTCAAAGCGCTTGCCTTCGCACTCCTCGCAGGTGGTGGCAACACCGGCCATCATCGCCAGGTCGGTGTAGACGACGCCGGCGCCGTTGCAGTTGGGGCAGGCGCCCTCGGAGTTGGCGCTGAACAGCGCCGGCTTCACGCCGCCCGCCTTCGCGAACGCCTTGCGGATCGGGTCGAGCACGCCCGAGTATGTCGCCGGGTTGCTCCGGCGCGAACCCCGGATCGCGGTCTGGTCGATCGACACCACGCCCGCGCCGGCCGGGATCGACCCGTGCACGAGCGAGCTCTTGCCGGAGCCGGCGACGCCGGTGACGACGACCAGCACCCCCAGCGGGATGTCGACGTCGACATCCCGCAGGTTGTGCGTGCCGGCGCCGCGGATCTCGAGCGTTCCGGTGGGCGTGCGCACCGTCTCCTTGAGGGCGGCCCGGTCCTCGAGGTGGCGCCCGGTGAGCGTGCCGCTGGCCCGCAGCTCCTGGACGGTGCCCTCGAAGCAGACGCTGCCGCCCGCTGCCCCCGCCCCGGGGCCGAGGTCGACGACGTGGTCGGCGATCGCGATCGTCTGCGGCTCGTGCTCCACGACGAGCACCGTGTTGCCCTTGTCGCGCAGCCGCAGCAGCAGGTCGTTCATCCGCTGGATGTCGTGGGGGTGCAGGCCAGTGGTGGGCTCGTCGAAGACGTAGGTGACATCGGTGAGCGAAGAGCCGAGGTGGCCGACCATCTTGACGCGCTGTGCCTCGCCGCCCGACAGCGTGCCCGACGGCCGCTCCAACGAGAGGTAGCCGAGGCCGATCTCCACGAACGAGTCCAGCGACTCCCCCAACGCCGCCAGCAGCGGCGCCACCGACGGCTCGTCGAGGCCGCGCACCCACTCGGCCAGGTCGCTGATCTGCATTGCGCACGCTTCGGCGATGTTGATCCCTGCGATCTTCGACGATCGCGCCGCCTCGCTCAGCCGGGTGCCGCCGCACTCCGGGCACACGGTGAAGGTGACCGCCCGGTCGACGAACGCGCGGATGTGCGGCTGCAGCGCCTCCCTGTCCTTGGAGAGCATCGACTTCTGGACGCGCAGAACCAGCCCTTCGTAGGTCATGTTGATGCCCGCGATCTTCATCCTGGTTGGCTCGCGGTGGAGGAAGTCGTGCAGCTCGACCTTTGAGTACTTGCGGATCGGCCTGTCCGGGTCATAGAAGCCCGACGCGCTGTACAACCGGTAGTTCCAGCCGCCCGCCGTGTAGCCGGGGATGGTGAGCGCGCCCTCGGCGAGCGACTTGGAGTCGTCGTAGAGCTGGGTGAGGTCGATGTCGGAGATCGTGCCCCGGCCTTCGCAGCGCACGCACATGCCGCCGGTGCGTGTGAACGTCGCCCTCACGGTCTTGGCGGCGCCGCGTTCGATCGTGATCCCGCCGCTGGCCCGCACCGAGGGGACGTTGAAGGAGAACGCGCCCGGCGAGCCGACATGCGGCTTCCCGAGCCGGCTGAACAGGATCCGCAGCATCGCGCCCGCGTCGGTGGCGGTGCCGACGGTGGAGCGGGTGTCGCCACCCATCCGTTGCTGGTCCACCGCGATCGCGGTCGTCAGCCCGTCGAGCACGTCGACTTCGGGCCGTGCCAGCGTCGGCATGAAGCCCTGCACGAAGGCGCTGTAGGTCTCGTTGATCAGCCGCTGCGACTCCGCGGCGATCGTCCCGAACACCAGCGAGCTCTTGCCCGAGCCGGACACGCCGGTGAATACCGTCAACCGCCGCTTGGGGAGCTCGACGCTGACGTCCTTGAGGTTGTTCTCGCGCGCGCCGTGCACGCGGATCAGATCGTGCCCGTCGGCGACGCGCGGCGCGGATGCCTTCGTCTTCGTCCTCGTGGCCATACCGATGGCGCTCACTCTAGTCGCGGCTCGGAGCCCGCGCTTATCGATTACTGATCGGTTACCGCACTCGCTCCGCGTCCTATGGGCTTAGGGCTGGTGGCCCCGCGATGGTGCATCGCACTCCGGGCGCACCGCCGATCCGCGTATCGAGCGTCACGAGCGTCGCGCCGATCAGCTCGGCCAGAGCAACGTAGCTCGCGTCGTAGATCGACAGGTTGTGGCGCAGCTGCCAGGCTCTCGCCGCCAGCAGCTCGTACGGCCAGGTTTCGATCGCGAGATCGAGCAGATCGGCATGTGCCTGCGCGGCCTGATCGGCGCTGACGATTTCCGCGAGCTCGTGGCGACGCATGATGTTCGCCGCCTCGAACCAGACGAGACTTGGAGCAGCTGGCTCGGCCTCGGCGACCCTTTCGGTGACCCATTGCCCATCGGGGCCACTGTCGAGGAGCAGTGCGACGAGCGCCGGGGCATCACAAACGATGCGGTCACTCACCGCCGATCCGCATCTCGCGCGGCAACGATCGTGTCAGCGTTGATACTAACTCCAGTCAAGTTCACGCGGGCGCGGGCACGGGCGATGACATCCCCGACGGGCGGGCGGGCTGCGGCCTCCAGCAGCATCCCGCGCAGGTATTCCTGCAGCGACTTTCCGGACCTGGCGGCGCGTGCCGCAAGCTCATCTCGGACCTCGTCGGGCACATCGCGGACGGTGATGGCGACGCTCATGCATGCAATATAGCAGCAATCCAGCTTGAGTGCATGCATTGCGGGCCCGCCGCGGCGACCCCACCAGCACCCCCTCCCCCTCCTCTCCTCCTATAACCTCGCCTCCATCGACCCGATGAGCTTCGCCCGATGACCGACGGCCAGGACCTGTGGACCGCGATCGACCGCTACGTATGCGATCGGCTGCTGGGCGAGGATCCCGTGCTCGAGGAGGTGCTGGCAGCCTGCGCGGCGGCCGAGCTGCCGCCGATCGCCGTCACGCCGGCGCAGGGCAAGCTGCTGGAACTGCTGGTGCGCATCCACGGCGCCCGGCGGATCCTCGAGCTGGGCACGCTTGGCGCCTACAGCACGATCTGGCTGGCCCGGGGACTGCCGGCCGGCGGCAGCATCGTGACGCTGGAGCTCGACCCCCGCCACGCCGAGGTGGCGCGTGCCAACCTTGCCCACGCCGGCGTGGAGGAGCTTGTGGAGCTGCGCGTGGGCGCCGCGCTCGACACGCTGCCCCAGCTGCACGCCGAGAGCGCGGGGCCGTTCGATTTGATCTTCATCGACGCCGACAAGCGCAACTACCCCGGGTATCTGGAGTGGTCGCTGAAGCTGGCGCGGCCCGGCAGCGTGATCGTCGGCGACAACGTGGTGCGCGCCGGCGTGATCCTCGACCCCGACGGCTACGATCCGCGCCTCGGCGAGGGCGGCGTGCGGCAGGTGCGCCGCTTCTACGATCTGCTCGCCGCCGCGCCCGGCGTCAGCGCCACCGTCGTGCAGACGGTCGGCGAAAAGGGCCACGACGGTTTCGCGCTGGCGCTGGTTGGCGGCGACACCGCCGGTTGAGTCCGTACCGGCGTCCGGCCGGCGTCCGAACGACCACCCGCCGTGGGCGATGGCGGCTCACCTGCGCAGCCGGCAGCTTTCGCGGGATGGGCGACGCGCCGGATCCGATGCGGTGAGCGACGGAGAGCGGGAAGTGCGGATTCCGCCGCGTCTCGCCGACTCCCCGCGGGGCGCGCTGCGGGTGCTGCTGGCTCCCGCCGGGCCGCTGGCCGCGTACCTCAGGCGCCTGGCGGCGGTGCAGTTCGTCGACCGTGCCGTGGCGCTCGGGGCGCTGGCGTTCAGCGCGCTGTTCCCGCTGCTGATCGTCTACAGCGCGGTGGCGCCGCTGAGGAGCGCCAACGGCTTCGCCGACTCGATCATCAAACGGCTGCACCTCTCCGGCGCCACGGCAGACAGCGTTCGCGAAGTGTTCGCCCCCACCGCCGCCGTCAACCAGAGCGTCACCGTGATCGGCTTCGTGCTGGTGCTGTTCTCAGCGCTGGCGCTCGCGCGCGCGCTGCAGCGGATGTACGAGCTCTGCTACGAGCTGCCGGCGGTGGGGATCCGCGGGACGCCATGGCACCTGCTGTGGCTCGCGTTGATCCCCGCCTATGTCAGCTTGCGCCCGGTGGTGAGCGACATCAGCGGCGGCGTGTGGCGGGTGATCGCCTCGCTGCTGCTCGGCGTGTTCGTGTGGCTGCTCACGCCCTATGTGCTGCTGGGACGGCGTCTTCACTGGCGCGAGCTGCTCCCCGGCGCCGCGCTCACGGCAATCGGGATGACTGTGCTGACGGCCTTCTCGCTGGTGTACCTCCCCCACTCGCTCAGCACCTCCGCCAAGCAGTTCGGCGCCATCGGCATCGCGTTCGCGCTGCTCAGCTGGTTGGTGCTGGCCGGTTTCGTGCTCGTCGGCACCGCGGCGGCCGGCGCGCTCGTGCGGCAGCTGCTCGCACGCGAAGAGTGACACGCGCGCCGGGGTCTGCCCGCACTTGCGGCTACCCCCTCCCCCGCTCGTCCTCGCGCCGGTAGCCCACCCGCGCGGAGATGCGGTCGGCGGTGGCGATCAGATGCGGCCCCAGTCGCTCGCGCAGCTGCTCCAGTGAGATCAGCGAGCTGTGCGCCTGCATGGCCAGCGCCGCCATGACCTCGTTGGTCTCGCACCGCACCGGCGCCGCGATTTCGTACTGGCCACCCGCCAGCTCCTGATCGCTGCCCACCAGCGGCTCGCCGGCGATCCCCTCGAGCTCTTTGCGCAGCGCACCGCCGCTGACGATCGTGTTGGGCCCACGCCGCGTCAGCGTCAGCTCCGCGAGCAGGTGCCGCCGCTCGGCGCTCGGCAGGCGGGCGATCAGCAGCTTGCCCATCGCGCAACTGTGCGGCGGCAAACGCGAGCCCACCTCCAGATCGAGGTCGAGCAACCGCTGGCTGCGCGGTTTGGTGCGCACGCGCTCCACATACACCAGCTCCGGGCCGTCCAGCATCGCCAGCACCAGCGTGTACGGCGCGCGCCGGCTGAGCTCCCGCAGCGGTGCGCGTGCGTGCTCGCGCAGTGCGGTGGAGCTCAGCGCCGACATCCCCAGCTCGGTCACCGCCAGGCCCAGGTGGTACTTGCGCCGCGCGTCCTGCACCAGGTGGCCGAGCGCGGTGAGCGTCAGCACGTAGCGGTGCGTCGTGCTGCGGCTCATCCCCAGCTCCTGCGCCAGATCGGCGATCCCCCACACCGGGCGCTCGGGGGTGAAGCACTCGAGGATCGCCAGCCCCCGCTCCAGCGACTGCGAGTAGCGCGACTCGCGCAGCAGCGGCACCGGCTCGCGCCAGCCCGCACCCCCGTTTTCCGCGTCCTCCTCAGGCATCGTCGCGCTCACGCGCCGGCGCCAGCCCGTCTGCGCGGCGGTAACGGTGGGTACGCGCGTCCCGCTCCACCAGGCCCGCCGCAAGCAGCGTGTGCACGTAACGGTGGGTGGTGGAGGCCGCCAGGTCGAGTTCCTGCGCCACTTCTCTGATGCCACGCGTGCCGCCGTCGGCGGGGAACGCGATCAGCACCGCCAGTCCCAGCAGCAGCGAGCGCGACACGGTGGGGTCTGCCAGCAGCCGCGAGGCGACCAGCTCGCGCGGGCGCGCCAGTCCCGCCAGCAGGTCGACGCCCTCGCCGCTCACCGCGCTCACCGCGACGATCACGTCTGCCACCTGCTCGGGGGTCAGCCCGAGCGAGACGCCCCGCTCGCTCAAGCCGGCCGCTCCCGAACAATCGACCCCCGTGGCCTCATATGCGGATCCTTACCCACAGGCCGCCTGTCGAGAAGCGATGTCGTTTTCATAAAACAGGAACGGCGCAGACAAAACGCGACAGGCTAGTGATCGCGCTGGCCATACGCCACCCGCCACATCCGCAGCACCGGCAGCAGCAGGCGCGGCAGCGAGCCACCGGCGGCGGCGAGGCTGCGGGTGCCGGCGCGCATCGCCGGGCTGCGCGCGCTGTCCTTGGAGAGGTACATCGCCACCATGCACGCCACGATCACCGCGTGCCTGGCGCCGTCGGGCAGCGCCCGCGCGCGGCGGGCGGCTTCGCGCACCAGCTCGCACATCCGCTCCACCGCCACCTCCGCGCACGGGTAGTGGGCGACATAGCTGTGCTGCTCCGCGGCAAGGTCGTGCGCCTGGTCGGCGTAGCTGTCGAGCATCGTGCCCGCCAGCGAGATCCATGGCAGGTAGGCCGTGCAGGTGTCGCGCACGCGGCTCTCCTGCACCCGCATCGTGCTCGCCAGCGCCAGCAGCGCCAGCACCGTCAGCCAGCCGCTGGCGGCGGCGCTCGACTCAAACCACTGGAGCTCCTCCCACTCGCGTGCCTGTGTTGCCGCCCACCCGCGCAGCGCCTGCTCGCGTGCCCGCGGGTCGGGCTCGTGGTTGAGCCCCAGCACGCACGCCAGCGTGGCCGCGTGCACCGCCGGCCGGCGCACCTGCGCGTAGGAGGGCAGGCTCGCGCAGCGGGCGCGGCAGCCACCCACCAGCGCCCGCAGATAGCCGCCATCCGCGTGCCACGGGTGGTGGCGGTAGTAGGCGGAGATGGGCGCCTGTGGCTGCAGCGCGTCGCTGAGCGCACGGTGCAACTGCACGCCGTTGGCCGGGCCCGCCCGCACGCCCCGCTCGCTGGCGCTGTCGAGGAAGTCGGCCATCACCTCGAACGCCACCAGCAGGCTCAGCAGGTCGGGGTCGCGCCGGCGGGGAAGCGTCGAGAACAGCGCCGCGCCGTCGGTGCTGGCGCGCTTGCGCGCGATCGAGTCCAGCGCGTCGGTGCGCAGCGGGGCGTCGGGGATGCCGCGCGCACGCGCGCGCCAGCGCCCCACCTCGCGCGCCACTGCACGCAGTCCCCACAGCAGCTCGCGCAGCGTGGCGCCCGCCAGCGCACACCACTGCCCCGCCGAGAGCGCCATCGGGTTGGGGGGCGACGCGCTCGTGGAAGGGAGCTTCAGCGACCCGTGGGGCGACGCTGCATCCAACCGCTACCGCCGGCCGCTAGCCGGCGCTGACAGTTGTCGGAGACACACCCACCGCAAGATAGCCCGGCAACGCCAAAATCGCCACCGCGGCGGCGCTCACCAGCGCGAAGCTCCCCAGCGCCGTCCACCCGGCCGCGGAGACGATCACCGGGAAGCCGGTGACGGTGGCCAGCGCGTGGCTGAGCAGCAGCTGGCCGTAGATCCCGAACAGCGCGCCCAGCGAGCAGCCGGCGCCCAGCAGCAGCGCGCTCTCCCACAGCAGCGCCCGCCACAGCACGCCGCGCTTGTAGCCCTGGCGCTTGATGTACGCCAGCTGCGGGCGGCGCTGCCACACCATCGAGCCCATCGCCCCCGCCATCGCCAACACAGCGGCAATCAGCACCAGCCGGCCGATCTGCGTCAGCCGCGACAGCGCCTGGCGGGTGGTCGCGTAGTGGCCGCTCACGCGCTGCGCCGCCGTTTCCGCCACCAGCCCGGTGACGCCCAGCGCACGCTGGATCTCCGCGCGCACGCGCGCCGGCGAGACGCCGTGGCGCACCTGCACCAGATAGGCGCTGGGATCGTTGCTGTCCCAAGCGCGTGCGTACTGTTCGCCGCTCATCACCACCGCGCCCGACGGCCAGCCGAGGTTGGTGCTGAGCGCCGCCACCCGCAGCGTCGTCGGGCGGGGCGCCGGCAGCGTGAAGCGCTGACCGATCCGCAACCCGTGTGTGGCCGCCAGCGCCTGCGAGACGACCGCCCAGCCCTGCCCGCGCAGCCCCGCCGTGGCGGCGGCGATTCCCCCGCTCACCAGCTGACCGGTCGGGACCGGCTGGTTGGCGGCGCGCGGCGGCGCCAGCACCCACACGCGCCGCCCGTCCCAATCGAGGAAGCTGCCGCGATACAGCTGCACCGCGCGCACGCCCGGCAGCCGCTCCAGCCGCTCCCGCGCCGTGGCGGGGAAGGCGATCGTCGTGAACGCGTTGGTTGGGCCCTGCGGGCTCACCCACACCGCCGCGTTGGCACCCACCGCGCGCGCGGCGGCGCCCAACCCGCGCTGCAGGTTGTCTGCGGCGCCGTCGATCGCCACGCTGCCGAACACCGCCACCGCGCCGGTGGCGGCGATCGCCAGCGAGCGCGTGCGTGTACGTTTGGTGCGCAGTTCCACCAGTGCGATCCGCGTGCACGCCGCATACAGTGGACGCTGCAGCCGCTCGAAGATCGCGAGGATCGCGTCGAGCGCCGCCGGCAGCAGCAGCAGCAGCGCCGCCACCAGCGCCACCGCGCCAAGCAGCGCCGACTGCGGGCGCGCCAGCAGGATCGCGGTGGTGAGCGCCAAGCAGCCCGCCCCCAGCGCGCCGCGCCACGCCAGCGCGCGCACCCGCGGCCCCCGCCTGCGGCCGTGGGCGTTGCCGAGCACGTCGCTCGCGCGCAGCCGCCCGGCGATCGCGTCGCCCAGCGGCGCCAGCACGCCGATCGCGGCTGCCGCCATGCCGGCGGCGCTCGCCAGCGCCAGGCTCTGCCAGGTGACGATCCGCTGTTCGCCGACCGCGAACGCAAACGCCAGATAGCCGGGTTCGGCTCCGAACACGAAGATCGACAGCGCCTCGCCCAGCGCCAGCCCCAGCAGCGTGCCCAGCACGCCCAGCACGAGCGCGTCGAACGCCAGCACCTGCACGATCATCGCGCGCGTGGCGCCGCGCCGGCGCAGCGTCTCCACGAGATTGCGGCGCAGCTGCACGGTGACCAGCATCGCGCTGAACGCGAACATGAAGCCCACCAACGCGCTGATCGCCGAAAACAGTGCCTCGCTCTGGTCGGCGGGCGCGGCCGCCGCCTCGAACAGCCGCGCGTCCCAGCCGGGGCCCACCACGTTCACCGGCCACCCCGCCGCCAGCTGCTGCAGCTCGACGCGCACCGAGCGTTGGTGGCCGGGCCGCACCTGCACGACGATGCGCGTCACCCGCCCGCGCAGGCCGGTCGCTTCCTGCGCGTACCGCAGCGGCGCGATCGCCACCGGGCTGCCCACCAGCGGGCCGATGTCGCCCGCGTCGAGGGTGGCGCCCATCAAGACCGTCAGCCGCCGTGCCCCCAGCTCAAGGCCCACCGGCTGCAACGCGTCGACGCCGATCTCATGCGCCACCGAGGTGGGCAGTGCCACCACTCGCAGCGTGCCCAGCGGGATCGCGTCGAAGTGCGCCAGCAGCGAGCCGCCGAAGCGCACGTAGCGGGGGTCGCCGGCGATCAGTTCCACCGCGCAGCGCCCGCGCGGGCCGATCACCGTCGCGCGCGCCTCCAGCACCGGCTCGGCGCCGATCACGCCCGGCAGCGCGCGCACCCGGTTGGCCAGTCGCTGATCGAAGCCGGCGGCGTCGCGCGCCACCAACTGCAGGCTGGCGCTGCCCACCACGCCGCCGGTCAGCTGCCGGATGGAGCCGTCGAGGCTGGTCGAGGCCACCTGCGAGGCGAACAGCAGCGCGACCCCCACGGCGATCCCCAACACCGCCAGCAGTTCCTGCACCAGTACCAGCCGCGCGCGCAGGCGGGCGCGGTAGAGGTAGAGGATCTCCCATCTGGCCATCGCCTACTCGGTGCTCGCAAGCGAGGGCCACAGATGCACGGCGGGGGACGCCTGCGGCCGGCACTCCCGCAAACGTCCGTCGCGCAGTTCGTGGACGCGGTCGGCAAACGCGGCCGCCTGCGGATCGTGGGTGGCGAGCAGCACCGCGGTGCCGCGCTCGCGGCACAGTTCGGAAAGCAGCGCCAGCACCTCGCGGCTGCGGTGCGTGTCGAGGTTGCCGGTGGGCTCGTCGGCCAGCACCAGCTTGGGCTCGGTGGAGAGCGCCTGCGCGATCAGCACCCGCTGGCGCTCACCCATCGACAGCTGCTCGGTGTGGTGGCGCATGCGCGCGCCGAGACCCAGCCGTTCCAACAGCGGTTCGACCCGCCGCTCGGCTTCGCGCGCGTGCGTCAGCCACAGCTTCAGCGCCGCGTTCTCGATCGCGCGCGCCCCCGCCAGGAGGTCGGAGGGAGCGCCGACGATCCCCACCTCGCGCAGCCGATAGCGCGCGCAGTCGTTTTCGCCGAGCGCCGACACCTCGCGCCCATCCACCAGCACGGCGCCGCTGTCGGGGCGCAGCAGCGCCGCCACCAGCATCAGCAGCGTGGTCTTGCCCGAGCCGCTCGGCCCGTACAGCGCCACCAGCTCGCCCGCGGCGATACTGCTCGACACGCCATCCACGGCGCGCACCGGCTCGCCGTCGCCGACCTGGTAGTGCTTCACCAGCTCGCGCAGCTCCAGCACGACGCTCACCCGCCCTCGCGCGGCGCCGGCGCGCGGCTCATCGGCGACCGCCTGCTGGCGGGGCCCATCGCGCTCACCGGGCGTCGCGCAGGCCCGGCCGCGAGACGCGCGAGGGAAACTCGATCACGTTCTCGGGCGGCTCGCGGACCCCGCCCCGCGGCGCCGGTACCACCTCGGCGAGGCTTTCGGCCGGCGGCAGCGGCGAGAGCGCGGCCAGCCGCCCGTCGGAGAGCGACAGCACGCGGTGCGAGCACAGCGCCGCCTCGGGATCTGACACGGCCATCAACACGCCGAGCCGGCGCTCCGCTGCGAGCGCCCGCACGAGCTGGCCCAGCGCGTCGGTCTCGCGCATCCCGAGGCCGTCGAGCACGTCGTCGATCAGCAGCAGTTGCGGCATTCCGGCGATCGCCTGGGCGATCTCCACCAGCGCGCGCTCCCAGTCGGACAGTTCCTCCCAGTGGCGCTCGGCGCACTGCTCGGCCCCGACCAGCTCCAGCGCCCGCAGCGCCTCCGAGCGCACCTCGCGCCGCCGGCGGCGGCCGCCGAGCGCCAGGCGCATGGCGACGTAATCGAGCATCTGCACGCCGATCCCGGGACCCTGGCGCCCGGCCATCCCGATCTGCTCGCGCAGCAGGCGCGCGTGCGCGCGATCGGAGAGGTGGCGCAGCTCGCGGTCGGCCAGCAGCACGCGGCCCTCCTCGGGCGCGGTCATGCCGGCGGCGATCCGCAGCAGCGTGGTCTTGCCCTGGCTGCGCATCGCCACCACCGACACCACCTCGCCGGCCGCCACCCGCAGCGTGGCGCGGCGCAGCAGCCAGTGCGCGTGCTCGCCGCGCCAGTAGCGCTTGCCGACGCCCTCCAGCGCGAGCACCGCGCTCATCCCACGCCCTCCTGCGCCCGCGCCTGCAGCTCTTCCAGCCGGCCGCGCAGCCGCTCCAAGCGCTTGAAGCGGGTTCCCCACATGGCCGCTTCGTCGCGCAGCACCGCGCGGTGAGCCAGCTGTGTGAAGCGCTCGGTCTCGGTGGTGCACCGCGGGGAGAGCAGCTCGGCCGCGCTGAGCCGGCCTTGGGCGGCGGCGAACATGCTGGCACAGGCGCGTTCCTCGGCGCGGATCGTGGCGATCAGCGGCGGCAGGTCGTCGGGCCCGCAGAACTCGACCTTGGCCTGCAGCTCCTCGCGCAGCGCCGGCGCCGCGGTGGAGCTGGAGCGCAGCCACGAACGGAAGTGGGCGACGCCCTGCGGCGTGGCCTCGTAGTGTTCCCCCCCGTCGGGCTGCTCGTCCGCCACCAGCCGCACGAGCCCCTGCCGGGACAGGCGGGCAAGCGCGTTGTGGCCGGTGGAGCGGGTGAACTGGGCGGAGCGGAAGCGCTCCACCAGCCGCCGGCCCAGTTGCGCGGCGCTGTCGGGCTGCTCGATCACCAGCCCCAGCACGGCCTCGCCGGCAGAGAGGCCAACTGTTCGCTTCCGTGGCATATCTGCGCGGGACGGTAGCGCAAACAAGCAGCCGGCGTCGTGTTTGTGGAATTGTCGTCACATACCATATCTCCCATAGGCCGAAATCGACGCAATCGCAACCCGCGCCCACCGGAAACGCGGGGTGAGGCCCGGGGCGAGACGCGGAGCCGTCGCAGACAGGTGGCTGCGCGAGACCGGGCGGTGCGGTTGGTGGGTCCAGTCGCCCTGCCAAGCTTCGCCGCGTCGATGCGCAACCGCGAGCGAAGACCCGTGTTACGAGTGGACATGCATGCCAACCGTTTCCCGCTCGTGGCGATCGTTGCGAGCGCCGCGTCGCTGTGCGTGGCGCTGCTGACCGCGGCGGCGCTGGCGTGCGTCGCTCCCGCGTCGGCGGGGGCGGTGCCGGCGTTGGAATGGAGGACGCACTCGATCGATCCCGGAGCGCTGAGCGGCGTTTCGTGCGCGTCGACGTCGCTGTGTGCGGCCGTCGACCGGTCGGGTCACGTGCTGATCAGCGCCGCGCCGGCCGCCGTGGGACCGTGGTCCTCACACGCGATCGACCCGGGGCACGCACTCACAGCCGTATCGTGCGCGCCCGGCGGCGCGTTGTGCGTCGCGGTGGACGACGACGGGCACACGCTGGCGAGCGACGACGCCGGCACGAGCTGGAGCGCGCCGCTCGACATTGACGGCACTGCTTCGCTCACCGGCGTCTCCTGTGCCTCCGCGTCGCTGTGCGTGGCGGTGGATCGCAGCGGCAACGTGTTCGTCAGCATCCACCCGAGCGCGAGCGCGTGGTCGTCGGGCCAGGCGATCGACGGGCACCCGCTGACCTCCGTGTCCTGCACGTCGGCGCCGTTGTGTGTGGCGGTCGACGAAGCAGGAGGGGCGCTGAGCAGCACCGATCCCGCCGGCGGCTCGTGGTCGGCGGCCCGCACGATCGACTCCAACCTCCTCGCCCCGACCCCCGTTTCGGCGTCGTGCGCGCCCGGCCCCGCCAATTCCTGCGTGGCGGTGAGCGCCGGCGAAGTTTTTGCGAGCGGCAATGCGGGTGCCTCCGCGTCCGCCACGTGGAACGCCACGCCGCTCGGCGGCGGCGCGCTCACCGGCGTTGCCTGCGAGGCGGCGGGCCTGTGCGTGGCGGTTGACGGTGGCGGCGATGCCTACGTCGGCGACAACCCCACCGCGGCGGCGCCGTCGTGGGCGCCGCCGAGCGACATCGACTCCCCCAACGCGCTGTCGGGCGTGTCGTGCGTCGCCGAAGGGCTGTGCGCGGCCGTGGACGGCGCCGGCGACGTTTCTGTCGCCACGGTCCCGCTGCCGGCTGTGGAAGCCAAAGTCCCCAACCCCGTCGACGTGGCCGAAACGGTGGCGGAAGTAAATGGCACGGTGAACACCAACGACGCCATCCTGTCCAGCTGCCGCTTCGAATACGGCACCAGCGAAGCGTATGGCCAGAGCGTGCCCTGTCCGGCGCTGGCGGCCGGCAGCGCCACCCAGACGATCGGCGCGCGTTTGGAAGGACTTGTGCCCAACGTCACCTACGACTATCGACTGGTGGCTGTCGGCTCCGGCGGCGAAGCGCGCAGCGCCAACGTCACGTTCAAAACCCCCGCCCCCCCGCTGGTGCAGCCGCACCCCTCGATCGGCGGGTTGCCGGCGCTCGGGCAGCGCCTCACGTGCAAATCGGGCGTGAGCGGCACCGGCGCAGCCGCCGCGACGCTCGGCTACGCGTGGCTGCGCAACACCCGCGCGATCGGCGGCGCCACCAGCTCTACCTACGCGGTGGCGGGCGCTGACGTGTCCCAGCACCTGCAGTGCCGCGTCACCGCCACCAACGCCGGCGGCAGCGCGACAGCGACCAGCGCGCTTGTCACCGTGCCGGCCGGCGAGCTGGGCGCGATCTCCGAGACGCAGGTGGGGAGCCCCCGCGTGGCCGGTCGCACGGTGAGCGTGCCCGTCACGTGCTCGGCGCAGGCCGCCGGCAGCTGCACGATCACGCTGCGCCTCACGGCGGTGGAGACGTTGCGCCGCGGGCGCGTGGTGGCGGTGGCCGCACGCGCGCAAGCGGCCGCGCGGCGCAACTCCACGCACAGGACGGTGACCGTGGGCGCCGTCACCGCGCACCTGCCGGCCGGCCACCGCGGGACGGTCACGGTCGCGCTCAACGCCACCGGCCGCGCGCTGCTGAAGCGCGTGCACAAGCTCGCCGCCAAGCTGTCGGTGAGCGGCACCGTGGTGGGCGCGATCGGCGCACAACTTCGCACGGCGACCGTCACCTTCGGCGCGAGCGCCGGCAGGGCCTCCTCACGCCGCAGGCGATGAGCGCGATCGGCAAGGTGTGCACGGTATGCCTGGCGATTCTCGCGCTGTCGTCGAGCATCGCCGGCGCCCACACACGTGTCGCACATCACCGGCGCACCCTCGCGCACAAGGCCGGCGGCGCGGCGACGCCGGTGAGCGTGCTGGCGCCGACACCGTACATGGGCTGGGACAGCTATTTCGCGTTCGGCTCCCACTACGACGAGGCGACGATCCTCGAGCAGGCCTCGCAGATGCGCACCAAAGGGCTGATCAAAACCGGCTACAACTACCTGTGGCTGGACGTGGGCTGGTGGGAAGGCAAGCGAGGCGCCGCCGGTGAAATCACGGTCAACCCCAAACAGTGGCCGCACGGGATGAAGTGGCTGGTGAGCACCCTGCACGCGGCGGGGCTGAAGGTGGGTTTGTACACCGACGCCGGCAGCGAAGGGTGCGGCGGCAAGACGCAGGGCAGCTACGGCCACTACCAGCAGGACGTCAACACGTTTGCCGCGTGGGGCATCGACGCGGTGAAGGTCGACTTCTGCGGCGGCGTCCGCCAGGGTCTCGCTCCGGCGCGCGCGTACGGGGAATTTCACGAAGCGATCGTCCACAACTCCAGCAACCGCCCGATGCTGCTGTCGATCTGCGACTACCTGCAGCCCGGCCAGTTCGAAAGCGAAGTGCCGACCTTCGAAAACTCGTCGTTCGCCTCCTACACGTTTGGCCCCAGCGTGGGCAACAGCTGGCGCACCGACACCGACGTGGGGGTGCCGGGCGACGTGGAGTGGTCCAGCGTGCTGCGCAACCTCGACGCCGACGCCGCCAACCCCGAAGCGGCGGGGCCGGGACACTGGAACGACCCCGACTACCTCGGCCCCGACCAGGGGATGTCGGCGGCGCAGTTTCGCGCCCAGTTCAGCATGTGGGCGATGCTGGCGGCGCCGCTGATGATCAGCGAGGACCTGCTGTCGATGTCGAGCGCCACGCGCACCACCGTGACCAACCGCGAAGCGATCGCGATCGACCAGGACCCCGCAGGGTTGCAGGGCCGTCTGCTGGAAGGCAACAGCGAAGCCGAGGTGTGGGTGAAGCCGCTGGCCAACGGCACCCGCGCGGTGGCGCTGCTCAACCGCTCCTCCAAAACGCTTCAGATCGACACGACGGCCGCTGCCGTGGGGATGCCTGGCGCGCCCGCGTATCAGGTGCGCGATGTGTGGACGGGCTCCGTCACCAACACCACCGGCGCGATCGGTGCCGGTGTGCCGCGAGAATCGGTGGTGCTGTTCCGCGTGTCGAGCGCCGCGCGGGCGATCGAAGCGGTGCCGCGTCGCTAGCGGTCGGCGGCCGTCGCCGCCGGCCCTGCCGCTTATGCCGCCCCGGCGGCGATCAGCTCGTCGTCGCGGCGGTAGCCGAGCCGCGCGGAGATGCGGTCGGCGGTGGCCACCAGGTGGGGGCCGAGATGGTCGATGAGATCCTGCAGGGAGATCATGGTGCTGTGCGCCGCCATGTTGACGGCGGCGACGACCTCGCGCGAGTCGGAGCGGATCGGCGCGGCGATCGAGTGCAGACCCTGCGTGAGCTCCTGGTCGTTGACGGCGAGGCCGTCATCGCGGATGCGCTCGAACTCGATGGCGAGCAGCCGCTTGGAGGTGATCGTGCTGGGGGTGCGCCGCTCGAGTTTGATTTCGGCGAGCAGCTCGCGCCGCTCGATCTCGGGGAGACTGGCGAGCAGCAGCTTGCCCATCGCCGTGCAGTAGGCCGGCAGGCGCGAGCCGATCGCCAGGCCGAGGTCGATCCGCTGCTGGCCGCGGCGGTGCGAACGGGAACGGGCCACGTACACGATCTCAGGGCCGTCGAGCACGGCGACGTTGATCGTGTAGCCGGTGCGCCGGCGCAGCTCGTCGAGGTACGGCTGGGAGTGCTCGCGCAGCGAGGTGGAGTTGAGCGCCGACATCCCCAGATCGGTGACGTGCAGGCCGAGGCGGTACTTGCGCGACGCGCCCTGCTCGAGATAGCCGAGCGCCACCAGCGTGATCACGTAGCGGTGGGTGGTGGAGCGGCTCATGCCGAGCGCGTCGGCGATGTCGGCGATCCCCTGCACCGGGCGCTCGGGGGTGAAGCAGCCGAGGATCGCCAGCCCGCGCTCCAGCGACTGCGAGTAGCGCGGCTCGCGCAGGCTGGGAACGGCCCACTCGTTTTGAGGTGCTGAGGTGCGCGGCATCTGTGATCTCCTTATGGAAACTGGCTTCGTCGAAGGGCTGCGCAACCGCGATCGGGAGCCGTTGCCCATTCACAAGATCCGTTCGTGGATCTCGCCAACCCAAATGTTACCCCAGACCAGGCGTTTGGAAACATTGGGTCTCGATAGTAGGTATTTTGAACACATTGGCGGCGCCGCGCGGGGCGGGTGCGGCCGCCGGGCGACGGATCGGGCGCCGCTCAATCGGGCGTGGGCGCGGTTTCGGCCTCGCGCACGTGGGCGGTGTAGGCCTTGTAGGTCTCGAATTCCTCCACGTCCACATAGTTGGCCAGCCCGCGGCGCTGGGCGGCGCGCAGCGCGGGCGGCAGCGGGGCGCGCAGGTCGCCGGGGAGCGCCTGTTCTTCGAGTGTGACCCACAGTTCCTCTTCGAGCGCCCCCGCCGCCCCGGCGGTGTTGGCCAGCTCCAGTTGCCCACCCGACGTGGAGTAGTCGTAGAGCTCGAATTCCTGGCCGGCCGGTTCGACCGTGACCGAGCTGGCGCGCCAGTTGGAGTAGAGCGCGAGCTTGCCGCGCTGGGTGCGCAGCGCCACGACGTGGCGTGGCGCCGAGGCGGCGTACGGTTCGACGGCGAACTCGGTGACGTCCTCGTCGGTGGCGTGCAGCACCCACGGCCGGCCGGGCGCGGAAGGGTTGGCGCAGATCGCGGCGAGGTTGTGCCGATGCGCGAGGTGGCGGTAGCGCGCTTCGGCGCGCCACCGCGAGGAGCCGGTTGCGAGCGTGAGCAGCAGCGGCACGACATCGACCGAGGAGGTCAGCTGCGTGCGCCCCAGCGCCGGCGCGGCCGTGGCCAGGCCGCGGTGGTCGCGCACATACAGCGGCACCCGGATCGCCTCCTCGTAGGCCGAGGCGCCCTTGCCGCGCATCCCGTGCGAGCCGCCGTACTCGCCGTGGTCGGAGGTGAACACCACCACCGTGTTGGCCTGCACCGCGGGCTGGGCGGCCAGCGCCGAGAGCACCGCGCCGATCTGCGCGTCGACGTAGTTTTGCAGCATCAGGTAGGTGTTCATCAGCCCCGTGAAGGCCGTGATCGCTTCGGCCCCGGTGAACGGGACCTCGCCGAAGGAGCGCGCGGAGGTGTCTTGCAGCGAACGCTGCAGCTGCGGCTTGCGCTGCGCTTCGAGCGCTTCGGGTGTCTCGAAGTTGGGCGGTAGCGCATCGGCGAGCGCCGGCGGGGAGCTCTCCGCGAGAATCCGTTCGGTGAAGCGGTACCACCAGGCGATGTCGTGGGGGTTGACGAACGACACGGTGGCGCACCACGGCTGGTTGGCGCCCTCGGCGGCGAGCCATTCGATGAACTGCGCGGCGATTTCCGGATCGACGGCGGTGCCCTGCCCGGGGGAGCCGTTGGGCGAGGGGTAGGTGCCGCCGGAGAAGCCGTACTGCTCGAGCGACGTGTCGGGGTTGGGGTTGAGGTGCCACTTGCCCCACCACCACGTGGAGTAGTCGAGCTCGCGCAGGAGTGTGCCCCAGGTGGGAAAGCCGGGGTCGAGGCGGCTGTTGCCGGTGATCAGGCAGCCGGTTTGATGGGAGTAGAGTCCGGTCACGAGCGCGCCGCGCGAGGGCGAGCAGTCGTTGGAGGCGGTGTAGTGGCGTTCGAAGCTCACCGCGCCGGCGCGCAGCGAGGCGAGGTTGGGCATCAGCGCGGCGGTGGAGGCGGCGGCGGGCATCCACGCGGGCGTGCGCAGCTGGTCGACGACGATCACGAGGATGTTGGGCGCACGCCCGCCAGGCGGTTGGCGCGTGTGCCGTCTGGAGGCGGGGTGCGTGCCCCCCGAGCGCCGATGGGCGCCCAGCGCCAAGCCGCCGGCGGCGAGCAGCCCCTGCTTGAGGAACGTGCGGCGATCGCTGGCGGCGTCCGCGCCGGCGGCGTGGATGTCGGTCGGGTTGAGGGGCACCGTTTTCTTTGTCAACAACGTGCGCGCGCTGGTGGTGCGCTGTGACAGAGGGATTTTTAATGATTTGGGTTGGGATCGGCCGTCACGCCGGCGGCGGTGGCCGCTGCCGCACGCCTGTCGCTCCGCGCGACAGCGATGTGCCGGGGCGTCGTGGTGAAGCGCGGCAGCTCCAGCTCGATCCGCGCCCCACCCTCGGCGCTTTGGCCGGCGCGCACAGTGCCGCCGTGGGCTTCGGCGATGGCGCGCACGATCGCCAGCCCGAGACCGGCGCCCCCCGAGGCCCGGTCGCGCGCGGCGTCGGTGCGGTGGAAGCGGTCGAATACGCGCTCGCGCTGTGCCGGCGCGATCCCCGGGCCGTCGTCCTCCACAACCAGCCGCAGCCGGCCATCGGCCGCAGACTCACTCGCAAAACGCTCGCCGCCGGGCGACTCGGGCGATTCTCCCGGCGCTTGCGCCGACAGGCGCACGAGGCCGGCGGGGGCGTCGGTGTGGTCGATCGCATTGGCGATCAGATTGCGCAGCGCCTGCGCCAACCGGTCGGGGTCGGCGTGCAGCGTGCCAGCCGGCACGTCGCCCAGTTGGAAGCGCCGCGGCGCGATGAGGCTGGCGCCATCCCACAACTCCGGCACGAAGCTCTGCAGATCGATCGGCTGGGGGCGCAGGAACTGGGCCTGCTCGGCCTTGGCGAGCACCAGCAGGTCGTCCACCAGCCGGCTGATGCGTGCGATCTCCGCTTGCGCCAGGCGCTCCACGCGGCGCACCTCCGCCGGTGAGGGGTGGGGCTGAGCGGCCAGCACCTCCAGCTGCCCGCGGATCACGGTGAGCGGCGTGCGCAGCTCGTGCGAGGCGTCGGCGACGAACTCGCGCTGGCCGGCGAATGCGTCGGTGAGGCGGTCGAGCATGTGGTTGAACGCGTCCGCCAGCACCTGCACCTCGCGCGCCTCGCGCTCGACGTGGTGGATGCGCGGGTGCCGGCCCACCTTCGACAGGCCGCCGCCGTCGACCTGCGCCGCCACCGCCGCCATCCGCCGCAGCGGGCGCGAGAAGCGGCTGCCGATCCACAGCGACGCCAACAGCGCCGCCGCCAGCGCGATGAGGCCGGCGAGGATGAACGCCCTGGCCACACCGCGCTGGGCGCGCGCCACGCTCGCCAACGGCTCCCCCACGCCGATCGTGACCGGCACGCGAGCCTCGCCGGCACCGGGCAGGCGCAGCCAGCGCTCCAGCAGCCGCAGCTGTCCGACGTCGGGCAGCTGCGGCGTGGAGAAGCCGGGGTGCGGAACCAGCAGCACCCGCGCCGCTCGGTTCTCCTGTTCTTGCACGGCCACGCTCTCGCCGTCGTCGGGTGCGTGGTTGCCGAACAGCTCGGGCGTGTTGGTCGCCGTGCCGGCGCCCGCCACCCGCACGAACAGCACAGTGGAGCTGACGTTGAACGGCTGGCCGCGCACGTACGCGCGCGCCGCCGCCAACGCCGCGCCGGGCGAGCGCGCGCCCGCGGCGATCAGCGCCTGCCGGAGCTCGCCGGCGTCGCCCTTGATCGCGGTGTCGATCTGGCGACGCAGCTGGGTGCCGGTGCCGCGGTAGACGGCGAAGAAGGTGATCGCCGAGGAGGCCACCACCACCAGCGCCACCCACGCCGCCAACCGCCAGCGCAGGCTGCCGGCGATCTCGCGCAGACGCCGGGGAGCCCTACCGAGCATGGTCGGCGCGAGCATCGCGGGCCCCGCTCGCCGGCGATTCGCCGGCCGTGTCGCCATCGAAGCGGTAGCCCACCGCGCGCACCGTGTGGATCGGCGCGGGGGCTTGGTGCCCGCCCACCCCGCGCAGCTTGCGGCGCAGATAGCCGACATACACGTCCACGATGTTGGTGGCGGGGTCGTGCTCGTAGCCCCACACCGCGCTGAGGATCTGCTCGCGCGACACCACCCGCCCGCGGTGGCGCATGAGGTGGGCCAGCAGCTCGAACTCGGTGCTCGACAGCGTCACCGGCTGGCCCGCGCGACGCACCCGGCGCGAGAGCAGATCCATCTCGATGTCGCCCGCGCGCAACACGGTGCCTGAGCTTTGTTCCGCCACGCGCAGCTGGGCGCGCACGCGCGCCAGCAGCTCCGCCAGCGAAAACGGCTTAACCAGGTAGTCCACCGCGCCCCCGTCCAGCCCCGCCACGCGATCCTCGAGCTCGCCTCTGGCCGTCAGCACGATCACCGGCAGCGCGGGCTTGGCTGCCCGCAGTGCGGCCAGCACCTCCATGCCGCCCCTGCGCGGCAGCATCAGATCGAGCACCACCGCGTCGAAGCCCTCCTGCAGCGCACGCCGCTCGCCCTCCTCGCCGTCGTGGGCGGCCGCCACCACGAACCCCTCCGCCTCCATGCCGCGCCGCACGAAATCCACGATCCCCGGCTCGTCCTCGATCAGCAGGATCGACGATTGCGGCGAGTGGCCCATCCGGGCCCAGGATAGGGCGCGGATGAGGCGCCGGAGAGCGTGTGGGGTCGGCACGGCGAATCGTGTGAGCTCTCTCATCTGGCGATTACGCGACTCTTAGCGGGCGGGCCGACACTCGTGCCGATGGGGATCGGACGGCTGACGGCGGGAGGCAGCGACGGCAACGAGCGGCTGACCACCGTCGCGGGGATCGTGCTGCTGGTGTTGCTGGCGGCGCTGGGCGTGACGATTGTGCGGATCGGCCCGCTGATCTGGGAGCACCTGTTCATCGGGCTGCTGCTGCTGGGGCCGGTGGCGCTGAAGCTGGCCAGCACCGGGTATCGCTTCGTGCGCTACTACACCCGCAACCCCGTCTACCTGCGCAAGGGCCCCCCGCCCGCCTATCTGCGAGTGCTCGGCCCGGCGGTGGTGCTCAGCACGGTGGTGGTGTTCGCCAGCGGGGTCGCGCTGCTGCTGGCCGGCACCAGTGCGCGTTCGACGCTGTTCCCGATCCACAAGTTCAGCTTCTTCGTGTGGCTGGCCGTCACCGGCCTGCACGTGCTCGGACATCTCCCCGACGTGCTGCCCGTGGTGAGCGGCGGCTGGCGGATCGACCGCGCCGGCACGCTCGTGCGGCCCGATCCGCTGGCGCGCCCGGAGCCGCTGCGCTCGGGCCGCGCCGGCCGCGCGTTCGCGCTCACCGCGGCGATCGCTTTGGGACTGGCGCTGGCGTTGGTGCTGGTGCCGCAGTACGGGCCGTGGCTGCACTACCACCACCACGTCCTCGCCGGTCGCTGACGTGGGAAGGGGGTCGCCGGTTCTTATGGAAGCTCTCACGCCTCCTTTAGCGTCGGCTTGCGTTTGGAGGGCACACTGAGCGTCATCGTCCACCGGTCGCGCGGTTTCCCAGCCCGCGGTGTCTCAGCCATCTCCCGTTGCGATGTCCCACCACCCGCACACCTCACGCACCCGCGACGCCGCGCTGCGGCGGCTGCGCCACGCCAACCGTTGGCTGATCGGCGGCAGCGCCGCGCTTACGGGCGTGCTCACCGCGGTGGCCGCCAGCGCTTTTCCGGGTAAAACGCTCAAACAAATCCACGGCTCCCCCACCCGCGACTCCCAGCGCTCCACGCACGCCGGCAATCACGGGAGCGGTACCGCCACCGGCGGCTCCTCCACGCTCAAAGCCCCTTCGCAGGCGCCGCAATCCAGCCAAGGCAGCGCGTCGACCGAGGGCTCAGCCGGCTCGGAATCCCAGTCGGACGGTAGCGGCGCATCCACCGAATCGGGCTCCGCGGCCGAACCCGGGGGCTCCGCGGCCGGAGGGTCGTCGGGGGCCGGCGAATCGGCGTCCGGTTCGAGCTCCGCGGGCAGGGAAACCGGCTCGGCGGCGCCCACCGAAACCGAAGCGCCCGTCACTTCGGGGGGATCGTGAGGCGCGCGCGCTCGGCGGGCCCGTCCGTGCGGCGCGCCGCCACGGCGCGCTGGCAGGCGCTCGGAACCGGCGTGGTTGTGCGCGTCACCGACCCGTCGTGGCTGGATCGCGCCGGGGCGATCCTCGCACGCGAGCTGCGCGAGATCGATCTCGCGTGCAGCCGCTTTCGCGCCGACTCCGAGCTCAGCCGGCTCAACGTCGCCGCCGGTGGCCCGCCGGTGGCGGTCTCGCCCCTGTTCGCCGAGGCGCTCGGGGTTGCGCTGCGCGCCGCCGCGCTCACCGACGGGGACGTCGACCCCACCGTGGGCTCCGCGCTGGTGCTGGCGGGATACGACCGCGACTGGTCGCTGATCCAATCCGCGCCGAACGCCCCCACCGCGCGGGCGGCTGCCGCGCCCACGCTCGTTGCGCAACGGCGCGGCGGCCATCGCACCGTGGCGTTCGACCCGCTGCGCCGCACCGTGCGCCTGCCGTGCGGGATCGCGCTCGATTTCGGCGCCACCGCCAAAGCGCTGGTCGCCGATCGCGGTGCCCGCGCGATTCACGCCGCCGCCGCCGGCTGCGGAGTGCTGGTGGCGGTGGGCGGCGACATCGCCACCGCTGGGCCGGCGCCGGTGGAGGGGTGGCGCATCCACGTCACCGACGACCACCGCGCCGGGCCCGACGCGCCCGGGCAGACCGTCGCGATCGCCGGCGGCGGGCTCGCCACGTCCAGCGTCGCCGTGCGCCGCTGGCGGCGGGGAGGGCAGACGATGCACCACATCATCGACCCCACCAGCGGCGCGCCCGCGCGCGGGCCGTGGCGCACCGTGTCGGTCGCCGCCGGGGACTGCACCGACGCGAACATCGCCGCCACCGCCGCGCTTGTGCGCGGGGCGCGCGCGCCCGCGTGGCTGGAGCGCCAGGGACTGCCGGCGCGGCTGGCGGGCCACGACGGCGCGGTGCTGCGCCTCGGGAGCTGGCCGGCCGAATGACCCTTCTCCCCCTCCCCATCGCCGCGGCCGGGCCGAGCGTCGACTGGTACCTGACCCGCTCCACGGGGGCGGTTGCACTGCTGCTGCTGAGCGTTGCCGTCGCGCTCGGGGTCGCCGACGTGCGCCGCCTCGCCACGCCTGGTTGGCCGCGGTTCGTGATCGACGCGCTGCACCGCAACGTGTCGTTGCTGGCGCTCGTGTTCCTCGCGCTCCACGTCGTCACCGCCGTGCTCGACTCGTTCGCCTCGATCTCGCTCACTGCGGCATTCGTTCCGTTCGTCGGCTCCTATCGGCCGTTCTGGCTGGGGCTGGGGGCGGTCGCCTGCGACCTGATGCTCGCCGTGATCCTCACCAGCCTGCTGCGCCGGCGCGTCGGGCAGCGCGTGTGGCGGGCCACGCACTGGCTGGTGTACGCGTGCTGGCCGATCGCGCTGCTGCACACGCTCGGCACCGGTAGCGACGTCAAAGCCGCGTGGCTGCTGCTGCTCTCGCTCGGTTGCCTGGCGCTGGTGCTCGGCGCCGTGCTGGTGCGCGTTTTCGCCGACCTCACGCGCAACCGGGTCCGCGGGCGCGGCCTGGCGCTCGGCGGCGCCGGGGCATTCGCGCTGTTCCTCGCGTTGTGGCTGCCGTCGGGGCCGCTTGGCTCCGAATGGGCGCGGCGCTCCGGCACGCCGCCGGCCCTGCTCGGCCACCGGGCCGCCAAGCGCTCCAAAATCGTGGTGAGCCGGTGAGCGTTCGCCAGCCGCTTGCCGACTCGCGCGTCTACCTCGCCGAGCGCTCGACCCCGCGCGAGCGCGGGGAGCCCGGACTGCCGCGGCTGCTCTCCGGGATCCCCGCGAGCGGCGCGCTCCCGCTCGGGGAGCACCTCGCGCTGCACGGACCGCTGCCCGCCTCGCACGGGCGCGGCTGGACGCGCGCCCGCCGCGGCGACGGGGCGCTGATCGAGGAGGTCGAACGCGCCGGCCTGCTGGGGCGCGGCGGCGGCGCCTTCCCCACCGCCGCCAAGCTGCGTGCCGTCGCCGGCGCCGCGCGCTCCACGCTCGGCGGGCGGCCGATCGTCGTCGTCAACGCCGCCGAGGGCGAGCCCGTTTCGGCCAAGGACCGCACGCTGCTGCGCTCCCTCCCCCACCTCCCGCTCGACGGCGCGCTGCTCGCCGCGCGCGCGGTCGGCGCGCGTGAGGTGTTGGTGGGGGTGTGCGAGTCGCGGCCCGAAGTCCGCGAAGCGCTGGCGAGCGCACTCGCCGAACGCCGCGCGCATGGCGCCGACGCGCTGGCCGGCACGATCGACGTGCAACTTCACCCCGTCCCCCATCGCTACGTCGCCGGCCAGGAGTCGGCGCTCGTCAACCATCTCTCCGGCGGTCCCGCGCTGCCCACGTTCACGCCGCCGCGGCCGTTCGAAAGGGGCGTTCGGGGGCGGCCCACGCTCGTCTGCAACGTCGAGACGCTCGCCCATTGCGCGCTGATCGCCCGCCACGGGGCGGAGTGGTTTTGCGAGCTCGGCACCGACGAGCAGCCGGGCTCGGCGCTCGTCACGCTCGCCGGCGCGGTGGTGCACCCCGGCGTCTACGAGATCGAGCACGGCTCCTCCCTCGGCGCGCTGCTCGACGCCGCCGACGGCCCCACCGCCGAGGTCCGCGCGGTGCTGCTCGGCGGCTACTCCGGCGCCTGGGTCGACGGTTCGTGGCTACCGCAGCTGGCGCTCTCCGACCGCCAGCTGCAGCCCTATGGCGCCTCGCTCGGCGCGGGCGTGGTGCTCGTGCTCTCCACGCGCGCCTGTCCGGTCGCCGAGCTCGCGCGGCTCACGCGGTGGCTGGCCTCGCAGAGCGCCCGACAGTGTGGGCCATGCGTGTTCGGTCTCGATGCGATCGCCACCGTCTTCGAGCAGCTCGTCCTCCCCCTGGCGCTCGACCGGCGCGGCGCCGAGCGGCGCCTGCGCACGCTCGCCGCGACCGTCGACCGGCGCGGCGCCTGCGGCCATCCCGACGGCGTTGCGCGCCTGGTCGCCAGTGCTGTCGAGGTGTTCGCCGACGAGCTCGCCCAGCACGCCCGCCGCGGCCCCTGCGCGGCCTGTTCGCGTCCCTCCGAGCTGCCGGGTCTCGCGCGATGACGAAACTCAACCTCCCGCCGCCCGCGGCCGACACCCTCCAGCGGCCCGCGAGTGCCGCCACCCTACCGCCGCTCCCTTCGACGGCACCATGAGCCCCGTCCACCGCCTGCGCGTCAACCCGATCGCCTGCGAGGCGCACGGCATGTGCCACGAGCTGCTGCCCGAGCGCATCTCGCTCGACGAGTGGGGCTATCCGATCCTCGACGGCGCCCCGCTCGACCCGGCGTTGCTCGCGCACGCCCGCCGCGCCGCCGCCGCGTGCCCCACGTTTGCGCTCCTGGTCGAGCAACGGCGGCGCGATTGACTGAACGACGTTACGGCCGATGCGTCCTGCGATAGCCCTACCTTGTCGCCATGGCGAACATGTCCCGAGGAAGTAGCGCTCGAACTATCGCGTGCTGCGCTTGAATCCCAGGACGGTAGCGAGAATCAGCGACAGACACGGGCGCTGACCGATTGATTCGCTGATGACTTCGGACGTCCCCGAACGGATACGGCTCGACCCAGAGCCCCGCCGGGCCCGCCGAGCACTCGGTGCGGTCCCCACATCAGACATCACCTCCGATCACCCCGCCCGCTCCTTCGAGGCCAACCCAGTTTGGTTGGCCGGCAGGCCTGGTTGGCACGCGAAAAATGTGTCGCAACGACGCCCAACCTCAGCGCGGCGGTAGCTGGGATGGGCGGCCGCCGGTCCGTGGCGGCCGCCCATCGAAGCGGCCCTGGCAGGGGCTGCTGCCTACGTGACTCCGCGACCGGCCCAATCCTTCCCAATGCTCCTCGCCGGCGCCCGGTCCGATGCGCGACCGCCTACCGCGGTCGCCGGGACGCCGCTGTGGTCGACGTGCACGCCAGCGTCGGTCGCTGCGATCGCCGGGACGCCGCCGCGGTCGCCGTGACGCTCATCGCGCAGTCGCTGTGGCGGTCCTCACGAGTTGGTGATGGTGGCGGTCCTCACGAGTTGGTGATGGAGCTCCCGCTCGGAGACATCACGTACCAGGCGGCGCCGAACCCGGTGCTTCCCTGACCGGTTGTTTCGCCGGCCTGCGAATCGCCCGTGTACCAGTACAGCGGGTGACCGTTGTAGGTCACCTGTTTGACGCCGCCCGCGCGCGTGGTGGTGCCGAGGTCGGCGGCCATCGCCCCGCCTTCGGCCTTCGGGGCGCCCGTGGTGGTCACCGGCGGCCACACCTGCGCACATGCCCCCGAGCACGCCGAGGTCGAGCCCTTGTCGGCTTCCCACAGGTACACCGTCAGATGCTTCGGTCCCGCGACCAGAATCGTGCCGAGGCTGGTGTGCTCGGTGGCGATCGCGGTACCGCCGCTTGCGGCGCTTGTGGTCGTTGCACCGGTTGTCCCGGTCGAGCCCGCGGCGGGCGTGCCGCTCGTCGTGGTGCTCGCGCTCGTCGACGGGTAGCCGCTTGCTTCGGTCTTACCCGAGCTGCCGCCGCTGGAGCCGCAGCCGCCGACCGCGATGCCCGCGATCGCCAAAGCGGTTGTTGCAAGAAAAGATGGGTGTCGCACGCTTGTCTCCTGAGTTTTGGTTGTCGGGGTCGGTGGTTGTGGTCGGACCCGGTTGGTTGGGGCTCCCTGTGCGGGTGGGTCGGTTGTGGTTGTCACGCGCGCCTGGGAGTTGCTCCGGTTTGCGCTCCGGTACCGCTCCAGACGCCCCTACGATTGCAAACCTTTCACCTGCGGTCGCTACAGTCGAGCCTGTGCCTGCGCTCGACCCCGAGTCGTTGCCGCGCCATCTCGACCGGCTCTACCGTGCCGCGTGGGCGCTGTGCGGCTCTCCGCACGAGGCCGAAGACCTCGTCCAGGAGACCTTCGCGCGCGTGCTCGCACGGCCCCGAACGCTGCGCGGCCAGGACGAGCTCGCGTACCTGATGACCGTACTGCGCAACACATTCCTTACCGAGCGCCGCACCGCTGCGCGGCGCCCGCGCGCCAGCGTCACCACGCTCGAGGAAGCCAATCCCGTCGACCAGCGCACCGGCGAGCGGCCGGCCGAGGCGCTGCAGACGCACGAGATCTTCGCCGCCGTCGCCGGCCTGCCCGACCGCTACCGCCTTGCGCTCGTCGCCTGCGACGTCGTAGGGCTGTCCCACCGCGAGGCGGCCCGCGCGCTCGAGACAAAGGAGGCGACCGTCGCCACACGCCTGTTCCGCGCGCGCCGCTTCGTCGTCCGGGCACTCGAGGCCTCCTCGCCGTCTCGGGAAGATCCCGCTTCGCCCTCCTCGGAGGACGGGTCGATGCCGGCGCTGGAGGGCGCTTCGCCACCGTCGCGGGAGGAAACGCCCTCGCCGTCGCGGGAAGATCGGCCGCCCGAGCAGCGTCTTACCGAGAGGAGCACCACGTGAGTCGTGAGCCAGAGGACATCCATGCAGCGCTGGCGGCGCTCGCCGACGGCACGCTGCCCGACGACCGGCACGGGTCGGTGCTGGCGCGCGTGGCCGAGTCGCCGGAGCTGGCCGCGGAGCTGGAAGACCAGCGTCGCGCGGTGCTGCTCGTGCGCTCGCTGGAGCGGGTCGAGGCCCCCGATCTGCTGCGCCGCTCGATCGAGCTGGCCGCCGCCGGTGCCGGCCGCACCAGGGGCGCCCATGCGGGTGCCGGCGATCCCGTGACCTCGCGGGTGGTGGGTGGTCTTGCGGGCGACACGCCACTTGCGCGTCGGGCAACACGCGGCTCGCGCTCGGCCCTACTCAGCCCGCCGCGATCGAAGCCGGAAGGCACTCGCCGTTGGCTCGCATCCCCGTTTCGGCCAATGGCAGCGCTTGCGCTCGGTGCCGCCGTGGCGGTGGTGCTCGTCCTGGTGCTCACCACCGGGGGCGGCACCAGCTCCTCCCCGCCCACCGTGCTGCAGGCCTCGCATGCGGGGCTGCTCGCCGCCACCGGCGGCGCACCGGCCGAGAGCCGACACAACAACCACCAGCTGTCGATTTCCGCCGCCGGCATCGCCTACCCCTACTGGGGCGGCTCGCTCGGCTGGAGTGCCACCGGGGCGCGCACCGACACGGTCGACGGGCGCACAGTCACAACCGTCTTCTACGACAGCCACCACGGGCGGCGGATCGGATACTCGATCGTCTCCGGCCCCGCACTGGCGGTTCCCGCCGGCAGCGCCGCGGTACAGCGGCAGGGTCTCGGTTTCCACGTCGTCGGCCGCGGCAATCCAACGATCGTCACCTGGCGCCAGGCCGGGCATACGTGCATCCTCACCGCTCACGGCGTCAGCGCGGACACGCTGACGCACCTCGCCGCCTGGGCGCGGGCGTGATCTGCCGTTAGGCCCGCGCAGACAACGGTCGGAAACGGAGGGGCTCCACGGTCGGCAATCGCTGTATGGTTGGTCTTACGTGCGCCGAACCATCTCCAAGGTCAGAACTCTGTGTGCAGCGCTCGCCCTGCTCGCGTGGGGCTGCGCGCCCGCGCTGGCGGCGGCTGCACCGGTGGAAACACAGCCGAGGGCAAAACTGAACGCCAGGTTCTCACCCGAGCGGCTGGGGCACGGCACCACGATCGTGTTCGGGTTTACGATCGCCACCACCACCGGGCAGGTACCCTCGCCGCTCACCGGGCTCGACCTCTACTACCCCGCCGACCTCGGGATCGGCACCAGCGGCCTGGGCCTGGAAACGTGCAACACCGCGATGCTCGAAGCCGACGGCCCCGAAGGCTGCCCGTCGCAATCGCAGATGGGCTACGGCAAAGCGCTTGTCGAGGTTCCGTTCGGACCGGCGGTGCTGCGCGAGAGCGCGCAGACCTTCATCTTCATGGCACACCTGCACGAAAAGCATTTGGGCCTCGTGTTTTACGCCGACGGCCGCTCCCCCGTCTCGGCGCAAATCGTCTTCCACGGCTTCGTGCTCCCGGCACCCGATCCATTCGGCGGCGAGCTTTCCACCACCTTCCCGCCCGTGCCCTCGCTGCCTGGCGCGCCCAACGCCGCGGTCGTGCAGCTGCAATCCACGATCGGGCCGCTGCACCTCACCTATTACGAACACACGCGCGGCCGCTACCGCCCCTACCACCCCAACGGGATCGTGCTGCCGCCCACCTGCCCCCGCGGCGGCTTCCGCTTCGCCGCCTCGTTTGCCTTCGAAAACGGCACCCACACCACCGCCGGCACCTTGGTGCCGTGCCCACGGTAGGGTGCCGTGCGTGAAAGCCGTCCAGATCGTCGACCTCACCGGCCCCACCGGCGCGCTGCGCCTGGTTGAGCTGCCCGCGCCCGACTCGCCCTCGCACATGTTGACCCCCGGCGAGGGCGTCACGATCGACGTGCGCGCCGCCGGAGTGTCGTTCCCCGAGGTGCTGCAGAGCCGCGGCGAATACCAATACAAACCGCCGCTCCCGTTCGTCCCCGGTGGCGAGGTGGCCGGCGTGGTGCGCGAGGCGAGCGGCGCCGCCGCTGCGCTGGGCCTGCAGGCCGGGCAGCGCGTGGCCGCGTTCTGCATGCTCGGGGGCTTCGCCGAGGTGGCGGTGGCACCGCCCTTCCTCACCTTCGCGCTCCCCGACGCGCTCGACTTCGCGCAGGGCGCCGCGCTGATCCTCAACTACCACACCGCCTACTTCGCGCTGGCGCTGCGGGGACGGCTGCGGCAGGGCGAGACGGTGCTGGTGCACGGCGCCGCCGGCGGCGTCGGCACCGCGGTGCTGCAGGTGGCGCACGGCCTCGGCGCGCGCACGATCGCGGTCGTCTCCAGTGACGCCAAGGCGGAGGTCGCACGCGCGGCCGGCGCCGACGACGTGCTGCGCGCTGACGGCCCCTGGAAGGACCAGGCCAAGGAGCTCACGGGCGGCGGCGTCGACGTCGTGCTCGACCCGGTGGGCGGCGATCGCTTCACCGACAGCCTGCGTTCGCTGGCGCCCGACGGGCGCCTCGTCGTGGTCGGCTTCACCGGCGGCTCGATCCCCGAGGTGCGCGTCAACCGTCTGCTGCTCGCCAATATCGAGGTGGTGGGTGCCGGCTGGGGCGCCTACGCGCTGACCCGCCCCGAGCTGTGCCGGGAGATCGGCGCGCGGATCGAGGAGCTGATCGAGCAGGGCGCGGTGCGCCCGGTGATCGGCGCCCGCTTCCCGCTGGAGCGCGCCTCGGAGGCACTGCTTGAGATCGACCAGCGACGCGCCACCGGCAAGGTTGTGCTGGAAATGGGAGCGGGGAGCTGAGGGCGATGGCGTTGCGCGGCGCTCCACCACAGGCCACCTCGCGCCGGAGCTGACGGCGCCGTGGAGTTCGAGCACTCCCCCCGCGCACGCGAGCTGCTGGAGCGCCTCGACACTTTCATCGAGCGCGAGGTCGCCCCCCGCGAGGAGCCCTACCACCGCGAGATCTTGGCGAGCGCGGACCCGTGGGTGGTGCACCCGGCGATCGAGGAGCTGAAGGCCAAGGCACGCGCCGAGGGTCTCTGGAATCTGTTCCTGCCCGGCAGCCCCGCAATCGGCGGCGAGCCGCGCGGGGCGGGGCTGAGCAACGTCGAGTATGCGCCGCTGGCCGAGCGCATGGGTCGCTCGCTGATCGCCAGCGAGGTGTGCAACTGCAACGCGCCCGACACCGGCAACATGGAGGTGCTGCTGCACTTCGCATCCCCCGAGCAGCAGGAGCAGTGGCTGGTGCCGCTGCTGGACGGCGAGATCCGCTCGGCGTTCTGCATGACCGAGCCCGAGGTGGCCTCCGCCGACGCCACCAACATGCAGGCCACCGCCGTGCTGGACGGCGACGAGGTGCTGCTGGACGGCCGCAAGTGGTGGAGCACGGGGGTGGGCCACCCCAGCTGCAGGGTGGCGATCTTCATGGGGCTCACCGACCCCGCGGCCGACCGCTACCACCAGCACTCGATGGTGCTGGTGCCGCTTGACACACCCGGCGTGAAGGTTGAGCGGATGCTCGCCACGATGGGTTTCCTCGACGCCCCCGGCGGCCACGGCGAGGTCTCCTTCACCGACGTGCGGCTCCCGTCGAGCGCGATCGTCGGCGGGCCCGGACAGGCGTTCGCGATCGCCCAGGCGCGCCTCGGGCCGGGGCGCGTCCACCACTGCATGCGGCTGATCGGCCTCGCGGAGCTGGCCCTGGAGCTCGCCTGCCGCCGCGCCACCGCGCGCGTGGCCTTCGGCAAGCCGCTCGCCAACCTCGGCGGCAACCGCGAACGGATCGCCGACGCGCGCATCGCGATCGACCAGGCCCGCCTGCACGTGCTGCACGCCGCCTGGCTGATCGACACCGGCTCGCCGGCGATGCTGGGCGCCGTCTCGCAGATCAAGGTCGCCGTGCCCAACATGGCCCAGCGGGTGGTCGACATGGCGATGCAGTTGCACGGCGGCGCCGGCCTGTCCGACGACTTCCCGCTCGGCGCCGCCTGGACCGTCGCCCGCGCGCTGCGCCTCGCCGACGGCCCCGACGAGGTCCACCGCGGCGTGATCGCCCGTCTGGAGCTGGCGCGCTACGGGCAGGGGAAGTGGAGCCCGCCGTCCGGCGGGGGCTGAGCCAAGTCATCGCCGGGCGACCCGGCCGGCGGCTGAGGTCACGCTGCTCGCCGGGCGGACGCGTCTATATGTTTGCTTTTCGCACGCCAACCAAACGCTGACAACAAAAAAGATGTCCGCAGTTGGTTGGCGGCAAAAAAGCAGATGCAACTCCACACGGCCACCCGCCCGGGGTTGCTCGCCGCATCCGCCGCCGCCCGCGCAATGCTTTCCGGTGGTGTCGCCCGACGGCGCAGAAGACCGCAGCCCTCCCCCACCGCCGGCGTTCGCCGCGGATGACGACACCGGCTCGGCGCGGCATCGCTATGGCGTGGTGCTGGGCCTGACGATCCTTGCTGTGCTGTTCTCGATCCTCGCGCCGGAGACGCCGGTCGGCCGAGCCGTGGCGATCCTGCTGCAGGGTTTGGTGCTGTTGTCGGTGATCGTCACCGCGCGCGACACGCGCGCCACGCGGGGGACCGCCGGGGCGTTGACGATCGCGGCGATCGTCGCGCTCGCGGTGCTGGTGGGCGTGGAGCTCGTGCCGCGCTGGGTCGGCGCGGCCGGCACGGCGATCGCGGTGTTGGCCGTCCTCGTCGTGCTGACGCGCGGCGTGGCGCGGCTGGTCCGCGAGCGTGGCGTCACGGTGCAGGCGGTTGCCGGGGCGCTCACCACGTACCTCCTGATCGGCCTCGAGTTCGCGCTGGTGGTGCGCGTGGCGGTGGGCCTCAGCACCCAGCAGTACTTCGCGCAGGTCTCCAACGCCGCCGTGACGCAGAGCCAAGAGATCTACTTCAGCTTCACCACGCTCACCACCACGGGTTATGGCGACCTCAGCCCCGCGGTGAGCGCCGGCCGCGCGCTTTCGGTGCTGGAGATGCTGGTCGGCCAGATCTACCTCGTCACCGTGATCGGCCTGCTGGTGGGCAACCTGCGCCGCTCCTCAGAGCGAGCGCCGAACGGCTGACCAGCGCGCCCCCGAGCCGCGCGCCTGGCGGCACCGCTCGCGGCAACCGACGTGTAGCCCGCAGTCCTGTAAGGTCGCACCCGTGAGCGGACCCCTCACCGCGGTGATCACGGGCGCCTCGAGCGGCATCGGCGAGGCGACCGCGCGGCGCTTGGCGCGCGAGCCGGGGGCGCGGCTGGTGCTGGTGGCCCGCCGCGAGGAGCGGCTGCGGGCGCTGGCCGAGACGCTGCCGGCCGCATGCACTCACCTGGCGCTCGACCTCACCGAGGAGGACGCGCCGGCGCGCGTGCGGGAGCACGTGCGCGAGCACTGCGAGGGCCGTTTGACGTTGCTGGTGAACAACGCCGGCGCCGCCTGGCGGGGGCGGTTCGCCGACGGCGGGTGGGCCAACGTGAAGCAGACGATGACGCTCAACTTCGACGCGCCGGTGCGTCTCACCGAGGCGCTGCTGCCGCTGCTGCGCGAGTGCGCGCCGAGCGCGATCGTCAACGTGTCGAGCACCGCCGCGCGCGTCACCCGGCCCGGCACGGGCGCCTATTCGGCGAGCAAGTTTGCGCTGACCGGCTGGAGCGACGCGCTGTACGCCGAGGAGCACGCCAATGGCGTGCACGTGGGGATCGTGTTCCCTGGGTTTGTGGCCACCGAGGGCTTTCCCGCGCGCGAGCTGCTGGCGAGCCCGCGCACGGCGTGGATCGTCTCGACGCCTGACCGCGTGGCGGAGGCGATCGCCGAGGTGGGTTTGCGCGGGCGCGCCGAGCGCTACGTCCCCCGCCCATACTTTTTGGCGGCGGCCGCGCGGCTGCTGCTGCCCGGCCTCGTGCGGCGCTCGCTCACGCGCGGGAGCGCCACGGTCCTGACGACGACCACCGGCGCCGAACAACAGGCCACGTAGGCGTACGGTCGGCCAATGCGCCGCCCCGGCGCTCACGCGCCCGTTGCAGCGGTCCGATCAACGGAACATCGGCCTCGCAGGTATCTCGTCGGGGGGCGCGAATAAGTAGGGCGCGATCGGGAAATCACAGAACAGCCGGCTGCCCGGTGAGAACGCCGCATTCTCACGGGGTAGAGCAACTTTGTGGATCGCCGATGGTCTGTACGGAGGCGCCCGCCGTATACGGGATGGACCATCCGGCCCACGCATCCGCTCCGCCAAGAATAATTGACAACGCAACTACTGTGCCCTATAATTCCGAGTCAGGGCATCGGACATCGACAAACCAGCCGCCAACCCAGGGCCGGCAAGCCTGATGCAAGGCCACCACTATAGGAAGGAATGAGCCTTATCGAGCTTTATGGCATCGCTTAGCGAGCTTTATACAACCAGCCTCATATTAGAAGGACCAGCCAGATGACAGACAACGATCGCCAAATCACCACACTCGACACACTCGACGCCGCCGAGGCGCCCACCCGGGCCGCCGGGTCGCCGGCTGTGCTCGACTCCCCCTTCGCCGAGAGCCGCCCGACGGCGGCCGCGAGCCTCCGTGCCCGCCGCCAGCAGGCGGTTGAGGCCGAAAGCTTCATCCCCGAGTCGGTCGACCAGCTGCTGGCCCACTCGCGCCGCTACCCCCTGCTCACGCCCGATCAAGAGATCGAACTGGCGCAGCGGATCGAGCGCGGCGATTTGCATGCCAAGGAACTGATGATCAACTCCAACCTGCGTCTGGTCGCCTCCAATGCGCGCCGCTACCAGAACCAGGGATTGCCGCTGGCAGACCTCGTGCAGGAGGGGATGCTGGGGCTGATCCGCGCCAGCGAGAAGTTCGACTGGCGCAAGGGCTTCCGCTTCTCCACTTACGCCACCCTGTGGATCCGCCAGGCGATCCAGCGCGGCCTTGAGAACTCCGGCCGCACGATCCGGCTGCCAGTGCACGTGGCCCAGCGCACCCGCAAGGTGGGTCGCGTGGAGCGCGAGCTGTCGGTGCGCCTCGGGCGCGAGCCCACCACAGAGGAGATCGCGGCGGAGACCGGCTTGGAGCTGGAGCAGGTTGAAGAAGTGCGTCACCAGCGCGCGGCGCTGGTGAGCCTCGACCAGCAGGTGGGCGAAGACGGCGACACCGCCCTCGGCGACCTGCTCCCCTCCGACCAGGAGCCGCCCGAGGAGACCGCCTATGAGAACGAGCGCGAGCGCCTCGTGCAGCAGGCGATCCAGCAGCTGCCCGAAACCGAGCGCACCGTGTTGACGCTGCGCTTCGGTACCGGACACGAGGCCCCGCAGACGCTGACCGCGATCGGCAAGCGCCTCGGCTTCTCGGCCGAGCGGGCCTCGCAGCTGGAGCAGCGGGCGCTGAAGAAGCTCGCGGAGTCGCCGGAGCTGGCGGCCCTCCGCGAGGCCGCCTGACGGCCGATGACCGGCGGGGGCTCTGCGTCGTCAGTCGCTCGTGTGCTGGCCGAAACGGGGATGCGAGCGAAGCGAGTGTCTCCCGGCTTCGGCACACTTCGCTCCTTGCGTCCTTGATCCGCTTGGTCTTCGGCCGTCAGGGAGGCTTGCCTCGCAAATCCATCTGGACGTACCGTCGCAGCCGGTTACTACTCTGATTGCCTTCACCTGAAGGCAATCAGAGGAGGCGCGCATGACGGCTGGCTCGCAGAAAACCCTGTGGGAGCGCACGGTGGAGCTGACGATCGCGGGCGGGGAACGGGTCCTCGCCCCGATCGAGCGGTTCATCGGCAAACGCTCGTTGGTGGGCGACGCGACGTTCTTCCCGCTGGAGCGGTTCCCGTGGGTGGAGCACGTCGAGCGCAACTGGAAGACGATCTGTGACGAGGCGGCCGCGCTGCTGGACGACCGCGAGGCGCTGGCCAACTTCCAGGACATCTCCAAGGATCAGATCGAGATCACCGACGACGACCGTTGGAAGACGTTCTTCCTCTACGGATACGGCTTCGAGGCCAAGCTGGGCGTGGAGATGTGCCCGCGCACGGCGGCGCTGATGCGCGAAATCCCGGGGATGAAGACGGCGATGATCTCGATTCTCTCGCCGCGCAAGCACATCCTCGACCACCGCGGCCCCTACAAGGGGGTGCTGCGCTACCACCTCGGACTGATCGTGCCCAAGGACGCCGCGGCCTGCCGGATCCGCGTGGGCGATGACGTCCGCCACTGGGAGGAGGGCAGGAGCATGGTGTTCGACGACACTTACAACCACGAGGTGTGGAACGACACCGACGAGACGCGCGTGGTGCTGTTCGTGGACGTGATGCGGCCCCTGCCCTTCCCCGAGTCGGCGATCAACGAGGGGATCGTCAAAGCGATCGGCTACTCCCCGTTCGTGCTGGACGCCAAGCGCAACCAGGAAGCGTGGGAACAGCGCTACCGGGAGCGCAAGGCCGCGAGCACGCAGACGCATACCGCCACGACGCAGAGCCCAATCTGACACATCGCCGTGCTTCAGATGCTCGAGACGTCCAGCCCTGTGCCCTGAAGCCAGCTGTTGGCCTGGGCGTTGAGCACCGTGAACTCGCCGGTGACGATCAACAGGCCCAGCGCGATCATCACGACGCCGCCAACGCCCACAATCACCGAGAAGTGGCGCTTCACCACGGCCAGTGCGCCGGTGGCGCGCTCGAACGCGAGCGCGATCGCCAGGAACGGGATCGCGAGACCCGCGGAGTAGAAGGCGAGCAGCAGCGCCCCGTGGGCGGCGGAGCTGGATACCGCCGCCTGTGTGAGGATCGCCCCCAGTGTGATGCTCGTGCAGGGCGTCCACGCGATCGCGAACGCCGCCCCCGCGACCAGCGGTCCGCCGCGACCGGCCAGGCGCTGCAGGGACTCCGAGTGCCACTGGAAGTTGAGCGCGTCCACGAATGGCGTGGCGAGGAACAGCAACCCCATCGCGATGATCAGCACGCCCCCGATCGTGCGCAGCGTGACGATGTGGTCGGTGAGCACCGAGCCGATCTGCGTGGCCGTCAAGCCGAGCAGGATGAAGATCAGCGAGAAGCTCGCGATGAACAGCAGGCTCGGGCCGAGCACCCGGCGGGCCCCGGCGCGCTGGATGTCCGCCGGGGCGACCCCGATCACCGTCGAGAGGTAGCCCGGCACCAGCGGCAGCACGCAGGGCGAGAGGAACGACACCAGCCCGGCGGCGAGCGCCAGGGGGATGCCGACCCCGGTGGCGGTGTCGCCGGTCGAGCTGGTCGTCGCGGCGAGGATCGCGGTGGCGTGGGTCACGTCCATTCGCGCGTCTCTCCCGCCCCCTTCGCCTCGTTGTCTGGCGTTGCCGCAAGCTCCGCCTCGGCTCGCTGTGCCTCCTGGTGGGGGGACGTGTAAGGGGGCTCCTCTCCAGGCCCGGTGTGCGAGGAGCTTTCCCCCGGTCCAGAGTAGGAGGACTGCTCGTCTCCCGGCCCATCCCCCAGCGCGGCGCGCAGCTGCGCCACTTCGCGCTCCAGCCGCGCCACCCGCTCCTCCAGGCCGTCCACCGCGCGAGGGACAGGCGCAGGCATCGCCATGGGCGATGGCGCCGGCGCATCAGAAACCTCGGCCTCCTCCCCCAGCAGCTGGACGTAGCGCTCCTCCTTCTGGCCGGGCCGGCGCTCCATGACGGCAACCAGCTCGCGCCCGATCAGCCGCTCCAGCGTCTCGTGCACGCCGCCGAGGTCGGCGAAGGCGTGCATCCGCTCGGTGCGCTGCTTGAGCTCCCCTGGGGTTTGGGGACCGCGCAGCATCAGCACGCACACCACGGCCTGCTCGTCTTCGCCCATCGGCAGCGCCTCCGCCAACAGGTGGCGGTACTTCGGCGCACGGCTGCCGGCGCCGCTGGCCAGGCGCGTGTAGCCGCGGCGCTGAAGTCGATGCAGGGCGTCGCGCAGCACCTCCTCGTCGTACTGCACCACGGGGTCGCGGTTGGTGGACTGGTTGCACGCCAGCCGCAGCGAGTTGAGGCTCAGGGGGTACACGTCCGGGGTGGTGCGCTGCTTTTCCAGCAGGCAGCCCAGCACGCGGATCTCCGACGGGGAGAGGTTCATGGCCTCATCGTATGACGCCCCGCTCGCGGACGCGCGGCTGGCATCTACAGTCATCTGGATGAACGCGCGGCGATTTGAGACGGTGCGATGAGCAGCTTCCACGGCGAGGGCCGCGGAGGAGGCGGCGAAGGGCGTGGCGGCGGACGCCGCAAAGAGCTCCGTCCCGAGGACATCCCCGACAAACCGGTGTCGCTGCGGCGGGTCGGCCGCCTGTTCGTGCCCTACCGCGTGCGGCTGGGGCTGCTGTTGGGGTTGATCGTGTTCGGCTCGATCCTCAGCGTGGCCTCGCCGTTTTTGCTGCGCGAAGCGGTCGACAAGGGGATTGTCGGGCACGACCTGGAACTGCTGACGTGGCTGGTGGCGGGCATGATCGCGCTGGCGATCGTCAACGGGGTGATCGGCGTGGCGCAGACGTGGATCTCCAACCAGGTGGGCCAGCGCGTGATGCACGATTTGCGCGCCGCCGTGTACGCGCACCTGCAGCGGATGTCGCTGGCGTTCTTCACGCGCACCCGCTCGGGCGAGGTGCAGGCGCGGATCGCGTACGACATCGGCGGGATCGACGACGTGGTGACGAGCACCGCCACCTCGACCGTCTCCACGATCGCCACCGTCACCGCGACGATCGTCGCGATGTTCGCGCTCTCCTGGCAGTTGACCGTGTTTTCGCTGATTTTGCTGCCGTTCTTCGTGTGGTTGACGCGGCGCGTGGGCAACGAGCGCCGGCGCATCCAGTCGGTGCGCCAGGGCCGCCTCGCCGACATGAGCACGCTGGTGGAGGAGTCGCTGTCGGTGTCGGGCATATTGCTCGGCAAAACGATGGGCCGCTCGGGCGAGCTGGTGGAGCGCTTCTCCTCGGAGTCGAGCCAGCTGGCCGACCTGGAGGTGCGCGCGCGGATGGCGGGCCGCTGGCGGATGGCGAGCGTGCAGATGAGCTTCGCGATCATGCCCGCCGCGGTGTACTGGTTTGCGGGCTACAGCTCCGTGCACGGCCACGCGCTGATCTCGATCGGGACGGTGGTGGCCTTCACCACGCTGCAGACGCGCCTGCTGTTCCCGATGCAGCAGCTGCTGTCGGTGGGCCTCGAAGTGCAGACCTCGCTGGCGCTGTTTGGCCGCATCTTCGAGTACCTGGACCTGCCGATCGACATCGTCGAGCGCCCCGACGCCGCGCCGCTGGGCGCGGGGGCGACCGGCCGCGATGGCGTGGCTTGCGAGGTGCGTTTGGAGGACGTGTGGTTTCGCTACGACCCCAGCGGCCCGTGGACGCTGCGGGAAATCGACGCGGAGATCCCCGCCGGGACGCGCACGGCGCTGGTGGGCGAGACCGGCTCGGGCAAGACCACGACGGCCTATCTCGTCGCGCGCCTGTACGAGCCCGAGCGCGGGCGGATCACGATCGACGGCACCGACATCCGCGACGTGACGCTGCAGTCGCTGGCCGCCACCGTGGGTTTGGTGTCGCAGGAGACCTACCTGTTCCACGCGTCGATCCGCGAGAACCTCCGCTTCGCCTGCCCGCAGGCAAGCGACGAGCAGATCGAAGCGGCCGCGCGCGCCGCGCAGATCCACGAGCTGATCGTGGGACTGCCCGAAGGCTACGACACTCCCGTGGGCGAGCGCGGCTACCGCTTCAGTGGCGGCGAGAAGCAGCGCATCGCGATCGCCCGCACGATCTTGCGCAACCCGCCGGTGCTGATCCTCGACGAGGCGACCAGCGCCCTCGACACCGAGACCGAGCGCGCGGTGCAGCTGGCGCTGGACGAGCTTTCGCGCGGGCGCACGACGATCGCGATCGCCCACCGCCTCTCCACGGTGCGCGACGCCGACCAGATCCTCGTGCTGGACGGGGGCCGGATCGTGGAGCGCGGCACCCACGAGGAGCTGTTGGAGCTGGGCGGGCGCTACACGGCGTTGGTGACCGGCCAGGGCGCGGCGGTCGCCGAGACCGGCTCGGCGGCGCTGGCGTGAGAGCGGTGGCGCTTTGGAGGTGGGTTTTGGGATCGTCCGCGCGAGCGCGCCGATCCACGCGCCTGGTGGGGGCTGGGCGTCCGTGCCCAGCCGCCGCGGCGGCCGCTTCGACAGCGGCTACGCGACCGCGTCGATGTTGAGCCGGATGTAGTCGACCACGACCGGCTCGCCCAGCTCGGCGAGGACGGTGTCCACGAACGGCTCGCGCAGATCCTCCGGCAGCTGCTGATAGTGGGGCCCGAGCACGATCGAGGAGAGGAACTCGCGTGGGTGTCCGGGCTGCTGCGGCGCCGGCTGCAACCAGCACTCGGCGCTCTGAAACCCGCTCGCGCGCAGCCGCTCCTCGGTTTCCTCCGGCCCCGCGTAGTTCCACGGCGCCCGCCAGTCGCGGAAATGCGCGGCGTACGGTTCCTGTTCGAGGATCGCGTTGGCAACGCCGCGCAGCACGTCGATGTTGCCCCGTCCCCCGCACTGCGCCACCAGCCGCCCGCCGGGCCGCAGCGCCGCGTGCAGCCTCGCGAACAGCCGCTGGTGGTCGGCGATCCAATGGAAGGTGGCGGTGGACAGGATCGCGTCCACCGGCTCCTCCACCTCCAGCTCCAACAGGTCCCCTTCGCGCAGCTCAAGCCGTGCCGGCAGCCCCTCCCCCTCCCTATTTCCCTCCATCTCCCCCAGCCGCTCGCGCGCGGCGGCCACCATCGAGGGCGAGGCGTCCACCGCGATCACCCGCCCCCGCGGCAGGCGTGCCAGCAACGCCTCGGTTACGCGCCCCGATCCGCAGCCGGCGTCGATCACCGTCTCATCGCCCTCCAGCTCCAAGCGGTCGAGCACCGCCCGCCCCAGCGCCTCCATCGGCGCCGAGATGCGGTCGTATACGCCTCCGTCCCACTCGCGCACGGTCATGGCCCATGTATATCGCACCGTTTGGCGCTCAGTCCCAGCTCGCCCGACCCAATAGCTCCACCAGCAGCTTCGACAGCTGCCCGCCCTGCCAGGCGATCGGGGAGCGCAGGGGCGGACCTCCGTCCTCCACTCTCAACTCAGCGCCGGGGATCGCCCGCGCGTAGCGCTCGGCCAAGGCGAGCGGGTGGCCGGGGTCGACCTCGTCGCGGCTGGCAACCACGACAGTCGGCACGGCGATCGTGGCAAGCTCGGCGAAGTTCTCGAACGGGCGCGAACGCGACACCCCCTCCATCGCGTCGGCCACCGCCTCGGGGTGGGCGTGCTGCGAGAGCCGCTGCGCAACCACCCGCTCGACCGTCTCGCGCCACGCGGGGGGCACGGCGGAGAAGTCGTAGGCGCCCACAAATCCCGGCACACCGCCTTCTCGCAGCGCCTGGGCAAGCACGTCGCGGTCGCCTTCAGGGGGCACCTCGCTCGCACCCGGATCGAACGCCGGCGTCACCAGCCCCAGCGCCGCCACACGCTCCGGGTGCGAGAGCGCGAAGCGCAGCGCCGTGTGCGCGCCCATCGAGGCGCCGGCGAGCGCCGCGCGGGGGATGGCGAGCGCGTCGAGCACCTCCTCCAAATCGCGCGCCAGCCGCTCGTAGCCGTATGCAGCCTCCCCCGCGGCGCGGCCGCCTCCTGTCACGACGGCCGGGCCCGAGCGCCCGTGGCCGCGCGCGTCGTAGGCGATCGTGCGGTACCCCGAGCGCTCCAGCAGGCGCGAGCCCATCACCACGTAGCGCCGCGTGGCGGTGAGGCCGTGCAGGAGCACGATCGCCGGCGCACCCGCCTCGCCGGACTCCTCTCCGGAGAGCAGCAGCCCGTCGTCGCTGACAACGCTCAGCTCGCGAGTGGTCATGCCGGCATTATCCGTCTGCATCCTTCCGTACGATTCGCCGATGGCTCATCTCCTGCGGGCGACAGCCCTCACATTGGCGCTCGCGGCGGGCTCGGTGCTTTCGCCGGCTGCCGGCGCCGCCACGAGCGAACCGCCGAAGCCGGCCAACGACGAAGTCGCAAACGCACAGCCCATCCGCTCGCTGCCGGCGAGCGTCGAAGGCACGACCGTGGGTGCGAGCACCGTGGCGGGCGAAGCGCCGTCGGGCTGCGGCGCCGGCACGGTCAGCTCCGTGTGGTACAGCCTGCACACCGGCGCCGTGGCGCAGCGGATCGCGGTCGAACTGGCGGCGGGCGGCAAGCTGGACGGCACGATCGACGTGTACAAGGCGGTGCGCTCCCAGCTGCAGCCGGTCGCTTGCCAGCAAACCGAAGAAGAAGGCAAGGCGTCGCTGACGTTCAAGGCGCAGAAGAACACCGAATACGAGATCCGCGTGGCGGCGCTCGCCAACTCCCAGCTGGCCGCCTTCACGCTCAACGTCTTCCAGCCCACGCCCGCGATCGCACCGCCCGGACCGCGGCTGCCAGCCGCGGGCGCGAGCGGGCAGGTGGACCGCATCCAGAACATCAACGCGGCCTACTCGATACCACTGCACGCGGGCGTGAGCTACCTGATCAACCTCGTCAACCTCACCAAGGGGGGTTGCGTCAACGGCGCGCTGTTCGCCCCCGGGACGCGCTCCTTCGAAGGAGCCTCCGCGCGCTTTCGCGTCGACTGCGGCGGCTACCGGCTGTTCACTCCCGGGCAGGGCAAGGGCGGGATCTACAGCTTCGAGGTGACACCCAACCCGGAACGCAAGGGCGAGCAGCGCTTCCGCCTGCAGATCGCGCCGGCCAACGGCATCCAGACCTCGCCGGGAGAGGAACTGGACAACTACGGGCGCTCCAACGGGCGCCTGGAAGGGAGCGGCATCCAGGTGCTGCGCCTCTACCGGATCGACGTCACCAGCCACTCCAACCTGACGCTGCGTTTGAGGGCGCCGGGGAGCGCCGAATTCAGCCTGCAGCTGCGCGACCAGAACGGCAACCTGCTCGCCTGCGCTTGCAACGGCAGTGGCGCGCAGCAGCTCCAACAGCAGCTGCTCAAAGGCCACTATTACGCGGTCGTGTCCGAGCGCAACCACACCTCCGGCGACTTCACGCTGACACGCGAGTCGCGCACGATCACCCACACCAAGATCTCCTTTGGCGCCGAGCACGGCGTCGCCGGCAGGGCGGTGGCGATCGACGTCCACGTCGCGCCGGGCGCCTCCGGTCCGCTGAAGGTGGAAGTGCAGCGCTTCGACCCGGTTTTCGGCTGGCAGTTCTACCGCACGCTCGAAGTGGCGGTGAGCGCCGGCACGACGTCGATCCCGTTCACGCCGCCCTCCCCTGGCAACTGGCGCGCGGACGCCGCCTACGGGGGCTCGCGCACGTTCAGCCCGAGCGGCGTGGGGTTCACCTACCTGTTCGTGGACTGACCGTCCGCATCGGGGCGCCGTCAGGAGATCGATCCAGTTCCCGCCCGGGCGTCGGTCACACCGGCAGCGCCAGCTGATCGTCGGCGCTCGCCGCGTCACCCTCGCCATGCGCCTGACGCTCATCGGCGGCTTCGTCGCTGCTGAGCCCGGCGACGCGCACTCCCAGCAGCCGCACAGGACGCGGCGGGGAGTACTCGCGCAGCAGTCGTTGGGCGATTTCGTTGACCAACCGCGGATCGGCGGTGGGCGCGGCGAGCGTGCGGGCCCGGGTGACGGTGGTGAAATCGTCGAGGCGCACCTTGATCCCGATCGTGCGCCCGCTGCGCCGGTGGGCGGCGAGGCTGACGCACAGCTCGCCCGCCATCCGCTCCAACACAGCGCACAGCTCCGCGAAGTCGGTGACGTCGCGGTCGAACGTGCGCTCGCGCGACTCCGACACCACCTTGCGCGCCGCGCCCACCTCCCCGTGGTGTTCGAACCGCGCGCGGCGGCGCAGCTCGCACCCGAGGTTGGGGCCGAAGCGCTCCATCAACTGCTGCTCGGGAGCGTCGGCAAGCGCGGCGAGCGTGGTGAGCCCCAGCTCGGCCAGTCGCGCCGCCGTCTTCGGCCCGATCCCCGGCACCAGCCCGGGGGGCGAGTCGGCGAAGCGCGCGCATGCCTGCTCGCGCGTGAGCACCACGAACCCGGCCGGCTTCTCCGCGTCGGAGGCCACCTTGGCGACCAGCTTGTTGGGGCCGATGCCCACCGAGCAGGTGAGCCCGGTCGCCGTGCGGATCTCCTCCACGAGCCGGCGCATCGCCGCGCGCGGCGAGTAGAGGCCGCTCACATCGAGATACGCCTCGTCCAGCCCCACCACCTCCACCCGCTCCACCTGCGCGCGCACGATCCCCATCACCTGCGCCGACACCGCCCGGTAGGTGGGGAAGTCGGGCGGCAGGAACACTGCCTGCGGGCACAGGCGCCGCGCGCGGGAGGCGGGGATCGCCGAGCCCACGCCATACCGTCGCGCCTCGTAGCTGGCGGTCGTCACCACCGCCCGCGGGCCGCTGCCGGCGACCACCACCGGCAGCCCCCGCAGCTCGGGGCGTCGGCCCAGCTCGATCGAGACGTAGAAGGCGTCGCAGTCGACCACCGCCACTGTCAGACTCGAGGGCGCGAGGCGCATGCTGTGAATCTAGTGCTCGGCCCGGCGGGGTCCACAGCACCTCCACAGCGCGCCCTGCAGTCCTGTGTGCTGTCCCCGAGACATGGGCACCGTTCCGCGGATTCCGCAACGACAGCGAGTCGCCAGCACCGTATACCCCGGCGATTGGGTCGCTTTCCGCGCAAAGCGGGACAGCAACCGCATCAGATTACTCAGCCAGGAGTCGGTCCCAGAGCGCGATCAGCGCAGCTGTAGCGTTGGCGCGTCGCTCCGGGGAGTCGTGGCCGCCGCCGAATGTGTCGAGCAGGTATGCGCGGTGGGTGGCCATCAGTAGTAGCGCGAACTCGTGTGGGTTGGCCGGTGGGTGCGGGGCGTTCGCGACTAGCTGCTCGAGCAGTTGGCGCGGGCCGACGAGAGCGCGGTCCAACTCGGTCGAAACTGTCGGATCGGCTGCAGCGGCGGCGTCAAGCGCGCGCAGCCACCGACCGTTGTCGGCATAGAGCTGCACCAGGCCAGCGACCATCGCTGTGATCAGGTCTTCCGCAGGACCGCGCACGAGCTGATCGAGCAGCGGGTCCTCCGCGTCCGGCAGTAGCTCGGGCGCCATCTGCGCCAGCCTGTCGAAGTGGCGGTAGAAGACGGTGCGAGTCAGGCCGGCACGTGCCATTACGTCACCCACGGTCAACGCGGCAAACGGCCGGTCGAGCAGCAACCCCCGGGTGGCCTCGAGGATCCGACGCCGGGCTTCGTCTGACGGAACTCTTTGCGCCACCCTGTCGCCGTGTATGCAACACTACGCGACATCATGTCGCAACCAGAGCCTGACACCAAGATCGCCCTCCCGGACGGGCGCTCCCTGTCTTACCTCCTCGCGGGCGCCGATAGTGGGCCCGTCGTGACCGTGCTTGACGGTCCATGTAGCCGCGGGCTCGGGCGGGCGCTCGCCGCAACCGCGCGCGAACTAGGGATCCGCCTTGTGATCCCGGACCGCCCGGGATCACAAGGCAGCACACCGAAACCAGGTCGCACGGTCGCCGATTGGCCCGCCGATCATCTCGCGCTGATGGACGCGCTTGGCATTGAACGGTTCGGGATCGTGACGCAATCCGGCGGGACCCCCTACGGGATCGCCGTTGCCGGTGTGGCTGCAGAGCGGGTCTCCGCCCACTCTCTGCTCGGAGCGATTGCGCCGCTCGCGGAGAAGGACCAGTGGCGCGCGGCCGGGAAGGATCTGAAGATGGCGGCGTTCATGTCACGGCGCGCGCCGTTTCTGCTGCGGGCGGGCTTCAAGCGGCAGTACAAGAAGTTGCCGGATTCAGCTATGGGACTGTTCAAGGGACCGGACGCGGAGGTCGTCCAGATCCCGTGGGTCAACGAACTGTTCGTACCGACGACCGGGGAGCTGTTTGCGAACCCGAACGGGTTCATCGAGGAGATCCGGATCCTCTGCAAACCGTGGGGTATCACGCCCGGCGCGGTCCGCGCCTCCCTCTGGACTGGCGAGTTCGACCGGATGCACCCGCCATCACACGCCCGCCGTGTCGCCGAACTGCTCGGCGGAGACCCGCCTGTGACTGTTGTCCCAGGCGTCGAGCAGATCGGGCTGTTTGTGATCTTCGAGGAAGCGCTGCGATTCGCAACACTCAGCGGTCCTTGAAGCACCCGCTATTCGCCTAAGCAGTCGCGGCGTCGGCCGAGGTGGGCCGCCTGCCGAGGGCGCAGCCGAGCGCGTGAGCGGGGCTCGTCAACCCGGGTACGGGCGCCTCGGACTCCTCCTTTGCGGCGGCCCATACCGCTCAAGGCGGTCCGTGTGCGCCACAAGCGACCGCGCGCGCGAGCAGTAGCTCGCGCTCACGCTGGTTGTGGCACAGGCCTGCTGCGCGCTCGAACTCCTCGCGGGCTTCCGCCAGCCGCCCCAGGCGCACGAGGACGTCGCCGCGTACGCTGGGCAGTAGGTGGTAGCCACGCAACGCAGGCTCATCGGCGAGCGAATCGACGAGCTCGAGCCCGGACTCGGGGCCGAAGGCCATGGTCACGGCCACTGCGCGGTTGAGCTCCACGACCGGGGATCCGGTGAGAGCCGCCAGGGCGTCGTACAGTGCGACGATCCGCGGCCAGTCGGTTTCCTCGACGCTCCGGGCTCGCGCGTGGCAGGCGGCGACCGCGGCCTGCAGCGTGTACGGGCCCAGTGCGCCGCTGAGCTTTTCGGCGCGCCGCAGCCCGTCGAGGCCACGCTGAACGAGCAGATGGTCCCAGCGCGCGCGGTCCTGATCGGCGAGCAGCACCGGCTCCCCGTGCGGCCCGACCCGCGCGCGCAACCGCGACGCCTGGATCTCCATCAGGGCCAGCAGGCCGTTGACCTCGGGCTCGCGGGGCATCAGCGCCGCGAGGATCCTTCCGAGGCGCAGGGCGTCCTTGCACAGGGCCGGACGGATCCAGTGCGCGCCGGCGCTCGCCGCGTAGCCCTCGTTGAACACCAGGTAGATCACCTCGAGCACCGCCGACAGACGCTCGGCCAGCTCGTCGCGACCGGGGACCTCGAACGGCACGCGCGCCTCGCCGAGTGTGCGCTTGGCGCGTACGATGCGCTGCGCGACCGTGCCCTCGGAGACGAGAAACGCACGCGCGATCTCCGGCGTCGACAGGCCGCCGAGCAGACGCAGCGTCAGTGCGACGCGCGCCTGTCCCGACAACACCGGATGGCACGTCATGAAGATCAGGCGCAGGACGTCGTCCTGAACGTCCTCGACCCGCGCGGCCAGGTCGGGTTGATCGAGCTGCTGGAGGGTTTCCAGCTCGCGTCCGATCAGCTCGCGCTTGCGCTCCAGTGTGACGCGCCGGCGTAGCGCATCGATGCCCCGGCGCTTGGCGGTGGCCATCAGCCATGCGCCCGGCTTGTCCGGGATCCCCGACTCAGGCCACTGCTCGAGCGCGGCGACGAACGCGTCCTGGGCCAGGTCCTCGGCCACCGCCACGTCGCGCACGATGCGAGTCAGCCCGGCTATCAACCGGGCCGACTCGATCCGCCAGACGGCGTCGATCGCACGATGGGTGGCCGACGGGCTCACGCGCCTAATTCTGGGCGGCCTGCTCGCGCAGCCGCTCGTTGGCCGCACGCAGCTCCGGCGTCAGTTGCTCGCCGAAGTCCTCGGCCTCGAAGATCTGGCGCAGCTCGATCTCGACACCGCCGCCGAACGGCGCTCGCTTGAGCCACTCGATCGCCTCCTCGCGCGACGCGCACTCCCAGACCCAGTAGCCCGCGACGAGCTCCTTGGCCTCGGTGAAGGGACCGTCGATGACGGTGCGCTCGCTGCCGTCGAAGCGGACCTTCGCGCCCCTGGAGGTCGGGTGCAGACCCTCGCCGGCCAGCATCACGCCTGACCTGGCCAGTTCTTCGTTGTACTTCGTCATCTCCCCCAGGGCCTCGGTGCTGGGCATCACGCCCGCCTCGGACTCGGGACTCCCGGGGACCAGAACCATGAAACGCATATCTATCTCCCTGTGGTTGGATGAGTGGCTTCTACCCGCACGTCGAACGAGGTCGGCCGCAATCGACACCGCCCGCGATTTTTTCCTGGCCGATGTCCGCCGCGAGACCACGCTGGGCACGAGCCCGCATGAGCTGGCGTTGAGGGCCGAAGTGGGCGCGCTGCCCACCGCGGATCGCACACTGCGCGGCCAACTCGCTGCTGCTTGCGCATGACAGCGAGCGTGTCGAGCAGCCGCCTCCGCCACCGACGGGGCCTACGTACATAGTGGCGCGGCAGATAGTCGCGGCAGGCGGCCCAAAGCGGCTCAGGGAACCTGCGCCACCAACGCGTCAGCCCCCACCTCGTCGATCGACGCGTACCCGCTGAGCGCCATCGCCAGGTCGAGGTCGGCGAGGAACGAGCGCAGCACCTCGACCACTCCCTGCGCGCCGCCCAGCGCCAGGCCCCAGATGTAGGGGCGGCCGAGCAGCACCGCGCGGGCACCGAGCGCGAGTGCCTTCAGCGCATCCGAGCCGCTGCGGATGCCGCTGTCGAACAGCACCTCGCAGCGGCCTTCCACCGCCGCGACCACCCCCGGCAAGGCGTCGAGCGCGCCGACTGCGCCATCCACCTGGCGACCGCCGTGGTTGGACACCAGCACACCCTGCACGCCGTGCTCCACCGCCAGATGGGCGTCGTCGGGGTGGAGGATTCCCTTCAGCACGATCGGCAGCTCGGTGCACTCGCGCAGGAACACGAGGTCCTTCCAGGTGATTGCCGGGTTGGCAAACTGCCACGCCCAGTGGCCGATCGCGGCCTGCATGTTCTCCTCGGGCGAAGCTGGCAATGCGGCGCGGAAGACGGGATCCTCCAGGTAGTTGCGGTTGCCCTCGCCCCACAAAAACGGCAGAAAGCCGTTGGTGAGGTCGGCCGGGCGCCATCCCAGCATCCAGGTGTCGAGCGTCAGCACGATCGCGCTGTAACCGGCGCGCTCGGCGCGCTGCACGAAGCTGCGCGCCAGCTCGCGGTCGCGCGGCCAGTACAGCTGGTACCAGCGGGGCAGCTCGCCAGCGGCCTGCGCGATCTGCTCGATCGTGTGCGACGCGGCGGTGCTGGCCACGAACGGCACGCCCACCTCGGCGGCGGCGCGCGCCATCGCCAGCTCGCCCTCGGCGTGCGCCAGCGTCTGCACGCCGATCGGCGCCAGCAGCACCGGGGCCGGCAGCGGCGTGCCGATCACGGTGCGCGCGAGCGTGCGCTCGGAGACGTCGCGCAGCATCCGCGGCGCGATCCGCCAGTGATCGAACGATTCGCGGTTGGCGCGCATCGTCTTGCCGCGCCCCGCGCCGCCGGCGATGTAGCCGCTGGGGCCGTCCGCCAGAAGCCGGTAGGCGTCGCGCTCCAACCTGCGCCAATCCAGCGGCCGCGCCGGGCGTTGCCCGCCCAGCCCGCGCAGGTAGATCTCGTACTGGTAGTTGGCGTAGGGAACCTGCTCGCTCATTTTCGTGGGCCTCCGTCGTGCAACAGGCGTTCGAGAATACCGGCCGCGCCGACGAGTACCCTTACGGCGATTTCGATCCACGGTGCCAGCAAGTAGACAGGGGTGGTGCGCAGATGACGAGGCGGGGGCTGGGTGTCGTGGCACTGCTTGCGCTGGCGGTGGGAGTGGCGGGTGTTCTGTGGGTGAGCCTCGCCGGCGCGGAAGAATCGACGGCGATCAAATGCGGATCGGAAGCCAAGAAGACCACCGAAGCGATCGAAAAGGCAGTCGAAAAGGGCGGCACCTACGTCCTCGAATGTCTGGAAAACCCCGATATCGAGGTCCCCATACCCAAGGAAACCCCGCCCAACAAGCTGGCCGAAGGATTCAAGGTTGCATCCGGAAAGAGCGTCACGTTCATCGCCCAGCCCGGCACGCTGCCGATGTTTGAGAACTACGAACACGACCGACAGTCGCGACTGTTTACGGTCGAAAAGGGCGGGTCGCTGACGCTCGAAGGCGTGGTCTTGAGCGCGAGCACCTTCGGCCCCTCGGGCGTCTCCGCCGGCAAGGCCAAGCTCAAGGGCGAAGAAGGCGAAGTGGGCGAAGAAGAAGAAAAGGAATCGGCCTTCGAAAAGGAAGGCACCGAAGGCACACCCGGCAGGGAAGCCGTCGAAGAATCCAGCGCCGATGGTGGCGCCGGCACCGCTGGAGGAAGCGGCGGCATCATCGGCAGCAGCGCCGTCAACGCGCCCGCGGTTCAGGGCGGGGCGATCAAGAACGCCGGAACCGTGACGCTCAACGGCGATCAGTTCCAGGGCGACTCCCTCATCGGTGGCTTCGGCGGCGGGGGTGGGACCGGTGGCGCCGGTGGCCCGGGGGGCAAGGGCGGCGAAGGGGGCAAAGGAGCGCCCACCGCCTCGTGCCCGAAAAAGGAAGGCGAACCAACCAAATATCGCGAACCTCCGGGCGATGGCGGCGAAGGGGGAGCCGGCGGCGACGGTGGCGTCGGAACGCCCGCCGGTAATGGCGGCGAAGCGCAGGGCGGCGCTGTGTACAACACCGGGACGCTCACCGTGCAGCGGACGAGCTTCGATGACGACCAAGTGGAGGGCGGCGACGGTGGCGCCGGCGGCGCCGGCGGTTCAGGAGGAAACGGCGGGAATGGCGGCTTCGGCAATGAGGGCGGCGAGGGCAACGCGGGCGGCATCGGCGAGCCCGGCGGGGCGGCCGGCAGCGGCTCCAACGGACAGGGTGGCGCGATCTACAACGCCGGTGGCACACTCAGCATCGAAGGATCGAGCTTCGAAGAAGACGACGCGCAGGGCGGCGAATCGGGGCCCGGCGGCCAGGGTGGCGGGGGCGGCAAGGGCGGCAGCGGCGGCCTCAGCTTCGGATACTCGGTCTGCGAACACGAAGACGTGATCGCGAAGGAAAGCCCGAGCAACGCCGACGGCGGCCGCGGAGGCACGGGAGCCGCCGGTGGCAAGGCAGGCAACGGCGGCAGCGGCGAGGGCGGCGCGATCTACAGCACCGCCACCGTGACGCTGATCGGCACCAACACGGTCTACCGCAACGGGGTGACAGCCGGGCTTGGAGGTACGGGCTCATGCGAAGGCTACCTGGTGCCGTGCGCCGGCCCGGCCGGGGCGGGCGGCGAAGGCGGCGGAGCGGGCGTCGGCGGCAAGGCGGAAGGCGAGGCAGGCCAGACAGGCTCCTCCGGCGCCAACGGTGGGGCGGGCGCAAACGGCGTGGCGCTCAACAAGGACCTGTTCGGCGCGGCGAGCGGTGGCGAATTCGTGGAACAGAAACGCGAAGAAGAAGAAATCCCCGGCGCCGGCAACCCGCTCGGCAACCCGAGCAGCAACAGCTCGAGCTCCTCCGGCAAATCCTCGGGTTCGAGCAAAGGCGGGGGCGACGATGACGACAACGACGGAGGCGACGACGACAAGCCGTCGGACAAGCCCGAAGGCAAACCGGTGGCCAAAGAATCCGGTGGCAAAGTCACCGTCCAGACGGGTGAAACCGTCTCCTGCCCGTCCGGCGGCGAGGACTGCACGGCCGATGTGCAGGTGACGATCAGCGAGGAGATGCCGGCCGATGACTCCTCGGTGCACAAAACACACAGGGAAGCCAAGCCGAAGCCGATCGTGATCGGCCGTGCGACGCTCACCCTCGCCCCCGGCCGCAGCGAGAAAATCTCACTGACGCTGACAAGCAAGGGAGCCGCGCTGCTGCGCAAGCGCCATCACCTGAGCGCGCAAGTCACCGTGACGGTCAGCCAGGCCGGCAAGACGCCGGTCAAGAGCACCCGCACGATCACGATCCCAGCGCCCAAGGCCACCCACAAGCGCAAGTGAGCATGGCCCTCGCCCGAAGTAGCTGGCCCCTACCCGCAGTAGCGGCAGTCAGCGACTCGCCCACACCTCCCCCACCCCTTCGAAGCCCAGCGCCCGCTTGGTCGCTTCGGTGAGGTCGTATTCGCGGCCGGCCACATACGGGCCGCGGTCGATCACGGGCACGCGCACGGTGTGCCCGTCGTAGCGCAGCGTGACGAGCGTGCCACACGGCAGCGTCTTGTTGGCGACACCCATGGTGGTGCTCGTCAGCCAGCCGCCGCAGGCGAGGCTGCCTTCGCCCCCGTACCACGAGGCCTCGGCGAGACGGTACACCTCGAGCCGGCCCGCGGCGCGCTCGGAGCCGTCCTCGCCGGGGGCGCCCGCGAAACGCACCCGCAGCAACTCGCTGCCGATCCGATCGGTGCGATAGCGCAGCCGAAAGCGCCCACGCGCGCCGGTGCGCGCCGTGGCGATCGTGTGCCAGCCGCGGCGCCCGAGCGCCTGCAGGACCACCGTTCGCCCCGCCACCCGCGCCCGGTGTGCCACGCCTGTCGCGGAAGTCGTGCCCGCCGCCAGGGTTACGCCTGAGGGCTGTGTCGCCGTGCCTGCCGGTCGACTCGCGCCCACCGTTTGCGTCGCGCCCCTCCGGGCCGCCGCGCGCAGCGAGCCCGCGATCGACGCCGCGCGTCCGTCGAGCACGTTCAGTACGGCGTGTCGGACGCGCAGGCGCATCGCCTGTGGCGCAACGGTCGCGGGCGGCGGGGCAGCTTCCCCTTCGGCGATCGCGTTGGGCGGCAGAGCCGTCACCGTCAGCGCAGGCGTGGCGGGCACATACATATGGGTCCTCCTTGGTCACCGCCTACGGGGTTAGCTGTCGGGCTCACGCGCCGCCCACGCACGATGGCGTGCGTCGGCAAGGCGTTACCGCCGCATCAGCGGCCGATTCGCCCCATCCAGACCGCCCTCTCGCGATCCGGCAGTGGGTCCCCCGCTCGCCTCCAACGACGGAGGCGACTGGGCTGAGTCAAGCGGGGCACGATAGAGCGCCCGCCACCCGTTTCAGTGTGCGTTTGGTCACAGATGGTCAATCTTGTATAACGCAGGCCCGTCCGATCGCTTCAAAGCGTGACGTGTGATCCGATCCCATTTCGGATGGTCACTGGCGTATACGAGGCCACGCACGCCCACGAGATGGACCAAGCGTTTGAGATGATCGACTGGTGGAGGCGACTCCATGCTAAGCCGCTGACGTCTGTCAGCGCCAACCTGCGCCACTACGTCAAACCGCACGGCCATATCTTGGTCGCGGATGTCCACGAGTACTATGTAGTGGTCTCCGAGTTCCTCGCTCTCAGGGAACAGGGCACGGAGCCCGATGATGAGCTGAGGCAGCGTCTTCTGCGTACCTACACGGCAGCACAGCCTTTTCTCACGACCGCCACGGGAGAGAAACGATGAGCGATACCCCCATCCATCACTTCCTCGTTGTCTACGACATCCCCGCTCGCGAGGCGAATGTCGATGACCGCTTTGGCGATGACTATGACGCGGCCTTGGCCGCCTATGAGCGGGCGGAGGAGACCTACCGAGGTCGCACCGACATCGAGGTAGTGCTTCTCGGTGCCGACTCGATCGACACGATCAAGAAGACCCACTCCAGCTACTTCAGTACCCGCGAGGAGGGCTTCGAGCGTTTCTTCTCGGTGAGCGACCTGCTTGCCTCAACCCGCGGCGTCCCCAGCTGAATTGCGGCCCGCGCGTTGACGGGCGGCCTTCAACCAGCGACAATCACGCCCCGTGGCAAACACCGACCGCCTCACCGGACTGGACACCGCCTTCCTGCACCTGGAGGACCACTCCACCGCGCACATGCACGTGGCGTCGGTGATGATCTTCGAGGGCCGCGCGCCCACGCCGCAGGAGCTGGTGGACCACGTGCAGAGCCGGCTGCACCTGGTACCGCGCTACCGCCAGCGCCTGGCGTATGTGCCGCTGGAGCAGGGGCGGCCGGTGTGGACCGACGACCCCCACTTCAACCCCCACTACCACATCCGCCACACGGCGCTGCCGCGCCCTGGCGACGACGCGGCGCTGAAGCGCCTGGCGGGGCGGCTGTTCTCCCAGCGCCTCGATCGCTCCAAGCCGCTGTGGGAGATCTGGCTGGTGGAGCGGATGGCGGGCCGGCGGTTTGCGCTGATCGCCAAGACCCACCACGCGCTGGTGGACGGGATTTCGGGCGTGGACATCACCACCGTGCTGTTCGACGCCGCGCCCCAGCCCTCGCCCGGCTCGCTGCCGCCGGTGCCGGGCGAGCCTTGGAGCCCGCGGCCGCTGCCGGGCTCGGCGAAGCTGCTGGGCGAGGCGCTGCTCGAGCGCGCCACGGTGCCCGGCGAGATGGCGCGCGGCGCGCGGCGGATAGTGCGCCGTCCGCTGCGGGCGCTGGGCCAACTGCGCGACGGCCTCGCCAACGTGGGATCAACCACGCTGGCCGGCATCAACGCGCCGGCGCCCGCCTCGCCGCTGAACGTCGACATCGGCCCCCACCGCCGTTACACCTGGGTGGACGCCGACCTCGGCCGCTTCAAAGCGATCAAGGACGCGCTCGGCGGCACGCTCAACGACGCGGTGCTCGCGGCGGTCAGCCTCGCGCTTGGCCGCTGGCTGCGGGCACACGAGCACCCCACCGAGGGGCTGGTGCTGAAGGCGATGGTGCCCGTGTCGGTGCGCGCCGACACCGAGCGCGGCGCGCTGGGCAACCGCGTGGCGGCGATGTGGGCGCCGCTGCCGGTGGGCGTGGAGGACCCGATCGCCTGTTACGAGCAGATCCGCGTGGCGATGGACGAGCTCAAGCACTCCGGCCAGGCGGTGGGCGCGCAGGTGCTCACCAACCTCGCCGGCTTCGCGCCGCCCACGATCCTCAGCCAGGCGGCGCGCCTGCAGGCGCGCCAGCGTTATTTCAACCTCGTCGTCACCAACGTGCCCGGCCCCCAGTTCCCGCTCTATCTGCTCGGCCGGCGGCTGCGCTCGCTCTACCCCGTGGTGCCGCTCGCGCGCCGGCAGGCGCTGGGGATCGCGGTGATGAGCTACAACGGCCACCTCGGGTTTGGCCTGCTCGGCGATTACGACGCGCTTCCCGACCTCGACCTGATCGCGCAGGAGCTCGAACGCGCCATCCGCCGGCTGCACCGCGCGGCCACGCCACCCAAACCGGCGCGACGGCCGACCCGACGGGCCGCCGCCAAGCGCGCGCCCGCTGAGGCGGCCTCAGCCAAGCGCGCGCCCGCCAAGGCGGCCTCAGCCAAACGGGCGGCCGCGCGGTCGTAGCCGCTTTTCGGCGGCGAACCGGCGGCCAACCAGTGCGGTTTCCCGGGCCGCCGCGCCGGCAGGGACGCGGGAGCCACGCATACACTCCCCGTTGATGGTGCCCCTGCGAATCGCGCTCTGCCAGATGAACGCCACCGTCGGTGACATCGCCGGCAATGCCGCGCGCATCCGCGCCGGCATCGACGCCGCAAGGGCGCAAAACGCCAAGCTTGTGCTGTTCCCCGAGCTGGCGCTCACCGGCTACCCACCGGAGGATCTGCTGCTGCGCGAGCACTTTCTCACGGATGCCGCCACCGCGCTGGGGGAGCTGGCGGCCGAGGTCGAGGGCATCGTCGCCGTGGTCGGATTTCCCGAGCGGGCGGGAGCGGTTTACAACGCGGCGGCCGTACTCGACCGCGGCGCCGTGCGCGCGGTGTATCGCAAGGTGCACCTGCCCAACTACGGCGTCTTCGACGAGCAGCGCTACTTCGCGGCGGGACACACCGGTGCGGTGATTGACATCGATGGCTGTGCCGTCGGCATAACCGTCTGCGAGGACCTCTGGCGACCCGGTGCGCCGGCGGCCGACGAGGCCGAGCGGGGCGCGAGGCTGATCGTCAACATCTCGGCTTCTCCCTACCACACAGGCAAGGGTCTCGAGCGCGAGCGCCTGTTCGCGCAACGCGCCCGCGAACACGGCGCCCACATCGCCTTTTGCGGATTGGTGGGCGGCCAGGACGAGCTGGTGTTCGACGGCCACTCGTTCGTGCTCGATCCCGCCGGTGCCACGATTGCGCGCGCGGCGCAGTTCGAGGAGGAGCTGCTGGTGTGCGAGCTGGAGCTGGGCGGGGTCGGCGCGGCGCGCCCGGCGGCAACCATCGACGGGCAGGCGGCGACCCTCGGCGGACAGACGGAGGGCGGCGACAGGCGGACAGAGAGCGACCGCGGGCGGCCAGACGAGTCGGCAAGGTACGTGCGCACGCCGATCGCCCCAGTCGAGGCCGAGGTTTACGCGGCGCTGTGCGTCGGTCTGCGCGACTACGTGGACAAGAACGGTTTCGACCACGTGGTGCTGGGGCTGTCGGGCGGGATCGACTCGGCGTTGGTCGCCTGCCTGGCTGTCGACGCGCTCGGCGCCGAGCGGGTGAGCGTGGCGATCATGCCTTCCCCTTACTCCTCATCCGATACCCAGGACGACGCTCGCGCGCTGGCCGCGGCGCTGGATGTGCGGGTGCACGAGCTGCCGGTCGCCGCCGCGATGGAGGCATACGACACCACGTTGCGCAAGGAATTTGCGGGCCGGGAGGCCGACATCACCGAGGAGAACCTGCAGGCGCGGATTCGCGGAAACCTGCTGATGGCGCTCTCCAACAAGTTTGGCTGGCTGGTGCTCACCACCGGCAACAAGTCGGAGATGTCGGTCGGGTACACCACCCTTTACGGCGACCTGGCCGGCGGCTTCGCGGTGATTAAGGACGTGCCCAAGACGCTCGTCTACCGGCTGTGCGAGTGGCGCAACTCGCTGGCCGCCGGGGGGGCGCCGATCCCCTCCTCGATCATCGCCCGCGCGCCTTCGGCCGAGCTGCGCGAGAACCAGCGCGACGAGGATTCGCTGCCTCCCTACCCGCTGCTCGATCGCATCCTCCACGGCTACATCGAGCTCGACCGGGGCCGCGAGCAGCTGATCGCTGACGGCCTCCCCGCCGCCGAGGTCGATCGCACGATCCGTTTGGTGGACCTCGCCGAGTACAAGCGCCGCCAGGCGCCCCCCGGCATCAAGATCACCACGCGCGCGTTCGGCCGCGACCGGCGCATGCCGATCACCAACCTGTATCGGGGGTAGGCCGGCGTTGGCGAAAATTGGTTGGCGTCCAAAAAGAATGCACACAACCGCCCGCCCCCTTTGCGCGCTCGCGCTGCTGGCCCTCGCCTCGCTGACGCTGGGGGCGTGCGGCGACACCCTCCAAGACCAGCCCAGCCCGCCCAGCGTGCTGGAGCCGCTGGTGACGCAGGAAGCGTTCCCGGTTTACTGGCTGGGGGGCAGCTTCCACGGCCTGCCGATCACTCACGTGGGACACAACCCTGGCGGGGCATATGAAATCCAGTACGGCAACTGCCTGGTGGGCGGCGAGAACGTGTGCGCGACGCCGCTGGAGATCGTCACCTCCCCCGACAACAGCTTCCTGCCCGGCGGCGCCGCGACGCAGAGCGCGGCGCTCGTTAGGGGAGTGCGCGGCCGCGCCGCGCAAGGCGGCCGCTCGCTGTCGCTGGCCACCGGCCCGGTGGTGGTGGACCTGTATGCCACCACGCCCGCGCTCGTAAGCGCCGCCGCGGAAACGATGGTGGCGATCAATCGGCCTGGCGCGCCCGGCGCGCCGCTGGCGCCGCCGCTGCCCAACACCGGCTATGGCCGGCGGCCGCTGCCGGTTCAGCAGCCGGCGATCGCGCCCGCCGGAGGCGCCGCGGCGCTGCGGGCGCCGGCACACGGGTAGCCCATGCGTATCGCCGGCGTGGACGTTCAGCGTGGACGTTCAGCCGTCCGGCGGCTCGGGCATCGGGCGCACGGCGATCGTCATCCGTGTGACCGCGCACAGCCGGCCGCCGTCGTCGCTGAAGCGCACGTCCCACACCCACGTGGTGCGACCGCGGTGCAGCCTGATTGCGTGCGCGTGCACCGTGCCGGCGATGATCGGGCGCAGGAAGCTGGTGTTGTTGGACAGCCCCATCGCCGCCATCCCGTCGGCAAACACTCCGATCGCCGTCAGCAACGAGGTGAGCGACTCGGCGATCGACGCGTACACCCCGCCGTGCACCAGCCCGTACGGCTGGCGGAGCTCGTCGCGTACCTGCACTCGGGCGTGCCCCTCGCCGTCCACCAGCTCCACCAGCTCCAGGCCGTACAGCCGGTCGAAGCCCTGCAGCACCGCGTTCAGCTGCTCTGCCGTCGGCAGCGCCGCGGTGGCGGCGTCTGGGCCGAGAGGGTGGGACCCTGCACCGGGGGGATTCATGGGCGCGCCACGATAGCCTAAGTATCGTCGTGGGTCGCCTCAACACACTTGCGCCCGATCTGCGCGCCTCGCTGGCGCTGCTGGTGGGCCAGCACAAGCGCTATGGCGAGATCGCGTCGATGCTGCGCGTCGAAGAGCGCGCCGTGCACGATCGCGCGCACGCCGCGCTCGCGCTGCTGGCCCCCCAGCAGGCGCGCGCGCTGAATTCTGCCCAGCGCGAGCAGATCGGCGACTACCTGCTCGGGCAGGCCGACGCCCAACAGCGGTCGGCCGCCCTGGCGCTGCTGCAGTCCTCGCCCGCCGCGCGCGAGTGGGCGCGGACGCTCGCCGCCGAGCTCGATCCGATCGCGTCTGGATCGCTGCCAGAGATTCCGAGCGGTCAACCCGACGTGGGCGCCGCGGCCGACGATCGCGAGGGGAGTCGGTTGGTTGGCGCCGCCGGCGAGCCCCACGAAGGCGCACCTCCTGCGGCCGATGACGACGCGACCGATGACGACGCGCAGGCGCCCTCGGCCCCCAGCTCGCGGCGCGGCGGCGCGATCCTGCTGCTGGGGTTGGCGGCCGTGGTTGTGGTGGCCGTGGCGCTGATCATCGGCCTCGGCGGCAACAGCTCCCCGTCCGGCTCGGCGGCCAACGCCAGCGCGCCAAGCACCACCGGCGCAAGCACCGGCACGACCACACAGACGACCACTCCCACCGCGCCCACCACCACAGGGCAAGCCGGCAAATCGGCCGCCTCCGGCAAAGGCCAGGGCTCAGGGGCCAAAGGCGGATCGGCCAGCCAACCCCGTCTCGCCGCCACCGTGGCACTCACGCCGCCCGACACCTCCAGCAAGGCGCTGGGGCTGGTGGAGATCATCGCCGAGGGCCACGAACACGCTTTCATCCTCGCCGCCGAACACCTGCCGCCCACGCACGGCTTCCATTACGCGGCGTGGCTGTACAACACACCCACCGACGCCTACTATCTCGGTGGCGGCACCAGCGTGGGCGCCGGCGGCACGCTCAAAGCGGCGCAGGGATTGCCGCCCAACGCCTCGCACTATGCCTCGATCATCCTCACCGAACAGCACGAAGAACGGCCCACCCAGCCGGGGCCGATCGTGCTGAACGGGGCGCTCAAGCTGAGCTAGGACCTACCGGGACAGGTCCTTGGGCAGGAGCTTCCCCGTGGTTCTTGGGCAGGAGCTTCCCCGGATTCATGATCCCGGCCGGGTCGAGCTCCCGCTTCAGCGCGCGCAGCGCCGCCAGGCCGCGGGTGCCGACCTCTCGCTCCATCCACTCCACATGGTCGCGCCCCACGCCGTGATGGTGGGTGATGGTGCCGCCGTGCGCGGCGATCGCCTCGCCCGCGGCGCGCTTGAGCGCCCGCCACTGCTCGATCTCCGCACCCTCGCGCTGGGCGGCCAGGAGCGTGAAGTACAGCGACGCGCCGGTGTCGTACAGGTGGGAGATGTGGCACATCGCCACGCCGCCCGTGCCCTGCGCGCGCAGCTCGCGCTCGATCGCCGCGCCCACCTCGCGGTGCAGCCGGCGCAGGTTCGACCAGGTGGTGGCCGTCTCCAGCGTCTCCGCCAGCACGCCGTGCGTCAGCAGCTCGTCGCGCAGGTAGGGGGCGGCGAAGCGCTGGCGGCGCCACGCCTCGCCGGGGGAGCGGCCCACCCACAGGCCGCCGTGCTCGCGTGTGAGCGCCCGCGTGCGCGCCCGCTCGCGCTCCACCTCGGCGGGGGTGCCCTCGAAACCGAAGATCGCCAGACAGCCGTCCGCGTAGCCGCGCGCGCGCAGGTAGGCCTGACCCACGCGACTGCGGGCGCGGGCCTGCAGCGCCTCGCGCATTCCCGTGCTCGCTGCCGCGCCGTCGTGCGTTTCGCCGGCGGCGGCGTGCGCCTGTGCCAGCGACATGGCCGTCTCCGCCTCGTCCGACAGCCTCACCACCGCCGGCGCCGAGCGCTCCTGGGCGAGCGCGCGCAGCGCCTCCACGCCGTTGTCGAAGCCGGCGAAGAACGCGGCCTCGTAGCGCTGCTCGCGCGGCGCTGTGCGCACACGCAGGTCGAGCTCGCCGATCACGCCCAGCGTGCCTTCGCTGCCCAGCAGCAGCCCGCGCAGGTCGGGCCCGGCCGCGCTTGCCGGCATCGCCGGGAGTGCGATCGCGCCGGTGGGCGTGGTCATCCGCACGCCGAGCACCAGCTCCGCGAAGCGGCCATACCCGGTCGAGGACTGCCCGGCGCTGCCGCTGGCCGCGCATCCGCCGAGCGACACGTACTCCCACGACTGCGGGAAGTGGCCCAGCGTGAGGCCGCGCGCGGCCAGCACGCGCTCCAGCGCCGGCGCGCGCATGCCGGCCTGCACGGTGGCCACGCGCGACTCGGTGTCAAGGCTCAGCAGCGCGCCCAACTCGCGCAGATCCAGCGCCACCACCCCCGCGTGCTCGCCCCGCAGGGGCGCCACGCCGCCGACCACGCTCGTGCCGCCGCCCCACGGCACCACCGCGATCGAGCGCTCAGCGCACGCTCGCAGCAGCGGCTCCAGCTGGTGGGCGTCGCGCGGATACACCACCGCGTCCGGGGCCTCCCCCGGCTCGCCGGCGCGCATCCGCACGAGGTCGGGGTAGCCCTTGCCGGCGGCGTGCAATACGCGTGCGTCGTGGTTGTCGCGCACCCCGTCGGCGCCCACCACCGCGCGCAGCGCGGCCAGCGCGTCGGGGGACAGCGCCGGCGCCGGCAGCCGCACGCGCGCCAGCGCCACCGGTGGGCGCGGTCGGGGGACGGTGCCCACACGCTCGCGCAGCAGCGCCAGCACGCGCGGACCCAGCGGCGTCGCGCGGGCCGGGTCGCCCCAGCCCCACCAGCGCATGCTCGGGGCCTCAGCCAACGATCCGCTCCAGCCCGTCCAGCGCCTCCTCCAGCGTCTTGCCGGCGGCGCGGCGCACGCGGCTGGAGCCGAGGTTGGCGAACACGCCACGCAGCTTCTGACGCAGCTCGATCGTCACCGTCGTGCCCCTGCCGGCCGCCTCCAGGCGCAGCTGGGTGTGCGCGCTCGCCAGCACTCGTGCGAACGGCGTGTCGTCGACCAGCTGCTCCCAGTGCAGCGTCAACGTCGGCTCGTCGGCGCGCACGCGGAAGTCGGCGCGCACAGACCGCCCGGCGCGGCTGGCCAGCACCTGTGTGAACGCGTCGCGCTCCACCGCCTCCACGCGGGTCACGCGCGGCCACCAGCGCGGCAGGTGCGCGGGGTCGACGATCAGCGCCCACACCTCACCGGCAGGGGCCTGGAGCGTGCGGCTGCGCTCGGTGGTGGGCACCTCTAGGAGGCGATCTTGCGCAGGTCGCGCACCAGCAGCAGGTGGCGCAGGTGGGAGGTGACCGCGGCGAGGTTCTCCAGTGCCTCCAACGCCTCCTTGCGCCGCCGCGGGTTGCGCGAGCGCAGCGCCGGGGCGAGGATCTGCTGCAACAGGCCGGCCTCGCGGTCGGCGGAGGTGCGGAACACGCGCAGGTTGCGCCCGCCCACGCCGTAGCGCGCCAGTTCGCCCACGGCACGGACGATCTCGCGCTCGGTTTCGTCGTAGTAGCGCTGGCCGGAGCGCTGCTCGCCTTTGACCACGCCGTACTCCTCCAGCTCCCTCACGAGCTTCGCGTCGGCGTGCGTCTCCTCCAGCACTTCCTCGAGCGTGTACAGCGCGCCGCTGTCCTCGCGCACGCTGACACTCGCGCGGCGCGGGCGCGCCTGTGCGCGGTCGGGAGGAGTGTCCACCGCACCGGCACCCTCGCCTGTCAGGTCGTCGCCCGGCGGGACGACCTCGCTCGGCTCGCCCGGCGCGCCATAGCTGCGCCCGGCGGCCAGCTCCTGGCGAATCACGCGCAGCGGCAAGAACTCGTCGCGCTGCATCCGCAAGATCGTGCGCAGCCGCGCCACGTCGCCTTGGCTGTAGAGGCGGTAACCGCCGGGGGTGCGCCGCGGTGTCAGCAGCTTCTGGTCCTCCAGGTAGCGGATCTTGGAGATCGAGATGTCGGGGAACTCCCGCGCCAGCGCCTTGCACACCGCGCCGATCGTGTGCGGTTTGGAGGAGAGTGGCGCCGGCGCGGCCGGCGTGGCGGTGGGTCCGGTGGACATCAGCGCGCGTGGTAGGTGAGCTTGTACTTGCCGATCTGCAGCTCGTCGGCGTCGTCGAGACGGTGCGACTCGATCCGCTCGCGGTTGACGTAGGTGCCGTTGAGCGAGCCGCAGTCGTCCAGATACCAGTCGTCGCCGCGGCGGATCAGCAGCGCATGGTCGCGCGAGACGGTGATGTCGTCGAGGAACACGGCGCTGTCGGGACGGCGTCCGATCGCCATTCGCTCGCCGTCGAGAGCGAAGCTCTCGCCCACGCGCCCGCCGCCGGCGCGCACCACCAGCGCCGGGCCGTGCGCGGTCACCTCGCCCAGCTCCACCGGCACCAGCTCGCCGCTCTCGTCGATGCGGTAGGTGGCGGTCACCGACTCGCCGGGGGCCTGCTCGGGGCGCAGCGAGGCGCCGCAGCGCTGGCAGAAGTTGGCGTCGTCGCCGTTGGCCGCGCCACACTCGGGGCAGAGCGTCGCCACCGCGCCGGCTCCTCAGGCGTCGGCCCGCGGTTGGGCCTGGCCGCTGATCGAGGGACGACCGGCGAGGATCTCGGTCAGCTGCTCGACGTCGGCGCCGGTGATGAGCTGCTCGCCGCTGTCGTGCTTGCGCTGCAGACGGTTGACCAGCTCCGCGCGCAGGATGTCGATCTTGCCGTGGAGGATGCGCCGCCGGTAGGAGATGTCGGTCTCTTCCTCGGTCAGCTCGCGGATCAAATCCTTCAGCTCCGCGTCCGCGAGGGCGCCCAGGTCGGGAAACGTGTCCATGTCAGCTGTGCTCCTCTCAGAGAGCTTCGGTCAATACGGTGCTCGTCCCTACCTCGACCAATATAGCCAAAGCATCAAGCTCAGGTTGAGGTCTTGCGCCGCACCTGCGCGGTGCCGTCGCGCACGTACAGCGCCGAGGCGACCAGCGCCAGCGCGAGGCCGACGTACAGCAGCACTTCGCCGAATTTTTCGAGGCCCACCATGGCGAAGAAGAAGGCGCCCATGATCGGCGCCACGGAGATCCGGCCGGGCCAGTTGATGCGCAGCTCCACGTGGTGTGTCTGGCCGTAGCGGCCCAGCACCAGCATCACGAGCTCGCGCGCCACCAGCACCGCCAGCGCCCAGCGGGGGAGCAGCGTGAAGTGCCAGCACACGACGACCGCGGAGATCACCAGCAGGCGGTCGGTGATGGGGTCCATCAGCGTGCCGAGGCGGCTGTACTGGCCGGTGACGCGCGCGGCGATGCCGTCGGCGTAGTCGCCCCAGCCGATCACGGCGAACAGCACGGCGGGCAGCGCCCCCACACCTTGCGCGCTGCTCAGCGCCAGCACCAGGAACACCGGGATCAGCGCGAGGCGCACGAAGCCGATCGCGTTGGGCACAGTCCACGGGCGCAGCGGCTGCCCGGCGGCGGTCTCGGGCGGCGGCGCGCCGGAGCGGTCGAGGCCGACCAGGCGGCGGATGGTGAGGCGGGGAGCTCGTCCGCCCAAGCCCGGCGGCGTCTGCCCACCATGCACGTGAGGCGCAGCGCCGTCCCCGCCGGGCGGGCGCCGGCCGTGGCCGCGAGGCTCTAGGGGAGCGTTTGGCACAGCTCGTCCACCGCCCGCACCAGCGTTTCGGGCTCGGCGTCCAGCGGCAGGCCGGGGGCGGGTTGGCGGCCGCGCCGCAGCTGCACCTCGATCTCGCCCGACTCCAGCGAGCGGCGGCCGATCGACAGGCGCAGCGGGCAGCCGAGCAGCTCGGCGTCGGCGAACTTCTCGCCGGCGCCCGCGTCGCGGTCGTCGTAGATCACCTCGACGCCGCCGGCTAGCAGCACGGCATACACGCGCTCGGCGGCGTCGCGCTCGGGCGTGCCCGGCCGGCCGAGCGCGACCAGGTGCACCGCGAACGGGGCGAGCGCGCGCGGCCAGGAGATGCCGTGCTCGTCGGCGTACTGCTCCACCGCGGCGGCCACGATCCGCGCCGGGCCGATTCCGTAGCAGCCCATCCAGATCGGCTGCTCGTGGCCGTGCTCGTCGAGGTAGCGGGCGTCGAGCGGCTCGGAGTAGCGGGTGCCGAGCTTGAAGATGTTGGCGATCTCGATCGCCGGCTCGATGCGGATGGGCTCGCCGTCGAGCGTGTCGCCGTCGTGCAGCTCCTCTTTGCCCAGCCGCGCGCGCACCACCTCGGCGTTGGCGGCGTAGCCGGAGTCGGTGAGCACCACGTCGTCCTCGCCGGCGGGGCACGGCGCCATGTACTCGTGGGCGCCACTGCCGCCCATCATCCCCACGTCGCCCTCCACGCGGTAAAAGCGCAGGCCGGTGCGCTCCATGATGCGGTCGTAGGCACCCACCTGCTTGTCATAACTCACCGCCAGCCCGTCGGCGTCGCGGTCGAAGGAGTAGGCGTCCTTCATGATGAACTCGCGCGTGCGCAGCACCCCGGCGCGCGGGCGCGGCTCGTCGCGCTCCTTCACCTGGAAGTGATAGAGCGCCAGCGGCAGGTCGCGATAGGAGCGCACGACCTGGGCGATATGCGTAGTGACGGCCTCCTCGTGGGTCATCGCCAGCACCAGCTCCGAGCCCTTGCGGTCGGTGAGCTTGAACAGCTCCTCGATCTCGATGCGCCCGGTTTTGCGCCACGGGTCGGCGGGCTGCAGCACCGGCATCAACAGCTCCTGGGTGCCGATCGCGTCCATCTCCTCGCGGATGATCGCCACCACCCGCTGGTGCACGCGCCAGCCGGCCGGCAGCCACGTCCACATGCCGGCGCCCAGCTGGCGCACGAGGCCGGCGCGCACCATCAGCTTGTGCGAGATCGCCTCGGCGTCGGAGGGGGCCTCCTTCTCGGTGGGCAGCAGGTACTCGGAGAGGCGGGTCATCGCGGGACATCCTATGCGCGGCGCGCGGCGACGGGAGCGTGCAGCCGAGCCCGTGGCGTGCGAGCGCGGCGGCCGGGTAGTTGTGCATTAACTTTTTGGACCCCAACCACTTCAATTTGTAAAGTAGTTGGCGTCCGTTTTTAAGACATCGACACACCCGCCCGCCCGCGCCGCGGGCAGTTCGGCGGGCCTTTGATAGAACAGCGCCCAACCGACCGGCGTAAAAAAACCCGGAGACAGAAGAAGGAGCCCCCATGGCCTACACCGTTCCGCCGCTCCCCTACGCGTATGACGCGCTGGAGCCGCACATCGACAAGCAGACGATGGAAATCCACCACGACAAGCACCACCAGGCGTACGTGGACAAGGTCAACGCGGCGCTGGAGGGGACAGAGTGGGCCGGCAAGGCGATCGAGGAGGTGCTGCAGAACCTCGACAGCCTCGGCGACAAGGAGAAGGCGGTCAAAAACAACGGCGGCGGCCACTACAACCACACGCTGTTCTGGGAGAGCATGGCGCCGGGGGCCGGCGGCGCGCCCGAGGGCGCGCTCGCGCAGGCGATCGACTCGGCGTTCGGCTCGTTCGCCGACTTGCAGGCCAAGCTGAAGGAAACGGGCATCAACCAGTTCGGCTCGGGCTGGTCGTGGCTGGTGCACGACGGCAGCGGCCTCGCGGTGCTCGGCAGCGCCAACCAGGACAACCCGATCTCAAACGGCCAGACCCCGCTGCTGGGCGTGGACGTGTGGGAGCACGCCTACTACCTCAAGTACCAGAACCGCCGCCCCGACTACCTGGACGCGTGGTGGAACACGGTCAACTGGGCGAAGGTGGCGGAGCGGTTCGCGGCGGTCAGCTGAGCGTGTTCTCGGCCGGCGCGATCAGCTGCGGCTGAAGCGCCGGCCGACCACCGGCGAGACGGCCTCGTCGAGGGCCACCGGTGCAGCGGGCGTGAGCATCGACTCCAGCACCGCGTCGGCCTGCTCGTCGTTCTCCGCGGCGGCTGCCTCCAGCGCGGCAAGTTTCTCGGGCGTCATCGCCGTGGCGTCCTCGTTGGCCGCCAACCACTGGCGCGCCTCGGCGGCGGCGGCCTCGTCGCGGTGCACCTGCTTGCCTGCCGCGTAGTAGCGGTCGATCTCCTTGAACAGCTCGTCCACCAGCTGCTCGGTGGGCACCTTCTTGAGCGGCTCGCCCTTGGAGTAGATCATGCCCATGTCTTTGGCGCCGGTGATGCCGAAGTCGGCGTGACGGGCCTCGCCGATGCCGTTGACCGCGCAACCCAGTACCGACACCTCGATCGGGTCCTCGTAGGCTTCCAAGCGCCGCTCCACCTCGGCAACCACGCTGTCCATGTCGAACTGCAGGCGCCCGCACGTGGGGCAGGCGATCAGGTCGGGGCCGCGCTGGCGCAGCTTCAGCGCCTTGAGGATCTCCCACGCGACCTTCACCTCCTCCTCGGCATGGAACGTGGAGAGCGAGATGCGGATCGTGTCGCCGATGTTGTCCGCCAGCAGCGTGCCGAGGCCGACGGCCGACTTCAGCGAGCCCGACCACTTGGTGCCGGCCTCGGTCACGCCGAGGTGCAGCGGGTAGGGGATCTTCTGCGCCAGCATCCGGTTGGATGCGATCGTGTTGGGCACCGAGGTCGACTTCATCGACACCTTGAAGTCGTAAAAGTCGAGGCTCTCCATCAGCGCGACGGTCTCCAGGGCCGCGGTCACCAGCGCCTCCACCGGGTTGTCGTACTCCAGCTGGCGCAGATGGCGGGGCAGCGAGCCCGAGTTGACGCCCACGCGCAGCGGCACGTTGCGCTCGCGCGCCAGCGCCACCACCTCCCCCACCTTCTCCGGCCCGCCGATGTTGCCGGGGTTGATCCGCACGCAGTGCGCCCCCGCCTCGATCGCCTTCAGCGCGAGCGTGTGGTTGAAGTGGATGTCGGCGATCACCGGGATCGGCGAGCGCTCCACGATCGTTTTCAGCGCCTCCACGTCCTGCTCGCGCGGCACCGCCACGCGCACGATGTCGGCGCCCGCCTCCGCCACCTTCACGATCTGGTCCATCGTCGCCGCGAGGTTGGCGGTCTCGGTCTTGGTCATCGTCTGCACGGCGACCGGCGCGCCGCCGCCGATCGGCACGCCGCCTACATACACCTGCCGCTGGGAAGCCATATACCGTGATTCTACGATGACGCGCCTTCCCTGCCGGTTTCGATGACAAGCCCCGTCAGCCGACGGGCGCCGCGATGAGCGCCACCGAGCCCTCCGAGGTGTACCCCACCGCGCGCGGCCCGCTGCCGCGCCTGGCCTCGCCCTACGCCGCCCGGGCGCGGCGGCGCCGCCACAAACGCTTCTTCGCGCTCACCCGCCTGCCGCCCGGTGGGCGGGTACTGGACGTGGGCTGCGGGCGGCTGGGGCTGCGGGCGCTGGAGCCGCGGCTGGACATAACCGGCCTCGACATCGCCCCCAGCCAGGGCTACCCCGGCCCGTTCGTGCAGGCCGACCCGGCAGAGGGCTTGCCGTTCGCCGACGGCGAGTGGGATCTGGTGTATTGCAACAGCGTGATCGAGCACGTGCCGCCCCCACGCCGCGCGGCGTTCGCCGCCGAGCTGCGCCGGGTGGGGCGCGGCTGGTACGTGCAGACGCCCGCCCGCTCGTTCCCGATCGAGCCGCACGCGCTGCTGCCGCTGGCGCACTGGCTGCCGGTGGCGCTGCGCCGCCCCTACTGGCGGCTGGGGGCGGCGGGCGACTGGGAGGAGATCGAGCTCTTGCGCCGGCGCCAGCTTGAAGCGCTGTTCGGTCCCCCGGCGCTGCCCGAGCGCGCCGGGCCGCTGGTCAAGAGCTGGGTGTGCGTGCGGCCCTGCGATCGGTAGCCGGCCGCGGCCGCGGTGTGGGCGCGGGGCCTGCGATCGGTAGCCGGCCGCGGCCGCGGTGTGGGCGCGTGGCCCTGCGCAGCCGTGGCGGTTGGAAACAGCAGGCATAAATCGGCGCGTCTACGCACTTGACCGCAAAACCAGTCCATTTGCAGGCAAAAATCATCCTGCATCCCGCCGCCCGCGGTCGCGCTCGCGTGCGGTCGTTGCGAGCGGTGGACGCATCCGATAGCTCTGCACGTGTCGGAACGGGGATGGGCAGCTTCACCGGCGTGGCGACCCACCTCCGCATATATGACGCACAACTAAATAACAGGGCAACGGAGGTTTGCACCCATGTCGAAGGTAAAGCTGATGCTGGCGAGCATGCTGTTGGTGTTCGCCGTCGGCGCAATCGGTGCCGCGTCTGCCTCAGCGCAGGCAGAGTTTAAACTGGGAGAAAGAGAAGGAAAACAACTTACGACTGACGAATTCGCGGAAGAAGCACACGTTAAAAGCAATCTCAAACTGGAAGGCGAAAAAGAGCCTACGATCGAATGCAGCAAAATGCAGATCGATGATGGCGTGGTTACAAACAACAGCCCAGAAGCGACGATCAAATCGCTCCACTTCGACGGCTGCGTGGACGTGTCAGAAAAAACGTGCGAAGTGCCGACGATCGAAACCGCCGCATTGAAGGACACGCTCCACGAAGATGGAGAAAAAGGCGATACGGACGAAACGTTCGAACCGAAAAGTGGGACAGAACTAGCTCACTTCAAACTCAAAGGCGCAGAATGCAAAGAAGCGAGCGAACTCAAAATCAAAGGTAAATTCACCTCAAAAAAGGAAGACAACGAAGCCCCCGAAGATGAACACAAATTGGGGATCGGTGTCACGTCCAGCTCGAAAGAACTCGAATATGGCGATCAGCTGAGATTCGGAGGTTTCAGCATCAACTTCGGGTGGGGCATGGTGATCAACGTCTTCTGGTTCTTATTTGGGTAGGTAGAGCACGGATATAGAGCACGGACAGGTAGAGCTCGGCCACAGGAGACGATGCGACGGGGGCCGCGGTGGGGCCCCCGTCGTTTGCCGGCCGGCGGCTCGACGCCCGGGAGGCGGCTGCGGCGGCCCCGGGAGGCGTACGGGGTGTCCTCAGGAGGCGTACCGGGCGCCCTCAGGCGGAGTACATCGCCTCGATCTCCGCCTCGTACTTGGCGGCGATCGGCTTGCGCTTGAGCTTCATCGTCGGCGTCAGCTCGTCCTCGCCCGGCAGCCAGTCGCCGGGGACGATCGTGAACTTCTTGATCTGCTCCACGCGCGCCAACCGCGAGTTGGCGGCGTCGATCGCATCCTGAACGGCCGCGCGCACCGCGGACTCTCCCGCGAGCTGCTCTAGGGTGCGCCCCTCGATGCCGTGCTGTGAGGCCCACATCGGCGCGAAGTCGGCGTCGAGCACGATCAGCGCGGTGTTGTAGGAACGGCGGTCGCCGATCGCGCACGCCTGGCCGATCAGCGGCGACACGCTCTTGATCGTGGCCTCGATGTTGGCGGGCGACATGTTCTTGCCGGCGGCGTTGATGATCAACTCCTTCTTGCGATCCACGATCCGCAGATAGCCGTCGTCGTCGAGCTCGCCGATGTCACCGGTGTGCAGCCAGCCGTCGGTGTCGATCGTGTCGGCCGTCTTTTGCGGGTCGCCGCGGTAGCCCAGCATCACCATCTCGCCGCGCATCAGCACCTCGCCGTCGTCGGCCAGCGCGATCTCCACACCCGGGGCCGGCGGCCCCACCGTGCCGAGCTTGATCCGGTCGCGTGGGTTGACGCACCCGGCGCCGCAGGTCTCCGACATCCCCCACAGCTCCGACACGGGGATGCCGATGGCGTGAAAGAACTCCAGCACCTCCAGCGGCGTGGGGGCCGCGCCGACGTTCACCGCGCGCACCTCGTCGAAGCCCAGCATCGCCCGCAGCCCGGCGAACATCTCCGCGTCGGCGGCCGCCACCTCGGCGGCCAGCTCCGCGGGCACCTCCTCCCCGCGCTGTTCGATCCGCACCTTCTCGATCGCCGCCTGAAGCGCGCGCTCGCTGCGCTCGCGCTGCTCGGGCGGCTGGCCGGCCACCATCGTCTCCAGGCCCGCCTTCAGCTTCTCCCAGATGCGCGGCACCGCGAAAAACCAGTGGGGGCGCACCTCCGGCAAAAACGCCACCACCTGGCGGGGGTCGGGGCAGCTGGTGATCTGCAGCCCGTACACGATCGGCAGGTAGTGGTGGGCGCCGCGCTCCGCTATGTGCGCCGCCGGCAGCCACGAGATCACGCGCGCCTGCTCGGGAAACTGCACCACGGTCTCGATGCCGCGCACCGCCGAGAGGAGGTTGCGGTGGCACAGCTGCACGCCCTTCGGCGGCCCGGTGGTGCCGGAGGTGTAGATCAGCGTCAGCACGTCCTCCGGCCGCACCTGCGCGGCGGCCTCCTGCACCGCTGCCTGCGCCCGCGGGTCGCGCCCGCTGGCTTCCACGTCGGCGAGCGCCAGCACGCCGTCGGGGAGCGACTTCGCCCCCTCGCCACCGTTGCTCGCGCCGTCCTCGCCCGCGCCACCCGGATCCACGAGGATCACGTGCTCGAGGTTGGGGAGGTTGCGGCGCGCTTCCAGCAACCGCTCCAGATACTGGCGCTCCACCACCGCCACCCGCGAGGCCGCGTCGGACACCACGTACTCGATCTGGTTGGCGGCGTAGGTTTGGTAGATCGAGAAGGGCGTTGCCCCCAGCGTGACGGCGGCGAGATCCACGACGTGGAACTCGGGCCGGTTGGAGAGCATGATCGCCACGGTGTCGCCGCGGCCCACACCGAGCTTGTGCAGGCCTCCGGCGAGGTCGCGCACGCGCGTACGCCACTGCGCCCACGTGAGCGTGTGCTCGTCGCCTTTGGTGCGGATCGCCACCCGATCGGCCAGCGCGGCGCAGGTGAGGTCGAAGGCCTCGACGATCGTGGCGGCGTGCGCCGCACTGCGGCCCTGTGCGTCAGGCGCGGGACCAGCGGGCTGCTGCGGTGCGGTGGCGCTCTCCATCGTGCTCCCTCCTCGATCGCTGGCAACTCGGCTTACACAACGCTAGCGAAATGCGGAGGTCCCGGTAGGGCCGCTCGTCATCCACCCAGCCGGCTGATGTCGTTGCTCAACCCGTTGATGACCAAAAACGCCAGCAACACGATCCCCACCGAGCTGAAACGCCACATCGCCGCCAGCGACACGCGCCGGCCGCGCACCTTCTCGGCCAGCGACCACAGCACGTGACCGCCGTCGAGCGGCAAAAACGGGAAGAGGTTGACGATCGCGAGCGCCAGCGACACGAAGCCGATGATCACCAGCGCGTAGCCGGCGCCGGCGGTGACCGCTTCCTGGGTGGACACCGTGATCCCGACGATGCTGCTGAATTCGCTGCGCGCCTTGGCGCTGGTGAAAGCCCGGCCGATGTTGGTGAACGTCTGTAGGGTGATCCCCCACATCTCGCCGAGCGCGGTTGCGGCGGCGGCAAACGGGCCGTAACGCTTGGGGGTGGCGCCGAAGTCGAACCCGATCAGCATCCGCTTGAGCTGGACGTTGTAGCGGGGATAGACCGACACGCCGACCACGTGCCCGGAACGCCTCACCGTCAACCGCACCGGAGTCGCCGCCCGGCAGCCTTCGGTTGGCGCCCCTGAGCAGCGATGGGCGCCGATCGCCTTGACTGCCGAGCTGGCCGTCACGGGATGACCGTCGACGGTGAGTATTCGATCGCCCAGCCGCAGCGCGCGGGCGGCCGGCTTGTGCTGCTCGATGGCGACAACCTTCGTATTGGAGACCCGTGTGTGGATCGACGGGTTGAGCTGTTCCAACGTGTACGTGCCGTTGACGCTGCCCGCGAACAGGATCGCCCAAAACAGCACGAACGCGATCAGCAGGTTGACCCCGGGGCCGGCGAGGATCACGGCGATGCGCTTCCACGGCTCCTTCATGTAGTACGCGCGCACCGCCAGGCGCAGGTCCATGTTCTTCGTTTCTTCGGGGCTCATCCCCGTGATCTTCACGAACCCGCCCGCGGGGATCGCGCCGATCATGTACTCGGTTTCCCCCTTGCGGAAGCCCACCAGCTTCGGGGGGAAGAACAGCGAGAAGCGCTCCACGCGCATCCCCACCGCCTTGGCCACCGCGAAGTGGCCGGCCTCGTGCAGGATCACCAGCAGGGAGATGCCGAGGATCGTGAGGACCCAGCTCATGCGACGACCGCCCGCGGCGGCGAGCCTGCGTGGGGAGCGCGTGTCATGCGCTCAGTGTCGCAGGCGGCGGGGAGATCGGATGGGTCACTGCCCTTCAATCCTCGGAGAGGCTGAGGGCTTTGTCCGCCCGGGCATGGGCCTCGGCGCTTGGCTCACCATGCTCGGCGATCAGTTCCGCAACAAGCTCGGCGAGGGCGTTCTCATCCTTCCCGTGCTCGGGGCGGGGCCTTGCAAGCGCGTCGAAGTGCGCTGCGGAGACGTAGCCGGACACGCGTGCGGCGTCGCCCCGAGCGACTGTCGGAACTCACGCCGCCGCCACAACCGCCTCGCCCGCCACCTCACGCGCTTGGCGGTCGGCTTCGTAGAGCGACTCGAACGCGCGCACCGGCTCACCGGGCAGCCGCTCCAGGGTGGTGGCGATCACCGCGGGGATGCCGGTGAACGACAGGCGCTCGGCGAGGAACGCGTGCACGGCGACCTCGTTGGCTGCATTGAGCACGCACGGCGCGGTACCGCCTGCCGCGGCGGCCTCGCGCGCCAGGCGCAGGCAGGGGAAGGCGCGGAGGTCGCACGGCTCGAACGTGAGTTGGCCGACCTCCACCAGGTCGAGCGGCGCCACCGGCACGTCGACGCTTTCGCCACCGTGCAGCGCGTAGGAGATCGCGATGCGCATGTCGCGTGGGCCGATGTGGGCGAGCAGCGCGCCGTCGGCCAGCTGGATGAGGCCGTGGATCAGCGACTGGGGGTGCACCACCACGTCGATCCGCTCGTACGGCGTGCCGAACAGATGGTGGGCCTCCATCAGCTCCAGACCCTTGTTCATCAGCGTGGCGGAGCCGATCGTGTTCATGCTCCCCATCGCCCACGTCGGGTGGGTGAGCGCCTGGGCAACCGTCACCTCCTGCAGCTGCGCGGGCGTGTATCCGCGGAAGGGCCCGCCGCTGGCGGTGATCACCAGCCGATCCACCGCTCCGGGGGGCTGGCCGGCGAGCAGTTGGTGCAGGGCGGTGTGCTCGGAGTCCACGGGCACGATCTGCGCACCGGTGGCTTCCGCCAGCGCGGTAACCAGCTCGCCGCCGACGACCAGCGACTCCTTGTTGGCCAGCGCCAGGTCGATCCCCTCGCCGAGCGCCGCCACCGTGGGCCCGAGGCCGGCGGAGCCGACGAGCGCGTTGAGCACCAGATCGGCGCCCGACTCCACCACCAGCCGCACGAGTCCCTCGGCGCCGTGCAGCACCTCCCCGTCGGTCCACGCCTCCGCGGCGCGCGCCCCGGCGTCGGGCTCGACCAGCGCGATCCGGGGCACGCCGTGCGTGCGGGCCTGCTCCACCAGCGGCTCCCACGAGCGCCCGGCGGAGAGCCCAACCAGCTCGAACCGGTCGCTGCGCGCGACGATGTCGAGCGCCTGCGTGCCGATCGAGCCGGTGGAGCCGAGAATCAGCAGGCGCTTGGGCATGGGCACCGAGAGTAGAGAGTAGTGACAGGGTCTCTACTGTGTCTCAGGCACGGGTATCGCGAAAACCTCGAGCTCGTCTATCCCATCGAAGTCAGCCGGGTTGCATGTATAGACGGGCAGATCGGCCGCGAGCGCGGTTGCCGCGATCATCGCGTCGTAGGCTCGTGCGGAAGCCTTGCGGCCGGAGCGCCGCAGTGAGGCGGCGACGCGTCCGAAGGCACGAGCGGCGCCTGAGTCGAACGGGAGCGGGTCGAAATCCGACTCGGCCTGCTGGAGATGGGCCTGGCGCGCGGCTCGCTCGCCGTCATCGTCGGCCACGAGCGGACCGACCGACAGCTCGGCGAGGGTCACGGCCGTGATCAGCGGCTCGGCGGGCAACGCCGCCGCGTCGCTGAGGCGTTGCAGGAGGATGACGGTGGAGGTGTCGAGAATCCCCCGTGTCGCCGGCGGCGCCTCGGCGAGCGGCTCGCTCACAGGCTCGTGTCGAGCAATCGATCGACATCCGCACGCAGCGCCACGGGATCCACGCGCGGCAACCGGCGCCAGCGGCTCAACAGGGTCTCCGCAGCGAGCGCAGGGCGCGAAACGGCCCGCAACTCGGCAACCGCCTTCCCCGAGCGTGTGACCACGATCGGCTCCCCCCGCGTGGCGCGGTCGACCACCTCGCCACCATGGTTGCGAAGCTCTCGGATGCTTACGCTGGCCATGCCGCGCAGTGTATCACGTGTGATACTTGATCGTGGGCGCTCGCGGTGCTCGGGCGAACGAACCTAGTGAACGTACGCCAGCCAGATGTAATACCCCACCACCGCCGTGAACAGCACCGCGTCGAGGCGGTCGAGCGCGCCGCCGTGGGCGCCGAACAGGCCGCCGGCGTCCTTGACGCCGGCGTGGCGCTTGAGAAACGACTCGAACAGGTCGCCGACGGGGCCGGCGAGCGCGATTCCGAGGCCGAGCACGAGCGCGTGGGTGCCGGGCAGCCATTCCTGGTAGCGGCCGGCCAGCCACACGCCGGCCACGGCGAAGATCATGCCGGCCACGAGACCCTCGACGGTCTTGCCGGGCGACACGCTGGGCGCCAGCGGGCGGCGGCCGAAGAGGCGCCCGCCGAGGTAGGCGCCGGTGTCGCCGAGGAAGGTGCCAACCAGCACGTCGATCACGATCCCCTCGCCGTGGGGCAAACCGCGGAGCATCACCGCGTGGGCCAGCGCGAGGCCGATCCAGAAGACCCCCAGCAGTGTGATCGCCAGGCCGCCGGCGGACGGGTGCGGTTGCAGGAGCGTCAGCAGGAACAGCACGGGCAGCGAGGCGACGGCCGCCAGCAGCACCTGTGAGGGGCCGCCGTACTGCGCGGCGGCAATCAGCCCCGCGAGCGCGATGAAGCCGGCGAGCCGCACGGGGTGGGTGCGCGCGTACATGGCGCACAGCTCGTGCATGCAGATCCACGCCAGCGCCAGCACGCCCAGCGCGAAGATGGGGCCGCCCTCGATGACGATGAACAGCGCGAACGCGATCGCGGGGACCGCGGCCAGCACGCGTGCGCCGAGGTCGGAGCGGGGCCGGCGGCCGCCGGCCTTCCCCTCGGTATCGGGCGGGTGCATGGAGGCGCGCAGGCGCCGGCGCGCGGGGGTGTGGGAGGAAGCGGGCATCGCTCGTTCAGCGCCCGCCGAACCGTCGCCGCCGGGCGCTGAACTCATCCAGCGACTGCTGGAAGGAGTCGCTGGTGAAGTCGGGCCAAAGCTCGTCGCGGAACACCAGCTCGGAGTAGGCCGACTGCCACAGCAGATAGTTGGACAGCCGCCGCTCGCCGCTGGTGCGAATGATCAGGTCGGGGTCGTGCATCTCGGGCGCGTAGAGACAGCCGCGGAAATCCTCCTCGGTGCCGCCTGTGAAGCGCGTGGCCGCGTCGAGGATCTCGGCGCGCCCACCGTAGTTGAAGGCGACGAACAGCGTGATGCGGTGGTTGGCGTCGGTGAGCTCCTCGGCCCAGCGCATCTGCTCGACGAGCCCATCGGGCACCCCGGCGCGGCGGCCGATGAAGCGCATGCGCACCCCTTCGGCGTGCAGCTCCGGGGTTTCGGAGGCGATGCGGCGCGAGAACATGTCGAACAGGCCCCGCACCTCCTCGGGCGAGCGCGACCAGTTCTCGGTGGAGAACGAGTAGACGGTGAGCTCGCGCACGCCCAGCTCGACGGCGTCGCGCAGACGCGCCTTGACGGTGTCGGCGCCGGCCTCGTGCCCGGCGTTGACGGGCAGGCCGCGCGCACGCGCCCAGCGGCCGTTGCCGTCGGTGATGATCGCCACGTAGCGCGCCGCGGTAGGCTCGGCGCCGGCCATCAGACTTCGAGGATCTCCTCTTCCTTGACCTTCAGCACCCCGTCGAGGTCGGAGATGCGCGCGTCGGTGAGCTTCTGCAGCTCCACCTCGGCGCGGTGCTCGTCGTCGGAGCCGGCCTCGCCTTCGTCCTTGAGCGTGCGCAGGTCGTGCATGACGTCGCGGCGCACGTTGCGGACCTTCACGCGCCCCTCCTCAACCAGATGGCGCACGACCTTCACCAGCTCGCGGCGGCGTTCCTCGGTGAGCTCGGGCACCACGAGGCGTACGACGGAGCCGTCGTTGGAGGGGTTGAGACCGACGTCGGACTCGTTGATGGCCTTCTCGATGAACTTGATGGAGGACTTGTCGTAGGGCTGCACGGTGAGCAGCCGCGCCTCGGGGGCGGAGATGGTGGAGAGCTGGTGCAGCGGCGTGGGGGCGCCGTAGTAGTCGACCACGATCCGCTCCAGCAGGGCAGGCGAGGCGCGGCCGGTGCGCACGGTGGCGAGCTCGTGCTGGGTGGACTCCACCGACTTCGACATCCGCGCGCCGGCGTCGGCGAGCAGTTCGTCGATCATCTCAGCGGCCATCGCGTGCCCCTTCCACGGACGCGGCTCGGCGACGGTGTCGCTGAGAACGTCCTTCTAGTTTCAAGTTGCGTATAACCATAGATGTGCAGTGCTCGAAAAGTCAGTGTGCACACGCACGCGGTTCAAGCGTCGCCGCCGTGCTCGTCGTCGCTGGGGGGCGTCGACACCAGCGTGCCGACCCGCTCGCCGGAGATTATCCGCGCGATGGAGCGCTGGTCGTCCATGTTGAAGACGTTGAGCGGCATGTTGTTCTCCATGCACAGCGCCAACGCCGTGGAGTCCATCACCCGCAGCCGTTGCTCCAGCGCCTCCATGTGGGTGATCTCGGGGATGAACCGCGCCGTGGGATCGAGCGCGGGGTCGGCGGTGTAGACGCCTTCGACGCCGTTCTTGGCCATCAGGATGATTTCGGCGTGGATCTCGGCGGCGCGCAGCGCGGCGGCGGTGTCGGTGGTGAAGAACGGGTTGCCGGTGCCGGCGGCGAAGATCACCACGCGCCCCTTCTCCAGGTGGCGCATGGCGCGGCGGCGGATGTAGGGCTCGGCCACCTCGGAGATCGCGAGCGCCGACTGCACGCGCGTGTCGGTGCCGCTCTTCTCCAGCGCGTCCTGCAACGGCAGCGCGTTGAGCACGGTCGCCAGCATCCCCATGTAGTCGGCGGTGGAGCGGTCCATGCCGGCGGCGGCCCCCTTCATGCCGCGGTAGATGTTGCCGGCGCCCACCACGATCGCCACCTCGACGCCCTGGTCGTGCACGGCGGAGACCTGTTGTGCGACCGTGTCGATGCGCGCGGGGTCGGTGCCAAACGGCAGCTCGCCCATCAGCGCCTCGCCGGAGAGCTTCAGCAGGATGCGTTTGAACGCCGGGGCCATCGGGGGGAGCCTACAGTTTGCGTTTGGTGCGCATCCGCGCGAGCGAGCGGGAGCAACGCGGCTGGCAGGGGCGGGGCTTCCGTGCCCCGCCATCGTGGCGGCACTACTGGCCGATGGCGAAGCGCGTAAACCGGCGGATGACCACATTCTCGCCGGTCTTGGCGGTGAGCTCGTCGCGCAGCTGTTGCACCGACTTGCCCTCGAAGCGGGGGTTGTGCATCTCCTGCTCCAGCAGCACGATCGTCTTGTACCAGGCGTCGAGCTTGCCCTCGACGATCCGGCCCCGCACGTTCTCCGGCTTGTCGGCCGCTTCCTGCTCGTAGATGCGCGCCTCGGCGTCGCGCAGCTCGGCGGGCACGTCGTCGCGGCCGACATAGGCGACGGTGGGAGAGGCGGCGATCTGCATGGCGATGTCGCGGGCGAAGCCGGTGAAGTCGTCGTTGGAGGCGACGAAGTCGGTGTTGCAATCGACCTCGATCAGCACGCCGACCTTGGCGCCGGGGTGGATGTAGGCCTGCACGGTGCCCTCGGTGGCGGTGCGCTCACCGAGATCCTGGATCTTCTTGCCCTGGCGCAGCCGCAGGATCTCGATCGCCTTGTCGATCTCGCCGCCGGCCTCGGCGAGCGCCTTCTTGCAGTCCATCATCCCCGCGCCGGTGCGGTCGCGCAGGGCCTTGACGTCTTTGGCGCTGATCTCAACCGCATTCATGCCTGGGCCTCCTGGGCGCTGGTCGGCTCGGTGGTCTCAGTGGTGGATGCCGCGCCATCGGGAGATGCTTCGGCGGGCGGCTCGGCCGCCGCCTCGGGAGCGGTCGCGGGCACGGCGGTCTCCCCGGCCTCGGGAGCGGTCGGCTCCGGGGCGGGCTCGGGCGCGGCAGCCTTCGCCTCGGGCGCTGGCGGCGCCTCGGGCGGGGACGCCTCCGCCTGAGGCCGGGGTGCGGCGGGCTGGGCCTGTGCGGCCGCCTGCTTGGCCGCCTCGGCCTGAGGCTGGGGTGCGGCGGGCTGGGCCGGCGCGGCCGCCTGCTTGGCCGCCTCGGCCTGAGGCTGGGGTGCGGCGGGCTGGGCCGGCGCCGCCTGCTTGCCCGCCTCGGCCCGGGCCGCCTCCGCCTTGGCCGCGGCGGCCGCGGCCTGTTGCGCGGCGAGGCGTTCCTGCGCCTCGCGGGCGGCCTGTTCCTCGGCCTCGCGGCGCGCGGCATCTTCCTCGGCTTCGCGTTTGGCGCGCGCCTCCGCCTCGATGCGGGCGCGCTCTTCGGCTTCCTGGCGGGCGCGTTCCTCCTCGGCGCGGAACACGCTGTGGCCCTCTGACACCACGTCGCCGATGGCGCGGGCGATCAGCGAGCAGGAGCGGATGGCGTCGTCGTTGCCGGGGATCACGAAGTCGATCCCGTCGGGGTCGCAGTTGGTGTCGACCAAGCCGATAATCGGGATCCGCAGCCGCTGCGCCTCGCGCACGGCGATGGTCTCGGTTTTGAGGTCGATCACGAACATCGCGTCGGGGACGCGCTGCATGTCTTTGACGCCGCCCAGGTTGGCGCGCAGCTTGGCCAGATCGGCCTGGCGGGCCATCCGCTCGCGTGTGGGCAGCAGCGCCAGCTGGCCCTCGGCCTCGAACCGTTCGAGATCGTGCAGGCGGCGAATGCGCAGGTTGATGGTTTGGAAGTTGGTGAGCAAACCACCCAGCCAGCGGTGGTTGACGTAGGGCATGCCGGACGCCTGCGCGACGTCGCGGATGACGTCGCGCGCCTGCTTCTTGGTGCCCACGAACAGCACCGTGCCGCCGCGGTGGGCGAGCGTGCCGGCGAACTCGCGCGCCTGCTCCAGCAGAACGGCGGTCTTCAGCAGATCGATGATGTAGATGCCGCCGCGCTCGCCGTGGATGAAGCGGCGCATCTTCGGGTTCCAGCGGCGCGTCTGGTGGCCGAAGTGCACGCCGGCCTCCAGAAGTTCCGCGATTCCTACTTGAGCCACGGTTGGTCTCCTTGTGGTGTCCTTGGTTATGGGTACTGCGTCCACACGGCGGTCGCGGACTCGCGGCAAGCCACCGGCGCCGGCCGGTGCAACGCGAGCAGGGCCACGATCGATGCCCGTGCGGGTAGGGGTCTGGATCAGCAGGTCACGATACCCCAAATCGGCCTACTCCTCGGCCCGCACCAGCGCGGCGGCGAGATCGGCGGGCAGCGGCGAGTGCACCTCGAGCGGCGCGCCGGTGATCGGGTGGGTGAGGCACAGACGGATGGCGTGCAGAAACTGGCGCTCCAAACCCAGCATCCCCGCGGTGCCGTACTCGGGGTCGCCGGCCACCGGGTGGCCGATCGCCTGCAGGTGCACGCGGATCTGGTGGGTGCGGCCGGTGTCGAGATGCAGCCGCAGCAGCGAGTGGGCGGGCAACGCGCGCTCCAGCTGAAAATGGGTGCGCGCGTCGCGCGGGAAGTTGCCACCCACCGCCATCCGCGTGCGCACGCTGGGATCGCGCCCGATCGGCGCCTCGATCGTGCCGGTGCGCGCCGGCGGGCGGCCCTCCACGAGCGCCAGGTACTCGCGTTCGACGGTGCGCGCCGCCAGCGCCTGCTGCAACATGCGCAGCACCTCCTCCGAGCGCGCCACCACCAGCAGGCCGGAGGTGTCGCGGTCGAGGCGGTGGACGATCCCGGGTCGATTGGGATCCCCACCCACCCCGCCGCCGCCGGCGATGCCGGCGAGCAGCTGCGAGAGCGTGCCCTCGTGGTGCCCGCGCGCGGGGTGCACCACCAGACCGGCGGGCTTGTCCACCACCAGCAGGTGGTCGTCTTCGTAGGCGATCGTGAAGGGCGTAACTGCCATCGCGATGAGCACTGCTAAGGCGATCGCGGCCGCTCGCCGCGTGGGCGCTCGATCACGAGCAGCAAGATCAACACACCCAGTGTGATGGAAACGTCGGCGAGGTTGAAGGGCGGCCAGCCCAACGGCAACTTGACGAAGTCCGTGACATACCCGGCGCGCAGGCGGTCGATCACGTTGCCCAGCGCGCCCCCCAACAGCATTCCCGTGGGCAGCCAGATCAGCGGCCGCGAGGTGTGCAGCGCGAAGTACGCCAGCAGCGCCGCCAGCGCCAGCGCGATCACCACCGTCACGGCGACCGGATCGCCGGGGAGGAAGCCGAAGGCGACTCCGCGGTTGCGCGTGTTCACCAGCGCCAGACCCGGCAGCACGCCGCGTTCTTCGCCCTGCGCGATCCCCGCGCGCACGGCGTGCTTGGCGAGTTGGTCGAGCGCGATCACCGCCAGCGCGACAAGCATCGTGCGCGCCCACGGGGAATGCAGCGGACCGATCGGGCTGGAACGCGGGGAGGCGGTCATCGGGGAGGAGGTCATCGGAAGCGTGGCGCGACGCCCGGAGCCGCGGGGAACAGTCCAACGGGAGGCGGCGAGGCGATCAACCGTGGATGATGCCCTGCACGACGACGCTGTTGATCAGCTCCAGCGCGATCAGCGCCACGATCGGGCTGAAGTCGATGCCGCCGAAGCTGGGGAGCACGCGGCGGAAGATCCGCAGGAACGGTTCGCACACGTCGCGCAGAAAGCCGATGACGGCGCTCACCGTGCGCGAGTAGGGCGGTCGCACGCCGAACGCGAACAACCACCCCACCACGATGTGGGCGAAGATCATCAGGATGTACACGTAAATCAGCGCCGACAGGTAGTCGGCCACCTCGATGCGGGCGCTGGCCAGCGGGAGCATCACCGCCGCACCCCCCGGCCGCGACCGGCTCCCACGCGGCCGCCGCCACGCCGGCGCAGCACGGCGTCGAGCGCGTCGCTGAATGCCGCTCGCACGCCCCCGCGCTCCAGCGCGTCCAAACCGCGCGCCGTGACCCCCCCGGGCGAGGTCACCTCCCGGCGCAGCGCCAGCGTGTCGTAGTCGCGGCGGCGCAGCAGCTCGGCGGTGCCGGCCAGCGTCGCCACCACCAGCCGCGCGCTCTCGGCGGCGGGGATGCCGCGGCGCACGCCGGCGTCCACCTGCGCCTCGGCCACCAGCGCCACATAGGCGGGCGCGCACGACATCAAACCCATCGCCACGTCCACCAGCGCGTCGTCCAGCACCACCAGCTCTCCCAGCTCCCCGAACAGCTCCCGCACCTGAGCGTCGAGGGCGCTGTCCCCGCCCAGGGCATCCGCGTCCCGGTCCGGGTCGGCGGCCTGCACGATCGCGCCCCGTCGGACCTCGGCGGGCAGCGAGGGGATGAAGCGATACACGGGGCGGTCGGGGTATGCGCGCTTGAGCGCCTCCAGCGGCGTGGCGGCAAGGATCGACGCGACCGCGCGCGCGTAGGGCGCCACTTCCTCGGCGACGCGCTCCAGCAGCGGCGGCTTGTGGCACAGCACCACCAGCTCGGCGCGCGCCGCCACCTCCCCGTTGCTCGCCAGCGCCTCCCCACCGATCTCCGCAACCAGGGCCCGCGCGCGGTCGGGCACGGGGTCGAAGCACAGCACCGGCCGTCCCCAACCCCGCGCCATCGCGCGCGCCATGTTGCCGCAGCCGATCAGACCAACCTGCATCGCGCGCTTAGGCTATCGGGCTTTCCGGGCCCCACGGGGGGCTGCCCCGATCACGACTGATTGAAAAAGCCCTTCTCAATCAACCGCGCGCGCTCCTCGGCGGAGATCTCGACGTTGCGCGGGGTGAGCATGAACACCTTGTCGGCGATCCGCTGCATGCCGCCATCCAGTGCGTAGGTGAGACCCGAAGCGAAATCGATCAAGCGCTTGGCCAGATCGGTTTCGGTGCCCTGCAGGTTGAGGATCACGGGGATCGAGTCCTTGAAGCGGTCGGCCACCTGCTGGGCGTCGTTGAACGACTTGGGGATCACCAGGTGGACGCGCACGTCGCCGTTGGTGCGCGTGCCCACCGAGCGCAGCACAGTGGTCGGTCCGCCGCCGCCGCCGCCGCGAGCGCCCGCGCGGCCCGCGGCGCGCTCGGGTGGCTCTTCGTCGGAGAAGATTTCGTCGAAGTCGTCACGCCGGCGGCGCAAACGCCGAACGTTGGGCCGCTCGCGGTAGCGGTCCTCGAGCGCCGCCTCGTGCGGGGTGTCGTCTTCGTACTCCTCGTGGTACTCCTCGGCCAAGCCGAAGTACACGAGCGCACGGTGCCATGAGTCGCGGAACGCCATTCAGTTGGAAGTCTTCGCCAAACGCGGCATTTTCCCTGCTCATCGTAGCGTTTGCGCGTGAGCGGGAACGTCGGCGGGGTTTATGTGTCGCAAATTGGACGCCAACTAGCTTCACAAAGTGAAGTAGTTGGGGTCGCAAAAGTGAACACACAACACCGCGTGGCCGATCGGGTGGAGCGCTCGAGGGGCGTGGTCAGCGCAACAGCACCGAGCCCAGCCTCACGATCGTGGCGCCCTCTTCCACCGCGGCGGTGTAATCCTGGGAGGTGCCCATCGAGAGCTCGGCCAAGCCATGCTCCCGGGCGAGCTCGCGCAGGGCGGCAAACCAGCGGCGGCTGTCGTCGGGGTCGCCGGCCGGCGGCGGCATCGTCATCAGGCCGGCCACACGGAAAGGGGAGCGCTCCAGGTAGCGCGGCAGCTCCTCCGGCGCCACGCCCGCCTTGCCGGGCGCGCGCGCCACGTTCACCTGCACCAGCACTTCCATCCCCGGCCGCGCCTGCTCGCGATGGTGCTCCAGCGCCCGCAGCGCCGACTCGCTGGCCAGCGAGTGGATCATCCGCGCGTGCGGCACGACCAGGCCCACGCGGCGGCTCTGCAGCTGCCCGATGAAGTGCCACGCGAAGCGCTCTCCGCACGCGCCCACCTTGCGCTGCAGATCCTGGGCGCGGTTCTCCCCCACCACCCACACGCCGGCCTCGGCGAGCGCGGGAAGATCCTCCAGGGCCACATACTTGGTGGCCGCCAGCACCTGCACCTCGGAGGGGTCGCGGCCGACCTCACGGGCCGCGAGCACGATTTCTTCTCGCACCCTCGCCAGATTGGCGCGCACGCGCTCGGCGTCTACCGGCGCGATCAGCTCAGCCACGCGATTCCCGCCTGGCGCCCGGCGCCGAGGCCTTCGCGGCGGTGGGAGAAGAAACGGGGGTCGCAGATCGTGCACACGCCCACGTCCTCCACCCGCGCCGCCCCCACCGCCCGCAAACGCTCGCCGGCAATCGCGGCCAGGTCGAGGTTGCGGCCGCGGCGATGGGCGCCACGGCCGTCGGCGTCGCCGAACACCGCGTGCACCTCCTCGCCCACCTCATAACAACAGCCGCGCGCGCCCGGGCCCACCAGCGCCGTGATCTCGCCGCGCGCGCCCAGCTCACGCACCGCCCCCACCCCCTCCTCCAACACTCCCGCGGCCAAACCGCGCCAGCCGGCGTGCAGCGCCGCCACCACGCCGTCGGCCAGGAGGATCACCGGCAGACAGTCGGCCACCAGCACCATCGCGCCCACCCCCCGCAGGGCGGTGGCATGGCCGTCGGCGTCGAGCGCCAGTCGCTTGCCGTCGCGGCCGTCCACCGCGACGACACGCTGTACGGTGGCGCCGTGCACCTGGCGGCTGGCGCACAGCCACCGCAGCCCCAGCCGCGCGCGCAGCTCATCGCGCCGGGCACTGCCCTGCTCGGGCGTGGCGCCGCGCAAGGTCGAGAGATTGCCGTCCTCGCACGTCGTAAACAGCGCGTGGCCGCCTCCGGGGAGCGCGAAGCGCATCGCTCTAGCGCACCCGCAGCGCCGCCGCCAGCTCCGCCGCGCGGCCGTCGTCGAGCTGCTCGTCCAGCTTCGCGCACAGCGCCGCTTCCAAACGACGGCCGATCTCCGGGCCCTCGGGGATGCCGGCGGCAATCAGATCGTCGCCGGTGATCTGCAAATTCACGTGGCGCAGCTGGGTCAGCCAGCGATGCGCAGAGCCCCACGCGTCGCTCCAGCCCGACTCGTCCCATGCGCCCGCCAGCGCCACGCCCTCCAGCGACTCGTGCGAGACCGCCTCGTAGATCTCCGAGCTCTCTTCGGCGTGCGCCAGCTCGTCCGCCATCGCGTCGGCGCAGATCGCCATCCGCAGCACCCGCTCGCGGTCGGTGCCCGGAAACCCCATGCCGTCCAGCAGCTCGTACATCGCCAGCTCCACACCCTCCTCCAACACATCCGCGCCCATCGGCCTGAACATCACCCCCAGCAGCAGCAGATCGGGGCGCAGCGGCGCTCCCGGGCTGCTGGCCGCCGCTTCCGCCAGCAGATCCAGCGCGGATGCCGCCAGGCGCGCGTCGAATCCCAGCCGCTCCTCGAGCGCCGCCAACACCCCCAGCTCCCTCAGCGACTGCAGCGCCGCCACCGGGTCGGGCTCGCCCAGCGCCAGGCGCAGCTCGGCGCCCACGCGCGCGCGCGACACCGTGTCAAGCGCCTCTCCCGCCAGCGCTTGCGCGGCCAGCTGGGCGGTGTGCTCCTCGATTTCGAAGCCCGTTCGGGCGCGGTAGCGCCCCAGCCGCCACAGACGGGTGGGGTCGTCGATGAAGCTGCCGTCGTGCAGCACGCGCAGCAGTCCCGCCCGCAGATCCTCGCGGGCGTGCTCCACGGCGCTCAGCTCGCCTGCGCGGGGGCCTGCGAGTGCCAGCGCGATCGCGTTGACCGTGAAGTCGCGCCGGCGCAAATCCTCCCGCAGCCCCGCCGGCTCCACCTCGGGCAGCGCCCCGGGCGCCGGGTAGCGCTCGCGGCGGGCGCGCGCCACGTCGACTCGCGTGCCGCCCACCGTCACGGTCGCGGTGCCAAAACGATCGTGCACATGGGCCTCGCCGCCAAGCCCCGCCAGCAGTCCCTCCCCCTCATCCTCCTCCCCCGCTCCCGCCTCCACCACCACATCCAGCTCGCGGGGGGTCTCGCCACGGAGCAAATCGCGCACAGCGCCCCCTACCAGATACACCCCCTCGCGGGCAACCGTCAGCAGTTGCTCGCCGCCGGGCTGGGCACGCAGCGCCTCAAGCAGCTCGGACGGCAATGCCCTGCTCCCGCAAGTGCGCCTTCGCCTCGGCGATCGTGTGGCGGCTGTAGTGGAAGATCGAGGCGCACAATGCGGCGTCGGCGCCGGCGCGCAGCGCCTCGGCCAGGTGGCCCAGCTCGCCGGCGCCGCCGGAGGCGATCACCGGCACGCCCACCGCCCCGCTCACCGCGGCGGTCAGTTGCAGGTCGTAGCCATCGTTGGTGCCGTCGCGGTCCATGCTGGTGAGCAGTATCTCGCCCGCGCCGCGCTCGGTGGCCTCCCGTGCCCACTCCAGCACGTCGCGCCCGGAGGGAGTGCGCCCGCCGGCGACGTACGCCTCCCACGGGGAGTGTGTCGGGAGTGTGTCAGCGGGGGTGAGGGTGTATGTGGTCTTTGTCGAGTGCGTATCACCATCGTTATACGCAGTTGTCGATTGCAAAAGCTCCCTCGTGCGCTTGGCGTCGATCGCGAGCACCACGCACTGCGCGCCAAACACCCGCGCCAGCTCGTCGATCAGCTCAGGTCGCGCCAGCGCCGCGGAGTTGACCGACACCTTGTCGGCGCCCGCGTCCAGCACCGCCTGCGCGTCCGCCACCGAGCGGATGCCGCCGCCGATCGTGAACGGCACGAACACCTCGTCCGCCGTGCGCCGCGCCAGCTCCACGATCGTCTCGCGCCGCTCGTGCGTGGCGGTGATGTCGAGAAACACCAGCTCGTCGGCGCCCTCGCGGTCGTAGTGGGCGGCCAGCTCCACCGGGTCGCCGGCGTCGCGGATGTCGAGGAATTCCACGCCCTTCACCACGCGGCCGCCATCGACGTCGAGGCAGGGGATCACGCGCTTGAGGTGCACGCGCTCACGGTAGCGGCCCGTGGCTCAGACAGTAAGCGGGCCGCAACTCAGGCTGTAAGCGGGTCCGCGGCTCAGACAGTAAACGGGTCCGCGGCTCAGACAGTAAGCGCTGCCTTCGCTTCCGCCACGGTGAAGCGACCCTCGTACAGCGCCTTGCCGACGATCACGCCCGTCAAGCTCGGCTCGCCCAGCGCCGCCAGGGCCCGGAGGTCATCGATTTGGCCGATGCCGCCTGAGTAGATCAAATGGGCCGACTCGCCCACCGCGCGCGCCGCCCACACCACATCCTCGCGACCCACGCCGCTCAGCATGCCGTCGCGGTCCACGTCGGTGTACGCCAGCTCCTTCACGCCGCGCGCGATCAGGTCGGCGAACACCTCGCGCGTGCTCACGTCGCTCGGCTTCGTCCAGCCCTCGGTGGTGACGCGCCCTTCGCGGATGTCCACCGACACAACCACCCGCTCGGGGCCGTGCTGTTCGAGCGCGCGCGCCAGCAAATCGGGGTCGTTGACGGCGGCGGTGCCCACGATCACGCGCTGCACGCCGGCCCCCAGCGCCGCGTCGATCGCCGCGGCGCTGCGCAGCCCGCCCCCCAGCTGCACCGGCACGTCGAGTGCGGCGGCGATCGCGCGCACGTGCTCCAGGTTCACCGGCCGGCCCTCGCGGGCGCCGTCGAGGTCCACCACGTGCAGCCGCTCCGCCCCCGCCGCCACCCAGCGGCGCGCGGCGGCCAGCGGGTCCTCGTCGTACACCTTGCGGGCGTCAAACTCGCCCTTCGTCAGGCGCACGGCGTTGCCGTCGAAAATGTCGATCGCGGGGTAGAGGATCATCGCGCGGCCCGCGCTCCTGCGGCCGCGGCGCGAGCGCGGCAGCGCTGGCGTGGTGCGCCGCTCACGACGCCAACCGCAAGTGCGCGCCGGCCGCGGCGGCGCAGATGGCGACGAAGTTGCGCAGCAGCTGCAGCCCGTGCGTCGAGGACTTCTCCGGGTGCGACTGGGCGCCGAAAATGTTTTCAGATTCCACCACTGCGGGAAATACCTCGCCGTACTCCGCCGTCCCAATCACTACCTCGGGGTCGGCGGGGTACGCCACGAACGAGTGCACGTGGTACAGGTACGCCGGGTCGGGCAGGCCCTCGTTGAGCGGCGTGCGTCGGCGCCAGCGCACCTCGCTCCAGCCGATGTGCGGCAGCTTCAGGGGGGGCGCCTGCGGCTCGCCCGCGGGAGCCCCGGCCGCGACCTGCCCGGGCGCGATGCCCATGGCGCCGGCTTGCGCCGCACCGCTGTTGAGCCGGCGCACCTCGCCGCGCAGCAGGCCCAAACCGTCGGCGCCGCCGTGCTCCTCGGAGCGCTCGAACAGCAGCTGCATCCCCATGCACGAGCCAAACAGCGGCACGCCCGCCGCCGCGCGCTCGCGCAGCAGCTCGCCGAGGCCCAGCTCGTGGATCGTCGCCATCGCCGCGGGGAACGCGCCGACTCCCGGCAGCAGCAAACCGTCGGCGGCGCGCAGCTGGTGGTGGTCGCGGGTGACATACGCGTGTGCGCCCACGCGCTGCAGCGCCTTTTCGACCGAGCGGCGGTTGCCCATCCCGTAGTCCACCACGGCGATCGAGGGGGCGGCGGGATTGGCGGAGGAAGCGGCGGAAGCGGCGGAAGCGGAGTTGGGCGTCATGTGGTGAGCGTCCCCTTCGTGCTGGGCACGCCGCTCTCGGTCGGGTCCAGCGCCACGGCGGCGCGCAGCGCGCGCGCAAACGACTTGAACGCCGCCTCGATCATGTGGTGGGCGTTGGTGCCCGTTTCAACGCGCAGATGCAGCGTCAGCTTGGCGGCGTTGGCCAGCGCGCGGAAAAACTCCTCCGTCAGCTCGTGCTCGAAGCCGCCGGTGGCACCGCGGGGCAGAGCGGCCTCGAACAGCGTGTAGGGGCGGCCGGAGATGTCGATCGCGCAACTGGCGCGTGCCTCGTCCATCGGCACCAGCGCCTCCCCGTAGCGCACGATCCCGGCGCGGTTGCCCAACGCCAAATCGAGCGCCTGGCCCAGCACGATCGCGGTGTCCTCGGCGGTGTGGTGGGCGCCGGTGTGCAGATCGCCGCGCACGTGCACGTCCAAATCCAACCGGCCGTGGCGCGCCAGCAAATCCAGCATGTGGTCGAGAAAGCCCACGCCCGTCGCGCGTGTGCCGGCGCCGGCGCCGTCCAGCGTCAGCGTCAGCCGCACGTCGGTCTCGCCGGTGGTGCGCTCGATCGTGGCGGTGCGGCTCATGGCGCTCGATTCTCCCCCATACGCGCCTCCATCGAGCGCGCGTGCCACTCAAAGCCCTCCGCGCGGGCGATCGGGGCGCCCGCGGCGGCCAGCTTGCCCACCGTGTCGCCCCCCACCTCGCCCAGCCGCACCTCCGCCATACGACGGCGGAAGTGCTGGGGGGACAGCCCTGAGGCGAAGCGGGCGGCGCCGGCCGTGGGCAGGATGTGGTTGGAGCCGGCCACGTAGTCGCCAAACGCGGTGGCGGCGGCCGCGCCCACGAACAGGCAGCCGGCGGCGCTCACCAGCGGCGCCAGCGATTCCGCCTCGGCGCCCACCAGCTGCAGGTGCTCGGGAGCGAACTCGTCGGCGATCGCCACCGCCGCGCGCATGTCATCGCACGCCACCAGCGCACACGCCTCGGGCTGCGCGGCCTGCCCCTCGACCAGCCGCTCGAGCTCCGCGGCCAACGCGTCAAGCGCGACGGATGAGGGCGACAGGGCCGCCACGAAGCTGCCGCGGCCGTGCTCGGCCTGGGCCAGCAGATCGAGCGCCACCAGGTGGGTGGGGGCGTCCTCGCCGATCACCACCAGCAGGTCGCTGGGGCCGGCGTAGGAGTCGATTCCGACCAGATGCGACAGCTGGCGCTTGGCCTCCTGCACGTAGATGTTGCCAGGGCCCACCACCACATCCACGCGCGCCACCGTTTCGGTGCCGTGCGCCAGCGCCGCGATCGCCTGGGCACCGCCCATCCGGTAGACGCGCTCCACGCCCAGCAGCCGGCAGGTGCCGAGGATCAGCGGGTCCACCTGGCCGTCGCGCGCTGGCGGCGTGCACACCACCACGTCCAGCACTCCGGCGGCACGCGCCGTGACGACGCCCATCACGGCGGTGCTGGGGTAGGGGGCGCGGCCGCCCGGCACATACACCGCCGCCGCGCGCACCGGCAGCTCGCGCACCGTCACCTGCTGGCCCTGGGGCAGCACGACCGTTGCGTCCTGCCCCACGCCCGCCTGCGCCACCGCCGCCACGTTGGCGATCGCCACCTGCAAACCCGCCACCACCTCCAGCGGCATGCGCTTGATCGCCTCGTCCAGCTCCCGCGGCGCCACCAGCAGCGGCGGGGGCTCCTCGCCGGCGGTGTCGAATTCGCGCGTGTACTGCAGCACCGCCTCGTCGCCCTCGTGGTGCACCACGGCGACGATCTCCGCCACCGCCTCTTCGGCGTCGCCGATGCTGGGCACCAGCCGGCGCAGTCGCCCTGCCACGGCGGCGGGGTCGAGCGCGGGGTCGGCGGTGAGACGCTCAAGGCGCACGCAACCGCTCCAGCAGCTCGTCGATTGCGGCGGCCTTCAGCTTGTGCGCCACCGGGTTGGCGATCAACCGGGCGGTGCACTCGAACAGCTGCTCGCGGATCTGGAGGTTGTTCTCGCGCAGCGTGGTACCGGTGGCGGTGAGGTCGACGATCGCCTCCACCAAGCCCGTGAGCGGCGCCAGCTCCACCGAGCCTTTCACCTCCACGATCTCCGCCTGGCGGCCGGTCTCCTCGAGGTGGTGGGCGGCCACGCGCGGGTACTTGGTCGCCACCCGCATCACCCCCAGGCGGCGCAACGCCTCCACCGCGGGATCGGGCTCGCCGGCGATCGAGGCCAGCACCATCGTGCAGCGGCCGTAACCGAGGTCCAGCAGCTCGTACACCTCGCGCCCGGCGGCAGGCGCACCTCCGATGGCGCGCTCGGCCAGCACGTCCTTGCCGGTGATGCCGATGTCGGCGGCGCCCGCCTCCACGTAGGTGGGGACATCGGAAGGGCGCATCGTGATCACGCCGATCTCCTCGAACAGCAGCTTGCGGTCGTTGCTGCGCAACTCCCCGGTGTCCACGCCGAGGCCCGTCAGCAGCGAGACGGTGTCGTCGAACAGCGCGCCGCGGGGGACGGCGATCGTGAGACCGTTGATGGCGGCGCTCATCGTCGCCCTCCTGGCCGGAGTGCGCGTGCGTGAGACGCGGGTGTAACAAGGCGCTCGCTCATCGCGTCAGCCCCGCTCCCCGGCCGCGCTCCTCTCCGGCGAGGGCGATGTGCAGCCGGTCGACGCCGAGCGCGAACCCCACCGCCGGCAGCCCGCGGCCGAAGCGGCCCAGCAGCTCGTCGTAGCGCCCGCCGCCGCCGATCGGGGCGCCGAGCGCGGGGTCGTACACCTCGAACACGGCGCCGGTGTAGTAGCCCAGCGAGCGCACCAGCCCGAGGTCGAAGATCACGCGTGCGGCGACCTCCGGCTCGAGCAGCTCGTGCACCATCCGCAAGCCGCCTGCCGCGTCGGCGGCGGGGCCCGAGAGCCCGGCCAGCACCTCCGGGCCGCCGCGGCGCTGGGGGACGCTAAGCAGCAGCTGCGCGTCGGCATCGGGCAGCCCGGCGTCGCCCAGGCGACGCTCCAGCTCGACGAAGTCGCGGCGCACCAGCGCGTCCAGCAGCCCCGCGCGGCGTTCGTCCCGTACGCCCACGCCCGCCATCAGTGCCGGGAACAGTGACGCGTCGCCGAGGCCCACGCGGTAGTCGGCCAAACCGGTGGCGTCCAGCGCGTGGCACAACACCGTGAGCGCCTCCGCGGTGCCCTGCGGCGCGGGGGAGCCCAGCAGCTCGATCCCGGCCTGCAACAGCTCGCGCGGCTGGCCGCGCTGTGGGCGCACCTCGCGGTAGCAGTGGGCGAAGTAGCAAAACCGCAGCGGCGGCTGCGTGTGGGCGTAGCGGGTCGACGCCAGGCGCGCGATCGGCACGGTCATGTCGGAGCGCAGCGCCAGCAGCGCTCCGCTCTCGTCGAACAGCCGGTAGGCGGGGGGCAGGGTGGGTGGGAATCCCAATCTGTCGGCGCGGGCCAGCACCGCCTCGTACTCCAGCGCCGGCGTGTACACCTCGCCGTAGCCGTGACGCTCATACACCTCCCGCAGCGCCTCGGTGATGGCGCGCATCTCGCGCATCTCGTCGGGCAGCACGTCGCGGGTGCCGCTGGGGATCGGGTGGGTCATGGCCCGTGAGTCTGGCAAAGAGGGGCCCCGCTCGCCGCTGCGGCGGCCGCGCCACCCTCTAGGCGGGGATCGCCGGATGCGGCTCGACCGCCACGCGCTCGATGTTGGCGCCCAGCTCGCGCAGCCGCTCGTCGATCCGCTCGTAGCCACGGTCGATCTGGCGGATGTTGCCGATTTCCGAGCGCCCGTCAGCGCACAGCGCCGCCAGCAGCATCGCCATGCCGGCGCGGATGTCGGGCGACTCCACACGCTCGCCTCTCAGCCGCCGCGGGCCGGTGACGATCGCGCGGTGGGGGTCGCAGAGAACGATGTCGGCGCCCATCAAAATCAGCTTGTCGGTGAAGATCAGCCGGTTCTCGAACATCCACTCGTGCACGAGGATCGAGCCCTCGGCCTGCGTGGCGAGCGCCAGCGCGATCGAGGTGAGGTCGGCGGGGAAGGCCGGCCAGGGGCCGTCTTGGATCTTGCTCTTGTACTCGCCCACGTCCGCCTGCACCACCAACCGCTGGCCGCCGGGCACCAGCACGTCGTTGCCGTGCAGCTCGGTGCGCAGCCCCAGGCGTTCGAACACGAGGCGGATCATCCGCAAATCCTCGGGGACGGTGTCCTTGACGCGCAGCTCGCCGCCGGTGACGCCGGCGAGCGCGATGAAGCTGCCGATCTCGATGTGGTCGGGTGCGATCTCGTGGGCGCAGCCGTGCAACCGCTCGCGGCCGTTGACGGTGAGCAGGTTGCTGCCGATCCCGTGGATGTCGGCGCCCATCTTCACGAGCATCCTCGCGAGGTCCTGCACGTGGGGCTCACAGGCGGCGTTGCCGATCACCGTCTGTCCGGGCGTCAGCGCCGCCGCCATCAGCGCGTTCTCGGTGGCCATCACCGACGGCTCGTCCATGAACACGTCGGTCGGGCGCAAACCGCCGTTGGCGCTCAGCAGGATGTCGCGGCCGCAGTCGACGCGCGCGCCCATCGCACGAAACGCGTCCAGGTGCGGGTCCAGGCGCCGGCGGCCGATCACATCGCCCCCGGGCGGCGGCATCACCGCGCGGCGGAAGCGGGCCAGCAGCGGCGCGGCGAGGAGGAAGGAGGCGCGGATCCGCTCGGCCAGCTCCGGCTCCAGCTCCACGGAGTGCACGTCCGCCGCACACAGCGACAGCTCGTTGGGGCCAATCCAGGCGGCGCGCACGCCGAGCTGCTCGAGGATCGCCACCATCGCCTCCACGTCGCGGATGCGCGGCACGTTGCGCACCAACACCTCGTCCTCGGTGAGGACGCAGGCGGCGAGGATCGGCAGCGCCGCGTTCTTGTTCCCGGCCGGGGTGAGCGTGCCGGAGAGCGGGACGCCGCCTTCGATGACGAACTTCTCCATGGGCTTCGATCGGCCCCGGCGACCTAGGATCGGGCCGACGCGGCGGTGTGTGCCAAGGGTAACAGCCATCTCGTCGCCGGCCTGCCCTTAGAGAAGGGCCCCGTTGACCCGCTCGGCCCGATCGGATGCCTGCTCGGCCTCAACCATCTCGCTGTGGATTTCGGGGGCGACGGCCGGGTACCTGCAAACCGGGTCGCGTGCGATTGGGGACACGCGAGGCCGGGCTCCTCGCTGCGGTCGGCGGCGCATGCGGCGCGAGGCTGGGAGCGGCGTTGTTGTGTTTACTTTTTACGCGCCAACCAGCTTTACTTTGTGAAGCAAAGCAGGGCCGGGCAGGGTACCGCTGATGGGGCCCCCGTCACCAAGGAAGTACGCCGGAGTACAACAGAAAGCGTGCCGGAGTGCAACTTTTGTTGCAGGCACAAGCGCTGTATCCCGCTCAACAAAGCCAAATCGATCGCAACGAACGCACACGCACGTATGTTCGCACGGCTTCCGTCTGACCGGCGCCGTAGCCTGCGAACACATGTTCTGTTCACATCGGACATCGGAGCTCAAGCAGCGCGCCCGGAATGCGCTTGCGCTGGCCCGCGCGTTCCTCCTACTCGAGGACGACGATCCAGTCGACTGGGAGGTCGACCGGGAGGAACGCGCGGCGGCGTCTCGCGAGCCCGTGTGGGCGCCCGCGCACCGCGCGTCGCTGCGGGGAGCTCTACTCGGAGGTCGGCGGACACCGCGGCGGGGAGGCCAACCGGCAGCCCCGCCGCAGGTGTGCCTCTCGCCGACGCGCTCCGTCGCGGCGCGGCGAGCGACCGGCAGTCTGGCTCCGCGAGGCTCGGCTCAGCGGGGGTCGAGGATCACCACGGGCAGTTCGCGCGTGGCGATCGACTTGTAGTGCGCGTACCCGCTGTAGAGGTCCACCAGTCGCGGCCATAGCTCGGTGCGCTCCTCCTTGGTGGCGGCACGTGCGCGCACGGGGTGGGTGCGCCCACGCACCAGCGCCTCGGCGTCGGGATGCTCTTGCAGGTTGAACCACCAGGCGGGCCGTCGCGTGGAGGCGGCGTTGGAGGCGACGATCACGAACGACTCGCCGTGCGCCAAAAACAGCAGCGGGGCGTCGCGCGGTTGCCCACTGTGTCGCCCGGTGGTGCGCAGCACGAGGATGTCGGAGCCGAGCGCCCGCCCGCCGATGCGTCCGCCGGTGAGCCGCACGATCGTCGCATGCGCCTGCGTGGCGCGGGCGCTCCCCGGGCGGTGCGCCAGGTGGGGGCTGATGCGGGCGAAGGCGTCGGCGAGGCTGAGCATCGGGCTAGGGTATCCGGTGGGGCGCCCAGACAGCGTCACGTGACGCCGACGATCGTGCCGCTGTGCGAGCGCCCGCACGACCACGACGGGCCGCCCGCAGGCGGCCCGTGTGACTAAAAAACCGGCGGCGTCCTACTCTCCCGGGCTCTTGCGAGCCAAGTACCATCGGCGCTGAGGGGCTTAACTGCTCTGTTCGGAATGGGAAGAGGTGTTTCCCCCTCGCCAAAGCCACCGGAAAAAGGTGAGAGACCACCAGCCTTCCCGGTCCTTCAAAACTGCACAGCGCCACACGGGTACCAACATTGATCAAAAAATCCGTCAAGCCCTCGAACCATTAGTACCGGTCTCCTACAGGCGTCACCGCCCTTCCAGATCCGGCCTATCAACCTGGTGGTCTACCAGGGGTCTTACTCCCTCAAGGGGATGGGAGAGCTCATCTTGAGGCCGGCTTCCCGCTTAGATGCTTTCAGCGGTTATCCGATCCACACGTAGCTAGCCTGCTATGCCCTTGGCAGGACAACAGATACACCAGAGGTGCGTTCATCCCGGTCCTCTCGTACTAGGGACAAATCCTCTCAACTCTCCAACGCCCACGGCAGATAGGGACCGAACTGTCTCACGACGTTCTGAACCCAGCTCGCGTACCGCTTTAATGGGCGAACAGCCCAACCCTTGGGAGCAACTCCACCCCCAGGATGCGACGAGCCGACATCGAGGTGCCAAACCGGGCCGTCGATGTGGACTCTTGGGCCCGATAAGCCTGTTATCCCCGGAGTACCTTTTATCCGTTGAGCGACGGCACTTCCACTTGCTACCGCCGGATCACTAAGACCTGCTTTCGCACCTGCTCGACCTGTCGGTCTCGCAGTCAAGCTCCCTTGCTACCTTTGCGCTCTACGCACGATTTCCAACCGTGCTGAGGGAACCTTTGTGCGCCTCCGTTACATTTTGGGAGGCGACCGCCCCAGTCAAACTACCCGCCTGGCACTGTCCAGCACCCGGATTCACGGAATGCTGTTAGAAACCCAATACACCAAGGGTGGTATCTAAAGGTTGGCTCCACGCCGGCCGCAACCGGCGCTTCAAAGCCTCCCACCTATCCTGAGCGAGATGCACCGAATCCCAATACCAGGTTGTAGTAAAGGTTCACGGGGTCTTTCCGTCTAGCCGCGGGTACTCGGCATCTTCACCGAGACTGCAATTTCACCGAGCCCCTCGTTGAGACAGTGCTGAAGTCGTTACGCCATTCGTGCAGGTCGGAACTTACCCGACAAGGAATTTCGCTCTAGCTGTTACTAACCAGACTCCTCAAGGCACGATCTGGTTTGAACTGATCACGTTGATCAGCGGGTCGATCATCTCTGTCGACCTCTTCATGTCGCCATGAAGAACGGACTGTATCTTCACCTCACTTTGAGGCGGCTGGCGTACAGTCTCTGAGGATTCTCAGATATGAGGAGGGCTTCCTTCTATTCATGCCCTCGACGATCATCGCAATTTCCGCGATCCCGTCGACCTCCAGATGGCGACCGACATCCATCAGGCTCAACACCTCGACAAACAACTCGAAGTCTTGGGCCTTTGCCGTTCGCAAAGGCACCTTGTACATAAAGGGCAAAACCCGCTCTCGCAGGTCGGCACCCTTCCGCACGCACCACCGAAACACATCCTCACGATGATTATCGCGTCGCGTGTTACGGTAAATAGCACCACATCCAAAGAACTCTTGCAGGATCTCAAGAGCACCAACACTGCGTGCCCCCTGAGTCACGACGAACTCCGGCCGAACCTGCCAGCCGAGGCTAACTCCCGCGCAACGATTCACGTTGACGCAGAAGCAGCCCTCGCCGTCGATCATTCCTGAGACCCAGCCTTCTAACCTGAGCCTTTCCTGCTGATTGTCCGCACCCGTCACGTTGTCACGGTACCGCCCACATCGGACGGAACTCGTAGTGCGGGATACTCGGATATTCCAGCATATGGCCAGCTGCACCTGCCGCATTACTGCAGCAGGGGGCACCGATTATGTTCGGAACCTTAGGACCGTTATAGTTACGGCCGCCGTTTACCGGGGCTTAGCTTCGCTGCTTCGGGTCAAGCCCTAACAACTCCACGTAACCTTCCGGCACCGGGCAGGCGTCAGCCCCTATACGTCGTCTTACGACTTAGCAGAGACCTGTGTTTTTGGTAAACAGTCGCTTCAGCCTATTCACTGCGGCCCCCTCGGGCTCCACCGGCAAGCGGCTTCACCCTACTGGGGCGCCCCTTATCCCGAAGTTACGGGGCAATTTTGCCGAGTTCCTTAACGAGGGTTATCTCGATCACCTTAGTATTCTCTACTTGCCCACCTGTGTCGGTTTTGGTACGGGCACGCGCTTCCTCCCTAGAGGCTTTTCTTGGAGGTATGGCGTCGGGGAGGCGCCGGCTTGTACGCCAGCTCACATAACACCTCGGGTTGAATGCAGCCCCGCATTTGACTGGGGCCACCCCTACATGCTTGTCCCAGGACAACCATCGCCTGAGTTCCCTTAGCCTTCCTCGTCCCCCCATCGGTCAAACGGAAGCGACGTGGTACAGGAATATCAACCTGTTGGCCATCGACTACGCCTTTCGGCCTCGCCTTAGGTCCCGACTAACCCTTAGTAGACGAACTTTACTAAGGAATCCTTGGGCAATCGGTGGAGAGGATTCTCACCTCTCTTTCGTTACTCATGCCGGCATTCTCACTTCCCAGGCCTCCACGGCTGGCTTCCGCCGCCGCTTTACTGGCCTGGGAACGCTCTCCTACCGCGCGTGATAAATCACGCACCCGCAGCTTCGGTGACTAGCTTGAGCCCCGTTACATTGTCCGCGCTCGAACACTTGACCAGTGAGCTGTTACGCACTCTTTCAAGGGTGGCTGCCTCTAAGCCAACCTCCTGGTTGTCTATGCACTCGAACATCGTTTCCCACTTAGCTAGTACTTAGGGACCTTAGCTGGCGGTCTGGGCTGTTTCCCTTTCGACGCTGAAGTTTATCCCCCAGCAACTGACTCCCGGAGTAAACGTGATGGTCTTCGGAGTTTGCCTGAAGTCGGTAACCTGGTAGGGCCCCTAGTCCAAACAGTGCTCTACGGCCAACACGCAATTTATCCGAGGCTATACCTAAATATATTTCGGAGAGAACCAGATATCACTGAGCTTGATTAGCCTTTCACTCCGACCCACAGGTCATCCGCCCAGTTTTCAACCTAGGTCGGTTCGGCCCTCCACGAGGTCTTACCCCCGCTTCAGCCTGCCCATGGGTAGCTCGCTCAGTTTCGGGTCTACCGCCTACGACTATGTCGCCCTGTTAGGACTCGCTTTCGCTACGGCTCCGCTCATCGCTTAACCTTGCCGCAGACGAGTAACTCGCCGGCTCGTTATGCAAAAAGCACGCGGTCACAGGACAAGCCTGCTCCCACCGCTTGTAGGCACGCGGTTTCAGGTACTATTTCACTCCCCTTCCGGGGTACTTTTCACCTTTCCCTCACGGTACTTGTCCGCTATCGGTCACCAAGGAGTACTTAGCCTTGGAGGGTGGTCCCCCCAGGTTCAGTCCGCGTTTCACGGGCACGGACTTACTCAGGAACGCTTGACGGAAGATCATGCAGTTTCGTCTACGGGACGGTTGCCCTCTATGGTGCGCGGTTCCACACGCTTCGACTACCACATGATTTTGTAACTTCCGCCGGGCCGGCCACGGCCCGGAACAAGCGCCCTACAACCCCCGCTACGCAACGCGTGGCCGCTTACACGCAGCAGGTTTGGGCTGATCCCTTTTCGCTCGCCACTACTCAGGGAGTCTCTGTTGATTTACTTTCCTCGGGGTACTGAGATGTTTCACTTCCCCCGCTTGTCCTCCGCCGGCCTATGTGTTCAGCCGGGGATAACGCCGCATTACCAGCGCTGGGTTTCCCCATTCGGGAATCCACGGGTCAATGGCTATTCAGCGCCTAACCGTGGCTTATCGCAGCCGTTCACGCCCTTCTTCGACTCTTGGTGCCAAGGCATCCACCATGTGCCCTTACTATCTTGACGGTGATCAGACCGATCGTGATCCTCCGCGCCCCTTTACAAGCAGGCACGGATGAGAATGATCGCGAGCGGCCCGGTGATACCCGTTTTTCAGCCGCCTGCTTATCGATAGGCGGCTGATGTGGCTTCTGTGCAGTTTTCAAGGACCGTGGAGAGGCTGTAACGCCAGCCTGTGTTCGGCATGTGCGGAGACGATCTCTATATCGCCACTGCGCCGACCACAGACGGACGCCGGTCTCTCAAAACTCAACAGCATGTCCGGCGGGTTTGGGTGCCGCCCAACCATCGCGCGCCCGAAGTAGGACGGGGCGTGATGACCGTACGGCGAGCCGGCCAGGTTCGGTCGACGTGCTAGGCCCGATCTGCTCTGTCACCACCCGAGCGCGTACGGCTGACAGGCCCGAAGGCCCCGCCGATGAGATCGAACGGCCGCTTGGATCGGGGCACCGTAGTGCTCCCTAGAAAGGAGGTGATCCAGCCGCAGCTTCCGCTACGGCTACCTTGTTACGACTTCACCCCAGTCACGAGCCCCACCTTCGACGGCTCCCTCCCTTGCGGGTTGGGCCACCGGCTTCGGGTGTTGCTCACTCCCGTGGTGTGACGGGCGGTGTGTACAAGGCCCGGGAACGTATTCACCGCGGCATTGCTGATCCGCGATTACTAGCAACTCCGCCTTCATGCAGGCGAGTTTCAGCCTGCAATCCGAACCGAGACGCGCTTTAAGGGATTCGCTCCACCTCGCGGTATCGTCACCCTATGTAC